>PJTY01000002.1_pt1 | contig 593168 bp, 547 predicted proteins | sample 1512121 | NCBI WGS metagenome assembly PJTY01 (sample SAMN08177680, study PRJNA422409) | Soil metagenome, whole genome shotgun sequencing project. | isolation source: Soil enriched (2) on filter paper: alkali lignin treatment | place: USA: Madison | collected 2015-01-15
CGTGCGTGAACTGCAGAACCGCCGGGTGGAAATCACCTACGGTCCGGGTTCGGGTCGCTGATCCCAGCCACAGGCTGACAGGAATTGGGGCCGGAGGAGCAATCCTCCGGCCCTTTTTCTTTGCGCAACCAATCGCGCGGCAGGCGCCAGCCGAGTGACAGAGCGATAGGGCGCGAAGCTGCTATCCCCGGACCCCGGCCGGTTTGTAATTGCTTCTCAGCTGTTGCGATGAACGGCGCCAGTTATGACCAGCGCGGAATGCCGGCGGAGATCAGGCCACCAGCTTCAACCGCCCTGTCCCACGCTGCGGCGCCAGCACCGGGTTCTCGATTCCCTCGACATGGGACAGGCTTTCCACCAGTTCGCCATCCAGCGCGAAATCCCGCCCGAGCCTGAGCAATGGCGCCTCGCCATCATCCAACATCAGGCGGGCCAGCACCTCGCCCCGCCCCGGTTCGCCCGGGCGCAGCGCGGATTGCAGGACAGGCAGCGCATCGACCGACCGGATGTCGAGCCGCAGCAACATCCGCGCCGCGCTCGTCACTTCCGCCAGTGGCCGCGCGCCCCGCACGGTGATGCGCGGCGGTTCGTCCGCACTGGGCGAATCCAGCTCGACGGTCAGCAATATGCAGGTGTTCTGTTCCGCCCAGCGCTGGAAGTTCGGCACCAGGCTTTCTTCGAAACAGGCCGCGCTGAACTGGCCGGTGGAATCCGAAAAATCGCCCCGGATGAATTCCGCCCCGCGCTTGGTCCGTCCGCGGCTCACGCCTTCCACCATGGCGGCCATCACCGCCGGATGCCGGCCGACCCCGGGGCGCGATTCCATCAGGCTCGCATAGCTGCGCGCGCCGTTTGCGGATGCGATGTCGCGATATTCCGCCACGGGATGCGCGGCGAAGTAGAAGCCGAATGTCTCGCGTTCGGCAGCCATCTGTTCGTTGCGCGTCCACGGCGTCGCATCGACCAGCCGCAGCCCCTGCACCGGATGCTCATCCCCGCCGAGTAAATTATACTGGTTGCTGCTCCGCTCCCGCGCCACGCGGTCCGCTTCGGCCAGCAGCATGTCGGCATTGGCCAGAACCCGCGCGCGGCTGGGTTCCAGAGTGTCGAACGCCCCGCCCGCCGCCAGGCTTTCCAGCTGGCGCCGGTTCATCGCGCCGGCCGGCATGCGGCGGAAAACATCGTTCAACGTCTCGAACGGGCCGTTCCGCTCCCGCTCTTCCACAATGGCTTCCATCGCCTTTTCGCCGACATTGCGCAGTCCCGCGAGCGCATAGCGCACCGCATGCCCCTCGTCCGTCTGCTCGACATTGAACTCCGCTTCCGACCGGGTGATGTCGGGCGGAAGCAAGGCGATCCGGTTGCGGCGCAGATCGTCCACGAACACCGCCAGCTTTTCCGACTGGTGCATGTCGAAACACATCGACGCGGCGTAGAATTCTTCCGGATAATGCGCCTTCAGCCACGCCGTCTGATAGGTCAGCAGGGCATAGGCGGCGGCGTGCGACTTGTTGAAGCCATAGCCTGCGAACTTGTCGATCAAGTCGAACAGCTCGTTCGCCTTGCCCTTGTCGATATCGGAAACCGCCTTGCAGCCTTCCACGAAGCGGGCACGCTGGGCGTCCATTTCGGCCTGGATCTTCTTGCCCATGGCGCGGCGCAGCAGGTCGGCATCGCCCAACGAATAACCGGCCAGGATCTGCGCGGCCTGCATCACCTGTTCCTGATAAACGAAAATCCCGTATGTCTCCGCCAGAATGTCCGCCAGCTTCGGATGCGGATATTCGATGCTTTCCAGCCCGTTCTTGCGGCGTCCGAACAGCGGGATATTGTCCATCGGGCCGGGGCGGTACAGCGCGTTGAGGGCGATAATATCCTCGAACACGGTCGGCTTCACGGCGGAAAGGGTGCGCCGCATCCCCTCCGATTCCACCTGGAACACGCCGATCGTGTCGCCGCGCTGCAACAGTTCGAACACGCCGGGATCGTCCATCGGCAGCGCCGCCAGATCGATCTTCACCCCGCGTTTTTCCAGCAGGTCCAGCGCCTTCTGCAATACGGAAAGCGTCTTGAGGCCGAGGAAGTCGAACTTCACCAGCCCGGTATCTTCCACGAATTTCAGGTCGAACTGCGTGACCGGCATGTCCGATCGCGGATCGCGATAAAGCGGAATCAGCTTGCTGAGCGGCCGGTCCCCGATCACCACGCCCGCCGCATGGGTGGAACTGTTGCGCGGCAGCCCTTCCAGCTGCATCGCCAGGTCCACCAGCCGCTTCACTTCCTTGTTGGTATCGTATTCGCGCCTGAATTCGGCCACGCCGTTCAGCGCGCGGGGCAGTGTCCAGGGATCGGTGGGATGGTTGGGCACCATCTTGCACAGCCGGTCCACATGGCCATAGCTCATCTGCAGGATGCGGCCGGTGTCGCGCAGCACCGCGCGCGCCTTCAGCTTGCCGAAGGTGATGATCTGCGCCACGTGATCCGCGCCATATTTGCGCTGGACGTAACGGATCACCTCGCCGCGCCGCGTTTCGCAGAAATCGATATCGAAGTCCGGCATGGAAACGCGTTCCGGGTTCAGGAAGCGTTCGAACAGCAGGCCCAGCCTGATCGGATCGAGATCGGTGATGGTCAGCACCCAGGCGACCACGCTGCCCGCGCCCGATCCGCGCCCCGGTCCCACCGGTATGCCTTGCGACTTCGCCCATTTGATGAAGTCGGCAACGATCAGGAAGTAACCGGGAAAGCCCATCCCGATGATGATCTCGATCTCATATTCCAGCCGTTTGGCGTAAACGGCGCGCTGCTCCTCGCTCAGATCATTATAGGCGGACAGGCGGCGTTCCAGCCCGGCGCGGGCGTCTTCCGCCAGCATGCGCGCCTCGCCTTCCAGATCGCCGGCGAGGCTGGGCAGGATCGGCTTGCGGCGCGGCGGCGCGAAGGCGCAGCGTTGCGCCACGACCAGCGTGTTGGCGATGGCTTCCGGCAGGTCCGCGAACAATTCTTCCATCGTCGCGGCGGATTTCACATAGGCTTGCGGATTGGAACGCCGCCGATCCTCGCTGTCGATCTGGCTGGAACCGGCGATGCACAGCAAGGCATCGTGCGGCGCGTGCATATGCGATTCGCCGAAACAGGCGGCATTGGTCGCGACCAGCGGCAGGCCGCGATCATAGGCCAGCTGGATCAGCCCCTCTTCCGCCGCCTCTTCCACCGGATCGTCCAGACGGGATATTTCGATGTAGAGCCGATCGGGGAACAGGGCCTGCAATCGCTGCGCAAGATCGCCCGCACCCGCCGTGTCCCCGGCCGCCAGCAGGCGCGCCAGCGCGCCCTCGCCGCCGCCTGTCAGCGCGATCAGCCCGTCCGTCCGCCCTTCCAGATCGGACAGGCGAATATGCGGATCGCGCTCCGCCGGCCGGTCCAGATGCGCCATGCTGGCAAGATCGCAAAGGTTGTGCCAGCCATCCTCGTCCTGCGCAAACAGCGGCAGATGATCGATGGCGCCGTCATCCCCGTCGCGCCCATCGCGCGCGACACCCAGCAGCATGCCGATGATCGGCTGAATGCCCTCGCCCTTGCAAGCGGCAGCGAAGGCCATCGTGCCATACAGACCGTTGCGGTCGCAAATGGCCATGGCGGGAAAGCCGCGTTCCCTGGCCAGCTTCGCCATCGCCTTGGGATCGATCGCGCCTTCCAGCAGCGAAAAGCTGGACTGGACACGAAGCGGCACGAAATTGGCGTAGGAAGGCATGAACCCTATGTGCGCGGAGCGGCGGCTCCATTCAAGCTGAAGGGCCGCCGCTTTCGTGGAAAGTCAGGGTCGCCAGCCGTCACGCGGCGGGGAAATCCTCCCGGTCGGCCAGCGCCAGGATTTCGCCCGGCTCCAGCCTGCGGTCGCCCGCCTTCTGGATCACGTAATTGCTGCGATCCGCAGCCGGCAGGTTGCAATACAGCCGCACCATCTCCGCCAGCGTGCCGCGGTTCAGCGCCTTCAGCCCGTCCAGCACCCCATCGCCATCGTCGCGGCGATGCAGCGTGGCGGCATCGTCCCAATCAATGTCTGCATTGCCCGTGGGCGCGGCGTTGAACGTGCTGGGATGGTCTGTCATGCGTATCTCCTTCGCAGGATCAACGCCCGGCAGCCGCGCCGGTTTCTGGGCTTAATCCAACCGGCCGTCATGCAGGCGCACGACGCGGTCCATCCGTTCCGCCAGCCGTTCATTATGCGTGGCGACGAGCGAGGCGCTGCCCTGCCCGCGCACCAGTTCCAGGAACTGCGCCAGCACCCGGTCCGCCGTGCTTTCGTCCAGATTGCCGGTCGGCTCGTCCGCCAGCACCAGCGCGGGGCGATTGGCCAGCGCCCGCGCGACGGCGACACGCTGCTGCTCCCCGCCCGAAAGCTGGCTGGGCCGATGGTCCATCCGGTGTTGCAGGCCCAGCGCCACCAGCAATTCGCGCGCCCGCTCCCGCGCTGCATCGCGCGAAATGCCGGCCACCATCTGCGGAAGGATGACGTTTTCTTCCGCATTGAAATCGGGCAGCAGGTGATGGAACTGGTAAACGAAGCCCAGCTTCTCCCGCCGCAGGGCGGTCCGCTCCGCCGAATTCAGGCGCGCAGCTTCCGTGCCGGCGATGGCGATGCGCCCCTCGAACCCACCTTCCAGCAGGCCGACCGCTTGCAACAGCGTGGATTTGCCGCTGCCCGATGGGCCGAGCAGGGCCACGATCTCGCCAGGGCGGATTTCCAGATCGACGCCGCGCAGCACGTCGATGCGCTGGCCGGCCTGTTCGAACGAGCGTTTCAGGCCCTGCAGCAGCACCACGGGCGCGCCGGCCGCACGGTTGCCGGTGACATCATTCATAGCGCAGCACCTCCACCGGATCGGTATTCGCGGCGCGATAGGCCGGATAAAGCGTCGCCAGGAAGCTGAGGCCCATCGCCATCACGCAGATCAGGATGATCTCCACCGGATCGGTGCGCGCGGGCAGTTCAGTCAGGAAGCGGATTTCCGGGTCCCACAGATTCTGCCCCGTCACCGTTTCGATGAAGGCGACGATGGGCTGGCGCGCCAGCAGCACGACGAAGCCTAGCGCCAGCCCAGCCAGCGTGCCGATCGCCCCGATCACCGATCCGGTGGTCACGAAGATCTTCAGCAGGCTGCGCCGCGTTGCGCCCATGGTGCGCAGGATCGCGATATCGCGCGTCTTGGATCGCACCAGCATCACCAGCGAGGACAGGATGTTGAACGCCGCCACCAGCACGATGATCGACAGGGCGAAGGCCATCGCCACCCTCTCCACCTGCAAGGCTTCGAACAGCGACTTGTTGATGTCCTGCCACCCCGTCACCAGCGCCTGTCCCTGCAGCTTGGCTGCGACCGGGGCCATGATCTCGTTCACCTTGTCGGCATCGGTGGTCTTCACCTCGATCATGCCGATGGAATCGCCTGCCAGCAGCAGCGTCTGCGCATTGGGGATCGGCATGACCACGAACTTCTCGTCATAATCATAGATCCCCACCTCGAAGATCGCGGCCACCGTATAGCCGACCTGGCGCGGCACGGTGCCGAAGGGCGTCGGCCGCCCCTGCGGATTGATGATGGTGATGACATCGCCCACCCGCGCGCCGAGATTGGTCGCCAGCCGCGATCCGATGGCGACGTTATTGTCCTCCGGCGTCAGCTTGGACAGGTCGCCCATCAGCACATCGGGCGAAAGCTCCCCGATATCCTCCGGCGTGTTGCCGCGGATGATGACCGCTTCCGCCCGGCCGTTGAAAGTGCCCAGCAGCGGCTGTTCGATCAGGGGCGAGGCATTGGTCACGCCCTTGGTGGCGCGCACCTCCTCCAGCACCTGCTCCCAATTATCCAGCCGCCCGCCATAGGCCTGGACGATGGCATGGCCGTTCAGCGAGGTGATCCTGTCGATCAGCTCTCCGCGAAAGCCGTTCATCACGCTCATCACGATGACCAGCATCGCGACGGACAGCATCACCACGCCGATGCTGATGGAAGCGACCAAGGCGATCACCGCCTCCCCGCGTCCGGGCAGCATGTATCGCTTCGCGATGGTCCATTCGAAGGGGGAGAGGATCAAGGGGGTCGCCTTGCTGGGAGAAACCGTAATGGGATGTCGGGTTTAGGTAGCGGTCCCTGTATGCGCAATGAAAAAGGCCGGCCCCGCCAAGGGCCGGCCTCTCATTTCCAGGGAGGGGCGAAATCAGGCCGGAATCTGGCCGATCAGCGCCTTCTTCTCCATGAATTCTTCCAGCCCGAACTTGCCGAACTCGCGCCCGTTGCCGGACTGCTTGTAGCCGCCGAAGGGCGAATTGAAGTCCAGCCCGCCGGAATTGACGAACACGGAACCGGCGCGGATCTTGCGCGCCACGCCCGAGGCCACGCTGGGGTCGCCGACCACATAGGCGCCGAGGCCGTAAGGCGTGTCGTTGGCGATCTCCACCGCCTGGTCGACATCGTCATAAGGGATCACGACCAGCACCGGGCCGAAGATTTCCTCCCGCGCCACGGTCATGTCGTTGGTCACGTCGCGCAGCACGGTGGGCTGCACGTAATAACCCTTGTCCTTGCCGACCGGCAGCCCGGCGCCGCCCACGGCAACCTTCGCGCCTTCGGCCACGCCCTTTTCGATCAGGCCCTGGATCTTGTCGAACTGGGCCTTGTTCACGACGGGGCCGATATGGTCGCCTTCCTTGGACGGATCGTCGACCGCCTTGGAACCGAAGATCTGCGCCAGATGGTCGATTGCCTCGTCATACTGGTCCTTGTGGACCAGGAAGCGCGTCGGCGCGACGCAGCTCTGGCCGGAATTGAGCAGGATGCCGCCCGCGCCGCCCGGCAGCGCCTTGTCGAGCGGAGCGCCCGGCAGCACGACGAACGGGCTCTTGCCGCCCAGTTCCTGATGCACGCGCTTCACCGTGTCGGCGGCATTCTTGGCCACCTGAATGCCCGCGCGGGTGGACCCGGTGAAAGAGATCATGTCGATTTCCGGGTGCTTGGCCAGCGCCGTGCCAACGCCCGGCCCATCGCCCTGCACCAGGTTGAACACGCCCGCCGGCACGCCCGCCGCGTCCAGGATTTCCGCGAAGATATGCGCGCTGCCCGGCGTCTGCTCGCTCGGCTTCAGGATCACGCAATTGCCCGCGGCCAGCGCCGGGGCGACCTTCGCGACGATCTGGTTCATCGGCCAGTTCCAGGGAGTAATCAGCGCCACGATGCCGGCGGCTTCATACAGCACGCGGTTGTCGCCGGTGCTTTCCGTGAATTCGAAATTGGTCAGCGCATTGATGGTGGACCCGATATGGCCCATGCCGCTGCCGGACTGCGCGGTGCTGGCGATGGAGATCGGGCAGCCCATTTCCTCGCTGATCGCCTTGGCGATATCGGGAATGCGCTTCGCATATTCTTCCTGGATGCGGCCCAGCAGCGCGAGCCGTTCTTCCTTGCTGGTCTGGGAGAAGTCGGGGAAGGCCTTCTTCGCGGCCTGCACGGCCTTGTCCACATCCGCTTCGGTGCCCAGAACCACTTCGCTCACCGGCTCTTCGGTCGCGGGATTGAGGACGGTGTGGGTCTGGGATCCGGTGCTGTCCACCCATTCACCGCCGATATATTGCTGAAGATACTTGTTCATCGGGACACCCTCGCAGTTTCACTCGATTTGCGTGCGTCGCACATATGGCTGCTGCCGCCCGGATTGCCAGCGGTAATCGGCGAATTTCTGCGCGGCGGCGGCCGCCCCGCACCTGCCCCGCCCCTGCCGATATTCAACCCCCGCGCAGCAGCTGCACGCCCCAGTCCCGCTCGAACAGATAGAGCAGGACTCGCGCCGCCTCGCCCCGCTCGGAGGTCAGCCCGTCATCGCGTTCCACCAGCAGGCGCGCATCATTGTTGGCCACTGGCGAAAGCCGCTGAATCTGTTCCAGATCGGCGATGCGGAACGGCGTATCGCCCGATTGCCGCGTGCCCAGCAATTCGCCGCCGCCGCGCAGTTCCAGATCCTCTTCCGCCAGCCGGAAGCCGTCCTGCGTTTCCCGCATCAGCGCCAGCCGCTTGCGCCCCGTCTCGGAAAGGGCCTCGCCGCGCAGCAGCAGGCAGACAGATTTGCGCGCGCCGCGCCCCACGCGCCCGCGCAGCTGGTGCAGCTGCGCCAGGCCGAACCGTTCCGCCTGCTCGATCACCATCAGCGATGCGTTGGGCACATCCACCCCCACCTCGATCACCGTGGTCGCGACCAGCAGGCTGGCGCCGCCGCTGGCGAAGCGCTCCATCGCAGCATCCTTGGCCTCCGGGCGCATCTGGCCATGGACCAGCACCACATCGTCGCCAAAGCGGGTCTGGAGCGATGCGAAGCGCGCCTCGGCAGCGGCGAGGTCCTCATTCTCGTTCTCGCGCACCATCGGGCACACCCAATAGGCCTGCGCCCCATCCTCCAGATGGCGCGCCACCCCATCCACGACCTCGGCCAGCCGGTCGGTGGAGACCACCCGCGTGTCGATCGCCTGCCGGCCCGGCGGCAATTCGTCGATCCTGCTCACATCCATCTCGCCATACTGGGCCAGCGTCAGCGTGCGCGGGATCGGCGTCGCCGTCATCGCCAGCGTATGCGGGGTGCGGCGGCCCTTCTGCGTCAGCAGCAGCCGCTGCCCCACGCCGAAGCGATGCTGTTCGTCGATCACGACAAGGCCCAGATTGCGATAGGCCACGCTGTCCTGAAAAATGGCGTGGGTGCCGACCAGTATGTCGATGGTGCCGTCCATCAGCGCCATCAGCAGGCTGTCGCGCGGCCGCCCCTTGTCGCGCCCGGTCAGCAGTTCGATCCGCACCCCGGTCGGCGCGGCCATGCGGCGCAGCGTCTCGAAATGCTGGCGGGCGAGGATTTCGGTGGGGGCTAGCATGGCCGCCTGCGCGCCCGCTTCCACCGCCATCAGCATGGCATTCAGCGCCACTACCGTCTTGCCGGAACCGACATCGCCCTGCAGCAGCCGCAGCATGGGCGCTTCCTGCGCCAGATCGCCCTCGATCTCCGCGATGCAGCGCGTCTGCGCGCCGGTCAGCGGGAATGGCAGTTCCAGCCGGCCGCGCAGCCGCCCGTCTCCTGCCAACGCCTGCCCCCGCCGCGCACGATTGGCCTTGCGCACCAGCATCAAGGCCAGCGCATTGGCCAGCAATTCGTCATAGGCCAGCCGGTCGCGCGCCTTGCCGCCTTCCTCGCGATGCGCGATCCGCAGCGCCTCGCGCCATTGCGGCCACCCTTCCCGGTCCAGCACGCCCGGTTCGATCCATTCGGGCAGTTCGGGGCACCGTTCCAGCGCCTGATGGGCCATGCTGGCGATGCGCGGCTGGGTCAGCCCTTCCGCCAGGGGATAGACCGGCTCCAGCAGCCGCCCCATCGCCCGCGCGCTGTCTTCCTCCACCTGATCGGGATGGACGATCTGCAGCATGTCGCCATACCTGTCGAGCCGCCCCGCCACCCACCGGATCTCGCCCACCGGCAACTGCTTGCGCGCGGTATAGGACGCCTTGCCGAAATAGGTGATCGCGCAGACATTGCCCTTGCGGTCGCGCGCCATCACGCGGAACGGCGCGCGCATGCTGCCGCCGGAACGGTGCTCCGTCACCGTCAGCGCCACCACGATCTGCTCCCCTTCCAGCGCATCGTCGAGATCGGCGACGGATCGGCGCCGCACGAAGCGGTCGGGCAGGTGATAGGCAACGTCGCGGATGCGGGTCAGGCCCAGCTTTTCCAGCGGCTTGCGCAGCTTGGGGCCGACCCCTTCCAGCGTGTCCACCTCGGCAAACAGGGGGTTGAGCATTTCGGGCCGCATCGCCCCTCCCTAACCGACTGCCCGGCAATGCGGAAGGCGGGCGCGGAAGGGGCGCGGCTGCCACGGGGATGACGAAGCGGCCCCATCCCGCTAAGGGCGGCGGCATGACCGATCTTGCGCCCCGCCTCGCCCGTGCCCGCTTCCGTGCCTGGCATCGCGGCACGCGGGAGGCGGATTACATGATCGGCGGCTTCTTCGACCGGCATCATGCCAGTTGGGCGGAACCGGAACTGGCCTGGTTCGAAGCCCTGCTGGAAGAAGACGATGTCGATATCATGGCCTGGGCGCTGCGCACCCTCGCCGTCCCGCCGGACTATGCCGGCCCGCAGATGGATGCCCTGCAAAAGCTGGATTACGTCACCATATAGGGGCCGGTTCGCGGCGGGATGTCCCATTCCCATGCGGGCCGCCCGCTCGTGTGCCCTTTCAACAACCTGCGCGAGCGGGCTTTTTGGTTGCCCGGAACGCTTTCGCCTGCTTGAGGCTTCCCGTCGCAATGGCCGATCTGTCCCGCATCCTCCGCTCCGCCCGTCCGCTCACCCTCGCTTCCGTGGCGCGCGGCGCCCTGCCGCTCGTGATGGCGGATCTGGCGCGCGCTTCCTCCACCCGCGCGGTGCTGATCGCTGCGGACGAACAGGCGATGCAGGCCGTGTCCGACGCCGCCCGCTGGTTCGCGCCGGAACTGGAAGTGCTGGAATTTCCCGCATGGGACTGCCTGCCCTACGATCGGGCCAGCCCGGCCCTGTCGGTCAGCGCCCGCCGCCTCGCCACGCTGCACCGTTTGCAGGCCGGACGCGGCGATGCGCAATTGCTCGTCACCACCGTCAACGCCGTGCTCCAGCGCGTGCTCACCCCTTTCCGCATCCGCGAATCCGTGCGCGAGCTGAAGCCCGGCGCGCGCATCGGGCACGACAGTCTCGCAGCCCTGCTCCAGCGGCAGGGCTACAGCCGCACCGATACGGTGGCCGATGCGGGCGAGTTCGCCGTGCGCGGTTCCATCTTCGACATCTATCCCTCGGGTCTCGGCCAGGGGCTGCGGCTCGACTTCTTCGATGACGAGCTGGAATCGCTGCGCCTGTTCGATCCCACGACGCAGCGCACGACCGACCGCATCGACAGCCACCTGCTGCTCCCCGCCAGCGAGGCGCTGCTGGATGACGACACGATCAAGCGGTTCCGCACCCGCTACCGCGAATTGTTCGGCGCCACCGCCACGGGCGACCCGCTCTATCAGGCGGTCAGCGAAGGCCGCCGCCTCGCCGGCATGGAACATTGGCTGCCGCTGTTCGAAGATCGGCTGACCACCCTGTTCGACCATCTCTCGCCAGAAGATACGGTGGTGATCGAATCCGGCGCGCTTGCCGCGGCCGACGAACGCCAAAGCGACATTGCCGACTATTTCCGCCAGCGCCGCGACATCGCCGGTCAGGCGGCGGGCAGCTACCGCCCCCTCGCGCCCGACGCGCTCTATCTGAAGGCGGAGGAGTTTTCCGCCGCGGTGGAGAGCCAGCCGATCCACAAATCGGTCATCTTCGCCGAACCGGAAAGCGACCGCGTGGTGGATTTCGGCTTCCGCTCCGCCCGCGATTTCACGCCGGAACGTTCGCAAGGCGCCAACATCTACGCCGCCGCCGCCGATCACCTGAAGGCGGTCGGCAAGGCCGGTCGCCGCCCCCTCTTCGCCGCCTACTCGCAAGGGTCGCGCAGCCGCATCGCTTCCATCCTGGAGGAAGCGGGCACCCCGCTCAGAATGGCGGGAAGCTGGCAGGAAGCGCTCGGCATGGCGGCGAAGGGCGCGCCGGTGGCAATGGTCCTGCCGCTCGATACCGGCTTCGCGAATGACGAGCTGGAACTGATTACGGAACAGGACCTGCTGGGCGACCGGCTGGTCCGCCGCCGCAAGAAGCGCAAGGATGCCGATGCCTTCCTGGCGGAACTTTCGGCCCTCAATCGCGGCGATCTGGTCGTCCATGCCGATCATGGCATCGGCCGCTATCTGGGGCTGGAACCGATCACCGTCGGCAAGAGCCAGCACGATTGCGTGATGCTGGAATATCACGGGGGCGACAAGCTCTACATCCCCGTGGAGAACCTCGAAGTCCTCTCCCGCTACGGCTCGGACGAGGGCGGCGCGGTGCTGGACCGGCTGGGCGGCGAAGCCTGGCAGAAACGGCGCGCGCGGCTGAAGGAGCGCATCCAGCTCATCGCCGGCGAATTGATGCGCACCGCCGCCGCCCGCGCCCTGCGCAAGGCCCCGGTGATAGAGCCGGAGGAATCGAGCTGGCGCCAGTTCGTCGACCGCTTCCCGTGGGAGGAAACCGACGATCAGGAACGCGCGATCGAGGACGTGCTCAACGATCTGGGCGAAGGGAAGCCGATGGACCGGCTGGTCTGCGGCGATGTCGGCTTCGGCAAGACGGAGGTTGCCCTGCGCGCCGCCTTCGCCGCGGCCATGGCCGGGCAGCAGGTCGCCGTCGTCGCCCCCACCACCCTGCTCGCGCGCCAGCATTATCAGGGCTTTGCGGAACGTTTCTCCGGCTTCCCGCTCCGCGTCGGCCGGCTCTCCCGCCTCGTCCCGGCCAAGGAGATGCAGGAAACGCGCGAGGCGCTGGCGGCCGGCACCATGGATGTCGTCGTCGGCACCCATGCCATCCTGTCCAAATCCACGAAATTCCGCGATCTCGGCCTCGTCATCGTGGACGAGGAACAGCGTTTCGGCGTCACCCACAAGGAAAAGCTGAAGCAGCTTCGCGCCGATGTCCACGTCCTCACCCTCACCGCCACGCCCATCCCGCGCACACTGCAAATGGCGATGAGCGGGCTGCGCGAACTGTCCACCATCCAGACCCCGCCGGTCGATCGCCTCGCCGTGCGCACCTATGTGATGGAATGGGACGACATGGTGATGCGCGAGGCGTTGCTGCGCGAACATCATCGCGGCGGGCAAAGCTTCATCGTCGTGCCTCGCATCGCGGATATGGAACCGCTCGAACAATGGCTGCGGGACAATGTGCCCGAAATCAAGGCCGTCAGCGCCCATGGCCAGATGGCGCCGGGCGAGGTGGAAGAGCGGATGGGCGCCTTCTACGACAAGAAATACGAAGTGCTGCTGTCGACGACCATCGTCGAAAGCGGGCTGGATATCCCCAGCGCCAACACGATCATCATCCACCGCGCCGATCGCTTCGGCCTTGCCCAGCTATACCAGCTGCGCGGCCGCGTTGGTCGGTCGAAGCTGCGCGCCTATGCCTATCTCACCACGCCGGCCGACACCGCCCTGTCGGAAGTCGCGGAAAAGCGGCTCAAGGTGCTGGGCGATCTCGACAGCCTCGGCGCGGGCTTCCAGCTTGCCAGCCACGATCTCGACATTCGCGGCGCGGGCAATCTGCTGGGCGACGAACAATCGGGCCATATCCGCGAGGTCGGCTTCGAACTCTACCAGTCGATGCTGGAAGACGCGATCCTGGCTGCCAAGGCCGGCGATATGGGGCTGGAGCCGGAGCGGGAGGGTTTCTCCCCCCAGATCACCGTCGATGCGCCGATCATGATCCCGGAAGATTACGTGCCCGATCTGGCCGTTCGCATGGCGCTCTATCGCCGCCTGAACGATGCGTCGGACAAGGCCGAAATCGAATCGATGGCCGCCGAAATGATCGACCGCTTCGGCCCCCTCCCCGCTGCCACCGCCAATCTGGTGAAGCTGATCGAAATCAAGCATCAGGCGATAGAGGCCTGCATCGCCAAGATCGACGTGGGCGCGCGCGGCACCCTCGTCACCTTCCACCCGGACGGCTTCCCCGATCCCGCCGGCCTGCTCGCCTATGTGGAACGGCTGCAAGGTACGGCCAAGCTGCGCCCGGACATGAAGCTGGTCATCAACCGGGCCTGGAACGACCCGCAAAGCCGGCTCAACGGCCTGTTCCAGCTCACCAAAGGCCTCAGCGCCATCGCCCGCCGCAACCAGAAAGCCGCCGCCTGACCGGGAACCGGCGCTGGAAGGATAGTGCGGACTATTAAGCGAACAGAACTAACGAACGGCGTAGAAAATTCAGGACACCGTCAACACCCGATTATGCGGAAATCCGACTGACCGGACACGACAACATTGCGGTCGTTGCACCGTCACTCCTCGTAGTAATCAACCTGGACCAACGAACGTTCTTTATTTGCGACCACGGATATCCGGCCACCATGCTCAAACTGTTGGGGTAAGACAGAATACTCGGTGGCCACAGCGAATTCCTGACCAATTCTTGGGCCGCCTGAATACGAATAACTTCCGCCCGACGCTGCCTGCTCTTTGAATGGCCAACCGGTCAGCAAGCTCGCAAACTCCGCCGGATCAACCTCGAATGAGCAGGTTGTCAGAACGTCGGTTACACCCCAGCTTTCGCAAGCCGCATTTGCCACAGATGATGGCGCACGATCCAGCCGGAGAAGGCGCGCAATCATTTGGCTCGGCAGCGCCTGATAATAGGCAGTGCCAGCAAGAGCAGCCAATCCGACTGCCATGAAAACGAGCAGTCCGCGTTTAACTATCGGGTTCATCAGCATCGCTAAATTCTTGCTATGTTGAATGTCAGGTTTTCCCAAAAAAAATCGACCGCATGCCGCCTAGGCGGCGCGGACAAATTCGGTAAACGGTTAACGCCGGATAATTGCGGAAAGTGGACTGTCCAGACACGACAACATTGCGGACATTCGATGTAAGGTTATTTTCAGCTCATGACCGAAAAACTCGACCGTTTATTCAGCCGGGCCGAAGCGATTCTGGCCGGCAAAGCAAATGGCTTTGGGATGCCGATTTTGCGAACACTTGCTCACCGGCGATATGGGCCAGCAATGTTGAGCCTAGCCGTCCTGCAAACGAACAGTGGTAACCGAGGAGAGTTTGGCAGGTTTTGCAACGCCAATGACCCTGCCGGTTTGATATATCGGGCTTTCCGACAAGGCGAGGTCAACGCGGCGCAAAACCTTGCGCTCACCCTGTTCTACCTTGGAGACCTTGCCGGATACCGCCACTGGCTACGGAAAGCGGCGAGGGGCGGTGACGAAGATGCAGCAAGGGAATTGAGCAGGTTCGAGGTGCGACAACCTTGGCCGCTGGCGCAGAAGACTAAGCGCAAGCGCCCTTTCAGGAAAGATGGCAGCTAACCACAACATGACGGACGGCAGGCCCCCTATGCCGCTATCCCGAAACCTGCCTGTCCAGACACCACAACCTTCCCGCCATTTAAGGGCCAATTGCGCGTTCATCAAAGCGGATGTTCGCCTGAGCTGGAATGTGTCCACGCCGCCTAAGCCGCTCTCCTGAACACCACAACCTAGCTGATATTGCGCCACGCGGCTGCGATCAGCCAAAATATCAACTCCGCCCCCGCACCACAAAGCGTGATAATGCCGACAAACTGCAATGCGACCAGATGACCGTATGCTGTTATCACTCCATTTGTTCACGCCACGTAACGCGGGTTCGCGGCTCGCCCTGTCATGGCTGCTCTGCTCATCAAAGGCGTACCACGGTCAAGGCAACCCGGGCGACCCCTCTTGCAATTCGCTTCCCTACCAGCCTTCGCGCAGCCAGACGGGTACGGTTCCATGCAAGGGGGCAAAACCAACAATTCCCATCGTAACTGTCAAGTTACGCTGGAATCGGATAACACAAATATTTGATTTTCCCAGATTTCGCGTTTTCGCCCCGCTTGACGGGTGGATATGCCGCCACCTTCAAGCATGCCCGTTCCGCGCGCCCTCAACCGTTTTGCACCAATTCCGCGAATCGTTCGCCGCTCATCGGCCTGGCGCCTAAAAATCCCTGCCAGCTGGCGCAGCCCTCGCGGCGGATGGCTGCCAGTTGCTCCTCCTTCTCGATCCCTTCGGCGATCACGCTCAGATCCAGCGCACGGGCCATCGCCAGGATGGCGCGCAGCACGGCCAGGTCCCGCTCATTTTCCGCGATGCCTTCCACCATGCTGCGGTCGAGCTTCAAATAGTGGAGCGGCAATTGCTTCAGATAGCGGAAATTGCAGAAACCGGCGCCGAAATCATCGAGGGCGATGCGGATGCCCATGTCTGCAAGGCCCTGCAATCTTCCGGCGGAACTCTCGACTTCGGTGACCAGCGCCTGCTCCGTGATTTCCAGAGTCAGCCGCTGCGCCGGGAAACCGATATTGGCGATGCCGCTCGCCACCACATCGGCGAAATTGCCCGCCGCCAGATCCATTGCCGTGATGTTCAGCGACAGGCGCAAATTCTCCGGCCAATGCATCGCAATCGCCAGCGCCTTGCGGCCGATATGGCGCGACAGGGGGGAAACGATCTCCGCCCGCTCCGCAATCGCGAACAGGGCGCCCGCGCCGATGCGGCCCAGCATCGGATGCTGCCAGCGCGCCAGGGCCTCCGCCCCGATGATCGCGCCGCTCGCACAGTCATATTGCGGCTGGAACCGTATCTCTATCTCGTCGCGGTCCAGCGCGCTCAGCAGATCCGCCTCCAGCTCCTGCGGCGGGCGCCCGGCGGGGAAAACCTTGCCGTCCACCCATACCAGCCGCGCCCCCGGCTGTGCCTGCGCCTGTTCCAGCGTGTCGGTCAGCCGGCCGACGATCTGCTGCGGGTTCTCGTCGGGCGACGCTCTCAACAATGCGATCCGCGGCGCCAGCCGCACGATGCCGCCGCTTTGCACGATCGGGCGGGCGAGCGATTGCGCCAGTTCCTCCGCCAGGAACTGCCATCGTTCCCTGCTGCACGGCGCGTTGACGGCGAAGAGGAAGCTGCTCCCGCCCACGCGTGCGGCGATGCCGTCCCCGTCGAACTCCTCATGCGCGAAATGCTGCAGGCGGGCCGCCACTTCGGCCAGCGCCATGTCGCCCGTTTCAGCGCCATAGGCCAGGTTGACCGTGGCCAATCGCCTCAGCCCGAAAGCCATGGCATTGATGGTCGGCGGCCGCTGCTCCGCGCGCGCATCGTCCTGCCACGCGGCCAGATGGCCCAGCGCGGCGTCTATCCCCATCAAGCCAGTAAGCCCGTCGCGCGCCTCGGCCATGTCCCTGCACTCCATCGCGCTGTCCTCGAATATTCTGCGCGGATAATCTTGTCGCATGTTGGATGCGTTGCAAATCGGGACGACCATTCATAGTTTGCGCCCCGCCTGAACGGAATGGATAACCGGGCGATACAACAGGGGATTCTGGCAGGATGACTGAACCACGCCTGGCGCTTATCGCCGCCAGTACAGAGCGGGCGCAGGAAGCTGCCGATCAATTGCGGGCAGCCCTGCCCTGGGTTGCCATGGAAGAAGCCGACACGCTGGTCGTGCTGGGCGGCGATGGCACGATGCTGAACGCGATGCATGCAATGCTGGATCAGGGGCGGGTCGTGCCGGTCTACGGCCTCAATCTGGGCACGGTCGGCTTCCTGATGAACCGTTACCAGAAGAACGTCCGCATTCTCGACCGGATCGCCCGCGCCCGTCCGATCGCGGTGGCCCCGCTCCATATGGAAGCGGTCACCCAGTCCGGCGTCACGGAAACATTCTACGCCATCAACGAAGTGTCGCTGCTTCGCGAGACGCGGCAGACCGCCAAGATTGAGATTGCGGTGAATGACAGGGTGCGAATCGCGGAACTGGCATGCGACGGTGTGCTGCTATCCACGCCGGTTGGATCGACCGCCTATAATTTCTCGGCCAGCGGTCCGATCCTGCCCCTCGATTCGCAAATGCTGGCGCTGACACCGATCAGCCCGTTCCGCCCACGCCGCTGGAAGGGCGCGATCCTGCCTGACCGTTCCCGCGTTTCGTTCCGCGTGCTGGAGCCGGAAAAGCGCGCCGTGTCCGCCGTCGCCGATCAGAAGGAAGTGCGCGACATTGCAGAGGTTCATCTGCGCATCGCGCGCGAGGTCGAAATGACTTTGCTGTTCGATCCCGGCCATGCCCTGGACGAACGCATCGTGGCCGAACAATTCGCGCATTGATGCTGAAGACCGGGCGATGAGGGACGACTAACGCGGGCATAGATGCCCCCACCCGGAAACTACCGGTTGAATCGTCCGGGCGCGCATTCAACGGAACGGCGCGGATGTGATGGAAATAGTGGCTCCCCGAGTAGGATTCGAACCTACGGCCATTCGATTAACAGTCGAATGCTCTACCGCTGAGCTATCGGGGAGCAGCCCTTCAGGCAGGGCGGCCTATATGGGGGGCAGGAGAGTTTGACAAGCGGGAGAATGCGCTTCCTCCCTCTCCTGCCCCAAAAAATCCGGCCTACTCAGCAGGCTTGCGGAACCGCAGCGCGAATTTGTCGGTGCGCCCCTTGATCGAATCATCATTGGCGCTGGCGGTGTGCGGATCTTCCGGATTGGCGAGCGCGCTCGATTCCTCTTCCAGGCTGAAACCGGCGGCGGCGACCTGGTCCTTCACCGCTTGCGGATCGATCCGGTGCAGTGTGCTGGTGGCCGAAGTGCCGGTGCCCGGCGCGGAATGATCCTCCACGAAATAGATGCCACCCGGCTTCAGCGCGGAAAAGAACGCCCGGTTCGCGGCGTCGATATCGCCATTCGCGATGTCGTGGTAATTCTCGGTCGTCCACACGACGTCGACCGGCCGATCGAGCTCGAAATTGCCGAAATCGACCGCCTGCACGGTGACGTTCGGATATGCCGCTGCCAGCGCGTTGATCGCGTCCAGCCCGCCCGGGCGATTTGCGAAGATCGACGGCACCAGCGCATAGACATGGCCTTCCGGCCCGACGGCCTTTGCCAATATGCGGGTATAGTAACCGCCGCCCGGCGCCACTTCCGCCACGATGTCGCCCGGCTTGACCCCGGAAAAGGCCACGATCTCCGCCGGCTTGCGGTTGGCATCGCGGGCCTTGTCTTCCGCCGGGCGCGCTTCGTCCGCAACGGCGGCGGCGGCCGGATCGGCTGCCTGTGTGGGCGTGGCATTGTCTACCGGATCGGCGGTATCGTCCGCCGCATTGCCACACCCGGCAAGCGCCAGCGCGATTGCAGCGCCGGCCATTCCCAAACCTGTCTTTCGCATTGCATCCTCCCTCTATTCGATCTGAGGTTCGGACGGGATGCTATCGCATTCAGCAGCGCGGGCAAGCTATCCCGTCGCTGCCGCCCGCGCCCGATCCGCGATGCGCACCGCCGGCCATGCGGCCAGCAATGCGACCAGAGCGATCATGCCCGCCCCGAAATACCACGGCGCATCGTGCGAGAAGTTGCCATAAATCAGCCCGAACAGCGGCGGGGCGATGATGCGGCCGATCGCGTTGGACGCCATCAGCAGGCCCATCGTGCTACCCTGCCGTTCCGGCGGGGTGTTTCGCGACAGCAGCGCGCCCGCCGACGGGAAGGCAAGGCTGTGCCCCGTCATCAGCAGACCCATCAACAGCACGCCGGACACGGGCAGGCGGATCACCGGTTGCAACAGCATGGACAGGGCCAGCAGCCCCAGCCCCATCAGGATCACCCGCGCTTCCCCGTACCGCGCGACCAGCGGGCCGATCAGCACCAGCTGCGCAAACAGCCCTCCCGATCCGATGGCGAGGAAGGCGAAGCCCAGATCCTTGGCGCTCCACCCGAAATTGGCCTCGCTCCACAAGCCATAGATCGCTTCCATGGAGGCGAAGGCCGCGATTCCGAAGAAGGAAATCACGAACAGCCGCGCCAGCAGCGGTTGCCCCGCCACGAAGGCGAATGCCTCCCCATAACGGGGCAGCGGCGCGCCCTTCCCGCGCGGCGGCACCGCGTCGCGCAGCACAGCCAGGCACCAGAGCGAGGCAAGCACGGAGAATGCGCCGGCAACCAGGATCGGGGTCCGGAAGCTCGCAGCCACCGCTGCCTCGCCCGCGAACACGCCGCCGATCACCGGGCCGAATGCGAAGCCCAGACTGAAAGCCGCACCGAAATAGCCCATCGTCTTCGCGCGCCGTTCCGGCGGGGAGACATCTGCGATGAAGCCCTGCGCCACGCTGAGCGTGCCGGAAAAGAACCCGCTCACCACCCGGATCGCAATGGCCGCCACCAGCGTAGGCGCCCAGGCAAAGGCGATGTAGCTCAGGCCCGCGAGGAAGGTCGTCACCACCAGCACGCGGCGGCGGCCCCACACATCCGACTGCCGGCCCCAGAATATCTCGCCGAACACATTGCCGAAGCTGTAGGCCGCGAACAGCAGCGCGATTCCGAACGGACCCGCCTGGAAGACCTGCCCGTAGAATGGCAGCAGCGGCAGGATCAGGCTGAACCCGGCGATGTTGATGAACACCGCCACCAGCAGCGGGGGCAGGCGCTTATCCATTGTAACGCGGCTCCGCCAACCCGCGCACGCCCAGCCCGTCGATCACATAACACCAGCCATCGCCCTCCGCCGGCTCCCGGCCGAGGAAGGACGGGTCGATGCTCGGCACGAACAGCCGGTCGAGATCGGGGCCGAAGAACATGCAACTGGCCGGCAGCTTCGTCGGCATCTCGATGCTGCGCTTCACCTCTCCCTGCGGCGATAGCTGCAAGACAACCCCGCCTTCGCAGATCGCCACCCACATATCGCCGTCGGCATCGATGGTCGCGCCATCGGGAATGGGGCCATAGGGCGTGGTATCGAAGAACAGCCGCCTGTTCGCGGCGCGCCCGGTCTCGAGATCGTAATCATAGGCATAGATCGCCTGCGCCATGCTGTCCGCATGATACAGCGTGCGATTGTCGGGGGAAAAGCAGGGGCCGTTGCCCAGCGTCAGTCCTTCGTCCAGCCGCCGGATCGCCTTGCCGGCGTCCAGCGCGAACAGGCCGCCCACCGGCTCGCGCGCCTGCCGATGGCTGGTTCCGAAGATGAAGCGCCCAGCCCTGTCGACCTTGCCATCGGCCAGCTGGATCGCCGGGTCAGCGGGTTCGAACAATGCGAACGGCGTCACCTCCCCGGTTTCGAAATCCAGCGCGTGAACGCCATTGGGCAGCGCGACGATGGCGCCGCCATCGCGGCGCAGCGCCATCGACCCGATCATATCGGGCACGGGCCATACGGCCTGCGCCCCCGTCGCCGGATCCCACCGGCGCACTTCGCGCCCCAATATGTCGATATAATACAGCGCCTGTTCGGCGACGTCCCACACGGGACCTTCGCCAACCTGGCAACGCGGCAACTCAAGCCTGGTTATTTTCATGGCCGGTCTCTCCCCCGGCCATGATCCTAACGTTCGTTACGATGGACGCAAGAGGGGTGCATCACGCCGCTCCGTGGCAATGCTTGTACTTGTTGCCGGACCCGCAGGGGCACAGGGCGTTGCGGCTGAGATTCATCTCCCGATAAGGGTCTTCGCCCGCATCCCCGCCAATACCGCTCGCGGCCATCGGGCTTGCGGCCAGAGACCCCAGGATCGCCTCCGCCCCGGTCGCCCGGCTGGAATTGTCGGCATTGTCCGTGCCGAAGAAGGGATCGACATGCCCGGCCAGGAAGTCGGGCAGTTCCGGCAGTGCGGCCGGCTGCGGGGGCGGCGCCATGCGCAGCTGGCTGTTCAGCAGCACCTTGGTCACATCCTCGCGGATCGTTTCGAGCATCAATTCGAACAGGCCGAACGCTTCCTGCTTGTATTCGTTGATCGGCTGCTTCTGCGCATAAGCGCGCAGGCCCACCACCTGGCGCAGAGCGTCCAGCGTGGCGAGGTGTTCCTTCCAGTAATGATCCAGCCGGTCGAGCAGGATGCTCTTTTCCACCTGCCGCCAGATCGTGGGATCGGCTTCCGCCTGTTTGGCGGCCATCCTGTCATCCGCGATCTGCTGGAGACGTTCCTCGATGATCTCCGGCTCGATCATGTCCTCGTTCATCCAGGCGTCGATCGGCGGTTCTTCACCGAAGATGTCGGTGATCTTCTCCTTCAGATGCCCGATATCCCACTTTTCGGGGTAGGAGCCCGGCGGGCAGGCGGTGCCGACCAGCGAATTGATCGCGTCGCGGCGCATTTCCACAACGACATCTTCCACCGTCGCGCTGTCCATGATCTCGGCGCGCTGTTCGTAAACGACCTTGCGCTGGTCGTTCATCACATTGTCGTATTCCACTACCTGCTTGCGCACTTCGTAATTGCGCGCTTCCACCTTCTTCTGCGCGGTCTCGATGGCCTTGGACAACCACTTGGAACCAATCGCCTCGCCATCGGCCAGGTTCGAATTCATCATCTTCGCGAACAGCGTGTCCGGCCCGAAGATGCGCAGCAGATCGTCTTCCAGGCACAGGTAGAAACGGGACAGGCCCGGATCGCCCTGGCGGCCCGCGCGGCCGCGCAGCTGGTTGTCGATCCGGCGGCTTTCATGGCGTTCCGTGCCCAGCACGAACAAGCCGCCGGCTTCCTTCACGCGCTCGCGCTCGGCGCCGATCTCTGCCCGGATGGCCTCGATCGCGGCATCGCGTTCCGGCCCCTCCGGCATGTCGCGCAGTTCATCCTCGACGCGGAAATCGACGTTGCCGCCAAGCTGGATGTCGGTGCCGCGCCCGGCCATGTTGGTGGCGATCGTCACCGCGCCCAGCCGGCCCGCCTGCGCCACGATATGCGCTTCCCGCTCGTGGAAACGGGCATTCAGCACCTCGTGCTTCACGCCTTCCTTGTCGAGGAAGCTGCTCAGCAACTCGGATTTCTCGATGGAAACGGTGCCGACCAGCACAGGCTGGCCGATCTCGTTCTTCTCGCGGATCGCCTTGGCGATGGCGGCGAACTTGTCCTGCGTGTTCTTGTAGAACTCGTCTTCCTCGTCGATCCGCTTGACGGGGACGTTGGTGGGGATTTCCACCACGTTCAGCTTGTAGATGTCCCAGAATTCCGCCGCTTCCGTGGCGGCGGTGCCGGTCATGCCCGACAGCTTGGGATACATGCGGAAATAGTTCTGGAAGGTGATCGAGGCCATGGTCTGGTTCTCAGGCTCGATCTTCACGCCCTCCTTCGCCTCCACCGCCTGGTGCAGGCCGTTGGACCAGCGCCGGCCATCCATCATGCGACCAGTAAACTCGTCGATGATGACGACCTTGTCGTCCTTCACGATGTAATCGATATCGCGCTTGAACATCACAACGGCGCGCAGCGCCTGGTCGAGATGGTGGACGACCTGCGTGTTTTCCACATCGTAGAGGTTGTCGCTCGCCAACAGGCCCGCGGCGATCAGGCGCCGCTCCACCTCTTCCACGCCATCTTCGGTCAGGCTGACGGATCGAGCCTTCTCGTCCGTCTCGTAGAACTCCTTCTCCAGTCCCTTCACCACCTGATCGAGCGCGATATAGAGATCGGACTTGTCGTCGGTCGGGCCGGAAATGATCAGCGGCGTGCGCGCCTCGTCGATCAGGATGGAATCGACCTCGTCGACGATCGCGTAGTTGAACGGCCGGTGCACCTGCTGGCCGCGATCATGCTTCATATTGTCGCGCAGGTAATCGAAGCCGAATTCGTTGTTCGTGCCGTAAGTGATGTCGGCGGCATAGGCTTCACGCCGCTGGTGTTCCGACAGGTTGGGCACGATCACGCCCACCGTCAGGCCCAGGAACTGATGCAGGCGTCCCATCTGTTCCGCATCGCGGCGGGCCAGATAGTCGTTCACCGTGACGATGTGGACGCCCTTGCCTTCCAGCGCGTTGATATAGGTGGCGAGCGTCGCGACCAGCGTCTTGCCCTCGCCCGTGCGCATCTCCGCGATCTCGCCGCGATGCAGCACGATGCCGCCCACCATCTGCACGTCGAAATGCCGCATGCCCAGCACGCGCTTCGACGCCTCGCGCACCGTGGCGAAAGCTTCCGGAAGGATGTCGTCCAGCGTCTTGCCCTGCGCCAGCAAATCGCGGAACTTCTGCGTCTGCGCGGTCAGCTCCTCGTCAGAGAATGCCTCCAGCTGCGGCTCCAGCGCATTGATGCTGCCGACGATGCGATCGAGGGATTTGACGTACCGCTCGTTAGCGGAACCGAACAGGGATTTGGCGAGTGCGCCGAACATGCGGATATCCTGTGATAAAATGGCGTGCGGCCGCGCGTCATGGCGCAGCCGGCACCGGAAAGGGTGTCAGGAAAAGGGGCGCCTATTCGTGGGCGCGGTCGGCCTGCAACACGACGGCAGGCGCGACGATGATGGCCTGCTGCGGGCGGAGGCGCGAAACCTCGCCACCTGAAAAACGGGCCGGAATGCTTGCGCGCATCGCACAGGCCTTCGCCTGAACCGGTGAGCAAGCCGCCGCCCCATCCCGCGCAACCTGCACCCGCACTTCATCCATCGCGGACACACGCGCCTGAACAGGGGCACCGAATGCGGTGAGCCCGGTTAGGATCGCGAGGAAGGTGAGCAGCTGACGCATCATTTCGGCGGGAAGATAAGACGTGCTGCCGCAAAGGTCCACCCGCAGAATCCTCGCAAGCGGCTTGCAGAACCGTTGCAAGGTCGATGCAGGGCCGTTGCAGGGCCGTTGCAATTTGCCCCTGCTATTGGAGCGTTTCGGGACATCATTCAGATTGGCGCGTTTTTACAACTAAAAACCTTAGGTCCCCAAAATCACCAATGGTAAAGAATGGTTAACGCTCGGAGTCGATCAGGGTGATTTTTTCTGGGCGTAGGTTCTCGGAGAATTATCATGAAGAAATTACTCCTGACGGCGACAGTCGCCGTGTGCATGCCTGCGTCCGCTTCTGCGGCGCAACTCATTGTAAACGGCGGGTTCGAAGCGCCGACAGTCGATGATCCATGTTGCATAACATCGCCGCCCACAGCAATTCCGGGCTGGACGGCAACGCCCGATGTTAACGTAGTGAACGGCACCTTTTCAAGTAATCCAGGCGGAACCAACCTCGCTTACGAGGGCCTGCAATATCTCGATCTGGTCGGTCAGTCGGGGATGGGCTCCATCTCGCAGACCTTCAACACGGTGATCGGTCAAACCTACGACATCAGCTTCGCCTATTCGCACAATCTGTTCAGCGGAACGCAGGGCGCGACTGCCGATTTCTCTGTCGGCGATTTAATCGGCAGCCTGTCGCACAGCTCCGGTTCTAATTCCGATCTCGACTGGATGATCTTCACGGGCAGCTTCACCGCGACGGATCGCAGCACGACATTGACCTTCACCAATCTGACCGGTGGCCCCAATGAAGGCGTGCTGCTGGACGCCGTTTCGGTGCAGGGCGCCGTGCCGGAACCGGCCACATGGGCGCTGCTGATCCTCGGCTTCGGCGTTGTCGGAGGCGCGATGCGCCAGCGCAGCCGCAAGACGCTTTCCCTCGCCTGATCGGCCGGGTCAGCCTTGGGACCGCCGGGAGAAATCCCGGCGGTTTCCTTTTGGATTTCCTGAGAACGATGGGGAAGCAATAGCGCCGCCTACCCACAGGCGCCCCGGCACGCGATCGCGCGTTTACGCCGCCAGAGACGCGGGCTAATGCGATGCCATCATGGATCTCGAACGCTCCCCGCTCGCCCTGCCTTTTCCCGCCATCCCGCCCATCGCCGGCGTCGAGCTGCGGGTTGCACGGGCGCATTACAAGCAATGGGACCGCTGCGACCTGACCTATGCCGAACTGGCGGAAGGGACGAGCGTTGCGGGCGTATTCACCCGCAACGTCTGCTGTTCCAGCGAAGTGGAACTGGGCCGCGAGAACATTCGGCAGGGCCGCGCCCGCGCACTGATCGTCAATGCCGGCAATTCCAACGCCTTCACGGGCTATCGCGGGCGCGAGGCGGTGGAGCAGATCATGGCGCAGGTGGCGGACCATCTGGGCTGCGCGAAGGAGGAAGTGTTCGTATCCTCCACCGGCGTGATCGGCGTTCCGCTGCCCAAGGACAAGGCCCAGGCCGGTGTCGCCGCCGCGCTGACGGCGGAGCCCTGTTCGTGGCAGGATGCCGCCGACACGATCGGCACGACCGACACATTTGCGAAGGGCGCGGTCGCGCAGGCGGTGGTGGATGGCCGCAAGATAACGCTGGCCGCGATCATCAAAGGCAGCGGTATGATCGCGCCCGACATGGCCACCATGCTCGGCTATATCTTCACCGATGCCGTGGTGGAGCCGGCCTTTCTGCAGGAGGTGCTGAGCGCCGCGAATGCAGAGAGTTTCTCCTGCATCACGGTCGATAGCGACACCTCCACCAGCGACACGGTGCTGGCCTTCGCCACCGGCAAGGCCGGGAACGCCCCCCTCGCCAGTTTCGACAGCCCCGGCGCCGATGCTTTCGCGGCTGCCATGCAGGACATCTGCCGCCAGCTGGCGCAGGCCGTGGTGCGCGACGGCGAAGGCGCGCAGAAGCTGATCTCCATCGAAATAACCGGCGCCGTCAGCGACGAAAGCGCCCGCCGGATCGGCCTCGCCATCGCCAATTCACCGCTGGTGAAGACGGCCATCGCGGGGGAGGATGCCAATTGGGGGCGCATCGTCATGGCCGTGGGCAAAGCGGGCGAACCGGCCGATCGCGACCGTCTGTCCATCGGCTTTGGCGGAGTCTGGACCGCGCGCGAAGGACAACCTCTCGCCGATTATGACGAAGCGCCAGTGGCTGAACATCTGCGGGGGCGCGAAATCGACATTGCGGTGGATATCGGGCTTGGCGAAGGCCGCGCCCGCGTGTGGACCTGCGACCTGACCCATGGCTACATCTCCATCAATGCGGATTATCGCTCATGAGCCTGATCGACAGGGAAATCCTGGCGCTGTGCCGCCACGTATCCGACACCGCGATCCTGCCGCGCCACCGCTTGCTGGCGGACGGGGATATAGAGGATAAGGGCGATGGCGACCCCGTGACCATCGCGGATCGCGAGGCGGAGGAAATGCTGCGCGAAGGGCTGATGCGGCTCAATTCTTCCATCGCCTTCGTGGGGGAAGAAGCGGCGCACGCCGATGCCACCTTGCTCAATTCGCTGGCCGGCCCCTGCTGGATCGTCGACCCGCTGGACGGCACCCGCAATTTTGCGTGCGGGGCGGAGCCGTTCGGCATCATCATCGCCCAAGCGGAAGGGGGCGAGGCGCAATCGGGCTGGATTTATGATTGCATGACCCAGCGTTTCTGCGCCGCCCATCGCGGCAAGGGGGCCTTCGTGGATGGAGAGCAGATTTCGGCGCGTTCCACGGAAGAAGATCTGCCCGTGGCCGCCTTGTCGCTGATCTTCATGGACCCCGCGCGGCGGCAGGCGGTGCTGGACCATGTCGCCCCGCATTACCGCATGGTCGACGTTCCCTATTGCGCGGCGGAGCAATATCCCCGCCTGGCCCTGGGCGCGAACGACGTATCCATCTTCGAGCGGACGCTGGCATGGGACCATGCCGCCGGCGTGTTGTGGCTGAACGAGGCGGGCGGCAAGGCGGCCCGGCTCGATGGATCAGCCTATCGGGTGGATGAGTGGGACCGCAAAGGGCTGGTCGGTGCAGCGACGCCCCAATTGTGGGACGCGATGGTGGAACGGCTCAACGCGCTTTAACGCGCGGACGCCTCTCGCCGAAGCCCTGCTGAGCTGCGGCCGGCTTGGCGACGTTGAGGTTCGATTCAATACCGGACGGTGGCCTCGTTGCGCCAGCATGGCGCCGCTCAGACTTGCGATCGCGCGCTGCGTCGCAGGAAGACGGACTGCTGCCGGGCATCAAGGAAACGCGGACTGCCCCTTGGCGGTAGCTCGACCCACACCTTACCGGGCAGGATCACGCACAACCCCGGCGAGTGCAAAATATCCGGCAAGGTCGGGCGCCCTGCCGGACTATTTATGCCAATGCTGCGATGGAAATCAGATCGCGCCTTCGATCCATTCCTTGAGCCTGCTCTTGGGCGCAGCGCCGCGCATGTCGGCAACAGGCTCACCATTCTTGAACAGGACGAGGAAGGGGATGGATTGCACACCCATGCGCCCGGCGACTTCGGGGTTTTCCATGATATCCATCTTGGCGATGGTCACGCGGCCCGACAATTCGTCGCTGATTTCCTCCAACGCGGGGGCGATCATCTTACAGGGGCCGCACCAATCCGCCCAGAAATCGACCAGCACCGGCTGATCGGAATCCAGCACATCCTGCTGGAAGCTGGCATCGGTTACGTTCTTGGTGGCCATTATCATATGCTCCTGTCTGGACCGTCAATCTAGGCAACCGCGCCTGTCAGGCAAGCGGCGGCGCGCCCAAGCTTTCCTGCTGCGGGCGCAAGGCCGGTTTGTGCGCCGCCAGAATATCAGCGGGGATCGCGATCAGGCGCGGAATCTGGGTGTATAGCACCGCCGCCTCCACCGCCCGGCCCGGATAGATCGCGGCAAGCGCGGCGGCATAGGCACCCATCTGCGCAAGTGTCGAGCGCGGCATCTCCGCCAGAGAAGCGGGAGGATGCGCGGTCGTCTTGAAGTCGGTTACCATCACGCGGTCCGGCCGGATCAGCAGCCGGTCGGCCGTGCCAGTGATGACCTGCCCGTCCACCGTGGCCGCGAGCGGGACTTCGGCCAGCGCAGCGGGGGAGAACAGCTCGGCCCAGCCCGGTTCCTCAATCACGGCCAGCGCACTTGCGAGCATCCGTTCCCGCGCAGCTTCATCCAGTTCGGCACCATGACGCGCAAGCCAGGCGCGGGCAGCATCCTGCCGCGCATTTGCGGGAATATCGGGCAGCCGCTCCAGCAAGCGATGGACCAGCACACCGCGCAGCGCGGCCCGCGCCTGGGCATCGCCGGGCGGGCGTTCCGGCCCCTGATCCTCGGCAGCGGCGGATGGGGCGAGCGGGCGCAGCGGACGTGGCTCCGGCCCGATCGGCCGCCTGGCCCAGTCCGGCAGGGCCGGTGCATTCCGAGGGGCGGCGGTAGCGGACGCAGGCGGCGGCGCAGATGCGGGCGCGATGCCGACGGAGCGATGGCCGCCCCATATGGCATCCTCCACCTCATCGCCGGGCATCAACTGCGAGAGGCGCGCGTACCAGCTATCCTGCGCCGGTTCGTTTTCCCGCTTGCCGAGCGCGCCGCCAATGAACAGCGCCTCCTCCGCGCGGGTCAGAGCGACATAGAGCAAGCGCCAATGCTCCTCCCGCTCCTCCTGCGCGGCGCGGATTTCCGCTTCTGCCACCGGGCCGATTTTCATCTCCTTGCCCATGTCGGGCACCGGCACGAGTCTTTCGCCATCCGCCAGCGACAGGCCGCGGGTGAGAGACGTATCCGGGTTGCCGGTCGCATCGGCGAGGATGACGATGGGCGCCTGCAACCCCTTGGAACCATGGACCGTCATCACGCGGACCAGATCGTCGCCTGCGCCCGGGTCGCGCTTCAACTCGCCCTCACCCGCATCGAACCACTGGATGAACCCATGCAGGCCGGGCGTATGCGACGCAGAATACGCGGCGGCGGCGTTCAGCAATTCGTCGATGGGATCGCCGGCCTCTCGGCCCAAACGGCCGACCAGCTTGCGGCGGCCATTCCAAGGGCCGACCAACATCCAGCGCAGCAGCGCATCGGGCGTTTCATAATCCGCGCGGGCGAGCAGAGGGTCGAGCAATTCGCGCAGCGCGGCGACATCGGGATGCCGGGAACGAGAGAGGTGCGTCCACAGCGCCGCGCCTTTGGGGCGATACCCATGGTCCAGCAATTGCTGCTGGCTCCAGCCCACCAGCGGGGAAACGAGCAGGTTCGCAAGGGAAAGGTCGTCACCCGGCTGGGAGGCGAAACGCAGCGCGGCCATCAAATCCTTCACCGCCAGCGGAGCGCCCAGACGCAGGCGATCCACCCCCGCGACCGGCACGCCCGCCGCGTGCAGCCGCGCAACGATCAGTCCCGCGAGATCCTTGCGCTTGCGCACCAGCACCATGATATCGCCCGGCCGCGCAACCCGCGCAGCGCCCTTCACCAGCGGATAGCGGCCGATCAGACCCTTGATCTGGGCTGCGATTCTGTCAGCCATGCGGCGTTCCGGCGCGGACAGCCATTCTTCCGGGCCTTCGCCATCGTCATCTTCTTCCGGCCGCCCACTGACCGGGCGCCACAGCGTGACCATTCCGGGCCGTTCATCGCCGACATGCGGCTCCGGCTGCTCGCTCAACCCGAAACTGGCGGGGCCGATCGCATCGATAGCGGCATCGACGAAATCGAGCACCGGCTGCGCCGTCCGGTAGGACCGGCCAAGGCCGAAATCCTGAAGCGGCCGCGCCTGCATGGGCGGTTTCAGCTCGCCGGCATTGGCCGCCAGTTCGCGCATTGCCTGCGCAAATCTATGCTTGGCGATGGAGAAGTTTTCGGGGCTGGTACCCTGAAAGCGAAAGATCGCCTGCTTGTAGTCACCCACGACGAAGATCGTGCGCAACCTGTTGTCGCGCTGCCCCTCGCCAGTGAAGAAATCTTCCGTCAGCGCGCCGATGATGGCCCATTGCGCGGCGTTAGTGTCCTGCGCCTCATCCACCAGCACATGGTCGATCGCGCGATCCAGCTTGTACCGTATCCATTCGCCCAGGCCCGGCTGCGCCAGCAGCGCGGCGGCGCGGCGGATCAGATCGTCGAAATCGATCAGTCCCTCGCGCTGCTTGGCTGCGTCCCATGCCAGCGCGAAGCGGCGCCCGACCGTCAGCGCCGGGACCAGAAGATCGGACAGCGCCAGCAAGGCGCGGTGCTGCTGCACACGGTCGAGGCACTGCATGACACGAGCAATGGCGTCGCCATAGCCGGGATCGCGCTTGAGGATATTGTCGAGTTGCTTGGGCTGGCCATCGCCCTTGTTGAGCAACGTGCCGTAAAAGCCGCCTACCGAACCGGCCCGTCCTGCCGCATCCTGCGACAGCCACGCGCGGATGGTAGCTGCCCCGTCGCGGCCGGTCTTGCTGTCCCACGCATCCAGCGTTTCGAGGCAACGCTGGAGGGAGCGCGTGTCGAAACTGTCGTCGTGGCACAGCTCCGCCAGCGTTTCGGCGCCCGCATCAGCGGCAAGGCCGATCAACTGGCGGATGCGGGTGTCGAGCGGTTCCTGCCAGCCCCCCGGTCCGAACCAGGCGTCCCGCGCTTCCGCACAGCGCATCAGCCAGGCGCGAGCCTTGTCCGGCCCCATGCGCAGGCTGAGCATTTCCAGCGCCTCGATCGGCCCCCGATCGCGGTTCCGTTCCCATTCGACCAGCAGGTCCGAGAGAACCTGATGCGCCAGCAATTCGCGGTCGCGATCTTCCATCGGGCGGGTTCCGGGGAGCAGATCCGCTTCTTCGGGAAACGCACCGAGCAGCCACTGCGCGAAGGCGTGGATCGTATCGATGCGCAGCCCGCCGCCGGGGCAATCCAGCACGCTGGCGAACAGGGTGCGCGCCCTTGCCGTCAGTTCGGGCGTCGGCCGTTCCCCGATGGCGATGAGATCGGTGGCCAGCGCTTCCGGCTTCATGCGCACCCAACTCGCCAGCACGCCGTTGACCCGCTCTGCCATTTCAGCCGCGCCTGCCTTGGTGAAGGTCAGGCACAGGATGTTCTCCGGCCGAACACCCGGCGTCAGCAGCAGGCGAAGCACGCGGGCCGAAAGGACCTGCGTCTTGCCCGTCCCGGCGGAAGCGGACAGCCACACGCTGTCGCGCGGCTCCACCGCTCGGGCCTGATTGTCCTTCAGCGGAAAGACGCGACTCATTCCTCGCGCCCCATCCATTCGTCCAGCCGCATCAGCTGGTCATAGGTGCTGTAGCCGGGTGCATCGGGATTGAGCCTTGCGGTGAAAGGCTGGTCGCCCAGGATCCATCGGTCGAGCGCGTCGTGAAGGAAATGCTCGGCCTGCGGCAGGAATTCGTCGCGGGGGATCCCCTTCTGCTTGCGGCCTTCGAGGATCGGGGTGGAGATGAAGCCGAAACCGGTCTCGCTCGTCTTGCTGCTGGCTAGCGACCAGTATTCGAAGCGGCTCGGCTGCCCCTGCACCCGCTCGAACCCACCGGCGCGCGCCATCAGTCCCAGCGTGCCGAGTTGCAACGCATAGCCGGCCTCCACCTCCCGCCCGGTGGGCGGCTGCCCCGTCTTGTAATCCACGATCGCCAGGGTGCCGTCGGCCAGCACGTCGATGCGATCCGCCTTCCCCTTTATCGTGATGCCGCGCACGTTGATCGCCCCCGTTTCCTCGATCAGTGTCGGCACACGGTCGGGATCGGCGGCGATCTGATCTTCCACCCATCGCAATGCGCCAAGCAAGCGGGGCCGCCACAATGCACGCATCAAGGGATGAGCGTTGAGCGCGAGCAGCGCCCGGTCGGCGATCTGCTCCATCGGCGCGCCGGTGCGGTGCCATTCCTCCAGAATGGCATGGGCCAGTTCGCCGCGCAGGGCAGGCGACATTTCCGCATCGAGCGGCTCCAGCTCCCTCAGCCGCAAGATCGCGGAGGCATAGAACTGATAGGGATCGGAGCGCAGCCGATCCAGCGCGGTCACGCTGATATCCAGCCTGCGCTGTTCGGCGCTGGGGCGCGGCTGGGGCTGTGGATGCGGCGGGATCGGAGCGCCTTCGTCCATCACGCGGGCAAGATGGATCGCATCGCTCTCGCGATGTTCCGCCACCATCTGTTCACCCAGCAGCGCGGTGATGCGGAGCCAGAAGCGGCTGGCGATGGCCGGGCCGCCCGCATCGCGCCGCGCACGGCTCAGCACCACTTCCGGCGCGCCCAGCGCACCGGCAAGATCATGGGCGGACAAGCCGATGCGGAAATCGCCGCCCGGCACCCCCAGCGCCCGCAGAACGGCGGGCGCCAGCAGCGGATCGCCTGCTGCGCGGGCCGGCCAGACCCCTTCGTTCAACCCGGCGCAGATAACCAGATCCGCCCGCGTCATTCGCGATTCGAGCAGTCCGTAGATGGCAACCCGGCTGTGGCCGCCATAGGGCGGGCGGACCGACAAGCGGTCCATGGCCTCGCGCAGGATTTGCGGCATGGCTGCCGGATCGACCACCGTGCCGGCGGCATGTGCGTGGCGGCGCAATTCGGCAATGAAGCCGGCAAGCGCGCGGCCGTCCTCCCGCGCCCAGATATCGGTCCCGCACAAGGCTTCGCCTGCCGTCGCCAGTCGGCCCAGCAACTCGTCCAATGATGCGGCGCCCTGATCCAGCAAGGGGGCCAGCACGGGTTCCACCGCCGCCCACCACTCATCCAGCTTCAGCTTTCCCGCAACGGCGCGCACAGGCTCCAGCCCCGGGAGCTGACGCGGCCCGCGCAGCGCCAGTTCCAGCCTGCGCACCTTTGCCAGCCATTCGCCGCGCTCGTCCCCTGCCCGCACCAGCGGATGCGACAGCAGCGACAGCAGCGGCACCGGCGCGGCGCCTTCCGCGCCCACTTCCGCCAGCAGCAACAATAAACGCCCTGCCGCGGTTTGCGGCAGCGCGCGCCCGGCGCTGTCATCCGCCGCGATGTTCCAGCGCCGCAAATGCTGCACGATCCGCAGCGCCAGCGCACGGTCGGGGGTGATGACCGCGACACGCCGGCCCGGCTGTTCGATTGCCTGCCGAACCAGCAGGGCAACGGCCTGCGCCTCTTCTTCAGGATGGCTGGCTTCCATCAGGCGAACATCGCTCAACCGCCGTTTATCGGCAGGCAGGTCCGCCCACCCCTTGCTCGCTTCGGGCGGCAGGAAGATGCTGGAAATCGCGTGGCTGCGTTCTGGCGGGCTGGCCGCAAGCCCCGCCCGGTGCCAGGGACGCACCTCGCCCCGCGCGATGCCCATTCGGTTCAACAGCAGCTTGAGGTGATATTGCGGGTGCGTCACCGCGTCACCTGCGCCAAATGGCTGTTCCGCATCCGGCGCGCCAGCGGTGCCCAGTTCGTCCCACACCTCCCCGGCCATGGTCAGGTCGAGATCGGGCAGCACCACGGCGCCCTGAGGGAGATCGGATATGGTGCGCAGCAATCTCGCAAGGGCCGGCGCGGCGCTGGTGATACCGGCTGCCACGATCGGGGTGGCGGGCGGTGTCTCCTGCCAGCGGCATGCAGCCTCGCGAAACAATCTGTTGCGCCGCTCCGCCGCGTCAACCTCGCCGCGCGCCTCCAGTTCGGCCCGCCAGCGCAATTGCACGCGGGCGAACAGCCGCAGGCTGGCTTGCCAGTGGCTCGCCATATCCCCCAGCAGGTCCAGCACCCTGTCGCCCAGCAGGTCTTCCGGCGCGATTTCTTCCGCAAGGAGCCGGTCCATCGTGCGGCCCAGTTCGAAACCCAGGCGCAGCCGCGCGGCATCGGGCAGCGGGTCGCCGCCGCGTTCTTCCGCCGCAAGCGCAGAGAGGCGCAGCCAGCGATAAGTCGGATCGGCGGCCGGCGGCGCATCGCTTCCCAGCGGATCGAGCAAGACGCCGAGCGTCTCATCCAGATCGAGATCGCCCACCATCGCCATGCGGGGCAGCAGCAGGCCCGCGCCGCGTCCGGTCTCGCCGGCATGGCGGATGAAGGCTTCCGTCATCGTGCGCACCGCGCGCCCGCTGGGCAGAAGCAAGGTCAGCCGGGCGAGGCCGAAATCATCCTGCGCATAACGTGGCACCAGCCCTGCAACCAGCGCATCGGCAAAGCCGCGATGGGCAGCGATGGAATAGATGTCAGGGGCGCTCACCTTGCCCGCCGCCCCACCATCCAGGCGAAACAGTCAGCCATTTAACGGCCTGTCAGCCATGGGTGAGCGCTTCCTCGGTCGGGGCGATCGCCTCTGGCGTGCCGACTTCGAACCATTCGCCGGTGAAGGTCAGGCCATGCAGCCGCCCTTCCTCTATCGCGCGGTCCCACAGCAGATTGGTGGAAAACGGTCCTTCCGGCGCGTCGCGCAGCAAACGCTTGGAAACGAGCTGGATTCCGGTGAACACGAAGGGCGCGATCCGGGCGGAACGGCGGCGGCGCAGGCGGCCGGCGGCGTCCATATGGAAATCGCCCTTGCCGCGAAAATTATGCGCGCGGCGATGCGGCACCAGCAGCAGCAGGGCATCCATCCGGTCGGGATTCCACGCCTCGGACAATTCGTGCAGAGGATCGTAGGGGCCGTTGATCCAGATCGTGTCGCTGTTGCAGGAAAAAAACGGGTCCGGCAGCAGCGACGCCGCCTTCACCAGCCCGCCGCCCGTTTCCAGCAATTGGCCGCGCTCGTCCGAAAACTCCACGCACGGGGCCGTGCGCTGTTTCAGATGCGCCTCTATCGTATCGCCCAGATAATGCAGGTTCACCACCGCCCGCGCGATGCCCGCATCGGCCAGCCTGTCCAGCGCATGATCGATCAATGCCTTGCCCGCGACGCGGATCATCGGCTTGGGCTTGCTGGCCGTCAGCGGGCGCATACGCTTGCCCAGGCCAGCCGCCAGAACCATGGCAGTATCGGAAGCGAGCCCGTTCATCCCAGTTCTCCGCCGCGCGCGGCGCGGACCTTATCGGGAATATTGTCTGCAAACCAGCGTGCGACCGGCGCGAGCGCAGGATGGGCGAGATCGCGTTCCAGCAAATCCCAGACGCGCGGGATCAGGCCGAGATAGCGCGGTTTTCCATCCCGCTTCCACAGCCGGGCGAAGATGCCCACGATCTTGGCGTTCCGCTGCGACCCCAGCCTGGCGTAATCGCCAGCGAAATCCGGCCCGGGCGCGGCAGCGGCGACGTAATGCTCCATCATCGCGCGCTCCAGCTCAGGAGAGACATCGCGGCGAGCATCCTGCAACAGCGACACGAGATCATATGCCGGATGCCCGACCAGCGCATCCTGGAAATCGATCAGCCCCTGCCCGCCGTCCGGCAGAAGCATGATGTTTTCCGCATGATAATCGCGCAGCACCGTGACGCCCGGCTGCTGACGTTCCAGCAACGGTTCCAGAACTTCGCGCCACGCCGGCAGATAGGATGGGGAATCCACCGTCAGGCCCGCCAAAGGACAATACCATTCGGTGAACAGCGCGACCTCGCGCAGATAGACATCGAGATCGTAGGCGGCGAACGGCCCCGGCGGGCAGCGATGCAACTGGACCAGCGCATCCACCGCCGCTTCATAGACCGCATGTTCCTCGTCCGGATGGTCATCCAGCCAGTCTCGCATCCGGTCGGTGCCGAAATCTTCCAGCAGCACCAGCCCGCTTTCCGCGCGTTCGCCATAGATGCGCGGCGCGCGCAGGCCATTATCGGTCAACCAATGGCCGACATGCAGGAAAGGCCGGGGATCTTCATGCGGGGGTGGCGCGTCCATCAGGATCGCGCTGTCCCCACCCCGCGACACGCGGAAATAGCGGCGGAAACTGGCGTCGCCCGGCAAAGGCTCCACCAAAGCGCCATCCCATCCGGCCTGCGCCAGAAATTCGTCTAACCCGGCGGGCAATGCATCCGTCATGGCCAGCGGCTTTGCCAATTCGCCCCGGTTTCCACAATCGCCTTGCGGCCGTTATCCGAAACTTCGAGCAGGATCGAAAGACATCCCGCTTCGTGCCGAAACCCACCGGCCTTTTCCGGCCATTCGGCAATCATCGCAGCGCCGTCCCGATAATCATCCAGCCCCAGTTCCACCGCCTCTCCTGCATCTTCGAGCCGGTAGAAGTCGGCGTGAACCAGCGGCAGGCGCGTGGCGGGCGGATCGTAGGTTTCGACGATGGTGAAGCTGGGCGATGGCACTTCGCCCCGATGGCCCAGCGCGGCGATGATGGCGCGGGCCAGCGTGGTCTTGCCCGCGCCCAGCCCGCCATTCAGCGCAATCACATCTCCTGCTTGAAGTCGCGCGGCGATTTCCGCGCCGAAGCGGTCCATCGCGGCGAGATCGGGCAGGTCGATGGCTGTCACAGCGTCACGATGGCAGTGGTGCCGCTGCCCTTTTCCGACTGGAGGTCCAGCCTGCCGCCATGCGCCTCCACCAATTGCCGGGCGAGCGGCAGGCCAAGACCGACGCGGCGCGGTTCCGGCCGGCCATCCTCCCCGATGCGATAGCCATCCATCGCCCGGGCCAATTCGCTGGGCTTCATGCCCGGCCCATTATCGGAAACCACGATCCGGACGCCCTGCCCCCGGCGCAGTACGGAAACGAGAATGCGCCCCTTGTCCGGCGTCGCCTCTATCGCATTGTCGAGAAGATTGCCGAGCGCGCGGCCGAGCTGCCGCCGGTCGGCCTGGATATGGCCTGCGCTGCGATCGCCGCGCAGGTCCAGGGTTATGTTCTTGTCCTCGATCGCGTCTTCCCGTTCCCGCACGATCGTTGTGACGAATGGCAGGACTTCCAGATCTTCGGTGGCCATTGGCAGCAGGCCGACCTCGCTTTGCGTGAGGTCGAGCACAGTGCCGATCTGCACGCTCAGCCGCTCCACCGATGCGATGATGGCGTCCAAATATTCCTGCGCCTGATCGGACAAAGGCCCCGCCACCCCGCCGCGCAGCAGTTCGGCAAAACCCTGGATCGACGTCAGCGGCGTGCGGAATTCATACGACATGTTCGCGAGGAAGCGCGTCTTCACCGCATCCGCTTCCTCCAGCGCGGCGTTGCGATCGCGCAGCGCGTCTTCGGCCTTTTTGCTGTCGGTCACGTCCAGCACGGTCAGCAGGCCATTGCCGTCAGGCAGGGGAACGCCCGCGAATTCCAGCGTCCGCCCGTCGGAGAGGGTAACACGCCCGCCGCGCTGCTGCCGGTCGAGCGTGGCGGCGCGCACGACTTCACCGATGGCGCTGCGCTGGCCCGGCCGTTCCAGCCGCGATCCGATCTGTTCCAGCAGCGGTTCGATACGGGGATGATCGTCCAGCACATCTTCCGGCAGGCCCCAGATTTCGGGGAAGCGCCGGTTCCAGAGCTGCATCCGCCCGTCAGGTGCGAACACCGCCAGCGATTCGAACAGGCTGTCGAACGTCGCCGTGCGGGTGCGCAGCAGCGTGTCGCGCGTGGCCGACAGGGCGAGTTGTTCCGACCGATCCTCCGCCACGAGCACCAGCCCGCCATCCGGCATCGGTTGGGCAACGATCCGCAAATGGGTTCCGTCCGACAGGGTCCAGGTCAGTTCCATCGGCCCATCAGCCTTGAACCAACCGCTCATTTCCCGCCGCCACACAGGGAAGTCGCGCACTTCCGGCAAACGACCCGCATCGCGCGCGCCATCCAGGAAACGATCGAACTCCGGTGGATCGAGCTGGACGTTTGGCGACAGGGAGAAGATGCGCTGGAATGGCTGATTGGCGAAGGTCAGCCGCTGTTCGGGGCTGAACTGCGCGACGCCGACGGACAGCATGTCCAGCACGGATCGCTGTGCTTCGCGGAACGCGCGGAAGGCGCGCGCCTGCTCCTCCATCTCCTCGATATCGATGGCATAGCCGGCCACCCCTTCACGCCCCAGCGGCAGGTCGCTGACGCGCAGGGCGCGGCGCTGATTGCCGATGGTGGCCTGAACGATCCGTTCCATCGCCATATTCTGATCGCGCGCCTGTTGGGCGATCTGTGCCGCGCTCAAGCCGTCGAAGCGTTCGATCAGTTCGATCTGCCGTTCGACCACATCCGCCGCCGAATCCGCCTCCACCGCCTTCACATAGGCGCTGTTGACGAGGCGCAGCCTGGCGTCGGGGCCCCGGAACCACATCGGCATAGGCGCGGCCTCGATCAGGCCCACCAGCGCCGCGAAATCTGCGCGGGCGCGAGCCGCCTGGCCGCGAAGCTGCGACAGCTCGCCCTCGCTTTCGGAAAAGTCGAACCACCACAGCACGGCAGCCCCGCCCGATGCGACCACGGGATCGGCCAAATGGCCGCGCACCGCCAGGCTGCGGGCAGAACCCCTCGGAACAATCGTCATCGAGAAGGGAATGGCCGTTTTCTGGGTGCGGCGAACGGCGTCGCGCAGTTCGGTCAGCTCCGCCAGCGGGATACCGCTATCGCCGCCGTCCAGCTCGCTCAGGAAGCCGGGCAGCGCCGGCAGGCCGAGCCAGCCGGCGAGCCTGTCCGGCCCTTCAATCCTGCCATCGGCGCGGACCAGCAAGGGCACGGCCGGCGCATCGTCTATGATGCGGGTCAGCCGCCGCACCATGCCGCGTGCGGCGCGGGCTTCGGCAACCTTGTTCTGCGCCGCCAGAACCAGCCAGGCGGCACAGGCCGTCCAACCCGCCAGCAGCAGGCCCAGCAGAACGAGCGCGGTGGGCGACATCTCCATGCAAGATCAGCTATTAAGCCGGGCGTTTGCCGCGGGCAACGGGCCAGCCCCGTGCCAGCCGCCCGCCTTCGCAGGCGCGGCCACACTGGCCGGCCAGCGAAGGATCGAGGTCGCCCCGGTCAATACCGGTAATGTTCTGGCTTGAAGGGGCCTTCTACCGGCACGCCAATGTAATCGGCCTGCTTCTGGCTGAGCTTGGTCAGCTTCACGCCCAGCTTTTCCAGATGCAGCGCAGCCACCTTCTCGTCCAGATGCTTGGGCAGCACATAGACATCATTCTGGTAATCGCCGCTCTTCGCATAAAGCTCGATCTGCGCCAGCACCTGATTGGTGAAGGAACAGCTCATCACGAAGCTGGGATGGCCAGTTGCGCAAGCCAGGTTCACCAGCCGCCCCTTCGCCAGCACGATGATCTGCTTGCCATCGGGGAAGGTGACGAGATCGGTGCCCGGCTTCAGTTCCTTCCACTCGTAATTGTTAAGGGCGGAAATCTGGATTTCGGAATCGAAGTGGCCGATGTTGCAGACGATGCTCATCGGCTTCATCGCCTTCATGTGCTCTGCGGTGATGACATCCTCGTTACCCGTGGTGGTGACGAAGATGTCGCAGCGACGGGTGGCTTCTTCCATCGTGACGACTTCATAGCCTTCCATCGCGGCCTGCAGGGCGCAGATCGGATCGATTTCCGTCACCATCACGCGCGCGCCGCCCTGGCGCAGCGAAGCGGCCGAACCCTTGCCCACATCGCCGAAGCCGGCGACGCATGCCACCTTGCCCGACAGCATCACGTCCGTAGCGCGGCGGATGGCGTCGACCAGCGATTCGCGGCAACCATAGAGATTGTCGAATTTCGACTTGGTCACGCTGTCGTTCACATTGATCGCCGGGAAAGGCAGCTTGCCCTGCTTCGCCAACGAATAGAGGCGGTGAACGCCGGTGGTAGTTTCTTCCGACACGCCCTTGATGTTGCGGACGGTGGCGGTGAGATAGCCGGGCTTGCGCGCAAGGAAGTCCTTCAAAGCACGCTGAAATTCGATTTCTTCCGCGTTACCCGGCTCTGGCAGCGCCTCACCCGCCTCGACCCGCGCGCCCCACAGGGCGAACATGGTGGCATCGCCGCCATCATCCAGGATCATATTGGCGGTGATGTCGGTATCGCCATCGCTCGACCAGTCGAAGATGCGGCCCACATAATCCCAGTAATCGGCAAGGCTTTCGCCCTTGATCGCAAAGATCGGGATGTTCTGCGCGGCGATGGCGGCGGCGGCGTGATCCTGCGTGGAAAAGATGTTGCAGGTGGCCCAGCGCACTTCGGCGCCCAGCGCGACCAGCGTTTCGATCAGCACCGCCGTCTGGATGGTCATGTGCAGGGAGCCGGTGATACGCGCGCCCTTCAGCGGCTGGCTGGCGCCGAATTCATCGCGCACGGCCATCAGGCCCGGCATTTCCGTTTCAGCGATGGCTATTTCGTCCCGGCCATATTCCGCCAGGCTGATGTCCTTGATGATGTAATCCTGATCGGCGATGGCGGTGGCCACTTGCTATATCTCCTGCGTCATCATGATCGCCGCGCCTGCGGCCATCGAAGATCCGTCCCGCCCATAGGCGGTCGGGCATCCAAAAGCAAAGCGCGGGGATAAGTAGCAGCTTCTCCGTAAATGCGGACAAATGCAGTTGCGCACCGGCCATCGCGGCCTATTTTCCGGTCTGGACGGTGACAGGAGAATTCTTCGAAATGGCAATTTCCAAAGGCGACAAGCTGCCTGACGTGACGCTGGTGAAATCGACCGAGAACGGGCCTGAAAAGATCCAGTCTTCCGATTATTTCGCTGGCCGCAAGGTGGCCCTTTTCTCCGTGCCGGGCGCTTTCACGCCGACCTGTTCGGCCAAGCATCTCCCTGGATTCGTGGAAAAAGCATCCGATCTCAAGAGCAAGGGGGTCGACGAAATCGCCTGCACGGCGGTGAACGATGCCTTCGTGATGGGTGCGTGGAACAAGGCGTCGGGCTCGGACGACATCACCATGCTGGCCGATGGCAATGGCGATTTTGCGGAAGCGCTGGGCCTGACGATGGACGGCAGCGGCTTCGGCATGGGCAAGCGCGGCCAGCGCTTCTCCATGATCGTCGATGACGGCGTGGTGAGCGAGTTGAACGTCGAAAAGCCCGGCGATTTCAGCGTCAGCAGCGCCGATCACATGCTGGGTCAGCTTTGACGATACGCCAGTCCGACATGACTGGCTGAACAGGAAAAGGGGCGCCGCACGGGCGCCCCTTAAATTTGCAACGCCGCTACAACGCATTTGCAACGCGGTGGACGCGGTCAGGATATCCACTGAACGTCCGCGCCGAGCGATACGAAATTATCCACGAAGCCCGGATGCGCGCGGCGGATGGGATCGGCATCGAGAATCGTCGATTCTCCATCGATCGACGATGCGACCATCAGCAGGGCAATGGCGACGCGAATGATGTAGGGGCTGGTGACGGTGGCGGGCACCAGCTTTTCCCCGCCGAAGGTGATGAGGCGGTGGGGATCGCATAACAGCGTGTGGGCGCCGAACAGCGACAGTTCCGTGTGCCAGGTGAGGCCGCCTTCATACACCTTGTTCCAGAACATCGTCTGGCCATCGGCCTTGACGCCTAGGGCGATGAAGATCGGCAGCAGGTCGGCAGGGATATAAGGCCAGGGAGCGGCTTCCACCTTGGTGATGAGGTGCGAGGTGAAGTTCTCCTCCACCTTCAGCCGATCCGGCACGCGCAGATGGGACCAGCCATCTTCATGGCGCACCTCGGCCCCGAATTTCTCGAACGTCCGGTCGATCAGGGGGAAATGTTCGGGATGTGCGTTGCGGACCCGGATATCGCCCCCCGTCACAGCGCCGAGGGCGAGGAAGGTCGCGATCTCGTGGAAATCCTCGATGAAGGTATAGTCCGCCCCGCCCAGTTCATGGCCCCCTTCGACCGAGACCATGGACGTGCCCTTGCCGGTTATGCGCGCCCCCATCAGTTCGAGAAAAGCGCACATTTCCTGCACATGCGGTTCGCAGGCGGCATTGACGATCTGCGACGTGCCGGAAGCCGTCAGCGCACTGAGGATGAAGTTCTCCGTCGTGGTGACGGATGCATATTCCAGCCACATCCGGGTCGCTTCGCCGCCGCCCTTCTTGCGGAATATGAGCTGGTGCCCCGATTGCGAGACATCGGCGCCGAATGCGCGAAACACCGCCACATGCGGATCGATTTCCCGCGCGCCCAGCGTGCAGCCCTTCACCTCGTGATCCAGCCGCGCCTCGCCCAGCCGGGCCAGCAGGCCGGGAATCATCATGATGGAAGCGCGCATCGCCTGCGGCAAGGTGGCCGCCGCGCCCGGAGCGACCGTGGAATGGTCGATATCCAGCCGCTTGCCCGCCTTATCCCATTCCACCGTGCTGCCCAGTTCGCGGAAGAAATCCACGATCCGGGTGACGTCCGTTATTTCCGGCACGTTGCGCAAGGTGACGGGGCCGTCCGTCATCAGCGTGGCGCATAGAACGGGCAGCACCGCATTCTTGTTGGCGGAAGGCTCCACAGGCCCCACGAGCGGGCGCCCACCCCTGACTAGCAGCGCGGTCATTCAATCGGTCTCCGGCAGGAAAGCGGGCATCAATAGCCCATCAGCTTCAGCACTTCCTCGCGGCTGCGCGGATCGCTGCGGAACAGGCCCTTCACATGGCTGGTGACCATGGTGACGCCGGGCGTGTTGACACCCCGCGCGCTCATGCACGCATGGCTCGCCTCTATCACAACGGCCACGCCCTTGGGGTGGAGGTTGTCCCAGATACAATCTGCCACCTGTGCGGTGAGCCGTTCCTGGATCTGGAGCCGGCGGGCAAAGCCATGCAGCACGCGCGCCAGCTTCGAAATGCCCACCACGCGCTGCGTCGGCACATAGGCGATCGCCGCCTTGCCGATGATCGGCGCCATGTGATGTTCGCAATGGCTCTGGAACGGAATATCCTTGAGCAGCACGATCTCGTCATAGCCGCCCACTTCCTCGAACACGCGGGTGAGGTGCTGGGCCGGTTCCTGTTCGTAACCGACGCAATATTCCTTCCAGGCGCGCGCCACCCGCTTGGGCGTGTCGAGCAGCCCTTCCCGCGTCGGATCGTCGCCCGCCCAGCGGATCAGCGTCCGGATCGCTTCCTGCACCTCGTCGGGAACGGGCAGCTTGCCCCTTTCGTGATCCGTATCCTCGATCACTTCCAACTCGTTCATCGGACCCTGCGCTTCCTGTCCAGCCTGCGAATGGCCTTCGCCAATAAGCCGCCGCTGCGAAAAAGGCCACGCCTGCGACCGGTGAATTCGAACATCTCCGCAGGCTCTTCCGGATCGAGGATCGCAAGATCGGCCATGCCGCCTTCCAGTTCCCCCACCTCTTCCGGTTCAAATGGCCGCAATTGCCGGCCATTGCGGCTGCCACCCGCCGCGATCAGCGCGGCCATGGAGCCGGCCCGGTCCAGTTCGCCCGCGATTTCGCTTTCGGCGATGCCGCAATGTTCGGCAAGCAGCGACAAGCGCAGATCGCGGATCGCAGCCCCGCACCCCTCATTGCCGGGACGCGCGCAATCGATGAACACATCGCATTCGCTATCCAGCCCGAGCGAGCGATTGTTGAAATTGGCCGATCCGATGCGCAGCACCTCATCATCCACGATCATCAGCTTGGCATGGACATAGATCGGCGTTTCGCCGGTGTAGGGAGTATAAAGATGGAAGCGGCCCGCGTGGTCGAGTTCACGCAGGGCCGAGAACAGCCGCGCACGGGCCGGGTCCATCGCCTTTGTTTCCACCCAGCCATCGGCCGTTGCCGGCTGGACGATCAGGATTTCCGGCGGGTCCGGCTCCGCCAGGCGCGCAGCGATCGCTTCGGCGATCACGCGCGATGCGAAATACTGGTTTTCCGCGTAGATAAACCGCTTGGCCCGCGCGATCTGGATGCGGAACAGTTCTTCCACCTCGCTGATCGCGGGGCTGCCATCATATTCGGCGCGGGTGCGGGCGATGCCCACTTCCACATTCTCGAACTGGGCGGTCAGCCCTTGTGGCCAGCAGCTCTCTTCTCGCGGCTCCACGCGGGCGAGCGGCTTGCCCCCCGCCCTGATCCAGCGATCCCGCCCCAGCGCGTCCAGCGCCTGCGCGACCGGCCCTTCCATCATCATGGTGGCGTCGTGCCACGGGCCATAGGGCTGGCCACGCGGCACCTTGCGGCGTGGATCGACCTCGCGATGTTCGCGCGTATCCCAGCGCCGCCCGGTCATGTCGATACCGCCGCATACCGCCAGCCGATCATCGATCACGACGATCTTCTGATGGTGCGAACAGCCGACCGGATGCGCGGTGTCGAACTTGAAATCGATGCGGCGATGCGGAAACCAGCGGGCGAGATCCACGATCATGGAACCGCGCGCCAGCATCGCCGGCATTCCGAAGCCCCATTTGAGGATACGGATCTCAAGCTGCCGGTTGCGGGAATTAAGCCACAATATGAAGCTGCCGAGGCGTGACGGATATTCGCCCCGCCGGGTCAGCCTTTGCCACCATCGCCTGCCGCGGGTGAGATGTATGCGGGTGTCGAAATCCCAGCCGATCATCAACACTCGATGTTTGGCGGATGCGACCGCCATCTGCATCAGTTCAAAATAATCTTCCGCATCGACAATGACGCGCGCCCGATCGGCCCGCGCATAAATCCACACCCCCGGCTCAACACCGTGGTCGCTGACCCCTGTTTCGCAAATGGAATCGTTCAACGCGCACCCATGCAGGCGCGAGTTATTCCTTGGCTTCGTCCGCCGCTTCTGGTGTCACTTGCGCCTCGGCGCATTCTTCCTCCTTACGGCGTTCGAACACCTGGCGCATATGCTCCTCATCCTCGCGGGTGAGGTAGCGCTCGAAATCCTTGAAATGCTCGTCTTCCTCCTCATCGATATGATGAAGATAGTCGTGTTTCAATTGCCGAAACTTCGTGAGCCACGCGCCTGTGGACATGTCCGTCGCGGCGAGATCGTTGAGAGCCACCTCGATCTCGTGATGCTCGGCCACCGAATGGCGCGTCTCGCTCGTCGTGGGCGGCTTGCGCATCATGGTGGAATAGAGCGCCTGCTCCTCCGCTGCCGCATGGGATTTGGCATCGATGGTGAAGGTTTCGAACAACTCCTTGCGCTCGGCCGTTTCGCCATGCGTCTGTTCGATCCGGTCCAGCAATTCACGCTGGCGATTGTGATCCTGTTTCAGCCGTTCAAAAATATCCTGCCGCGCCATCCGTGCCTCCAATGAAACCTTGGATAATGAACCGGCCAGCCACTGGCGGGTTCCGGCATTGCAGCATGGAACGGCGCAAAGCATCAGCCGCCGTCATCATCATCGCCGGCGTCGAAGCTCATCTTGCGCAGGAGAACGCTTTCTCCATCCCGGACGGCGCCCCGTTGGCTGGTCGCGCAATCCCGGGTTACGCCCGCCATCGCAGGAACGACAGACGAGGGGACCACCCTCGCCTGTCATTTTCACTATATTCAAAAGCTCATATTTACATTTGCGAAAAAGTACCGGCCAAGCACACCATACATGGTTGTGTCCCGATAGATTGTCGGAAGATAGGTTGGCATGATATCAAGAACATTATTCACACCCATCCCGATCTGATAATTATCGCCAATATCGTATTGAATGGAAAGATCGTTATATACCTTTGCAGGAATGTGCTGGCGAGGAAAGGCCTCGTCAGAATCCGTGTTCAATTCGTAGGTCGCGGCACTTATGAAGCGCGTGTTGACCGCGATGTTGAATTTATCGATCTTATAGGATGTCAGCAGATTGGCGCGGAACCTCGGATTGCCCCAAGCACCGTCGGACACGACATCGCCTTCCGGGATCCCCGGCGTGGTCTCCGTCACCTTGTCAATCAGATAGGTGCCCTTGAGCGACACGTTGAGAGCGCCGCTGCCCAAAGGCCGGCGATAGCCCAATCCGATATCGACGCCCCGTGCATAGAGCCGCGCGGCGTTGAGCTGGTTCGATTCAACGCGCGTGGCATAACCGGTGTCCGGATCGCGAGTAACGCGAGCGCAATACGGATTGTCGACCGTCGGCGCATCGACGCACAGCCGGATGAGCGTGTCGTAGGAGAATTGGGTGATGACATTCTTGATGTCGATATCCCAGTAATCGACCGTAACATCGAGGCCCGGCACGAAGCCCGGTTGCAGGATGACGCCGAGCGTGAGGCTGTCGGAGGTTTCCGGCGCGAGATCGGGGTTGCCGCCAGTGACGACGACCGGCCCGATCCTGGGCGTCTCGAAGGGGGTGTCGATCCCCAGCACCTTGCAATTCGCAGCGCGCGTCTCGGACGCGTAATACAGGGCCAGCGAGCAGGCATCGGTATAGGCACCGGTGAGCCTTTCGACCCTTGCTTCATAAAGCTCGCCGAAATTCGGCGTGCGCACGCTGCGTGAACGAACGCCGCGGAAGCTGACCCCGTCGACCGGTGACCACATCGCACCCACTTTCCAGGCGCTGGTGCCGCCGACGGTGCTGTAATCCGAATAACGATAGGCGCCTTCGATTTCGAGCCGCTCAGCGAACGGCAGATCCCTCAGGAGCGGCACGACCATCTCCCCGAAGACCTCGCTCACCTTGAACGTTTCATCCAGTTCGGGATGCGTGGCCGGACCGCCGCCGTAAACCAGTTCGCCGATAAGCGCGCGCGGATCGTCCGTCGTCTTCAACGTTTCCCTGCGGTGCTCGGCACCCGCGGCGACCGATACGTCGCCATAAGGGAGAGCGAACAGCGGACCGCTGACATTCGCGCCGAAGACCTGCTGCGTGTTGACGCGCTTCTCAAGGCGATCGGTCACCGCCCATTTGATTTGCTCAGCAGTCGCCTGTGTCGTGCTGAAGATGTCGAACGGCACGCAGCCCTGGGCGCGAGCCGCCTCATCACGGCAGATGGGATCGCCGGTGACGGGATCGGCGATGGCGTCGCGCGCGGCAATCCAGTGCGACTTCCAGGGGACGTTCGCTTCGGTGACATCGTCGGTCACGCGACCATATTGCCAGAAGGCTTCCCACTGGAACCGGGTGCCCAGCTTCCCGCTCAGCGACGAGCCGATGGTATAGCTTTCCCGGTCGTGGTTTTCTTCGATTATCGGGAAGATGCCATAGGCGCGGTCGATATACAGCGACGTCAGGTTGTTATCGAGCATCACCTGGCGGACGGAATCGGGCAGATAGGGATTGTCCAGCATCGCGCTGGCCCCACGCCCACCAGGCACCGCACTTGAAAAATAGGTCGTCCGGCTGTCCTCGCGCCAATAGTCGTAAGTCCCCTCGTATTTCTGGCGAGCGTAGGAGAAATACGTGCCCCATTCGATCCCGTCGGCAACCTGGTAATCGACCCGCCCCATCAGCGCCAACGACTTGAGGCCGCCCTGGAACTGATCGTTATCGCTCAGATTCCGGCCGTCCCCGCCGTCACAGACGGCATATTGGCCGGGGCTGTATTCGATGTCGCACTTGGATTCGCGCACATTGCCGTCCTCGACCATGTAGCGCTTACCCCCCAGCCAATAGGTCGGCACGTAATCGTAATAAAGCTGGCGGGTATGCGGGGAATATACGCGGTCGGGAATCCCGTCACCGATGCCGGTATTCTCCGGATTGGCGCGATAGGTCGGCCAGTCGCGCCAATCGAAGCGATCAGTGTAGATCAACGGACTGGATTGCGAATAGGTGCCGCCGATCGAGAAGGTGCCCCGACCGCCGGCAAACCTGCCGCCGGTTGCCGCGGAGATCAGATATTTCTCGGCATCGCCATGCCCGGAAATGCCGGCCAGCCCGGAAACGTGGAGCCCTTCGATGTTACGCTTGGTGATGACGTTGACGGCGCCGGTGACGGCGTCCGCGCCGTAAATCGCCGCGGCGCCACCAGTCACGACCTCGATCCGGTCGATCATGCTTACCGGAATCATGCCGATATCGACCGCGGAGGAGCGGGCCGAGCCCGACACGCGGCGCTGTCCGTCGATGAGCGTCAGACTGCGGTTGGTGCCTAGGTCACGAAGATTGACCGCGGAGATGCCGGCATCCCAGCCCCTGACGCTGCTGCTGAGATTCTGGCTGGTGCCCAGCGCCGGATCGAGTTCCAGCGCCTCGATGGCACTGGTCCGGCCCAGGCTGAGCGCCTGTTCCATGTTGGTGACGCTGACCGGCATTGGCGATTCGAGTTCAGGCCGGGCGATGCGGGAACCGGTGACGACAATGTCATCCCCGCCACCCGCCTGCGCGCCGGATCCATTGCTGGAAACCTCGCCGCCGGGTGACGACGTCTGCTGAGCGGATGCGGGCGCGGCGAATGCCATCCCCATCGAAACGATCGACGTCGCCAGGAACAAACTTGCCTTCAATTTCACGATAGTTCCCCAATAATCTGTTGAAGTTATGGGATAATCCTTGCCGAACATTGCAAATGGCCCCCTCAATGCCGGCAGACTCAAACCCCCGCCCATCGCGCCTTCATACACGATCAACGATATCGTTAATGTTGATTGCCTGAAGGAAGGCTTGCTGGCCGATATCCCTCACCTATACCGCATTTGTTACATTTTTATGCCTGGTTGCCGAAACCCGAACACTGTGTAGACAGGCCATCAGCGCCTATTTTACAATAACGCTAATGATGGAGGGTTCGACATTGGAGGATTGGCTGCATGCACAATTTCCCGCCTGCATCACCGGCAGGCATGGCGGCCGGACACCCCGCATACCGGGCAGGGTTCAGCGGCTTGGCGAACCAGCAGGATGTGTTTACAGCGCGTTGGCGCCTCAGGCCGTTGATGCGATATCCGCAAATGGTGTGGCCATGACAGTTCCGACCTCCGCCATCAGATACGGCGCGACATTCTGCGAGCCTCTGGCGCGATTGCCCGGCGGATGCCGGGCTGGCCGCAGAGTGCCGCGGATGCGCAAAAACCCGTCATCCGTGGGCAGGATCATGGGGCGCTCGCGCTTTACATCAGGTGCCGCCGACCTGATCGATGAAATCGCAAGATACGTCGTTTACTGGACCAGCGAGGCTGCGCGTCCCCCTCTCTCGATGGGACCGATCAATTGACCCAAGGCCCAACCGCGACGGTAAAGAAAATGCCGCGAAAAGCCTGGGTCATCATCGGACTGGCGATGGCGCTGCTGGTACTCAACTATTTCGACCGGCAAACGCTATCCATTCTCAAGCCAATAGTGAAGATGGAACTGGGGTTCGACGACGAAGCCTATTCGCTTCTGACATTCGCATTCATGTTACCGTACATCGTCATGTATGTGGTGAGCGGGCGGTTGATCGACAGGGTCGGGACGCGAGTATGCATGACAGTGTTCGCAATTGGCTGGTCGATTGCAAACATCGCCTCCGGCCTCGCTCATAACTTAGGGCATCTCGCAGCTTCCCGGGCATTGATGGGCGCCGCAGAACCGGGCGCGTTCCCGGTCGTTCAGCGCGCGATACTGAACTGGGTTCCTGTCGAACGCCGCTCCCTCGCGATCAGCATCGCCACGCCTGCCGGCAATATCGGCGCCATCCTCGCCCCGCCGCTGATCGCCTTGCTGGCGGCAGGGATCAACTGGCGCGCAGCATTTGTAGTGCCGGGGCTGATCGGGATCGTCATCGCGCTGATGTGGTGGTTCGCGGACACCAGGCAAGCCTTGCCCACCCAAGCGACATTGAACGCCCCGCCGCCATTGCCCGAAACTGTCGAGAAGGATTCCGCATCCGTCGGGATTCTGTTGAGGGACAAACGATTCTGGGCGATCGTCGCGGCGCGGATGATCAGCGATCCGGTATGGTACTTCTACCTTTTCTGGAGCGCCGGCTATCTGCAGGAGCGCGCCGGGCTGTCATTGTCCGAATTGGGCGTCGTCGGCGGCATCCCCTACATTGTCGCGGTGGTGGTCTGCATCATGTTCGGCCGCCTCGTCGACCGCTATGCCGAGCGCGGACACGACCCTATCCGCGTGCAACTCCGCCTCTTCGCCCTCAGCGCCGCACTCATGCCGCTGGGCGCCCTGATCACCATGGCTTCGAGCGCGCTCGTCGCGATTGCGATCATCACCGTGGTCGTCGCGGTCTGCCAGGTCTGGTTCGTGGGGTACAATGTGCTCCTGGCCGGTCTGTTTCCCGTCAATCTCAACGCATCCGCGGTGGGGATACTCGGCGCTGTGGGAGCCAGCACGTCGCTGGTCCTCAACCTGCTGGCAGGCTCGATTCTCGCGCAGTTCGACTATATCGCGCTCTTCGCAGGGCTGGCGATCCTGCACCCGATCTCTGCTGTGGTCCTGATGATAATCATTGGGCGAAGCAGAAGACGCGCGTAACCGCCCCCGGTGTTAACGGCCGGTGCCGCGCGGCAATCAACGCGTGGTCGACGCGCGAATGACGAGTTCGGGAACGATACGTTCGGTGACGACCGGATCGTGGGCAATGCCTTGAATACGATCCAGAAGGCGACGCGTGGCCCGACGTGCGATTTCCTCGAAAGGCAACAGCAACGTGGAAAGCGGCGGCTCCATGAACCGCGTGAACGGAAGATTGCCCCACCCCATGACCATCACGTCGTCGGGAATGCGGATGTTGCGCTCGCGCAGGGCGCGGTACAAGCCAAGGGCGTAGTAATCGTCCCCCACGACGAAAGCGTCCGGCCGCCGACCGCGATCCAACAAGTCGCCGGCGACGCGATATGCATCGTCGGCATGCCATGATTGGGAAACCCGAAACATGCGAGCCGGCGGAATGAGCGCGAGATTTTGCCGCGCATCGAATGCGAGGCCGTGCCGATCAAGGGATCGTTTGAATCCTTCGGTCCGCAGCCGGATCGTGGAAAAGGGCATGTCCTCGTCGATCAGCACGACATCCCTCGCCCCCCGCGCCAGAACGGCCTCGGTCGTGAGTTCGATGCCTGCCTCGTTGTCTGTGGAGTAGAAGTCGACCCCAAGCTCGGGCAGCTCGCGGCTGACCAGGACAAGCGGAATGCCCGCCTTGGTCACCGGCGCCCAGGCCGTGGACCGTTCCTGCACAGGCGCCGCGATAAGGCCGTCGAGGCCGGATCGCAGCGCGCGGTCGATGGCATCCTGCTCCCGCTCCGCGGATTCGTAGGAAAGGAGCAGCAGGACCGTATAACCAGCATGTTGCGCCTGAAGCTCGACCTCGCTGACCAGATCCGAGAAGAACGGGTTCGAGATATTGGAGACGATCACGCCGATCGTCTTGCGCGCGCCAAGCACGAGCGAGCGAGCGTGGACATTGGGAACATAGCCAAGACGTTCTGCCTCCGCCTTGATCAGAGCGCGAGTGGTTGCACTAACGCCCGACCGGTTGTTGAGCGCGCGCGATACCGTGTTTGCCGTCAAACCGACGACTTTCGCCAGATCCTGAAGGGTGGGCTGACGCCGCCCCCTGGTTTCGTCCGTCATGCTCGCACCCTTCGAGTTGGTTGTCGCTTCTAGCGTCCGATGTGCTATGTGCCAAATCGACATTATCGTTATCGTACCATTGCTTATACGCAGGCTATAGAGAGGCCACATGACATCTCATTGTCACATATAATGCATATAAATCATAGTTATGAAGGCGCGGTTGACGACAATCCCTGTCGATGTCAGAAAGACATTATCGATATCTATCATGCAACAAGTTTGGATGAAGCGGATTTGACCGGCGCTGTTATCGCGCCTGGAGCATGGCTGAAGCTGCGAGGCTTGCCGGCATTCGTGCTGCCGGCCTCTGGGAACGTCCGGAGCCCCCTCAGCGCGGCGACCTCATCCGCTTAAGCCCCCACAATTACAGGAAGAAGCATACCCGCGATGGCCAGGCATCAAGCGTCAATCAATCTCCCCCGCAGCGAGGTGCCCGTCGTCGGCAGCTACGACGTCATCATATGCGGAGGTGGCCCGGCAGGGCTGATCGCAGCGGTCGCCGCCGCGCGTAACGGTGCGAAAACCCTGTTGATCGAACGTTATGGTTTCGTCGGCGGCATGTCGACGAGCGCGTTGGTGACGCCGATCAGCGAATTTCGCCATTTCGGCAAGCAGCACATCGGCGGAATTCCCTTCGAACTTCTGCAAAAGGCCGCCGAACTGGGCGGTGCGGACGTTTCGCTGGAAAGCGGCAATTTCCCGGTCAATGACGAAATACTCAAGCTTGCCGCGCAGCGGCTTCTTCTCGAGAGCGACGTAACCCTCCTTTACCATTCGTGGTTCTCCGACTGCTCCATGGACGGTGACCGCGTCACGCATGTGATCGTGCAGAACAAGGCCGGCCGCGTTGCCTATGAAGCGCAAGCCTTCATCGATTGCACCGGGGATGCGGATCTCGTGCGCGCGGCAGGCTTTCCAACGATGAAGGGGGACGTGCTTCAGCCAGCGACCTTGTGGTTCCAGTTGGGCGGAGTGGATACCGAAGCCCTCGCCTATCTGTTCCGCGACGCCACCGATGGAATGCTGCCGGTGTCCGAAACGATCCGCAACCGCCTGCTCGAACTCAATGAGAAGGGCGATATCCCGATTTTCGGCGGCCCATGGATCAACAAATTCTTTCATGACGGCATGGTGAGCATCAATGTGCTGCGCGAGGCGACCGACGCCAGCGATCCCGAACGGTTCACCAGGACCGAATGCAGCCTGCGCGAGAATTTACAGCTGATCATCGAGATATTGCGCCGCGAATTCCCCGAGTTCCGCGACTGCTGGCTGGCGAAGTCGGGCATCCAGACGGGGGTGCGCGAATCCTATCATATCGTCGGCCTGTACGAACTGCAACGCGACGACATCCTGTTTCCCAAGGCATTTCCCGACACGATCGCCAAGGGCGCGCATGTCATCGACATCCATGCCAGCGACAGCAACGACCAGAACGGCCTCGTCATCCCGAGGCAGGAATACAATGTCCCCTTCCGCTGCCTGGTGCCGCGTGGCAGCGTCAACCTCGTCACGGCGGGCCGCTGCCTGAGCGCGGACGGACCCGGCTTCGGCTCGGTTCGAGTGATGGCGACCTGTATGGCGATGGGACAAGGCGCGGGCACAGCGGCCGCCCTGGGCGTGAAGCACGGGTACAGCATGTCGGCGATGAATTTCCAGCATCTGCGCGAAACGCTGATCGCGCAGGGCGCGGTCATCGATTTCGACAATGTCGTCGCCCCCGCCGCACCGATAGAATTGGCCAGCTATCCCGCGATCAGCGCTGCGCGGTGACAAGGGCACAGCACACCGGACAATGCGTGAGATGAGCGTCGCCCAGCCCCTTTATGATCGCCCATGCCTGACGCCGGGGATCGTCCATATCGGACTGGGCAATTTCCATCGCGCGCATATGGCGACCTATCTCGACGATCTGTTCGCGCTGGGCGAGGATCACGACTGGGCCATCCTGGGCGCGGGGGTTCGCCCGACCGATGCCCGGATGCGCGAGGCACTCGAGGCGCAGGACTGGCTGTCGACGGTGATCGAGCTTGACCCGCAGGGCAAGCGTGCACGCCGGATCGGTTCCATGATCGGCTTCGTGGAGGTCGATCCCGCGAACGGACCGCTGATCGCGGCCATGCGGCGGCCGGAAATCCGCATAGTCTCGCTGACTGTCACCGAAGGCGGCTATTTCATCGATCCCTCGAGCGGTCGCTTCGACCCGGCAGCCCCCGAGATCGTCGCCGACGCCGCGACACCGGATCGCCCAACTACAGCTTTCGGGGCGATCGTCGCGGCGTTGGCGGATCGCCGCCGCGCCGGCACCCTGCCATTCACGGTGCTGTCCTGCGACAATCTGCCCCGCAACGGCGATGTGGCGCGCGCGGCAGTGGTCGGGCTGGCTCGACTGTCCGACCCCGAACTCGCCGACTGGATCGACGCCCACGTCGCCTTTCCAAACGCCATGGTGGACCGCATCGCGCCCGCGACCGGCCCGCGCGAGCGTGCCATCGCCGCGGCGTTCGGCCTCGGCGACGATCCGGTTCCGGTGACGTGTGAACCCTTCCGCCAGTGGGTGATCGAAGACAGCTTCCCGGCCGGCCGGCCCGCCCTCGAGAAAGTCGGGGTTACCTTCAACTCGCACGTTCATGATTTCGAGACGATGAAGATCCGCATCCTCAATGGCGGCCATGCGATCATCGGCTACGCCGCGGCGCTTCTGGGAATCGAGCACGTCCACGAAGCGATGGCCGACGACACGATCGCGGCCTTCGTCGACAAGATCGAAACCGACGAGATCGTGCCGATTGTCCCCCCCGTTCCGGGCCACGAGCTGAATAATTACAAGCAACTCATTCTAAAGCGTTTTTCCAATCGCAAGATCGCCGACACCGCGCATCGCCTGTGCTCCGACGGATCGAACCGGCAACCGAAATTCATCATCCCGTCAATCCGGGACAATATCGCCAGATGCGTCATGCCGACCGGACTAATCCTCGCCAGCGCCATGTGGTGCCGCTATTGCTACGGCACTGACGCCCAGGGTCGTGCAATCGCCCCGAACGATCCCGATTGGGAAACGCTGACGACAACGGCGCGCGCGGCGAAGCAGGAGCCCGCAAGGTGGCTCGGCATGCGTTCGATCTATGGAAATCTTGCGGATAACTCAGCGCTCGCCGCCGCGTTCGCCCAGGCGCTGCATTGCGTGTGGAGCGAAGGGGTGGCCGCCGCCATGGCGCGCTATGTCGAGAGCTGAGCGATGCGCGGCGCCTTCCCCTTCCTTCGCGATGCCAGAGTGAGTTTTTCCTGATGACCGGACACCCGTTCAGCCGACGCACCCTTCTTCGCGCAAGCGGGCACGCGGCGCTATTCGCCGCCCTGTCGCGCACGCCCGCACTGGCGGCGCCGAAATTCGTCGACGATCCGTTCACGCTCGGCGTTGCCTCAGGCGATCCGACTCCCGACGGGTTCGTTCTCTGGACGCGGCTCGCGCCGAAACCACTCGAGCCTCATGGCGGCATGCCGGCCGAGGCGGTTCCGGTGGGATGGGATGTAGCCGAGGACGAAGCGTTCCACCGAATCGTCCATACCGGCACGGCGCTGGCACGGCCGGAACTGGCGCATTCGGTGCATGTGGAGGTTGAAGGGCTGCGTAGCCATCGCCGCTACTGGTATCGCTTCGTCGTCGACGGAATTCCGAGCGACATCGGCACCGTCCGCACCGCGCCCGCCGCCGGAGCGATGCTGGATCAGTTGCGGATCGCTGTCGCCGGGTGTCAGCATTACGAACGCGGCCTCTTCACGGCGTGGCACCATATCAGCCAGGAAGCCGACCTGGATCTCGTCTATCATTACGGCGACTATATCTACGAGGGCAAGGCCGCCGACCTGTCGGGCAACACGCAGTTCGTCCGCCTTCACAACGGCGACAAGATCTACAGCCTGGACGATTATCGACAGCGATATGCGCTCTACAAGACCGATCCAGACCTGAAAGCGGCCCACGCCGCCGCTGCGTTCATATCGAGCTTCGACGATCACGAAGTCGATAATGATTGGGGCGGAGATCTCGATTCCGGCAGTACGCCCGCGGACCTGTTCGTGCTGCGCCGGGCCGCCGCGATGCAGGCCTGGTACGAACATATGCCGGTGCGGAAGAGCCAGTTTCCCTATCACGGCTTGCCGCGGGCATATCGGCGGCTCGATTTCGGCCGGCTGATGCGCATTCACGTCCTCGACAAGCGGAGCTATCGCAGCATCCGCCTGTGCGAGAAACCCGGCAACGGCAATTGCGTCGATAAACGCGATGCGCCCGACACGATGCTGGGTGAAGCGCAGGAACGCTGGCTGGGCGAAGGCCTGACCTCCAGCTTCGACTGGAATCTGCTGGCCCTTGGCGGATTTGTCATGCCATTTGACCGGTCGTTGCAGAAAGTGCCGTCCAACGGTTACGACAATTGGACTGGCTATCCCGACGCGCGCGAGCGGCTCGTTACGATGATTGCCGAACGCGGCACGAATGTCGTCATCACCGGGGGCGATGCCCATATGTTCTTCATCGGCAACCTCCCGTCCCGTCCCAACGATCTTGAAAGCCCGCCAGTCGCGCCCGAGTTCCACGCGACGTCCATCAGTTCGAGCAGCACGCAGTGGGTCCCCATCGGCCCCGATCCAAGGCGCGCCACCAACCCACATATCTCGACGCTTCACGATCAGCGCGGCTATCTGCTGTTCGATGTCAGCCCCAGAGCCTGGCACGCTGATCTGCGCGTTGTCGATCAGGTGTTCACGCCCGGGGGTCACATCGACACACTGGCGCGCTACGTCGTGGAGCCCGGACGGCCGGAAGCGATCAAGGTTTGATCGCCATTCATGCGGGGCGGAATTTTTTGGCTCGGAAGGCCCAATGACACATTCTCCATTGATTGCCGGCCTTGAACTGGGCGGCACGAAATGCGTGGCCATTCTGGGGACCGGGCCCGGGGATGTTCGGGCTTGCGAGACTGTGCCGACCGAAGATCCCGGCACGACATTGGCGGCGTTGGAGAAGGTGCTCGATGGCTGGAGCTTCGACGCGATCGGCATCGCCTCGTTCGGCCCACTCGACCTCGATCCGCATAGCCCCCACTTCGGATCGATCAGCGCGACCCCCAAGCCCGCGTGGACGGGAACGGACCTCAAAAATCGGTTCACGACGCGCTATGGCAAACCCCTCGCCATCCAGACGGACGTGATTGGCGCAGCACTTGCCGAACAACGCTGGGGCGCGGCGCAGGAACTGAAGAGCCACTGCTACATCACGGTCGGCACCGGGGTAGGTGTCGGGCTGATCTCGGGCGGACGGCCAGTCCAGGGGGCGGCGCATTGCGAGGCTGGCCACATGCGCGTGCTCCGCGCCGTCGGTGACGATTTCGCGGGCGCGTGCCCGTTTCATGGCGATTGTGTCGAGGGTCTGATCTCCGGGCCGGCAATCGCCCGCCGGTTCGGCCGACCGGGGCACGAGCTTGCCGACGATAGCGCCGAATGGGATCTGCTTGTCCATGACCTGACTGGATTGCTGCACAATCTGGTAGTCACCGTTGCGCCCGAACGGATCGCCATTGGCGGCGGGGTAATGGCGCCGCGTGAATGGCTGTTTCCGAAACTGCGCGCCGCGCTCGCCGCGAGCATCGCCGAATATGGATCGCTCGCATCCTATGCCGGGCAACTCGATTTCCGTCTGGGCCCACCGGGGCTGGGGACGATGGCCGGCCCCCTCGGGGCACTTGCGACGGGGCACTTCTTGACGGCGAACGCGATCCTTTGATGGAATTGCAGAAATCCGGGCAGCACCGCCCGCTTCACGCTCCATACTGTCCGGCTCACGCAACAGCATAAGCCAATGTCTCCAGCGCCCTCCCCTCACGCCAGTTGCGCGCCGGTCTGCCTTTTTCCCCAGCGTAGGTCGCGAGCGTAGTCAGTCGCCCGACGGGCAAATCCATCTGATCCATCACCATGATCCGCGCATGCCACTGTCGGGCATTGACGGAATGGAGACGATCGCCTTGCTGCTTGTTCAACAATTGCACGTGGGGATTGTGATCGCGCGTATGCCGCACATTCCAGTTGCGGAATTGCAGCCCGAACATCTCGTCAATCTGCGGTTCCGGCGAGATGAGCCTTCCGATCCTACCCGCCGTCTGCCATGGCCGAGCCTGGCCTGCGGCTGTGTTAAAAGCGACGTCACGGCCAGCCCGATTTATGTAAGCCCCTGCTGCTCAGCGAGGTGCGCGCGAACGACCGGGAAATCCGCATCAGCAGCTCCAAAGCCGTGCCGGCCCGGAGTGCTGCAGGGGGCTGAACCCACTCACAGTTCTCATTTTTCGAGAATGGCGCGCCCGAAAGGATTCGAACCTCTGACCCCCAGATTCGTAGTCTGGTGCTCTATCCAGCTGAGCTACGGGCGCGCTTGGAGGCCGCTCCTTAGGCAGGTGAATCTGGCTTGGCAACAGGATTATCGGACATTTGTTGCAGCAATGCGCGATCCATGGGCGCGAGGTCGAGTTTTCCCGCCTGCTCGCGGGTGAACCAGCCCCATTCCTGCCCTTCCAGCCCGACTGGCTTCCCGGCCCAGCAGCGGGATATATAGAGCAGGAGCACAATTCCGGGCCGGGTGCCGTTCGCGCCGTCTTGCGCGAATCCGGCCGGCACCAGCGTAGCTGGCGACAGGGTGAGGCCGAGTTCCTCCGTGATTTCACGGCACAGCGCGCCTTGCGGCGTTTCGCCGCCCTCCACCTTGCCGCCGGGAAATTCCCACAATCCGCCATGATGCTTGCCCTGCGGGCGCTGGGCGAGAAGGATGCGCCCTTCCGCGTCATGCACCGCAGCAGCCACCACCAGGACAAAACCGTCCGCCATCGTTGTTCCGGCCCGCTCCGCTCAATCATTTGTTAGCGTTGTACTGCCAATCCCGCTGCCGAATAGCGAAGCGGGGGCGCGGACGAATGCGGGATTTTCAGGATCTGCGGAACCTGATTCGCGATGATCGCGGCGCCACCGCCATCGAATATGGCCTTATCGCCGCGCTGATCTGCCTTGCCATCATGGGGGCGCTGGGGAGCGTGGCCGATGAAACCAACGAGATGTGGACCTTCGTCCGTGGTGAGACCGAAAAGGCGATGGATAATGAATAAGTAACCACGTCGCCTTAGCAAATCTTCAACAAACCCTCCGTAAATACACCCATGCTTGATCCGTTTTGGTGGGGGTCAAGACGGCATCGAAATCTAATCAGGAGACTGCCATGAAGTTCTTCAACAAGCTTCTTCGCGACGAACAGGGCGCGACTGCAATCGAATACGGTCTGATCGCGGCGCTGATCGCCGTTGCGGCCATCACAGCCATGTCGAGCCTGGGCGGTAGCCTGAGTGACACTTTCAACGGGGTGAGCAACGAGCTTACCGATGCGAATGCTAACCTCGACACCGAAGGAACCACGGATCCTGATTAACAATCCAAGAGGGCGGCAGGGTCATCCCTGCCGCCCTTTGTTTCTCAGTTCCCCCGCACCACGATCTTGTATTGTTCGCCGGGGACGATCTGGGCGTTTGAGGACAGGCCGTTCAGCACGCGGAAGCGTTGTTCCTGGCTGTCCGTGTAGGCCATGCGCCGGGCCAGGGTCTGGACGGTGTCGCCGCGCGCCGCGGTGACGACGCTGAGCTTGCGGGGGACGACCTGCCCTGCCTCCTGCGCGCTGATCCGCTTCATCGAATTGAACATCGGGTTGAACACGCCCAGCCCGCCGGCCGGCGTGATCGCTGCGAAGTGGTAGGCCTTGTTGCCCCCGAAATCATAGGCGAACACGGCGACGTCCAGCTGGCTCTGCCCGCTGTTCACGCGCGCGGTGCCGTACACGGCTGGCAGGCCGTTCACCGTGGTGCGCTGCAGGCTTTGCGGAGTGACTGCCGTCTGGCCACCGATGGCCTGAAACACCTGCCGGACATAGGTTTCCAGATTGCCGGAATAGGCCGCGCTGCTCATCTGCGCGCGGCCGCTATCGCCGTTGATCGTCACCGCGCTGGTGCCGTTCACCATGTAGAAGCCCTGCGGCGCGGAGAAGGACAGGCGCAGTTCCGGGTGGATGAAGGTGCTGCCTTCGATCACCCCCTGCGCCGGATCATCGCCATAGGTGATGCCGTTGACGCGGGAGAGAAATGTCTCGCGATTGGTGACGCCCTGCACATTGCCCGCCGCCGCGAGCGCGTTCTGCACGCGGCTGGCGGGATCCGGGTGGGTGGAGGCCCATTGCGGGATGGTGGCATCGCCGCGCCCCTGCAATGCGGAATCCAGCGCATTCTGTGCGGCCAGGCTTTGCAGCAGCGTGGCCATGGCGCGCGGATCGTAGCCCGCGCCCTTGAGATATTGCACGCCGAGTTCGTCCGCCTCTATCTCCTGACCGCGAGAATAGCTGAGCGTCGCCAGCTGCGGCGCGGTTGAGGCCAGTTCCGAACCGAGCTGGCCCAATGCCGAATTGCCGAGGAGCACCCCGGACAGGACCTGACCCAGCACGCCGAGAAGCTGGTTACGCTGCGCGGCCTGCTGGCGGCGTGCGGAATGGCGAGCGGCGACGTGGCCGACCTCATGCCCCAGAACGCCGGCCAGTTCCGCCTCGTTATTCATCAGCGCGACGAGCTGACGGGTGACATAGACATAGCCGCCCGGCACGGCGAAGGCGTTGTTAACGGAGCTGTTGAGCAGCGTGACGTTGAAGGCGCCGGGCGTGGTGGCAAGGCCGGACTGGACGGAAATGTTCTGGCCCACCTGCCGCACGTAATTGGCCTGGGGCCCGCTCATCGCGCCGCCGAATTCGGCCACGAACTCGTCGTGATATTGTGCGCCCTGCTGGGCTTCCGCCGCAGTGATGGGCGATCCGGCTGCCACCCCGCCGCCGCCATCCATCGTGGCACAGCCGGCAAGGGACAGGGCAGCCACGCTGCCTGTCAGGCCATTACGAAACGTCTTCATCGAGATGGTCGGCATCGCCGCGCTGCTCCTCATTGCGCGGAGCTTTCGCCCCGCTCCCCTTATGTGGCAGCCAACACTCCGCGCGGCGCGGCGTTCCCGCCCGTCAGCGACCGCTCACGCCGCCCATGGAGAGGAAGCGATCTTCGCGCATGCGGCGCAGACTGTCCGAATCGAGCTGTTCAAGCTGGGCCAGTTCTTCTGCGATAGCGTTGCCCAACGCGCTGGAGGCGCCGGCGGGATCGCGATGCGCGCCGCCGACAGGTTCTGGCACGATGCGGTCGATGACCTTGAGCGACAGCAGATCCTGCGCCGTCATCTTCATGGCTTCCGCCGCTTGCGGGGCCTTTTCCGCCGTGCGCCAGAGGATGGAGGCGCAGCCTTCGGGAGAGATCACCGAATAGACCGCATGTTCGAACATCAGCACCCGTTCGGCGCTGGCGAGCGCCACGGCCCCGCCCGATCCGCCTTCGCCCACGATTACGGCGACCATTGGCACCGGCAGCGCCAGACAGGCTTCGGTGGAGCGGGCGATGGCTTCCGCCTGCCCGCGTTCTTCCGCCTCGATCCCCGGGAAAGCGCCGGACGTATCCACCAGCGTCACCACGGGCAGGCCGAAGCGGCCCGCCAGTTCCATCAGGCGGATCGCCTTGCGATAGCCTTCCGGCTTGCCCATGCCGAAATTGTGGCGAATGCGGCTTTGCGTATCGTTGCCCTTTTCGTGGCCGATCAGCATCACGCGCCGCCCCCCCATGGTGGCGAGGCCGCCCATGATCGCCTCGTCATCGCCATAGTGGCGATCCCCGCCGAGGGGGGTGAAGTCTTCGCACAGATGGGCGACGTAATCGCGGAAATGCGGGCGCAGCGGATGGCGCGCCACCTGCGTCTTCTGCCATGGCGAAAGCCCGGCATAGATGCTGGCAAGCTGATCGCCGCTCTTTTTCTCGAGCCGCTTCAGTTCGCCGGAAATGTCCACATCGCCGCCGGTGGCAGCGGCCCGAAGCTCCGCGATCTGGTTCTCCAGTTCCGCGACAGGCTTCTCGAAATCGAGATAGGAAATCATCCTGCCGCGCTAGTCGCCCCGCGCCCGCGCCGCAAGGGGATGCCGTTCATTCACCAGCGCGACCAGCCGCGCCGCCTCCACATGCGTGTAGATCTGCGTGGTGGCGATATCGGCATGGCCAAGCATGGTTTGCAGCACGCGCAGGTCCACGCCGCCTTCCAGCAGATGCGTAGCGAAGGCATGGCGCAGCACATGCGGGCCGACCTTGGCAGGGTCCAACCCGGCGCGCAGGGCCAGTTCCTTCAATGCCTGGAACAAGCGCACACGGCTGAGATGCCGCCCGCGCGAGGGGAACAGGAACCGCGTTTCGTCCGGACGCATCGCCAGCCAGCGCGACAGCGCGGCGCGGGCGCGCCCGGAAACAGGCACCATCCTTTGCTGGGAGCCTTTCCCGGTCACGGTGATGAAAGGCGCATCGCGCGGCACGGCGGCAAGCGGCAGGCCGACCGCCTCGCTGACGCGCAGGCCCGAACCGTAGAGAAGTTCCAGCAGAGCCAGCAGGCGCACCGCTTCCGGCCGGGCGCCCTCCGCCTCCATCTCCGCGCGGGCGAACAGCGTTTCCAATTCGCCATGGGAAAGGATCTTGGGGAGCGGGCGGCGCGTGGCCGGACGCGGCAGAGCGGGGGACGGATCATCGTCCCGCAGCCCTTCATCCACAAGAAATCCGTAGAATTGCCGCAGGGCCGAAGCCTTGCGCGCCACGGTGGCGGGCGCGAGTGTGGACCATGCCTTGCCGAGCGCGGCGAGCGATTCCCGGTCCGCAGCGGCGAGATCGCCTATCAGTTCTTCCGCACCTTCCAGATCGCGACGGTAGGCGGCCAGGGTGTTCGCCGCCGCCCCTCGTTCCGCGGCGAGCATGGCGAGGAAGGTTTCATGTGCGGCGGCGATGTCAGCCTCTGGCCACAGCCTCGGCCGCGATCATGCGCGCTTCGGCATCGAGACCGGCGCGATCGAGCGCGCGCACGATATGGAACAGATGACGCGGGGTCATCTTGTCCCAGCCCGTGCCCTGCATCCCCACGGCCGCCAGCAGCGCGACGAGCGGCTGATTCCGCAACTCGCCGGCCCGATCGATACGATCGCTCCATTCGCTTTGCCGGGTCAGCGCAAAACCGAGCGAATCGGCAAGCCCTTCGGCCGTGCCCTGATCGAGCCGGCCCAGCCCGGCGAGGCCCGCGATCAGGAAGCGCGCCTTGCGCTGCCCTGCGCTGTCATCATCGTCGGCGAAACTTTCCACCGAACCGCCGGAAACCTGCGCTGCATCGGGCGAGGCAATGGCCAGCAGGCCCCAGGCAAGGCCGCCATCTTCCACCAGCGGGCTCCACCGCATGGCGTTGCGATCCAACCCGGCGGTAAGCATCGAGGCAATCAGCGGGGCGGCATCGTCCGCCAGTTCGTTAGAGGGTTGCAGGCGCGCGGCGGCATAGGCAGTCAGCACCTGACGGCCATAGGCGCGCCCATCGCCCCACAACCCGCGGATCGCGGCCAGCCGGGCGGCGGGCGTGCCGGCGACATAGGCTTCGCGCAACTGCACAGCCCGTTCGCGCCCTTCGCCCGGTTCCAGTTCGCGATGGGCAAAAATCTGCCCGTAGAGATCGACCATGGCGGCGGCGGAAATCACGCCGAGTTCGGCCGCCCGGTCTGCCGATACGATCCGTTCCTGCAACGGCACGGCGGGCGTCAGGACATCGGCGATATCATAGCGTGCGCCGGCGCCGTCGCGCAGCCTGGCCGGCAGTTCCACACCCAGCGCGCGCGCCATGCCTGCCCGCCACGGGGTCAGTTCGTCGACATCGTCCCATTCGATATTCACGGCGCTGCGCCGTTCGCCGATCGCGCCCGCGTAACGCTGCGCCAGTAATGCGTCGATGGCGGGCACCGTTCCGCGAGATCGCAGGCGCGCCAGTTCGCGCACCGCCCGTTCCGGTTCGCCGGCATAAGCGGCGCAGACCCAGCGGGCGAGCTGCCAGTCCTGATCGTCTCGCAGGTCGATCTTGAGCTGACTGACGGGACAGATGCCGAGGATATCGCCCGTCGCGAGATAGGCGTTCAGCGCCTCGCCTGCGAGATCGGCGTCGTAATTGGCGGAATCCACGTCCTGCACCAGCGAACGGGCAACCGACCCTTCGCCGATGCGGTTCAGCAGGGCGGCCCGCTGCGCCACGAACGACACCGGGTTCATCCCCTGCGGCGCGTCCATCCGGCTCGCAAGGGCGCGGCGCAGCAATATGTGACCCCAGCGGGACACCAGCGGACCGCGAATCCCGCGCAATGCGGCATCCACGAGCGCGGCAGGTTGCCCGGCTAGCGATCCGGTCGCGAACCCGCCCTCGCCAGGCCCGATGATGCCGACCTGCTCCACCGCGCGCTGGGCGCCGGGCGGAATGTCGAATTTGGGGCGCAGGCCGAACAAGGCGTCGATCTCGTCGACATCCATGCGCTCTATTTCCGCCAGGCTAGGGAAATCGGCGGGCAGGCCCAGATCCGAACCGCCACTGAGGTCAAGGCCCGGCAAAGGCTGGATAACCGGAATGGCGGTGTTCGACGGGGCTGTGGGGGCCGGTGCCGCCGCATTGGGCGCGGGGCGCGGTGACGGGGCCGCGCTGGGTGCAGGAGCGGGCGCAGGGGCTGGAGACGGAGCGGGAGAGCCGAAGATCGGCGGCAGAAGCGATTCCGGCGCGGCAAAGGCCAGCGTGGAACTGGCGGCGGCCGCGATCGCGACGCCCGCCATCAGGATCGCGCGCCTCATTTCGCGGGATCGCCTTGTGCGATGCCCGGCAAATCGACCGGCTGTTCAATCAATCTCGGTTCCTCCCGCCCGCCATCATACCAGGCGACGACCAGGAACAGCACAAACAGCGCCAGAATGAACCACCAGACCTTGCCCAGGCGCATCGCCACCTAACTCAAACCCCTACCAGCTTGCATGGGCGGTTAGCGCAACTATAGCGCGTGCGGCAATGACCATCGACACATCCAGCCCCAGCGATGCCGCTATCAAGGCGCTGGCCGCACGCATAGACCGGCCGGTCGTGCTGGTGGGGATGATGGGCGTTGGGAAATCCACCATCGGGCGCAAGCTGGCGCAATTGCTCGCCCTGCCCTTCACCGATGCGGACGATGCGATCGAGGATGCGGCGCAGATGTCGATCCCCGAAATATTCGCGCAGTTCGGGGAAGAAGAGTTTCGCGATGGGGAGCGGCGGGTGATCGCCCGCCTGCTGGAATCGCCCCCCGGCATCCTCGCGACCGGCGGCGGCGCCTTCGCGCAGGACGAAACGCGGCGCCTGATTCTGGAAAAAGGCGTGGCCATCTGGCTCGATTGCGATGTCCGCACCCTGGTCGAACGGGTGGGCCGCAAGGATACCCGCCCGCTGCTGCGCGATGGCGACCCGGCGGAAATACTCGCCCGGCTGAAGCGCGAGCGGGAGCCTTTCTATGCGCAGGCACCGCTGCACGTGCTCAGCGACAGCGGGCCCCATGCCGAAACCGTGAACCGTATCTTGAGGGAACTGGACCAATGGCTGTGATCGATGTCGCGCTGGCCGGACGCGCCTATGAAGTGCGCGTCGGCACTGGCCTGATCGCCGATGCGGCGGCGCAATGCGGCGCGCTGCTGCGCAAGACCCGCGTGCCGATCGTCACCGATGCGAATGTCCATCGCCTCTGGGGCGACGCGCTGGGCGGATCGCTGGAAGCGGCCGGGCTGGAACCGCGCTGGCTGGTCCTCGATCCCGGCGAAGGGGCGAAGAGCTGGGCCGGGCTGGAGCGGGTGATGGACTGGCTGCTGGCGGAAGAGGTGGAACGCGGCGATCACATCCTGGCGCTGGGCGGCGGGGTGATCGGCGACCTTACCGGCTTTGCCGCCGCGATCCTGAAGCGCGGCTGCGGCTTCATCCAGACTCCCACCACCCTGCTCGCCCAGGTGGACAGCAGCGTGGGCGGCAAGACCGCGATCAACACATCGGCGGGCAAGAACCTCGTCGGATCGTTCCATCAGCCTGCGCTGGTGCTGGCCGATCTGGATGCGCTTGGCACCCTGCCCCGGCGCGAAATGGGCGCGGGTTATGCCGAAGTCATCAAATACGGCATCCTGGGCGACCGTGCCTTCTTCGAATGGTGCGAAGCGAACGGCCCCAAGGTTCTGGCCGGCGACAAGGCGGCGCAGGAATATGCCGTGACCGAAAGCGTAAAGGCCAAGGCCCGCATCGTGGCGGAGGATGAGCGGGAGACGACCGGGGCGCGCGCGCTGCTTAATCTCGGTCATACGTTCGGGCATGCGCTGGAAGCCGAGACAGGCTTTTCCGACCGCCTGCTGCATGGCGAGGCTGTCGCGCTGGGCATGGTGCTGGCGGCCCGGTATTCCGCCCGGCGCGGCCATATCGAACCGGCGGATGCGGATCGCGTGACCGCCGCCATCGCCGGGGCCGAATTACCGAGCGAGATCGCGACCCTTGGCATGGATGCCGATGGCCGCAAGCTGGCGGCACATATGCTGCATGACAAGAAGATGGATGCGGGCACCCTACCCTTCGTCCTGCTGCGCGGCATTGGCGAGGCATTCCTCGACAAGCAGGTGGCGCTGGACGACGTGGCGGCGTTCCTCGACGGCGAATTGCAGCGGGGTTGATCGGGCCGTGCAACCGCACTGCAACCGTGTCGAAGCGGGCCGGTGCGGTTTTGAGGGAGACATGGCGGGTTCGCCTCGCTAACCCGTTGCACCCGCAACCGGATTACCTTGCATGACCACAGCCGAAGCCACCCCTGAACTCGATATCGAGACCCGCGCCGATCGCGCCTTTCTCGGCCATCCCAAGGGGCTGGGCTATCTCGCCTTCACGGAAGCGTGGGAGCGGTTTTCCTATTACGGGATGCAGACGCTGCTGGTGCTCTATATGGTGCACAGCCTGCTGCTGCCGGGAAATGTGGAGCAGGTCGCCGGCATCGAGCAATTGCGCGCCCTGTATGGCGGACTGAACGGGCAGGCTTTCGCTTCCGCGATTTTCGGGACCTATGCGGCCAGCGTCTATCTGACGCCGATCCTGGGCGGATGGCTGGCGGACCGGGTGCTGGGCAAGCGGCGCACGGTGCTGCTGGGCGCGGTGACGATGGCGCTGGGCCATTTCCTGATGGCCTTCAACGTGACCTTCCTGCTGGCCTTGCTGTGCCTGATACTGGGTTCCGGGATGTTCAAGGGCAATATCGCCAGCCAGGTCGGCAGCCTCTACAAGCCCGACGATCTGCGGCGCGCCGACGCGTTCCAGATATTCTATCTCGGCATCAATGCCGGGGTCATCGCCAGCCCGCTGATCGTGGGCACGCTGGGCGAGAAGGTCGGCTGGCACTGGGGCTTCGGCGCTGCCGGCGTGGGGATGGTGATCGGCCTCATCATCTATGTCGCCGGGCAGAAATATCTGCCCAGGGATCATTTCGACGTGCCCGCCCGGAAAGAGGCCAAGGAACCGAAGGCGCCCATGTCCCGCCGGGACTGGCTCGCCACGCTGACATTGCTGCTGCTGATCCCGGTGATGGCGATCGCGATCATGCCCAACAACCAGATATTCAACGCCTATCTGATCTGGGGAGACCGGGATTTCGATCTCGTCTTCTTCGGCACCACCCTGCCGACCAGTTGGCTGGTGACGCTGGATGCTATCGTTTCGGTCAGCTTCCTTGCCATAGTCGCGCTGTTCTGGCGCTGGTATGGCCGCCATCGGCAGGAACCGGACGAACTGAGCAAGATGATCATCGGCTCGCTGTTCTCCATGGGCGGGATGGCGTGCCTCTACATGGCCGCCGCCACCACCGCGCCGGGGGACAAGATCGGGCTGTTCTGGCCGGTGATGTTCCACATCGTGAACTCTATAGGCTTCGCGCATATGCTGCCGGTCAGCCTGGCCCTGTTCGCGCGGCTGGCGCCGCCGCAGATCAACGCCACGGTGATCGGCCTCTATTACCTCGCCTTCTTCGCGGGCAATTCGCTGGTCGGCTGGGTCGGGGGCTGGTTCGAGATCATGCCGGTTACGCAATTCTGGCTGATGCATCTGGGCTTTGCCGCCGCGGCCGGGGCGGTATTCGTGCTGTTCAAGCTGCTGCTCGCACCCCGGCTGATGCGAAATGCCGATGCTGAGGATGTTGCGCTGGCCTGAGTTCTGGCCGGTTCACGGGCGGCGCGAGACAAATCTGCGCCTCCGCTTGGGGACCAGCCGACTCAGCCCGCGACCACCTCCGGCACCAGATCGACTTCCTCGAAATCCGCAAAGGCGGCCTCCACCAACAGGCGGCGATGGCATTCGGACGCCTGGCGCTCGACGCAGATCAGGCAGACGCGCTTTTCCAGTGCCAGCGCGCGCAATTCGGCCATCTGGGCCAACGCCTCCGGCAGTTCGAGCTGCCCGGCATAGACCTGCGCCAATGTGGCATGGTCGCCCCGCCGCGCTGCCGCTCGCCCTTCCGCCGGGGTGCCGAGATGCTTGAAATGGCGGTAGGCGATGCCCGCTTCCTCGACTGCGGATTTCAGCGAATTCTTCGAAAATCCGGGGCGACGGGACAGCGGGAGATAGCGGATATCCGCCAGCACCTCGACGCCGGCGTCGCGCATCGCGGAAACGACCGCGCCTTGCGCTGCGTGTTCATAGCCGATGGTGAAGATCGGGCGGGCCATGCAGCCACAATGCGCCCGGGCCGATCTTGTTTCGCCCTATAGTGGCAGGTTGTCGTGCTTCTTCCAGGGATTTTCCAACCGCTTGCCGCGCAGCTTGCGCAGGCCCAGCGCAATGCGCCGGCGGGTGGAATGGGGCATGATAACCTCGTCGATGTAGCCGCGTGACGCCGCCACGAAGGGATTGGCGAAGCGGTCTTCATACTCTTTCGTCTTTTCCGCGATCTGTTCCGGCGAGAGGCCGCGAAAGATGATCTCCACCGCGCCCTTGGCACCCATCACGGCGATTTCCGCCGTGGGCCAGGCGTAATTGAGATCGCCGCGCAGGTGCTTGCTGGCCATCACGTCATACGCGCCGCCATAGGCCTTGCGGGTGATGATCGTGATCTTGGGCACGGTCGCTTCCGCAAAGGCGAACAGCAGCTTCGCGCCATGCTTGATGATACCATTATGTTCCTGCGCCGTGCCGGGCAGGAAGCCGGGCACGTCCACGAAGGTCAGGATCGGAATCTCGAACGCATCGCAAAAGCGCACGAAACGGGCCGCCTTGCGGCTGGCGTTGATGTCCAGCACGCCCGCCAGCACCATCGGCTGATTGGCGACCACGCCCACGGTGCGCCCTTCCACCCGCCCGAAGCCACAGATGATATTGGCGCCATGGGCCGGCTGGATTTCGAAAAAGTCGCCATCGTCCAGCACCTTACGCACCAATTCGTGCATATCGTAAGGCTGGTTGGCATTGTCGGGGATCAACGTGTCGAGGCTCCGCTCCTCCCGGTCCCACGGATCGGCGCAGGGCAGTTCCGGCACGCCGGAACGGTTGCTGGATGGCAGGAAGCCGAAAAACTCGCGCGCCGCCAGCAATGCGTCGATATCGTTTTCCAGCGCGAGATCGGCGACGCCAGTCCGGGTCGTGTGGGTGATCGCGCCGCCCAGTTCCTCCTGCGTCACGACCTCGTTGGTGACGGTCTTCACCACTTCCGGCCCGGTGACGAACATGTAGGAGGAATCCTTCACCATGAAGATGAAGTCCGTCATGGCCGGGGAATAGACCGCCCCGCCCGCGCATGGCCCCATGATGAGCGAGATCTGCGGGATGACGCCGCTCGCCAGCACGTTACGCTGGAACACTTCGGCATAGCCGGCAAGGCTGGCCACCCCTTCCTGGATACGCGCCCCGCCGCTGTCGTTAAGGCCGATGACGGGCGCGCCGACCTTCATGGCCATGTCCATGACCTTGCAGATCTTTTCCGCATGCCGTTCCGACAGGCTGCCGCCGAACACGGTGAAATCCTGGCTGAACACATAGACCAGCCGGCCATGGATGGTGCCGCTGCCGGTGACGACGCCGTCGCCCGGTATGCGCTGCGCATCCATGCCGAAATCGGTGCAATTATGTTCGACGAACATGTCGAACCCTTCGAACGATCCTTCGTCCAGAAGAACGTCGATCCGTTCGCGCGCGGTCAGCTTGCCCTTGGCATGCTGCGCGGCGATCCGCTTTTCACCCCCGCCCGCACGCGCGGCGGCGCGGCGGCGTTCGAGTTCGGGTATATTGGCGGACATGCGCTCTCCCTGTCACATCATGCAGGCGTAACGGGCGAACCACGGCCGGGCAAGCGCGGCGATCCCGCGACGCCCGGGCGCGCTGTTATTTCATCAGCACGAGTTCTTCCGCCATGGTCGGGTGGATCGCGACGGTGGCGTCGAAATCGGCCTTGGTCAGCCTGGCCTTCACTGCGATGGCGGCAGCCTGGAGGATTTCGGGCGCATCCGGGCTGATGAGGTGGATGCCGACGATCCGGTCATTCGCGGCATCGCAGATCATCTTGTAGAGGCTGCGTTCATTGCGCCCGGCCAGAACGTTCTTCATCGGCCGGAAATCGGACTGATAGACCTTGATCGCGCCGATCGTCTCGCGCGCCTCTGCCTCTGTCAGCCCCACGGATGCGATGGGCGGATGGCTGAATACCGCGCTGGGGATGCAATCATGATCCACGGTGGTCGGCTTGTTGCCGAACACGGTGTCCGCAAAGGCCTGACCTTCGCGGATCGCGACGGGGGTGAGTTGCACCCGGTCGGTCACGTCGCCCACGGCATAGATGCTGTCGATATTGGTCTTGCCGAAGCGGTCGACCTTGATCGCGCCGCGATGGCCCAGTTCCACGCCGACATCTTCCAGCCCAAGCCCTTCCACGTTGGGAACGCGGCCGGTGGCGAACAGCACGCAGTCCACTTCCAGATCGTCATGATTGGTCATGGAGACGAGCAGGCTGCCATCGGCCCGTTTCTCTATGCCCCGGAACTCCGCATTGAAGCGAAAGTCGATGCCCTTGGTCAGGCTGATTTGCAGCAGACGGTCGCGCAGGCTTTCATCATAGCCGCGCAGCAGGACGTCGGAACGGTTGATGATAGTGACATTGCTGCCGAATTCGTTGAATATCCCGGCAAATTCATTCGCGATATAACCGCCGCCCGCGATCAGGATGCGCTTCGGCAATTCGTCGAGATGGAACGCCTCGTTGCTGGTGATGCCATGTTCGTGGCCAGGGCAATCCGACACATGCGGACGGGCGCCGACAGCGATCAGGATGTATTTCGCCGTCACTTTGGTGCCATCGGCCAGCGTCACCTCGTTCGGGCCGCTGACGGTGGCGCGCTGCTGGATGATGTCGACCTTATGGCTTTCCAGCGTCTGGGTGTAGAGGCCGTTCAACCGGTCCACATCCTTCAGCACATTGTCGCGCAGCACCTTCCAGTCGAAACTCGCATTCTCGATCGTCCAGCCGAAATTCTTCGCGTCCTCCAGGTCTTCCGCGAAATGGGCGCCATAGACGAGCATCTTCTTGGGCACGCAGCCCCGGATCACGCAGGTGCCGCCGACCCGGTATTCTTCCGCCACGGCGACCTTGGCGCCATGCGCCGCGGCCACCCGGCTGGCCCGCACGCCGCCCGATCCGGCGCCGATGGTGAAGAGGTCGTAATCATAGTCGGACATGCGCGCTGCTCCTGATTGCGCAGCAGCATATGGCCGCGTGCTGCCCGCTTGCCAACCGGCCACAAGCTTCAGGCTGGCACGCGATCCTGCACGGCGGGGATGTCGGATACCGCCTCCCGCTCCTCCCGCGACATGCGTTCGACCAGGCGGTTGAACAGCGTCACGCCGCGATCATGAGCGGTGGGGACGATGCGCTGGTTGGCGGATCGCTGGATGACCTTGTGCTGCGCCTCGATCATCACCTTGTCTTCGTGGAAGGCCTTGCCGGCCAGCCCCATCATGCCATCGCGCATCGCCTCGTCCCCATGCCGGCGGTGCGGACCCCAGGAGAAGAAATAGCGCGCCGTGCCATCGCCCATGGGCGTGACCGCCTGGCTGGTGAAGTTGAGGCCTGACACCGCATCATTCATCGGGGGTTCGCCATGGTCCAGCCGCTCCGCCGTGCCGGCGGGGAACAGCCCGCTCCACATCAGCAGCACACCGGGGATGAGGAAATCGTAGCTCTGGAAACTGTCGACCGGCACGGGGCTGCGCCGGTTGCTCATGCCGTGGGTATTGGTGATCCAGCGCTGAAAGCGGACACCGCGATCCAGCGGAATGGTCCGCGCCAGCCGGTCCGCGAATTCCGGCCCCGCCCCGAAGCTTTCCGCATGGACATAGCTGAGATGGCTGAAATCCAGCAGATTGTCGTTGATGAGGCGCGCCTCCGCCTCGTAATCGAGAAAGCCGCGCCCGAGGATATAGTCGGGATCGTCGAATCCCACCGCTGGCGGGATCAGCGCCTTATCCGCCAGCGCCGGATCACCCATCCACACCCATATCCAGCTATGGCGCGTGGCGGCGGGATAGGACTTCACCCGCGCGCGGGGCGGGATCGTGTCCTGACCGGGAATCTGGATGCACTGCCCATCTTCGTCAAACAGCATGCCGTGATACATGCAGCGCAGCGCCCGCCCTTCGCACCGGCCGAGTGATAGCGGCGCCATGCGGTGCGCGCAGCGATCCTCCAGCGCCACCACGCGGTCGCCCGCCCGCCACAGCACCAGCGGTTCGCCAAGGATGGCGATCGGTTCCGGCCCGTCGCCAAGATCAGGATCCCAGCCTGCCACATACCATGCGTTGCGCACGTAGTTCATCGCGCTCTCTCCCATTTATTGAACAATGTTCAATGGTCGCAAGCCGCTTGTCAAGCCGGTGGCCACCCTGCAATGCGCCAGCATGAAGCTGGAACAGGACCGGATCGTCACGGAGGCGCTGGCGCTGATGGACCAGGCGGGGTTCGACGGGTTCAACATGCGCGCCCTCGCCGCCCGGCTCGCTGTGCGAGCGTCGGCGCTGTACTGGCATGTGGGCGGGCGGGACGAACTGCTGAGCCATATGGCGGGCCGGTTCTATCGCCGGGCGGTGAACGAGACGCCGCAACAGGCGGACTGGCGCGCCTGGCTGATCGCATTCGGCCGCGCCTTCCGCCGTGCCTTGATGGAAACGCGCGATTCCGCCCGCCTGTGCGCCGTCGCCCGTCCCCTGGCCGAAGATGGCGGGGAACCGACTGCCCGTCTGGCCGCCCCGCTGGAAGCCGCGGGCCTGTCGCGCCGGCAGGCGCTGACCTATGAGGCGTCGGTCATCTCGCTGACGCTGGGATGGACGGTCTACGAACAATCCGATGCGCTGCACGACCATCTGGCGCGGATCGTGGGTTTCGAAGAGGGATACGCCACCGGGCTGGAGGCGCTGGTGCGCGGCTTTGCCCCGCCGGAAGAGATCGCACAGTGACCCGCAGCGCAACCTTCGGCCCGCTGGCCCACCGCACCTTCGCACTGATCCTGCTGGGCAGCCTGCTGTCCAATTTCGGCAATGCAGTGCAGTCCGTGGGCGCGACCTGGCAATTGACCGCGGCCGGGCAGCCAGCGGATATCGTGGCGCTGGTGCAGACGGCGATCAACCTGCCGATCATGCTGCTGGCATTGCCGGCGGGCGCATGGGCGGACATGATCGACCGGCGCAGCATCATGCTGGCGGCACAGATTGGCATGTTTGCCATTTCGATCCTGCTGGTGGTGCTGGCGATGACCCGGTTCACCTCGCCCGCCACGATCATCGGGCTGACCGCCCTGCTGGCAACGGGCGTCGCCTGCTTCAACCCGGCCCTTGCCGCATCCATCGGCTCGATCGTGCCGCGTGCAGAACTGGCGGCGGCAGTCGCGCTGAATATTCTGGTGTTCAATGTCGCGCGCACGGCAGGCCCGGCAATCGGCGGCGGGATCGTGGCGCTGGGCGGTTCCGGCGCGGCCTTCGTCGTCAATGCGCTGAGCTATCTGCTCGTCATCGCGGTGCTGTGGCGATGGCGGCCCGAACCCGGCCCTGCCAAGGAACGCCGCCGCCTGCTCTCCGTCATCGGGGAAGGCTTGCGCTTCGCACGGGATTCCCGCCCGATCCGCACCATATTGCTGCGCGCACTGACCTTCACGATGACAGGCGCCGCCGCATGGGCACTGATGCCGCTGGTGGCGGCCGACATGCTGGGGCGCGGGTCGGAAGTCTATGGCCTACTGCTGGGCGCGCTGGGCGGCGGCGCGGTGCTGGGCGCGCTGACGGCGACATGGTTCCGAACCCGCTTTTCGGCCGAAGCGATCATCCGAACCGCGGGCTTGCTTTACGGCGCGGCTTGCGTGCTGGTGAGCCTGAACCCGGGCATTGCGGCGATGATGGTGCTGCTGGTGGTGGCCGGGGCCGGCTGGGTGCAGGCGCTGTCCGGCTTCTCCGTCGCGGCGCAATTGTTCAGCCCGCGCGAGGTGGTGGGGAGGATGGTGGCTCTTGCCAGCAGCGTCACCTTCGGGGGCATCGCGCTGGGCAGCTGGCTATGGGGCCATTTTGCGGAGAGCCACGGCGTTGCCGCTGCATTGACGGCGTCGGGCGGTGCGATGATCGTGCTGCCGGTGATCGGGTTGCTGTTCCGCATGCCGGCTCAGGAAGCGCGGCCAAGCGAGGCCTGACCGGCCGGCGCACAATCCATCTCGCGCCGCTTGCGATCGACCCAGGCCTTTCCCTCGTCCCCGCCCCACAGCAGCCATGCGATGAAGCCGGCGGAAGGGTCCTCGTCTGAGCCCCAATTGTGCCGCGTGGTTTTCTTGTCCACTTCGTGACGAGCGAAATAGCTGTACATCGACTTGATGTCGGCAGGCTCCAGCTCCTCCCGATCCGCCAGCTGGTTGGCGCGCCGTACCCCGACCTCCGTTCCGCCCCTGCCGAACTTTTGGCGGAGGCGCAGGCCGCGCCGGGCGTTATCCGCCATCCTGGCCGTAGGCTTGAGGCGCATTTCCGCCATCTGTCACTCCGCTGCTCCGCCGTTCATCGCACAGACGGTTCGGCAAGGGAGCCGTTCCCGCAGCTAGGCCAGCCCGGCCTTTTGCAGCAAAGCCTCCGTGCTGGGATCGAAGCTTTCCCCGCCAGCCTCGATCTTCTTCGCAATCGCCTTGCCCAGTTCCACGCCGAACTGGTCGAAGGGATTGATGCCCAGCAGCACCGCATTGGCGAATGTGCGATGTTCGTGGAAGGCGATCAGCGCGCCCAGCGTCGCGGGGTCGAGATCGTCCACCAGAATGGTCGCGCTGGGCCGGTCGCCGGGATAGGTGCGGGCCGGATCGCCGCTGCTGCTGCCCGCCATCAGGGCGGCCCCTTGCGCGAAGCAGTTCATCAGCAGGATGCGGTGATGCGCGGGATCGAGCTGATCGCCGGGCGCGATGCTGGCGATGAAATCGACCGGCACGAGGTTCGTGCCCTGATGCAGCAGCTGGAAGACGGCATGCTGCGCGTCCGTGCCCACCCCGCCCCAGGTGATCGGCGCGGTGGGGCCGGATACAGGCTGCCCATCTGCCGTCACGCTCTTGCCATTGCTCTCCATCTCCAGTTGCTGGAGGTAGAAGGGCAGCAGGCGCAGCCTTTCGTCATAAGCGAACACGGCCCGCGTCTGCGCACGCTTGATCCGCGTATAATACAGATCCGCGAAGGCCGCGCGCAGCGGCAGGTTGGCGCGCCCCGCCGTATCTCGGAAATGTTCGTCCATGGCGGCGGCGCCCGCGAGCATGGCTTCGAAATCCTCCCAGCCGATCGCCATTGCGATGGGGAAGCCGATGGACGACCAGAGCGAATAGCGGCCGCCGACGCTTTCCGCGAAAGGCAGGATGCGGGTTTCGTCCACCCCCCATTCCACCGCCTTTTCCGGCGCGGCGGTAAGCGCGATGACCCGGCCCGTCGGATCGGCAACGGCGTTATCCGCCAGCCAGCGCAGCGCGCTTGCGGCGTTGGTCATGGTTTCGATGGTGGTGAAGGTCTTGCTGGCGACGGCGATCAGCGTGGTGGCGGGATCGCAAGCGGCAAAGGCCGCTTCGAGCGCGACGCCGTCGATATTCGAGACGACATGCACATCCACCAGCGCCAGATCGCGCGCCAGCGCATCCACCGCCAGCGCCGGGCCAAGCGCACTGCCGCCGATGCCGATATGAATGAGATGCCTGACCTCGCCCAGCGCGCCTTCATGGATGGCTTCGACCAGGATGCGCATCCGTTCGCGCAGGGCCTCCGCCTCCTCCACGCTGCTGTCCTTGCCGACGCCGCGCAGCGCGGAATGTTCGGCCGCGCGCCCTTCACTGGGGTTCACAACCTCGCCCGCGAACAGGCGGCGGCGCATTTCGTCGAAGCCGGACAGATCGGCGAGGCTTTCGAAATCCTTCATCAGCGGGTCGCTGAGATGGGTCTTGGACCAATCGAACAGGATGCCGCCTTCGCCCAGTTCGATCCGGCCTGACAGTCGATCCACCCGCGCGGGATCGCGCGCGAACAATTCGGTCAGCGGCGGGTCGCGATGAAGCGCCAATGCCTCCCAGGCCTGTGCGCGTGCATCCGTCATCCTGCCGATCTCCCTGTTGCTGGCATCTGGAAGGGCTAGGGCGTCATGCCCCGCTTGGAAACCGCAAACATCGCCGCAGCAGCGATGTTCCGGCCGAGATGGCAGGAGCGCGCGATTATTGGTGGCAGAATGGCGGCAATGGGCCAGCCGCCATGCCACGCCGCTTGACGCCCGCCCCGTCTCCCAACATGACCGCTGCGATGACAGACTCCGCCACCGCCCAACCGGAAACGCCGGACAGCACGCCCCCCGCGAAGAAGGAGAAGGAGGAAGGCAGCTTCCTCATGTTCCTGCTGAAGCTGGTGATCTTCGTGCTGGTTTTCCGCACGCTGGTGTTCACCAGCTTTTCCATCCCCAGCGAATCGATGATGCCGCGCCTGCTGGTGGGGGATTTCCTGTTCGCGTCGAAATGGCCCTATGGCTATTCGCAAGCTTCCCTGCCCTTCGATCCCACGGTCGGCCCCGGCCGGCTGTTCGGATCGCTGCCGGAACGCGGCGATGTGGTGATCTTCAAGCATCCGGTCGATCGCACCGATTACGTCAAGCGGGTGATCGGCCTGCCGGGCGACCAGATCCAGATGGTCGCGGGCGTGCTGCATATCAACGGCACGCCGGTGAAGCGGGTGAAGGACCAGGATTTCATCCTGCCGATCCGCCCCGATGGCCGCTGCACGCAGGCGCGCTACACCCAGCGGCAGCCGAGCGGGCAGTTCGTGTGCAGCTATCCGCAATTCCGCGAAACGCTGCCCAATGGTGTCAGCTATGACACGCTGGACCTTGGCCTGACGCCGCAGGACACGACGCAGCCGGTGATCGTGCCTGCCGGGATGCTGTTCATGATGGGTGACAATCGCGACAATTCGCTGGACAGCCGCTTCCCCGCCGAAGCCGGCCGCGGCGTGGGGCTGGTGCCGCTGGACAATGTGGTGGGCAAGGCGAGCTTCATGTTCTTTTCCACCGACGGCAATGCCGAATGGCTGAAGCCGTGGACATGGTTCACGGCTACGCGGTGGAGCCGCATCGGACACGGGATTTGAGCGCGCTCGAGCCTGACACGCTTGCCTGGTTGCAACAGGCGGGCTTTGCCGTGCGCGACCCCGAATTGTGGGCGGAAGCGCTGACCCATGGCAGCACCGGCGCCGCGCGCGATTATCAGCGGCTGGAGTTCCTGGGCGACAGGGTGCTGGGCCTGTCGATCGCGGAACGGCTGTATCGCAGCGATTCCGGGGCGGAAGGCAAGTTGGCGCAGCGGCTGAACGCCCTGGTCAGCCGGCAGGCCTGCGCGGCCGTGGCCCGCACCATAGGCGTGCCGGCGCATGTCCTGCTGGGCAAGCAGGCGCGTGACGATGGGGCGGCCGATAGCGACAATGTGCTGGGCGACATCATGGAAGCCTTGCTGGGCGCGAGCTTCGTGGAAAGCGGCTTCGATGCCACCAGCGCGCTGGTGGAACGGTTCTGGGACGATGAGTTGAAGGGCCGCGCCGGCCGGTCCAAACATCCCAAGAGCGCGTTGCAGGAATGGGCCGCCGGCAGCCGCCGCAAACCGCCGGAATATGCGCTGGTGGATCGGTCCGGCCCGGATCACGCATCGCGCTTCACCGTTCGGGTCAGCGTCAGGAATGTCGGCGAGGTGGAAGCCACCGCCAACAGCAAGCAGGAAGCCGAAACGGAAGCGGCGCGCCTGTTCATGGAGAAGTTTGGTTGATTAACTCCGAGACATCCCGTTGCGGCGTCGTGGCCGTGATCGGCGCGCCGAATGCCGGCAAATCCACGCTGGTGAATGCGCTGGTGGGCCAGAAGGTCGCAATCACCAGCGCCAAGGCGCAGACCACGCGCGCGCGCCTGCTGGGCATCGCGCTGCAGGACGAAACGCAGATCATCCTGGCGGACACACCCGGCATCTTCGCGCCCAAGCGGCGGCTGGACCGCGCCATGGTCAGCGCGGCGTGGGAAGGCACTGTGGCGGCCGATGCGGTGCTGCTGGTGGTGGACCCTGTTAAGCAGCGCCGGCATGAATTGGCGCCGCTGCTGGAAGCACTTGCCGAACGGCCGGAACGCAAGCTGCTGGTGCTGAACAAGGTCGATGCCAGCGCGAAGGAACCGCTGCTGGCGCTGGCGCAGGAATTGACCGGAAAGGTCGATTTCGCGGAAGTGTTCTTCGTTTCCGCGCTGACGGGCGACGGCGTGCCGGAACTGAAGGCGCATCTTGCATCGCTGATGCCGCAGGGGCCGTGGCATTACCCGGAAGATCAGGTGAGCGATGCCAGTGAAAGGCTGCTCGCCACCGAAGTGACGCGCGAACAGCTCTATCGCCAGTTGCACGAGGAACTGCCTTATGACAGCGCGGTGCGGCCGGAAGCATACCGCACCCGCCGCGATGGCAGCATCGAAATCCACCAGCAAATCCTGGTCGGGCGGGAAAGCCAGCGCTCCATCGTGCTGGGCAAGCGCGGCGCGCGCATCAAGGCGATCGGCGAAGCGGCACGCACCGAACTCAGCGCGATCCTCGGCGTGAAGGTGCATCTGTTCCTCCACGTCCGGGTGGAGGAAAACTGGGCCGAAAGCCGCGAGATCTACGAGGAAATCGGGCTGGATTGGGTGCGTTAGAGCGCTTCGGCAGGCTCTTTCACGAGCTTGACGTTAACGGCTGCGACGAAGGGGACGGCATTGCCTTCCCGATCGGTCAGGCGGCCGACGAAACTGTTTGCGACCTGCCGGCAAGCGAGGGCGGTATAAGGAGAGGCCGCGTCTTCCGGCCTCGCCTCGCACGCCTCCATCTGGCCCTGGGCATCGACATATGCGATCAGGCCAATCTCCGCAGGTTGGTTGTCCGGCAGGTCAGCCACCTGGAAGGTGAACTCTTCGGCAGCCGAAGGTAAATCCTCTACTGAACTCGCAGAAGCAGACCCTTCTACCGCATATTTGATGATGGTATGCCGCCAGCCATGGGCCGGGCTGCCGTCGGGGGATTTTGGTGTCTCGGTCCGCCTGTTGCGTAAGCGCGCGCAGGCATAATCGGCATATCTCTGCTTCCCGATCAGAGGGATGCCTTCGCACCGATATATTCTTCCATCCGGATCGGACCAGGTGACCAGTTCGACGGCGGCGGATTCGCGAGCTCTCAATGCTTCGGGCGGGAAAGCTTGCAAGAACTGATGGGAGGTGCCGCTATCGAGATCTGGCGCCACCATCAAACTGGCCGCCAGAAAAAGCGCTGCCGACATTGCTTTCCCCCCATTCGCAATTGTCGCAGCAGGCTAAGACAGCTTCGGCGCCGCTGCAACGCCAATCAACTCTGCCGCAAGCTTGCCATGGTGCCGCCTGCCCTGGTGACGCTGCGGAAGCGGGCCAGGCTACACAGGGCGGCCACGCAAGCGAGCGCGCAGGCGACGAACAGCGGCGCGGGGCCGATGCCCATGCCGCCCGCCAGCAGCATTCCCACCACCACGGCGGCCAGTGCCTGACCGAACAGGCGGGATGTGGACAGCAAGCCGCCCGCCGCCGCCGCGCGTTCCCTCGGCGCCTGCCCGATCAGCAGGCGGGAATTGGGGGCGAAGAACAAGCCGAAACCGAGCGCCGCCAGCGCCAGCCGCCACGCGATGCCCCATGCGCCGGGATCGGCCGGGAGAAAGGCGAGCAGCAGCAGGCCCACGATGGCGATGCCCATGCCGGCGACGCCCAGCACCGTGGGAGGCACCCGGTCGCTCATCCACCCGGCCGCGGGCGCGACCACCAGCATGGTCAGCGGAAAGGGCAGCAGCAGCAGGCCGACATCCTGCGGGGCATATCCCATCGCTTCCTCCAGCCGGAAGGGCAGCGACAGCATCAGCGAACCAGCCGCGATGAAGCATGTGACAGCGGCCAGCGCCGACAGGCCCAGCACCGGCCGCGCCAGCAGGTCGACCGGGAACACCGGCGCTGTCCGCGTCCGTTCGCGCCTGACCAGCGCCACCAGCGACACTATGCCAGCCAGAACCGCCGCGATGCCGATCGTAAGGTCCTGATGGGTGGCAAGCTGTATGCCGCCAATCAGCAGCATCATCGTGACCGCGCTCCACAAGCCGCTGACCCATTCCGAGGGGATGGGCTTGCGAATGGGGTCCGGCAGCGTGCGGCCCATCAGCAGCGAGATCAGCGCGAGCGGCACCGCGGCTACGAACACCCACTGCCACGGGGCATGCCCCACGATATAGCCGCCCAGCGTCGGCGCGATGGCATTGGAGGAAGCAACGATCACGCTATTGACGCCAAGGCCGGTGCCCAGCTTGCGCGACGGATATATCTGACGCAGCATTGCCGACGACACGCTGAGCGCCATGCCGGCGCCGATGGCCTGCAAGGCGCGCAGGGCGAGCAGGAAGAAGAAATTATTCGCAAACAGGCACAGGGCGGATGCGATCATGAAAACCGCCTGGCCATACTGATACAACCGGCGGTGGCCGATCCTGTCCCCGACGCTGGCGAAGGGGAGCAGCACCATCACCAGCACCATCTGGTAGACCGTCACCACATTGGTGACGACGCCATTGCCGACATTCAGATCGCGCGCGATGGTGGGCAAAGCGACATTGGCGATCGCCCCATCGAGCACAAGCAGAGCGGTGCCAAAGCTGATCGCCGCAATCGCCCACCAACGGCGCGGCCTGGGCAAACCGTCTTCAACTGAAACCACAGGAGGCGTGCTCACCACGGGCGATGTTCACAGGGTAGTTTTCGCAAATGCAGCATGGTGCCCATGTGAAGGCGGTTTTTGTGCAAATCAAGTATCCGTGATTCCGGAGTGGATCGAGTGCCCAAGCGGAGGGATCGCCAACAACGCCCGGCCCGATGGGAAAGTTCCGCCTATGCCGCCAGAGCGGACGCCACCACACGGTTTCGCCCGGATTCCTTCGCCTGATACAATGCGGTATCCGCCGCGTGGATCAGATATTCGTAATCCGGATGCCCTTCGAACGCCGCGACACCGATCGACACGGTAGGGGCGATTGGCCCCAGTTCCGGTAATTCGACCGGTTTCCGGCCAAACTCGGCACAGATGCGCTGCGCGATCACGGTCGCTTCCACGATATCCGTTTCCGCAAAGACGATCAGGAACTCCTCCCCGCCATATCGGAACACGAAATCGCTGGACCGGACCGCGTCGAGCAGCGTGGTGGCTACATGGCCCAGCACCAGATCGCCCACGGGATGGCCGAACTGGTCGTTGATCCGCTTGAAATGATCCACATCCACCAGCGCCACGCTGAGCGGCAAGTCGTTCCGCTTCGCCAGTGCGATTTCCCGGCTGAGCACGGAAGGAAGGAACCTGCGGTTGAGCGCGCGCGTGAGCGGATCGCGCCCGTTCTCCACCGATCCGGCGGCCTGGAACAGGTCGTTGAGCAGGAACTTCGCTTCCTCGATCCGGTCCTGCAATGCGCCCAGCGCCTCCAGCGAACGGGGCCGCGCCTCCATGACCGCCGGCACGGCGACGGTGTCGATCGTGTGGATCACATCCTGCAACCGGCTCATGATCGGCGAACCCTGGAACAGTATCTCCGCCCGGTGCCGAACCCACAGGCCGAAGGGCGAGGCGCCCAGCTTGGGCGCATCCTGCCGTTCCTCGCTGCTCAGCAGGTTGAACAGCACAGACTGGCCCCATTCCATCAGCGATGCGCGCTGTGTTTCGCGTTCCAGATTGAAGTCCTGCCCCAGTGCGAAGTGGCGAAACGCCTCGTCCACCTGCGCCCGGTCGCGGGCGCCGGTGACATAGGCCTCGCTCATCAGGCAGATCGCGAAATCGACTGTCTCGTCCAGCAGCAGCAGGGCGGGTGTGGCGTCGGCGGCCTCGCGCCGCTCCAGCAGATGTGCAGCAATGGGGCTCTTCAGGAGGCTCGCGCCCTGCATCACCAGATGGTTCGGGACCTTGATGCGCGCGTGAATGGCCCCGATCCGCGTCTGCAGGGCCACGAATTGATCGAAGTCCGCCGAGAGGTCCGTATCGACCAGTTGGCGCAGCCAATCGGCCATTGAATGGCTCAACCGTTCATGCACCACCGAATGGCTGAGAAAGGGCGAACCCTCAGCGTGATGCAGGAAGGCGCTGTAAAATACGGAAACAAGCTCGTCGATATGGGCATGGACCACGTCGGACAGGGCCGCGCGCGCCTCAGCCCGTATCGTATCGGGGGCGGCTTTCCAGAAAGCCAACCCGACATATTCCTCCATTCTCACTGCAATCCCCTTTCAGCAGAAACCATATGGGGGCAGGCAATGAATTCATGATTAAATTATCACATCGCGGGCAACGCCCCCGGTGGGGGTGAAAGGCTGGCGCCTCTCACCCCTCCACGTCGGTGGCCGCTTTGCTGGCGGACGGCTTTTTCGCCGGTGCCTTTTTGGCCGGGGCCTTCTTGGCGGCCGGCTTCTTTGCTGCGGCCTTTCTGGCAGGCGCCTTCTTCGCAGCGGCTTTCTTTTTCTTGACGGGCGGCCCCTTCGCGGCGCGGGCGTCGATCAGGCCGATTGCCTGCTCCTCCGTCAGGTCTTCCGGCTTCATGTCGCGCGGGATGGTGGCATTGGTGGTGCCGTCGGTGACATAGGGGCCATAGCGCCCCGGCATGACCTTCATCTCGCCGCCGCTGACGGGGTGGGCGCCGAAAGCCTTGATAGGTTCTGCCTTCCCGCGTGTGCCGCCGCCCTTGCGATTGGCGGCTTCGGCCAACAGCGTGACCGCCGCATTCATCCCCGTCTCGAACACGTCGCGGGTCGATTGCAGCTTCGCATATTTCCCATCGTGTTTCAGATAGGGGCCGTAACGGCCGATGCTTGCCTCGATCATTTCGCCCGTTTCAGGATGCTTGCCCACCTCGCGAGGGAGGCTGAGCAGCTTCAGCGCCCATTCCAGGTCGAAATCGGGCAAGTCCTTGGGGATGGAGGCGCGCTTCGCATCCTTGCCTTCGCCAAGCTGCACATAAGGGCCGAAGCGGCCCACCTTGCGCTCTACCTCCAGCCCGGTCACGGGATCGGTGCCGAGACCGGCCTCTTCCGTTTCGCCGTCCTCTCCCGGTTGGCCGAAGCGCCGGCGGAAGGTGCATTCGGGATAGTTCGAACAGCCGATGAAAGCGCCGAAGCGGCCACCGCGCAGCGCCAGCCGCCCTTCCCCGCATTTCGGGCACAACCGCGGATCGGCGCCATCCGCCCGCTGCGGGAACAAATAATCGGACAGGAACTCGTCCAGAACCTCCGTCACTTCGGAGGGCTGGCGCTCCATCACCTCGTCGCTCTTGGGCTTGAAGTCGCGCCAGAATGCCTCGAGCAGCGCCTTCCATTCGGCGCGCCCGCCCGACACATCGTCCAGTTCCTCCTCCATCTCCGCCGTGAAGTCATAACCGACGTAACGGGGGAAGAAGCGTTCGAGGAATGCCGTCAACAATCGACCAGAATCCTCTGCGAAGAAACGGTTTTTCTCCATGCGGACATAGGCGCGATCGCGCAGCGTCTGGATGGTGGAGGCGTAGGTGGAGGGGCGCCCGATGCCGAGTTCCTCCATCCGCTTCACCAGGCTGGCTTCGGAAAAGCGCGCGGGCGGCTGGGTGAAATGCTGCACGGCATCGACGCCCAGCTTGGCGGGGCAATCGCCCTGCCGCATCACCGGCAGCAGGCCGCCATCCTCATCATCATCCTTCTGGTCGCGCCCTTCCTCATACACGGCGAGGAAACCCGGAAACTTCACGACCTGCCCGGTGGCGCGCAGTGCGTGACGGCCGGTGGGCTCCCGCAAGGTCACGGTGGTCCGCTCCAGGCTGGCGGCGGCCATCTGGCTTGCCATCGCGCGCTTGAAGATCAGGTCATACAGCCTGGCCTCGTCCCCCGACCCGGCATGATCGCGGCCAAAATCAGTCGGCCGGATCGCTTCGTGCGCTTCCTGAGCGTTCTTGGCCTTTGCGCTGTAATGGCGAGGTTTTTCCGGCAGGTAATGCCCGTCATACCGGTCGGCGATCGCCTTGCGGCAAGCGGAGATCGCACTGCCATCCATCTGCACGCCGTCGGTACGCATATAGGTGATGGCGCCCGCTTCATACAGGTTCTGGGCCAGCCGCATGGTGTGGCTGGCGGAATAGCCGAGCTTGCGCGCAGCCTCCTGCTGCAGGGTGGAGGTGGTGAAGGGCGGCGCGGGGTTACGCTTGAGAGGCTTGGTCTCCACATCCTCGACGGTGAAGCGGCCGGCTTCGACCGCAGCCTTCGCCTTGTCCGCCATTCCCTTGTCGCCGATGGTCAGTCGGTCGATCTTCTGACCGTCGAACTGGACCAGCCGGGCATCGAAAGCCGTCCCGTCCTGCTGCAGATGCGTGGTGACAGACCAATATTCCTGCGGCTTGAACGCCTCGATCTCCCGCTCCCGATCGACGATCAGGCGCAGTGCGACAGACTGCACGCGGCCCGCGCTCTTGGCGCCGGGCAGCTTGCGCCACAGGACCGGGGAAAGGGTGAAGCCGAACAGGTAGTCGAGCGCGCGGCGGGCAAGATAGGCGTCGATCAGGTCGGTATCGAGCGCACGCGGCGCCTTCATCGCGTCGGTGACGGCCTGCTTGGTGATGGCGTTGAAGGTCACCCGTTCCACATCCGCAGGCAGGGCCTTGCGGTTGCGCAGCAGTTCCATCACGTGCCAACTGATCGCCTCGCCTTCCCGGTCAGGGTCGGTGGCGAGGATGAGGCGGTCGGATTTCTTGGCCGCATCCGCGATGGCTTTCACCTGATCGCGGTTGCGCTTGTCCGCATAGACTTCCCAATCCATCGCGAAGCCTTCGTCTGGACGAACGCTGCCATCCTTGGGAGGCAGGTCGCGGACATGGCCGTAGGAGGCAAGGACGCGATAGTCCTTGCCCAGATATTTCTCGATAGTCTTGGCCTTGGCGGGCGATTCAACGATGACTAGCTGCATGAGCCTTCAGGCAATCCCTTACGTGTACGTACGCGCGAGGGTGGTTGCGATTGGGCACCTTCGTCAAGCACCGCTGTCTCACCGCCATCAGGAAAACACTTCGCCCACATCCCGCGCATCGTCGCTGACGAGGCAATAGATGGCGACACCGAACGCCGCCATGACCGCGTTCAGGAATGCTTCGAGGAAGGAGGAGATCACCCCGGCCACCAATGCGCCCAACAGGGCGAAAAGCCCGGCAAGGATCCCCACCACGATGAGCAGGCCCAGGCCGAGGACGACGGCCGCAAAGAAAATCGCCCAGCCGTGCCCCTTCGTCGCATGCCAGCTGGCCTTGAGGGAATCGATCACCCCCTCCCCCCGCGAAATCAGGAAACCCGATGATGCGGACCAGCGGATCGCCAGGATGATGCCCGGCACGAGCAGCAGCAGAGAGCCGATCCCGATCGCGATGAGCGACAGGATGCTCATGCCCAGATATTCCCAGAACCTGTTGCGACCATCGCCAGCGCGCCCGCGCGTTGCCAGCAGCGCCTTGAGCAGCAGATAGGTGGCAACGATGCTGACGATCCCCGCGAAGACTTCGAACAGCCCGCTGCCGAGCGTGTCGTTGCTGTCCACGTAAAAGCCGTAATAGAGGCCCGCGCTCGTCTCCGTCAGCCCCAAGGCCACGCCGAGCGCGGTAATCCCGCCGATCACCAGAACGAAAATGCCGATCTCGCGCCGGCCCGCGCTCACCACTTCGGATACTTCCCGGAGAATGCCCGAGAAATTCGCCTCATTCCGCATTGCTCTACTCCCCTCAACACCCCGGCACTGTGCGTGAAGGGGCCATGGAGGGCAAGGGATGGCGAGCCGTTCAGGCAGACAGCGAGACCCGGCCGCCAGCATGCCGAACCAGCCGGCCAGCGATTTCCAGTTCAAGCAAGGCCATCTGCACGGCGCCGGTGGTGGCGCCGCTCTGCCGCACGATCTCGTCCACGCCCACCGGTGCAGTGCCCAGCAGCCCCGCGATGGAAGCCCGATCGCTTTCCTCATCCCGTTCATGATCTTCGGGCGCACCTTCCCACCGGGCGCTGCCTTCCCGCAAGCTGGAGCGGGGATTTCCGTCGAATCCGGACAGCAGTTCCGCCACGTCGTCCGGCGTCTGCACCAACACGGCACCATCGCGGATCAGCTGGTTGCAGCCATGGCTGCGCGCATCGAGCGGGCTGCCGGGAATGGCCATCACCTCGCGCCCCGCCTCTGCCGCCAGACGCGCCGTGATGAGCGAGCCGGATTTCGGCGCGGCCTCCACCACCAGCGTCCCTGCCGATAGCCCTGCGATGATGCGGTTGCGGCTGGGGAAATGGCTGCCGCGCGGTTCGGTGCCTGGCGGTTGTTCCGCCAACAGCAACCCCTCTTCCGCGATCCGCCCCTGCAGCGCGCCGTGCTGGGGCGGATAGGCAATGTCGATGCCGCTGGCGATCACGCCGATGGTCGCGGGGAACGCGCCTTCATGGGCCGCCCCGTCGATCCCGCGCGCCAGTCCCGATACAACCGTGAAGCCGAGAGCGGCCAGGCCCGCTCCGAAATCCCGCGCCAGCTTGATCGCGGCGGCAGAGGCATTGCGCGCGCCGACCACGGCCACGCAGGGGCGCGCGGCCAAACCCGTGTCGCCACGCGCCATCAGGATCGGCGGTGCGCTGTCCATCTCTTTAAGCAAGGGAGGATAGTGGGGGGAATCATGAAAAAGATAACGGGCGCCCGCTGCCTTGGCCGCTGCCACCTCCCGCTCGATCCCTTCGGCCGGGGCCGCGCGATAGGGGCGCCCACCGCGCGCCGCGAGGCCCGGCAGCGCCTCCAGTGCGGTTCGCGCATCGCCATAGCGGCGCAACAACTGGCCATAGCTGACCGGCCCGATATTCGGCGAACGCAGCAGCCGGATTCGCGCGAAGGCTTCTTCCTGCGACAGCCGGTCCGCCGCAGTCACGATTTACGGCCGATGCGCGGTTCCGCCCCCTTGGCGAGGCGGGCGAGATTGGCGCGGTGCAGCCAGATCACCAGCACGGCAATCCCCGCCAGAACCGGCACGAATTGCGGAAATCCCAGCACCAGCGCCGCAACCACAGCCGCGATCACCGCGCCCATTCCGGCAACCGAACTGATCCGCGTGGTCGCCAGCAACACCAGCCACACGGCGGCATAGGCGAGCCCGATCGGCCAGGCGAGACCGAAGCTGACCCCGGCATTGGTGGCCACGCCCTTACCCCCCTTGAAGCGCAGCCAGATGGGGAAGCAATGGCCGATCACTGCGCCAGCGGCCGCGAATGGCACTGCGTTCGGAAACCAGTGCCAGGCCAGCAGGACGGGCAGCAGCCCCTTTCCGAGATCAAGCAGCAGCGTCGCAGCGGCAAGCCATTTGCTGCCGGTGCGCATGACATTCGTCGCGCCGATATTGCCGGATCCGATCTTGCGGATATCGCCCTTGCCGGCAGCCATCGCCAACAGCAGGCCGAACGGGATCGAGCCCAGGACATAGCCCATCAGGGCGGCAATCAGGGCGTCTTGCCAGATCATCATGCGCTCCCTCCTCCACACAAGCCCTTAGCCGGTCGCTTGCATTTCGACAGCGGGAAAATATGCCGGGACGGATGGAAGTTGCACCAACCGCGCCGATCCTGTTGTTCGATTCCGGGGTCGGGGGTCTGACCGTGCTTGCGGAAATCCGCAAATTGCTGCCGGACGCGCCGATCATCTACGCCGCCGACACGGCGGGCCTGCCCTATGGGGAGAAGACAGAGGCGGAAATCGCGGCACGCGTGGCGGGGCTGCTGGGCCGGATGGCGGAACGCTATCGCCCGCGCCTTATCACCATCGCCTGCAACACCGCCTCCACCATCGCGCTCGGCATGGTGCGCGAGGTGCTGCATGTTCCGATCGTCGGCACCGTTCCCGCCATCAAGCCGGCCGCCGCCGCCACCCGCACCGGCGCGATCGGCCTGCTTGGAACGGCCGCCACGATCCGGCAGCCCTATGTCGACAGGCTCACGCGCGAATTCGCGGGCGGCAAGCGGCTGATCCGCCACGCGGCTCCGGGCCTCGTTTCCGCCGCCGAAGCCCTGTTGCGCGGGGACGAGCCCGATTCGTCCGTCTTCGCGGAGGCAGCGGCAGGGCTGCGCCGTCAGCCGGGCGGTGCGGATATCGACACGGTGGTGCTGGCCTGCACGCATTTTCCGCTGGTGCAGCGGCAATTGGCGGACGTTCTGGGAGGGGAAATCCAGTTCGTCGACGGATCGGCGGGCATCGCCCGGCGGGTGGCGTTCCTGACAGATGGCCAGCCATTTGCGCGCGAAGTTCCTGATTTCGCGCTGTTCACCGGCGATGCAGCCAGCTTCGCCCATCTGGCGCCTGCGCTGAAGGCCTATGGACTGGATCGGGCGGAGGGTTTTTAATGCGAATTCCTCGCAAACTCCGTGCTTTCCACGCAAGCCGGCATGGCCTAAGCGGCGCACCGGAGAATGGCCGCGGCAAACCTGCGGCGCTGGATGGACAAGTCCGCTGAACTACGATCAGATCTTCGACCAGGCGATCGAACGTCTTCATGCCGAAGGGCGCTATCGCGTCTTCATCGACATCCTGCGCAACAAGGGCGCCTATCCCAACGCGCGCTGTTTCCACGGGCATAACGGCCCCAAGCCGATCACCGTGTGGTGCTCCAACGATTATCTCGCCATGGGCCAGCATCCCAAGGTCGTGTCGGCGATGGAAGAAGCGCTGCACGATGTGGGCGCGGGCAGCGGCGGCACCCGCAATATCGGCGGCAACACGCATTATCATATCGAGCTGGAACGCGAACTGGCCGACCTGCATGGCAAGGATGGCGCACTGCTGTTCACCAGCGGCTATGTCTCGAATGACGCCACGCTTTCCACCCTCGCCCGGCTGCTGCCCGGCTGCGTGATCTTTTCCGACGAACTGAACCATGCCAGCATGATCGCCGGCATCCGCAATTCGGGCTGCGAGAAGCGGATCTGGCGGCATAATGATGTCGCCCATCTGGAAGAATTGCTGGCGGCGGAAGATCCCAGCGTTCCCAAGCTGATCGCGTTTGAAAGCGTGTATTCGATGGATGGCGATGTCGCGCCGATCCACGCGATCTGCGATCTGGCGGACAAGTATAACGCCCTGACCTATATCGACGAAGTCCACGCCGTCGGTATGTATGGCGCGCGCGGCGGCGGTATTTCCGAACGGGATGACGCGGCCCACCGCATCGACATCATCGAAGGGACGCTGGGCAAGGCGTTCGGCGTGATGGGCGGCTATATCGCTGCCGACACTCGGATCATCGACGTCATCCGGTCCTATGCGCCCGGCTTCATCTTCACCACCAGCCTTTCGCCGGTGCTGGCCGCCGGTGTGCTGGCCTCTGTGCGCCATCTCAAATCCTCTTGCGAGGAACGCGATGCGCAGCAGCAGGCCGCCGCGCGGCTGAAGGCCATGTTCGCCGATGCGGGCCTGCCGGTGATGCCGTCCACCACTCATATCGTGCCGCTGATGGTGGGCGACCCGGTGCGCGCCAAGAAGATCAGCGATATCCTGCTGGCTGAATATGGCGTCTATGTGCAGCCGATCAATTTCCCGACCGTGCCGCGCGGCACGGAACGGCTGCGTTTCACGCCCGGCCCCGCCCATGATGAAGCGATGATGGGCGAATTGACGGCGGCCCTGGTCGAAATCTGGGATCGGCTGGAACTGGAGTTCAAGCAGGCCGCCTGATCGGCGTGCCTGTCATGCATATCCAACCCAGCCGCGCCAGGTGAAGGCAGCGTAAAACATCGCGATGTCGCGAAAACCCGCCGCGCTGAAGATGGCTTCGTCTTGCGCCGGGTCCAGCATGTTGACACTTGCCGCGACAGCGGCGCGGGCTTGCTCCGCCTGCGCCTTTTCCACGCCGGAAGCGGCTGCGAAGGCCGCATAGCGCGCCAGCCACATATCCTTGCCCGCTTCCGGATAACTGCCATGCGCCACCACCAGCGGCGCATCGGGCCGCAGCCTGCGGTGGATTTGCGCCAGGGTGCGCTGCCGTTCCTGCGGGGCCAGGAAGTGCAGCGTCAGCAAGCATACAGCGCCGTCGAACGGCCCTTGCGGCGCATCGTCGATATAGCCTTCGATCAGATCGATGCGATCCATTGCCGCGGCCGCGGTCTGCTCAGCAAGGTCCAGCATCGCTGCCGCCGGATCGACGCCCGTAAAGCGCCAGCCGGGCGAGAATTCCGCCAGGGCGCGCAGTTCCAGCCCGCCCCCCGCCCCCAGGACGAGGATGCGGCCATCGGCCGGCACACGTTCCGCCAGCAAGATACCCACCATCTTGTGCAATGCGTCGATGCCGGGAACGAAGCGGCGCGGCCCATCGACATAGCGAGCGACCGCATCCGGATCGGAGAACCCCTTCAGGAAATGGGCGGCACCATCTTCAATGGGCATGATGCGCCTCCTCCAGCTTCCCCGCACGATCGCGGAACTCGCGGCTCAGGTCATCCAGTGTCACATCGTTCAGCCGCGCCAGGATCAGCGCCTCCGCCGCGTCCAGCGTGCCGGCGAGAGAGGCGTTCACGGCCTGCTCCACCAGGCAGGCGGGGTTGTCGGACCTGTTGCCGATCGCGAACAGGCCCGGCCTGCCGATGGCATCGTAGATATCGCGAATGGTGATGGAAGCCGGATCGCAGGCAATCGTCCACCCGCCCCCATGCCCTTTGCCGGATGCGACATAACCCCGCTCCCGCAATCCGGCGAGGATGCGGCGCACCGCCACCGGATTGGTGCCCATGGCGCGAGCGAGGCTTTCGGACGTCACCGGCCCGGAATGCGCGCCCATATGCAACAGCACATGCAGCACATCGGACAGGCGGGAATCGCGTTTCATGTAACTTTACATATTACATGAAACGCGATTCCTCAATCTCTCGCTTATTCAGCGGCTGCGGTGGCCCCTCCGGCCCGTTCCGCGCGCGATGCCGTGATGTAATTGCGCAACTGCACATTGCCTTCGTGGCAGGCGTATTCGAAGAACTCGTAATCATCGTTACGCTGCCAATCGAGCTGTGCGCCCCATGGCTCGGTGAAGATCACCGGATCGGTATAGGTCGTTTCGTAAACGATGCTGTCCGGCCCGGTCATGGTGAAGCGTTCCACCAGCTTGGCCTCTTCGCTGATCGGCGTATCGTTGGCAGGGGGCGAGCCGGAGGTCACGATATTGGTCGCCGACGGGCCGGGCAGGAAATTGGTGGTTTCGACAACCAGCGTGTTCCCGTTTTCCCAATGCGCACGGCTTTCACCCATGAAATTATGGATCGCCGGGGAAATGCCCGGGCTGCCATCGGTCGGGATCACACGCGTTTCGTGAATCATCTCGAGCTGGATCGCCACCAGGCCGGGCGCCTGGAAGATGCGGATGCCGTTATTGTACATCATCGGCATCATGGATGCTGGCAGGCCGCGCGTGATGCAGCGGTCCCAGCTGTCGAAATCCGTCACCCAGTCGAAGCTCTGGCCCTGCCGCCAGCTGGATCGCATGGCATCGGACCGGCGCTTACCTTCCGCCGTCATTTCCGGCATCCGGCCATAGGCGGGCCGGACGAGCAACGACGTGCGGCGCGTCGTTTCGCCCATCTCCACCCAGTGCCCCTGCCCGATGGAATCGCCGGCATCTTCAGCGGCATAGCGGCCGGCCAGCCGCTCGATCCGCTCCTGCCGCTCGGCCAGTTCCTCGTCATTGAGCCAGACCCGGTTGCCCTGCTCTTCCGTGCGCTGGAGCGGCAGGCCGTTCAGATGGTCAATAGGCCAGCGCCCGCGCAAATCCGGTTCCCCCCATGCTGTCTTTGCGGGGGCGTAGTCCTGCGGGATGTCAGGCAGCTGCGTCAGGTCCTGCGGGACATTCTCTTCCGCCACGGCCGGTGCCCCGAAGGCGAATGCCACGATGGCGGTGGCCACCGCCAGATGGTGTTTATGCACGAATCTGCTCCCCCAATTCATTTGTGAATTGGGGGAGACTCTTAAAGAGTGAAATGGTTCACTGACAAGATTATTCGAAAGCTAATCTAATCGCGCCAGCCCTCAGCGCAGGCTCACCACATTGTCGCTGACCCGCGGATCGGCGCGGTCGCCTCGATAAAGGCTTGCCATCGGTTCGTCCGTCACCACCACGCTGCGCGCGGTCCCGAAACCGTTGAACCCGGTCTTCATCGCCGAACCATAGGCACCGAGCATTCCGATCTCGATATAATCGCCAGCCTTGATGTCAGCGGGCAGAAGGAACGGGCCCTTCATGTAATCCGCATCGTCGCAAGTGGGGCCGTAGAAGGCGAATTCCGCTTCAGCAGCCGCTAGGCCATCGCCGATCGCACGAACCGGGAAGCGCCAGGCGATATGGGCGGCATCGAACAGCGCGCCATAGGCACCGTCATTGATGAAGAGTTCATCGCCGCGGCGCTTTTCCACGCGAACCACCATCGAGGAATATTCCGCGCACAATGCCCGGCCCGGCTCGCACCACAATTCCGCATTGTAGGCGATGGGCAGCGCTTCGAAATGGCGGTGGATGATGGCGAAGTAATCTTCCAGCGGGGGCGGTTCCATGCCCGGATAGATGCTGGGGAACCCGCCGCCCACATCCACGATGTCGACCGTCACCGCCGCTTCCGCGATGGCCGCGCGCACACGCTCCAGCGCCTGCACATAGGCGAAGGGCGTCATCGCCTGGCTGCCAACATGGAAGCAGATGCCAAGTTCGTCCGCATGCTGACGGGTCGCCTGCAGCAGCGGGGCGGCATCAGCTAGGTCCACGCCGAACTTGGACGCGAGCGAGAGTTCCGAATAATCGGAGGATACGCGCAGCCGCACCAGCAGTTCGAGATCGCTCGCCTGCCCGGTCGCCGCCAGGATCTTGTGCAGTTCCTCCTCCGTATCGAGGCTGAAGGTGCGCACGCCATGCTGGACATACGCTTCCTCGATCGCGCGGGCAGTCTTCACCGGATGCATGAAGCACAGCTTCGCATCGGGCAGCAGGCCGCGCACCAGGCGCACTTCCGCGATCGACGCGACGTCGAAATGCGTCACGCCCTGCGACCAGAGCAGCTGGATCAGCTCGGGAGAGGGATTCGCCTTCACCGCATAGAGCGACCGCCCCGGAAACTTCTCCGAAAAGAAGCGGGCTGCTCGCGCCGCAGCGTGCGGGCGATTCAAAATCACCGGTTCGTCCGGAACGAGGTCGCGGACTACAGACCGTGCGTCAGGATATTCGTGCAACTCAAGGGACCCCCAACGGATAGTGTCGAACAAGGCTGCCTTGCGGTATGGAAGTCCCCTGGGGCAGCGGAGGGCGCATATAAGGTGTGACGACCCGATCGCAAATGAAAATTTGGCCGTCGCGGACCTGCTTTGTCCCCAGATAAATCATCGCGCGCCGCTGGGTTCCATTTAAGGGCGGAAACGGCGCATTTGCGCGATGGATCGACTTGCGGAACCGTGTCGGCGGGGACTGGATTTTTCGCGCTCTCCGCCTGGCATAGCGAACGGGTCGATCGGTTGCCCCGCCCGCCCCGTCGAGTCGCCAGGAATTTGGCCACGGAGCATCAGCTCAGACGATCGCGGAAATCCTCGTAACCGAATCGCCGGATCAGCTCCAACTGGTCGGTCTCGCTGTCCCACAGCCATATGGACGGCAGCGGCACGCCGTTGAAGGTGGTCGTCTTCACCATCGAGTAATGCGCCTGGTCGAGGAACGCGAACCGCTCCCCAGCCCGAACAGGCACCGGCAATTGATAGTCGCCGATCACGTCCCCTGCGAGACAGGACGGCCCGCCAAGGCGCACCGCTTCGCCAGCAGGCCCTTCCCTCTCCCCCAACATGGCCGGGCGATAGGGCGCCTCTATAACATCGGGCATGTGGCAGGTGGCCGACACGTCGGTGATGGCGAGCGGGATGCCATTCCAGTGCGCATCCAGTATGGTGCCGACCAGAATGCCGGCGTCCAGCGCGACAGCCTCCCCGGGTTCGAGATAGACTTCCGCGCCGGTATCGTCCTGCACGTCCTTCAGGAACTCGATCAGTTCGTCCCGCTGATAATCCGCCCGGGTGATGTGGTGCCCGCCGCCGAAATTCAGCCATTTGATCTGGCCGAAATAGGGTTCGAGATAGTCGAACACCACGTCCCAAGTGCGCTTGAGCGGCTCCAGATCCTGCTCGCACAGCGTGTGGAAATGGATGCCGTCCACCATTTCCAAATGCTCAGGCTCCAACTGGTTGATCGGGAAGCCAAGCCGGGAATGCGGCGCGCAAGGATCGTAGCGGGGCACTTCCCCTTCTGCATGGAGGGGGTTGATGCGCAGCCCCACATCGAAGGATTCGCCGCGCAGCCGCGCCGCTTCCAGTATCGCGGAGGCCCGTTCGATCTGCATCGGCGAATTGAAGATCACATGGTCCGACAGGCGGCAGATCTCGTCCAGATCTTCCGGCTTGTAGGCGGCGCAATAGGTCGCGATCTCGCCATCGTAATGTTCCGAAGCAAGCCGGGCTTCCCACAAGCCCGACGTGCAGACGCCGTCGAGATATTCACCGATGATCGGAGCGGTCGACCACATGCTGAACGCCTTCAGCGCGGACAGCACCTTCACACCCGCCCTGTCGCGAATATCGGCGAGAATGCGCAGATTGTCGCGCAGCTTCGCCGCGTCCACGACGAAGGCCGGGCTGTCGACCCGCATCAGATCGAACTGGGCGAAAGCGCCCGGATCACCGGCTCTGGTTTCCATCGGACTGGATCCTCAAGGACAGGAACAGGGGGCGGTTGCGGCAATGGCGATGCCGGGCGCGGCGCAATGCCGATCCGGCTGCCGCCGCGCCGCAACCCGCATCAATCAGAACGTGACCGGACCGGCCAGTTCCTCGACACTCCACGGCAGGCCATGCTTGTTCAGCATGTCCATGAAGGGATCGGGATCGAATTCCTCGATATTGAACACGCCTTCTCCCTGCCAGATGCCCTGGACCACCATGGCGCTGCCGATCATGGCCGGGACACCGGTGGTGTAGCTGACCGCCTGGTTGCCGGTTTCCGCAAAGGCATCTTCGTGATCGCAGATATTCTTGATGTAGAACGTCTTTTCGCCGCTACCGTCGAGAGCTTCGCCCGTGGCGATCACGCCGATATTGGTCTTGCCCTTGGTGGTGCTGCCCAGCGTTTCCGGCTTGGGCAGGACGGCGGCGAGGAATTGCAGCGGGATGATGTCCTTGCCCTGGAAGCGGACCGGCTCGATCCCGGTCATGCCGACATTCTGCAGCACGGTCAGGTGCTTGATGTATTCGTCGCCGAACGTCATCCAGAACCGCGCGCGCTGCATTTCGGGGACGAAACGGGCAAGGCTCTCCAGCTCCTCGTGATACATCAGATAGGCGTTGCGGGTGCCGACTTCCTCGAAATCGAAGGCAGTCTTCACGCTCATCGCCGGGGTTTCCACCCATTCGCCATTTTCCCAGTGGCGCGCGGGTGCCGTCACTTCCCGGATATTGATTTCCGGGTTGAAGTTGGTGGCGAAATGCTGGCCATGGTCGCCGCCATTGCAATCGAGGATATCGAGCGTGCGGATGGTCTTCAGGTGGTGCTTCTTCAGCCACATGGTGAAGACACTGGTGACGCCGGGGTCGAAACCGCTGCCGAGCAAGGCCATGATGCCGCGTTCCTTGAAGCGGTCGTGATAGGCCCACTGCCACTTATATTCGAACTTCGCCTCGTCCTTCGGTTCGTAATTGGCGGTGTCCAGATAGGATACGCCCGCTTCCAGACAGGCGTCCATGATGGGCAGATCCTGATATGGCAGCGCGAGGTTGACGACGAGCGAAGGGCTGACCTTGCGGATCAGATTGACCATCGCGGCCACTTCTTCCGCATCGATCTCATAGGTCGAAACTACAACGCCGGTGCGCGCCTTCACGCTTTCGGCGATGGCGTCGCATTTGGATTTTGTGCGGCTGGCGAGGTGGATGGTGCCGAATATGTCGGGGTTCATCGCCATCTTGTGCACGGCGACGGAACTGACCCCGCCCGCGCCAATAACCAGAACTGTCGACATGGATACTCCCATTAGGCTGTTGGCGAATGGCCGGAATCACGCCGGCCGGATCGCGCCCATATAGAAACGGAGGCCGCGCGCGGCCACTCGTTTCCTACCTGCCGATTGCGTCAAGATCGCTAATGATCGCCTCGGCCCAGCGTTGCACATTATCGTGCCGCACGCCGTGATGCAGCGCCTCCCATCGGCGGCGGCGTTCTTCCCGCGGCATGTCGAGCGCCATGCGGATATTATACGCGATGTCGTCAGGGCTATGCGGGTTGACCAGCAGGGCTTCCGTCAACTGCATGGCCGCCCCGGCAAAGCGGGACAGGATCAGAACGCCCGGATCGGCCGGATCCTGCGCGGCGACATATTCCTTGGCCACAAGGTTCATCCCGTCGCGCAGCGGGGTTACGAGGCCGATCTTGGCCGCGCGATAGAAGCCGAACAATTCCGCCGCGCTATAGCCCTTGTTGACATAGCGGATGGGGACCATGTCCACTTCCGACCGGGCGCCGTTGATCTGGCCCGTTTTCTGTTCCAGTTCTTCGCGGATACGCTGGTAGGATCCGATGTCCTCGCGGCTGGGTGGGGCGATCTGGACGAAGACCAGATCCCTGACGCGGTGCGGATTCTGATCGAAGAACCGGCCAATCCCGTCGATCCGCTCCGGCAATCCCTTGGAATAGTCGAGCCGGTCCACGCCGATCATGGCCGTACGGCGCCGGGCGCTGGACATCAGCCGCTGCTGGGCCTGCCGCGCATCCCCGGTATCGCCCTGTTCCATGAAGTGATCGTAATCGATGCCGATGGGATAGGCCTTGCACCGGATCGTGCGCCCTTCCCAGCGCACCATGCCGCTTTCCTCATCCACATCGGCGCCGAGTTCCTTGCCGCAATAATGGAGGAAGCTTTCCAGCCATTCGTCTGTCTGAAAACCGATCAGGTCGTAATGCAGCATCGAGGCCACGAGCCGCTCGTGATAGGGTAGCGATACGAACAGGCGCGTGGGCGGCCATGGCGTATGAAGGAAGAACCCCATGCGGTTCCCGAACCGCCGCGCCCTCAACCGTTCGCCCAGCGGCAGCAGGTGATAATCATGCACCCAGATCGTGTCGCCCGGCTCGATCAGCGGGGTTACGCTGCGGGCGAAACGTTCGTTGACCCGCTCGTAACCCTTGCCAAACTCATTCTCATATTCGGTCAGGTCGATGCGATGATGGAACAGGGGCCAGAGCGTGGAATTGGCGTAGCCGTTGTAATATTCCTCCACATCCTGCGGTTCGAGATCGATCGTGGCGATGGTGACGCCGTCATTCTGGTGGGTCGTCAGTTCCCCGGTGAAGTGCTGCGTTTCCTGGCCGGACCAGCCGAACCAGATGCCGCCTTTCTTCCGCAATGCCGCGTTCAGCGCACCTGCCAGCCCTCCCTGCGCACCAGCGGCGCCACGAGCCTTGGGAATGGCTACACGGTTGGAAATTACGACTAGTCTGCTCACCTCACTGTGTTCCACGGTCGGGATAGGAGGCCAGCGCAATTGATCACACCGACCAGCGAATAGGTTTGCGGGAAGTTCCCCCACAATTCCGCTGTTTCGAAATCCATATCCTCCGACAGCAAGCCGGACTTCGTACGGTGGCCCAGCATACTGTCGAACAACTGCCGCGCCTCGTCAAGCCGGCCAGCCAGCGCCAGCGCCTCGATCAGCCAGAAGGTGCAGATGTTGAACGCCGTTTCCGGCAGGCCGAAATCATCCTCCGCCGCATAGCGCAGCATATGCTGACCGCGGCGCAGCGTGTTCTCGATCGCCTCGAAAGTGGCCACAATGCGCGGATCGTCGGGTGGCAGGAACCGCAGTTCCACCATCTGAAGCAGGCTGGCATCGAGGTAATCGCTTTCGAAAGAAGCGCCGAAATGGCTCCCTTCCGGTTTCTCTACCCATGCATCCTTCTCGATCCTCGCACGGATCGCGTCAGCCCTGCCGCGCCATAGCTCCGCCCTGTCAGGCTTGCCGATGAACTGGGCGACATTGGCCAGCCTGTCACACGCGGCCCAACTCATTACCGCGGAATAGGTGTGGACCTGCTGGCGCGTGCGGAACTCCCACAATCCCGCATCCGGCTGGTCGTGCATCTTCCAGGCCATTTCGCCCACCAGTTCCAGGCTGGCGAAATCGCGATCGTCGGCCATGCGCAGCAACCGCTTGTCCAGAAACCCCTGCGCGGTCGGCAGCACGATCTGGCCGTAACAATCATGCTGAATCTGGGTGTAGGCGGCATTGCCCACGCGCACCGGGCCCATGCCCCGATAGCCGGGCAGATGCTGGGCGACATTCTCGTCCAGTTCGGCGACGCCCATCACGGAATAGAGCGGCTGGATCTGCCCGCCCTGCGCATCGTCGACAATGTTGCGCAGATAGGCGAGATATTTCTCCAGCACGTCGAGCGCACCGAGCCGGTTGAGCGCCTGCACCGTGTAGTAGGAATCGCGGATCCAGCAGTAGCGGTAGTCCCAGTTCCGCTCGCTGCCGGGCGCTTCGGGAATGGAGGTGGTCAGCGCGGCGACGATGGCGCCCGTTTCCTCGTGCTGGCACAGCTTCAGCGTGATCGCGCAGCGGATGACCTCGTCCTGCCATTCGAACGGCGTCGCCAGACTGCGCACCCAGAGCTGCCAGTATTTGCGCGTCTGCGCTTCCATGTGCCGCACTTCGGTGCGGATATTGCCGCTGAACGGCTCGTCAGGGCCAAGGAAGAAGTGCTGGTCGCTTTCCACCCGATAGGCGCGCTGTTCCAGGATGTAGCCCACCGGCGCATCGGTGGAGAGGCGCAGGGCGTGGTCTCCCACCAGATAGCGGATGTGATTGGTGCCGGCGGTCGTCGCGGCGATCTCCGCGCCATAATCCTTCATCGGTTGCAGATTGACCCGCAGGCGCGGCACGCCAGCCACCGGCCTGACTATGCGCGCGACTGCCACGGGACGATACATGCGGCCGGACCGTTCGAAGCGGGGGCAGAAATCGGATATTTCGACGGCGCTGCCATCTTCCGCTTCCAGCCGCGTCACGAGGATCGGGGTATTGCGGATGTAATATTGGGTGGCGGACACCTGCCCTTCCAGCGTGAAGCGCCAGACACCGGCGTCCTGCCGATCGCCCCTGAGCAGGGAACAGAAGACCGGGTCGCCATCCACGCGGGGGATGCAGCCCCAGACCAGCCCGGCACGGTCATCCATCAGCGCCGATATCTGGCAATTGCCGATGGGCCATAATTCGAGTGAGGATTGATTAGGCGCCGCTACATCGCCAGCCATTCATGAACCTCCGCTACGTCTGAAATATGAAATCGCGCGCCCTCAGACGGGCGATCGCCCACCGCGATGCCGAACCCGCCCAGCGCGGACACGGCCGCAAAGCCATCCTCGTCTGTCACATCGTCGCCAACGAAGACAGGAACGGCGCCCTCGAAGGGTTCGACCGCCATGAACGCCCGCACCGCAGCGCCCTTGTCCGCGCCCGGCCGCACGATCTCGATGACGCATTTACCCCGCTTCACCTGCAATCCATGCCGGGCCGCAAAATCGCCGGCGAACTGCAATCCGGTTTCCTCCAGCTCCGGCCGGCCGCGATAATGCAGCGCCGCGCCATGGGGCTTGTCCTCCCACGCAAAGTCATGAAGCGTTGCGAAGCCTTTAAGTTCCGGGACAATCTCGGCCGGGAGGGCTGTGGGGGCATCCCCCAGGGTGGAACCATCGGCGAGCAGGCGGGCGGCGCCATGCGATCCGGCGCGGGCGATGGTGATGGGGCCGAGATGCCGCTCCAGATCCCGTGTCGCCCGGCCGCTGACCAGTGCCAGCCGCCCGCCCAGCCGCGCGGATAGCTCCGCCAGTCTTGCGGGCAACGTATCGGGAACCCGGATGGTGTCCGGCGTCGGCGCCAGGTCGATCAGCGTTCCGTCGAAATCGAGGAACAGCGCATGCGGGGCGGAAGCAAGCAGATCGTCAAGTGAAGGTGGAGCGGGCAGCGCAGCGTATCCATCCATCCTGCCGGAATGGGGCATTGGCCGGACCGCGTCAATGCGAGGCGCCCAAAAGAAAACGCCGCCCGCGACGGATCGCGAGCGGCGTTTCTATCAATCCGATTGGATCGATTACGGGCTGACAGCCAGATCGTCCGAATCGTCGCTGTCGTTGATCGAAATCAGCGCGAACACCAGAGCGGCAGCGCCGACCAGCAGAGCAGCGATTTCGCCGCCAACCAGCGATTCGGAATCACCGACCGCAGAACCCGAACGTACATTGTTGGCTGCGGGGGCCGCGTGAGCGATCCCGCTGCCGAGAACCATCGCTGCTGCGGCAGCCCCAAGGAGTATTTTGCGCATTCCACTCTCCATGATTGGAAATCGGTATTAGATCACGGGCAAATAAACCGGTAAAACAAAGGTTGGCAAGGCAATGTCGCAACAATTCCGACCATTGTGGCCCCTGTGTAACATAGCGGGAGAGCGGATCGGATTTGAATTCGTTCCCGTCTCCGCCGTGCCATCATCGCTTGACGATCCATTGTGACAATTTCTCCACAGGCCAGGCCACGTCGTCAAAACACCTGCGGCCGCGCAATGTTTAGATGGACGATGGCGCCTGACCGGCGATAGTCTCCGACTCAAGAACCGGTAGCAAACCGGATTATGGGGGATGGGGGTGATGGGTTTGAGGCCCTGCCGCACTGTCGATCGCTGCTCGCCCTCTCAAGGGCTTGGGGCAGGCTTTGCCGCACGCGCACGACCCCTGCGCGCGTCACGACGCGCCCCTGCCCATCCGCTGCACTCCGCCGCTCGCACAGCTTCCACCGCGCAAGGGGATGCATCAGCGGACTGATCGACACTGACCTTCGGCAAAGCGGCCACTTCACAAGGCCGCATGCCGCGACATTGGGAGATGATGGTATGAGGTACTGCTTGCCCCTATGCTCGTCCGCGCTTGCGATCGCGGTCGCGGTGCCGGCACTCGGTCAGGAAGCTCAGCCCCCGCAGCCGGCGCAGCCAGCGCAGCCCGATAACGAGATTATCGTTACCGCGCAGTTCCGGGAACAGAACCTGCAGGATACGCCGCTGGCGATCACGGCGGTCAATGCGGAAATGCTCGCCGCGCGCAGCCAGACGGATATCAGCCAGGTCGCCAGTCAGGCCCCGTCCGTCACGCTGAAGCCGCAAGGCGCGGCTTTCGGCCCCTCGCTTGCCGCCAATATCCGCGGCGTCGGGCAGATCGACTTCAACCCGGCGCTGGAACCGGGCGTCGGCCTCTATGTCGACGATGTCTATTATGCGACGCTGACCGGCTCCATCTTCGACTTGCTCGACCTCGACCGGGTGGAGATCCTGCGCGGCCCGCAAGGCACGCTGGCCGGGCGCAACTCCATCGGCGGCGCGGTGAAGCTTTATTCCAAACGGCCTGAAGGCGACAATTCCGGCTCCATCGCGGCAACCTATGGCAGCCGGGACCGTATCGACCTGCGCGGCAGTTTCGATTTCAACCTTGCGGAAAATCTCGATGCGCGCGTCGCCGGGGTCGCCAAGAAGCAGGGCGGCTACGTGAAACGGATGGATTTCGGCTGCGTCTATCCCGCTGGCGGCGACGCCCGCCTGCCTGACGATGCACCGCTTAACCCCGGTGCGCAGATCAACCCGGCCGACGGCATCCCTGCCACCACCAGCGGCGATTGCGTCGTCGCGGATGAAGGGGACGTCAATTACATGGGCCTGCGCGGGCAGCTCCGCTATCGCCCCACCGACACGATCGATATCAACATCATCGCCGATTACACGATCGACGATCGCTATCAGGTCGGTTCCGTCCTGCTGCTGACCGAATATCCCAATGGCACCATCGGCAGCCCGAATTATCCGCTGCCGGCCAACCCGCCTTACAACAACGCCACCCCGCCGGGGCGCGACATCAATCCCTATGGCCCCGGCATCGCTTACGACACGCGGTTCATCTGCGGGCCGTTCTGCAATTTCGCCAGCTACACCAACGATGCGGATAACGACCTACCGCGCGATCAGGCCGATGGGCGGATCAAGTTCGAAGGCTGGGGCATCTCGGGGCAGGTGGATTGGGAACTGGCCGATCAGCTGCAACTGGTGTCGATCACCGCCTATCGGGAATACACGTCCGAATTCTCGAACGACAACGATACGTCCCCCCTCGCCCACAGCCTCGGCTACGGCCCGCTGACCTTCCGTTTCTTCAGCCAGGAATTGCGGCTGAACGGCACATTCGGCGCGAATGAGGAAATCGAATACACTCTGGGCGGCTATTACAGCGACCAGAAATCGGTCTACACATCGTTCCAGAGCCTGCGCTCCTCCGGTCTCCGCTTCGAACAGGCGGATCCGGTGAAGGCCGACAGCAAGGCCGTGTTCGCGCAGATCGGCTGGACGCCTATCGATCCGCTGACGATCAATGCCGGCATCCGCTATACGGAGGAATCCAAGACCTACACCTACACAAGGCGCGGCGCGAATGGCGGGCCGCCGCCTGCCCTGCTGGCGGGGCTGGATGGCCAGGTCGGGCAGGCCAGTGCGGAGCGGGTGGATTACCGGCTGGCGGCGCAATATCGCTGGACCGACGATTTCATGACCTACGCGCAGTTTTCCACCGGCTTCAAGGGTGGCGGCGTGAACCCGCGGCCCTATTATGCCGAACAGGTGCTGGCTTTCGGCCCCGAAACGCTGGATTCCTACGAGATCGGGTTCAAAAGCGATCTGCTGGATCGCCGCGTTCGGCTCAACGTGGCGGCTTTCCTCAGCAAATATCACGACATGCAGCTTACGCTGACCAATTGCACGGTGCAGGCGGGCGTGGGCTTCGGCGCGCCTTGCGCCCTGCCCGTCAATGCCGGCAACGCGGAGATGAAGGGCATCGAGGTGGAGAGCACGCTGCGCCCCATCGAAGGGCTGCTGATCGACGCCGCGCTTGCTTATCTCGATTTCGATTACAAGAGCTTCGCAACCTTCGACACGCCCACCGGGCCTGTCAGCGTCGGCGGGCCGACCAACGTCAATTCCCCGCAATTCGGCGATTATCCCGCCTTCACCCCTCGCTGGAAATGGTCGATCGGGGCACAGTATGAAGTGCCTCTGGGGGACGCCGGCTCCCTCACCCCGCGCGTGGACGTTGCCTATCAGGGCGATCTGCACACCAACTCGATCAATCGTGACAGCAATCTAATCGAAGCCTATACCATCGCCAATGGGCGGGTGACGTGGCGCAATGCCGATCGAGATCTGGAGATCGGGCTGGAAGTCACCAACATCTTCGACAAATACTATTTCCTCACCATCAACGACCAGACCACCGGCGGGCAAGGTTACGCTAACGCCCAACCGGCGCGCCCCCGCGAATGGGCCGTGACGGTGAAGAAAACCTTCTGAAGCACAGCCATTGGGGGCCTCGCACCGCCTGCTGGTGCGGGGCACGCCCATTGCGTGCAGGTGCGAAAGATTATTTCGCGGCGCATGAACCATTACTCCCATCGCGCGTTCGGTGTGCGGAGGTTGGTTCCCCATGAAGATCGCCCAGATTGCTCCACTTGCCGAAAGCGTCCCCCCCAAACTTTATGGCGGCACCGAAAGGGTCGTATCCTGGCTGACGGAGGAACTCGTGGCGCAAGGCCATGATGTCACCCTGTTCGCCAGCGGAGATTCCGAAACCAGTGCCCGGCTCGTATCCGTGACCGATCAGGCATTGCGCCTCGATCCAAGGGTCAAGGATACGATCGGCTATCACGTGATGCTGCTGGAAGAGGTGCGGAAACGCGCCCATCAATTCGATGTGCTGCATTTCCACATCGATCTTCTTCAAGCGCCTTTCACCCGCAGCCTGGGCGTGCCCAGTGTGACCACCCTGCATGGCCGGCTCGACCTTCCGGACCTGCCGGCATTCTACCGCGCCTTCCCCGATCTTTCGCTGGTTTCGATATCGGATAATCAGCGGCTTCCCATGCCGCCTGTAAACTGGGCCGGCACGATCCATCACGGCCTGCCACCTACGATGCTGGAGCCTGTACCCGCCCCGTCGGGAGATTACCTCGCCTTTCTCGGCCGCATATCGCCGGAAAAGCGGCCGGACCGGGCAATCCGTATCGCGGTGGCCGCCGGGATCGAATTGCGGATCGCGGCCAAGATCGACAACGTCGACCGCGCCTATTGGGATGACGTGATCGCGCCATTGGTCGAAGCGCATGCAGACCTGGTCACTTTCGTCGGGGAGATAGACGACCGCCGCAAGCAGGAGTTTCTCGGCAACGCGAAGGCGCTGCTGTTTCCAATCGACTGGCCGGAACCGTTCGGCCTCGTCATGATCGAGGCCATGGCTTGCGGAACGCCCGTCATCGCCTTCCGCTGCGGCTCCGTGCCGGAAGTGATGGATCATGGCCGGTCCGGCTTCATCGTGGATAGCGAGGACGAAGCCGTCGCTGCTGTCCATGCTTTGCCCAACCTGCCAAGGTCGGGGGTGCGCGATTGCTTCCTCGAGCGCTTCAGCGCGGCGCGCATGGCCCGGGATTACGTCGAATTATATCGTCGGCTGGGCGTGGACGGATTGGCAGCGCCCCATAAAGTCATACCCTTCCCGGGACAGGATTTCCTGTCCGAACCCATGATCGCCTGACAGGGAGTCGTACGCTGGAGGCCGTATCGCAGCAAAAGCAGCCTGAACCGGATGCACAGTCGGAGCCGGGCCAGGAATTCGAAATCTCGACGACCGTGTCGCTGCACGATCGTCGACCCAGGACATTGAAGCATAACGATACTTTCGCCGTCTTCGACCATGGCGGAAACATCCTGGCGGCAGTGGACGGCGCGGAAGGGATCTACCACCGTGACACGCGCCACCTGTCGCATTTCATGCTGACCATCAATGGCGGCGTCGCGCCGATCCTGCTCAGTTCCAGCGCGCGGGATGACAACAGCGTCCTCAATTGCGACCTCACCAACCCCGATCTCCCCGCCCGCCATGGGCACCCGCGCCTGCAGAACGACCGGCTGCATATCCGCCGCACTCGCTTCATCTGCCACGAAAGCCTGTTCGAGCGGCTTTCCCTCACCAATTACGATGACAAGCCGCACACCATCACCCTGGAACTTCGCTTCGCCAGCGATTTCGTGGATTTGTTCGAAGTGCGCGGCGCCGTGCGGATGCGGCGGGGCGAGGTGCTGGCGCCGGAAGTGTCGGAAGGCCGGGTCATCCTCGCTTATGACGGCCTCGATGGCCGCAAGCGCAGCACGGTGCTGGATTTCGATCCGGTGCCAGACCGCTTGCAGGCCGACCTTGCCGTGTTCACCGTGGAACTTCCGCCGCGCAGTACGCGTGCATTGACGTTGCAAGTGGCTTGCGAGCTGCATACGCCCGTGGAGCCGCTGCGGCACCGGCTGATCCGCGCCTATCGCGAGACCCGCAGCGATCTGCGCGCCGCATCGTCCCGCGCCGCATCCATCGAATCCTCCCACGAAATGTTCAATCAGGTCGTGCGCCGCTGCATTGCCGACACCTATATGCTCATCACGGATACAGAATATGGCCCATATCCCTATGCCGGCATCCCCTGGTATTCGACGGTATTCGGCCGCGATGCGCTGATTACCGCACTGGAGACATTATGGATCGATCCCGCCATCGCGCGCGGCGTTTTGCGCTATCTGGCGGCCAATCAGGCGACGGAGTTCGATCCGGTGGCGGATGCCGAACCCGGCAAGATCCTGCATGAAGTGCGCCACGGCGAAATGGCTAATCTCGGCGAGGTTCCGTTCCGCCGCTATTACGGCAGCATCGATTCCACGCCGCTATTCGTCATGCTGGCCGGCGCCTATCTGGAACGGACCGACGACATCGCCACCATCGGTGAAATGTGGCCGCATATCGAGGCCGCATTGCGCTGGATCGACGAATCAGGCGACCGGGATGGCGACGGATATGTCGAATATGGCCGCCACACCGGCGAAGGGTTGCTGAATCAGGGCTGGAAGGACAGCCACGATTCCATTTTTCACGCGGACGGCTCTCTGGCGCATGGCCCGATCGCATTGGCGGAGGTGCAGGCCTATGTTTACGGCGCCTGGACAGCCGCCGCGAACATTCTGCGCAGACGCGGCATGGAGGAACAGGCCGCCCATTACGATGCGCGCGCGAGTGACCTGAAGGTCCGGTTCGACGCCGATTTCTTCGACGATGAACTGGGAACCTACGTGCTGGCGCTGGACGGGAACAAGCAGCCTTGCCGGGTCCGATCGTCCAATGCCGGGCACGTCCTGCTGACCGGGCTAGCCAATGCGGAACGTGCGCCGCGACTGGCGGAAACGCTGATGGCGCGCGGGTCGTTTTCGGGCTGGGGCATACGCACGATCCCCGCCGGCGAAGCGCGGTACAATCCGATGAGCTATCACAACGGCTCCATCTGGCCGCACGACAATGCACTGATCGCAGCCGGCCTCGCTCGCTACGGCTTCCGGCGAGAGACCGCGGAAATTTTCGAAGGTCTGGTGGCGGCGTCGATCTATGTCGACCTGCGGCGCTTGCCCGAACTGTTCTGCGGGTTCGAGCGACGCCCCGCCAATGGCCCCACCTTCTACCCCGTTTCCTGCATCCCGCAGGCATGGTCCGCCGCCGCCCCGCTGTTCATGGTCCAGTCGAGCCTTGGCCTGACCATCGATGCGCGAGCGCGAGTGATCCAGTTCGACCGGCCGACGCTGCCGCCATTTATCGACCAGCTATGCCTGGGCAGGCTGTCCATCGGCGATGCCTGGGCCGATATCGTGCTGCGTCGATCGGGCGTCGACGTGCTGGTGGAAGTGACACGCCGTCAGGGCGAGCTTCGCATCCTGAGCAGCCTCTGACCTGCTATCCCAGTTGGTCCGGCCCCAGCATCCTCTCCGGCCGGACCACACGGTCGAACTCTTCCGCCGAAACATCGCCGCTGGCGAGCGCGGCTTCCCGCAAGGTGGAGCCGGTGGCGTGGGCTTTCTTGGCGATTGAAGCCGCCTTTTCATATCCGATGACCGGGGCAAGCGCCGTCACCAGCATCAGAGAGCGTTCGACATGGGCGGCGATATTGTCCCGTTGCGGTTCCAGCCCAGCAAGCAGGTTCCGGGTGAAGCTGTCCGCAGCGTCCGCCAGCAGGCCGATGGATTGCAGCATGTTGTAACCCACCACCGGGCGATAGACATTCAGTTCGAACTGGCCCTGGCTGGTGGCAAAGGTGATGGCGGCATGATTGCCGAATACCTGCGCGCAAACCTGCGTCATCGCTTCGCACTGGGTCGGATTGACCTTGCCCGGCATGATGGAAGACCCCGGCTCATTCGCCGGAAGAACCAGTTCGCCCAGCCCTGCGCGCGGGCCTGAGCCGAGCAGGCGGATATCGTTAGCAATCTTATAAAGCGAGGCGGCGAGCGTGTTCAGCGCCCCGTGGCAGAACAGCAATGCATCCTGCCCTGCCAATGCCTCGAACTTGTTGGGCGCTGTGACGAGCGGCAGGCCGGTCGCGCGGGCAAGTTCAGCCGCGATGGCCTGCGCAAAGCTTTCCGGCGCGTTGAGGCCCGTCCCCACGGCCGTGCCGCCTTGTGCGATCTGCAACAGGCCCGGCAGCGCGGCTTCGATGCGGGATATCCCCCCGCGCACCTGCGCGGCATAGCCGGAAAACTCCTGCCCCAGCGAAAGCGGCGTGGCATCCTGCGTATGGGTGCGGCCGATCTTCACGATATCCGCCCATTCTTCCGCCTTGCCCTCCAGCGAAGCCGCCATGTCGCCGAGCGCCGGCAAAAGCTGCCGGGTGATGGCCTGTGCCGCGGCAACATGCACGGCGGTCGGGAAAGTGTCGTTGGACGATTGCCCGCGATTGACATGATCATTGGGATGGACCGGGCGATATTCGCCCCGCTTGCCGCCCAGCATCTCGTTCGCCCGGTTGGCGATCACCTCGTTTACATTCATGTTGGATTGGGTGCCGGAACCCGTCTGCCAGACCACCAGCGGGAATTGGTCGTCCAGCTTGCCGGACACGATTTCTTCCGCCGCGCGGCCGATTGCGGTCGCCACTTCCGGGTCGAGCAAGCCCATCTGCTGGTTAACCCGCGCGGCCGCCCCCTTCACCTGCGCCAGCGCATGGATGATCGGCAGGGGAATACGCTCTGTCCCAATGCGGAAATTCTCCCGCGACCGCTGCGATTGCGCACCCCACAGGCTGCCCTGCGGCACGGCTATTTCGCCGATCGTGTCGCGTTCCATGCGGTGGTCGCTCATGCCGGGAATCCTTTCCATCAATCGGGGGGCGTCGATGCGCGAGCCTATCATCCGCCATGCGGCCTGCCATCCCCGATCGTGGATGCATTGACTTGCGCAAGTCAAATTGACTTGCGTTTGAATAAATCAAAAATAAGATGCCCCTGTCTCTCCACTTTGTGCGGTGAGGGGGAACGGTCTTTCGGGGCTGATAAAACAGGGGCTGAGCAGCGGGAGATGCTCATGACAATCAACGCCCGGTGGCGAAAGGCCGCCTTGTGTGCGGCGTGTGCGGCTGGCGGTTTCACCGCTCCGGCCCACGCCCAGCGATCCGACAGCGATACGGATGCGTCGCGTTTCGGCGAACCTATCGTCGTGACGGCAGAAAGGCGGGCCACCAACCTTCAGGACACGCCGCTGTCCATCGTCGCGGTGACGGAAGAAACCATCGCCGCCAAGGGCATAGAGGATTTGTCCGATCTCGGCCGCTTCACGCCCAATCTCAACATCACCCCGTCGCGCGGCAATGGCAGCGCGGTGCCCAACTTCTCCATCCGCGGCATTTCCGGCGGTGGTGGCGCCACCAGCGAGCGCGGCGTGGGTCTGTATATCGACGGGGTCTATGTCCCCCGCACCAGCGGTTCGGTGCTGCGGGTGCTGGATATCGACCGGATCGAGGTGCTGCGCGGGCCGCAAGGCACCTTGTTCGGCCGCAATTCCACCGGCGGCGCGATCCGCATCTTCACCCGCCAGCCGGAACTGGGCACGACGGACGGTTATGTGAAAGTGACCGCCGGCAATCTCGACCGGCGCGACATCGTGGGCGCCGTCAATGTGCCGGTGGGCGACATTGCCGCCCTGCGCGTCCAGGGTGCCTATCTCAACCAGGGCGGCTATGTGCAGCGCGGCACGCAGCAGCTTGGCGGGCAGCGCGACTATATCGCGCGCGCCAATCTGAAGGTGCAGCCCGACGACCGGTTCGAGGCTGTAGCCGGCTTCCTCTACAGCGATTCCCGCGCCACGCGCACGCCGCTGGTGTTCACGGAATTCGACATGCGCCCCGGCATCGACGGCGTGCTGGAAGGAAACTTCGCCGACTGGCTGAACGATGCCTTCAAGCAGGCCGGCCAGGCACCGCTTGCGGCCTATAACGACCCGCGCATCGTGATCGACGATTACACCGCACCCAGCATCTGCCTGCTCGATGATTTCGACCCCGATTTCGACAAGGCATGCGAACAGTTCGACAAGAACGAATACTGGCAAGCCGACCTGAGGATGTCGTACGAGCTGAGCGATACCGTCCAGCTATCGTCGGTGTCCGGATTGGCGCGGCTCGATCATGAAGCCTCGGTCGATTATCAGCTCCTCGGGTTCGAGGACCGGTCCACCGACGTCAAATCCAGCGTTTTCTACCAGGAATTGCAGCTGAATGCCGAGTTGTTCGGCGGCGCGCTGGATGTCGTGACGGGGCTGAACTACTTTTACGAAAAGTCCGAAAGCCCTGGCCTCGTCATCAATCGGCGCGGGACCAGCGCCTTCCCGTCCAGCGCCAATGGCAATACGGATGCGGGGCTTTTCCGCCTGACCGATACCTACGTCCGGCAGAAGTCCAATTCTTACGGCGTGTTCGCCAACGGCACCTGGCACATAACCGACCGGCTGAACTTCACCGGCGGCTTGCGCTTCGCCTATGACGAGAAGGACTATGCCGATACGGAGCAGGCGTCAGCGGATTTCACGCCTGCGCCCGGCACCACATCCACCAGCGTTTCATCGAATCATGACTGGAACCAGATCGATTGGCGCGCGACGGTCGATTACGATCTGACGCCGGACTGGATGGTCTACGCCACGGCATCGAAAGCCTACAAGGCGGGTCAATACAGCTACAGCATTATCGACCGTGTTCCGGGCGCGGACCAGAGCGGCGATTTCATCCAGCCGATCCCGCCTGAAAAGGTCGTGAACTTCGAAGCCGGGATGCGGGTGACGGCGTTCGACGGGCGGCTGCGCTTCAACCCGACCGCCTTCTTCATGAAATGGACCAACCGGCAGGCCGCCCGGCAGGTGGCCTGCGAACAGGGTCCGACCTGCCCGGTGGGCTTCCAGATCCAGGTCGTCAATTCCGGCGATGTCGATCTTTATGGCGGCGAACTGGACATGGGGCTGGCCGTCACGGACCATCTCTTCATCGACGCGTCCGGCGCCTATATCGAATATGACCTGAAGGACGATGTCGCCAATAGCGGGCCGAACCTCTATCCCGACGTGCCGAAGGTCACCTTCAATATCGGCGCGACCTACGCAGCGCCCGTCAGCTTCGGCGAGTTCACTTTCAACGTGAACTATTCCTACACGGATGAACAGGCGACCCACCCGACAGATACGGGGGATTCCGCCTATACCCTTCCCGCGATCGAACTGGTCAATGCGCGCATCCGGTTCGAACCTCTGGACGCCCCTGTCAGCGTGTCGGTGTTCGCCAACAACCTGCTCGACAAGACCTACGCCGTGTACGGCAGCAGGTTCGGCGGCGGATATTGGGACCAGGGTGGGCCGCTCGCTCGCCTCCATCCTCTCGCAGTGCCGGCCCGCTCCGCCCTCAGCGAAGTTCGCGGCCGCCCGCGGGAGGTGGGCGTGACGCTGCAATACGACTTCTGACCGCAGCCGCCTTTCGGATCGCACCGATTATTGCAACTATCAAAAACATATGGGACAAGGGTGGTGGGAGTAAAAGTCAAATTGGAGAGGATAGTGGCCGCAAGACGCCTCTATGCGGGTATCGCGCTCGCCATCAGCATGGCGCTGCCGGGTGCCGCCTGGGCGCAGGACAGCGCCCCGGCGGCGGAAGCCGACCTGCCGCCACAGCCGGAGGTGGTGCGCGAATACACGCCTCTCAGCCCGGAACGGCTGAACGAGATGGTGCCCAAGCATCCGGGCTATCTGGGGGCGCTGGCTCCGGAAAATCTGGCCAGGGAACGCCCTGCCCCGCCCTTCAACCTGACGGGGACATGGTTTATCGACCTGCAACAGGGTTTCCTGAAATTCCTGTTCGGGCCGCCCTACCCCAATTTCGGCGCGGAGGGGCGCGAGGCGCTGATCGAGGCGCCGAAATACAGTGCGCGCAACGAGACTTATCGCGACGCGATAGGCCAATGTTACCCGCCCGGCATGCCGATGATCATGACGCGGGTGTGGCCGCACGCCTTCATCCAGCTGCCGACCGCGATCTACATGATATCGGGCTTCAACAATTCGGTTCGCACCATCTTCTTGGACGGGCGGGACTTTTCCGATCCGGACTTCGTGGTGCCGAGCTACAATGGCGAAAGCATCGGCAAGTGGGAAGGCGACACGCTGGTCGTACACTCCAAGTATTTTGAAACCGACAATCACTACATTGATTATGGAATCCCGATTTCCGACGATTTCGAAATCGTGGAACGCATCCGCATGATCGAAAATGGCTCGGTCATGGAGATCGAATACATCATGACCGATCCCAATATGTGGGACGGCGAATGGCGCTCGACCAAACGGTTCAATCGCGCCGACTATACCGACATCAACGAAAGCAATTGCATCCTCGCCTATAACGAAAACCTGCCCGGCACGGATTTGGGACGGGAAGCGGCGGAGGAGCGTGGAGAGAGCGCAGTGGAAGGAGTGGCAGAATGAAGAGGTTTCTCCACCTGGGGCTGATGGCCGCCGCAGCCGGCATGGCCGCGGCCGCCATACCGGCCGCGGCGCATCACAGCTTCGCGATGTTCGACCAGCGCAAGATGATCACGCTGGAAGGCACGGTGCGCGAATTCCAATGGACCAACCCGCACAGCTTCATTGAAATGGATGTGCCGTCCAACGGCAAGCTGGTGCATTGGAGCATCGAGCTCAACAGCCCGAACAATCTGCGCCGTCAGGGATGGAGCCGGAACTCGCTGAAGACGGGGGACCGCATCACCCTGCGGATGAGCCCGCTGCGCAATGGCAATCCGGGCGGCCTGTTCTTGGATTTGCGCAAATCGGACGGCACCGTGCTCGATTCCGGCCTGCCCAAGAACGGGCAGCCCGTGAACGTCCCTCAGGTCTGAGATCGAAAGGAGGCCCGCCATGAAGATCTCCGCCAAGCTGATCCTGTCGGCGCTGCTGCTTTCGCCGGCGGCCATGCCGGCGTCGGCCCATCACAGCTATGCCATGTTCGACATGAACAAGACGATCGTGCTCGACGCCACGATCCGCCAGTTCAAATGGCAGAACCCCCATGCCTTCATCCACGCCGATGTGCCCGTGAACGGGGCCGTGGAACAATGGGCCATCGAAATGACCAGCCCGAACAATCTGACGCAGGAAGGCTGGCGGCGCACCTCGCTGCGGGCGGGGGATCGGGTGCGAATCTGGGTCCATCCGCTGCGCAGCGGCGCGAAAGGCGGTAGCTATGCCGGCGTCCGGCTCGCCGATGGATCGACCTTGGGCAAGGTGGACTGAGAGGGGACAGCCACAATATGAAAATCGCAAGCGCATTGTCCGCCGGCGCCGCTCTGGCGCTCGCCATCGCAAGCCATTCCGCATCGGCGCAATTGGGTGCCGCCACAACCTCCCCGGTGCCGGAAGGCGTGAAAGAGGGAGAAGGCGCTGCCTTTCCGAAAGGGCATTATGCGGAACTCGATTCCCTGCCCGACTTTGGCGGCATCTGGTTCGTGCAACGCTCCGCCCCCGGGTCGCCGCCCCCTGCCCAGCCAAAGCTGAAGGGAGATTATCGCACCAAGTGGGAACAATGGCGCGCCGAAGTGACCGCCAATGATGGGGTGGAGCGGCGCAATCGCTCCAACTGCAGCCCGCCGGGGCTGCCGCGGATCATGCAACTCGCCCAATATCCCTATGAGTTCCTGTTCACCCCCGGCCGGGTCACGATCAACCAGGAAGCCTGGATGCAGACCCGGACGGTGTGGACCGATGGGCGGAAGCATCCCGAAGATGTCGATCCCACATTCCATGGCCATTCGATCGGCCACTGGGAGGGCGATACTCTCGTCATCGACACGATCGGCATTTCGGACGAGTTGGAGTTCGGCGAAGGCGGAACCCATTCGGATCAGTTCCGGCTGGTGGAGCGGATCAGGCTCGCCGACGCGAACACGCTGGTTAACGAGATGACGATGACCGATCCGGAAGCACTGGAGGAGGCCTATCAGGTCACGGTAAGCTACGCCCGCGACCGCTATGGTTCACTGATCGAATTCCAATGTTCGGAGAATGATCGCAATCCTGTGTCGGAGGATGGCGAAACTCAGTATTTATAAACCCGGAAATTCGAGCCTTCTCCGCATCTTTTTGACTCCTCCAAAAATATAATTGACGATATCAAAATGTAGATTTAATGCGGAAGAATAAGGCTGATACAGCCACTCTGGGGAGGGGGTAATGCTCGAGGTCTATACCTGGGAGCCGAACGCCAATTCGGGCAAACCCCTGTTTTGCCTGAAGGAAAAGGGCGTCCCCTTCACCTATCATTATATCGACATGGGAAAGCACGAACATTTCTCCGGGGCGTTCCTGTCGATCAACCCGGACGGGACCCTTCCGGCCATCGTGCATGACGGCTTCGTAATGACGGAATCCACGCCGGCGATGGAATATATCGACGATGCGTTCGAAGGCCCCCCGTTGCGCCCGGCCGATCCCTGCCTGCGGGCGGAGATGCGCCGGATCATGCGCTATATGGATAATGTGGTCGCTCCGTCATTGGCGATGATCGCCTCAAACCGGCTGGCCGCCCCGCGCTTCGTCGGGGAGGATCCGGACCGGCTGAACGCCCTGCTGCGCCGCATCCCTTTGCCGGAACGGCGCGCCAGTTGGCAGAAGCTGATGTTCAACACCACGCCGCCCGCCGACATTGCGGAATCGGAACGCCGGGTGAAACAAGCCATCGGGCATTTCGAAGCCTGGCTGGGCAAAACCGGCTGGCTAGCTGGGCCGGAATTCTCGCTGGCCGACATCAATGTGTTCGCCACCTTCTACGCCCTGCCCCTGTCCTATCCCGATCAGGCGAACGACACCCGGACCCCGGCTCTGATGGACTGGCTTCGCCGGTGCCATGCGCGGCGCGGCTTGCAGGATGCGCTGGCCATGGGCCGCGGCTTCATGGCGGAGCGTGCAGCCCAATTGCGGGCCATGCTGGGCATCGCGGAAATGGCGCTGTGATGCGGCTCTACCATGCGGAAGGATCGCCCCATTCGGCAGCCGTCAGGATCGCGCTGGCGGAAAAGGGACTGGTCGCACAGGAACGGGCGATAGACCTGCGCGCCTTCGAACAGCACCGCCCCGAATATCTGGCCGTCAATCCCGCTGGGCAGGTTCCGGTTCTCGAAGACGGCCGATGCGGCATCACCGAAACCCTGCATATCCTGCTCTATCTCGAAGAAACCTGTCCCGATCCTGCGCTGGGCGGCGCATCGCCTCAAGCGCGATATCAGGTTCTCAAATGGGGCAAATATGTGGAGACCCACATCGCCCCCAATCTCGCCATCCTCCTCTGGTCCCGTCGCGATCCTGATGCAGAGCGGCTTATGGGGGCCAATTTCGTCGAGCTGCCGCAGGAGCGGCGCGCTCTATGGCAGGCAGCGGCGGCGGGATTCCCGGAGGAGGAGATCGAACAGGCCCGTCTGGCCATCGCGAGGGCGGCGGACAGGCTGGCCGCCGATCTGATGACTACCGATCCGGCGCGCCCTGCCTGGCTGGCTGGCGGCAGTTTCAGCCTCGCAGATATCGCGGTCTACCCACATGCGGCACGGTTCGCGGCGGCAGGCATCGAAACGCCCGCCCCGGTGGCTGACTGGCTGCGCCGCATGGCGGAGCGGCCGAGCGTGGCGAGCGACGCAAGGCGCGATCCGATCATCGCAACCATGGGACCGGAAAGGGCGCGCTGGGGCTGAAACAACAAGGCTGCGCCAGCCCGCAAACGGGCGACGCGGCAGGACGCAATGTCCGTTGGGGGAGAGAGAACAGCATGACGACTATGTTCCGTGCACACCGCGCAGGCATCCGCCTGCCAGTCCAGGTCAGCCTGATGGCGCTCGGCGCCGGCCTGCTGCCTGCCGCAGCTTCCGCGCAGGAGGCCGCCCAGCAGGCAGACGATGCCCTGCCCGTGATCGTGGTCACGGCGCAGTTCCGCGAACAAGTGCTGCAGGAAGTGCCGATCGCCATCACCGCCGTCACGGCGGACGAGCTGGAGCAGCGCAGCATCAAGAACGTGCTGGACCTTGCGGAATCCGTCCCCAATGTGGAGATGACCAGCGGCGGTTCCGGCTATGGCGCGGGCACGAACCAGGCCTTTATCCGCGGTCTCGGACAGATTGATTTCCTCACCGCATTCGAACCGCGCGTCGGCTTCTATGTCGACGATGTCTATTACGCCACGACCTATGGCTCCGTCTTCGATGTAGTCGATCTCGAACGGGTGGAGGTGCTGCGTGGGCCGCAGGGCACATTGTTCGGCCGCAACTCCGTCGGCGGTGCGCTGCGCCTGATCTCGAAGAAGCCGCGCGGCGATAATACCGGCTATCTGGAAGTGACCGGCGGCAGCCGTGATCGCTACCAGATCCGCGGTGCCTACGATCTGGGCCTGTCCCGGACGCTGGGCCTGCGTGTCGTCGGCAGCGCCAAGGGGCAGGACGGGCATGTCGACCGGCTCGATTACAAATGCGTCTATCCGCAATATGGCAATGAGCAGGTCGGCGGCCCCGGCCTGACCGCGCCGGGCGACGGCGATTGCAAGGTCGGGACGCTGGGCGGCGGCAGCAGCTACAGCTTCCGCGGCACGCTGGGCTGGGAACCCACATCGGCGGTGCAGGTCTATCTCTCGGCCGATTACACCAAGGAGAAGTCGGAAAGCTCGGCCGAAGTCATCATCGATGCGCAAAGTTCGCGGGTTAATCCCGAAACCGGCGTGATCGGCGGCGGCCGCATCCCGGAAGGGGGCGTGGACACCAACGGCCTCGCCAACTGGCTGCGCGGGCTTGGCACCAGCTATTACGGCTTCGACGTGTCCACGCCGGACAAGCTGCAAGCGGTGGTCGCCTCCTTCGAATCCCTCGGGCGCTATTCCACCTTCGCGCGATACGGCAACCAGCGGCTCGGCTACGCCAATCCGGCCGAAGGCGATCTGAAAGCCTATGGCGGTTCGCTGACGGTGGAGGCCGATCTGGGGGACACGATGCATGTCACCTCCATCACGGCCTATCGCGAATATGAAGGTGATTTCGGACAAAGCCTGCTCGCCGTTCCGGTGGAAGAAGTCCGTAACGGCATGAACCACCGCCAGTTCAGCCAGGAACTGCGCCTGCTGGGTTCCGCCTTCAGCGATATCGTGGATTACACGCTGGGCGCCTATTACCTCGACACCAGGACGCTCAACCCCGCGCGGGTCCAGACGGAAGGGTTCCTCAACCCGCTGGATTTCTTCAGCGACGACAAGGCGACGCTGGAAAGCTGGGCGGTGTTCGGCGCGATCGACCTGCATCCGGTCGAACGGCTGACCCTGTCCGCCGGCCTGCGCTATTCCGATGAACGGAAGACCTACCGCTTCGATCGCGATTATTCGCCATCGGGCCTGTCGGTCATCAACTTCGTGGCAACCGGGAAGAACCATGACGACCGGCTCAACCCCCGCTTCTCCATCAGTTACGAGGTGACACCGGAAGCCAATATCTACGCATCCTACGCAACCGGCTTCACGGCATCCGCCTTCAACGCCCGCCCCTTCGGCGCCACCGGCATCTTCGCGCTGCAACCGGAAGAAGTGACTGCCTACGAGGCAGGCATCAAAAGCTCGCTGTTCGGCAATATGCTGCGGCTGAACGCCGCTGCCTTCCTCACCAAGTTCGACGCCATCGTCGGCACGCTCAGCGATCCGACCGCCCGCAACGGCGCCTGTGCGATCTTCTGCAACGACAATGTCGGCAATGCGGAAATCCGGGGCTTCGAAGTGGAAGCGGTGGCGCGGCCGACCTCCGAACTCACCCTCTCGGCCAATGTCGGTTATACCGACTTCGAATATAAGGAACTGCTGGCCAGCACGCAGGGACTCTCGCTGGACAGCCCGCAGACTCGGGTGCCGAAATGGAACCTGTCGGGCGCGGTGCAATACGATATACCGCTGACGGCGGAACGGACGATCTCGCCCCGCCTCGACGTCTCCTATCGTTCCGACATCGCCTATTCCAGCAATGTGTCTGCCGTGTCGTCGGTCCAGCCCGGCTACGCGCTGGTCAATTTCCGGCTGACCTATCGCGACGATGATCGGGGATATTCCATCGCCGGGGCCGTCACCAACCTGTTTAACGAATATTATCTGACTACCATCACCGACCAGCGGGAAAGCTTCGGCTTCCTCAGCGCCACCGTCGGCCGTCCGCGCGAATGGTCGATCACGTTGCGCAAGGATTTCTAGGATACGGGCAGACTCCGAAAAGGGGCGCCCGCGGTGGAGGGATGCATGACCACATTGGCACAGGATGACAGCGCGATCCCCATCCCTCCCCCCCTTTCGCCGAGCATGGGTCCGGAAGCCGCGCCGCCCGCGGAAGTAAAGGCAACGGTGCAGGGTTTCCCGCCGGAACGGGAGGGATGGTACGCCGTGTCCATCCTGGCGGTGACGACCACCTTCGCCTTGCTGGATCAGGGCATATTGGGGCTGCTGATCCAGCAGATCAAAACCGATTTCGCGCTGACGGACACGCAGGCAGGCTGGCTGCTCGGCCCCGCCTTCGTCCTGTTCTACGCCACTTTCGGCGTGCCTCTGTCGCGCTTCATCGACAGGTGGAACCGCACGCGGATCATCGCCGCCGGCATCTTCATATGGAGCCTCGCCACCGCGATCTGCGGCCTGGCGGTCAGCTTCATGCAATTGTTCCTGGCACGGGTGTTCGTGGGCGCGGGGGAGGCGGTGAACGGGCCGGCGGCCTATTCCATCGTGGCGGATTACTTCCCACGCAACCGCCTGCCGCGCGCCGTCGCCACCCTTCAGATCGGATCGGTGGCGGGGAGCGGGCTGGCCCTGTTGCTGGGCGGCGCGATGATCTGGATCGTTGCCGCCATCGGCACGCCGACCCTGCCCGTGATCGGTCCGATGCGGCCGTGGCAGGTCGTGTTCATGGCCGTCGGTCTGCCGGGCCTGCTGGTGTCCCTGCTGCTCCTGACCGTCAAGGAACCGCCGCGCCGCAATCTGCGCATGGAAAAACGCAATGTGCCCCTGCGCGGGGCGCTCGGATATCTGTGGCTTAATTTCTCGATCTACGGCCCGATGTTCATCGGCCTGACGCTCGGCGCGCTCGATGGCGGCGGGCGGGCATGGGGCGCGGCCTTTTTCGAACGAACCTATGGCTGGGCGCCGTCCACCTACGGCGTCACCGCTGGCGTCGTGTCGATCGTCGCCATGCTGGCCGGCCTCTATCTCGGCGCCAGATGGGTGGAACGGATGCAGGATCGCGGACAGGCCGACGCCCCTTTCCGCGTCATCGTCTATACCCGCGCGGTCAACATCCCCTTCGCAATCGCCATGCCCCTGATGCCCACGCCCGAACTGGCGCTGGCCTGCAATGCCATCGGCTTCCTGACCCTCGGGATGAGCGGGCCGATGCTCAATGCCGTGCTGCTGATCGTCACCCCCAACGAGATTCGCGGGCAGGTCACGGCGCTCTATCTCTTCATCTTCACCGTGGTCGGGCAGGGGCTGTCACCGCTGCTTACCGGCATGACCACGGATTTCATCTTCACCTCTCCGGGCGATCTGCGCTGGTCGATCATGCTGCTGCATGTGGTGTTTCTGCCAGCCGCGCTGGCGATCACCTGCCTGGGCTGGCGCCCGTATCGGGAAGAGGTGGAACGGCTCAACCGCATCGATGCGGCCGAAGCCCGGCAAAACTGATGGAGGGAGGAACCGTCCGATGATGTCGAAACCCGTCATGGCCCTCGCCGCCGCTATCGCCGCCTGCACCGGCATGGCTGCCCCTGCCGCCGCGCAAACCGCCACCGCCGTCGAACTGCCGTGCGAACGCGCCTGCATGGAGGGTCTTGCAGGAGATTTCCTCACCGCGCTTGCCGGCCGCGATGCCTCACGCCTGCCGCTGGCGGAAGGCGCGCGCTATACCGAAAACGGTCAGGCGATGGGCTTCGACAATGGGTTGTGGCAGACCGCGAGCAAGGTCGGCGCCTACCGCCACGTCTTCGCGGACCCGGCCAGCGGCCAGATCGGTCTCTTCTCAACGCTGGACGAAAACGGCCGGGGGCTCACGATCGGCGCGCGGATCAGGCTGCATCTGGGCCAGATCAGCGAGGTGGAAATTGTCACCTACCGTACCGGCGCCGGCCCGGCGTGGAACGATGCGGGCTACGCCAATCTCGAAACGATGCGCGAACCGCCCGCCCTGTGGTCCGCGACGGTCCCCGAAGAACAAAGGCTGTCCCGCCAGCAACTGGTGCAGGCCGCCAATCATTATTTCAACGCGATCGAGAATAATGACGGCAAGGGCTATTACCCCTTCACCGACGATTGCGACCGGCTGGAAAACGGGACCAGGACGGCCAACAATCCCGGCATCATTCGCATGGGCGATGTCGATATCGGCGGAATGGGGTGCAAGGCCCAGTTCTCGACCGGTCTCTACGGCGTTGTAACCGAGGTGCATGACCGTCGCTTCCCCATTGTAGATGAGGAGCGTCAGGCCGTTTTCGCCTTCGCCGTGTTCGATCATTGCGGCTGCAAGCCCAGCCTGACCATGCCCGACGGCCGCCGCATCGACATTTCCAACTTCAACCGCCCCTCCAGCATCCTGCTGGCCGAAGCCTTCAAGATACAGGGCGGTATGATCCAGCAGGTCGAAGCCGTGGGCACCAGCGTGCCCTATCATTCCGATCCGGGCTGGAAGAACTGACAAATCGTCAGGCAGCAGCGCCCAGCCTACCTCAGCGGCATTCGACTGTGAGGTGACCGAGTTCGTGAACGGGAACGAGACGCTTGCGGATGGTGTCGGCGTTTATTCCCTCGCCCAACACGACGCTGACGATTGCCGCATGAGCGTCCGGCCCGACGCGCCAGACATGGAGGTCTGAAATCCGGGCGTCGCCGGGCCCCTCGACCAACTCCCGCACTTCCTCCGCGACGTGCGTATCGGTCCTGTCGAGCAGCACCGCCGCAGTATCCCGCATCAAGGTCCACGACCAACGAGCAATCACGATGCCGCCGACGATCCCCATAACCGGGTCCATCCAAACCCATCCGAGATAGCGACCAGCAATCAATGCCGCGATAGCCAGCACCGAAGTGAGCGCGTCCGCCAGAACGTGGATATAAGCGGATCGCAGATTATTGTCGCCATGCCTAACATGATGATGACCGTGGTCATGATGATGGCCGTGACCCTGCCCGTGATGATGATGACCTCCAGACAGAAGAAGCGCGCTCACGATGTTCACCACCAGCCCGACCACGGCGATGATGGTCGCCTCGCCGAACGCTACGGTGATAGGCTGGAACAGCCGCAAGACACTTTCGACGCCGATGCCAAGTGCGATCAGCCCGAGGACCATCGCAGATGCAAAGCCTGCGAGATCCCCCACCTTGCCTGTGCCAAAGCTGTAGATCGGATTGAGGGCGTTGCGCTTCGCGTAGGCGTATGCGGCTGCCGCAATTGTCAGCGCACCGGCGTGGGTGGCCATGTGGAAACCATCAGCGAGCAGCGCCATGGAACCCGTGACGTAACCCGCGATGATCTCCGCAACCATCATCACGGCCGTAAGCAGGACGACCCACCGCGTCCTCCTTGCGTTTTCGTCGTGGGCAGCGCCGAGGAAGTCGTGCTGATGGGTGTAAGCCTCAATTTCCGGCAGGGTAGCCATGGTCTTCCCTACTTTGCGTAACGGCGGATGACCGCCAGCAATTCTTCTGCCCCTTTGGCTCGTTCCTCATCCGACAATCCGGATCGGGACACGTGCGCCTCAAGATGTTCCGCGATGATCTCATCAAGCAGGCCGTTCACCGCCCCCCGAACGGCAGCAACCAAATGGAGGATCTCGGCACATTTCGCGTCGGATTGAAGAGCCCGCTCCACCGCGCCGACTTGTCCGCCAATGCGGCGCACGCGAGCGAGAAGGTCGGATTTGCCTTGAGTGAGGTGGGACATAGGGATACCCCCTACCCCTATGAGCGAAGCATGTCGAGCGTCCTCAGCGGCCCCAGGCTGAGTTTTCGGATCGGCGCTTTGAGCGTCTGGGTTTAGCGCGCGATGGGCCTGAGGCCATTATTGATCGCGCGATGGGCCGTTCGCGCCTCATGAGATCTTCGGCGGAAATCTCGCCCCAACACCAGTGAGAACGGCCTCAGAACAGGGCGAATGACCTTCCCATGCGCCCCTCCATCATGCCTGTTTGTAGATCGGGCTGCCGACCAGTCCCGGGATCAGCTCCAGGGCTGTGCGCTCCCGCTCCTCGTCATGCCCCAATGCGCGGCGGATGGCGTCGAAACGCTCTTCCACTCCGGCCCTGAATTCCGGCGCTGTAAAGATGTAGAGGGCGTTGTCCCTGATGCCCCGCAGCACCAGTTCGCCCGCTTGTTCGGGTGTTGCGGTCAGCCGGCCCAGCCGCGCCCGATCATCTTCGGACAGGGTAAAGCCTGGCGGTGGGCCGCTCTGTCCGCCCGGCGTATCCTTGGCGGCAAAGCGGGCCGGACGGGTCTTCTCATATTCGCGGATATTGCTGCGCACCCCGCCGGGGCAGAAGGCCGAAACGCCGATATTCTCTGGGGCCAGTTCAGCCCGCAATGCCTCCGACAACCCCACCACAGCGAATTTGGTGGCGACGTAGATTCCGGCCCGGCTGTATTGCAGTATCCCCGCCATGGAGGCGGTGTTCACAATATGCCCACCCTCCCCATGTCGTCGGATACGTGGCAGGATCGCCTTGATCCCATTGAACACGGCAGTGACATTCACATCCACCGCCCAGTCCCAATCCGCCTCCGAAGCTTCTGACAGTGATTTCAGGATGCCGATCCCGGCATTGTTGCACATGATGTGCAGCTTCCCGAAGGCGGCTTCGGCCTGATCGGCCACCTGGGAATAGGCCTGCCGGTCCGTCACATCGAGGTTGAAGAAGCCGCACTGCCGGTTCAACCCTTCCCCGCCGAGCTCCTGCCGGGCCGCTTCCAGGTGATCCGTCCGCACATCCGCGATGCAGACATTCATGCCGGCGCGCGCGAACACTTTCGCCATGCCAAGGCCGATCCCGCTCGCCCCGCCGGTAATGAAGGCGGTCTTCCCCGTGACGTCCTGCATCGCTTTGCCCCTCAAACACCCTGACGGCCGAGCGCATCGGCAACAACCCTGGCTTCAGCCGTCATTCGTGCGCGCCGGTCTTCGCTGGCGCGTCGCATTTCGTCGATCTCGAAATCCGCCGGAAATGCGGCCAGCATCTCTTCAAAATAGGCCGCGACTTCATCCCGAAATTCTCCGTGGGGAAAGATATAGGGCTGATTATCCTCAATCGCGCTGACGACGATATTGCCGAGTTCCAGCGGATCCATTCCGCCCTCGATCGTGTCTCGCAGTTCCGGCCCGATCGGATCTGCATGATGGGCGGCGCGGTAAAGATCGCCGGCCGTCATCGCGCGCGTCTTCACCATGCCGGGGCAGAGAACGGACACCCCTATCCCGTATGGAGCCAACGCCAGGCGCAAGGCGTCGCTCATGCCCCTGATCGCGAATTTCGACGTGGCGTAAATCCCGGCGAAGGACGGAACCGGGATCATCCCCGCCATGGAACTGGTGTTGACGACATGGCCACCCTCTCCATGCGCCTTCATGCCCGGCAGGAACTCGACCAGGCCGGCAATCGTGCCGCCCAGATTGACGTCCAGGACGTAATCCCAATCATCATAGCTTGCTTCGTCGATGCCGCGGCGCTGGCTGACTCCTACATTGTTACACAGCACATGGACATTGCCGAACAGTCGCTCCGTTTCCACGGCCGCCGCGTGCATGGCGGCGCGATCTGACACGTCGAGCCTGATGCAATGCAGCCGGTTGGTGGAGCCGAGCGCCGATTGCGCCCGCTCGATATGGCTATCCAGCAGATCGGCGATGACAATATTCATGCCGCGCGCGGCGAATGCCTGGGCCATTCCCAGCCCAATTCCACTCCCTCCGCCGGTTATGAACGCCGTCCGGCCGCGAAAATCGCGCATCATCCCTCCATTTTGCGCCTCTGCGGCCTAGCCATTTTCGCGGCAGGCCATAAAAGGGCGCTTGCATGGGAGCGTATCAGCCAATCGTTTTTGACACTAGCAAATAAGTAGGTTTTAAGAACGCTAGCGCAAATGGCGAGAATGGAATGCAGACCATGACCGGGGATTTCCAGATATGACCGAACGGCAGGAACGCGTGCCCACCCAAAGGCTGGGTCCGATGCGCGATCTCACCTCCATGCGCATGATCAGCTTTTTCAGCCTGCTGCGCCGCAGCGCCATACTTTCCCAGCGCCGCCATTTCGGCCTGTCGGAAATAGAATGGCGGATCATGACGCAGGTTGGGGAATTCGCTCCCCTGTCCCTCAACGGGCTTGCGGAATTGCTGCTGCAGGATCGCGGGCAGTTGAGCCGCGCTGTCAAAAGCATGGTCGCGCGCGGATTATTGACGCGAGAGCGCAAACCGGGCGGGCCGGAGATTGAAATCGACCTGTCCGAAGAAGGTCGCGAGCTGCATGACCGAATGGTGGAGCAGGTGATGCAACGGGACAAAAAGCTGATGGACGGCATTTCCCCAGAAGATGTCGCCACGCTCCGCCGGCTGTTCGAGAGCATGACGGCGCGGGCGCAGCAGTTGATGGAAGAGGAAGTGCGGCTGCAATCCTCCTGAACCCCTCGACATTTTTGATATCGTCAATATACTTTTCCGCCGCCAGACAGCGGAGGGGATATGCTGGAACTTTATCATTTCGGGCCGGTCGCCAACTCGCTGACGCCGCTGCTTTGCCTCCTCGAAAAAGGGCTTCCATTCGAAAACCGCTGGCTGGACAGCCGCAAGTGGGAACATCACGATCCGGCCTTCCAGCGCCTGAGCCCGGAAGGGATGGTTCCGATCCTGGTGCATGACGGGCGGGTCGTGCGCGAATCCACCGTCATCAACGAATATCTCGAAGACATGTTCGACGGTGTGCGGCTGAGGCCGGAGGATAGGTGGTTGCGCGCGGAAATGCGTGTGCTTACGAAATTCGTCGACGAGTATTTCTGCCCCGCCCTCACCATACTCGGCGCCCATAATGCGACGCCCTTCGCCTCGCGGATCGACAAGTCCGAAATGGCGCAGATACTGGCCCGGATGCCCAACGACGAAGTCCGCCGGAAATGGGAAACCGTCTCCGCATCCGGATATGACGAAGCTCAGCTTGCAGACGCGCGCCGCCGGCTGGGCCGCTGTGTCGAACGGCTGGAGCAGCAACTGGCCAGCACGGGCGGCCCCTGGCTGCTGGGGCCAGATTATTCCCTCGCGGATATCAAATGGTACTCGATGGCGCCCGGCCTTCCCCGCATGACGCCGGAATTGTTCAATGCATCCTCGGCGCCGCTCGGCTCTGCCTGGCTGGCGCGCATGGCCGATCGGGAGGCCGTCCGCCGGCTGGAAGACTATCGCCCGCATCCCGCCGAGGTGCGAAACCCTGTTCCCCTCCGCGCGGCGCTTGGTTAAGCATCGCGCAAACTCCATTAAAGAGGGGATAGGTTTTGAGCATTCTGCAAGGCCGCGTGGCGGTGATCACCGGGGCGAGTTCGGGCATCGGCGAGGCATGTGCCATAGTGCTGGCACGCAAGGGCGCCCGGGTGGTGCTGGCCGCGCGGCGTGCAGAGCGGCTGGCCGGACTGGTATCCCGCCTGGAGGCCGATGGTGCGGAGGCGCTGGCCGTCGCGACCGATGTAACGGACGAGAATGCGGTCCAGAACCTGTTCGACAGTGCGGTGGGCCGCTTCGGCACTGTGGATGTGCTCATCAACAATGCGGGAATTGCCGACAGCACACCGGTCGACGAAATGTCGCTGGAATTGTGGCAGCAGGTCATCCAGACCAACCTCACTTCTGCATTCCTGTGCAGCCGCGCTGCCTTCCGCGTGATGAAGCCGCAGCAACGCGGCAGGATCATCAATGTGGGCTCGATTTCCGCGCGCGTGCCGCGGGAAAACAGCCCGGCCTATGCCGCCAGCAAATGGGGCCTGGATGGCCTGACCCGCTCTCTCGCGATTGACGGCCGGCAGCATAATATCGCGGCGTCGATCTTCCATCCGGGCATCGTGGCGACGGAAATCGCGCCCGGCGCGGTCAAGCTGCCAGACGACCTGACCGCGGACCCGCTCGATATCGCGGAAGCCATCGTGCACATGGCGGATATCCCGGATCATCTGAACTTCTACGAAGCGCTGATCGTTCAGAACAAGATCCCCTTCCTGGGTCGCGGATAATTCCCGGGATGGCCGGACTGCTTGACTGCCACAATATTGCCGACCTGCGGGAACAGGCCAGGCGCCGCCTGCCCCACGGCATATGGGAATATGCGGAACGGGGTACGGAGGACGAACTGGGCATGGCCCGCAACCGGGCCGCGCTGGACAGGGTGACGTTCAAGCCGCGTGTGCTGCGCGGCGTCGCTCAGGTCGACACCTCGGCGCAACTGCTGGGCAGCCCTTCCGCCTTGCCCATGGCGGTGGCGCCAACGGGTGCAGCCGGTCTGTTGTGGTACAAGGGGGATCTGGCGCTCGCCAAGGCCGCGGCCTCTGCAAACCTGCCGTTCACCATCTCCAGCGCGAGCACGATGGACCTCCATCACATTGCCGAAGCAGGCGGCAGGCTGTGGTTTCAGCTCTATCTGTGGGAAGATCGCTCGCTATCTCATGCGGTGGTGGACAGGGCCTGGGATCTGGGCTGCGATACGTTGCTCGTCACGCTCGACATGCCCGTGCCGCCCAACCGCGAGTATATTCAGAAGAACGGGTTCGGGACGCCGTTCAAATTGAACGCGCGCAACACGCTGGACGTACTGACCCATCCGCGCTGGCTGATGGGAGTGATGGGCCGCTACGCTCTCGATGGCGGCATCCCCAGCCAGGCCAATCTGCCCGACCGGCTCCGGGCTAAGGTGACCAAGGGGGCCCCTCCGGGCGCGCTGTTCAAGCAGGACGATCTCGATTGGGAGGGACTGCGCGAATTGCGCGACCGGTGGCCTGGCAAGCTGGTGTTGAAGGGCGTGCTTCGCGCCGACGATGCATTGCGGGCGCTCGTCATCGGCGCAGATGGGATTGTGGTGTCAAATCACGGTGGCCGTGCGCTCGACAGTTCCGCCGCCACGATCGATTGCCTACCCGACATCGTCTCCGCCGTCGGCAACCAGATGACGGTCCTGCTCGATAGCGGTGTGCGTAGGGGCAGTGACATCGTGAAGGCGCTGGCCATGGGCGCACACGGCGTCATGGCCGGGCGCGCGCCGCTCTACGGACTGGCCGCCGGCGGCGAAGAAGGCGTCGCGCGCTCACTCGAAATCCTGCGCGCCGAAACGGCCCGCACCATGGCCATGCTCGGCGCACGTTCCATCGCAGAGATCGACGCCGAACTGCTTGCCTGACAGACTTTGGCTTGCCGAAGCCACAGCCGTATTGATGCGAGTTGGGCGATGGCCAGGTTGTTTTCGGCGAGCTTGTTGTAGCGGGTGGCGACCCGGCGGAAGTGTTTTAACGTGGCGAAGAAGCGCTCGATCGGGTTCCGCTCCCGGTAGAGCCAAGCGCCGAAGTAGGGCTTCGATTTCCGGTTCGCCTTGGGCGGGACATTGGCAAACGCTCCCTTGTCACTGAGTGACGCCCGGATGCGATCTGCGTCATACGCCTTGTCACCAGCATGATTGTTCCGGCACCGACATGATCGTGTAGCTTGTCGGCAGCTTGGCCGTCATGGCTTTGCCCAGCGGTCAGGCTAACCGGATCGGGAGACCTTTCCCGTCAACGACCGCGTAAATTTTGGTTGTGAGCCTACCTCAGGAGCGGCCGAGACAATGATCTCGGTCCCCTTTTTGCCGTCGCAGCCTGTTGGTGCGCCCGGATGGAAGTGCTGCCGATCATCTGGATGTCGCCATCATGCACGGCGGTGATGGCATCGATCATCCGATCCCACGCGCCTGCTTTCCGCCATCGCACGAAGTAGTGGTAGCAGGTGGTGAGCGGGCCATAGCGCTCCGGCAGATCGCGCCACGGCGCTCCCGACCGCAGCACCCAGAAAATACCGTTCAGCACGCGACGATCATCGACGCGCGGCACACCTCTTGGCTTGTTGGGTAGCAGCGGCTCGATCACGCGCCACTCAAAGTCGGTCCGGTCATATCGGCTTATGCCGACGCTGAATCACAAGTCTTCCGTTGCCCAAGCTATTTCGACGCAAAAACCCAGATAGTCGGGACATTATAGCGGTCTGCCCACTCGCAGGCTGCCTTCGTCGCACGATCAAGATCGATGTCATCTTCAGATAGCGATCCATATCCCACCCATTCACCGGATGCTTTCCACGAGCCACCGCTGCCATAGAACAGTCCCTCTTCCGACTGTTCAACGTAGAGCCACGGCTGGTCTTCAGCCAATGAAGGGCGTTCAGCATCAACTTCGAGACGGACGATTTCGACCATTCACCCATCCTGCAACGCCGGGGCGAGACGCGCAATCACCGTTCGATCCGCCTGCATTTTATGGGTTCACGACCCAGACATCCCGCTTCGCGAGGCGCGGCTGGTGGGCTGGATCGCCTGCGCGCCGGCAAAATTGAATTAGGTCGTGAACCCATAAATGGGGAATGTCAGAGGAACTGGTGAAGAGGCGCTACGGGCATCTCGGCAGCGCTGGAGGCCAGAAGAGTGGCTGATTTGCCCTTGACATTGTGGAGTTCTAGGTCGCTCCGGTCGGATCCGTCCTCGATGACACGAGCGCCATCAAGGACACAAAGGAAGCCGAAAGTTGCGGCATGAGCGGCTTGCGCGATGGCGTATTCGACGTTCGCGCGTTCGTCAGGGGAAAGCGCGCGAAACCAAGCAGACCTGCGTTTTCTATCTTCAGAAAGATTGCGGCCAGTTGGGCTTTCAATCTGCGAGATCGTTCCGCTCGTAGAGGGCTCCACCACTGTTTGGCGCACGAGATCAATAAAGGCGGCTTGTTCCATAGCAGCAGCCTACCGCAATTCGAAACGACTGGGCAACGACTGCGATCTGTGATTCAGCATCGGCATGAGCCGTTATGACCTGACAGACTTCGAATGGCGCGTGATAGAGCCACTTCTGCCCAACAAACCTAGAGGCGTGCCCCGCGTCGATGATCGCCGCGTGTTGAACGGCATCTTCTGGGTGCTGCGATCCGGTGCGCCGTGGCGTGACCTCCCTGAACGGTATGGCCCGCGAACCACCCTGCTACAACCGCTTCGTGCGATGGCGGAAGGCGGGTGTCTGGAACCGGATGATGGACGCCATCACCGCCGCTTATGAAGGCGACATCCAGATGATCGACAGCACTTCCGTTCGCGCTCACCAGCAGGCCGCGACGGCAAAAAAGGGGGATCGAGATCATTGTCTCGGTCGCTCCAGAGGCGGCCTCATGACGAAAATCCATGCGGTCGTCGATGGGCAAGGTCTCCCGATCCGGCTGAGCCTGACCGCCGGGCAGAGCCATGATGGGCAAGCTGCTGATGCACTGCTCGATCATGTTGGTGCTGGAATAATCGTGCTGGCGGACAAAGCCTACGATGCCGATCGCATCCGGGCGTCCCTCCGCGAAAAGGGAGCGTTTGCCAATATCCCGCCGAAATCCAATCGACGGTCGAAACCATACTTCAGCACGTGGCTCTATCGCGAGCGGAACCTGATCGAGCGCTTCTTCTCAAAACTGAAACACTTCCGACGCGTCGCAACCCACTACGACAAACTGGCCGAGAACTTCCTCGCCATGGTCCTTGCCTCAATGCGCCTGTGGCTTCGAGTTTATGAGTCTACAACCTGGATACGCTGAACCGGCCAATATCCGGGCGCGATCAAGTATTCCAAGCTCGACGCTACCGCAGCGGAATGACCGTGGATTTCCCCCGATCGTTGAGACCATCCACCTTATAGCGCGGAGCCCGCTGCCGGCACCATGGCCGTGAAGAGTTACGCAAATCCGATCAGGAAATATCCAAAAGCTGGTGTGGCTGCGTTGTGGTGCCGAACTATCACAAACGGCAGGCGCAACACCCATTCCGCCCCGCTGAGCCATTTGCAGCTAGTCGATATGGTTTCACCGCCTGCTGGCTCAGCATGGAATCCGCGCATCGATTCATCACGCATCAGCCTGGTTTCGATTCCAACGACTAACGGCCAGCGAACCCCACAAACAAAAACGGCGGGGAAATCCCCGCCGTTTCGTAATTTCCGGAAGCTCAGATCAGTTTACGGGCTGACCGGAGCGTCGTCGTCGTCGTCGGAAGCGATCACGGCGATCACGCCCGCGGCGATCAGCACGCCCAGGATCCAGCCGAAGCCGCCCAGACCTTCAGCGTCCGCCACCGGCGAAGCAGCGCGAGCCTGGTTGATGGCCGGAGCCGCAACCGCAGCCGTCGAACCGAGCGTCAGCCCAGCTGCGACTGTCGCAAAAATTGCCTTACGAATAACCATTTGATGCCCTTCCGTTAATCTGGCCGCTCAGATATCACGGCTCTTCATTCAGTCAACCCCGACACATTGGGCTATTGCCCTCCGCATCAGCTTCCTCGAAAGACGCTATAAATAAATAATCGTTCCAGACCAAGACATTTTGGCCGTTGCGAGGAATCATTTTGCAGTGCGATCGTTAACAATCTCCTATCCGCTGCGACGGGCTGGCCTCCATTTCGGATCAATCGCTGCCGCCGTCCTGATTTGCTCACTCGGCTCCGCCCCAGCCCTGGCGCAGGATGATGCAGTCTCCGCCCTGATCGAACAGGATCGCCGCCTTGCGGGAATCGCAGAACGCTTGCTGAAGGCGAACGCTCCGCTTTGCCGACAGGAAATGCCGCTGCTCGGAATGGTCATGAATAGTCGCGACCAATATCAGGCTGATCGCGGCGCAGATCTGTTCGCAAATGGTGACCTGGTGGTGACAGCCATCCTCCCCGATTCGCCTGCGGCCGCTGCCGGGCTGCGAACCGGCGATGCGCTGGTGGAAATTGCAGGGAAAACTGTTTCAGCCCTGCCACTGGAAGGGGAGGAGCCGCGGCGCGATGCGGCGTTCCGGGCGATCGTCGAGGCCGCCGGAGCAGGCGGGATCGACTTCAAGGTCGCCCGAAGTGGCCAGGAATGGCCAGTGCATGTCCAAGCTCCGCAAGGATGCCGCGCCCTGGTCGAGATTCTTGCCGATGACAGCAGCCGCGCCCTATCTGACGGGCGCGTCATCCAGGTAAGCTACGGGTTGGCCCAGCGCGCCAGTGATACTGAACTGGCGGTCGTGTTCGCGCATGAATTGGGGCATCTGGTCCTCGAACATCGCAGGCGGCTGGAAGGGGAAGGCGTCGAAAAGGGATTGCTAGGCGAATTCGGCAAGAATCAGCGCCTCAACAGAGAGGTGGAGGTGGAGGCGGACCGCATCTCCGTGCATCTGCTGCTCAATGCTGGGTACGATCCGGAAATAGCCCCTCGCTTCTGGGATTCCGCGCTCGGCAAGCGGGTCGGCGGCGGGCTGCTGCGGATGAGCACGACCTACCCCAACCCGGCGGGGCGCGCGGCACAATTGCGCCACGAAATCGCTGATTATCTGGCGGAGCCTGCCGGCTATAGCTGGCCCGGCCACTTGCTGGGTCGTCGTCAGCCCTGAGATCGGCCCGGCGCTGCGCTGATGTCGATATAGCGCCGGTCGAAATAGGTAAGTGGCGTTGCATCCTCGCGATGATGTGCCGCGATCAATTCGCCGATGAAGATGGAATGGGTGCCGAATTCGTGGCAATGCGCCCGTCGGCAGACGAAGCTTGATTGCGCGTTGGCCAGCACCGGCGCGCCCTCCCCATCCTGCCAATCACCGACCGTGAAGCGTTGATCGCTGGGGCCGGTCATGAAATGTTCGGCCACGTCGCGATTGCCTAGTCCAAGCACATTCACCGCGAATATCGCTGCATTAGCCAGCGGATCATGCAGCGAAGCGGAGCGATTTACGCATACGAGCAATGACGGCGGTTCGAAGCTCAGAGAGCTTACGGCAGTGGCAAGGATGCCGAAACGCCCACCGCCTTCCCCGGCCGTGACGGCGTAAACCGTGGAGGCGACATGGCGCATGGCGTCGCGATAGGCGGCCAGCAGTTCTTTCTGGGATTGCGGCGAATTGGTCACACCATACTTCATGCGCAGTTGTTGGAATGGGTGCAACCCGGCTTGAGACTTTTCCGCAATGTGACGAACAACTCTTGCGATCACATTCTAATGTGATACCCATAGCGGCATGGAAACTGGAATCATCGATCGCGTCCGCACTCTGATTGCAGAGGGCCGGATGACGCGAGCCGGCCTGGCACGGGCTGCCGGGCTTCACGCCAACACGCTGCGCGACTGCGGAGAACCCGGCTGGAACCCTACTGCGGAGACCCTCGGCAAGCTGGACCGATTTCTGTCCGACAATGACAGTTCGCCCGTCCTCGTCCCCATCGAACAGATCATTGACGAAGCGCGCAACGGGCGCATGTTCATCCTGGTGGATGACGAGGATCGCGAGAACGAGGGCGATCTCATCATCCCGGCCCAGATGGCGACACCCGAAGCGATCAATTTCATGGCCACCCATGGCCGGGGCCTGATCTGCCTGGCGCTGACGAGCAAGCGGGTGAAGACGCTTGGCCTGCCGCCGATGAGCCGGTCGAACGGAATGCGGATGGAAACCGCCTTCACCACTTCCATCGAAGCGCGGGAGGGCGTCACCACCGGCATCAGCGCCGGCGACCGTGCCCGCACGATTTCCGTCGCGATCGATGCCGGAAAGGGTGCGGATGATATCGTCAGCCCGGGCCATGTCTTCCCCCTCGTCGCCCGCGAGGGCGGTGTGCTGGTGCGCGCGGGCCATACAGAAGCGTCGGTCGACATCGCCCGCCTCGCCGGGCTCAACCCGTCCGGGGTGATCTGCGAGATCATGGCGGAAGACGGGACCATGGCCCGGTTCGACGCATTGCTGCAATTCGCACGCAAGCACGGGCTGAAGGTCGCTACCATCCGCGACCTGATCGCCTATCGCCGCCGCCACGATCATCTGGTGGAATTGCGCGCGGAAGGTCGGTTCAACAGCCGCTGGGGCGGTGAATGGCGGGCGCTGAGCTTCTGGAACAAGGCCACCCGCAACGAGACGATGGCGCTGGTGAAAGGTCGTATCGATCCCGAAAAGCCGACATTGGTGCGCATGCACGCCCTGTCGCTGTTCGACGATGTGTTCGCGCAGGAAACCGGGCGTTCCGGCCTTCTGGAAGAAGCGATGCGCACCATTGGCGAGGAAGGCAGCGGCGTGGTCGTGCTGCTCAACCGCCCCGCGCCCGATCATGCCAGCGCCGCGATCCGCAGGCTGGAAAAGGCGCAGCCGGTGGACGATAACTCCGTGCCGCCGGAACAGCGCGATTACGGCGTGGGCGCGCAGATTCTGGCGGAACTGGGCGTGCACGATATGGTCCTGCTGACCAATACGAGGCATTCCCTGGTCGGACTGGAAGGGCATGATCTGTCGATCGTCGGCGAGCGGCCGATCATGAATGGGGGAGAAGATTGATGGCACGGTTCCTGATCGTCGAGGCGCGTTTTTACGACCATCTGAACGACATGCTGCTTGCCGGCGCGCGGGGGGCGCTGGAAGATGCCGGGCATGAAGTGAAGGTCGTCACCGTCCCCGGTGCGCTGGAAGTGCCCGCCGCCATCACTCTGGGCGCGGATACGCACCGCTTCGACGGTTTCGTGGCGCTGGGGGTGGTCATCCGCGGCGAAACCTATCACTTCGAAATTGTTTCGAACGAAAGCGCGCGCGGCATCATGGCGCTGACGATGGACGGCCTGCCGATCGGCAACGGGATCCTGACGGTCGAGAACGAGGCGCAGGCTATCGTCCGGGCGGACCCGGCGCAGGCCAATAAGGGGGCCGAAGCAGCCAAGGCAGCCATGGCGCTGCTGGCGATCAAGGAGACGATCTGATGAGCGACCACCCTTCCCTGTCGGGCCTGCCCCTGGTCCTCGGCGGCAATGTGTTCGGCTTCACCGCCGATACCGATACCAGCTTCGCGATCCTCGACCGCTTCTATGAAGCGGGCGGTCGCATGGTGGACACCGCGCAGGGCTATTCAGTCTGGGTGGAAGGGCATGTCGGCGGGGAAAGCGAGGCAGTGATCGGCCAGTGGCTGGATTCGCGCGGCGTTCGGAAAGAGATGCGGATCGCGACCAAGACCGGCATGTTCGGCAATGCCGGGGATCTGGCCCCGGCCAAGGTCGCGGAAGAACTGGATAAATCGCTGGAGCGGCTGCGGACCGATTATGTGGACCTGTATTACGCCCATCGCGACGATCAGGCGACGCCGCTGGAAGATATGGTGGCGGGTTTCGACGCGCTGGTGAAGCAAGGCAAGGTGCGGGAAGTGGGCGCGTCCAATTACGATGCGGACCGTCTCGCTGCGGCCATCGACACAGCACATTCCAATGGGATGGTTCCCTTCACGATTTTGCAGAACGAATATAATCTCGTCGTGCGAGAAGCGTTTGCAACCGATCTGCAACGGCTTTGCATCGATCGCGGGGTGGCAATGCTCCCCTGGTTCGGGCTGGCCGCCGGTTTCCTGACCGGAAAATATCGCAGCCGGGAGGATCTGGAAAAGCATAATCGCGGATCGAGCATCGAACGCTTCTTCGATCGCGGACTGGAAGTCCTGCCAGTGCTGGATCAGGTGGCCGCGGAAACCGGTGCCAGTCTCGGCGCAGTTGCATTGGCCTGGCTGATGCGCCAACCGGGCATCGCCGCCCCGATTGCGAGCGCCAGCAAGCCGGAACAGTTGGACGTTCAGTTCGAGGCGCTGGAGCTGGAATTGATGCAGGACCAGTTGGATCGCCTGACCGCTGCCTGATCGGCCAGCCTTTCCCAGCCCCGACAGCGTGCCCTAAAAAGCCTGCGCGTCGTGGCTGTCGGGAGGGATGCGTATTTCCATTCCGTCGAGAGCGCCGGTCAGCACGATCTGGCAGGAAAGGCGGCTGGTGCGGCACGCGCCGGCGGCGAGGTCCAGCATATCTTCCTCCTCCTCACTCGCGGGGGGAAGCTGGGCAAACCATTGTTCGGGCAGGATGACATGGCAGGTGGAACACGCCATCTGCCCTTCGCAAGTCCCTTCCAGCGGCATGCCGGCCGCCTGCGCAACGGACAGCAGGCTGTCGCCGGGCTGCGCGGACCGTTCAACCCTGTCGCCATCGCGTGTAATGAAGGTGACTTGAATCGCCATTATCCTTGCCGCACCGCAGCATTATTCAGCATCCCGGCCGCTTCTTCAAGCTCCGCCATCGTGGTGTAGCGGCCGAAGCCGAGCCTGACAGACGTGCGCGCCTCCGCGGCCGACAAACCGATGGCGGAAAGGACCCGGCTCGGCTTATTGCTCTCGCTCGCACAGGCGGACCCGGCAGAAAAACACACTTGCCGCACGTCCGACATCAGGCGCGCCACATCCAGCCCATCCCGCCTTATGTTGAGATTGCCGCGATAGCGGGCCACATCGCAGCCATTGAGCGTCCAGTCCGCAAACAGCTCCCGCGCGCGGTCCCACAGGGCGGAGACATGGGCTGCATCTTCCTCCACCCGCGCAAGCGCCAGTTCGGCAGCAGCGCCCATGCCCGCACATAGCGCCGGGCTGAGCGTGCCTGACCGTAGCCCATCTTCTTGCCCGCCGCCTGTCGCCTGTGGTTGCAACACCACGCTATCGCGCAGCCACAAGGCACCGATGCCCTTGGGGCCATGGAACTTGTGGGCGCTGACGGCGATCATGTCGGCATCGGCGACAGGCAGCTTGCCCGCTGCCTGCACGGCGTCGCAGAGGAACAATGCGCCCATTTGCCGCGCGCGCCGGTAGAGATCGGCGACCGGCTGGATCGTGCCGATCTCATTGTTCACCTGCATCACGGAAACTACGCCGGTGCCTTCCGGGATCGCAACTTCGGGATCGACCAGCCCATCGGGCCCGACCGTCAGCACATGCGCGCCGCCGGGCAGCGCCAGCGCGGTATTGAACACAGCGGCATGTTCAAATGCACTGACCGCTGCGGCTTTGCCGCTGCGCGCCGGGTCGCAGCCGCGCAGAGCGAGGTTGATCGCCTCGGTAGCGCCAGAGGTGAAGATGACGCGGCCGCCGGGCGGGAACAGGGCGGCGACCCGTTCCCGCGCGATCTCCACCGCTGCGTCGGCCTGCCGGCCGAGCCGATGGGGCGAATGAGGGTTGCCGAAGCCAGTGCCGCCCGGTCCGTCCAGCCAGCGCAGCATCGCGTCTCTCGCTTCCGGGGCAAGCGGCGTGGTGGCCTGATAATCGAGATAGATCATCGGCTTTCACCGGAAACTTGAAGCACTTGTAGGCAGTGGCGCATCATACCGTGGCCATCCCCTTCCACACTGCCAGGAAGCGGTCGATATCCGCTTCGGTGGTTTCGCGCCCGATGCTGACGCGGATCGTCTCGCCAATTCCGGCGGCGCCCATGGCGGTGAGGACGTGGCTGGGCTTCAAACTGCCCGAAGAACAGGCGCTGCCAGCCGATACGGCGATGCCTGCGCCATCGAAGCGGATGAGCTGCGCATTGGCGGAAGTGCCGGGCATACGGTAGCTGGCAATGGTGGCGAGACGCGGGGCAGTTGCGGCGATGATCTCTCCGCCCGCCTGCACGATCGCTTCGTCCAGCCGGACGCGCAATTGCCGCGCGCGTTCCAGCCATCCGGCATCTGCCTCCAGCGCGGCGAGCATACCCAGCACTCCGGGCAGGTTCTCCGTGCCCGCGCGATAGCCGCGCTCCTGACCGCCGCCCGGCTTCAGCATGGCGTAATCGCGCAGCAGCAGGGCGCCGACGCCAATGGGGCCGCCGAATTTATGGGCGGAGATGACGGCCATATCCGCATCGGGCAGCGGCAGCTTGCCCGCACCCTGCGCGCAATCGGCCAGCAGCCATCCGCCGCCGCTGCGGATGGCGGCGGCGATTTCCGCCATGGGCTGGATCACGCCGGTTTCGCTGTTCACCTGCTGCACGCAGACGAGGCCGGACGACTGTGCGCCTTCCGCATCGACCAGCCCTTCCGCATCCACCGGCGAGCACGGCACCCCTTCCCCGGCATGGCGCAGCACCGAATCATGTTCCACCGCCGATACAGCGGAAAGAGGGCGCGCGCTGGCGGTGATGGCGAGGGCCAGCGCCTCGCTCGCGCCACTGGTGAAGATCACCTCTCCCTGCCAGCCGAGCACGGATTTCAGCCGGGCGCGCGCATCTTCCAATGCGCGGCGGGCGGCGCGCCCTTCGGCATGCGGGCTGGACGGATTGGCCCACAGGCCAAAGCCCTGCGCCATCGCCTGCGCGGCGGGCGCGCATAGCGGCGCGGTGGCGGCATGATCGAGATAAATACGGGTCATCGCGCGGGAATTGCGAAAAGCGGCATGATAGCTATATAGCCCGACACATCATCCGCGCCACCCGCGCGCCATCACACATATCGACTGCGACGCACCAAACCATGCCCTCTGTCATCTTTCCCGGACCCGAAGGCCGCCTCGAAGGCCGTTTTTCCCCAGCAAGCCGCCCGCGCGCGCCTGTTGCGATGATCCTGCATCCGCATTCACAGGGCGGCGGCACGATGAACGACCGGATCGTGCAGCGCCTGTACAAGACCTTCGTGGATCGCGGCTTCGCGACGCTGCGTTTCAACTTCCGCGGCGTGGGACGCAGCCAGGGCAGTTTCGACAATGGCATCGGCGAATTGAGCGATGCCGCCAGCGCACTGGACTGGGTGCAGCAGATTCACCCCGAAGCGCAGACGACCTGGGTTGCCGGCGTGAGCTTCGGCGCGCTGATCGGCATGCAATTGCTGATGCGCCGCCCGGAAATCCGCGGCTTCATCTCCGTCGCTCCGCCCGCGAACATGTATGATTTCTCGTTTCTGGCGCCCTGCCCGGCTTCCGGCATCTTCATCCAGGGAACCGCCGATACGGTGGTGCAGCCATTGGCGGTGCAGAAGCTGGTCGACAAGCTGCGCACGCAGAAGCACATCACGATCCATCACGACGAAATCCCGCGCGCGAACCATTTCTTCGAAAATGAGATGGAAGAGCTGATGGGCTCCGTCGACAAATATCTGGATTTCCGGCTCGATCCGTCCTGCACCATTCGCTGATCCTGCGGGGCACCGCCCCGCGCCAGCGTTTGGCATTCAGGCGTGTCCGCTCAGTCTCCGGCCTCCACCGGGGCGGAGCCGGTGCTGTCGGGAATCGTCCAGATCAGCACATTGGCGACCATCACCACTGCCAGGATCAGCATCAGGCTGATCTGCCGGGTGGGCGCACCCCGGCGGCGCAGATACCAGGCGCCGATGACCAGAGCGATGGCCGCCAGCACCACTATCGAAAGAACGAAGTCCATTTCCGATTGCTAGGCAATACGCGGGCCGGTGGGAAGCCCTGCCGCGACGGACCGATTCGTGACTTGGCCATGGCGAGGGTTTGAAAGCGTCGCCCGCTGGGGCATTGTCTGGCGATGGACAGCCTTTCCCGCACCATCACCCGGCGACAGGCCCTGGCGGGCCTTGCCGCGACCACCACGCTGGCCGGCCTGCCGGGCTGCGCCACGATCGCCGCCCGGCCGGGCACACAGCCACTGCCCGCAACGCCGGGCGAATTGCTGGATTCCATCGCCTACAACCTGCTGTCGCACGAGCCGGAACGAGCCACTTCGCTGGGCGTCGACACGGGCGAGCATGCCGCCCTGCGCGGCCGGCTGGAAGATCAATCGGGCGCCGGGCAGCGTGCATTGGCGGCGACATTGCGCGGCGATCGCGATCGGTTGCGCGCCTTCCCGAAAGACAATCTCGACCCGTCGACACTGACCAGTTTCGAAGTGGTCGAAAGCGCCTATGCCACCGCGCTGGAAGGGCTGGCCCTGCCCTATGGCGATATCGCGGTGGGAAGCTGGCGCAACGCGCCCTATGTCGTGATCCAGAATGTCGGCGCCTATCTGGATGCGCCGCGCTTCCTCGATTCCGATCATCCGATCCGCGATGCCGCCGGTGCGGAAGCCTATCTGTCGCGACTGGAGCAACTGCCCGCCGTGCTGGATGGAGAGCTGGAGCGGATCAGCGCCGCGCGCGGCATGGGCGTGGTGCCCCCTGCCTTCCTGCTGGACCAGGCGATACGGCAGATGGAATCCTCCATCGCCGATGCAGCAAGGGGCGGCCCGCTGGTGGAATCGCTGATGCGGCGCACGGCCGATATTCCGGGCCCGTGGCAGAGCCGCGCCGTCCCCATCGTGACCGGCCCCGTCCGCGCCGCGCTGGAACGGCAATTGGCGCAGCTGCATCGCCAGCGCGCGGATGCGAAGGGCGATCCCGGCATGTGGGCGCAGCCGCGCGGCGATGAATGGTATGGCTGGGCCTTGCGCGCCAGCACGACCACTCGCCTGTCGCCTGACGAAATCCACCGCATGGGGCTGGAACAGCTGGATGAAATCCATGGCCGCATGGACCCGATCCTGCGCGATCTGGGCTATAGCCAGGGCAGCGTGGGTGCGAGGATGACGGCGCTGAGCGCCGACCCGCGCTTCAAGTTTGCGGAAGGCGATCCCGGCCGGGCGGAGATCATGGATTTCATCGAACAGCGCATCGCCTGGATTCGCCAGCAGATGCCGCGCGCTTTCCTGAAGCAGGTGCCCGCCAATCTGGAAGTGCGGCGCTTGCCCCCTGCGGAAGAGCCGGGCGCGCCGACCGCCTATGGCGGCGCCGGGTCGAAGGACGGAACGATCCCCGGCAAGATGTGGATCAACCTGCGCACCACCGATCTGCACCGGCAATATGACGTGCCGACGTTGGTGCATCACGAAACCATTCCCGGCCATGTCTGGGAAGGGGAATATTCCAACCAATTGCCGCTGATCCGATCCGTGCTGGCCTTCAATGCCTTTTCGGAAGGCTGGGCGCTGTATGCGGAGCAGCTGGCGGACGAACTGGGCGCCTATGCCGATCATCCGGCATGGCGGCTGGGATATTTGCAGGATCAGGCATTCCGCGCCTGCCGGCTGGTGGTCGACACGGGATTGCATCATCTGCGCTGGGGGCGGGAACAGGCCATCGCCTTCTTCATGGATCGCAACGGCAACAAGCGCGATCAGGTGGAAAGCGAGGTCGACCGCTATTGCTCCTGGCCCGGCCAGGCCTGCGGATACAAGGTCGGGCATACGGAGATCGTGCGGCTGCGCGAACAGGCGCGGATGGCGCTGGGCGAAAGCTACGATCTGCGCGCCTTCAATCAGGCCGTGGTGGATGGCGGGAACGTGCCGCTCGATGTGCTGGCACGCAATGTCGCGCGTTACGAAGCGGCTGCGGGAGGCGTGGCCTGACGGATCAGGCCACGATCATGGGCTGGCCGCAGCGCAGCGCATTCACCGACACTTCCGCCACGCCCAGCTTGATGCCGAGCAGCCCCGTGACCTGATTGAGCAGCGCGTCGATGGCAGGGCTGAGGGCGACGAGCGCCTGCCCGATCGTCTGGGTCAGCTGCGTCTTCGACAGGCCCAGCCCCAGATTGAGGCCGAGAAGGTTGATATCCAGCGACAGGTTCTTGAGCAGGGAGCCGGTCAGCCCGGCCGTGAGATCGCGCGTGCCCACTTCCTTGCGTGCGCCCGCGGCGATTTCGGCCGGGTTGAAATGGATGCGCTGGATGGCATTCCCGCCCAGCGCCACCTTGGCGAAACCGTCGATGGAAATGAGGGGCAGGCGAACCAGCGAAGCGTTGCGCAGCGGCACGGCGCGCGACACATCGGCCATTCGCGCCGCGTCGAAATCGGCCAGCGCAACCGTGCCGATGGAAGGCCTGGCCTCTATCGTCACGCCCCGGCCCGCCGCATTCGGATTGCACACGATGCTGCTGATCCGTGCTTCGGCCGACGCGACTTCTATGAACAGTGGCAGGCGCAGGGCGAGCAGCGACCCCAGCAAGGATGGCGCGACATCCAGATCGAGATAGATGCGGGTCATGGCCGTGCGGATGGTGACGTCGCCCGCCTGATCGAACGTCATCCAGGGCGAACGTTCCCAGCCATTGCCGCCCGCCACGCGCAGCGTCGCCTTCGACACGCCCGGAATGGCCACATCCAGCGCGACGGAATAGGCCGGCCCGTGCCCCGCCTCCAGCAAGGAGCGGAGCAGCGTATAGACATCGACCTCCGCCCCGATGCGGGCATCTATCGTATCGCTGCGCCCCCACGGGCCAAGGTCTATCATGTCCCCCACCGCCACATCGTTGCCCATCGCAAGGGCGGCGATGCGGCCGAGAACGAGCGCGGCATCGGCATCGACGGAATCCCCCATCGCGCCGATAATGTCGGACAGCGCGGTCGCTTCGTTCAGACTGTTTTCCAGCGTTCCCTTGCCGCCGGCATTGCGGGCACGCAGCGCCTGGGCGAACCGCATCACATCGATCCGCGTGGATGCGAGCAAGGATACGTCCTGCCCCGTCAGCCCGAGATTGGCGCCCGCCAGGGCAGATAGCAACCGGCCGGGCAGATTGTCGGAAACGGACAGCAGCTTGGTCCCGATCTCGAAAGCGACCAGGTCGGATTTGGTGGCCGTGGCACTGGCCGTGACGCCGCTGCTGGCACGGCCCGTCAGGAGATGACCGAAGAACAGGGGCACATGCTGGCGAAGCTGCACCCGCGCCGCATTGACCGCTTCGGCCCCTGCCTGGAACCGCGCCTCATGCGCGATGGCCGGGTCGCGCAGATATTGGCCGGGCTGATAGGCTTCGAGCACGATCGACTGCTCCCCGCTGCGGGCGATCACCGCCAGCGCGGCGGCCCGCCCCTGCGCCGCATCACCGGTGATGGAAGCAGCGGCGGCAGCATCGGCGATGCCCTGCAAGCGGCGTTCGGAAAGGTATAGCGAACTGAGATCGACAGCGAGCGCCGCCACGCCCGCCAGCGCCGGGAGGGAAATCGCCAGCAGGGCCGCCGCCGCACCGCTGCGGCAATGAGCCAGCCGGCGGAAGAGCATGCCGCAGCGGCGCGCCGTCACCATCCCGACACCTCCACGCTCGCCCCGCGCACGATATGACCTTGGGGAAGCGGGATGATGCTCTGATTGAACAGCCCGCTGGCCGATGCGTCATAGGACAGGGTGACGGTGTAGAAACCGTCCTGTGTCCGGGTGTCGATGCCGACCATGCGCGTGTCGATGACACGCATCGGCTGCAGCCCGCGCTATCGCGCGATGCGCGAGCTGGTCCCGCTCCGCCTCGCTCAACGCGCCGAGCGTGGCGCGGGCAGCCTCGTTGGCGACCTGCTGCAATCCCGATGCGGCGGTGAGCCACAGGCCATAGGTAACGATCCCGAGCAGCAGGATCGCCATGACCGACAGGGCCATGGCAGCTTCTATCAGGACAGCCCCGCCGCAATCCCGGGCGATCGCAGGGGCGGCCATTTGACGGTTGATGCGTATGCGAGCCATGCCGACAGCTTGGCAGGCTGCGATTTACTCCGCGGTGAGGCCAGGCATGCGACGCGCTGCGCAACATATGTGCAGCAAACACCTGGAATATACGCAAAATTGCCTGGGCTTAGAGGGGCGATTACCGCCTTATCAAGCAGCCCTTCCCACCGATTCACGCAATGTCGGCAAGAGGCATTGCCCGCCCATCAAAGCTGCGCTTTCATGATCGCCAACACCGCGCCCTCGGGGCCGTAGCTGCCGACAAGCGGGCCGATAGACACATGCACCGGAATGGTCGAGCCTTCATTCGATATAAGCCGCAGGGCGACGCATTGGCCCGCCCCTCCACGCAGCACCTCTTCGAGCGCAGCGCGAAACTCCACCCTGTGCGCAAGATCGACCAGATCGGCAAAAGCCGCGCCCTGCAAACGATCGGGAAGCAACCCTACCATTCCCGCGAGGCCCGGACGCGCGCTGACGATCGTGCCGCGTTGCGAAAGCCGGATATGCGCCATGCCCGGCAAGCGGGAAAAACTCTCCACAATGGAGGCATCTTCATCCGCGAAACGCTCCTGACTTACCTCCTGACTGATATCTTCCAGCAGGATGATCGCGCGATTCCGCCACCAGAATGAACGCATCCGAACCCATAAATTCCGCCCGAACGGGGATGAAAACTCCGCGACGGCAGGCATGCGGCCAGCGGCGAGCCGTTCCGCATGAGCCGCCAGGATGGTTCCGCGCGCGGCAGGGAAGGCATCGGAGAACAGCCGCCCTATTCCATCGTCCCGTGCGACGCCGGCCATCGCCGCAGCGGCCGGGTTGACGGCCACCACGCGCAAGCCGGGATCGCAAACGATCATGGCGGTGCCCAGCGAGAGCGACAGATCGCACAGCAGTGAATCGGCTGTTGCCTGTTCCTGCTGCGAATCCTGACGCGCCGAATCGCGGTGCATCGCCTCGAACTGGCGAATGCCCAGCAGGGTGTGGGTTATGCGGCCATAACTGGTGATGAAGACCGGCTGCCCATCGGCCCGGCCCCGCCATTCCGCGAATTGCCGGACGAATTGCGCCGCCGTCGTGCTGTTATCGAGGCTTGCACGCATACCCATGCCATTCTCCCATCCTGTTGGGGCAGGAGAATGGACAGGCAATGGCCGCATCCGCAAAAGCGGAAGCGGCCATAACCGATCTTGAAGTCAGGCCATTTGCGGCGCCGCCTGCCGCACGCTTTCTTCCACATGCGCTTCGAACTGCGCGAAATTATCCACGAACAGCTGCACCAGCTTCTGCGCGGCGCGGTCATATTCGTTCTTGTCCGCCCAGGTGTTGCGCGGATCGAGGATCGCGCTGTCCACACCCGGCACGGAAACCGGCACGTCGAAGCCAAAATTGGGATCCTTGCGGAATTCGGCATCGTTCAGCGACCCGTCCAGCGCGGCGTTGAGCAAGGCGCGCGTCGCCTTGATCGGCATCCGGCTGCCGGTGCCATATTTGCCACCGGTCCAGCCGGTGTTGAGCAGCCAGCACTGCACCCCGCCCTTGGCGATCCGTTCCTTGAGCAGATTGCCATAGACCGACGGATGACGCGGCATGAAGGGCGCACCGAAACAGGTGGAGAAGGTCGCTTCGGGTTCCGTCACGCCGATTTCCGTGCCCGCCACCTTGGCGGTATAACCCGACAGGAAGTGATACATCGCCTGATCCGGCGTCAGACGCGCGATCGGGGGCAGGACGCCGAAAGCATCGGCCGTCAGCATCACCACATTGGCCGGGACGGGGCCGAGATTCTTTTCGCTGGTGTTGGGAATGAATTCGATCGGATAGGCGCCGCGGCTGTTTTCGGCGAGCGAGGCGTCGTCGAAATCCAGTTCGCGCGTTTCCGCGTCCATCACCACGTTTTCCAGCACGGTGCCGAACATCCGGCTGGTGGCGAAGATTTCCGGTTCCGCTTCTGCCGAAAGGCGAATCATCTTGGCATAGCAGCCGCCTTCGAAATTGAAGACCGCCGTATCCGACCAGCCATGTTCGTCATCGCCGATCAGCGTGCGGCTGGCATCGGCGGACAGCGTGGTCTTGCCCGTGCCCGACAGGCCGAAGAACACCGCCGTCCTGCCATCCGCGCCGATATTGGCGGAACAATGCATCGGCATCACGCCCTTGGCCGGCAGGAGGTAGTTCAGGATGCCGAACACGCTCTTCTTCATCTCGCCGGCATATTTGGTGCCGCCGATCAGGATCAGCTTTTCGGAAAAATTGACGGCGATCACCGTCTCGCTGCGGCTGCCATGCCGTTCCGGATCGGCGCGGAAGCTGGGCAGATCGATGATCGTGTATTCCGGCGCGAACCCTGCCAGCTCGCCAGCGGTCGGGCGGACCAGCAGGGTGCGAATGAACAAATTATGCCATGCCAGTTCGTTTATGATCCGGACGTTTACACGATATTCCGGTTGCGAACCGCCGAACAGGTCGGCGACATAAAGCTGATCCTTTTCGGCCAGCGCAGCCATGAAATCCGCCTTCAAATTGGCGAAATGTTCAGGCGTCATCGGCACGTTGACCTTGCCCCACGACACGGTGCCTTCCGTTTCCGCGTCGCGGACGATGAACTTGTCCTTCGCGCTGCGGCCGGTGTGCTTGCCGGTTTCCACCACCAGCGGGCCATGCAGCGCAAGGCGCCCTTCCTGATTGGCAAGTGCATGTTCGACAAGGGAAGCGGTGCCGAGATTGGCATGGATAGTGGCGTTAGTGGCAATGCCCTGAGCCGAAAGCGGAGTGGAAAGCGCGGTCACTGGACGGGTCTCCCGGAGGTTTTAAGCTGCGGCAGCCGCCGTGGCGCTGCCGGCCTTTGTGCTTCGCGCATAAGCCGCCCGCGCCCGCCCGTCAATTTGACAGCGGCGCCCTCACGATACGCCGTGCCGACAGCCGCGCGCGCGGATCGGCGGCTGGGCTGTGGCGGGCAAGGTTGCGCAGCAATGGCAACCCGCCGGCCACCCCGCCGTGCCAGCTTTGTTGTCTCCCGGCGGGGAACGCGATACGGCTGCGGGATGATCGCACGCTTCGCCCGCCGGCGCGCATGACCGACGCCGACACAGCCCTTCACGCCGACCGGCAGCGCAGCATCGCGCTGGTGGACGACGATCGCAACATCCTCACCACCCTGTCCATCGCTTTGCAATCCGAAGGCTATGCCACACGGGTTTATCCGGATGGGGAGGCGGCCTTGAAGGCCCTGATCGAGAATCCGCCCGATCTGGCGGTGTTCGACATCAAGATGCCCCGCATGGACGGGATGGAATTGCTGCGGCGGCTGCGCGAAACGTCCGATCTGCCGGTGATCTTCCTGACCAGCAAGGATCACGAGCAGGACGAGGAAGCGGGCCTTGCGATGGGGGCGGATGATTACATCGCTAAACCCTTCAGCCAGCGCCTTTTGTTGGCCCGCATCCGCGCGATCCTGCGCCGCTCCGGCCCCGTGCGGGAAAGCGTTGCGGAAGGCACCTCGCCACAGGATGCCGAACACAGCCCGCCCCTGTCGCGCGGCCGGTTGACGATGGACCCTGCCCGCCACCGCGTGTTGTGGGACGACAAGGTCGTCGGCCTGACGGTGACGGAGTTCCTGATCCTGGAGGCGCTCGCGCAGCGACCCGGCGTCATCAAGAGCCGCAACCAGTTGATGGATGCCGCCTATCCCGACGATGTGTTCGTGGACGATCGTACCGTGGACAGCCACATCAAGCGGATGCGCCGCAAGTTCAAGGCGGTGGACCAGCAATTCGATTCCATCGCCACGCTCTACGGCGCGGGATACAGCTTCTCCGATGGCTGACGACGCGCAGGAACAGCCGGGCGAACGGCTGGCGCCGAAGTTCCTGTTCGACTTCTCACTCACCGCCCGCATCCTGGTGGTGAACCTGATCCCGCTGATGCTGCTGGCGGGCAGCCTATTCTTCCTCGATTCCTATCGCCGGCAATTGCTTGACGAACGCTTCAAGCTGGCACGGATCGAGGCGCAGATCACGGCGGAGGCGCTGGCCGGGGCAAGCCGCACGCGGCAGGAAGCCTTGCTGATCCAGATCGGCAAGGAACAGCATATGCGCCTGCGGATGTATGATCGCGAGGGGCGGCTATGGGCCGACAGTTTCGAACTGGACGGGCCCTCGTTCCAGCTTGGCGATCCCGTGGCCCAGCCCTTCCCGCAGGATTTCGCACGCTGGATCGATACGGCGGTGGATTTCATCGTCGGCGCGCCCAGCCCCCCTCCCTACCGTGAACCGGAAACGGACGACGCGGATGAATGGCCCGAACTGGTACGCGCGCGGGAACAGGGGCTGACCCAGATCGAGCTGCGCCATGCGCCGGATCGCACGCCAGTCATCATCGCCGCCGCACCCGTGGGCCTCAACGGCGCCAGCCTGCTGACCACGCGCAACGCCAGCGACGTAACGCAGGCCGTGCGCGATGCCCGCACCTCGCTGCTGTTGCTGATCGCCCTGGCGCTGTTCCTTTCCACCATCCTGTCGCTGTTCCTGGCGCAGACCATCATCAACCCGCTGCGGCGCCTCGCGCGTGCGGCGGTCCGGGTGCGCCTGGGGCGGGAGCGGGAGGTGGAAGTGCCGCGGATGAGCGCGCGCGGAGACGAGATCGGCGTGCTCGCCCGCGCCGTGTCGGACATGACGGAAGCCTTGCGCCACCGCATCGACGCCGTGGAAACATTCGCCGCCGACGTGGCGCATGAGATCAAGAACCCTCTCGCATCGCTGCGCAGCGCGCTGGAATCGCTGACCCGCGTGGACGATGCGGAATTGCGGCGGCAATTATCGGACATCGCCGAACATGACGTGCGCCGCATCGACAGGCTGGTGACGGAAATATCCGAGGCAAGCCGGATCGACGCCGAATTGAGCCGCGCGACCTTCGAAGCCGTGGACCTGACGGAAATGGTCACCAACATCGCGGCGGCCCGCCACGATCGCGGCCTCAACGGGGGGCGGGCGATAGAGATATCCGCCCCCGGCCTCGGCACCACGGTCATGGGTGTGCCCCTGCGGCTGGAGCGCGTTGTCGAGAACCTGCTGGACAATGCCGTCAGCTTCTCCCCGCCCGGCGGCCGGGTGCATGTTGATATTACGCATGACGGCAACCTCGTGCTGCTGAGCGTCAGCGACGAAGGCCCCGGCATACCGGAGGCGGAGCGGGAAAAGGTGTTCCGGCGCTTCCACTCCCTGCGCCCGGAAGACGAAGGGTTCGGCCATCATAGCGGGCTGGGCCTCGCCATCGCGCGCACCATCGCGGAAGCGCATGATGGGGAATTGTTCGTGCAGGATCGGCCGGATGGCAAGGAAGGGGCCTGTCTCGTGCTCGCCCTGCCCGCAGTGTGAGCGCGGAGCTGTATCAGGCTGGCTGCGTCGCGATCGGCGGCCGCGGCATTCTGATCGAGGGGATTCCAGGCAGCGGCAAGTCCAGCTTGGCCCTTGCGCTGATCGACCGGGGCGCGGTGCTGGTGGGCGATGATGGCGTGCTGCTCGGCCGCGAAGGGGATCGACTGCTCGCTTCGCCCCCGCCTGCGACGGAAGGCCTGATGGAAATCCGCAATGTCGGGCTGGTGCGGATGGAGACGGCGCGCGCCATTCCCGTCGCCCTGCTCGTCCGGCTGGACTCAGCGGCGCCGCGCTATGTCGAGCAGGCCGATCGCGCCATGCTGGCCGGCATCGCCATGCCGCAAATCCTGCTTTGGCCGGGCAGCCCCGTTCAGGCCCTGCGCGCGGAATGGGCGCTGCGCATTCACGGATTGCCCTGACGCCCCCCTTCCCTTTTGATCGGCGTGCGGGCACATCCCCTGCCATGGCCAGCGAGTCGATGGACAGCAATCAGCGCATTCTGCTCGTCACCGGCATGCTGGGGGCGGGGAAGTCGACCGTCCTGCGCGAGCTGGAGGATCTTGGCTGGGAAGCCATCGACAATTTCCCCATCCGCCTGCTGCCGCGCCTGATCGGCGGCGAAACCGCGCGGCACCCTTTGGCAGTGGGTTTCGATTGCCGCACCCGCGGCTTCGTTCCGGCAGACATTATCGAACGTGTCACGCGCCTGGCCGAACGGGAAAAGGTGCAGTTCACCACCGTCTTCCTCGATTGCGCGGGGCACGAACTGGAACGGCGCTTCAACGAAACGCGCCGCCGGCATTTCCTGGCGCAGGACCGCCCTGTCGCGACCGGCATCGCGGCGGAACGAGAGCTGCTGGCGCCCTTGCGTCACTGGGCCGACGTGCTGATCGACACCACGCATTTTTCCAGCAACGACCTGCGCCTGCGCGCGCGCGAATTGTTTGCAGCCGATGCGCCCAAGGAAATGACGATCACCGTCTCCAGCTTCGGCTTCGCGCGCGGCATGCCGCCCGTGGCCGATCTGGTGTTCGACATGCGATTTCTCGACAACCCGCATTGGGTGCCGGAACTGCGCAACCAGACCGGGCTGGACGAACCGGTGGGCGCGCATATCCGCAAGGATCCGGCGTTCGACGCCGCTTTCATCCGCATCCGCGACCTGTTGCTGGAACTGCTGCCGCGCTATGCCGCGCAGGGCAAAAGCTACGTTTCCATCGCCTTCGGCTGTACCGGAGGAAGACACCGTTCTGTTTTCGTCGCGGAACAGATGGCGCAGGCCTTGCGCGAAAACGGGTTTTCGCCCACGGTGCTGCACCGCAACCTGGGTTCGCGCGCTGCCGAACTGCTGGAAGGGCCGCAACAGCCGTGATGAACAGTTTCAGTGCATGCGGGCGATCAGCCCGTGCTGCCGCTTTTGATAACAGCGGCCTTTCCAAATGATCGGACTGATTCTCGTTACGCATGGTCAGCTTGCCCGCGAATTCGTGTCCGCGATGGAACATGTCGTTGGCCCGCAGGCCGATGTCGCCACGGTATGCATCGAACCGCATGACGATATGGAAGCCAAGCGCAAGGAGATCGCTCAGGCTATCCGCCGGGTCGATTCCGGCGGCGGCGCCATTATTCTGACCGATCTTTTCGGCGGCACCCCTTCCAATCTGGCGATATCGCTGCTGGAACGGGGCAAGACGGAAGTGATCGCCGGCATCAACCTGCCCATGCTGATCCGCCTGTGCGGCGCTCGCAAGGATATGGGCCTGGTGCAGGCGGCCAGCGCCGCGCGCGATGCCGGTCGCAACTATATAACGGTAGCCTCCGAATTTCTTGGGCAGGAGGCATAAGGGAGGGGCCAGCGTTGGGGGAAGCACGCCGGGAATTGCTGATCGTGAACAAGCGGGGCCTGCATGCGCGGGCGAGCGCGAAATTCGTGGCGGCCGTCGCAGAAATGGAAGATTGCCAGGTGCAGGTCGCCAAGGATGGCCACAGCGCTGCGGGCGGATCGATCCTGGGATTGATGATGCTGGGCGCCGCGAAGGGCGATCATATCGAAATCACCGTCACTGGCCCCACCGCGCCGGAGCGCCTGAATGTGCTGGCCGCCATGATCGAAGACGGTTTCGGAGAAGACTGAGCTTACCGCAATGCGCCGCATGATCACCGGTTTTTCCAACCCCACCGTCAAGTATCTGCGCGCCCTGCGCGATCGCAAGCATCGGCGGCGGGAAGGCGCTTTCCTGGTGGAGGGGTTGCGGCTGCTGACCGATGCGCGAGAGACCGGGCGCCTGCCGCGCATGCTGGTAATGGCCGATAGCCGCGATCCGCACCCCTTGCTCGACGCGCTGGAACAGGCGGTGGATGCTGCGGGCGGCGAGGTGGTGGAAACCACGGCCGACATCCTGTCCAAGATTACGGGCAAGGATAATCCGCAGGCGGTCGCGGGCGTGTTCGAGGAATGGGACACCAGCCTTGCCGCGCTGGACCGGGCAAGCGCCCCCATCTGGCTGGTGGCGCAGGCGCTGCGCGATCCCGGCAATCTCGGCACGATGTTGCGCACCGGCGATGCCGTGGGCGCGGGCGGGCTGATCCTGATCGACGATTGCGCCGATCCATTCTCCGTGGAAGCGGTGCGCGCCAGCATGGGCGCGGTGTTCACGCAATCCATTGCGCGGACACGGTGGGAAGATTTCGTGCCCTGGCTCCGCTCCGGTCCCGGCCAGCTGGTGGCCGCCAGCCTGCGTGACGCGCAGCCCTATCGCAGCGCAGCATACGCCTCGCCCTGCTTCATCCTCGTCGGCAACGAATCGCGCGGATTGCCGGAAGACTACGAGCTGGAGTGCGACCTGCGCGTAACCATGCCCATGCGCGGCAGGGCCGACAGCCTGAACGCCGCCGTCGCCGGCGCCGTGCTGGCCTACGAAGTCCTCGCGGGTCTGGAAGGATAGTCAGCAAACGCGCCTGCGGCCTTACCACCTCTGAGTATCGAGCGGCCAACCCTGCAGCCCCAGCCCTCATCGCCAGGTTTCGCCCTGCAAATCGCCCTGCCGAACGGCTGGGGCGGCAGACCACCACTAACAGCCCGCGGCAGCCGCCTGAAAGGGCGGCCCGTTTGGCAGCTGTGCCAATTGCGCGCTGGGAAACTGTCGAAGCGAACAATGTCTGCCGGGTAGGCATCGTCGCTGCGCGAGAGGTCGTGAACGCGCTGATGGCTCATTCTAGCGGAAGTTCGCGGGACCAGCCCTGCCCTCCACGCTGGGATGAAAGTGGCCAATGTTCGGCGTCCTCGCCTTCATCCACAGCGATTTCATGGCGGAGCATGGCTAGCGCAACGCGGGACTGGCCTTCATGGATCGCCCGATTACATGGCGGGCATGGTCACCGAACCGGGTGAACTGGCGGGAGTTTCGTTCGCGCGGTATAGCCGCATATGAGCCACACGGTGGACCTGGTCTGGCGGGTCCAACCAGTTGCTCGTCCATCTCGCCTCCGCCCAAAGCGACTGAAATCACGCACATCAATCGTGCCACTAACCGGGCATATATAGTAGCAGGGCTGACGGCGGCGGCCGGCGGCCAAATCCGCCGTTGCCAGGTGCCCGAATGTCGCAAGGCGCGTGCTGGGCTATGACAGCAATCTCTACAATCCGCCCCCGCTTCCGGTAACCGGCGTATAGACAAAGGGGTATTGTATGTGGCTGCAGGCATAGCATCTGAGCCTACGCGTCGGACTTGTCGCCACACTTATTGCAGAGGTCGGCTATTTTGACCGGTGCCGCTTGGCAGAGCGAGGACTTTCCAAGGCGGCACCACGGGTGATAATACCGCCGCTTCGGTCAGACGCCCCGCACAATACTCGTGATCGACCACTTGCCGTTGCGGCTGATCGCCTGCAGCCGGTAATCGAGCACGGAGCGCAGCCGGTCGGCAGTGACGAAGCCGCTCTTGCCGTCTCCCAGATCGATCTTGCGAAAATCCTGCCCCGGCTGGTCATCGCGGGATAGCGGAACCGCCTCCCACGACAAGCGCTCCACAATCTCGGCATCGGCCTTGGGCTGGGCAAGTACGGGGACGCTTTCGCCGGTGACGATCATCATGCGCATAGGATCGCCGGGCACGTCCTGCGCATAATACCACGGCATGGTGATGCCCTTCTGGCGATCACCGTCGCAGCCCAGGATCATAAGCTGGTCCAGCTGTTCCCACAGGTCCGATCCATCAGCCTCCAGCCGGCGGCTCAGTTCCTCCCGGCCCTTGCCACCGCCGAAATCGAGCTTCACATCTTCCGCTGCAAGAGCGACGAGGCCCGCCGTGTCGCGCTCCTCCACCGCAGCGGCGAGGCGCTGGCGGAATTCGCGCGCGCCATCGAGGTCGGAACATTCATCGCGCGGGGCAAAGGGACCATCGGCGAAAGGCGCCCGTGGCGTTTCGACACCCGCGGTTTCGGCGATATCCTCCGCCGCTTGTTCCAGCTTATCCGCAGGCGCATCGGCGCGGTTGCAAGCTGCCAGCAAGACCAATGCAATAGCAGCGCAAACCTTTTGCATCGGCACCGGTCCCCTCAATCCTCAGGCGTCAGCGCGACATGGTGCCGTCACGCATCGCCAGTTTCGGCAGCCGTATAACGAGGCGCGCTTTCCACTAGCTGAACCTCCGCCACGTCCCGCTTGCCCGTTTCGATCCCCTTGTCGCGCAGTTTGCGGGCCGAGGAAAGCACGTTGCGTTCGTAACTGCCGACGAACTTATTGTAATTGGCCACCGCCGATTCAAGGCCTGACCCGACGCGCTTCAGGTGATCGCCCGCCACCGCGATGCGGTCGTAAAGTTCGCTGGCCAGCCGGCCGATCTCGCGCGCTTCCTGCGCCAGTGCATCCTGCCGCCAGACCTGTGCGACGGTGCGGGCGATGGCGACCAGATTGGTGGGCGTGGCCAGCAGCACCCGCTTGTCGAAGGCGAAATCCCACAAGGTCGGATCATGTTCGAGCGCGGCGGCCACGAAATGTTCGCCGGGCACGAACATCACCACATAATCCGGCGCGTCTTCGAACTGGCTCTGATAGCTCTTGGCTCCCAGTTGCTGCACATGGGTCTTCATCGACGCGACATGGGCCTTCAGCGCGGCTGTTCTCGCCTCCTCATTATCCGCGTGAAACGCTTCCTGATAGGCATTGAGCGAGACCTTGGCGTCGATCACCAGCACCTTACCACCGGGGATCCGTACGATAGCGTCGGGCCGCAGCCGGCCCTCCTCCGTCTCGATCGAATGTTCGAGCTGGAAATCGGTGTGCTGCGACAGGCCGCAGGTTTCGAGCAGGTTCTTGAGTTGCTGTTCCCCCCAGCGCCCCCGCGCCTTGGGCGCATTGGTGAGCGCACTGCCCAGCCGCATCGCCTCCGCCCGCACGGCTTCCTGCCCTTCGCGCATGGATTGCATCAGGCCGGTAAGCTGCCCGAACGCGTCGACCCGCTTGCGCTCCAGCTCCGACACCTGCTCCTCATAGCTCTTGAGCCGCTGCCCCACCGGTTCGAGCAGGGCGCGGATTTTCTCTTCCGACGCCTTTTCCGAAACGCCGAACCGTTCATTGGCACGAGCGAGGAAGGCTTCCTGCGCCTTACCCAGCACCTGCGCGCCGGTATTCTCGAACTCCTTGAGCAGTTTTTCCCGCGATTCTTCCAGCAAACGCTTCTGTTCCGCGAAACCGGCGGCCTGCGCCTTCAGGGCGGTCAGTTCTTCCCGCACGCCATCGAGCTGGCCGGCAAGCATGTCGGCGCGGGCTGCTCGCTCGCTCATCGTGGCGAGCTCGGGCGCCATGCGGGACACACGCTCCGCCTGCGCCTTGGCTTCATCTTCCGCATCCGCCAGCCTCTTGCGCAGATCGGCAGCGGGCCTGCCGCCTGCAAACCAGCCGAGCAGCAGGCCGATCGCCAATGCGACGATGATGAGAATGGCGGAAAGCAGATCCACTTACGCGACCCCTGAAAACAGAACGAATGTGGAACGTATCGCGCCTGAAAGCCACGCACAAGACCGGCAGGGCAAGATTCCTGCCTTCATCCACGCATTGGAACAACAAACGCTCTTGAGCAGGGGCGGCAAAGGATTGTATGCCCCACTGACAATTCGTGATTGCGAAATTTTCGGGATTGCGAAAAATTCGCCCGGCACGTGCCGGCCCTATCGAGCAGGAGAGGTGACAAATGCCCACCGATATCGAAATCGCCCGCCAGGCGACGCTGATCCCGATCACCGAAGTGGCCAAGAAGGCCGGCGTTCCCGATGAAGCGCTGATCCCCTATGGCAAGTACAAGGCCAAGATCGACCGCGATCAGCTGACGACCCGCGACCAGCAGGGCAAGCTGATCCTCGTCACCGCGATCAACCCCACCCCTGCGGGCGAAGGCAAGACCACGACCTCCGTCGGCCTGCACGACGCGCTGTGCCGTATCGGCAAAAGCTCTCTGCTGTGCCTGCGCGAGCCGAGCCTCGGCCCCTGCTTCGGCGTCAAGGGCGGCGGCGCCGGCGGCGGCAAGAGCCAGGTCATGCCGATGGACGAGATCAACCTGCACTTCACGGGTGACTTCCACGCCATCACCAGCGCGCACAATCTGCTGAGCGCGATGATCGACAACCACATCTACTGGGGCAACTCGCTGGAGATCGACCTGCGCCGCGTCACCTGGCGCCGGGTGCTGGACATGAACGATCGCGCGCTGCGTCAGATCGTCGGCCCGCTGGGCGGCGTGTCCAACGGCTTCCCGCGTGAAACCGGTTTCGACATCACCGTCGCTTCCGAGATCATGGCGATCCTGTGCCTCGCCACCGACCTGAAGGATCTTCAGAAGCGCCTTGGCGACATCATCATCGGCTATCGCCGCGACAAGAGCCCCGTGTTCTGCCGCGACGTGAAGGCCGACAGCAGCATGACCGTGCTGTTGAAGGACGCGATCCTGCCGAACCTGGTGCAGACGCTGGAGAACAACCCCGCCTTCCTGCATGGCGGCCCCTTCGCCAACATCGCCCATGGCTGCAACTCCGTGATCGCCACGAGCACCGCGCTGCAGATGGCGGATTACGTGGTGACCGAAGCAGGTTTCGGCGCTGACCTCGGCGCCGAGAAGTTCATGGACATCAAGTGCCGCGCAGCGGGCCTGAAGCCCGACGCCGTGGTGCTGGTCGCTACCGTTCGCGCGCTCAAGATGAATGGCGGCGTGGCCAAGAAGGATCTGGGCGAACCGAATGTGGACGCCGTCCGCGCCGGTTCCGTCAACCTGAAGCGCCATATCGAGAACGTGAAGAAGTTCGGCATCACGCCGACCATCGCCATCAACCACTTCTATCTGGATACGGACGAGGAAATCGCCGTGATCCAGGAAATGGCGAAGGAATTCGGCGCCGATGCCGTGATCTGCAAGCACTGGGCCGAAGGCGGCGCGGGTGCGGAAGAACTGGCGAAGATCGTGTCCACCAAGGCTGACGCCGGTGCCCCCGATTTCAACCAGCTCTACCCGTCGGAAATGAAGCTGGCGGACAAGATCGAAACCATCGCGACGGAAATCTATCGCGCCGGTTCCGTGTCCATCCCGTCGTCCGTCCGCAGCCAGCTGAAGCAGTGGGAAGAGATGGGTTACGGCCACTTCCCGGTCTGCATGGCCAAGACGCAGTACAGCTTCTCCACCGACCCGACGAAGCTGGGCGCGCCGGAAAACCACGAGATCGCGATCCGCGAAGTGCGCCTGTCCGCCGGCGCCGGCTTCGTGGTGGCGATCGCTGGCGACATCATGACGATGCCCGGCCTGCCCAAAGTGCCGAGCGCCGAGAACATCTATCTGGACGAAAACGGCCAGATCGAAGGCCTGTTCTAAGCCAACAACTTTCCCGGTCCGCAGGACTGGCGAAATGCAAAGGGCCGCCCCGCAAGGGCGGCCCTTTTTGCTGCCGGCACCGGGAACCGGCATGTGCGCCCGATCGCTCCCCCTCGGGAGAGGAGAGTGCCATGTCGATCATCAAGATGATTCAGGAACACCCGGATGTGCGGGGCGACGACAACGAATCGCTGGGCGAGGCGGTGAAACACGCCATGTATTGCGCGGCCATCTGCAACAGCTGCGCCGATGCCTGCTCTGCCGAAGACATGGATATGCGCCGCTGCATCCGCCTGTGCATGGACTGCGCCGACATATGCACCGCCACCTATCGGGTGGCGAGCCGCCGGACGGACCACAACCGCCAATTGATCCGGACCATGCTCGCAACCTGTATCGAGGCTTGCGAAACCTGCGCGGAGGAATGCGGCCGGCACGATCATGCGCATTGCCGGCGCTGCGCCGAAATGTGCCGCGAATGCGCGCGCGATTGCCGGGCGGCGCTGGAATCGCTCAATCAGGAAGTGAGCGCGGCGTAGCGCAAGGCCGGCCTGATGCGCTGAAACGTCAGCGAAAGGGAGGGCGGGTTTCGCCCTTTCCTCAGGCCGCCTTGCGCAGTTTTTCCAGCTTCTTCAGCGCCATATTGCGCTTCAGGCGGGAAAGATGGTCGATGAACAGGATACCCTCGAGATGGTCCATCTCGTGCTGGATGCAGGTGGCCATCAGCCCCTCCATCTCTTCCTCATGCACCGTTCCGTCGAGATCCTGCCAGCGCACGCGGCAGCGCGCGGGCCGCTCCACATCGGCGAAGATATCCGGCACGGACAGGCAGCCTTCCTGATAGCTGCTATGTTCCCCGCTGGGGTCGAGGATTTCCGGGTTCACGAAAATCCGCGGCTCCTTCTTCGTCGGCTGGTGGGTGTGGTGATGGCCGCCATGTTCGTGGCAGACCTCCGGTTCCGCATCCGGATCGTCCGGTTGCAGGTCGATCACCAACACGCGAAGAGGCACGCCGATCTGGATTGCGGCGAGCCCGATGCCTTGGGCGGCATACATCGTCTCGAACATGTCGGAGACGAGCGTGCGCAAATCCTCGTCAAAATCCGTGACGGGCTTCGAAACGGTTTTCAGCCGGGCGTCCGGCACTTCCAGAATGTGATGAATGGCCATACCGGCCAGATAGTGCGTCCGCGCGGCGGCGGCAAGATTTGCAGGCATGTGCGGCACTGCGCGCCAGCGATGCGCCTTACCCCACCGGCCGCCTGGCCCGCAGGGCCTGCGCCAGCGTCCCTTCGTCGAGATAATCCAGTTCCCCGCCCACGGGCAGGCCATGGGCTAGCTGCGTTATCCGCACGGGAAATGCCTCCAACCGTTCGGCGAGATAATGGGCCGTGGTCTGCCCTTCCAGCGTGGCGTTCATCGCCAGCACCACCTCGTCCACCCCACCATCCGCGACGCGGGCAAGCAGGCGGTCTATCGTCAGGTCTTCCGGCCGCACGCCTTCCAGCGCCGACAGCCGCCCGCCCAGCACATGGAAGCGGCCGGCGAACAGGCGCGACCGGTCCAGCGCCCACAAATCGGCGACCTCCTCCACCACGCACAGGCTGCGCGCATCGCGGCGCGGATCGGAACAGATGCCGCACGGGTCGCGCGTGTCGACATTGCCGCAAATCCGGCATTCCACCAGCGTGTCGCGCACACTGGCCAGCGCATCGACCAATTGCACCAGCGCGGTTTCGCGCCGCTTCACCAGCCACAGGACCGCACGCCGGGCAGAGCGCGGCCCCAGGCCGGGCAGCCGCGCCAGCGCGCCGGCCAGTGCTTCGATCTCTTGCGATGCCATGGGGGCGGAGATAGGGCCAACAGCCCGGTTAAGGAAGGGCAGCCATTGCGGATCGTCTTCATGGGCACGCCGGATTTCGCCGTGCCGACACTCATCGCGCTGCACGAGGCCGGTCACGAAATCGTCGCCAGCTACAGCCAGCCGCCCCGGCGCGCCGGACGCGGCAAGCAATTGCGCCCCTCCCCCGTGCAGCAGGCGGCGGAGAATCTCGGCATTCCGGTGCGCCATCCGGTGTCGCTGAAGGATACCGATGCACTGGCGGAGTTCTGTGCCTTGGATGTCGATGCCGCGGTGGTGGTCGCCTATGGCCTGATCCTGCCGCTGGCCGCCCTGGGAACGCCCCGGCTTGGCTGCTTCAACGTCCACGCCTCCCTCCTCCCCCGCTGGCGCGGGGCGGCGCCGATCCAGCGGGCGATCCTGGCGGGGGACCATGTCACCGGTGTCACCATCATGCGCATGGAGCAGGGCCTCGACACCGGGCCGATGCTGGCGGCGACCCGCGTGCCGATGGAACAGAAGAATGCGGGCCAGTTGCATGACGAACTGGCCGCCGCCGGCGCGCGGCTGATGGTGGATGTGCTGGCGCAGATCGACGAGCTGAATGCCGAGCCGCAGGACGATCGCGGCGCGAATTATGCCGGCAAGGTGGACAAGGCCGAAACACGGATCGACTGGCGCAAATCCGCCGAACTGATCGAGCGCGAGGTGCGCGCCTTCGGCCCCTTCCCCGGTTGCTGGTTCGAACTGGATGGGGAACGGATCAAGCTGCTGGATGCGCGGGTGATCGGCGTCAACGGCGCGCCCGGCACCGTGCTGGATGACGAGATGACGATTGCCTGCGGAGACGCGGCAATCCGCCCCGTGACCCTGCAACGCGCCGGCAAGCCGGCCATGGGCGCGGCGGACTTCCTGCGCGGCAAGGCGGTGCCGGTCGGCGCGGTGCTGCGATGATGGCGGGGCATGGCAGGCCGTGACGCGCTTCGCACTCACCATCGAATTCGACGGCCGCCCCTTCATGGGCTTGCAACGCCAGGCGCATGGACCCAGCGTGCAGCAAGCGATCGAGGAAGCCGTTCAGAAGATTACGGGCGAACCTGCCATCCTGCATAGCGCCGGCCGGACCGATAGCGGCGTTCACGCGCTGGGCATGGTGAGCCATGTCGACATCGCGAAGGAGATCGCGCCCTTCCGGCTGATGGAGGCGCTGAATGCCGTGCTGCGGCCCGCGCCGGTCGCCGTGCTGGCTTGCGAGGCGAAACCGGACGGCTGGCACGCGCGGTTTTCCTGCATCGGCCGGTCCTATATCTACCGCATCCGCAATCGCAGGGCGCCGCTGACGCTCGACAGGGGCCGTGAATGGCACCTTGCCCGGCCGCTCGACACAGAAGCGATGCATCGCGCCGCGCAGGCGCTGGTCGGCAGGCATGATTTCACCACCTTCCGTTCCGCCCACTGCCAGGCCGCCAGCCCGGACAAGACGCTCGACCGGCTCGACGTGCGCCGCGAAGGCGATCTGGTGCTGATCGAGGCTGCCGCGCGCAGTTTCCTGCATCATCAGGTGCGGTCCATGGTCGGAACGCTCGCACTGGTCGGGCAAGGCCAGTGGCGTGAGGGGCAGGTGGCAGAGGCGCTGGCGGCACGGGACCGGTCGGCGCTGGGCCTCAATGCGCCGCCGGATGGGCTGTATTTCGTCGCCGCGAAATACGAATAGGGCGAGCAGCCACCCCTCTCGTAATCCCGCCGTCAGACCGCGCAGCCCGCCGCTTGGAGCGACCGCTGCCGGCAAGCGCGAAAACAGACACCATGCGGCCAAGTTGCGTCGCAGGAAGCATTTCCGACGCTGCAAACCGCCACTTGCGGCTACGGCGGCGGCGCCTGCTGTTGCTGCGGCGTCGCGGCTGGCTGCGGCACCTGCACGCTGACCCCGCCTTCATTCAGGCGGAGATCGACGGGCACGCCCTGAATCTCCGTGGAGAGCACTGCCTCCCCATCGCGCAGTTGCAATTGCACGGGCGCATCGCCGGTGGGGATCACATCCTCCGCCGGTACGTCCTGCGGCTGCACCGGCCCGCCCGGATCGGCGCGAGGCGTCGGGCGCGGTGCGACGCGGCGATCCTCTCCCGATGCCTGCCGCATGAAATCGCGCCAGATACGCGCGGGCAGGCCGCCACCGGAAATGCCGTTGAGCGGCGAATTGTCGTCATTGCCGATCCACACGCCCACCACCAGATCACCGGCATAGCCCACAAACAGCGCATCGCGATTATCCTGCGTCGTCCCCGTCTTGCCGAAATTGGGGCCGGACAGCATCGCCGCCCTGCCCGTGCCGCGATTGATGGCCGCACGCAGCATTTCCTCCATCGCCTCATGCTCCCGGCGCGGCAGGCTGTCCTGATCGTTCCACAACCAGTCGAACCAGCCCGGTTCTTCCGCCGCGAAAGCGCGCGGTTCCACGGGGAAACTGTTGGCCGCGACCCCGGCATAGGCGGCCGTCAGTTCCAGCAGGGTCATGGTGGAGGTGCCCAGCGCAAGGCTGGGATCGCCGGCCGGCATGGGCGAGGTGACGCCGAGTTCGCGCGCGACACGGATCACCTCTTCCGATCCCACCTGCTGCAACAGCCGCACCGCGGCCACGTTGCTGGAGCGGGCGAAGGCATCGGCCAGCGTGATCGTGTCGGAATAATTGCCGCCAGCGTTCTGCGGGCGGTAGCTGCCTGTTTCGATGGGCCGGTTATCGATCGGATCGTCCGGGCTCATCCCGTCTTCCAGCGCGGCCAGATAGACGAATAGCTTGAATGTGGAGCCGGGCTGGCGGCGCGCCTGCGTGGCGCGGTTGAAGGGCGAGGCGCCATAATCGCGCCCGCCGATCATCGCCACAACCTCGCCATTGGTGCGCATAGCCACCAGCGCGACCTGTGCATTGCCCAGCGGCGCCCTTTCAATCGCGCGCCGTGCCGCTGCCTGAAGCCGCGAATCGAGGGTCGTCGCCACGGTCTGGCGGGCATAGCCGACCTCGCTCAGCCGCCGTGCTTCGGGCAGCGCCCAGTCCGCGAAATAGGTGCCGGTGGGCAGATCGTTGCGCGAACGAACGTCGAGGCGCGGACTGGGCAAGGCGTGTGCTTCCGCCTGCGTCAGATAGCCGGCATCCACCATCGCGCCGAGCACGGTGCGCATCCGTTCTTCCGCCAGCCCGTAATTACCGGTCGGGGCGTAGCGTGAGGGCGCCTGCAACAACCCGGCGAGCATAGCCGCCTGTTCCACCCGCAGCTTTTCCGGCTGGCGATAGAAATAATGCAGCGAGGCGGCCCGCAACCCATAGGTGTTGTCACCGAAATAGGCGTTGGAGAGATAGCGTTCGAGAATCTCGTCCTTGCTCAGCCATGCCTCCAGCCAGAAGGCGATCAGCGCCTCGCGCGCCTTGCGGGTCAGGCTCTGTTCCGGGGACAGGAAGGTGAACTTCGCCAGTTGCTGGGTGATGGTGCTGCCGCCCTGGGTGCGCCCGGTGGTCAGGTTGCTCCAGATCGCGCGGGCGATACCGCGCGGGTCGACGCCCCAATGGTCGTAGAACCGGCGATCTTCGATGGCGAGAAACGCATCCACGACATGCGGCGGCAGGTCGGCCACCGCCACGGGCGTATCCACGATCGCGCCATTGCGGGCGATGGGCGTGCCATCGGCGGCCAGCAAGGTCAGTTGCGGCGGCGCTATCGGTTGCAGGGATTTGGAAAGCGGCGCGGTGATGGCCAGCCAGGCCAGCAGCACGATCAGCAGCGCCAGCAGCCCCGCGGCGATACGCACCGCCCACCATGTCCGCCCCCGGCCCTTAGGCGCAGGTGGATCATCCCACCCGTAAAATCCGAAATCGGCGTCACCCGGCGCGGGATCGTAGAGCGGGGACAGCGGCAGATCGTCGTCATCCACGGGGCCGGCCTGCGCAACGCGGGCGCGCGACCATGGCCAGCGCCAGCCGCTGCGCCCCTGCCGATAGCGATGCGACGGCATTTCCATCACCCCTGTGTTAGCGCCGCAACACAGCGATGGCGAGCCTTTTCCGCGTGGAATGTATCATGTCGATGCTAATCACTTGCAGCCCCACAGCGAGCCAGTTAATTAGCCTACTAATTATTAGTAGGAATAATGTGATTCCGGGAGCGTCATTGTGGAAGTGAACAAGCTGCATCCGATCTTCGCGGCCGAACTGATCGGCGCGGATGCCTCTCAGCCGGATGCCGCGCTGGTCGATCTGGTCGAAGATCTCATGCGCGAACATGCGATATTATGTATCCGCGACCAGAACCATATCGACGATGAACAGCACCTTGCATTCGCCCGCGCCTTCGGCCCGCTGGAACTGCCGGGGCCGAAGCGCCCTGGCCCCGCGCGCATCGCCTATGGCCTGTATGACGCATCCAATCTCGACGAGAATGGCGAGATCGTGGACCCGGAATCGCTGAAGGCGAAGTTCGCGAAGGGGAACGAGTTGTTCCACGCCGATTCCTCCTTCAACGAATTGCCCAGCAAATGGTCGATGCTGCGCGGCGTGATCGTTCCGCCCGAAAGGGGGGAGACCGAGTTCGTCGACATGCGCCATGTCTATGACGAGATGCCGGCCGAGATGAAGTCCCGGATCGAGGGGCTGGAGGCGGAACACAGCTTCCTGCACAGCCGCAAAAAAGGCGGCGCGCCGGTGGCGGACGACAACCCCATCGCGCCCTATATGCGGGCGATCCAGCCGCTGGTGCGCGTCAGCCCATCGGGGCGGCTCGCGCTGTTCGTGGGATCGCACGCCTTCCGGGTGGTGGGGATGGAGGAGGAAGCCGGCATTGCCCTGCTGGAAGAACTGGTCACCTTCGCCACCCAGCCCCGCTTCATCTATTCCCACAAATGGCGACAGGGGGATCTGCTGATCTGGGACAATCGCTGCACCCTGCATCGCGGGACCGGCTTCGATTACGCCCGCTACAAGCGGGACCTGCGCCGCGCCAATGTCAACGAATCGGGCGAGGAACGCAGCGCGATCCCGGAATCGCTGACGCTGGAAAACGTGCGCGACCCGGCCAAGGGCTGAGAGGCCCGGCCGGGGGCCTGAACGGTCGGGCCGGGATTTGCCCGGCCCAGCCCGTCAGCCAGCCTTGGCGACGATGCTTTCGGGCAGTTCCACGCCGAAGACGCGCTGGTAATATTCCGCAACCAGCGTCCGCTCCGCCTCGTCACATTTGTTGAGGAAGGACAGGCGGAAGGCGAAGCCGACATCGCCAAAGATCTCGGTATTCTGCGCCCAGGTGATGACCGTGCGCGGGCTCATCACCGTGGAGATGTCGCCGCCGATGAAGCCCTGCCGGGTCAGGTCCGCCACGCGGATCATGTCGGCCACCTGCTTTGCCGGCAGCTTCGTCTTGGCGCCCACGATGGCGCGTTCGGTTTTGGCTGGCAGATAGTTCAGCCCCACCACGATGTTCCAGCGGTCCATCTGGCCCTGGTTGATCGCCTGCGTGCCGTGATACAGCCCGCTGGTATCCCCCAGGCCAACGGTGTTGGCCGTGGCGAACAGGCGGAAATTCGGATTGGGCCGGATCACGCGGTTCTGGTCCAGCAAGGTCAGCTTGCCTTCCGTTTCCAGCACGCGCTGGATCACGAACATCACGTCTGGCCGGCCGGCGTCATATTCGTCGAACACCAGCGCCACGGGATGCTGCAAGGCCCATGGCAGCAACCCTTCGCGGAATTCCGTCACCTGCAACCCGTCGCGCAGCACGATGGCGTCGCGGCCGACCAGGTCGATACGGCTGATATGCGCATCGAGGTTGATGCGGATGCACGGCCATTTGAGGCGCGCGGCCACCTGTTCGATATGGGTGGATTTGCCCGTGCCGTGATAGCCCTGCACCATCACGCGGCGATTATGGGCAAAGCCGGCCAAGATCGCGAGCGTCGTATCCGGATCGAACACATAGGTTTCGTCCAGATCGGGCACGCGTTCGTCCGCTTCGGAAAAAGCCGGCACCTTCCAGTCGATATCGATGCCGAAAGTCTCGCGGACGTCGACTTCGCGATCGGGGGCGGCCAGCACGGTCGTATCGGACGGGTGGGTCTTGCTCATCTCGTTCATCGCTCCGGTGACTAGACGGGCCGGAGAGGGCCTGCAACAAGCAATGCCCGGATGGGAGGATGCCCGATGAAGCTGTATGGATTTCCGTTGTCGCCCTTCGTGCGCAAGGTGGCAGTGACGCTGGCCGAAAAGGGGCTCGATTTCGATTGGGAACCGACCAATCCCGGAAAACCGGGGGAAGAGTTCCTGCGCATCAGCCCGTTCAGCAAGATTCCCGCGCTGGCCGATGGCGATTTCGCGCTCGCGGATTCGAGTGCGATCATTGCCTATCTGGATGCGCAATACTCCACCCCTGCCCTGCTGCCGGCCGATCCGCGCGCACGCGGCCGGGCGGTGTGGTTCGACGAAATGGCCGATACGGTCCTGATTCCGGCTGCCGCGCCGATCGTGCAGAACCGCTTCCTGAAACCCGCCATCTTCGGCACCGAAGGCGATGAAGCGGCAGCAGTCGCGGCAGAAGAAGCGGCGCTGCGGCCGCTCGATTATCTGGAAGGCGCGTTGGGCGACGATGGTTGGCTGGACGGCGATTTTTCGCTCGGCGACATCACGGTGGCCTCCGCAGGCAAGACGCTGAGCTATGCCGGCTGGTCGATCGACGCGGCGCGCCACCCGCGCCTTGCGGCATGGTACGGGCGGGTCACCGCGCGCCCCGCCTGGCAGGAAGTGGCGGAGCGGGAGGCCGGCATTTTCGCAGCGCTCCGCGCGCATTGACCAGCCATTGACGGGGGATCAGCCGGGGCGGATGTCCGCCCTGTCGATCTTGGGCGGCAGGGCGAAGCAAGCGGCGTAGCGACGGGCGACATCCCGATCCCCTTCCACCACCAGATCGGTGCTGGCCTCCACATCTTCCAGCGGTTGATGGCCGTAGAAGACCCGCAGCAGGGGAAGCGGGGCGGAGGTGCGGAACACCGCATCCCCTTCCCGCACGTCGCCCCTGCGGATCGGCAAGGCGCCATCGGCGAGTTCGGCCACGAACTCCTCCCCTCCCACCGCGAAGCCGACCTTGGCATGGACGCCCCGCGCAGCTTCAGGCGACAGCATGGTGCGCATCGAAAGCATCAATGAGACCGGCGTCAGGGGCAGCTGCGGATTATGGTCCGGCGACCGGGTCGCCCAGCGCCCCAGTTCCTGCATCAGCGGTTCCGTAAGATAGCCCCATTGCGTGAGTTCATAGATCTGCGCGGCGGCTGGCGGCGGCAGCTTGCGGTGAATCAGGATGCCCTCCTCCTCCAGCTTCGACAGCCGCTCCGTCAGCACCTTGGCGGAAATCCCGGGCAGGCTGGCGCGCAGGTCGGAAAAGCGGCGGCCGCCCAGCATCAATTCGCGTATGATCAGCAGCGACCACCGCTCCCCGATCAATTCCATCGCGAAGGCGGTGCCGCAGGCGTCCTCATACCACCGGCCATGGGCGGCTTGCGGTGACTCGGTTTCTTTTTGTAACTTCATTGTTGCCTTTAGTAACTTAACCACGCATCAAGCTCAAGTTCGATTCGGAAACGAGATGGAGAGGAACCGGCCGTGACCAAGATGATTTTCGTGAACCTTCCGGTCACAGACCTTGCGCGATCCATGGCGTTCTATGAAGCGGTCGGTTTCACCAACAATCCGCAATTCACCAACGATCAGGCTGCGGCGATGGTCTGGTCCGATGCGATCATGGTGATGCTGCTGCGCCATGATTTCTGGAAGACCTTCACCCCCAAGCAGATCCCCGACGCGAAACACAGCGCGCAGGTGCTGCTGGCGCTGAGCCAGGACAGCAAGGAAGCGGTGGAAGATATCGTGAGCAAGGCCGTCGCTGCCGGCGGCACATCCGATCCCACGCCCAAGCAAGATATGGGCTTCATGTACGGCCGCAGCTTCGAGGATCCGGATGGCCATATCTGGGAAAACGCCTGGATGAACATGGATGCCATCCCCGAAGGCGAAACCGTGGCGGAACAACCGCTGGGCTGAACGCAAACAGGGCGGCAAGGCGGGCCGCCGCCCGCTCCGTCTGGTGTTGCAGATCATCGGAAAGGACGGAACATGCCTGTCGATCCGAATGCCGAGCGGGAAATCACCGCCTATAGCTGGGTGCCGCCCGCCGCGCAGGGGCTGGTGCGCGACCTGCGCGCAAGGTGGGCGCTGGAGGAAGCCGGCCTGCCCTATCGCGAGCGTCTGTTCGATGTGCGGCACAAGCCGGACGACTATGTCCGGGATCAGCCCTTCTGCCAGGTGCCGGCCTTCCGCCATGGCGCGATCCGCATGTTCGAAAGCGGCGCGATCACGCTGCATGTGGCCGAACAATCGGAGGTTCTGCTCCCCCGCGATCCGGCCGCGCGGGCTCGCGCCGTCACATGGCTGTTCGCCGCGCTGGATAGTGTCGAACCGGCGCTGTGGGGCCTGATAGAAGTCAATCTCGATCCCGATGCGGAATGGTCCAGATTGCGCCGCCCCATCGCGGAACAGGCCGCGCGGAAACGCCTCGGCCAATTATCCGCCTCGCTTGGCGACCGTGAATGGCTGGACGGCAGCGGCTTCACCGCCGGCGACCTGATGATGGCCACCGTGCTGCGGATCCTGCGGCAGACCACCCTCCTCACCGAATACAGCAATCTGGCCGCTTACAAGGCCCGATGCGAAGCCCGGCCCGCCTTTCGGCAGGCGCTGGCCGACCAGCTTGCCGCGATGGGCGTGCAGGCCGAACCCAACGGAGAATGATGCCATGACCTATGTGGATGGATTTCTGCTCGCCGTACCAACGGCCAACAAGGACGCCTATCGCGCACATGCGGAAGGTGCTGTCCCGATCTTCAAGCGGCTGGGCGCAGACCGGCTGGTCGAAGGCTGGGGCGAGGAGGTGCCGCGCGGGGAGGTGAACGACCTCTATGGCGCGGTAGAGGCCAAGGACGATGAAACCGTCCTGTTCAGCTGGATCGAATATCCTGACAAGGCCACGCGCGATGCCGCGGGCAAGGCGATGATGGAAGATCCGGACATGCAGACCATGCCGGAAATGCCCTTCGACGGGATGCGCATGATCTGGTCCGGCTTCGAGGTGCTGAACAGCGCCGGCCCCGGCGGCAAGGCGGGCTATATCGATGGCGTGGTCGTGCCCGTTCCGGAAGATAAGAAGTCCGAATACAAACAGTTCTGCATCGATGTTGCAGCACCCTTCATCGAAAACGGCGCGCTGCGCGTGGTCGATGGCTGGGGCGACGATCTGATGGAAGGCAAGCAGACCGATTTCCACCGCGCCACCCATCGCAAGGATGGGGAAACCGTGGCCTTCGGCTGGGTGGAATGGCCGGACAAGGCGACGCGCGACAAGGCATGGCAGGCGCTTGAACAGGATGACAGGCTATCGGCGCCCGGCCGGCCCTTCGACGGGAAGCGGATGATGTTCGGCGGCTTCACGCCGATCGTGGACATCTGATCCATCCTGACGGGCGAAAGCGGGCCTCCATTCCCACGCTCGCTTTCGCCCGGCCATGACCGGGATGCAGGAGACACCGATGGTCAATCCCCATGGAACACCGATCTGGTATGAATTGATGACCCCGGACAGCGGGGCGTCGGCCAGTTTTTATGAAGGCGTGATCGGATGGCGGGTGGCGCAGCCCACTGCCGGGCCGATGGATTACCGCCAGATCGATACCGGCAGCGCCGCGGTCGGCGGCATGCTGGCCCTGTCGCCGCAAATGCTGGAAGGCGGCGCCCGGCCGGGCTGGATGGTCTATATCGGCGTGGACGATGTGGACGCCGCGGCCGGGGAACTGGTCCGCAATGGCGGCAGCATCCACATCCCGCCCCGGGATCTGCCCGGTGTCGGCCGCATGGCCATGGTCGCGGACCCGCAAGGCACTGCCTTCTACATCATGCGCGGCTTCAGCGAGGAAGACAGCAAAGCCTGGGAACGGACGGGCATGGGCAAATGCAACTGGCAGGAACTGTCCTCACCCGATCCGGAGGCGGCACGCCGCTTCTATGCCGATGTGTTCGGCTGGTCCTTTCCCGACAGCATGCCGATGCCGGGCGGAGGATCCTATGAATTCATCGACGTGGGCGGGCAGACGATCGGCGCGATCATGCCTGCGGGCCGCGAACAGCCGGACGGATGGATGCTCTATTTCCGCGCTCCCGACATCGACCGGGCAGCCGCAAATGTGAAGGAGTCGGGCGGGACCGTCCGATCCGGCCCGATGGAGGTGCCCGGCGGGGACAGGATCATCACCGCTGCCGATCCGCAAGGTATCCCCTTCGGCATCGCCGCGCCTGGCCAAACTTGAACCAAGGAGAGAATGCCATGACAGAGCTGGTCACATGCCTGTGGTACGACGAGGGGCAGGCCCGCAATGCGGCGGAATTCTACGCCGCGACCTTTCCCGATAGCCATGTGGGACGCGCATCGCCTTCGTCGGTGGATAATCCCAGCACCCGCGAAGGCGAGGAACTGACGGTGGAGTTCACCGTGCTCGGCCGCAAGTTCGTGGGGTTGAACGGTGGTTCGGCGTTCAAGCCGACAGAGGCGACAAGCTTCATGATTATCACCGAAGATCAGGAAGAAACGGATCGGTATTGGGACGCGATCACAAGCAATGGCGGGCAGGAAAGCCAGTGCGGATGGTGCAAGGATCGCTGGGGCCATTCCTGGCAGATCACGCCCCGCATATTGCTGGAAGCCACGACCGGCCCGGATCGCGAAGCCGGCGCCCGCGCGACGCAGGCCATGATGACGATGAAGAAGATCGACATCGCCGCCATCGAAGCCGCGCGTCGGGGTTGATCGATGCTCGCGGTATATGGCCACCCCTTCTCGTCCTACACCTGGAAGGCGCTGATCCCCCTCTATGCCAATGGGACCGACTTCACCTTTCGGAGGGTGGGCCCGGATTATCCCGACCACGCCGCCTTCGTGCGGCAGGCGCATCCGGCGGGCAAATTTCCCGTGCTTGTCGATGCCGACCGGACGGTGGTGATAGAGGCCACCAGCATCGTGGAACATCTCGCCCTCCACCATCCCGGCCCCGCCCCTCTCATCCCTTCCGACCCGCAGGATGCGGCGCGGGTGCGGATGCTGGACCGGGTGTTCGACAATTACGTGATGGGCTCCATGCAGCGGGTGGTGGACGCTTACCTCGCCGATGGCGAAAATCCCGATCGAGCGCAGGTTTCCGGCGGCAAACAGGCATTGGTCCGCTCGTATCATTGGCTGGAGAACTGGCTTTCCTCCAACCGCTTTCCGCCGCACATCTCGCTGGTCAGTTGCGCGGCCGCCCCTTCGCTGTTCTATGCGGACTGGGTGGAACCGATCGGGCCAGGTTGCCCCCGGCTGCGCGATCTTCGCGCGGAGTTGCTCGCCCTTCCCGCCGTCGCCCGCTGCGTGGATGATGCCCGGCCCTATCGCGACTGGTTTCCGCCCGGCGCGCCGGACCGCGATTGAGGCGGCGCAAGGCGATTGACCGCATCGCATCGTTCCCTTAATGTTCCACATCGAGAGGAGCATCCGGATGGCCCGCTACACCTTCTTCTACAACCCGATGAGCCGGGCGCAGATCGCGCGCTGGGCCTTGCACGAGGTGGCGGCGGATTACGATTCCACCTTCGTGGCCTGGGACAACAAGCCGCAGGCGCTGCTGGATGCGAACCCGATGGCGAAACTGCCCACCATCATCCATCACACGGCGGATGGCGACCGTGTGGTGAGCGAAGCGGCGGCCATCTGCCACTACCTTGCGGAAATGGAAGCATCGGACCTCCTGCCCGAACCTGCGGAAAAGGCGGCCTATTTCCGCTGGCTGTTTTTTGCCGCCGGCCCTCTGGAAGCGGCGGTGACGGCGAAAGCCTTTGGCTGGGAAGTGCCGCCGGGGCGCGAAGGAACGATCGGTTTCGGGAGTTTTGACCGGGCCGTCGGTGCGCTGGAAGCATGGCTGGCGGATCATCCGCATGTATGCGGCGACAGGTTCACCATGGCCGATGTCTATGTGGGATCGCAGGTCGATTGGGGATTGCAGTTCGGCAGCTTGCCCGACCGGCCGGTCTTCGTCACCTATGCCGAACGATTGCGCACCCGCGATGCCTATCGCGCGGCCAAGGCGATCGATATGGGCTTGATCGAACGGATGCAGGCTGAACAATCCGGCACCGGGGATTGAACGGGAGGATTATCGAACATGGCTTATGTCAGCACCTGCCATTGCGGCGCCGTCAGCGCGACGGTCGAAGGCGACCTGCCCAGTCAGGGCATGACCTGCAATTGTTCGATCTGCCGCCGCAAGGGCAATATCCATCATTTCGTCGGCGCGGATCAGGTCACGCTGCAGAAGCCGGCGGGCGGCGTCGGCAGTTACAGTTTCAACAAACATGCGATCCGGCATCAATTCTGCAATGTTTGCGGCTGCGCACCCTTCGCCGAAGGGGAAATGCCGGACGGAACCAGAATGGTGGAGATCAATCTGCGCTGCGTGGCCGATTGCGACATCGCCAGCCTGACCATCACCGAAGTGGACGGCGCATCGCTTTAGGCGCACCGAATGGCCCGTCGGCCGCTGCGGCGGACGGCCAACGCCGGAATGACGAACGAAACGCCCTCACCCGAACCGATCGGTAAAGCATGGCGGTGCGGGTTGGGTGCGTCGCTCGGGAAAGGCGCTCCGCCCCGCTCGGTCAGGCGAAAGCCGTCGCCCGGCGCAGCAGTTGATAGGCCTCGACCACGCGTTGCAGGCGCGCTTCCTGGCTGCGGTCCCCGCCATTGCGATCGGGATGGTAACGCCGCACCAGCTCGGAATAGCGGCGCCGCAGCTGCGCGCTGTCCGTCTGCGGCGACAGGCCCATGATGACCAGCGCCTCCCGCTCCTGCGCGTTGAAGCGGATCGCCTGCCGCGATTGGCGGGCGCGCCCTTCCGCATTGCGGCGGATTTCGCTGGCGCGCGCGCCGATGGCGTCGATCGGATCGTCGAAATCCGCCCAGCGCGGCATGGCGGCGCCCGCATCCGGGCGGAAGGCCCGCGTCTCGTTCGCCCAGCCAGCCAGCGGGGATTGCGCGGCCAGGATTTCGTCCGCGCTCATCCCTTCGAACCAGTCATAGCCGGAATTGAATTCGCGCACATGATCGAGGCAGAACCAGCGCCAGTCACCCGGCCCATCCGGGCTGGAACCGCGGGTGCCGGGCGCGCGAAATTCCCCCACCTCGTCGCATCCGGGCGCTTCGCATTCCCGCTGGCTATCCTCGAATCGACCGTGAAACTTCTGGTGGCGCATTCGATTAAGGATGGTGATACTGCCGCCCGATGAAAACCCCCAGGCGGGGCGAACGATGATTTTCAAGGACTTGTGATGAGCGGACCGATCCAGCGCGAAATGGAAACCCTGTTGCAGGAAGCGTTCCTGCCGACACGGCTGGACGTCATCAACGATAGCGCGCACCACCATGGCCATGCCGGGGATGACGGCAGCGGGGAATCGCACTTCACCGTGCTGATCGAGAGCGCCGCCTTCACCGGGAAGAACCGGCTGGAACGGCAGCGGCTGGTCAACCGCGCGCTGGGCGACATTCCCGGAGAGCGGGTGCATGCGCTGGCGATCCGCGCGTTTGCCCCGGGGGAGGCGCCTTCGTGACCTGCGATCTCTGGTACTGGCCGGGTATCCAGGGGCGCGGCGAGTTCGTGCGCCTGTGGCTGGAGGCGGCCGGTGTTCCCTATCGTGACCGCGCGAGGGAAGATGGCGTCGATGCGCTGGTGCGCGATATGGAGGAGCGAGGCCCGACCGGCCCCTTCGCCCCGCCCTATCTGGTCGATGGCGATGTGACGATCGCGCAGGTCGCGCATATCCTCGCCTATCTGACACACAGGCACGGCCATGGCGGTGGCGATCTTCCCGCCGACCTCCGGCTGATCCAGTTGCAACTGACCATCACTGACATGGTGGCAGAGGTGCATGGCGTGCATCACCCGATCAGCGGTTCGCTCTATTACGCCGACCAGAAGGATCAGGCGCGGCAGACGGCGCGCTTTTTCCGTGACGAGCGGATGCCGAAGTTCCTGAGCTATTTCGAAGGCAATCTGGCCGCCGCCCCCGGCCCCTTCATGCTGGGCGAGGCATGGAGCCATGTCGACACCTCGCTGTTCCAGCTCGTTGAAGGGCTGGCCTACGCCTTCCCCCGCCGCATGGCCGCGCTGAAGGAACGCTATCCCCGCCTTCAGGCAATGCGCGACGCCGTGGCAGGGATCGAAGGCATCGCCGCCTATCTCCGTTCCAACCGGCGCGAACCCTTCAACGAGGACGGCATTTTCCGCCACTATCCGGAACTGGACGAGGAATGACTGGCAGGCAGGACCGGTGCTGCTCCTGCCTGAAGATCCTGCTCTGATCGTTCACGAGACATCGTGATTTCGATGGCGGGATGTGCGGGTGCTGGCTTCTCATCCCGCTGGACAGACGGCATCGGCAAACCTATCTGCCCGCACAGCGCGAGCCTCTTACGGGTTTCCGGCTGTCGCGCGCTTCTCCTCGAGCCCGCAACAATGGCGCATATGCTATGGCGTGGGTCTTCCTCGGCGTTGCCGTTATTACCGAGATCGTTTGGGCGCTCAGCCTCAAATGGGCAGCGATGCAGGCGTCTGTCCTTGCATCTGCGGTGCCGATCACCCTCAGCTTCGTGAATATGGGCCTGCTGGCCCTGGCGATGCGCGGCCTTCCGGCGGGCACCGCCTATGCGATATGGACGGGCCTCGGCGCGGTCGGGGTCACGATCTTCGGCGTGATCCTTTTCAAGGAAACGCTCAATCCCATCCAGATCGCCTTCATGGGACTGATCGTCATCGGCGTTGTCGGTACGAAATTATTCGCCGCAACATGATGATCCTTGCGCAGAACGCTCCGCAAATGACTGTGAAGAACGGATAATATCCGCAGGGGTGGAGATTTGGGCGTGCGCGAGGCGCATCAGGTCGCGTCTCGTCGCCGCGGCGGCCGGGATCGAGGCGTCACGATCACTGGCCCGCCAGCCGGAATGTCTCTACCGTCATGCGCTGCAGATGCCCCCTCTTCCCAAGGAGCCACCATGAGCATCATCCAGACCGTCACGCCCGTCACCCACGATCTGGGCGGCTTCCAGGTGCGCCGCGCCATACCCAGCCCACAATTGCGGATGGTGGGGCCGTTCGTCTTCGTCGACCAGTTCGGGCCGGCGCGGCTGGAGCGGGGACAGGGCATGGATGTGCGCCCGCATCCGCATATCAATCTGGCGACCGTGACGTGGCTGTTCGAAGGCGCGATCGACCATCGCGACAGCCTGGGCACCTTCTCCACCATCCATCCCGGCACCGTGAACCTGATGACCGCCGGGCGCGGCATCGTCCATTCGGAGCGCAGCCCGCAGGACGAGCGGGATAATGGCCCCGCCATGTACGGCATGCAGACATGGCTCGCCCTGCCCGACGGGATGGAGGAGATCGACCCCGCCTTCGAGGCGGTGGACGACCTGCCCGTGCTGGAAGATCAATGCGTCAGCGCGCGGATCATCATGGGGCAATTATGGGGCAAGCGCGCCCGCACCACGACCCATGCCGAAACCATCTATGCGGAAATCAATCTCGGCCCCGCTGGCGCGGTGCCGATCGAGGCGGAAGCCGATGAGCGCGCGGTGATGCTGGTCGGCGGGGAGGCCAGCGTGGATGGGCAGGCGCTGGTGCTGTACGAACTGACCCTGCTCAAGCCGGGGCAGGAAATGGTGCTGCGTTCCGACCGCGGCGGCAAGGTGATGCTGCTGGGCGGGGAAGCCTTCACCACGCGGCGCCATGTATTCTGGAACTTCGTCAGTTCCAGCCGCGACCGGATCGAACAGGCGAAGGAGGATTGGAAGGCCGGCCGTTTCCCGGTTGTGCCGGGCGACGATCAGGAATTCATCCCCCTGCCCGACAAACCGAAAACCGTCAGCTATCCCTGACCCTCAGGCGGGGGCTGCGGATGGGAGCCATTCCACCATCTTCAGCCCCGCCAGCTTCTGCCGGGCGAGCGTGGGATCGCGGATTTCATCGAACACCAGCTTGCCCTGCAGGGCGCCCATATCCATGCTGACATCCAGCAGCAGCGCATCCCCGGCGGCGAGTGTCACCTCGACATCCCTGCGCGAACTTTCGGTCTGGCTGGACATGCGGGCGCTGATCCGATGGCTGCCGGGCGCCACATCCGCCATCAGGAAATAGCCCGACCGGATCTGCCCATCGAGCCTTGGCCCCTGGCCGTCCGCAGCGCCGGTAATGGTGACATTCAGCCCCTGCATCCCGCCCACGAAACCCTTGCGCATCACATAGATACGGGCCTGACCTGCGGCAGACTGGAAACCTCGCGCGGCCTGCGCGGTCGCATCATCGACGGTCGCGCCTTGCTTGTTCCGCATCAACACGAAGATGACGAAGCCGATCGCCACCACCAGGCATAGCAGGCCGATCAGGGGATAGCGCAGGCCAAGGAACAGGCCCAATATCACCGCCACCGCGAAGATGGCGATATTGCGCGGGGTCATTCTCATCCGGCTTCCTCTCTCGCATCCATTTGTGCCTATAGGCCATGGTATCAGCCCATCGGCATCTGGCCAGCGCGCGTTTGCAGGCTGCCGGGCGGCACGTTGATAGTGAGGACGCATGATGCAGCACCCCGCCCGCATGGCAGCGTGGCAACCGATGGCAGAGCAGGATTTGCCGGCAGTGGCCGCCATTTCGGACGCGGTGCATGGCCGCTATACGGAAGACGAGGCCGTGTTTGCAGAGCGGCTGGCGCTTTTCCCGGCAGGTTGCCGCGTGCTGCGGAAAGATGGGGCAGTGGCTGGCTATCTGATCGCCCATCCGTGGCATTGCGACGCGCCGCCCGCGCTGAACGCCTTTCTCGGCGGCATCCCCCATGATGCGAACGGCTTCTACCTGCACGATCTCGCCCTCCTGCCAGCCGCGCGCGGGGAGGATGCCGGGCGCAGCGCGCTGGACCATGTGGAGGCATTGGCGCGCGAGGGCGGGTTTGCCGATATCACCCTGATGGCCGTCAACGGCGCGGATGCCTATTGGCGGCGGATGGGCTTCGTCGCGGTGGAAAATCCGCCGCGCACCTATGGTGCGGAAGCGGTGTTCATGCGGCTTAAGCTGGCATAGCTTACCGCGCTTCCAGCCACTTCACCCACGCGCCATGGGGGTGGGCCTCCGCCAGTAACTGCTCTTCCTCCCCGCCCGGCCAGTAGCGGATGCGCAATTCATGGCGGAAGGTCTGGCGGTTCGTTTCCAGCCGCACCCAGGCGAGCGGACGATCGGCGGTGGCCGCCTGCCCGGCCCGCTCCATTTCAGCGGTGATGGCGCGCCGCGTCTCCTGCGGCAGATATTGCCACATCACGGAATGATACAGCACCCGCGTGACACCCTGTTCCTGCGGCGCTGCCAGCATGTCATGCACGAAGGCGCCTGCATCCTTCCTCTCGAGCAGCGGGGGCCGTTCTGCCGCGAGGCGGGCGGCAGCATCCAGCCGGGCCATGCGTTCCTGCGCATCGGCCCAGACATAGGCTTTCAGCCGCAGCACCTCCACCGGGTCGGACAAATCCACCGGGGCCACGTCGCAGCCCCTTATGGCGACAATTTCCACCTCAGCCACTGGCGGGGGCGGCCCCTGCCATTCCGGCTCGATATGCATGGGCGATGCCGCCGGCCCCACGCGCACCCCGCCAAGGTCATAGGCGTAGCGTTCCATCATCGTGTTCACGCCCGCGCTGGCGCCGATCTCGTTCAGTTCGAAACGCGGACCCAATCGGGTGGAGAGCCAGAGCAGCCCTGCCATGATGCTGGCGGACCGGCCTGCCTCGTTGGTCTGGGGCGGGCTGTCGAGCCAGGGGGCAAGCTGCGCGTCATATGCGATGGCCAGCCGCGCCACCAGCGCGTCGATCGCGTCCTGATCCGTCAGTTCGCCGGAATAGACGGTCGCCAGAGAGCGATCCTGCCCCGACAGATAGAGATGATGCAGCCCGCCCGCGACCCTGAGGGGCAGCGCGTCTTCCAGGCTCAGCCCCTGCCAGCCATTCATGCGCGCGGCGAGCGCGGTGGGCGTATCGAGGATCGCGAGTTCCGCCCGCACGATGCGCCCGGTGCGCGGCGCGCCGGCCCGTTCGGCGTGGCTGGCCTGCCATTCGATCGCGCGGCGCAGGTCGGTGATCTCCATTACGGCTGCAGATTCCGCGCCGCCCTGTGCCGCCTCACTCGCCATCGCCGTTGCCCTTTCGCCTGCCCTTGCCTATGCGCGCGCCATGAGCGCACCTCTGACCTTCGCCGTGCCCAAGGGCCGCATCCTTGACGAAGCGCTGCCGGTGATGGCGCGCGCCGGGGTGGTGCCCGAAGCCGCCTTCCACGACAAGGGCAACCGCAGCCTGAGCTTTGCCAGCGAAGACGGCACGACGCGCATCATCCGCGTGCGCGCCTTCGATGTGGCGACCTTCGTGGCGTTCGGCGCGGCGCAGGCGGGCATCGTCGGCTCCGACGTGATAGAGGAATTCGATTATTCGGAACTCTACGCCCCGGTGGATCTGAACATCGGCCATTGCCGCCTGTCCGTGGCGGAGCCCAAGGATGCGGGCAGCGGGCCTGCCAGCGCCAGCCATATGCGCGTTGCCACCAAATATCCGAACATCACCAAGCGGTGGTTCGAAAAACAGGGCATCCAGGCCGAATGCGTGAAGCTGAACGGCGCGATGGAACTCGCGCCCAGCCTCGGCCTGTCGCTGCGGATCGTGGACCTGGTGTCCACCGGCACCACGCTGCGGGAAAACGGCTTGGTGGAAAGCGATGTCATCATGCCGATCAGCGCGCGCCTGATCGTCAACCGCGCGGCGTTGAAGACGGATCCGCGCGTGGCCGCGCTGGTCGATCGCTTCCGCGCGCTGTCCGGGCAGGAGGCCGCCTGATGCTTCGCCTTTCCACCAGTGACCCGGATTTCGAAACCAGCTTCGCCCGGCTGGTCAACAATCGCCGCGAAAGCGCGGGCGACGTGTCGCGCACCGTGGCCGATATCCTGTCCGATACACGGGCGCGCGGCGATGCGGCGCTGGCCGACTATACCGCCCGGTTCGACAAGCACAGCCTGACCAGCGAAGCGGACTGGCGCATCGCGCCTGCGGATTGCAAGGCCGCCTTCGATGCGCTCGACCCCCCGCTGCGCTCGGCGCTGGAACTGGCGGCGGAACGGATCACCGCCTATCACCGGGACCAGCTGCCGCAGGATCGCGATTTCACCGACGCTGCCGGCGTGCGGCTGGGCGCGAAATGGCGCCCGGTGGATGCGGCCGGCCTGTATGTGCCGGGCGGCCGCGCGTCCTACCCCTCCTCCCTGTTGATGAACGCCATCCCGGCGCGGGTCGCGGGGGTTGAACGGCTGGTGGTGGTGACGCCCACGCCGAAGGGTGAGACCAATCCGCTGGTGCTGGCCGCCGCCCATCTGGCTGGGGTGGAGGAATTGTGGCGTATCGGCGGCGCGCAGGCGATCGGCGCGCTGGCTTATGGCACGCAGCGCATCCGCCCTGTCGATGTCATCACCGGGCCGGGCAATGATTACGTGGCAGAAGCGAAGCGCCAGCTTTACGGCGTGGTCGGCATCGACATGGTCGCCGGGCCGAGCGAGATCCTGGTGATCGCGGACGGGCGCAACGATGCGGACTGGATCGCGGCCGATCTTCTCAGCCAGGCGGAACACGATCCGTCGTCGCAATCCATCCTCATCACCGACGATGCCGCCTTCGCCGAACAGGTGGAAGACCGGATCGACGTGCAATGCGCGATGCTGTCCACCGAACGCACAGCGCGGGAAAGCTGGCGCAACCATGGCGTGCTGCTGGTGGTGCGCGACCTGTCCGAGGCGCCCGCGCTAGCCAACCGTCTGGCGGCGGAGCATGTCGAACTGGCGGTGGATGATCCGGAGCCGATCTTCGCGCAATTGCGCCATGCGGGCAGCGTGTTCCTGGGCCGTCACACGCCGGAAGCGGTGGGCGATTATGTCGCCGGACCGAACCACGTCCTGCCCACCGGCCGCCGCGCCCGCTTCGCCAGCGGGTTGTCTGTGCTGGATTTCATGAAGCGCACCAGCTTCATTTCGCTCGACCGTTCGGCGCTCGACGCCATCGGCCCCGCCGCAATTGCCCTGGCGGAAGCCGAAGGGTTGCCCGCCCATGCCAATTCCGTGAAGCTGCGCCTGTCATGACTGCATCTGCCCGTTCCAAAGCCCGTTCCGCCGCTCGCCTTGCCGCCGTGCAGGCGCTGTATCAGCGGCACATGGAAGATGTTCCGCTGCCCCGCCTGCTCGATGAATTCCACCAGCACCGGCTGGGGCGAGAGATCGAGGATGCGCATTACGCCGATGCGGACGTGCCTTTCTTCGACGATATCGTGAAGGGCGTGGCCGCCCGTCAGGACGAAATCGACGAACTGATCCAGAGCCGGCTGGCACAAGGCTGGGCGGTGCCCCGGCTGGACAAGACGATGCTCCAGATCCTGCGCGCGGGCACTTACGAGCTGCTGGCGCGTCAGGATGTGCCCCACCCCGCCGCGATCAGCGAATATGTCGATGTCGCCCATGCGTTCTTCGATGAGCGGGAGGCGAAGTTCGTGAACGGCGTGCTCGACGCTGTGGCCAAAGCCGTGCGGTGAGCCGCGAGGCCACCTTCATAGATATACTGCGCGCCATCGCCCATCATCCGGGCGCGCGCGGCCTTGCCGATGATGCCGCCATTCTGGAAGTCGGCGCCGAAACACTGGTGCTGACTCACGATATGGTCGTGGAAGGGGTCCATGTCCTGCCCGGCGCCGATCCGGCCGATACGGCCTGGAAACTGGTCGCCACCAATCTGTCCGATCTCGCCGCCAAGGGCGCCCGCCCGCTGGGGGTGCTGCTGGGCATGATGCTGGGCGATGACGACGCCCGCTTTGCCGAAGGGCTGGCGGACGTGCTCGATCATTACGGTGTGCCCCTGCTCGGCGGGGATACGGTGGGGGGCGGCCCGCCGCGCGCGCTGGGGTTGACCGCTATCGGCCTTGCCACGCACCGCCCCGTCCCGGCCCGTTCCGGCGCGATGCCGGGCGATGTCCTGTGGGTCACGGGAACGCTGGGCGCGGCGATGATGGGTTACGAGGCGCTGCGCGATGGCGGCACGGACGATCCAACCGCCTATCTGCGCCCACTCGCCCGCCTGCCGGAAGGGGAGGCGCTGGCGCCGCTCGTCACCGCGATGATGGACGTGTCGGATGGCCTGCTGATCGACGCGTGGCGCATGGCGGAAGCAAGCGGCACGACCCTGTCGCTCGACAGCGCCCTTACCCCCATTGCCGCGCCGGAAAGCCGCCGCATGGATGCGCTGCGCTGGGGCGACGATTACGAATTGCTGTTTACTCTTCCGGAGGGGATCGCCCCTCCCGTCCCCGCCACCCGCATCGGCGCGGTCGAACCGCGCGGCTTCGTGCCCCTGTTCCTCGACGGCAATCCCATCGCACATAGCGAAGGGCTGGGCTGGCAGCACGGCTGAGCCTGTCTCGACACGCCGGGGCGCAAGGGCGTAGACTGGCGGCCATGTCCGATCCCGTCGACCGCCCCACCCCGCGCCGCAAACCGAAATCGGAAGCGACCGAGATCGGCGGCCGCGCGCTGAAGCCCGCCACGCTGATGATGGGTTATGGCTATGACCCGCTCTTGTCAGAAGGGGCGCTGAAGCCGCCCATCTTCCAGACCAGCACCTTCGCTTTCGAAAGCGCGGCTGCCGGCAAGCGCCATTTCGAGCGGCTGACCGGCCGCAGCACGGGCGATGTGGAAGGGCTGGTCTATTCCCGCTTCAACGGCCCCAACCAGGAAATCCTGGAAGATCGCATGGGCATCTGGGACCGGGCGGAAGATGCGCTGGTCTTTTCCAGCGGGATGACGGCGATCTGCATCCTGCTGATGACCTATTGCCGCGCGGGCGACGTGATCGTCCATTCCGGCCCGCTCTATGCCGCCAGCGAAGGATTCATCGCCAATGTGCTCGCCCGTTACGGCATCACCTATCTCGACTTTCCCGGCGGCGCGACGCGGGAGGAACTGGACGATGTGATCGCGCGCGCGAAGGCTCAGGCGGCGGCGCAGGGCGGCCGGGTGGCGATGATCTATCTGGAAAGTCCCGGCAACCCGACCAATGTGCTGGTGGATGTGGAAGCCGTGCGGGACGCGCGCGATGCCGCGCTGGACCCGGATGAAACGCCCATCGCCATGGACAACACCTTCCTCGGCCCCGTCTTTCAGCAGCCGCTTGCCCATGGCGCGGATATCGCTGTCTATTCGCTTACCAAATATGTCGGCGGCCATTCCGATCTGGTGGCGGGCTGCGTGTCCGGCAGCAGGCGGTGGATGAACCCGGTGCGCGCGCTGCGCAACACGATGGGCGGCATCTGCGATCCGAACACCGCCTGGATGCTGCTGCGGAGCCTGGAGACGGTGGAACTGCGCATGCGCCGCGCGACCGACAACGCGATCCGCGTGTGCGATGTGCTGAAGGATCATCCCAAGGTCGCCGGCGTCGGCTTCCTGGGGCTGCTGCGCGAGGGGCGGCAACACGACATCTATCGCCGCCATTGCAGCGGGCCGGGCAGCACCTTCTCGCTGTTCGTGAAGGGCGGCGAGGCGGAAAGCTTCCGCTTCCTCGACGCGCTGCAGGTGGCGAAGCTGGCGGTCAGCCTCGGCGGCACGGAAACGCTGGCCAGCCACCCCGCGGCGATGACCCATCTGTCCGTGCCCGACGACCGCAAGGCCGCGCTCGGCATCACCGACAATCTCGTGCGCATTTCCATCGGCATCGAAGACCCGGACGACCTGATCGCCGATTTCGAACAGGCGCTGGCTGCGGTTTGACGGGCGTTAAAGCGGCGCGCGGCAGGATTCACCCTAGCCTGTGACGATAGCCTCGCCAGAACCGGCACGGAGGTGAAAAGCCGCCCTCCAGACACCCGCTGGGTCAGCCTATCCCGCCCTGTTGGAATGGCCGAACTGGATAGCTTCGCCGCCGCAGCCGGCGGGGCGGCAGCTCATCCTCCCACTTCCGCCCTTGCCAACGGTCGCTGGTTCACACGCCCCGGCGCTAATGCGCGCTTACGTCCACGCCGCGTTTCGCCAGCAGGGGCTTCATTTCGAAATAGGCCTGCTTGGTCAGGTGCATCGGGATGTTGGGATAGAGGTGGTGGATCAGGTGAAACTCGATCCACATGGACAGGAAGCTGCCCACGCTGCTCTTGAAGATGCGCGTATTGTCATATCGGCCGGTGCCCGATTGCGGGTGGTGGGTTTCCCAGCTGAAGAACACGTGGGTATGGATCAGCCCCAGCCAGCGCGGCAGCCACCACACCATCGCCACTTCCATCGCATATCCCGCCAGCGCCATGCCGATGAAGAACAGCGTGCCGGCCAGTTGGGCCAGCACCGTTTCCTTCAACGCGCGCTTGGCTTCCGGCGTGCCGATTTCTTCCAACAGCACCCGCTTGATATGGTGCACCTGCGCCGTCTTGCCGGGCTGGCGGTTGAGCCACGCCTTCCACAGCGCCGCGCGCAGATGGGGCGCGCCATCGGGATAATCCGGGTCGCGCACCGGATCGTTCGGAAATTTGTGATGCTGAAGATGTGTGACCCGCGCGATGGAAAACGGGAACATCAGCGGCACCATGGAAAGCTGACCCGTCAACTCGTTCCAGAACCGCGCCTTCGTGCCCTGGCGGCCGATGGTGGAATGCATCGCCTCATGCGCGGTGACATAGCCGGCGGTGGTGAGGAGATAGGATATGATGAACGCCGCCCACAGCGGCATCACGCCGATGATCGTAAGCGGAAACAGCGACACCCACACGGCAAAGCCGAGCAGCGTCGCCATGACATATTTCCAGCGGATCGTCTGGCCGATATCGTAATATTTGCGCGCGATTTCCCGTTCCTGCCGCAGCAGGTCCACCCGCAGATGCTTGTCCAGCCCGCTGCCTTCGCCCAGCGGGATCGCGGGCGCATCGGGCGGCGCCAGCGCATCGGCCGATGCCGCCGGATCGAGGCGCAGCTGCTCCGTCAAAGCCACCGGCCCCGCAGCACGGCGTAAAGGCCCCATGGCGCGCCAATCAGCAGGCCGAAGGCGATGTGGCTCATCCCGAAGGGCGCGGGCACGTTCCAATAGGCCATGGTCTGCGCGATCAGCGGCGCGATGAAGCCTATGCCGAACAGGAACGGCATCCAGTAGAACAGCTTCCTGAGCGCGATTTCCATCGATGGGCCTTCCTTACAGCGCCGAAACGTCAACGCCGCGCTTCGCCAGGATCGGCTTGAGCGCGAAATAGGCGTCCTTGGTGCGGTGGTTGGGGATGTTGGGATAAAGGTGGTGGATCAGATGGGTTTCCATGCCCATCGACAGGACATGGCCCAGCCGGCTCCTGAAGATATTGGTGTTCTCGTACCGGCCGCGCTTGCCTTCGCGCGGGTGGTGCGGCGCCCAGCTGAGATAGAAGCGGATATAGCTGAGGCCGATATGGCGCGGCAGCCACCAGATCAGCGCGGCCTCTATCGCATAACCGCTCCACGCCATGGCGAACAGCACGGCCATGAACAGCAATTGCAGCTTCAGCGTATCCTTCAGCGCCCTGGCCGCTTCGGGGGTGCCCATTTCGGCCAGGATGCGCTTGTAATGATGGATCGACCCATCGACGCCCGGCTGGCGATTATACCAGGTCTTGAACCACGCCATCAGCGCGTTGGGCGCTTCATCCGTGTAATCCGGGTCCTTTTCCGGGTGATTGCAGTGGTAATGATGTTCCAGGTGCATCAGCCGCGCCATGGAAAAGGGGAACACGATGGGAATGGTCGAAACCTTGCCGACCCATTCGTTGATCCAGTAATTCCTGCTGCCCGGCCGCGCGATGTTGGAATGCATCGCCTCATGGCTGGTGACGTAGCCGCCGGTCGCGAAAATGCAGCTCAGCACGAAAGCCAGCGGCAAGTTGAGCCAGCCCATGATCGCGAGGGGGAAGAAGCTGAGCCAGATGGCGAAGCAGCCCCACGCCGCAACGACATAAGGCCACATCCGCCCGCTCTGGAACTGGCGGGCGATGGACAATTCCTGTTTGCGCAAATCGCGGCGCACGTGATCGTCCAGCCCGTCCGACTCGGCGAGCGGAAAGGCGCTTTCCCCTTCCATCCCGGCCAGTTCGATCTGGGTTGCGACCCCATCGCGTGTCAGCAGATGCGCTTCGTCCAGCGGTCCATCCGTCACCGTTTCACCTCGTTATCGCGGCACCTGCGCAGGCCCCGATTTATCCTTAATCTCTCATAAACCACGTTTCGCCGCAAGAATGCTGACATCGCCGTCACATTTCGGGGCGCGTTGCCATGCGCGGAAAGTCCCCCGCCGCCGCTGGACAAGAGGGCTTGCACGGGGTTCCCGGACGCGATAGCCCTTGCAACATTGCGCGGACCCGGCGCGAATGATCGGGCCGCGCGGGACAGGGGGAGCGCTCATGGGGCTCGTCGTCATTGCCATCGGCCTGGGCTTGCTGGCCGTCATTTATGGTTTCATCACCAGCCGCCAGGTGCTGGGCGCTTCGCCCGGTTCCACCCTCATGCAGGAAATCGCCGGCGCGATACAGGAAGGCGCGCAAGCCTATCTGAAACGGCAATACACCACGATCGGCATAGTGGGCGTGGTCGTGGCGATCATCGTCGCCCTGTTCCTCGGCCGGATCAGCGCGGCGGGCTTCGTGATCGGCGCGATCCTGTCCGGGGTCGCTGGCTTCATCGGCATGAACATCTCCGTGCGGTCCAATGTTCGCACCGCCTCGGCGGCGCAGACCGGGCTGCAAGCCGGCCTCACCCTCGCCTTCCGTGCAGGCGCCATCACCGGCATGCTGGTGGCGGGCCTCGCCTTGCTGGCGATTGCCGTGTTCTTCTGGGTGCTGGTCGATGTCATGGGCTTTGCCGCCAATGATCGGGTGGTGATCGAAGGGCTGGTGGCGCTGGCCTTCGGCGCGTCGCTGATCTCCATCTTCGCGCGGCTGGGCGGCGGCATATTCACCAAGGCGGCCGATGTGGGCGCCGATCTGGTGGGCAAGGTGGAAGCGGGCATCCCGGAGGACGATCCCCGCAACCCGGCCGTGATCGCCGATAATGTCGGCGACAATGTCGGCGATTGCGCGGGCATGGCGGCCGATCTGTTCGAAACCTATGTCGTCACTGTGGGGGCGACCATGGTCCTTACGGCGCTGTTGCTGACCGGCCTTGGCGATCTGCTGCTGCCGATGATGGCCCTGCCCCTGCTGATCGGGGGTGCCTGCATCGTCACCTCCATTATCGGCACCTATTTCGTGCGGCTCGGCTCCAGAGGCGCCGGGGCCAGCAACATCATGGGCGCGATGTACAAGGGGTTCCTTGTCACCGCGGTCCTGTCCATCCCGGCGATCTGGCTGGTGATGCAACTGGCGCTGGGCGACATGGCCGCCGTGATCGGCGGCGGTGAAGCGCGCGAGCTTGTCAATGTCGCGCCGGGGGAACCGGTGGATGTGGAAGGCACCGCCGCCCAGATCCGCGCCTTCACAGGCTGGGACCTGTTCTGGTGCGCGATGGTCGGCCTCGCCATTACCGGCCTCATCATCTGGATCACCGAATATTACACCGGCACCAATTACCGGCCGGTCCGCTCCATCGCGAAATCGTCGGAGACGGGGCATGGCACCAATGTGATCCAGGGGCTGGCGATCAGCCTGGAGGCAACCGCCCTGCCCACGCTGGTGATCGTCGCCGGTATCATCATCACCTTCCAGATCGCCGGGCTGATGGGCATCGCCTATGCCGCCACCGCCATGCTGGCGCTGGCCGGGATGGTCGTCGCGCTGGATGCGTACGGTCCCGTTACCGACAATGCCGGCGGCATCGCCGAAATGGCGGGGCTGGACGAAAGCGTGCGGGAAAAGACGGACGCGCTGGATGCGGTGGGCAACACCACCAAGGCGGTGACGAAGGGCTATGCGATCGGATCGGCCGGCCTCGCCGCGCTGGTGCTGTTTGCGGCCTACACCACCGATCTCACGCATTTCTTCCCCGATACGGACGTCGATTTCAGCCTCGAAAACCCTTACGTCATCGTCGGCCTGCTGCTGGGGGCGCTGCTGCCCTATCTGTTCGGGGCGCTGGGGATGACGGCGGTGGGTCGCGCGGCTGGCGATGTGGTCCAGGATGTACGCGACCAGTTCCGCACCAATCCCGGCATCATGGCCGGCACCTCCCGGCCCGATTACGCCCGCACCGTCGATCTCGTGACCCGCGCCGCGATCAAGGAGATGATCGTGCCCAGCCTGCTGCCGGTGCTTACGCCGATCGTGGTCTATTTCGTCATCACGCTGGTGGCCGGGCAGCACAATGGCTTCGCCGCGCTCGGCGCATTGCTGCTGGGCGTGATCGTGGGCGGCCTGTTCGTGGCCCTGTCGATGACATCAGGCGGCGGCGCGTGGGACAATGCCAAGAAATATATCGAAGACGGCAATCATGGCGGCAAGGGGAGCGAGGCGCACAAGGCGGCCGTGACCGGCGACACCGTGGGCGATCCTTACAAGGATACGGCCGGCCCCGCTGTCAATCCGATGATCAAGATCACCAATATCGTCGCATTGCTGCTGCTGGCGGCACTGGCGGGGGGATAAGGCCCGCCCATGGCCTGCTGCGTGTTTTCTTAAGGACGCGGTTTAAGCATTCCTTGGCATGGCCGCGCTAGGGTGGCGGGCACCGGGCATCCCGCCCGCCTTCGCGAAGGTAAACGCCGCTTGGCCAGCTGCGCCCCCGATCTGAACGATGGTGCCGCAATGCCGCGGCTTACGGCGCAGCATGGCGCGCCAACTGGCGATTCCACCTCGTCCCCGCGCCTCAGCACCCATGGCTGGAACGCCTGGGTCAGCCCCGCCACGCTTTCCGCATGGGGCGCGCTGGCTTCCTCCGCGACGGAACCCAATCCCTTTTACGAAAGCTGGTATCTGCTCCCATCTCTGCGGCAACTGGATGCCGGCGGGAAGGTGCGGTTGCTGGTGCTGGAGGCGGCAGGGCGGCTGGTCGGCCTGATGCCGATCCGCCTCAACAACAGCTATTACGGATATCCCCTGCCCCATTGGCGCAACTGGGTTCATGCCAATTGCTTCCTGGGCGCGCCGCTTGTGGCACCCGGGTTCGAACGCGCTTTCTGGGCCGCGTTGCTGCAATGGTGCGATGCCCGGCCCCATCCATCGCTGTTCCTGCATCTCGCCCACATGCCCGCTTCCGGCCGGCTGCACGATGCGCTGGCCGAAGTCTTGCGCGACCAGCCCCGCCCGGCCGCAACCGTGCTGCGGGAAGAGCGTGCCCTGCTTTCCTCCGCACTCACGCCGGCGGATTATCTCGATGCCTCCCTGTCCGGCAAGAAACGCAAGGAACTGCGCCGCCAGCAGCGCCGCCTTGCAGAAACAGGCTCGCTTTCCGTCACGCGGGAAAATCACGACATCGGCGTGGAACATTGGGCTGGCGAGTTCCTGGCCCTGGAACGTGCGGGCTGGAAAGGGCAGGCTGGCAGCGCCCTTGCTTCCCACCCCGCGACTGCGCGTCTGTTCCGCGAAGCGCTGGCCGGGGCTGCGCGGCGCGGGCGGCTGGAAAGGCTGGCGATACGGCTCGACGGACGGCCCATCGCCATGCTGGCCAGCTTCACCTGCCCGCCGGGCATGTTCTCTTACAAGACCGCCTTCGACGAAGGGCATGCCCGGTTCTCCCCCGGCGTGCTGCTGCAATGCGAAAACCTGGCCGCCCTCGATGATCCTCGCATCCAATGGGTCGATAGCTGCGCTGCGCAGGATCATCCGATGATCGACCATATCTGGCGCGAGCGGCGGCCCATCGCCCGCCATTCCATCGCGATCGGCGGGGCAGTGCGGCGAAGCCTGTTCCGCTGGCTCGTGGCACGCGAAACCGGCACCAAGCCCGAAGGTATCTCATGACCAGCCATACCGGACCGCTGATCCCCGCAACGGAACCGTCGCAAGTATTTCCGCCCGCGACCAGGGCGGATTTCGCGGTCTCCTATCCCGAAGGTCCGCACAAGCTGCGCCATGCGCTCGACGCGCATCCGCTGCTGGCGCTGGACGCGCTGGCCGACCTTGCTGAAACGCTGCCGGACAGTTCGGTGGAATATAATCGCGGCGATGTGCCCATCGGCGTCACCGGCAAGCCGGCCGGCAACGGCCTCAGCATCGGCGACACCATTCGCGGCATCGAAACCACCGGCAGTTGGGCGGTGCTGAAGAATATCGAACAACATCCCGCCTATGCCGCCTTATTGCAGGCGCTGCTGGCGGAACTGGCGCAGGAAATCTCTGCCCGCACCGGGCGGATGATGAAGCAACAGGGCTTCATCTTCGTATCCAGCCCCGATGCCGTGACGCCCTATCACTTCGATCCGGAACACAACATCCTGCTGCAGCTTGCGGGGGAAAAGGAATTGACCGTGTTTCCCGCTGGCGATCCGCGTTTTGCGGGGGATGGCGTGCATGAAACCTACCACACGGGCGGCGGGCGCGAATTGTCGTGGGACGATGGGTGGGCACCGCATGGCCTGCCCTTCCGCCTGACGCCGGGGGAAGCGATCTATGTGCCCGTGATGGCACCGCATTTCGTGCGCAACGGGCCGCGTCCGTCCATCTCGCTGTCCATCACCTGGCGGTCTGAATGGAGCTTCGCGGAAGCGGACGCCCGCGCCTTCAATCGCTTGCTGCGCCGCATGGGGCTGAACCCCCGCCCGCCCGGAAGATGGCCGGCGCGCAACACCGCCAAGGCAATCGGCTGGCGGATCGCCCGCCGCTTCCCCGGCATCGGTTGACTGTTGCTGAACCGGGGCGCATGGCCGCCTGCGATGGCGACATTGGTTAATCCGGGCCCCACGCCCGAACAGTTGGTGGCTGAACTCACGCTGCTGCTCGATCTGGAGCCGCGCGGCGGGGATCGTTTCATCGGACGCCGGCTGAAGGAAGGGTCCGGGCGCGTCTTTGGCGGGCAGGCGATAGCCCAGGCGCTGGGCGCGGCGCGGCGCACCGTCCCTGCGGACAGGCACACCCATTCGCTGCACGCCTATTTCCTCCGCGGCGGCAGCGACGAACATCCGATCGAATTCCGCGTGAAGCGCGATCTGGACGGGCGCAGCTTCTCCAACCGCAGGGTCGTCGCCAGCCAGAATGGCGAACCGATCCTCAATCTGATTGCGTCCTTCCAGATTCCGCAGGAAGGCGTCTCCCATCAATATGCGCAGATGCCCGATGTCCCGCCGCCGGAAGATCTGGTGCCCGATTCCGTGTTCCGGCAGCAGATGGCGGAACATCTTCCCGAAGGGCCGATGCGCCGCCAGATGCTGCGCCCGCGCCCCATCGAATTCCGCTCTGTCGAACCGCGCGACTGGCTGAACCCGGAAAAGCGCACCCCGGTGGCGCATTGCTGGTTCCGCACCGTCGCCACCTTGCCTGACGATCAGCCCGTACACCGCGCGGTGCTGGCCTATGCCAGCGACTTCCAGCTGCTCTCGACAGCGCTGCAGCCACACGGCCTCAGCTATCCGCTTGGGCAGGTGAAGGCAGCCAGCCTCGATCACGCGATCTGGTTCCATGCGCCGTTCCGTGCGGATGACTGGCTGCTCTATGCCATCGACAGTCCATGGTCCGGCCTCGCGCGCGGTTTCGGCAAGGGGCAGATCTTCACCCGCGATGGCACACTCGTCGCCAGCGTGGCGCAGGAAGGAATGATCCGCGCGGTCGCGCAGGATTGATCGGATCGGCAGGGCAGTTGTCTAACCGCCCTGCTCCAGCCGCTAATCCGGGCGCAATGTCCCGCGTTCGGTGACGATGGCCGCCATCGGGATATCGTGCGGCTGCGGATGGATCGTTGCCAGCCGTTGCTGCGTATATCCAACCCCGATGCAACGCGGTTGCACCGTCAGTGAAGCCAGCGTGCGATCGAAGAAACCGCCGCCATATCCCAGCCGATAATAGCGCGCATCATACCCGACGACGGGCGCGATGGATAAATCCGGCACCACTTCCGGCCCGTCTTCCGGATAGGGAATGTTCCACACCCCCCGCGCCAGCTTCGCACCCGGCAGCCATTCGCGGAACAGCAGCGGCTGCCCTTTCGCCACCACGACCGGCAAGGCGATCCGCGCGCCGGCATCGCGCAGCGATCGCAGCAAGGGGCGCAGATCGGGTTCGGCGCGGAACGGCCAATAGGCGCTGACGATCTGTCCGCGCGGCTCCCCGATCAACGCGGCGACACCGGTGCGGATCGCCTCGTCCATCGCCTCTCGCTCGGCGGAGGGCAGTTCCATCCGCGCCGCGATCAGGCGCTTGCGTTCGCCCTTGCGCCAGTCTGCGATGTCCACTGGCGCCGTGCTCGCCAGGTAAGAGTCCAGATCCCCCAGCGCGCAGGGCGGGGAAGACGGCTCCTGCTCGGTATCGCTCATCTCGCTCTCCGATCTACCTATCCGCTGGGGTGGTAGAAGTCGTACACCGTACGCGCCACCCCTTCGCTCACCCCCGGCGCACGCATCAAATCTTCCAGCGCGGCAGCGCGAACTTTACCGGCCGTGCCGAAATGCAGCAGCAACGCGCGCTTGCGGGCCGGGCCGATGCCGGGAATCTCGTCCAGCGGGCTGGCCGTGATCGCGCGGCTGCGCTTCTGGCGGTGCGCGCCGATGGCAAAGCGATGCACCTCGTCGCGCAGGGTCTGGAGATAGAACAGCAGCGGCGAATTGACTGGCAGCGTCTTTTCCCGCCCGTCGGGGAAATGGAACACCTCGCGTCCCTCCCGCCCGTGATGCGGCCCCTTGGCAATGGCGATCAACGACACATCCTCGATGCCGAGTTCCTCCAGCGCATCGCGCACGCTGGACATCTGGCCCTTGCCCCCGTCGATCAGCACCAGGTCCGGCCAGATGCCGCTTTCGCGATCCGGGTCTTCCTCCAGCGCACGGGAGAAACGGCGCGTCATCACCTCGCGCATCATCGCGAAATCGTCATTGGTCTGCGCCTGGCGGATGTTGAACTTGCGATACTGGTTGGTCAGAAAGCCTTCCGGCCCTGCCACGACCATCGCCCCCACCGCCTTGGTGCCCTGGATATGGCTGTTGTCGTAGATTTCGACGCGCCGGGGCGGCTCCGCCAGTTCCAGGAAATCGGCCAGTTCGCGATTGATCTTCGCGCGCGTGCCGCTTTCCGCCAGCCTGCGATCGAGCGCCTCCACCGCGTTGCGGCGCGCCTGTTCCATCAGGCGCCGCCGGTCGCCCCGCTGCGGAATGCAGATTTCCACGCGGCGCTGCGCCACTTCGCCCAGCGCCTGTTCCAGCAATTCCCGTTCCGGCAATTCGCGGTCGACCAGGATCATGCGGGGCGGCGGCACTTCTTCGTAGAATTGCGCCAGCACACGGCCCAGCACGTCCGCTTCCTCCACCCCGCTGGTGTGGCTGGGGAAGAAGGCGCGGTGCCCCCAGTTCTGCCCGCCGCGAATGAAGAAGCCCTGGATGCCGATCTGCCCGCCCTTCGCCGCCAATGCGAAGACATCCGCATCGCCCACGCCGCCGGCATTGATGGCCTGCGTGCCCTGGATGAAGGTTGCCGCCCGCAACCTGTCGCGCAGCAAGGCGGCCGTTTCGAAGTCCAGCGCCTCGGCAGCGGCGGCCATCTGCGTTTCGATCTTCTTCTGCACCGCGCCGGAACGGCCGCCGAGGAAATCCTTCGCCTCCCGCACCAGTTCGGCATAGCCAGCCGCGTCGATGCGGCCGACGCAGGGGGCCGAACAGCGGCGAATCTGGTAGAGCAGGCAGGGCCGGTCGCGGCGGCTGAAGAAACTGTCGGTGCAGCTGCGCAGCAGGAACAGCTTCTGCAAGGCGTTGATGGTGGTGTTGACGGAACCCGCGCTGGCGAAGGGGCCGTAATAATCGCCCTTCGCCCGGCGCGCGCCGCGATGTTTCATGATCCGCGGGAAATCGTGCCCGGCGCGCAGCAGGATGAAAGGGAAACTCTTATCATCGCGCAGCAAGACATTGTAAGGCGGGCGAAATCTCTTGATGAGCTGCGCTTCCAGCAACAGCGCCTCGGCCTCGCTATTGGTGGTGACGATCTCCATCCCGCGCGTCTGGCTGACCATGCGCTGCAATCGGCCGGACAGGTTGGCGACCTGCGTGTAATTGGCCACGCGGTTTTTCAACGCGCGCGCCTTGCCGACATAAAGGACATCGCCCCGGGCATCGACCATGCGATAGACGCCCGGCTTCGGCTTCAGCGTGCGGACGACTTCGCGAATCGCATCCACGCCCGCGCCCAGATCGGGCTGCGCATCGCCGCGCACCGTATAGGTGGCGCGATCTTCGTTGAAGCGTTCGGCGCCCTTGGGATGGGCGGGAGTTCCGGCGGGTGTGCGGGCCATCAGCGCCAGATAATGCGCAATCGCCCGCACGCCAAATTATGCGATCAGAACAGCTTGCGCAGCTCCACCTCGAAATAGCGGCCCACCGGGTCGAGCAAGGCGGGCTGGTAGCGCAGCGGCACTTCCCCGCTGGCATCCGTGACCCGCTGCTGCGCATCGAAGATATTGTCGACAGAGAAGGAGATCCGCGTGTTCTTGAAGATCGGCGCGGATTCGATCAGCGAGGCCCGCTGATTGAGATCGGCGAAAACCCGCAGGTTGAAAGTCAGCAGATCGTTGAAGCGCAGATCGTCCGACGCGCCGTTGAGGCGGGACGATCCCGTGTAGGTGACATTCGCGAAGCCGCCATAGCCGTGATAAAACACGCCGCCCCGCAGCGTGGCGGAATGGCGCGGCTGGCCGCCACCCGTCAGCGCATCACCGTTCAGCAGATCCAGCACCGGCCCGCCGGGCGCGACGAGGATCTTGTTGTTCATTTCCAGCGTGTATTGCAAATTGGCCATCCAGCGGCCCTGCCCGCTGCCGCCACCCGGACCGCCCATTGCCGGGCCTCCGGGGCCGCGCATGCCGCCCGCTCCCGGGCCAGCCCTGCCCGCGCCGGCCACTCCGCCCGGCGCACCGCCGCCATTGCCCGCGCCCGGGCCGCCGGGGCCGCCCTGCCCTTCGCCGGGACCGCCAGCCATGAAGCCGCCGCGCGGCGCGCCGCCATCCTGCCCAGTACCGTCCTGTCCAGTGCCGTCCTGCCCAGCGCCTTCGCGCGGGCCACGGGGGCCGTTCTCGCTGCAAACCCGCTCGCGGAACCGCGCATAGCGTTCAGGATCGACCTGCCCGTCCTCGCCGCGCAGGCGCTGCTGCAATTGTTCGGGCAGCCGCGCGAGGATTTCGGGCGTGAGTTCGGGCGGTTCTTCCGCGCTGCAGAATTGTTCGCGCATCCGGGCCATCCGTTCCGGGTCGAAACTGCGACCGCCTTGCCCGGCACCCTCCGCTCCCGCCGGGGGCGCGAGACGGGACGGAGCCGCAGGCGCGGCCTGACCACCGACCGGCATGGAGCCACCCGGAACGCGGCCGGCGGATTCACCGCCGCCACTTGCGCTTTCAACCGGCTTCGCACCGAGCGGACCGGACAGGTTGAGACCGAACTGGAGCCGGTCGGATTTCTGGCTCGCAAAGGTCACGGGGCGCTGATCGACCTGCAACAATCGGCCATCGGCATCGCGGATCACCCGGCCGGGGAACGCGGCTTCCACTTCCGGCGTCAGCACGGGGAAGCCGGCCGCGACGTTGCTGGAACGGTTGTGAAAATAATCGATCGAGAAATTCGACCGTTCGAGGAACGGCAATTGCAGCATCGCGCCGATCTTCCAGTCGCGCTGGCGCTGTTCCGGCAGGTTGGGATTGCCGCCGGTGATCGTGGTTGTCAGCACCGTTTCCCCGCGCACCAGGTCGAATATCGGTTCGTTCGGCGTCGCCACTTCAGGATCGCCGAGCTGCGATAGCGTCGGAGCGGAATCGGCGACGATGTAACTGGCGCTCAGGCTCAGCGGCTCCCACGGGGACCAGGTCAGGCCCACCGTCCAGTCCGTCAGCGTGCCGAAATCGGAAAGGTGATTGATGCCGGCGCTGGCGTTGAAGTTCAGATCGCCGATGGCAGCCCCGAAATCGTCGCGCACGCTGGTGATGGGGACTGCCACATTGACGCCCGCCGAAAGATCGCCGCGCTTGAGCCGCGTGGACACGCCGCTGTTACGCGTGTCGTTGCTCCGGATCGAAGTGTAGTTGAAACCGCCATCGACCGTCACCGAAACCTCGCCGCCGGGCAGATAAAGCGGGCGGCCCGTCAGGGTCACAAGGCTATTGGCGGTGTCGGTGCGGGTGTTCGCCTCGTCATAACCGGCGGACGCCAGGGTGCCGATATCCGCATCGATGGCGAGCGAACCGTCGCGCGCCGCTTCCAGCAAGGCTGCATATGCTGGCGAATTATCGGCGGTCAGCCGCCTTGCGATCAGGCTGCGGGATTCGCTGCGGCTGCCATCGACCGTCGCGGTCAGCTGCCAGTCGCCCAGCGGCGCATTCAAGGTGCTGCCGAGTGCATAGGTTTCCGTCCGCCGCTTCACCGTCAACGGATCGTTGGGGTTGAAGCTGCGCGACAGGCTCTCGTCATCGGGACTAGTCAGGGTGATGGTGTTGAGGCCCTGATAGCGGAGCGTGTTGTCCCGTTCGAACGTGGCGTTGACGCTCAGCGATGCGCCGTTTTCGCTCAGCCGCGTGGTCAGGTTCCCGGTCGCTTCCAGCCCGGCGGAATCGCTGGACAGGCTGCGATAGCGCGCGGGATCGGGATCGGTCGCCAGGGTGGGGGCGCCGGTCGCGGCCTGCACCACGCCGCGCTCCGCCTCTGTCAGAAGGCTCGCATCCTCCCATTCCAGATTGACGTTATAGCGCGTGGGACCATTGATGAGCAGATAGGTCGCCTCCACCTGCTTTGAGGAATAGCCGCCATCGAAAGGCTGGCCATATTCCAGTTCCAGTTCGCGGCTGGAGAAATTATCCTTCAATATGAAGTTGATGACCCGCTGATCGGCCGAAAAGCCATAGCGAAGCGCGACTTCTTCCGGAAACACCTCGACCCGCTCGATCGCTTCTGGCGGGTAGGACCGCATCTCGCGGAAGCTGGAAATGCGCGCGCCATTCACCAGGATGGCCGGCCCGCCGCTGCCGCGGCCACGGCCGCTATTCGTCATCGGCCCGATCGCCGTCAGCAATTCCTCGATGGAACCCGCGCCATAGGCGGCGATTTCTTCCGGACCCAGTTCCAGGATCGGCGGCTGCGGCGCCTCCACCGCGCCGCGCGTGGACCGCGCCGTGACCACGATCTCGTTGATGATCGCGTCATCGTCGTCCGACCCGCTGACCGGCCCTGCCGGATCCTGCGGCAGCGAATCCTGCGCCGAAACGGGCGCGGCCATGGCAAGGGCAATCACGGAGAGGCTGGATCCGCTGAAACGACGCAAAATGAACATCCTTGCACAAGGGATAAGGGAACTCGGCACCCTGGCGGGTATGCCTGCCGGGTATGGCGGTGAATTGCTGCGGTGCAGTAACTCCGCAAGCCGCGTTCAGTAATAAAGTGTCGCAGCTGTATGGTAGCTGTCACAAGCTCGCCCAAGCGACAGGCTTTCCTTTTTCGCATTGCGCCGCTATGGGGCCGCCAATGACATCACACCGTTACGGAAACTGAACCCGCATGGCGAAAGAAGAACTCCTCGAAATGCGCGGCAAGGTGGTGGAACTGCTGCCCAACGCGATGTTCCGGGTAGAGCTTGAAAACGGCCATGAAGTGCTCGGCCACACGGCCGGTCGGATGCGCAAGAACCGCATCCGCGTGCTGGTGGGGGACGAAGTTCTTTGCGAACTCACCCCCTATGATCTGACCAAGGCCCGCATCACCTATCGCTTCATGCCCGGCCGGGGCGGCCCGGGGCCGCAATAACTCCGCCCGCCATGGGCAATTCTGCATCGGACCTCGCGCTGGTGCTGGCATCCGCCAGCCCGCGCAGGCGCGACCTGCTGGCCCGGCTCGGGATGGAGCCGGCCCGCATCGCCCCCGCAAATATCGACGAAACCCCGCACAAGGCGGAACTGCCGCGCGCCTATGCCGAACGCATGGCGCGGGAAAAGGCGCGCGCCGCGGCCGATCCCTCCGCTCATGTGCTGGCCGGTGACACCGTGGTCGCGGTCGGCCGCCGCATCCTGCCCAAGGCAGAGGATGGGAGCACGGCGCGCCATTGCCTCGAACTGCTGTCGGGCCGCCGCCACCGGGTCTTTTCCGCCATCGCCCTGCTCGCCCCCGATGGCACGCTGCGCGAAAGGATCAGCGAGACGCAGATCCGCTTCAAGCGTCTCTCGGAACAGGAAATCGCCGCCTATCTCGCCAGCGGCGAATGGCAGGGCAAGGCTGGCGGCTATGCCATCCAGGGCCGCGCCGAAGGGCTGGTCGCATGGCTGGCCGGCAGCCATTCCGGCGTGGTGGGCCTGCCCCTCCACGAAACGCGCGCCCTGCTGAAAGCGGCAGGCTTCCCGCTTGGCTGACTGGCTGGTCGAAGACGGCATCGCGGAACAGCGGGCCATCCGCCTGCGGAATGGCGAAATCGCGGAAGCCCGCATGCTCTGGCCCGGCGAATGCGCGGCCGGAGCGGTTGTGGACGCGATCCTTGTTTCCAGGATGCGCGGCGCGCGGCGCGGCACCGCAAGGCTCCCTGACGGCACGGAAACGCTGGTGGATGGCCTTCCGCCCCAAGCCAGCGAAGGCGCTGCGATCCGGCTGCGCATCACCCGGCCGCCGCTCGCGGAACGCGGCCGCTTGAAGCGCGCCCACGCCCGCCCGGCTGACGAACCGCTTCGCCCCTCCCCATCTCTGATGGATCAACTGCGCGATGAAGGGCACCAGCCGCGTGTCGTGCACCGCTTCCCGGATGGCGATTGGGACGGCCTCGTGGCCGAAGCCCTGCATGGCGAAGTTCCATTTGCGGGCGGATCGCTGCTCATCAGCCCTACCCCCGCCATGACGCTGATCGATATCGACGGGCCGGCCGGCCCGCGCGAACTGGCGCTGGCGGCCGCCCCCGTCATCGGTGCAGCGATCAGGCGCCTGGACCTGGCAGGTTCGATCGGGATCGATTTCCCGACCCTGGCGGAAAAGCAGGACCGCCGCGCCGTCGACGCGTGCCTCGACGATGCGCTGGCAGGCTGGCCGCATGAACGCACGGCGATGAACGGCTTCGGCTTCGTGCAGATGGTGGCGCGGGTCAGCCGCCCTTCCCTTATCCACCGCGCCGCCTTCCAGCGCGCCGGTATGGCGGCGCGGCTGGTGTTACGGCGGGCGGAACGGCTGGACGGGCCGGGCATCCTCGAATTGTCCGGCCATCCATCCGTGGGTGCGGCCATCGTGCCCGAATGGATGGAAGAACTCCGCCGCCGTGCCGGCCGTCCGGTCCGCTGGCGCAGCGATTCCGGGCTTGCGATCGACGCGCCCCATGCCCAGCTTGTGGAACCATGACCAAACGTCCCTGCCCGATCTGCAAGAAACCCCGCAGCGAACAATATACGCCGTTTTGTTCGGCCCGCTGCCGCGATCGCGATCTCGCTCAGTGGTTCAACGAAGGCTATGCCGTGCCCGGCGCCCCGGCGGAGCCGGACGATCTCGCCGCCGCGATCCGCGATCGGCAAGAGGATTGAGCAAAGCCGCTTAAACCCCCTTGCCAAGCGTGCGGCGCTTCGCCATAGGCGCCGTCTCCAATCGCTGGCCGATCACCAGATCGCCGCAGCAGCGATGCCCGGGTAGCTCAGTTGGTAGAGCATGCGACTGAAAATCGCAGTGTCGGCGGTTCGACTCCGTCCCCGGGCACCATATTCCCGTTCGCATTTCCCTGTTCTGACACTTTTTTGCTGATGTTTCGGCAAATCTCAGGCGCGCTGGGTTGGGCAATCGTTTCCGGAACACCGCACGAATTTGCGGCGTCCAGTCACCGGTTTCGGATGGCTGTGTTGTTGAATTGGGCGGATTGCATCGCGCTGTCCCCGACCATCCATGCTCTGATGCATTTCAGCCCGTCGGACGGCCGTAATCGGCTGAATTGCGCGCGCCCCGTGCGCCCCGCCTAAAGCCCCAGATCGCGCTTCAGGCTGTCGAGTTCGCGCAGCACCTTCCGGGCAGCGGCAGTGTCCCTTCGGTCGCGCCGTCCTTGCGCATCGATCAGCAGCCGTTCGGCCAATGCCCGCATGCGGGGAATATTGTCGTAGAGGGTCTGGCGGATTTCGTCATAAACCAGCTCGGGCGGCAGGCCGTGGTCGTCTTCCGCGGGGGTGTCGGCGCCGGGCTGGCGCGCGCCATCATGAGGTGGATGCGATCTGTCAGGAACTCTCCAATGGTTCATGGCAGGCTATATAGGCTTTCATGCGGGCGAGAGGGTGTAAAGATGTGGTTAATTACATCATAATCCACTGAATTGATGGATGTTTTGCGTGATTCCGCTGCTCCATCGCACGCGCAGGGACGGTTCATGGCCGCAGTTGCATCGCTGCCGTGCCGGCCATATCCATGGGGCGGCTTTCACTTTGGAAGGAATCCCATGGCCCGCATTCTCGTTCTCTATTATTCCTCCTACGGCCACGTCGCGCAGATGGCCGATGCCGTCGCCGATGGGGTAAGAGAAGCGGGGCATGAATGCGATGTCCGCCATGTGCCGGAAACAGCCCCGCCCGAAATCGCCCGGCAGGCCGGCTTTTCGCAAAGGGAGGATCATGGCTGCATCGAAGGGCCGGACAAGCTGGCGGAATATGACGGCATCGTGGTGGGCACCCCCACCCGGTTCGGGCGCATGAGCAGCCAGATGGCAGCGTTCTGGGATCAGGCTGGCGGGTTGTGGGCCAGGGGCGCACTGATCGGTAAGGTGGGCGCGGCGTTCGGTTCCACCGCCAGCCAGCATGGCGGGCAGGAAACGACGTTGTTCTCCGTCCTCACCAATCTCCTCCATATGGGCTGCACGATCGTCGGTCTCGATTATGGCTTCACTGGCCAGAACGGGGTGGACGAGGTGAAGGGCGGTTCGCCCTATGGCGCCACCACCCTCGCCAACAGCGATGGTTCGCGCCAGCCGAGCGAGACCGATCTGGCCGGCGCGCGCTATCTGGGCCGCAGGGTGGCGGAAACCGCCGCGAAACTGCACGGCTGATGGACTTGCCTTACCGCCCTTCTCCCGATGGGCGGTAAGGCATCGTTAACCTGCCGGCACACAGGCTGGCGCAATCGCTTCGAGGGTTCGCTCGTATTGCGCTTGCGCTGGTTCTTCCCTGCTGTTCTGATGACTGTGCTGTCGGTCGCGCTGCCACGTCCCGCGATGGCCGTGTGCCTGGGCAGTGAATACCCGCTCGTCGAAGAACTGATGAAGGATGCCGGCCGCCATCCGGTGGCCGCCCTTCCCCGCATCGATCGCGAAATTGGCCGCACGCCGGCGGCTCAGCAGCGCAAGCTTGCCTGGCTGCACGCCGCGAAGGCAGCGGCACTGGGCATGGCGGTGCAGCCCAACCCCGATATCGCGTTCATTGCCCAGCGGGCGGAAACCACGCTGGATGCAGGCGATCCCCTGCTCGCGCTGCTGCGCATGTTCGCGATCGAGGCCGCCGCGCCCGATGCCCAGAAGCTGCGCCGCCAGGTCAACGCATTGGTGCCTGGCATCGAAGCCGCGCCCGCATCCATTCCAGGCAGTGTGTGCGCGCGCACCCTCGCAGCCTATCTGCTGCTGAAGGCGAACCATCCGGAAGAAGCGTTCGGCCTTGCCGCACGGGCCTATCAACTGGCGGACGAATCCCGCAAGCCGCGCCAGCACGCGGAAGCTGCCTCGATACTCGCGCAGGTCGTGCGCTGGCAGAATGATTTCGATTACGCGATCGACCTCAATTCAGAAGCGCTGAGCTTTTACGAGGCGGCGGGGCTGGATGATCTGACCGCCAATGATCTGCATGTCCGGGGCTGGTCCTATCTCCGGTCCGGCCGGCCCGGGGATGCGCTGCGCGATTTCGAACGGTCTGGCGAGATCGCGCGGCGCACCGATAATGAAGCAGCCATCGGCTATGCGCTCGCCGGGCAATGCGAAGCGTTGATGAGCGCCGGACAACTGGCGGAGGGCGGCCCGATCTGCGAGCAGGCCTATCTCGCCGCGAAGGGACTGGGCGGCCCCAGCGAAGCGCGCATGGCGTCGATGCAGGCTGCGCTGATGCTTAATGACGGGCACCCCCGGCGCGCCGTCGCGGTGCTCGATCCCCTGCTTTCCGGGAAAGAGGGCGAACAGGCCCCGGATTACCTGGCCTCGGCATATGAGAATCGTGCCCGGGCGCTGATGGCGCTGGGCCGGCATCGGGAGGCGGCCCGCGACATGGCACGCGCCGTGGAACTTGTGCGGCAGAGGGAAACCGCCGCCGCCAGCAAGTCGCTCGCCGTCACGCGCGCCCGCTTCCAGGGGCAGCAATTGCGCAACGCGCTGAGGTTGCAGGAGGAACAGCAGCGCCAGACCCGCCGGCTGATCTGGATATCGGCGGTGTCCGGCGCGCTGATCCTTATCCTGCTGGCGGGGCTGGCGGTGTTGCTGGGCCGGCAGCGGCGGATGTACCGCAATCAGGCGATCACCGATGCGCTGACGGGCCTACCCAACCGCCGTCATACCGAACAGCGCGCGAAGGATATCATCCGGCACGCCGTGGCGCGGGGTCAGCCGGCGGTCATCGTGCTGATAGATCTCGACCATTTCAAAAGCTGCAACGATCGCTTCGGCCATGATGCGGGGGACATCGCGCTGCGCAACTTCGCATCGACTGTCCGCGCCGCATTACGTCCAGCCGACGTCTTCGGGCGATGGGGTGGGGAAGAGTTCCTGCTCGCCATACCCGGGGCCGATATCGACAAGGCGCGTTCGCTGATGGATCGGCTCGCCCAGCGCGCCCAGGAAGCGAAGGTCGATGACGCGCCGGATTATGTGCTGCGGTTCAGCGCCGGCGCGGTGCAGGTGCCGGGGGCGGCCGACACGCTGGAAAGCGCGCTGAAATGCACCGACGCGCTGTTATACGAAGCAAAGGCGGCGGGCCGCGACCGGGTGCATTACGCGCCCCGCCCAGCGGCCGACCGGCAGACCGATGGCCGGTCAGAACCGCTGGCTCACGCCGATCTTGCCCGTGAAACCTAGCGCGCTGGCCGTGAAGGGATCGTAATTCTGGTCCAGCCGGGCGAAAGGCGGATCGGTGTCGAGCAGGTTGAACAAGCCCACCGACAATGTCGTGCCGGTTTCCAGCGTCCACAGCCAGGTCGCATCCAGCGTGGTGAAGCTGCCGATGGTCTTGCCCGCAGTGACCGATGCGCCGCCAAGGTCGCGGTTCGGCCCGAACACCGCGTCGCCGCGCTGATCCTCGTAGCTGCCGATATGGCTCGCCTGCAGCCGCAGCGAATGCGCGCCCAGTTCCGCCTGCAGCCAGGCCTGCCCTTTCAGCCGGGGCAGGGGATAGGCCGTGGTCTGGTAATTCAGCAGTCCCGCCGCATCATAGGCTTGCTGCACGGTGATGCCTTCCACCATCACGTCGCCCACCTGATATTCGATGATATAGGTGCCCGCGATGCCCGCCTGGAACAGGGCATTCCCTACGGAAAGATCGTAACTGGCCTGAAAATCCACCCCGCTGGTGGTGACATCGGCGGAATTGAAGGCGAAGGTTTCCAGCCGCTGCACATTGGCGATGCCGCATACGCCGCCGGAAAAAGTGAAGCGCGCCTGCAACCCTGCATAGGCGGGATCGCCGCAATGGTCCGCACCGCTGGCGCCGAACATGGCGGCAACCATGCCGCTGACCGGTTCGCTTTCGATCGGCCCTTCGAAATCGTACCGCCAGTAATCGATGCTGGCGCGCAGGCCGCCACGGTCCAGCATCACGCCAGCGTTCCACGTGGTCGCGCTTTCGGGATCGAGCGCAGGGTTGCCGCGCACGTCGACCGCGCGGAACGAACTGCCGATCAATGTCAGCACGACCTGATCCGCCGAGGTATTCTGCGGCGTGGGGCCGCGAAAGGTCGTGCCCACCCCGCCGCGCAACGTCAGCCAGTCCGTCAGTTCGAAACGAAGGCGCGCCTGCGGATCGAATGTGCTGCCCACCCCGCCGCCATAATCCTCGAACCGGGCGGAAAGCTGGGCTTGCAGGCGGCTGGTCACAGGCAATTGCAGTTCCGCGAAGGCGGCCCTGACATCGCTTGTCACCACGATGTTCCGGTTCGATCCGATGAAGCCCAGCGCACCCGTTTCCGGGCTGCATGTAGCATCCGGGTTCAGCACCGATGCCGGGCATGGATACTGGTCGAGATTGCCGCCGCCTTCATAGACGCGGGCATAGCGATCGTGTCGGTACTGGCCGCCAATGGCAAAATGAACTTCCCCGCCCGGCAGCGTCAGGCCCGTGCCGCCGGAAAGGACGGCGTCCGCCACCCATTGCGCCGTATCGGCATCGCGGTCCCACACATTGTAGAAGCCGGCGATGGTGACATTATCATTGACCAGCCCGGCGCCCGGCGTGTCATCCAGCCCCAGCGGATTGCCGGCGCCGGCATAGTTCGGATTGGCCTGCCCGGTGATCGCGTTGAAAGGGATGCCGGTTGAAAACGGGTTGAAATAGGTGCAGCCATTCGTCCCCGCGATGGCGGCAAGCTCCGCGGTGGACAGCCCGGCGCGCGATGCCGCGCTGGCATAGGGGCAGTTCGCCCCGCCAAAGCCGGCAAGCGCGTTCTGAAGCAGGTCGACATAGGAATCGCCGACCTGATAGGTGCGATCGTTCTCGCTATAGCTGGTCCCCGCCGTGAGCTGGAGCGACCGGCCAAGATCGACCTGCAATTCCGCCGTCACCCGATAGGCATCGGCGTTGTAATCGAGTTGCGTGGCCTCGTTGTCGAACAATGGATTGCCCGATGTGAGGAAGGGGCGGAACCGCACCGGATAGGCAAGCGCGGCTGTTTGCGGCGTGCCGTTTCCATCCACCGAACATCCCGCCGCCGCGCCATACCGCGCGCAATAATCCGCCAGGGCCGGCGCATATTCCGGGATAACGAACAGGCCCGTGCCGCCAAAGGCCGCCTCTCCCGACGGGGCGATGGTGGGCAGGAAGCTGGGCGATGTGTTCAACACCGTGTCGGTGCGGGCATACAGCCCCGTCATCCGCAGCGTCACCCGGTCGCCCAGCGGCATCTCCGCATCGGCGAAGAATTGATAGCGTTCCTCCGGCTCCACCAGATTGGTAAAAGCGAGGTAATTGACCATGCACAGATCATTGCCGCCACCCGCGACGGAGCGGAAACCGCCCAGATCCTCGCACCCTTCATCGGCGGTGAAGGACACGCCGTTCAGGCCGGCATCGAAATCGAAATTGCCCGGACTGCCGCCGCCCGTATAGCCGCCTTGAGGATTTTCCGCATAGTCGCGCATGGCGAAGTCGCGGTCCCTGACCTGCAATTCGCTGCGGCGCTGATAACCGGCGGAAAAGAACAGCCGCGCCGGCCCGGCATTGCCGCCCCAGGAGAGGGCGCCGGTCCAGTCCCCATCCGACCCTGGCACATAATGATAATCACCGCTGGCCAGGAAACCTTTCTGGTTATCGCGCGTGATGAAATTCACCACACCGGCAATAGCGTCTGACCCATAGGTTGCCGCCGCGCCGTCTTTCAGGATTTCGATCCGTCCGATGGCCGCGGATGGCAGCAGGTTGATATCGACCAGCGGGACACCGCCCGCGCCATTGGTCACGACCCGGCGGCCATTCAGCATCACCAGGGTGCGTTCCGGCCCCAGTCCGCGCAGATTGACGGACGCCGCGCCCTGATTGAACTGGCTGCGCCCGTCGAACTGGCTGGAATCGCCCAGCACCCCGCTCGACACAGGCAGGCGGCGGACGAGTTCGGCGATCGTCGGGCTGCCCTGCCGGGCCAGATCGTCGGCACCGATCACCGTTACCGGGGCTGCGCCATCTTCCTGCAATCCGCGGATCAGCGTGCCGGTGACGATGATATCGTTACTATTGCCGGTGCCGGCATCCGCATCCTGCGCCATGGCAGGCATCGTCGCCGCGGCCACCGCCAGCGGTGCCGCAGTCGGCCCCAGATATCGCGACTTCATCTTCGCGTCCCCCGTTTCGGCCGCCATTACAGCCGCCGGCCCGCCGGTCAATCGCCCCGCGACGGGCCGATTCAGTGCATCGGAACCAGCGGGACCGGCAGCAGCCCCACCCAGAATGTCAGGCTGTGTTCGCTTTCCTCCGCCTCGCCATGGTCCTTCCACCACATGCGCGCCTGCACGCCGGGCAGCCTGCGATAGCCCCGCCTCTGCCAGAACTCGTCGAGCGGGCGATAGGATTCGGGCTTCGAAGGGTGGTCCGCTGGGCGGTCGACCGAAGCGAAGGCGGCATGGGCTGCCCCGGCGGAACGGGCCGCGGCCTCGCGATGATTGAAGAAGGCATGGCCGATGCCGCGCCCGCGATATTCGGGCAGCAGCACGCTTTCCCCGAAATAGTAGATCTGGCCGATCTGGAAGCCGCGTTCCTCCAGCGGGCCGCGCACATCTTCCGGCTGTGCCGCCATGGGCGATGCTGTGGCGGCGCCGATCAGGTGGTCCCCATCGAAGGCGCCGACCAGCACGCTGCCCGGCTCCTGGGCGAAATGCCGCAGATACCCCGCCTCGTATTCCTCGTTCCCGTCATAGAGATAGGGATAGGCGGCAAAGACCGCGATCCGCAGCCGGGCCAGCGCATCGAGATGGGCCAGCATATCCGCGCCGGCCAGCGTGCGGACCTCTATGGTCATCCGCCGACCTGCCGCAGCCAGTCCGCCAGATTGTAATACACGCTCACGCGCCGGATCAGCCCGCCCTCGATATCGAAGAACGCGCCTGCGGGCAGGACATAGGTCTGGCCGCTGGCTTCCGGCAGGCCGTCATCTGTCGCCTTGTATGTGCCGTGGACGAGGAACTCGGCAGCGGCGCGGCTGCCATCCTCGCTCGCCATCACGGCAATGCCTTCCAGCTTCTCGGCATAGCAGCGGTCCATATGCGCCAGGAACGCGCGGAAGGCGTCCTTGCCCTGCTGCCGCCCGCCTTGGTTGATGTCATGCGCGACGTCTTCCGCCAGGCAGGCCAGCATCGCATCGCCGTTACCCGCATTGAACGCTTCGTAATACCGGCCAATCAGCGCCAGTGTTCCTGCCCGATCCATCATACCCTCCCGTGCAAAATCGCCCGACACCGCTAGAAAAGCCGCGCCGTGCGCGCAATTGCCTTTGGCGGGCTTTGCGATTATAGGGCGTGCCAGCGCCCCGGCCGGTGCCCCGCAGTCGCAGATGCGATCGCTGGCACAGCCGGGGCTCCGTTTTTCGGAAGAGCAGGAACTGCCCATGTCACGCCGCCGCCAGATCTACGAAGGCAAGGCCAAGATCCTTTATGAAGGTCCGGAACCGGGCACCATCATCCAGTATTTCAAGGATGATGCGACCGCTTTCAACGCTGCGAAGCAGGGCACGATCAACGGCAAGGGCGTGATCAACAACCGCATTTCGGAACATGTTTTCGTGCGGCTGGCCAATATCGGCATCCCCACCCACTTCATCCGCCGCCTGAACATGCGCGAACAGCTGGTGCGGCAGGTGGAAATCATTCCGCTCGAAGTGGTGGTGCGCAATGTCGCCGCCGGCTCCATCTCCAAGCGTCTGGGCATGGAAGAAGGCGAACCGCTGCCCCACACGCTGATCGAGTACTATCTGAAGTCCGACGAATTGCAGGACCCGATGGTCGCTGAAGAGCACATCGCCTGCTTCGGCTGGGCCAGTAACGAGGAAATGCAGGACATTTCCGCGATGGCCATCCGGGTGAACGACTTCATGTCCGGCATGTTCGCCGCGATCGACATCCGGCTCGTCGATTTCAAGCTGGAATTCGGCCGCATCTGGGACGGCGATTATTCGCGTGTGATCCTGGCGGACGAGATCAGCCCCGATAATTGCCGCCTGTGGGACATGAACACGGGCGAGAAGCTGGACAAGGACCGGTTCCGCCGGGACATGGGCGGCGAACAGGAAGCCTATCAGGAAGTGGCTCGCCGCCTCGGCCTGCTTCAGGGCGACGATAGCGGCCCCGGCGAGGTGCTGGACCTGACCGCCCATCGCAGCAAGCTGCGCCACACGCCTAAGCCGAAGAAGTAAACCCCGCTTCATTACCAGCGCGGTTCCGGCCCATGCCGGGACCGCGTTTTGCATTCCGCACGGCGAACGTGGCGGCCCGCCTGCCCATCACGCACCTGAACTCCGCCCCACCTCTGCGGCTCGCGCAAGCCATTGCGGGTTCAGCCTCGCTCGGCCAAGAATGCGGCATGTTCCGCAATCTCGTTGCCGCGCTCCTCCTTGTCGCGATCCCCGTCACGCCCGCCCTCGCCAATCAGGGGCCGGAGGCGGATGTCTGGCCGTTCGCGGAAAGCGACCTGCCCGCCGATCCCGCCTATCGCTTCGGCGTGCTGGATAACGGCCTGCGCTACATCGTCCGCGCCAACGCCACCCCCGCCGCGCAGGGCACGGTGCAGTTCTGGGTGAATGGCGGTTCGGTGGACGAGCGTGACGACGAGCGCGGCTTTGCCCATTTCATCGAGCATATGGCCTTCAACGGCTCCACCAATGTCCCCGAAGGCGAAATGGTGCATCTGCTGGAACGGCAGGGCCTCGCCTTCGGCGCCGATACCAACGCTTCCACCAGCTTCCAGACCACGCTCTACAAGCTGGACCTGCCGCGCAACGACCCCGCCCTGCTCGATACCGCGCTGATGCTGATGCGCGAAACCGCCAGCGAATTGACCTTCGATCCCGAAGCGGTGGAGCGCGAAAAGGGCGTGGTCCTGTCCGAACGGCGGGTGCGCAACACCTATGCCTATCGCGAAACGGTGGACCAGCTCCAATTCCTCTATCCAGAGGCGCTGTTTCCCGAACGGCTGCCCATCGGCACGGTGGAGGCGCTGCAGGGTGCAACGCCCGATGCGCTGCGCGCCGTGTGGCAACGGCTCTACCGCCCCGACAATGCCGCCATCATCGTGATCGGCGATTTCGACCCCGATCAGGTGGAGCGAGCGATAGAACAACGCTTCGGCGATTGGGCGGCGCAGCCCGCCATCCCTGCGGCAGACCCCGGCCCGGTCGATTTCACCCGGTCAGGCGAGACGCATATCTATCTCGATCCCGCCATTTCGGAACGGGTCACGGTGTCCCGCCATGGGGCATGGATCGGCGAGGCGGATACGCTCGCCTTCCGGGAACGGAATGTCCGCCGCCAGCTCGGCTATGCCATCGTCAACCGCCGCTTGCAGCGCCTGTCCCTGTCCGAAAATCCGCCCTTCCGGTCTGCCGCCATCGGCAATAGCGAGGTTTTCAAGATCGGCCGCACCACCAATATCGTGGTCGATGCCGCCGATGGCGAATGGCGCAAGGGGCTGGAAGCGGCGCAGGATGTTTATCGCCGCGTGCTGGCCTTCGGCTTTACCGAGGCGGAGGTGGCGGAACAGGTCGCCAATCTGCGCGCCGCGCTGGAAAGCAACGCAGCCGGGGAAGACACCCGCAGCAATTCCAGCTTCGTCACCGGCGCGCTCACCCTGCTGGAAGATGGGCAGGTGCCGACCACACCCGGCAGCGCCCTCGCCCGGTTCGAACGGCACCAGCCCGGCATCACGCCGCAGTCCGTGCTGGAGGCGCTGGAGCAGGAACTCGTTCCGCTGGACAATCCGCTGATCCGCTTCGAAGGCCGCACCGCGCCCGACGGGGGCGAGGCCGCCCTGCGCGCCGCGTGGGACGAAGGGATGGCGCGCGAATTGCAGCCGCAGGACGAAGCGGAGGCTGCCCAGTTCGCCTACACCGATTTCGGCGCGCCGGGGCAGGTCGTGTCCGACAGCGTCACCGCCCGGCTGGATGTCCGCACCATCGCCTTCGAAAACGGGGTGAAGCTGAACCTCAAGCCCACCGGGTTGCAGCGCGGCCGCATCTCCATCCAGGTCAATATCGACGGCGGGCAGATGCTGAACACGGCGGACGATCCGCTCGCCACCGCCTTGGTGAGCGTGCTGCCCTATGGCGGGCTGGGCCGCCATTCCTATGACGATCTGCAATCCATCATGGCAGGCCACACGGTCGGCCTCGGCATCTCGACCGCGGACGACACCTTCCGCATGAACGCGACGACGACGCCGCAGGATCTGCTGCTCCAGCTCCAGTTGCTCACTGCCGCCATCGCCGACCCTGGCTACCGCGCGCAAGGAGAAACGCAATATCGCCGCCGCATCCGCGATTTCTTCGCCCGCGCCGCGGCCACGCCCGACGCAGCGCTGTCGAACGGGCTGGGCGCGATCATGACCGATAATGATCCGCGCTTCACCACCCAGCCGCTCGACGCCTATCTCGCGCGCGATTTCGCGAAGTTGCGCTCGGATATTTCGGGCAGGCTGAATCATGGCGCGCTGGAAATTGCGATCGTCGGCGATTTCGATCCGCAGATCGCGATCGACGCCGTTGCGCAGACCTTCGGCGCGCTGCCGGACCGGGAAACGGAGTTCGGCGCATGGGAAGACAATCGCCACCGCCCCTTCACCGCCGATAGAACGCCACGGACCCTGTATCATGATGGTGCGGCGGATCAGGCACTGGTGCGTTTCAGCTGGCCGACACGGGACGATAGCGATTTCGACGCCGTGCTGCGGCTCGAATTGCTGGAACGCGTGGCGCGGCTGGTGCTGACGGACAAGCTGCGCGAGGAACTGGGACAGACCTATTCCCCGGCGGTCGGGGCCAACCAGTCTGCTGCATGGCGCGGATATGGCACATTCAATATCGGCGCCGCTATTGCTGTGGACCAGGTGGACGCCGCGCGCGATGCGGTGATGGAGGCGATCCGCTCCCTACGCGCCGAGAATGTGTCCGATGACATATTGCTGCGCGCCCGCGCCCCCATGGTCGAAAGCTATCAGAACATGCTCAAGACCAATTCCGGCTGGATGAACCTTGTCGACCGCGCGCAGACGGAAGCTTATCGGTTCGACAGGTTCCTGCGCGGGGAGGAAACGCTCTCCACCCTCACGGCCGATGATGTGCGGGAAACGGCCCGCCAATATCTCGACCCTGAACAGCGGCTGGAAATCGTCGTCCTGCCCCGCGACAGGCAATCGCCCTGATTACAGGTTGCGGCCCACCGTCTTGGCGGCCTTCCAGCCCAGCATCAGGAAAATCAGCGTGCCGATCAGCGCCAGCACGAAGATGACGATGGCGATATTGGCAAGGGTGCCCGCCACGCCGCCAAAGCCCAGCACGGCCGCGATCAGCGCGATGATTGCCAGTGTGAAAGCCCATCCATACATCGCTCGGTTCCTCTCGATCTGGTATTGTGCCTTCTCAACCCCGGACGGGCGGCGATGTTCCGCCAGCGATCTTGCCATTGAAGATGGGAAACGGGCGCAACCGCCGGGATGGATTATTGCCGCGCGCTGCCTATATGCGCCGGACAGCGGCGTTAACCCTGTCACCCCCTTGTCGCTTCCCCAAGGTGGCGGCATAGGCTGCCATTTCCGAATCCGCACAGCGAAAGGCCCGTCCATGAAGGTCCGCATCCATGTCAGCCTCAAGCCCGGCGTGCTCGACCCGCAGGGCCGCGCCGTGCACCACGCGCTGGAAGGGCTGGGTTTCCACGGCGTTGAAGATGTCCGCGTCGGCCGCCTGATCGAACTCGACGTTGCCGACGATGTGGACGACGCCCTGCTCGACGAAATGTGCCGCAAGCTGCTCGCCAACACGGTGATCGAGGATTACCGGATCGAGAAGCAGGAACCGGCCCAGCCCGCGGCGGAGCCCGCGCAATGAGCCTGCGGACAGCAGTCGTCACCTTTCCCGGTTCCAATTGCGATCGGGACATGGCGGTTGCGCTGGAAAAGATTTCCGGCACCGCGCCGATCCGCGTGTGGCACGGCGATGCAGAACTGCCCGACCGGCTCGATTTCATCGCCCTGCCCGGCGGCTTTTCCTATGGCGATTATCTGCGTTCGGGCGCGATGGCGGCCAAAAGCCCGATCATGCGCTCGGTGATAGAGGCGGCCGGCCGCGGCGTGCCCGTGCTGGGCGTGTGCAACGGCTTCCAGGTGCTGACCGAAGCGGGTCTGCTGCCCGGCGCGCTGATGCGCAATGTGGGCCAGCGTTTCATCTGCCGCACGGTGGAACTGGTGGTGGAAAACAGCCAGTCGCTCTTCACCTCCGCCTATCGGCAGGGGCAGACCATCCGCATCCCCGTGGCGCATCACGACGGCAATTATTTCGCCGACGATGCGACGCTGGACCGGCTGGAAGGCGAAGGCCGCGTCGCGTTCCGCTATGCCGATGCCTGCAACGGCTCGCGCCGCGACATTGCGGGCGTGCTGAACGAAGCCGGCAATGTGCTGGGCATGATGCCGCACCCCGAACGCGCCATAGAAGGCGACCACGGCGGCAGCGATGGCCGCGCCCTGTTCGAAGGCGCGATCAACGCGCTGGTGAGCGCCTGAGGCAGCCCTGCACCCGCGCTGCCCGAGGGCGCGCGGGTCATAAGCTGGCGGTCAGGCGCTGGCCGACTCGTCCGGGTGGGTCTCAAAACCACGTCGGAATGCGTGCACCCTCGGGGGCCGTCCCACTCGTCTTCTGAGAGCTTTGGCGCGCCCCTGCGCCCTGTCAGTCTGGGCAATCGGCAATCCCGGCTGGTCGGAACCAGCCCGCGCAGTCTGTAGTGCGAGCAATCCTCGAACAAGGCTTTCCTACCGCCGCCCCCTTCCGCCATGCAGGCCGATCATCGGGGCAAGCGGGGGAAAACCAACAAAATCCAACCAGACTGTCAAGTTACGCCGCCGCTCACGCCAACCGGCATCACTGACCCTCCACTCGCAAGGCGAGCATATCTTCGCGCGAAATGATGCAGATCACGCTGGGGAGGGTCGACCCGCGCTGGGCTGGCAGCCGTTTATCGGCGTACCGTGCGGAGAATGCGGGCGCCTCCAGAAACACGCAAGGCGCGCAGCGACCACCCGCTCCCGCCGCGCCGAGATACGGCGAAATCACTCGCGCCCCACGAGACCGTGAGACGTAAGCAGCGCGCAGGCTCCGGCCTATTCGACGGTGACGGACTTGGCGAGGTTGCGGGGTTGATCCACATCCGTGCCCTTCACGCAGGCGGTGTGATAGGCGAGCAGTTGCACCGGCACCGCATAGACCAGCGGGGCGATCAGCGGGTGGACCTGCGGCATCTCGATGGTGGCCAGGCAATCATGCCCGGCTTCGGCCAGCCCTTCCTTGTCGGAGATCAGCACCACCTTGCCGCCGCGCGCCCGCACTTCCTGCATGTTCGAAACGGTCTTTTCGAACAGCGGGCCGGACGGTGCCAGCACGATCACCGGCACCGCTTCGTCGATCAGTGCGATCGGGCCATGCTTCATCTCGCCCGAGGCATAACCTTCCGCGTGGATATAGCTGATTTCCTTGAGCTTCAGCGCACCTTCCAGCGCCAGCGGGAAATCCGGGCCGCGGCCAAGATACAGCACATCGCGCGCCGGCGCGATGAGATGGGCCATGGCGGCGATATCCTCGTCATGATCCAGCGCGGCGTTGAGCGCAGCGGGCGCTTCCAGCAGGTGACGCACGATCTCCGCCTCCTCCGCTGCATCGATCTGTCCCTTCCTGACCGCGAAATGCGCGGCCAGCGCCGCCAGCACGGCCAGCTGGCAGGTGAACGCCTTGGTCGAAGCAACGCCGATTTCGGGGCCGGCATGGGTCGGCAGCAGCAAATCCGCCTCCCGCGCCATCGAACTGGTCGGCACGTTCACCACCACGGCGATGACTTGCCCATTCTCCTTACAATGACGCAGCGCCGCCAGCGTATCGGCGGTCTCCCCGCTCTGGGAAATGAACAGCGCCAGCCCGCCCGGTTGCAGGACGGGATCGCGATATCGGAACTCGCTGGCGAAATCGATATCCACCGGAACCCGCGCGAATTGTTCGAACCAGTATTTCGCGACCATCCCGGCATAATAGGACGTACCGCAGGCGACGATGGTGACACGCTCGATCCCGCTGATATCGAAATCGATCTGCGGCAAGGCCACCTGCTGTTCGACAGGGCGCAGATAGGACCGCAGCGTCTGCGCGACCACGGTTGGCTGTTCGAAGATTTCCTTCTGCATGAAGTGGCGATACGGCCCCTTCTCGATCGCCGCGGCCGATGCGCCGGAGATTGTGATCTCCCGCTCCACCTCAGCGTTGTCCTTGTCATAGATCGTCGCGCCTTCGCGCGTGATGACCACCCAGTCCCCTTCTTCCAGATAGGCGATGCGCTGCGTCAGCGGCGCCAGCGCCAGCGCGTCGGAACCGAGATAGGTCTCCCCATCGCCATAACCGACAACGAGTGGGGAACCGAGCCGCGCGCCGATCAGCATGTCGGGATGGCGGCGGAACGCGATGGCAAGCGCAAAGGCGCCGCGCAGCCGGGGCAGAACCTCGCGCACAGCGGCCTGCGGATCGAGGCCCGCTTCCACCTGCTCGGAAACGAGGTGGGCGACGATTTCCGTATCGGTTTCGCTTTCGAACACCCTGCCCCGCGCAGCCAGCTCCTGCCGCAGGGGGCGGAAATTCTCGATGATGCCGTTATGGACCAGCGCCAGTTCGCCTGTGGCATGCGGATGGGCATTATGTGCGGTCGGCGCGCCATGCGTGGCCCAGCGGGTATGGGCGATGCCGATTGTGCCCGGCGCAGGATTGCCGGCCAGTTCCCGTTCCAGATTGGCGAGCTTGCCCTGCGCCCTTCTGCGCACCAATTGCCCGTCATGCAGGGTGCAGATGCCCGCGCTATCGTAGCCACGATATTCCATCCGCCGCAGCCCTTCCACCAGCCGTTCCGCAACTGGCTCCGCGCCGACGATACCGATGATTCCGCACATGAAGGACTGCCCTGGCTAGAGTGTGTAGGGGATGCGGACCCCCGGCATCTGGGCCGGAAAATCCCTGATATTGCGTGTGACGAGAATTGCGCCGTTCACCTGCGCGGTGGCAAGGACCATGGCGTCGATCAACCCCATTTGCGACCGGCCGCGAATATCCGCCGCCGCCGCAGCGATCCGGCTGTCCAGTTCGATCACGTCGAACGGCGCCAGCAATTGCTGGATGTCCGCACGGCTTTCCATCGGCTCCGCCGCCATGATCTCCGTCCAGACGAGCCGGCTGATGCGATGGCGGCGATATCGCGCCAGTTCAACCGCCGCTTCAGGCCGGTCGCACAGCCAGTCGATCAATATGCTGGTATCGAAGAATGGGTCGGACATTTCGGATCAGCCCGCGCGATCGCGGCGGATTGCGCGCGGGTAGTCCATGGCGTCGCCGAGGTCGGCGCGGTCCTTCCAATATCCGGCACCGCGCGCGATCCAGTCGTTATCCTGACGCCGCCGAAGGTGAAGCCTGACAGCCTCCCGCATTTCGGCCGCCCGAGACCGGCCATTACGCTGTGCCAGTTCGTCGAGCCGTTCGACATCATCTTCCGGTATATCGACGAGAACCCTCATATCGACATAGCGATATCATATTGCGATATCGCCAGCAACTTAGCCCTTGGCGTTCTTCTTCTTTTTCATCGCATCGTGAAACCGGTCTGCCCAACCTGGCTTCACCAGTTGCTCCCCCCGGACCATGCGCAATTCGCCATCGCCCACATCGCGGCTGACCGCGCTGCCCGCACCCACGATGGCGTCCGCGCCGATCTTGACCGGGGCAATCAGCGCGCTGTTGGAACCGATGAAGGCCCGTTCGCCAATGACGGTGCGATGCTTGAAATAACCGTCGTAATTGCAGGTGATCGTCCCCGCGCCGATATTGGCGCCTGCGCCCACCTCCGCATCGCCCAGATAGCTCAGATGATTGGCCTTGGCGCCGGGTGCCAGCACGGCATTCTTGGTCTCCACGAAATTGCCGATCCTGACCCCTTCCCCCAGCACGGAGCCGGGGCGCAGGCGCGCATAGGGGCCGATCGCCACGCCGCTGGCGAGCTTGGCCCCTTCCAGATGGCAGAAGGCATGGATGGTGACGCCATTCGAGACTTCAACGCCGGGGCCGAATACGACATTGGGGCCGATCGTCACATCCCGGCCGATTATGGTGTCGAAGCTGAAAAACACGGTTTCCGGCGCGGTCAGGGTGGCGCCCTCCGCCATCGCGCGTTCCCGCCGCCGTTCCTGCCAGCGCCGTTCCGCCCCGGCGAGTTCGGAGCGAGAATTGATGCCTGCAACTTCATCCGCATCATCGGTGGTCACCACAGCGCAGACGCGGCCATCCGCAACGGCAATGTTCACGATGTCGGGCAGGTAATATTCGCCCTGTGCGTTGTCGTTTCCGACGCGGTCCAGCAGGGGGAAGAGATCGCCGGCGGGCGCGGCGAGGAGGCCGGAATTGCACAGGCGGCATGCCCGCTCCGCCTCGGTCGCATCCTTGTATTCGACCATCCGTTCCACACGGCCTTCGCGCGCGATGACGCGGCCATATTGCAGGGCATCTTCCGGCTCGAACCCCAGCACGACAGTAGCCGGCTGGTCCCCTTCGCGCAGGCGCGCCAGCATGCCGCGCATCGTTTCCACGCTGACGAATGGGACATCGCCGTAAAGGACCAGCACATCGCCCGCGAAATCGCCCAGCGCCTCCCGCGCCTGAAGCACGGCGTGGGCAGTGCCAAGCTGCGGTTCCTGCACGGCAAAGCGGACCCGGCCGCCCAGCTGCGATTCCAGCTGGTCGCGTCCCTGCCCGACGACGACCACGGTGCGTTCCGGCGAGAGCTGCGCCAGTTCCGCCAGCACATGCTCTATCATCGGCCTGCCCGCGATCGGATGGAGCACCTTGTGGCGGTCGCTCTTCATCCTGGTGCCCTTGCCCGCGGCAAGGACGATGGCGGCGAAGGGGGCGGCGATTGCTTCCGACTGGTCGATCATGGTGCCGGGCCATGCCACCATTCTGTTGCGGTTTCCATACGGCTGCGCCAGAGCGCGCTGCATGCGTGAATTTCCATTCGACATCGTGGGTTTCGACCTCGACGGAACCTTGGTCGATTCCAATCTGGACCTGTGCCCGGCGGTGAATCACGCCCTTGCGCTGGAGGGCCGCCCTCCCATCGATGACGAGGAGACCAGGCACCTGATCGGCGGCGGCGCCCGCAAGATGCTGGAACGCGCCCTGCTGCGCACCGGCGGCCCGGTCCCGCCGCCCCGGTTCGAGGAACTGGCGGCCGATCTGCTCGACCATTACGGCGCCCATATCGCGGACAATACCGTGCCATATGACGGATGCCTGGAGGCGCTGGACGCTCTTTCCGCCCGCGGGTGCAAGCTGGCGGTATGCACCAACAAGGTGGAAGCGCTGGCCCGCGAACTGATCGAACGACTGGGGATGAGCTCTCGCTTCGCCTGCATCCTGGGCGGCGACACGATGGGCCCCGGCCGGGCCAAGCCCGCGCCCGACATGATCGAGGAAGCCATCGCACGGTGCGGCGGGGGCCGCTTCGCCATGGTGGGCGATTCGACCTACGACACCATGGCTGCAAAAGCCGCCAATGTGCCCGTCGTGGCGCTAAGCTTCGGTTATAATGATCTGCCCGCGAAGGAATTGGGCGCGGACGTAGTCATCGACCATTACCGCGAACTGCTGCCCGCGCTGGAGCGTCTGGGCCGGCCCTAACCCCTAACCCGGCAACGCTGGCTCAATCCTCAACCAGCTTCAGCAGCCTGCGCTCCAGCGGAGCGAGGACGCCCGGCAGTTCATGGCCGCGCTTCAACACCTGGCCTTTTTCGCCGAACAACGCCCATGCGCCCTGCTTCTGATGAAGGGCCGGCCGCTTCTCGATCCGCATTTGCGGGATTTCGGCGGAGCGGCGAAAGGCGGCAAAACTGGCGCAATCGCGCGTGAAGGACATCGCGTAATCCCGCCACTCCCCCGCCGCGACCATCCGGCCGTACAGATCGAGTATGCGCATCAGTTCGGCCCGTTCGAACCCGACCTGCAACGGGCTGCGAATGCCGGGAAAGGGGACGATATTGCCGGTGCCGCCGGGCGAAAACGCCATCAGCTTTCCATGCCGGCCTTGCGCGCGGCGGGCCTGACACCGGCGGCCATCTTCAACGCCTCTATCTCGGCGCGTAGTCCCGCCACTTCCGCCTCGAGCGACTGGACACGTTCGCCGGAAGGCTCGCAAGGTTCATCGCAGGGCGTACCGTAGGGGATGAATTCCCGCAGCCATGTTTCGGCAGGCACAAGTGTCGACCGGGCCTTGAGGCCGATCATGGTTGCGCCATCGGGGACATCGTCCGTCACCACCGCATTCGCGCCGACACGGGCACGTTCACCCACGGTGATCGGCCCGATCACCTGCGCACCGGACCCGATGATGACATTATCCTTCAGCGTCGGGTGGCGCTTGCCAGCTTCCCCGTTGGTGGGATTGGTGCCGCCCAGCGTGACGCATTGATAAATCGTGACATTGTTGCCGATATCGGCCGTTTCGCCGATTACGGTAAAGCCGTGATCGATGAAGAAATGGCGCCCGATCTTCGCGCCGGGATGGATGTCGATCGCGGTCAGCCAGCGGGAAATATGGTTTACCAGCCGAGCCAGGAAATACAGTTCCCCGCCATAGAGCCAATGGGCGAGACGATGAAACGCGAGCGCCCAGACCCCCGGATAGAGGAGGATTTCCCATCGCGACCGGGGCGCCGGATCGCGCGCGCGGACCGAGTCCAGATAGGCGATCAGCCGTTCGAACATGTCGATATTGTTTCCATCAAAACCCGCCCTAAAGCAACCGCGGCTCGTTCGGCCCCATCACCGCATCCAGCGCTGCCCGCCAGATAGATTGGGTGGCCGGAGCCTTGCGTTCAAGGGTGAGCCGGTCGATCGCATCCACCAGCCGTTCCAGATCCGCTTGCGCCCTGCCCGCACGCGGCACCAGATAGGCGGCGGCATCCGCGCCCAGCACCACACCCCGTTCACCGGCCAGCGACAGCAGCAATTCCTCCGCCATCACATCGTCCGGCGGGGCGATTTCCAACTGAAGGGCGGCCCCGAGGCGGGAACGCAGGTCGGGCAGGACGATGTTCCACGGCGATTGCCCTGCCACGATCAGCAACGGCATGCCATCCTGCTGCGCACGGTTCCAGCGATGGAACAGCGTGTCTTCCGGCAGGTGTTGGGCGTCGTCGATCGCCTCGCCCCGGCCCGTCTGCGCGAACCAGCGAGCGAACAGCGACTTGCCGGATCGGACGGGTCCGGTGAGGATCGCGGTGCGAAAGGGCCATCCTTGAGGTTCGGACAGGGCCTGCGCCACATGGGCGTTGGCGGCGCCGATGATGATGCGATCAGGCCCGGACGAGCCGGAACGCAGGGGCAATGCGATCTGTGTCATCGGCGTGGGCCGCGCCTAGCGGCTGACGGCCAGCGCGTTGGTGCCCTGCGTGACCTGCCACCCCCGGCTCTTCAGCACTTCCGCCAAGGCGGCCAGATCGCCGGCATAGGTCACGCGCAGCACGGACGTGCCGCCGATGGCGAGGCTGCCCGTGGCAACGCTGCGCACGCCGGACGCACCGCGCAGATTGGCCAGGGCCGCATCGAACGCCGCGGAATCCGCGGTCGCGACCTGCACGACGAAAGTCTGTGCAGGCTGCGCCGAATCGGTCGTCGCCGCGGGAGCGGGAACCGTGCCCGTTTCAACCAGCGGCATTTCGGCCGCGGCAGCAGCGGCGGCGGCCATTTCCGCCAGTTGCGCGCGGCGGCCAGCATCGATCAGGGCGCGGATTTCGGGCCGCAGTTCCACATTATCCATCGCCAGCGTCGGATCGGGAGTGAGTTGCCCCGATGCAAGGGCGCCAGCGAAGATCCGGTCGAACCGGGTCACGGCCTGATCCAGCATTTGCGGAATCTGATCGGGGCTGTTGGCGCGCAGCCGGAACTCGCCAAGATAGCGGCTGTCCGGGCCGTAGCGCGCCGTGAACTGCCCTTCGACCGGGCCGCCGGGCCAGAGATAGCGCAATTCCGCAATCGGGATCAGCACGTCCGCCGCGCCGAATTGGTCGAGGATATCGGTCCACCACAAGCGGCTGCGCCGCCCCGTCTGGCCGTAGGTGAGCATCAGCGATTCCCACCCCGCGCCGGACGGGCGGACGTAATCGATCGCACTGGCGCCAAGCTGCCGTTCGGCCCAGGCGCGCTGCCACGGATTGCGCACCTCGAACAATGTCTGGGTGCCGCCGGATATGAGGACCGGCAGCGTCAGCATCGGTGCGGAACGGGCGCGATTATTCGCGGCCCCCAGAATGGCCCCGGCACGAGCGCGGTCGAATATTACGCCGAGGGACGCGATATAGCGGCGCGGGCCAAGCTGTTCGCTTTCGATCACCACGGCCGAAACGAGCGAGCTCAACCGCGAATCGGGAATGTCGGGGCCGCCGATCTGCTTCCACGCGATACGCTGCGCTTCTGCCCAGCCCTTCAGCCGCGCATCTTCCGAATCGTCGCCCGTCACGTTCACCTTGACGTTGCGCACTTCGATATCGGTGCTGCTGGCGACGGGCGCGATGCCGCGGTCCCCGGCGACCTGCGCGATCAGAACCCCGCCCCCGGCCAGTGCCAGCAAGGCCGCCCCGGCAGCCATCCACTGCCCCTTGGTGAGGCCGGAAAGGCGCCGCGCGAGCGGCAAAGAGGGCGTGAATGCAATAGCCATGGGGAAATCGCGGGCCTTTTGCCCAATGGCGAGTGGAAATCCAAGCGCGAAAGACTAGAAGCGCGATCCATGGCTTCCAACAATCCGCCTCCCGACCGCTATACCTACGCCCAGGCAGGCGTATCCATTGACGCCGGCAATGCGCTGGTGAAGGCCATCGGCCCGCTCGTCAAATCCACCCGCCGCCCCGGCGCGGATGGAGAGATCGGCGGATTCGGCGGCTTCTTCGATCCCGCCGCCGCCGGGTATCGCGACCCGTTGCTGGTCGCCGCGAATGATGGTGTCGGCACCAAGCTGAAGCTGGCGATAGATCAGGACCGCCACGACACGGTAGGCATCGATCTGGTCGCCATGTGCGTGAACGATTTGATCGTGCAAGGCGCGGAGCCGCTGTTCTTCCTCGACTATTTCGCGACCGGCAAACTGGATAACGGCGTGGCGGAGCGAGTGATCGCCGGCATCGCGGAAGGCTGCAAGATCGCCGGCTGCGCGCTGATCGGCGGCGAGACGGCGGAAATGCCGGGCATGTATGCGGCCGGCGATTACGACCTGGCCGGCTTCTGCGTGGGCGCTGTGGAACGCGGCGAGCAGCTGACGGGCGAGCGCGTCGCGCCGGGCCATGTCCTGCTGGGGCTGGCCAGTTCCGGCGTCCATTCCAACGGCTATTCGCTTGTCCGCCGGCTGGCCGACGATCTGGGCTGGCGGTTGAATGCGCCCGCCCTGTTCGATCAGGAACGCCTGCTGATCGACGCGCTGATCGAACCGACCCGAATCTATGTGCGCAGCCTGCTGCCGCTGGTGCGATCCGGGCGAATCGACGCGCTGGCGCATATCACCGGCGGCGGCTTGCTGGAGAATATCCCGCGCGTCCTGCCCGAAGGCGCGCGTGCCGTGGTGAATGCCGATGGCTGGTTGCAGCCGCGCCTGATGGCCTTCCTCCAGGCGCAGGGCCGTATCGAACCGGCCGAAATGGCCCGCACCTTCAATTGCGGCGCGGGCATGGTGCTGGCCGTGCGCCCCGAACTGGCGGACGAAGTCGCCAGCGAATTGCAGGAAGCTGGCGAGACCGTGCTTTCCATCGGCGAGATCGTTGCTGGCGAGAAGGGCTGCACCGTGCGCGGATCGGCCGGAACGTGGAGCGCCAAGGCCGATTGGGAAGCGCATCACGATGGCTGACAAGGTGCCGGTTGCCGCGCTGCTTTCGGGCAACGGCACCACCATGTCCGCCCTGCTCTATCACTCGCGCCTGCCCGACTGCCCGTATGAGATCGTGCTGGTGGCCAGCAACGTGCCCGACGCGCCGGGGCTGCGCATCGCGGAGGCGGAAGGGATCGCCACTTTCGCGCGCGACCATCGCGGCATGGGCCGCGAAGAGCATGAGGCGATCATGCATGAGGCGCTGCTGCAATCCGGCGCGGAGTATCTGGCACTGTGCGGATATATGCGCGTGCTGACCGGGGGATTCGTTTCCCGCTGGGATGGGCGGATGGTCAATACCCACCCCTCCCTGCTGCCGCTGTACAAGGGGCTGGACACCCATCGCCGCGCGATCGAGGCCGGGGATAGCCATGGCGGCTGTTCCGTCCATATCGTGACGCCCGAACTGGATGGCGGCCCGCTGCTGGGGCAGGTGCCGGTGGCGATCCTGCCCGGCGATTCGCCGGACGCGCTGGCGCGCCGCGTGCTGCTCGCCGAATATCAGCTCTACCCCCGGATGCTGGCCGATTACGTCGCCCGCCCTTTCCGCGCCGACTGGCTGCTGGAGCAGCTGCGCGAACGCGCGCTGGCGCTGCCCGAGGTGGAAGAGCGTGACAGCCATGGTTCCACCGGCTGGCACACGGGCGGCAAGAGCGGGAAGTTCTTCGCCTATTTCGCCGACCGCCACCACGGATCGGACCATATGGCGCTGCTGGTGAAAACCGGCGGACCGGACGAGCAGGCAGCATTGATCGAACGCGATCCGGACATCTATTTCCGCCCCGCCTATTACGGCGCAAGCGGGTGGATCGGCATTGCGCTCAACCGGCCCGGGGTCGACTGGGACCACGTCGCCGAATGGCTGGAGCGAAGCTGGCAGCAAGCCGCGCCCAGGCGGCTGACGAAGCTGCGCGGCGTCGCGGATCAATTCTAGCCGGGCCGCCGGCAGAGCGAAAACCCTACAGTAACTTGACACCTGTGATGGGAATTGTTGGTTTCGGCGCTGTCAAAGAATGGTGAGCATGGCCATGGGCGGGCCGGTAGGAAAGTGGGCAGCGCGAGCGGCTCGCTGGCGTTAGCGCAGCGGCGGACGACCACCAAAGCGGGGCGGAGTTCGACCCTCCGTTTTTTGCGATTCCGGCTCGGCACTGTCCCGCAGCCATCCCCTGCTCCGAGCAAACGTGGGCGCGCAATCGGCCCCTTCCAGTAAAGGAAAAGCCGGGGCCGCTTTCGCCGCCCCGGCTTGTCACTTCGCGATACTGCCCACGCAGCGCGGCGGGTGCCGCGTCGCGGGGAGCGGGATCAGCCGACGATTTCGTCGTCGTTGAAGAAATAGGCGATTTCGATCGCGGCGTTTTCTTCGCTGTCCGAACCGTGGACCGAATTGGCCTCGATGCCTTCGGCATAGGTCTTGCGGATGGTGCCATCGGCAGCATCGGCCGGGTTGGTGGCGCCCATCACGTCGCGGTTCCGCTTCACGGCGTCTTCGCCTTCCAGCACCTGCACCACAACCGGGCCGCTGGTCATGAATTCGACCAGTTCACCGAAGAAGGGGCGTTCCTTGTGGACGGCATAGAAGCCTTCCGCCTGTTCCTTCGACAGCTGCACGCGCTTGGATGCGACGACGCGCAGGCCGGCGTCTTCCAGCATCTTGGTGACGGCGCCGGTCAGGTTGCGGCGGGTGGCATCGGGCTTGATGATCGAAAAGGTGCGGGTGACCGCCATCGGATTGTCCTTCAGAAAAAGAGGATTGGATCGGAAAAATCTGCGCGCGCCCCCTAGCTCCGCCCTGCCGGGCGAGCAAGCCGCATCGTCGCGCGCGTCACATGCCTTGCGACAGGATGAGCTGCGCCGTGGTGCCGCCCCTGGGGGCCGGCGCGGCGGTGATGCGGAAATCCCGGCTCTCCACCATCCTGGTGGCGCCATCGCGCATTTCGGCGCCCGGCCGCATGCCCGCCGCTTCCGCCTGGCCGCGATAGAAAGCGATCACATCGGCCACGGTGTCGGTCGTTTCGAAAGACAGGATCATGCCGCTGCCGCCATCCTGCCGCATCGCCATGTTGCCGGTGATCCTGGCGCCCGGATAGAGGGAGAAGCCGTCCGGCCAATCGACGTCGGACGTGTCCGCAAGCGCCATTTCCACCTGCTTGCCGCCTTCGCCCGTGAAGCTGGCGCTGACCTGCGCTTCCCGTTCGTCCCGGCCACAGGCAGACAGCACCGCGCAGGAGGCGCAGGCTGCGATACAGAACCATACGCGCATCATGGCCCGACCACCCAGCGGCCGCCATCCTGTTTCCAGAAATGCCGCTCCGCCCCTTCGCGTTCGCCCAGCATGCGCCAGCATTGACGGGCGCCGTCGATCGTCCCCTGATCGAACAGCAGGAACGCGCGTTCGAACCCGAAAGCCTCATCACGCCAGACCCCATCGGCAAAAGCGATGTAGCGCGCCTGATTGGCGGGCGCGCAATCCGCCGAGAGGAGCAGGGGCTGGCGGCTGGCATGGGGCGCATCGGCGCGGCCATGGGCGAGAAATTCTTCCGGCGCGTCTTCCCACAATGCGCGGTCGAGTTCCGCCAGCCGATCCGCATCCGCGCATACGACGAGCAGCCGTTCGCCCGCACGTTTTACCGCGCGGGCGATGGCCGGCAACGCCTTTTCAACAGGGTCGCGCGACAGCTGGTAGAAATCCACCCGCATGGCCGCGCCCACCCGCAATCAGGCTTCGACGACGTCGCGGACGTAACGATCGAGCAGGCGCACGCCGAAGCCGGTCGCGCCCTTGTCCCACGTCGCGCCGGGCTTCGCATCCCACACCATCCCGGCAATATCGAGATGCGCCCAAGGGGTGTCATTCTCGATGTAACGCTGGAGATATTGCGCGGCGGTGATGGAGCCGGCCCAGCGCGGGCCGACATTCTTCATGTCCGCGATGGGGGAATCGATCAGCTTGTCGTAAGCGGGCGAGAGGGGGAAGCGCCACAGCTTGTCGCCGCTTTCCCGGCCCGCCGCATCGAGCTGGCCGGCCAGTTCGTCATTATTCGAAAACAGGCCGCCATGTTCATGGCCCAGCGAGATAATCATCGCGCCGGTGAGCGTTGCCAGATCGATAATCGCGCGCGGCTTGTATTCGCGCTGCGCCCAGGTGAGCGCATCGCACAGCACCAGCCGCCCTTCGGCGTCGGTATTGATAACCTCCACCGTCTGGCCCGACATGGTGGTGACCACGTCGCCGGGGCGCTGGGCGTTGCCGTCCGGCATGTTCTCCACCAGACCGCACACGCCGATGACATTCGCGCGCGCATTGCGCCGCGCGAGGGTGAGCATGGCGCCGGCGACCGCGCCCGCACCGCCCATGTCCCATTTCATTTCCTCCATGCCGGCGGCGGGCTTGATGGAGATGCCGCCGGTGTCGAAGGTCACGCCCTTGCCGACGAAGACGGTGGGCTGATCGCCCGCTTCACCGCCCAGCCATTCGATGACCAGCAGCCGCGCATCGCGCGTGGAGCCTTGCGACACGCCGAGCAGCGCGCCCATGCCGAGCTTGCGCATCTGATCCTCGTCCAGAAAGGACAGCTTCGCGCCCGTGCCGGCAAACCGCTGCTGGCAGCGTTCCACGAAGCTTTCGGGATAGATGATGTTGGCCGGTTCGGACACGAGTTCGCGAGTGAACTCCACGCCTTCCACCACGGCCCGCGCATCGGCCCAGACCGGCTCCATCCCATCTGGCGCGCCGAAGACATGGATGGTCTTGAGGCTGGGCTTCTGATCGTCCTTCAGCCGGGTGCGATAGGTGTCGTGCCGCCAGGAACGCAGGCGCAGGCCCGTCAGCACGGCGCCCGCTTCCTCTGCCGAAAGGCCGGTGCCGGAAAAATCCACGCTCAGCTCAGTCTCCCCACTGGTGAGGTAGCGAGCGGCCAGGCTGGCCCCGGCGCGTTCCAGCGCGGGGAGGCGATCGGAATCGGACCGGCTGCCCGCACCGACGAGAGCGAGGCGCGCAATCTTGTCGCCGCGTTCCACGAAGGTTTCGAAGAACTGGCCGGGCTTGCCGGTAAACCGCGCGGCGCCCGCGCCATCGCGCACCACTCGTTCCATATCGCCGGGAATCGCGTCGCGATCCACGATGCGGGCCTGCAGCGGACCGACGGATGCATCGGACGGGGTATCGAAATGAAATTCCATGATCTCTCCGACAGGATGGTGTGCGGGTGCGACAGGTGTGGGCTGCGCATCAATGCTGCGTTGCAGTTAAGCGCCGCTGGTGCGATAGGCAAGCCATGCGCCCCGGCCGGACGTCTCCGTTGCAAGCCACATCGCGCCGCTTGCAGCCCCTTTTGCTGGGCGCGGCGGCGCCCGTGATTCTGTGCGCCACGGGCGCGACTCCTGCTTTTGCGCAGGCGGGTGATGCGGCGGCTGGCAACAGCATGCCCGCGCCTGATCCTGCCCCGCCCGCTGGGAGCAGGGTTCCGCAGGCGGCAGAGGGCCAGCGCGAAATCGCGTTCGAAGCGAATGAGGTATCCTACGACCAGGATGCCGATACGGTGACGGCCAGCGGCGACGTGCTGCTGCGCTCCGGCGACCAGTCCGTGCGTGCGGACGCGGTGACGTGGAACCGCATGTCCGGCCAGATCGTCGCCACCGGCTCAATCCGATTCGTGGACGAGGATGGCAACCAGCTATTCACGGACCGGCTGGAACTGACCGACGAATTGCGCGCCGGTGCGATGACGAACCTGCTGCTGGCCTTCCGCGAAGGCGGGCGCCTCGCCGCCGCGGAAGGGGAGCGGGACGAGGCCGGAAACGTCGTGCTGGAACGCGCTGCCTATTCCGCCTGCGCCGTGGAAGACGCCGATGGATGCCCCAAGACGCCAAGCTGGCGCATCACGGCCGAACGGGTGATCTACGACGCCGAGGAGAAGAAAATCCGTTTCCGCGGCGCGTTCTTCGAATTGTTCGGGATGCGGGTTCTGCCCCTGCCGGGCCTCTCGCTCCGGTCCGATGGCGGCGCCAATTCGGGCTTCCTGGTGCCGGATCTCGGCCTGACCACGTCGAACGGCCTGGAAATCGGCAGCACCTATTACTGGCGGATCGCGCCGAACCGCGATCTTTCGGTTTCGGGCTATGTCTATACCGAAGCCGATCCGATGGTTTCGGCCCAATACCGCGAACTGGCGGACAATGGCGCTTTCCAGATCACCGGCTATCTGACCCACGGCGCGCGCATCGCGCTGAATGCGGTGGAGCCGGAAGAATCGAACGCGCTGCGCGGATATATCTTCGCGAATGGGAGCTGGCAGCTCGACCCGCACTGGAGCATCACGACCTCCGCCCGCTACGCGACCGACCGCACCTTCCTGCGCCGGTACGATATCAGCCGGGACGACCGCCTGCGCTCCACCATCAATGTCGAACGGATCGATGACGACAGTTATCTTTCCATCGCAGGCTGGGCCACGCAATTGCTGCTGGTGCCGGACGATCAGGGGCTGGTGCCGGTCGCCTTGCCGGTGATCGATTACCGCAAGCGGATTTCCGACCCCTTGCTGGGCGGCACGGTGGAATTGCAGGCCAACACGCTCGCCATCGCGCGCAAAGAAGGGCAGGACACGCAGCGCGCCTTCGCCAGCGGGCAATGGACCTTGCGGCGTTACACCACGCTGGGACAGGAAGTGACCTTCACCGGCCTGGTGCGCGGCGACATCTACCATTCGTCGGACAATCTGGCGACGGACACGGCCGCCTATCGCGGGGAAAGCGGCTGGCAGGGCCGCGCCATCGCGCTGGGTGCGGTGGATGTGAAATGGCCGCTGGCGGGCGGGTTCATGGGCGGAACGCAGATCCTGACCCCTCGCGTGCAGTTCGTGGCCAGCCCGCCGGTGCGCAACCTTGCGATCCCCAACGAGGATGCCCGATCCATCGAGTTGGAGGACACCAACCTCTTCGCGCTCAACCGCTTCCCCGGCTATGACCGACTGGAAGACGGCGCGCGCGTCACCTACGGGCTGGACTGGCAGGCGGAGTTCCCGGGCTGGCGCATCACCGCGACGCTGGGACAATCCTATCGGCTCAACGATCAGAAAAGCGTTTTTCCCGATGGCACCGGGCTGAGCGAGCAATTTTCCGACTTCGTGGGCCGAACGGAAATCCGCTATCAGGATTTCCTCAAATTCACCCACCGCTACCGGCTGGACAAGGACACATTCGCCGTCCGCCGCAACGAGGTGGACGCCACCATCGGTTCGGACCGCACCTATGTCGAACTGGGTTATCTGCGGCTCAATCGCGATATCGACCTGACCTTCGAGGATCTTCAGGACCGGGAGGAATTGCGCGCCGCCGGGCGGCTGGCATTCGCCCGCTACTGGTCCGTCTTCGGGTCTGCCGTGGTCAATCTGACGGATCGGGAGGAAGATCCGAGCTTCACCTCCGACGGGTTCGAGCCGCTGCGGACGCGCCTGGGCGTTGCCTATGCCGATGATTGCCTGGAATTCGGCATGGTGTGGCGGCGCGATTATATCGAACTGGCCGACGCACGGCGCGGGAACAGCTTCAGCGTTTATTTCAACCTGCGCAATCTCGGATTCCGGTAAGCGGGAAAGCCATGTCCCCTGCGTTGGCATCGCGGTGCAAACACGCTATCGGGCGCAGGCTCAGCTTCGGTTAAGCCGCAGCACCATTATGCCGGGACTGGTGACAGGCACCTTATCGCGCCTTGGACAGGAATTGTTGAGTGATCGAAATCGCCAGGAAATTCGGACGGTTGGGCGCGGCGGTCGCGCTCGCTGGCTTGTGCGCGGCATCGGCCTATGCGCAGGTCGGCGGGGCCGACAGCGAAGGGCTGAACATCCCGCAAGATCTGGCCATCCTGGGCGAAACCAACCCTGACAACCGGCAGGCGACGGCCACGGTCAACGGCCAGATCATCACCGGCACCGATGTCGAACAGCGCGTCGCGCTGGTGGTCGATGCCAACCAGGCGCAGGTTTCGGGGGACGAACTGCGCCGCCTGAAATTGCAGGTTCTGCGCAACCTGATCGACGAAACCCTGCAGATCCAGGACGCGACCGCGCTGGAAATCCCGGTAACACAGGAAGAGGTCGACCGGACCTATAACAGGCTTGCGACCGAGCGGTTCAACAGGTCGCCCGATCAGCTTGCGGAATATCTCCAAGGCGTCGGCTCATCCGCAGGCTCGCTCAAGCGGCAGATCCAGGGCGAATTGTCGTGGGACCGGATCATCCGCCGCAACATCGCACCCTTCGTCAACGTGTCGCAGGAAGAGGTGAACGAGCTTTACGAACGTTTGCAGGAATCGCGCGGCACCGCTGAATATCGCATCGGCGAAATCTATCTGTCCGCAACGCCCGCCAATCGCGAGACGGTGGCGCAGAATGCCCGGCAGATCGTGGACCAGCTGCGCGAGGGCGGCAGCTTCGTCGCCTATGCACGGCAATATTCCGAAGCATCTACCGCGGCGGTGGGTGGCGATCTGGGCTGGATCCAGCTGCCGCAATTGCAGAACCCGCAGCTGGAAGCGGTCGCCACGGAATTGCAGCCCGGCCAGCTTGCCGGCCCCATCGAGATTCCCGGCGGTTATTCCATCCTGTTCATGATCGACAAGCGCCAGGTCGGCATGGCCGATCCGCGCGATGCCATCCTGAACCTCAAGCAGATTTCCATCGACTTCCCTGCCGGCACCACCGAAGCGGCCGCGCAGGAACGGCTCAGCCAGTTCGGCAGCCAGCTGGAACAGGTCAATTCCTGCCAGCAGGCCAATTCCGTGGCCGCCGCCATCGGCGCCGAGGTCGTGGACAACGAACAGATTCAGCTGCGCGCCCTTCCCGAAGCGTTGCAGGGCGTGTTGTCGAACATGGAAGTGGGGCAAGCCACCCCGCCCTTCGGTTCGCTGGAAGATGGCGTGCGCGTGCTGATGCTGTGCGGCAAGCAGGCGTCCGAAGCACAGGCCGGCCCGACGCGCGACCAGCTTTCCGCGCAGATCGAGGATGAGCGGGTGAATCGCCGCGCCCAGCGTTATCTGCGTGACCTGCGCCGCGATGCGGTGATCGATTTTAATTGATCCGATGCCGCCCCGCCCACTCGCCCTCTCGCTTGGCGATCCGGCGGGAATCGGCCCCGAACTGATTGTCGAGGCATGGTCGCGGCGGGGCGATAACGCCCTGCCGCCCTTCCTCGTAGCCGGCGGGGCCAACATCCTGCGCGCGGCCGCAGTGGCACGCGGGCATGACGTGCCGATTGCGGAGATCGGCGATCCGGCGGAAGCCCCGGACCAGTTCAGCAGCGCCCTGCCCGTGTTGCGAGGGCCAGACGGCGATTACCGACCTGGCCAACCCGACGCGCAGGGCGCTCGCATTGCGCTCGGGTCGCTGGAAATGGCCGCGTCATTGACTGTGGCGGGGCAGGCGGCAGCGATCGTGACCGGCCCGATCGCCAAGTCGGAACTGGCGAAGATCGGCTTCGCTTTTCCCGGACAGACTGAATTCGTCGCTGCTGCCTGCGGCGTGGCGGCTGACGATGCGGTGATGCTGCTGGCGGGGCCGAATTTGCGCACCGTGCCGCTGACCGTGCATTGTTCCCTGGCGGAAGTGCCCGGGCGCATCACCCGCGACCTGATCCTGCGCCGCGCCCGCGTGGTGCATATGGCCATGCGGCAGGATTTCGGCATCCCCTCCCCTCGCCTCGCCATATGCGGACTCAACCCCCATGCCGGGGAAGCGGGCCGCATGGGGCGGGAAGAGATCGAAACCATCGGCCCGGCGATCGACGCGCTGCGGGCGGAAGGAATTGCCGCCAGCGGGCCGCATCCCGCGGATTCCCTGTTCGCGCCGCATGCGCGCGCAGGTTTCGATGTCGCCATCGCCATGTATCACGATCAGGCGCTGGTTCCCATCAAGGCGCTGGATTTCGATGCCGGGGTCAACATGACGCTGGGCCTGCCGATCATTCGCACCTCCCCCGATCATGGCACGGCCTTCAGCATTGCCGGCACGGGCGCGGCCCATCCCGGTGCCACGCTCGCCGCCATCCGCCTGGCCGGAGAGGCTGCGGCGAGGCGGGCAGCAGCGGCATGAGCCTGCCACCCCTTCGGGAAGTCATTGCGAGGCATGGACTGTCCGCATCCAAGGCGCTGGGCCAGAACTTCCTCTTGGATGAAAATCTGCTCGACCGGATCGCCGCCATCCCCGGCCCGTTGCAGGGGCGCGCGGTGCTGGAAATCGGCCCCGGCCCCGGTGGACTGACGCGAGCCTTGCTGCGAGCCGGTGCGCGCGTGACGGCGATAGAGCGCGACCAGCGATGCCTGCCCGCGCTGGCCGAATTGCAGGATGCCTTCCCCGGCCAGTTGAGGATCGAGGCCGGCGATGCCCTTGCCATCGATCACAACGCGCTGATGGGCGAGCCATACGAAATCGCCAGCAACCTGCCATACAATGTCGGCACCGCGCTGTTCACCGGATGGCTTGGCGGGCAGGCATGGCCGCCCCGCTGGACCGGGCTGACCCTGATGTTCCAGCAGGAAGTGGCGCAGCGCATCGTGGCGGCCCCGGACACATCCGCCTATGGCCGGCTTGCCGTGCTGGCCCAGTGGCGATCAACACCCAGGCTGGCGCTGAAGGTGCATCGCAGCGCCTTCACCCCGCCCCCGAAGGTGATGAGCGCGATCATCCATCTGGTGCCTGCCGAAGCGCCGGCGGGCGTTTCCGCGCGGGTGCTGGAACGCGTGACGGAGGCGGCCTTTGGCCAGCGGCGCAAGATGCTGCGACAAAGCCTGAAGGCCATGCCGGGCGCGGTCGATGCAGCGACCGATCTAGGCATCGATGTGCAGCGGCGCGCCGAAACCCTGTCCGTCGCGGAGTTCGTTGCGCTGGCGCAAAGCCTGTCCTGACATTCGAATGATGTGCGGCACGACGATGTGCCGAGGCCGTCGATCTGCGAGGTGCCCTGTTATGAAGCACCTGTAAAATCGGGACCTTTACACCCCGGCACCCATTTACCACTCTGATCATGTCCGGCGGGCATCGCGATAAAACGCTTCGCCCGGCGTGCGAGGAGAGGTTCACGATGGTCGCCAAGCTTGCCCGCCTGTTCACGATCAAGACGAGGATGGAAGCCTATCTGATTATCTATGCGCTGGCGCTGGGGGCGACCAGCAGGGGCGCGAATTACCTGGAACATTATCCCGGCTGGGGCGGGAAATTGCTGTTCCTTGCCTGCACCGGCGCGGTGTTCATCGCCGGGGCCAAGATTTTCGATTGCCTGCGGCTGGAGCAGGAAGCGGAACGACGCGCGAAGGAAGCGGAGCAACAGTGAATGCGGGATATGCGCAATACCGGGCTAGCTGTCCGCAAGCCGAGCATCGGCACCAGAAGGCCGCATCTGCCAGATAGACAAGCCGAAGATTCGAGTGCGATTGCCCCTGCTGAGGACTGAGCGCCGCCGTTGTAGCGGCAGAGCTGCTGGCCAGGACTTTCTCGCTTGCGGCGCAAGGCCCCCGGACCAGCGGCCAACTTCCGTCCGCGCGAGAATGCCATCGATCTTTCGGGAAGGTGGGGCGTTTCTGTTGCAAGGCACGCCCCCAGCCCCTGGAATCCCTTCTGTTGCCCGGTGGGTCCAACCGCGCTTTAGCTTTGTAATTTCAGGCCGTTAGGCCGTCACGTTACGCAGCGATTGCGAGTGCTTCGTTATCGTTGGCACTTGTGTGTTTTGAGCCTTGAAACGGGTTACTCAGCCCGGGCGAAAACAGTGCTTTTCAACACACGTCGATCCTGGTTCGGCCCCATCATCGTGCCCCCCGTGAGGGAGAGCGGTGGTGGAGCCGCCGGGTACTGCCCCCGGGTCCGCTGTGCCTATTGCACACCGCAATTTATCGCCATAGCCGGCCGAAACCGGCACCGCCCTATATAGCCAATCCGCGATGAATGTGAAGTGAGCGGCGACATTCGGCCGCCGCCCGCTTCCGCAAGGGGCGATCAGCCCTGCTTCTTCAATTCCGCGAGGATATCCTTCAGCAATTCGACCTCGGTCGGTTCGGCCGGGGCGGCGGGCCCTTCTTCCTTGCGATCGAACTCCGACAGCACCTTCTTGGTGTAGCGGACCAGCAGGAAGATGATGAAGGCCATGATGAGGAAATTGATCACCGCCGTGATGAAGGCGCCGTAGCCGATCATGGCCGCGCCCGCTTCCTTCAGTGCCGCGTAATCCGTCAGCGAGCCGGTGTAGCCGGCAGGCGTGCTGAGCAGGACGAAATAGTTCGAGAAATCTACCCCGCCGAAAATGGCGCCGATCAGAGGGGTAATGACCTCCTCCGTCAGAGAGGTGACGATGGCGCCGAATGCCGCGCCGATGATGACGGCCACGGCAAGGTCGATGACGTTGCCCTTGGCGATGAAAGCCTTGAAATCCTGCAACATGGAACCTGTCCCCTTTTCCACACCGCAGAGAAGTGGCAAATCGTGACCCGCGCCGCAACCCGCCCCGTGCGCAAAGCACGCTATTGAAGCCGCCAATTCGTGTGCTATCTTTCTAACACACTGAGGCCAAAGCAGGACCCCGCCATGTCGATCGTCAACTCGCTTCGTAACGTCGCGCTCGCCGTCATGGCGCTGTCGCTGTCCGCCTGCGGGATCAATTCCGTGCCGGCAGCCGAGGAAAATGCCAAGGCCCGCTGGGCCGATGTGCAAAGCGCCTATCAGCGGCGCGCCGATCTGGTTCCGAACCTGGTCGCGACCGTCGGGGCCGCCGCCCAGTCCGAAACCCAGATCCTGACCAATGTGACGGAAGCGCGCGCCCGCGCGACCTCCATCAACGTCACCACGGAAGACCTGTCGAACCCCGAAGAGTTCCAGCGTTTCCAGGCCGCGCAGAACCAGTTGACCCAGGCGCTGGGCCAGCTGCGCACGGTGGTGGAGAATTATCCTCAGCTGCAGAGCCAAGGCCGCTTCGCCGACCTGATGGTGGCGCTGGAAGGCTCGGAAAACCAGATCAACGTCGCCCGCGTCCGCTATAACGAAGCGGTGCAGGCCTATAACACCGAAATCCGCACGTTCCCGTCCATCATCGGCGCGAAGATCGTGCATGGCGCCAAGCCGATGCAGCCTTTCGCAGCGGAGCCTGCCGCCCAGACCGCACCGACGGTGGACTTCGGGAGTATCGGCGGCCAGCAGACCGCGCCCGCGAACGATAACGCACCGCAGCAGGACGCCGCAGCGGCTGCGGGCAATTGACCGGCCCTGCCATGCCGATGCGCGTGATTGCGGGCCTGCTGGCCTTGCTGGCCCTGGTCGGGTTCAACCCGGCCATGGCGCAGCAATTCCCGGCGCGGCCGGATGGCCCGGTTCTGGATGCGGCGTCGATCCTGCAACCGGCGGAAGAAGCGGCGCTGGACACCCAATTGCGGGAATATAATGCGCGCACAGGCCGGGCGCTGATCGTCGTCACCGTGCCTGACCTGGGCGGCGAAACCATCGAAATGTACGCCGCCAAGCTGTTCGAAACATGGGGCATCGGCGGGGCGGAGACGGATCAGGGCCTGTTGCTGCTGGTCGCCCCGAACCAGCGTCAGGTCCGGATCGAGGTCGGATATGGCCTGCATGCCTATGTGACGGATATCCTGTCCGGCCGCATCATCAGGGACGAGATCACACCGCGTTTCCGCGAGGGCGATTATGGCGGCGGGATCGCTGCCGGTTTGAACGCGCTCATCACGCAGCTTGATCGTGATCCGGCCGATGCGCGCGCTGTCGCCGAAGCGGCGGCCGCTGCCGACCGGGCCGAAGCGAGCGACCGCACCGGCGCTTCGATCGGCGGTGTCTTCTTCTGGATCGCGCTGATCGTCGTCTTCATGCTCGTCTTCGGCGGGCGCGGCGCCGGCCGCCGGCGGCGTTATGGAGCGGCAGGCGCGGTTGGCGATGTCATCCTCTGGCATGCAATCGGCAGCGCGATGGGCCACGCCTCTCGCGGGTCCGACAGCGGATTTGGCGGCGGCGGGTTTGGCGGCGGCGGAGGCGGCTTCGGCGGGTTCGGTGGCGGCATGTCCGGCGGCGGCGGCGCATCGGGGAGCTGGTGATGGCGATCCTGAGCGAAAGCGATCATGCCAAGGTCACGGCGGCCGTCGGAGAGGCCGAGCGGAACACTGCCGGCGAGATAGTGACGATCATCGCCGACCGGTCCGATGGTTACACCGATGTCGCGCTGGCCTGGTCGATAGGGGCGGCGTTTCTGGTCCTGTCTCTGCTGGCCTTTTTCCCGCACCCCCCGCTGCGCGCCTATGAAGCACTGCACGGCACCTGGAACGCGGAATGGCCGGCCGGTGAGATTTTCGCCGCCGCGAGCGGGATCGGCATAGCGACCTTCCTGCTGGCCCTGCTCGTCCAATGGCCGGACGCCGTGCGGTTCGCGCTGGTGCCGGGCCGGATCAAGACCAACCGGGCGGAAGCGCGGGCGTTGCACCTGTTCAAGGTGGGCGCCGAACGCCGCACTGTCGGGCGCACGGGGATTTTGATCTATCTGTCGATGCGGGAACATCGCGCCGAAATCGTCGCCGATGCCGCCATCGCCGACAAGGTGGAGGACGAGGTTTGGGGCGATGCGATGGCCGCCCTGCTGGCGGAGCTGAAGCATGGGCGCTGCGCCGATGGCATGGTCGCCGCAGTGGCCCGCGTAGGCACGGTGCTGGCTGAGCATTTCCCCCGGCGCGACGACGATCGCAACGAATTGCCGGACAGGCTGATCGAATTGTGATGGAGGAAGACTTCGAAGATCGGCTGCTGCCGCCGGATGCGCGCGCGCCCGAGGAAATCGCTTGGGCCGGCGAGTTCGTGCAGGCGCGCAAGCGCGGGCGGTGGGAATATGCCAGCCGGGCGCGCGGCATCAGGGCGGCGGTCATCCTGCCCATCGATGCGGGCGACGTGGTGCTGGTGGAACAATTCCGCGTGCCGCTGGGCCGCTATTGCCTGGAATTGCCGGCCGGCCTGATCGGGGACGAGAACGAAGGTGAGGATGCGCTGGCCAGCGCGCGGCGCGAGCTGGAGGAGGAAACCGGCTACACCGCCGCGCGGTGGGAGGATCTGGGCGAATTCCATTCCTCCCCCGGCATGTTGACCGAAAGCTTCACCCTGCTGCGCGCGAGCGGGCTGACTCAGGTTGGCGATGGCGGGGGAACCGATCACGAGGATATCACGGTCCACCGCGTGCCGTTGACGCGCATCGCGCAGGTGGTGGCCGAACATCGCGCGCGCGGCCATGCGATCGACGCCAAGCTGCTGATGCTGCTGGGCGCAAACATGCTGGAGGAAGCGGACGCATGAAGGTTCTGGTGCTGGGAGCGGGTGCGATGGGCTGCCTCTATGGGGCGGCGCTGCATCGGGCCGGGGCGGATGTGCGGCTGGTGGATGTGAATCGGGAGCATCTGGCCGCGATCAACGAGCGCGGGCTGGAACTCGATACACGCGCCGGTGTCGAATTGCTGCCGATCCCCGCTCTGTTGCCGCAAGAGGTGACTGAACCGGCAGACCTGGTGCTGGTGTTCACCAAGACATTCCAGACCGATGCAGCGCTGAAGGGCATCGCCGCCGGCATAGGGCCGGAAACGCGGCTGCTGAGCCTCCAGAACGGGCTGGGGAATGACGGCAGGCTCGCGAGCCATGCCGACCGGAATCGAGTGCTGATCGGGGCGAGCACGCTGCCGTCCGACCTTCTCGGCCCGGGTCGCGTGCGCAGCCATGGCGATGGCGGATCGAAGTTCTACCCCGCCTATCCCGGTGGCGACGCTGAGTTTGCGCAGCGCGTCGCCGATCTGCTGAGCGAGGGCGGGCTGCCCGCCGCGCTCGATCCTGAGATCCACGCCGCGATCTGGTCCAAGGCGATTTTCAATGCCGCCATGAACCCGCTCTGCGCCCTGACGCTGCGGACACCCGGCTTCCTGGGCGCGCATGAGGAAAGCCGCGCGATGATACGCACCGTGGTGGAGGAGGGCGTGGCCGCCGCGCGGGCCGCCGGCATCGCGATCGATCCGCAGCCCATCCATGACCTGACGCAGGTTTCGATGACCGATCATGCCGATCACGAAGCCTCCATGCTGCAGGATGTGAAGGCCGGACGGCGCACGGAAATCGATGCCATCAACGGCGCGATCGTGGAGGCGGCCCGCGCGCATGGCCTAGCCGCTCCCGTAACGGAAACACTGCTGCGGCTGGTGAAGCTGGAGGATGCGAAACTGGCGGCGTGACCCCCTTCCCTTTTCCGGACCATGTCAATAACACGGACCGCAAAGCGGATAACGGGAGAGTCGGGCATGGCCCAGAACAACACCATCACCTTCTACGATCTTGCCCTGTCCACCGGCGCGACGATCAGCCCTTTCGTGTGGGCGACGAAATATGCGCTGAAGCACAAGGGCTTCGATCTGGATGTGGTGCCGGGCGGCTTCACCAGGATCCCGGAACGCACGGGCGGTGTGACAGAACGGCTTCCCGCGATCGTGGATGACGGCAAGTGGGTTCTGGATAGCTGGGGCATCGTCGAATATCTCGATGAAACCTATCCCGACCGGCCGGCCCTGATCCCTCACCCCAGCGTCGCTGCTGTCACCCGCGCGCTGGATGCGTGGTTCTGGGGCGTGGCGACGGGCCCGTGGATGCGTTGTTTCTGCGTGAATTATCGCGATCTCTCCAATCCCGAAGATCACGAATACATCACCCATTCGCGGGAAAAGATGCTGGGCATGACGCTGGAGGAAATGCAGGCCGGGTGGGAAGACCGCCTGCCCGCCATCTCCGCCGCGCTGGAACCGCTCCGCATCGCGCTGCGCGAGACGAAATATCTGGGCGGCGACACGCCGAATTATGCGGATTACCGCATCCTTGGCTCCATCCTGTTCACCGCGTCCGTGTGCAAGACCTCGCCGGTGCTGGCGGAAGACGATCCGCTGCGGCCCTGGATCGACAGCCTGCAGGACATGTTCGGCGGCCTTGGACGGCATCCGGGCCTGTTCCCGCTGTTCGGCCTGAAACAGCGCGAAGGCGATCCGCCGCTGTTCATGCCGCAAGGCCAGGGCGGCATTCACAAGCGCAACACCGGGCCCGATTCCACCCGCGCGGAAACCCAGCGCATCACCGAAGGCATGGCCAAGGCCTGACGGGATGAGCAGATTGAAAGTTCTGGTGACCCGCCGCTGGCCTGAAGAGGTCGAGCAGGCGCTGGCGGCGCGTTTCGACGTGACCTTCAACACGGATGATGCGCCCATGACCCAGGCCGATCTGGCCGATGCGATGGGCACCTATGACGTGCTGTGCCCCACCGTGTCGGACCGGATCGACGCCGCCGTGATCGGCGGCGGCGACCGGGTGAAGCTGATCGCGAATTACGGGGTGGGCTTCGACCATATTGACCTGTCCGCCGCGCGGGCGAAGGATATCGCGGTCAGCAACACGCCCGGCGTGTTGACTGAAGCGACCGCCGACATCGCCCTCACCCTGATGCTGATGGCGGCCCGCCGCGCAGGCGAAGGGGAACGGGAATTGCGGGCCGGCAAATGGACCGGCTGGCGGCCGACGCATCTGATCGGCTCCGCCCTGCACGGCAAGGTGCTGGGCCTGGTCGGCCTGGGGCGGATCGGCATCGCCACCGCGCGCCGCGCGCATCACGGCTTCGGGATGAAGATCGCCTATTACGGGCGCAGAGAGGCGGATGCCGACGTCGTCAGCGAATTGGGGGCGAAATTCTATCCCGATCTTCCCGCCCTGCTTGGCGCGGCGGATTTCGTGTCGCTGCACATTCCGGGCGGTGCGGAAACCAACAATCTGATCGGCGCGGCAGCCATCGAGGCCATGAAGCCCACCGCCTATCTCATCAACACCGCGCGCGGCGGCGTGGTGGATCACGATGCGCTGGCAGCGGCGCTGCGCGAAGGGCGGATCGCCGGGGCCGGTCTGGACGTCTATCCCAGTGAACCCGATGTCCCCCCGGCCCTGCTCGATCTGGAAAATGTGGTGCTGCTGCCGCATCTGGGCAGCGCGAACCGCGAAACGCGCGTGGCGATGGGAATGCGCGCCTTGGCCAATGTGGAAGCCTTCGCAAACGGCGCCGCGCTGCCCGATCCGGTGGCATGAGCGCCGCCACCGATGCGCTGATCGCGCAGGAACGGCTCCCTGCGGAATATGCGGGCATCGTGGCGGAATACTGGGCGCCGCTGGCGGACGAACTGGTCCGCCGCAAGCGGCCGGGGCAAGCGCTGCTGGTTGCCGTCAATGGCGGGCAGGGTTCGGGCAAGACAACGCTGTGCCGTTTCCTGGAAGTGTTGCTGGCGGAACGGGGATTGCGCGCGGCGACGCTGGCGCTCGACGATTTCTATCTCCCGCTTGCCGCCCGGCAGGAACTGGCGGCCACGGTCCATCCCCTCTTCGCAACGCGGGGCGTGCCCGGCACGCATGAGGTCGCCGCGATGCACGGCGCTTTCGACGCGCTGCTGGCAGGCGGAGATGCCTGCGTCCCCCAATTCGACAAGGCACATGACGATCGCAGCGCGCAAGCGCGGCCTATCGCCGGGCCAGTCGATATCATCCTGTTCGAAGGCTGGTGCGTCGCCTGTCCGCCGCAGGACGATGCCGCGTTGGCCATTCCGGTCAATCCGCTGGAAGAACAGGAAGATGCGAGCGGCGAATGGCGCGCGGAAGTGAATCGGCAGCTGCGCGGCCCCTATGCCGATCTGTTCGGCCGGATGGACATGCTGGTGATGCTGGCCGTGCCGGGGATCGCCGCGGTGCGCGCCAATCGCGCCCTGCAGGAACGCAAGCTCGCTGAGACGCGCCCGGGCGCGGCGGCCGTGATGAACGAAGCGGCGCTGGACCGTTTCATCATGCATTACGAGCGGTTGACGACACACATGCTGGAACGATTGCCGCAACAGGCGGATATCGTTGTCCGCATCGGTAACGATCACAGGCCCGTGGGGTGGCCTGATGGCTTGGCAAGACCGGGGGCGGTCGCCTAGCAAAGACGAATCCGGGAGGGGAGTGAGAATGAGGGGAATTGCAGTTCTGCCCGCGATCGCCTTGGCGATGGCGACGATCGGCCTTTCGGCCTGCAGCAAGTCCGACGATCAGGCGGGGATGAGTGACGAGGCGCTGCTGGCGGCGGAAGATAATCCGGACAACTGGATCAGCCACGGCCGCACCCATGCGGAACAGCGCTTCAGCCCTCTGAGCGATATCAATGACGGCAATGTCGGCCAGCTCAGCCTGGCCTGGGCCGTCGATCTGGACACGAATCGTGGGCAGGAAGCGACCCCGATCGTCATCGACGGGATCATGTATATTTCCACCGCGTGGTCGAAGGTGATGGCCGTCAACGCCGCGACCGGACAGGTGTTGTGGCGCTACGACCCGGAAGTGGACGGTTCCAAGGGCGCCCATGCCTGCTGCGACGTGGTCAACCGGGGCGTCGCCGTATCGGATGGCAAGGTTTTCTTCGGCACGATCGACGGGCGGCTGATCGCTCTAGATGCCAAGGACGGCAAGGAATTGTGGGACGTCGTCACCGTCGACCAGCAGAAACCCTACACCATCACCGGCGCGCCGCGCGTGGTGCGCGGCAAGGTCATCATCGGCAATAGCGGCGCCGAACTCGGCGTGCGCGGCTATATCAGTGCGTATGACGCAAATAGCGGCGAGTTGGCGTGGCGGTTCTATACCGTTCCCGGCAACCCCGCCGACGGGCCGGACGGAGCCGCTTCGGACGAGGTGTTCGAACGCTTCGCCGCCAAGACCTGGAACGGCAATTGGTGGGAAATGGGCGGTGGCGGCACCGTGTGGGATTCCATCGTTTACGATCCGGAATTCGACCAGTTGCTGATCGGCGTGGGCAATGGTTCGCCCTGGAACCACCGCGCGCGCAGCGCCGGCAAGGGCGACAATTTGTTCCTCAGCTCCATCCTGGCGCTCGATCCCGACACCGGCGCATACAAGTGGCATTACCAGGAAAATCCGGGCGAGACCTGGGACTTCACCGCCACGCAGCAGATCACACTGGCGGATCTGGAGATCGACGGGAAAACCCGCAAGGTGGCGATGCAGGCGCCGAAGAACGGGTTCTTCTATGTCATCGACCGCAGCAACGGCAAGCTGATCAGCGCCGAACCCTATGCCCAGCAAAACTGGGCAGAGCGGATCGACCTCGCCACCGGGCGCCCGGTTGAAAAGCCGGAAGCCCGCTTTGCCGACAAACCCTATGTGATCTTCCCATCCGGCATCGGCGCCCATGCCTGGCATCCGATGAGCTATTCACCGCTGACGGGTCTGGTCTACATCCCCAGCATGCATGTGCCGTCGGCCTATGGCGACGACGTGAATTACGAACGCCATGTGGGCCGCTGGAATACGGGCGTGACCTTCCTCGCCCCGCCCGAAGGCACGGTGCCGGGCAATACGCCGGATGAAAGGCGCGCCGCCCTGTCCGCCATGAGCAAGGGCATCCTGACGGCGTGGGACCCGGTGAAAAAGGAAGCGCGCTGGTCGGTCGAACAGCCCTGGCCGTGGAATGGCGGCACGCTGGCGACCGCGGGCAATCTGGTGTTCCAGGGTGACCCCTATGGCGTCTTCCGCGCCCGCGCGGCCGATACGGGCAAGGAATTGTGGAGCTTCGAGGCCGAACGCGGCATCATGGCCGGGCCGGTATCGTTTCGCGCAAATGGCGAACAATATATCGCCGTGCTGGCCGGCTATGGCGGGTCCATGGGCATGGCGACGCCGAGCGACTGGATGCGTCGCCCGCCCGCCAATGGCGTGCTGCTCGCCTTCAAGATCGGCGGCACGGGCAAGCTGGCCAAGCTGCCCCCACAGCCCCGCGCACCACTGGTGCAGAGCAATGACAGCTTCACCGCGGCGCAGATCGCCAAGGGCGGCCAGGAATTCGGCGCGTTCTGCGCAATCTGCCACAATGGCCCGGTCAATCCGGAACTGATGCGGTCCGCCATTGCCGGCAATGCCGACGCATGGCGATCCGTGGTGATGGAAGGCGCATTGTCGCAGAACGGCATGATCAGCTTCGCCCCATGGCTGACCGCGGACGAGGCGGAGGCCATCAGAGGCTACGTCCTGTCCGAAGCACGTCGCAGGCGCGCTGCGGGAGAAAGTTGATAGCAAGGAAATAGTTTAATCCAATAATCGTTTGCCGATGAAGGGATCGCCGGGTAGTCTGGCGATCCCGGCGCGACAGGGAGCGTAAGGGCCGACCACAGAATTGCGGGAGACGATTTCGGATGCGGAAGATCACGGGGCTGGTGCTGTGCGCGACTATTCTCGCCACACAGGTGCAGGCACAGGGCAGCAGCGAACCCCCGCCGGAAGACTGGCCGCGTTACGCCCGCGATCTGGGCGGCACCCGCTTTTCTCCGCTCGACGATATCAATACCGGGAATGTCCAGTCGCTGGACGAAGCGTGGAGCTTCCGCCTTCGTCCCGATGGCGGCGCGGCCCTGCTGGGCGGCACCGCGCCGATCGTGGTCGACGGGGTGATGTATGTGCCGCTGGGCACGGCGGTGGTCGCGCTGGAGGCGCATACCGGCCGGGAAATCTGGCGGCATGCAGTGGAAGGCGGGCTGGTCCGCCGCGCGGTGACATACTGGCCCGGCGACGGCCAATTGCAGCCCCGTATCTTCTACGGCACCGGACCGGGCATGACGGCGCTGTCCGCCGCGACGGGTGAGGTCGACACCGCGTTTGGCGACAACGGGTCCATCACCTATGAAGGCACGCCCTATTCCTATCCGCCGACGCTGTTCAAGAATGTGCTGCTGATCGGGGCGAACACCCCGGAAGACCCCAAGGGGCCAAGCGGGAACAGCCGCGCCTATGACGCCCGGACCGGCGAGAAGCTGTGGGAATTCAACAGCATCCCGCGCCCCGGTGAAGTAGGCCATGAAAGCTGGCTGGACGAAGGCTGGGACGGCACATCCGGCGTCAACATGTGGATCTGGTATGCGACTGGCGATCCGGATACCGATACGATCTACATGACGCTGGGCAGCCCCAGCCCCAATTATTATGGCGGGGAGCGGCCGGGCAACAATCTGTTCGGCAATTCCATCGTCGCGCTGGATGCGCAGACCGGCGCCTATAAATGGCATTTCCAGACCATTCATCATGATCTGTGGGATTGGGACCTGCCCGCCCCGCCCGTGCTGTTCGACGTGACGGTAGACGGCAAGACGATTCCTGCCCTTGCCGAAACGGGCAAGCCGGGCCTGATGTATATCCTGAACCGTGAAACGGGCGAGCCGATCCACGGCGTGAACGAGCAGCGCGTGGCCATCGCCGACGTGCCGGGCGAATGGTATGCGGAAACCCAGCCGATCCCGGTCAAGCCGGAACCCCTGTCGCGCATGCACTGGAACCCCAGCGACGTGGTGACTGCGGAAGACACCAATGCCGAACATGCCGCCGCGTGCCGCGCGCTGCTGGATTCCTATGGCGGCACATTCTTCAATTCCGGGCCGTTCACGCCCTTCTTCCTGCACGAGGAAGGGGACGAGCCGCGGGCATCGATCAATCTGCCCCATAATGGCGGATCGAACTGGGGTGGCAGCGCCGCTTCCCCGGACGGGATCGTCTTCGTCAACACCAGTGAAAGCGGCAGCATTGGCTGGATCGAGAAACGCGATCCCAAGGGCGATTACGGCCGCGGCACCGCGACGTCGAACCAGCTTTACGATCGCGGCAGCCTGGCCGGTCCGGGTGCCTATTCCTCCTTCAGCGCGAGCTTCAAGACGGAAGACGGCCGCAACGTAAACCTGCCCTGCATCCGCCCGCCCTGGGGCCGCCTGATCGCGGTGAACGGGAACACGGGCGACATCCTCTGGGCTTCGCCCCTCGGCACCACGCCGGAACTGGGCGAAGGGAAGCAGAATACGGGCGCTAACAACACATTCGGCGGGCCGATCGTGACAGCAGGCGGGCTGGTCTTCATCGGTGCGACCAGCGATCGCTTTTTCCGCGCCTTCGACGCGCGATCCGGCGAAATCCTGTGGCAGAAGCAGTTGCAATACGCTCCGCTGACCGTGCCCATCACCTATCGCGGCAAGGATGGCCGCCAATATGTCGCAGTCATGGCATCGGGTTCATCGATGGCTGGCCCCGCGGCGCGCGGACCGGATAACCGGCCATTGAATCAGGAAGCACTGGTGGCCTTCGCGCTGCCGGATAGCAGGGAGAATTGAGGATGCGAAAGCAGGCTATCGCGGCGCTCGCCGCCGCCGTGGCGCTGGCGGGTTGCGCCGGCACCGCAGGCGCGCAGGACACAGGCCGGACCGTCACCACGCCGGAAGGCGCGCTGATGCAGGCGGCTGACGATCTCGTCTACAAGCCGGGCGAATTGACGGACGAACAGCTTCGGGCATCGACCCGCGATCTGTTCAATCAGGATTCCATGAATGTCTTTCGCCGCTTCCCGCGCGAAGTTACGGAAGAGATGGTGAAATTCTACACCGAGGCTTTGGCGCTGCGTTCGCTCAATCCGATCCAGCTCACTTCTCGCCAGCAAATGCTGCTGACCGGGGTCGGGTCGGGGCAGATCAAACTGTCGGCGGGCCAGCAGGGGAATCGCAAATACGATCTCACCGGCGGCGCGACAGGTGGAACGGGCATTCGTTATTTCGCGCTGACCTATCCCGATCGCCAGACGGTGCTGGACCGTTTTGCGGCCGCCGGATTCGACGCGCCGCAATTTGCCGATCAGGGTGACGGCACGCAGGCGGCCATGGTCGCCGATCCGGGCGGCTTCCCGATCAAGATCGTGATCCGTCCGGGCGCGAAGGATCATGCCGATGATGGCGTGGGCGTCGGGATCGGCGTTTCGAACCTGGAGGCAAGCCGGGCGTTCTATCGCGAATTCGTGGGGCTGGACGAGCTGCCCCCGGTGGAAGATGTCGTGCTGGGGGTGACGGCCTATCCCTATCGCCACAAGGAAACGACGCTGTACCTCTATCAGCCGACCGGCAATGCGGTGGATAATGGCAATGCCGGCATCCAGTATGTCGTGACGGACGCGCCGATGGTGGATGCCAAGGCGAAAAGCCGCCAGATCGCGGTGGAGACCCCGCTCAACAAACTGTCGGGTTTCGACCTTACCACAGTCTGGCTGAATGATCCGGACGGCGTGACCAACTATTACGCGCAGGTCGGGCCGAACAGCCGCACCGCACGGGCACGGGCCGGGAACTGAAAAGAACAACGGACATAAAAAAAGGGGGCATCAGCCCCCTTTTTCATTCCTGCGCAGATCGTGCGCTTATTTCTTCACCTGCACGATATATTTGGACAGGAGATCAATCTCCTCATCCGTCAGCTGGCCGCCGAAGCCGGGCATTGCACCCTGCCCGTTGGTGATGCGGTTCAGCGCATAATCGTGATCGAGATTGGCATTACCATCGAGCGACGGGCCGATATGGCCAGTGCCATTACCGTCGGCCAGCACATGGCAGGTGCCGCATGACCAGTCGGAGAAAATCTGCCGTCCCTGCTCAACCTGTTCGGCGCTCAACTTCGCGGTCGGATCTTCCGCGCTTGCGAAAGCACCGGCAGCCGGAATCGCAACCACTGCGACAGCGATAGCGGCCAGTCCGCATTTGAAGCCGGTCGCGGCGTCAGTTGCAAATCGAATCATCTTCATCCCACCTTTCCAAACCCCATGCGGCTTTAGGCCCGATCGGTTTTCAGTCAACGAATGACCTAGCAAACGCAAGCTTTACCGCAGATTTATGGCCCATCAACTTTCAGGACATTGTCAACCTGATGCGCAGATAGCAAGTCCGGCAAAGCGGGATGACGCAAGTGGACAATTGCTGTACCCCTCCGGTCAACAAAGAGGAGCCGGATATTGAAAACGGGAGGATTCGCCATCATCGCCGCTGCAAGCCTGCTGGCGGGATGCAACAATAACGAGGGCGAAAAAGTCGCTCCCCAGCCGGACAAGACCGTCCAGCAATTGATGGCGCAGGACGTGCAGCCAACCGCGGAAATCTATTGGGACGCGGTGCAATATATCAGCGATGAGACGGGCGATCACGACATCGTCCCTGAAACGGACGAAGATTGGGATCGCGCCCGCCAAGCTGCGAAAAAGCTCCAGGAATACGGACGGTTGCTGGCCACTCCTGCCTATGCGTCCGAACGCGGCAATGACTGGATGGATTTCGCCAACGCCCTTGTCGAAGTGGGTGAGCGGGCCGAGCAGACGACGGTCGACAAGGATGTCGATGCCGTCTTCGAAGTGGGCGGCGTGGTCTATCGCGTATGTTCGGGCTGCCACACCTTCTATCCCCCGGCCAATCCGATAGGTGCCGAGCCCGCGGATGCCGAAGTTGGCTGAGCGGTTCAGTGGCCGGTCCTGGCTGCTGGCGCTCACGATAATCTTCGCGCTGGCGGCGCCGGTGGCGCAAGCCTGGGCACATGACATTTCCGCCGCCAATCGCGCGGCGATCGAAGCGATGGAAGGCCCGCGTCCGCTGGTCTTCCTGTATCTCGGCGCGAAGCACATGGTCACCGGCATCGACCATGTGCTCTTCCTGATCGGCGTGATGTTCTACCTGCGCCGCATGCGGGATGTGGTGCTGTATGCATCCATGTTCACGATCGGCCATTCGCTGACCCTGATGGGCGGCGTGCTGATGGGCACCGGTGCCAATCCCTTCATCGTCGATGCCATCATCGGCCTGTCGGTGATCTACAAGGGGTTCGAGAATATCGGCGGCTTCCGGGCGATGGGCCTCAACCCCAACCCGCGCATCGCCGTGCTGGTCTTCGGCCTGTTCCACGGGCTCGGCCTCGCCACCAAGCTGCTCGACCTTGCCGTGTCGAAAGATGGTTTGCTGACCAACCTTGTGTCCTTCAACCTGGGCGTGGAACTGGGCCAGCTGGTCGTCCTCGCCTTCGTGGTGGTGTTTCTGAGCCTTTGGCGCCGCACCGGATCGTTCGGCAAGGGCGCCTATTTTGCCAATATCGCCCTTATGGCGGCCGGCCTGATCCTCACCGGATATCATCTGACGGGATACTTCACCGCATGACCGATGCTGCATTCTCGCCCGAACTGGAACCCCGCCCGTCGCGCAAGGCGATCATCATCGGTTCCGTGGCCGCATTGGCGGTGGCGGGCGCCGCGCTGGTGTTCTTCGTCCTCCCGGCCGAATTCGGCATCGACCTGACCGGCAGCGGGCAGGCGTCCGGCCTCAATGAACTGGCGGGCGAGCAGGAAATGACCGAGGCAGAGCGTGGCGCGATGCGCGAAGGAACGGTGCTGACCCTGTCCGATGCCAACATCCTGACGGACAGGTATGAACGTGTGCTCGCCCCGTTCGAGATGGTGGAGTTCAAGTACACCATGCAGAAAGGTGCGCCGCTGATCTTCAGCTGGTCCGCCAGCGCGCCCCTGCAATACGACATGCACGCCCACCCCTTCGAAGGCGGCGAGAAGATGACCGAAAGCTATTCCTCCGGGGAATCGCGCGGCATGAAGGGCAGCTACATCGCGCCCTTCACCGGCATCCATGGCTGGTACTGGCAGAACCGGTCCATGGACAATGTCACGCTTGTGCTGGAAGGGATCGGCGGCTTCACCACCTCCACCCTGTTCGAGGGCGGCCCGGGTATCGAGCGGCCGGTGGAAGGCGGCGAAACCGCCCCATCCGCCATGCCGGCGGGCCATGCGATGCAGCAGTGACAAGCCCGTCCGGGACAGGTATTTTCCGGATATTGTCAAATTGCGACATTTTCAGCACTTGTTGTGCGCTGTCTTTTGCGGCTAGGCAATCGCGTCCGCCGGCAAAAGGGAGTCCGGCAGAACATGAGGGATGGGAGTTGGGAGTGACAGTTTCTCCTCGCGCGGGATCGTTCGCGGGCATGCGTCGTGGGCGCTTGCCGGGTCTTCTGCTGAGTGCTTCGCTGGCCTTGATGTCGGCTGCCTGCACCACCGCACAGGGAGGTCACGTCGCCGCCGCTTCTCAGGCGGCCAGTCTGCCCAACGAGCCATTCAATTACGAGACCTGGGAATCCTATCTCGGCGGCGCGGAAAGCTCGCAATATTCCTCGCTCGACCAGATCAACAAGGGCAATGTCCAGCAGCTAGAACTGGCGTGGAGCTTCCCGACCGGCGATGGCCAGCCCCCCCGCTTCAACCCGGTGGTCGGCGGCGGCCGGATGTATGTGATCGCGGGTGACGGCAACCTCGTTGCCCTGAACCCTGAAACCGGCGCGGAAATCTGGCGCAGCAACGTGGAAGGCCGCATCGGCGCCCGCGGGATCAATTACTGGGAAAGCGCCGACGGCTCCGAAAGCCGCCTGATGGTGCTCAACAACGGCATGCTGCGCGCGATCGATGCCAGCACCGGCAAGTTCATCGACAGTTTCGGCACCAATGGCGGCGTCGATCTGCGCGCTGCCCTGCCGGAAGGCGGCGCCCAGCCCGGCCCGTTGCAGACCGACAATCCGGGCCGCATCTTCCAGGACACGATCATCATGGCGTTGCCGGCCGGCGCCTATGATTATGCGTCCTCCCCCGCCGATATTCAGGCCTATGATGTTCGCACCGGCGAGTTGAAATGGGTGTTCCACACCGTCCCGCAGGAAGGCGAGTTCGGTTACGATACCTGGCCGGCGGAAGGACATGCGAAGTTCGGCGGCGTTCATAACTGGTCGGAATTCACCGTCGATCAGAATGCCGGCGTGGTCTATGTGCCCACGGGCACGGCACGCTACGATTTCTACGGCGGCAACCGCGAGGGCGACAATCTGTTCGCGAATTCGCTGGTCGCGCTCGACGCCCGCACGGGGGAGCGGCTGTGGCATTTCCAGACGGTCCATCACGACCTGTGGGATTTCGACCTTCCGACCGCGCCCAAGCTGATGACGATCCACAAGGATGGGAAAGACATCCCGGTCGCCATCCAGCCTTCCAAGCAGGGCTATCTGTTCGTGTTCGACCGCCGCAATGGCGAGCCGGTCTGGCCGATCGTGGAAACGCCGGTGCCCGCATCCGACGTGCCGGGCGAAAAGGCGTCTCCCACGCAGCCGATCCCGAGCTGGCCGGAACCCTATACGCGCCAGCACTTCACGGAAGCGGACATCAACCCGTATCTCCCGGAAGCGGATCAGGAAAAGCTGCGCGAATTGCTGCGCAACAGCCGCAATGACGGGCCGTTCACGCCGCCCAGTCTGCAAGGCTCGATCTCCATGCCGGGGCATAATGGCGGCGCGAACTGGGGCAATGTCGCTTCGGACCCCGTCAACAAGCGCGTCTATGTCGTATCGCGGGAACTGCCGCTGCTGATCAAGCTCAATCCCGACCGGCGCCCGGAAGCGCTGGAAGCAATGCCGAACGGTCAGGAGGGGATGAACCCCTATAAATCGCCGGTGAACTTCCTGCTCCAGAGCAATGGGATGGTCGCCATCAAGCCGCCCTTCTCCACCCTCACCGCCTATGACATGAACACCGGCAACAAGCTGTGGCAGATCCCCAATGGCGAGATCATGACGCTGGAGCAGCAAGGCATCACCGGCGTGGGCGCACAGGCCTCGCGCGGGGGCCCGGTCGCGACGGCCGGTGGCATTATCTTCGTGGGCACGGCCACCGATCGCAAGTTCCGCGCGCGGGACGCCGACACCGGCGAAGTGCTGTGGGAAGTGGAACTACCCGCCGCGACGGAAGGCGTGCCGGCTGTCTATCAGGTCAATGGCCGCCAATATGTCACCATCCCCGTGGGCGGAGTCGGCCATTTCGCCGGCGGTCTCGGCCTTCCTGAACCGGGTCCGAGCCAGTACATGACCTTCGCACTGCCGGCTTCCGCGGCGCGCGGGGGCTCGAACTGATGCGTTTCGCCGCGATCGCGCTGCTGGCCGGGCTGGCCATGCCCGTGCCGGTCGCGGCGCAGGAACCGGGCGCGGATCTCACCGTGGTTCCGCCCGTTCCGGCCGACTACCAGGCCAGGCTCACCTCCTGGGGGGAGCCTGACCTGCGTGGCGGATGGCCTATCGACCACCTCAATGGCCGCACCCCGCTGCAACGGGCGGAAGAGCATGGCAACCGCATGTTCCTGACCGACGAGGAATTCGCCGCGCGCGGCGAAGCGGTGGAACAGCTCGCCCGCCGATACGAGAATGAGGATCAGACCGGCACGATGGGCATCGGCCATTGGGCCGAGGTTGCCGCCGCGAACCGCCGCACAAGCTGGATCATCGACCCGCCCAATGGCCACCTGCCCGCCTATACGGCGGAAGGGCAGCGGCTGTCCGATGCGATGCGCTCCACCTGGCGGGCCGGCCAGTCCTTCGAATGGGTCGACGATTTCGACAGCTGGGACCGCTGCATCACCCGCGGCCTGCCGGCGTCGATGTTCCCGTTCATGTATAACAATGGCATGCGCATCTTCCAGTCGCCGGGCGTGGTAGCCCTGCAAATGGAGATGGTGCATGAAACCCGCATCATCCCCACCGATGGGCAGGCCGCCATTCCCGGGCAGATCCTGAACTGGCTGGGGGAAAGCCGGGGCCATTGGGAGAACGGCAACACGTTGGTGGTGACAACCACCAATCTGAAGCCGGGCCCGTCTGCCACCAATATCGGCACCACGGGCTCCCCGCCGGAGAATGACACGCCGGTCAGCGCGCAAGCGACGATCACCGAACGCTTCACCATGACCGGGCCGGACAGCATGGTCTATGAAGTCACCGTCAGCGACCCGGTGGTGTTCACCGCACCGTGGACGGCGCGGCTCGATTGGCAGCGTGACGATGATTACGGCATTTTCGAGTATGCCTGTCACGAGGGGAACGTGCAGGTACGCAACTACATCACGGCGTCACGCGCCGGGGAAACGCCACGGCAATAGCCACGGGCAAAGGGGGATGAGGATATCGGTGGCTGCCTGCTTTCAAGGGGCAGGGCAGCCGCCGCAATCAGGGGCGTGAACCATGCTGCCAGGCGGCGTGCGGCCATGCCATTCTGTTGACCAGAACCGCGTTTATGCGATTGTTTTCAGCTTCGCGCATCGAACATGCGCAAACACAGGAGAGGCCACGATGAATCGGCTCAAGACACTGCGTTACACTGTGGCCGGGGCCCTGCTCGCCGCAGTGAGCGTTACCTCCATTTCCGGCTATGCGGCGCAGCCCGTGCCCGAGGATCTGACGACCATGCCGGCCGTTCCCACGGACTTCGATCCGCCGAAGACCGAATGGGGCGACCCCGATTTCCGCGGCACCTGGCCGATCGACAATATCGCCAGCATCCCGCTGGCCCGCCCGGCGCAGTATGGCGATCGCTTCTGGCTGACGGACGAGGAATTTGCCGAGCGGCAGCAGATGGCCAACCGTTCCACCGAAGCCTACAAGGCTGAAGAGGAATCCGGCACCATCGGCATGGGCCACTGGGTGGAATCCGATACGTCGGGCCGCCGCACCTCCCTGCTGATCGAGCCTGCCAACGGCCAGCTGCCGCCTTTCACGCCGCAGGCGAAAGAACTCTACGAACATGGCCGTTCCAGCTGGACGCCCAACACCCAGTTCAACTGGGTGTCGGATTTCGACAGCTGGGATCGCTGCGTGTCGCGCGGTTTCCCGGCCTCCATGTTGCCCTTCCGCTACAATAACGGCATCCGGGTCTTCCAGGCGCCGGGCTATGTGGTGATCGCGCTGGAGATGCTCGGCACCCGCGTGATCCCGATCGGGAACACGGTGGGCGAATGGCCGGAGCCGGTCGAAGGCTGGCTCGGCAACAGCCGCGGCCGCTGGGAAGGCAATACGCTCGTCATCGAAACCACGCATCTCAAGACCGGCGACAGCCAGACGACGGATGTGTCGAAGCGCAATGGCTCGCCGCTCAACATGGCGACGATGGGCGTTCCGCCATGGAACACCATCCCGACCAGTGCGGAAGCGAAGGTTGTGGAACGCATCACCATGACCGGCCCGGATGCGATCGTTTATGAAATGACCTATTCCGATCCGCAGGTCTTCACCGCACCCTGGACCGCACGCCTCGACTGGACGCGCAACGATGATTACGCGTTCTTCGAATATGCCTGCCACGAAGGGAACGTGCAGGTCCGCAACTATGTGACCGCATCGCGGGCAGGTGTGAACCTGTCCGAAGGCGCGACGCAGGCCGGCGAAGAATCCGGCGGACATTGATGTCGGGGTGCGCGGCATTCCTGGCGATCCACCCGGCGATGCCGATGGTGATCGCCAGGGGCGCCGCGCCCCGCCTTCCGCACGGTGCCAGCGCCCGTGCGGAACCCTGGCAGGCCCGGCCTGCCGCACATTCTACACATTCAGGCCGTCCGCACAGGTTGCGCAGCATCGCTGCGGGCCTGGAAAAAAGTCGGCTGCCCAGCACCTCTTCACGCGCATAACGCGGACTCCTCGATCGGGAACAGGACCTATGGCGATCATCAAATCCTTGAACAAAGCCCTGGCTTGCACCTTGCTGGCGAGCGCCGCGGCTGCATGCGCGCAAAGCGGTGACGCCGTGAACTCCACCTCCGCCACTCTGCAGGAACCGGTTATGACCGCGCAGGGCGCTGTGCAGGGCACCGCCGGCAAGGTTGACGGGGTGACGGTGTTCAAAGGCATCCCCTTCGCCGCCCCGCCCGTCGGCGATCTGCGCTGGCGCGAGCCGCAGCCGCCGGCCGCATGGGAAGGGGTCCGGGACGCGACCGAATATGGCAAGACCTGCGTGCAGCCGACCGCGCCGCAGCGTTTCCCCGTCAACAGCGCGACCGATCTTCCCGATTCTCCGGGCATGAGCGAGGACTGCCTGTTCCTCAATATCTGGACCCCGGCAAAGGCTGCGGGCGAGAAGCTCCCCGTCATGGTGTGGCTCTATGGCGGCGCCTATAATGAAGGCGGTGGCAACGCCCCCTTCAGCGAAGGCGACAACCTTGCCGCCAAGGGCGTGGTGATGGTCACCTTCAACTACCGCGTCGGGCCGTTCGGCTTCTTCTCCCACCCCGAACTGACGGCGGAATCGCCGCACAACGCCTCCGGCAACCAGGCGCTCGCCGATTCCATCGCGGTGTTCAAATGGCTGAAGGAGAATGTCGCGGCGTTTGGCGGCGATCCGAACAACATCACCTTGTTCGGCGAGAGTGCCGGCGCTGCGATGAATGGCGGGCTGGCCGGATCTCCGGTCGCACGCGGCACGTTCGAACGCGCCATTTCCGAAAGCGGGGCATGGATGGGCCTTGGCATCGCGCAGATGCCGACCCGCGCCAGCGCGGAAGAACGCACGCTCGCCTCGGCTGCGGAAGCGGGCGCCGGCAGTCTCGCCGAATTGCGCGCCCTGCCCGCTGAAACCGTGGCGCAGAAGTTCCGCGGCCAGGGCATGATCGTGGATGGCTGGATCATCCCCGAAGACCTTTCGATCACCTTCGCGCAAGGCCGCCAGAACCCGGTCGACGTTCTGGTCGGCTCCAACAGCAATGAAGGGTCGTTCACCTCTGCCATGGGGCCGCCGGCCTCGCTGGCGAGCTGGCAGCAGGGCGAACAGATGCGCTGGGGCGAAGCTGTGGAACTGGGCCGCGCCGCCTATCCCGTGAGCACGGAGGAAGAGGCTGTCGCACAGGCGCCGATGCCTTTCTCCGACACGATGGCATGGCATATGCGCCTGTTTGCGGAGCAGCAGGCGAAGATCGGCAAGAATGCCTGGCTGTATTGGTTCACGCATGAACCGCTTTATGACGAAGGCCGCGCCGATCTCGGCGCCGGGCACACGGCGGAAATCCCCTATGTGTTCGATAATCTGGCCGCGCCGCGCACCTTCCCCGCCGGCAGTTCGGTGGAGAAGATGGCCGGCAACCCGCGCGAGGAAGCTTTTGCCGATCAGGTCTCCCAATATTGGGTCAATTTCGCCCGCACCGGCAATCCCAATGGGGACGGCCTGCCGCACTGGCCCACGATGGCGGAGTTGCAGCCGACCGAAGCGATGCTGCTGGACGCAGATGGCTCCGGCAAGGGCCAGTGGCTGACCCCGCAGCAGATCGAATTGTACCAGACCCTGTATAATGCCCGCGTGGCGCAGCCTCTCGGCATTACCGGCGGAGAATAACGACAAAAAAGGGGGAGATATGGGAAAGGCTGCAACACGCGGAATTGCGTGGCTGCTGGGTGCTGCCGCATTGGCGGGCGGCTCCATCGCATGGGCGCAAGGCGAAGGCGCGACCTTTGCCGCCCAGGTGGAGGCAGGACGGGCGATCTTCGCCCAGAATTGCGCGTCGTGCCATGGGGCCGGGCTTGGCGGGGGACAATTCGCCGGCCCACTGAAAGGCCCGGCATTCCTGGGCAAATGGGGCGGATTGCCGTTATCCGGCCTGCAAGCCTATATCAAATCCTCCATGCCGCCGGGCAATGCCGGCAGGCTGCCGGACGATGCCTATAATGCCTTGGCGGCCCTGATCCTGCACGAGAATGGCGGGGCGGCGGATAATGCCCTGGCGCAGCCGGAACAGCTTGTCCGCACTGCCCTCCCCATCCTGGGTGACGCGGTTGTGCCCGCGGATGGCGAATTCGGGCTGGGGATCGGCGGCATATCGCAGCGCTATCCCATGCCGGCACGGCCGGGCGGGGCGGACAGGTTCGCATCCTATACCCCCGTCACGCAGGCGATGCTGAGCGAACCCGCGCCGAAAAACTGGCTCAGCTGGCGGCGCGGCCATAACGGCCAGGGCTTTTCACCCCTCCAGCAGATCGACTCCGGCAATGTGGGCAATCTGCGGCTCGCATGGGCGCAGGGGCTGCCGACCGGCGAGACGACCAACGAGCCGCTGGTGCGCGACGGCGTACTGTATATTTTCGGTTATGGCGACGAGATATTCGCCTTCGATGCCGCAACGGGCACGATGCTGTGGCGATATCAGCGCGCTCTTCCGGAAGGCGTGATGCCGACCTCCAAGAAGACGCTTGCGCTGTATGGCGACAAGATCTTCGCGGCCACCTCCGACCTGCATCTGGTCGCGCTGAATGCGCGTACCGGCGAAGTGGCATGGGACGCGGCGATCACGGACCGTCCCGGCTTCCGCAATCCCGGCGGCCCGCTCGCGGCCGATGGCGTCATCATGCAGGGCCTCACCACGCAGGAATCGGGCGGCGGCCTGATCGCCGCATTCGACGCGGAAACCGGCGCCCCGCTCTGGAGCTTTGACACCGTCGCGAAGGCAGGCACGCCCGGCGGCGATACGTGGAACGGCCTGCCCGATGATGAACGGCGCGGCGGCTCCGTCTGGACGTCGGGCACCTATGACGCGGAGACGGGACTTGCGCTGTGGGGCGTGGCGCAAAGCTACGACACCGGGCCGATGCGCGATCGCAAGCCGGGCCTGAACAATGACGGCCTCTACACCAATTCCACTCTCGCGTTCGAACCCCGCACGGGCCGGCTCGTCTGGCATTACCAGCACATGCGGAACGACCAGTACGATCTCGACTGGGTGTTCGAGCGGGTCATCGGCACCATCGAGGTGAATGGCGCGCCGCGGCGGGTGGTGATGACCGGCGGCAAGGAAGGGCTGTTCGACGCGCTGGATGTGCGCACCGGGCAATATCTGTCCACCGTGGATATGGGCCTGCAGGATTTCATCACCGCCATCGATCCCGAAACGGGCGTCAAGACGGTCGATCCCCTGCTCTCTCCTGGCCGGGACAAAGGGCCGGTATTCGTCTGCCCGCATGCAGGCGGCGGCCGGAACTGGAGCCCCTCTTCCTTCAACCCGTCAACGCGCAACCTGTTCATCAATGCGCGGGACGTGTGCATGGAAATGGTCCCTTCGCCGCAGGGCTTCCTGACGAGCGGGGTGGACGTGCTCTATTCTCCCCCGCCCGATGGCGACGGCAATTACGGCGTGTTGCAGGCGCTGGACATGGAAGGCCGCACCGTCCGTTGGGAAGTGCGCCGCCGTGCGCCTTACGACATGGGCATACTGACGACCGCCACCGGATTGCTGTTCACGGGCGCTATGGACCGCAAGTTCATCGCCTATGACCAGGCCGATGGGCGCGAGCTTTGGAGCACCGCCCTGCCCGGCGTTCCGAACGGATCGCCGATCACCTATTCGGTGGACGGCAAGCAGTATGTCGCGATGGTGACGGGGGCGGGCAATCCGCTCGCCTTCGGGTTGCCGGCCGCTTTCACGCCGGAAATCCCCTTGCCGCCAGTGAACAGCGCTGCCCTCTACGTCTTTGCCCTGCCGGATTGATCCGCCAGCCCGCTGGACGAAGCGCAAAGAAAAAGGCCGCCCGAACGGGCGGCCTTTCTCGTTTCGGCGGTGACGCTGCGGATCAGTAGAAGATGCCGAGCGTGAAACCGATCATGCGGCCCATGAAGACCACACCCACCCAGAAGATCAGCGACAGGATGCCGGCAACCTTGGCGGCCGTGGGCACCGACGCATCGCGGTCCCAATGTTCGACCGTGCGATAGGTGATGAAGTGGAAATACATCATGTTGAGGCCGGCCAGCGCGAGCAGCACCAGCTTCCACAGGAAGTATGGGTTGATCATGTAGCTGCTCGCCTTGCTGACGAACAGCAAGCCGCCGGTCAGCGCGGCCAGGCAGAACGCACCCCACGTCCAGGGCAGGGTGTCCTTGCTCAGCTCCGTCACGGCGAACCGGTTGGAGGTGGCGCCGATCAGGCGAAGATCCATCACGGCAATGGTGCCGACAACGGTCACCAGCGCAATGACATGGATCGTTTCGATGGTCGGGAACATCCACAGCGATTCGGCGATGGTCGTGCCGAGCTTGGAATACTCGATCGATTCCCAGATATTGGTCGGTTCAGGATACATCTAATCCCCCTTAGGCCGGCGCGTAGGCGATCCAGCGCCCGCCAAACATGATCATGCACCACATGACGACAAGCACGACCGAGAACACACGGGCGGAAGAACCGATCTCCCGGCCCTGCTGCACCCGGCGCAGCACGCCCTTGTGGAACCAGATGCTGATCAGGATCGCGCCAACGACCAGGATCATCTTGATCCAGAACACCGCGTTGATCAGGTTGCGCACCGTATCGCCGAACAGCATCAACCCGCCGGACAGGACGATGACAGCCAGCGACCACCACATCCAGGGGATGTAGCGAGCGGAGGTTTCAGCCACCGTGCGGCTGTGGCCGGCGATGCCGAACACCTTTGCCGTGATCATCAGCAGCGAGCCGAAGCCCATCGCGATGCCAAGGATATGCGTCATCTGCAGAATGGGGATGGCCCAGAACTGGTTCACCATCCACATGCTCAGTGGCCATTCGGACACGCCCAGCGCGAAGTCGACGAGAGACGTCGATCGCAGCCATTCGGTCATATTATAGAGTAAGTCACCCATCAGAGACTCGATCCCCCATCAAATTCAACGCCAGTCCGCCCTCGCGACGATCCAGCCTGTGCCATATCGGCCGCAACCCCGAGCGATAGCCGATCGCCTCATGTATATGGCGAAGCGGGCTGATGCCGAGTAATTTACAGTAACCGAGACGTAACATCCCGTTACATTCGCCATGTTCAGGCCCGGCGCGGTCGCCCCCCGCTAGCGCGTGACAGGCGCGCCGCCAAGTCGGATTCGACATTGATCTTGACTTCGTCCCCCCGCCACGGCCGGTTTCACTGGCGAACCCCTCTCTAACCGACAGGGGCAAGGCGGCATTTGTCCGAAATCAAACCCGCCGCATCGGCGCGATCACGGCCTGCCGGCGGCTGTTGCAGGCGAGTCACGGTAGCGGCATTCCCGGATGATTAGGAAGCTCTGTATCACCCCCGCGACATTTCAGCCCATTGTCAAAATGACGACTCGATCCTAGGACAGAATCAACGAGCGCGGCTGTGCGGTGAGGGACCGTGCGGCCGCCGCAACTGTTGGGAGTGATTTCATGCGTTTGGCGGGAGGGGTGAGCCTGACGGCTCTCGTGGCGTTCGCCCTAGGCAACGCGGCCTTGGCGCAGGAAACGGTTCCGGAGGGGGATTGGCAGACGATCAATCGCGATCTCGCCTCCACCCGCTATTCCCCTCTCGACCAGATCAACCGGCAGAACGTCGGCACCCTGCGCGAAGCATGGCGTTTTCCCGTCCGCACCTTCAACACCGCCGTGCCGGTCGTCGTCGACGGGACCATGTATTTCCCTGCCGGCAACCGGGTGCTCGCGCTCGATGCCGATACCGGGAAGGAAAAATGGAGCTTCCCTGTCCCGCAGATCGAAGGGCAGCCGCCGCGCAATGCCTCGACGCGCGGCGTAGGCTATTGGCCGGGCGACGGGTCTGCGCCGGCGCGCATCCTGTTCATGGCCGGGTCGGCCATGTTCGCACTCGATGCCGCAACGGGTCAGCCCTCTGCCGGTTTCGGCGAAGGTGGCCAGATCGACGTGGGCGTGGCCTATGGCGGCGCGGTGACGGTGGCGGACGGTGTTGCGATCATCGGGGCGGCGACGCTTGAAAACCCGGTCGGCGTGCCCGGCAACCCGCGCGGTTTCGACGTGAAGACCGGTCGCAAGCTGTGGGAATTCCAGACCGTCCCCCAGGAGGGCGAGCCGCATAACGAGACCTGGAGCCATGGCTGGAAGGGCCGTTCCGGCACTAATATGTGGGCGTTTTCCGCACCCGTGGACGTGGAACGCGGCATCGTGATCCTGCCGATCAGCGGCCCTGCCCCCAATTACTGGGGCGGCCAGCGCCCCGGCACCAATCTGTACGGCAATTCGCTGGTCGCGGTGGACCTGCATACCGGCGAATATAAATGGCACTTCCAGACCGTTCACCACGACATATGGGATTCGGACATGCCCAGCGCCGGCCCCCTCATCGAGGTGGGCAAGGGGGCTGACCGCCATCCCGCGATCGCCCATGTCGGCAAGACCAGCCTGTTCTATGTGATCGACCGCGAGACGGGGGAGCCGGTCCATCCGGTGGAAGAACGCGCCGTTCCCGTGGGCGACGTGCCGGGCGAATATTATCACCCGACCCAGCCCATCCCCGTCAGCACCCCGCCCCTCAGCCGGGTGAGCCTGACCTATGACGACATCGTTTCCGCGGAAGACACCACCCCGGCCCATGCGCAGGCATGCCGCGCCATGTGGGACAAGGCTGGCGGGTTCCTGAATTTCGGGATTTTCACGCCCTTCTTCCTGCACCAGCAGGGCACCCCGCCGCGCTCCACCATTCAACTCCCCGGCGGCACGGGCGGCGTGAACTGGGGCGGCCCGGCGGCCGATCCCACCACCGGCATGGTCTATGTCAATGCGCAGGACACGTCGCTGGTCGGCTGGGTGGAACGCAAGGAATCGAACGAAAGCTACAGCTTCGACGCCAATGACACCGATCAGCCCTATGACCGGGCGAGCGTCGACGGCAAAGGCCCGTTCTTCTCTTTCAGCGCGCCCTTGTCTGGCGAATATGATGCGCAGGGCCGCGGCGTCGGCACGCTGGCGCCTTGCTACAAGCCGCCATGGTCCCGGCTCACGGCCGTTGACGCCAATACGGGCGAGGTGAAATGGGCCGTCCCGCTGGGCATGTATGATGAATTGCCGGAGGGCCGCCAGGTCGTCGGCAATTCGGGCAGCGCTGGCCCCACGGTGACGGCGGGCGGCCTCGTCTTCGTCGGCGCCACCAACGACAAACGTTTCCGCGCCTTCGATGCGGCGACCGGGCAGATGCTCTGGGAGACGCAGCTCGACGGCAATGCCAATGCCAATCCGATGACCTATCGGGGCAGCAGCGGCGCCCAATATGTCGCCATCAATGCTGGTGGCGTTATCATGGCCTATTCGCTATCCCGCTAGCGAGACCAACAAGAAAGGTATTTCGGGGGATGAAAAGACTATCCATTCTGGCGGCCACCGCGGCTATCGTGCTGAGCGGTTGCGCCACGAGCACCATGGCGCAGAATACCCGGTCCGCCGCATCCGCGCCCGCGCCGCAGGTGGAAACCATCGACGGTCATCCGAACCTCAACGGCATCTGGCAGGTGATGAACACCGCCAATTACAATGTCGAGCCGCATTCCGCTTCCAACAACGCGCTGCGCGCGGCGGAGCGGGCGATCGGCGTGCATGGCGCCACCCCTCCGGGCCTGGGCGTCGTGGAAGGCGGCCGCATTCCGTATAACCAGGAAGCGATGGAGCGGCTGAACCTCAACAAGCAGAACCTGGTGAAGCACGATCCGGAAGCGATGTGCTATCTGCCCGGCATTCCGCGCGCGACCTATATCAATCAGCCGTTCCAGATCATCCAGGGCGGCAATGACGACATCCTGATGGCCTATCAGTATGCGTCGGCCAATCGCGTGATCCACATGCAGGATGTGGAAATCCCGCCGATCGACACCTGGATGGGCACCTCCTTCGGCCAGTGGGACGGCAACACGCTGGTCGTTACGACGCTGGCGCAGGGCCCGGGCTCGGTGAAGCTGCCGGGCGGCGAGATGATCGACGGCGTGACCTGGCTTGATCGTGCCGGCAATTATCTGACCAACACCGCCACGGTGACCGAACGGTTCACGCTGCGCGATAAGGATCACATCGATTACGAAGTGCGGATCGAGGATCCGACCGTCTATACGCAGCCCTGGACCATGAAGATGGTGCTGTATCGCAACGTTGACGCGAATGCGCAGCTGCTTGACTTCCGTTGCGTTCCATTCAGCGAACTGATGCTATATGGGGACCTGCTTGAGGAATACGCAAACGAGGCGCCTGCTGGCGCAGCGGCTGCGGCTACCGACGCTTCAGAATAAAAAATACCCGCATAAAACCCGCATAAAAGAAAGTTCAGGAGTACAATCGCGATGACCAAGAAGATGTGGGCGGCCGCTATCGGCGCCGTGCTCGCTGTGGGAACCGCCGGCACTGCCGTGGCTCACCACTCCTTCGCCACCGAATTCGATCGTAACAAGCCGATCCGTCTGGAAGGCAAGGTCGTGAAGTTCGAGTGGGTCAACCCCCACTCGTGGATCCACCTCGACGCCCGCCGCAACGGCAAGGTCGAGCGGTGGCGGGTTGAAGGCGGTGCGCCCAGCGCCCTGCTGCGTCGTGGCTGGAACCGGAACTCTCTGCCGGCCGGCACCGACATCATCGTCGATGCCTTCGCCGCGCGTGATGGTGACACCCGCGCCTCGGCGGCGGAAATCCGCTTTCCGAACGGCCGCGAGCTGTCGCTCGGCAACCCGACCACGGAAGCCGTGGCCGCCGCTGCCCGCCGCTCTGGCAACTGATCGGGCGCCTCCCCGGAGGCACCCAAAAAAAGGCCCGCGATCTTCGGATCGCGGGCCTTTTTGTTTGCCTGTTTGCGCTGCCGGTCAATCCGGCGCGTGATAGACCAGCCGGGGCTTGCGAGCCGCCGCCGTCTCGTCCAGCCGACGGCGCGGCGCGAGGCGCGGTGCAAGGGCCAGCGTGGGATCGCCCTCCTTCGCCCGAATGGCGATGGACCGCAGCGCACCGATGAACTGGTCGAGATTGGCCTTGCTCTCGCACTCCGTCGGCTCGATCAGCATCGCGCCATGGACGACCAGCGGGAAATACATCGTCATCGGATGGAACCCCTCGTCGATCAGCGCCTTGGCCACGTCCAGCGTGGACACGCCTTCCGCGAAGCTGGCATCGCCGAACAGCGCCTCATGCATGCAGGGCCCTGATTCGCCGAAAGGCGCTTCCAGCACGTCGTCGAGCGACCGCAGCATGTAATTGGCATTCAGCACTGCATCCCCGGACACCTGTCGCAACCCATCGGCCCCGTGGCTGAGGATATAGGCCAGCGCGCGGGTGAACATGCCCATCTGCCCGTGGAACGCGCTGAGCCGGCCGAAGCTTTCCGGCTGGGTTTCGGCGGCGTTTTCCTCCTCGATCAATTGCAGGGTGCCGCTGGCATCCCGCGTCACGAAAGGCAGCGGGGCGAAGGGTGACAAAGCTTCTGACAGCACCACCGGCCCGGAACCCGGCCCGCCGCCGCCATGGGGGGTGGAGAACGTCTTGTGCAGGTTGATATGCATCGCATCCACGCCCAGATCGCCGGGCCGCACGCGGCCAACGATGGCGTTGAAGTTCGCCCCGTCGCAATAGACGAACGCCCCGGCCGCATGCACCGCATCCGAAATGGCTTTCATGTCCCGTTCGAACAATCCGCAGGTGTTGGGATTGGTTATCATCACCGCCGCGACATCCGGCCCCAGACGCTGCTTCAGCGCAGCGAAATCGACGCGCCCTTCCTCGGTCGCGGGAATGCTTTCGACACGATAGCCGGCAAACGCCGCGGTGGCGGGGTTGGTGCCATGGGCGCTGCTGGGCACCAGCACGACTTCGCGCGGGTCGCCCCTCGCCTCCAGCGCGGCGCGGATGCAGAATATGCCGCACAATTCCCCATGCGCGCCCGCCTTGGGGCTCATCGCCACGCTATGCATGCCGGTGAGTGCGATCAGCCAGCTCGCCAGCTCGTCGATCACGGCCAGCGCGCCCTGGATGGTGCTTTCCGGCTGCAAGGGGTGGAGATCGGCAAAGCCCGGCATCCGCGCCACCTTCTCGTTCAGGCGCGGATTGTGCTTCATCGTGCAGGAACCGAGCGGGAAGATGCCGCAATCGATCGCGTAGTTCTGGCGGCTGAGGCGCGTGTAATGGCGCACCGTTTCCGGTTCCGACAGTCCGGGCAGTCCAATCGAGTCCTGGCGCGCCAAACCACCCAGCCTGTCGGCCACATCGCCATCGGGCACAGGCAGATCGACACCGCAGGTTTCGCTGGTGCCGATCTCGAAGATCAGCGGTTCTTCCAGCATCAACCCGCGATTGCCCGTCACGGTCCTCACATCCTCCACAACGCTCATCCCGGTGCCCATTTCGGGCGTGGTCGGGCGCCAGCCGGTGGGATTCACATTCATACCAGCGACTCCTCAAGGGCTTTTGCCATGGTTTCGAGATCATCATCCAGCGCGGTTTCCGTGACCGCGACCAGAAGGCCGGGCGCAAGATCGGGCTGATCCGGATAGAGCCGCCCCAGCGAAACGCCCGCCAGCACGCCGCCGGCGGCCAGATCGCGCACGGTCTGCCGGGCATCGCGCGGCAGGCGCAGGGCGAATTCGTTGAAGAACGATCCGTTGACGACCTCCACACCCGGAATGGCAGCCAGCCGGTCGGCCGCCTTGCAGGCGAGACGATGGTTCTCCATCGCCAGTGCGCGCAGTCCCTTTTCCCCCAGCAACGTCATGTGGATTGAGAAGGCAAGCGCACAAAGCCCTGAATTGGTGCAGATATTGCTGGTCGCCTTTTCCCGCCGGATGTGCTGTTCGCGGGTGGAGAGGGTCAGCACGAAGCCGCGTTTGCCCTCCGCATCCGTGGTTTCGCCGCACAGCCGCCCGGGCATCTGCCGCACGAATTTCTCCCGCGTGGCGAACAGGCCGAGATATGGCCCGCCGAACTGGAGACCGACGCCGAGCGACTGCCCCTCGCCCACCACAATATCCGCACCCAGTTCACCCGGACTGCGGATGGCGCCCAGCGCGACCGGCTCCGTCACCACGGCGACCAGCAGCGCGCCCTTCGCATGGGCGGCATCGGCGATCTTCGCCAGATCGGGCAACCGGCCCAATATATCGGGATACTGGACGACGACGCAGTTCGTGTCCTCGCCGATCCCGGCAATCAGCGCATCCGCGCCGCAATCCGCCTCGAGCACGGGCGGCGTCCAGGCGATCGTGTCGCGAGTGAAGCGCGCCATGGTCTGTATCGTCGACACATAATGCGGGTGCAGCCCGGACGACAGCAGCGCCCCGCCCCGTCCGGTGATGCGGCGGGCCATGACGATGGCCTCCCAACAGGCAGTCGACCCGTCATACATGGAAGCATTGGCCACATCGCACCCGAACAGACGCGCCACCTGCGTCTGGAACTCGAACAGCATCTGCAACGTGCCCTGCGCGATTTCCGGCTGATAGGGCGTATAGGCGGTCAGGAACTCGCCGCGCTGGATCAGATGGTCGACGCTCGCGGGCACATGGTGGCGGTAAGCGCCGGCGCCGAGGAAGAAGGGCGCATCGCCGGCTGCCAGGTTGCGGGCGGAAAGCCGGCTCATATGCCGCTCCACGCTCGGTTCCGAGGCATGCAGGGGAAGCCCTTCGATCAGTCCTGCCAGCCATGCTTCGGCGGGAACATCGGCGAACAGCGCCTCGATGGAGGGGGCGCCGATGGTGCCGAGCATCGCGGCCCGGTCACTATCGGTCAGTGGGAGATATCGCATTGTGTCTCCCTTTCGCGTCAGTCTAGCCCGGCGACGAACTGGCGGTATCCCGCCTCGTCCATCAACCCTTCCAGCTCGCCCTGGTCCGCGATGGTCAGCTTGAAGAACCAGCCGCCCCCTTCCGCGTCGGAATTGACGAGCGACGGGTCGTCAGTCAGCGCGGAATTGCCTTCGATGACGGTGCCCGAAACGGGGGAATAAACCTCCGAAGCCGCTTTCACGGATTCGACCACCGCGGCTTCCTGCCCCTTGGTCACGGCCTTGCCGGCTTCCGGCACTTCCACGAACACCAGGTCCCCCAGCTGTTCCTGCGCATATCCGGTGATCCCGATCGTGGCGGTATCGCCTTCCACCTCGATCCATTCATGTTCTTCGGTAAAGTAACGCGTCATTTTGCGGCTCCTGCGCGGTGATAGCGATGGGGGACGAACGGCATCGGTACGACTTCGGCTTCGAGAACCTTGCCTCGCACCTCGATACCGAGGCGGGTTCCCGGCGTGGCATGGTCGCTGGCAATCTGCGCCATTGCGATGGGATGGCCCAGGCTGGGCGCGAAACCGCCGGACGTGACGATCCCGATCACGGTTTCTCCGGCCACGACGCTGGCACCTTCGCGGGCGGGCAGGCGCCCGTCCAACGCCAGCCCGACCCGCCTGGTGGGCGCGCCATCCCGCATCAGGCCGGCGATCCGTCCGGCCCCGGGATAGCCGCCCTCCTCTCTCCTGCGGCGGGAGAGAGCGAAGGTAAGATCGGCCGCCACCGGGTCGACAGCGGCCGTCATGTCGTGGCCGTATAGCGGCAGGCCCGCTTCCAGCCGCAGCGAATCCCGCGCGCCCAGCCCCACCGGCCGAACCCGCTCGTCGGCCAGCAGCGCATCGGCGAATTCGGCAGCGATGCTCGCCGGCAGGGAGATTTCGCAGCCATCCTCGCCGGTATATCCCGACCGGCCGATGCGCAGTTCCTCGCCCCGCCATTCGCGCGTGGTGGCCTGCATGAAGGCGATGTCCCCGCCCAGCCCCGGCAGCAGCCCTTCCAGCGCGGCGACCGCTTCCGGCCCCTGCACAGCCAGCAGGGCATGCTCCACCAGGTTCTCGAACCCGATACTGGCTGGCAGATGCGCGCGCAGATGCTGGATATCGTCACATTTGGTGGCACCGTTCACCACCATGTAGAACGCTTCGGCGCCTTCCCCGCCGATATTGGTTATCATCAAATCGTCGAGGATCCCGCCATCTTCCGCCAGCAGCAGGGAATAGCGGATGCGGTCGGGCTTCAGCGCCTTCAGATCGGCGGGCAGTAACAGTTCCAGCGCGGCGGTCGCGCCTTCACCGGAAATCACCAGCTGGCCCATATGGCTGACATCGAACAGGCCCGCATGGTTGCGGGTCCATTCATGCTCCGCGACAATGCCCTCGTACTGTATTGGCATGGCATAGCCGGCGAAGGGGACCATGCGCGCGCCGTGGGAACGGTGCCATGCATCGAGCGGCAGCGGGCGCGTGTCGGGTTCGGTCATTTGAGCCGTCTCCTGGAACTCTATTCTATACGAATGGGGTGGCAAATCAGTCATCGAACCACCCGCTCGACCCGCCGATCGGCATGCCCGGTGGGATCTCCGGCTCCTCGTCCGGCTTGCCCAGAACAGCGGCCAGCCGCCCTTCGTCCTGGAGCAAGCCGGAGAGGTAGGCGGCCCAGGCGCCGTCCTCGCCCGGGCCGCCATCGGCCAGCCGCTGGCCGATCTGGTGGAGGCGCGCGGAAAGCAGCGCGGCAACGTCGGGCGACGTGTCCGCATCGCGCTGCGTGCGCGCCATGGTGATGATGGTACGATAGGCGACGCGCCGCGCGACCGGATTCGGACGATTGGCGATCACCTGCCGGTCGAGCGCGTCCAGCACGTCGTTCACGCCCGGCAGGGTGGCATCGCGGCGATGCTGTTCGTGCAGGCGGGTCAGCCGCAGCGGGGCCAGCAGGCTGTCCAGCGTGATCTGCGCGGCGACATCTGCCGCCACCAGCGGGTCGAAAGCAGCCGCACCGGCATTGGCGAATACTTCGGTATTGAACTGCGGATCGGGCAGGCGCGTGGTCGGCACGGAAAGCTGCATCACCAGCGGGTCCGGCACCGTCAGCAGCCGGGATGACAATGTCCCTACCAGCGCATCGATCGCCGCCCGCTGCGCCGCTGCCGGGAATGGCGTCGGCGTCGGGTGGTTGTCGCCGCGCACCGCATATTCGTAATCGATGCCGCCCACCAGCTTGCCGGTCGCGTCCACATCATACCGGTGCAGCAGCCAGATGGGCACGAATTTGCGGCGCAGATTGGCCAGCGGCTCTCCGGGCAGCAGCACGCGATCCCCGAAATTGGCCAGCGCCACGGCGCGCACATCCAGCATGTGCTTCAGCGATGCGACCGGGTCTGGCCCATCGTCCCACATGCTGGAGATCGGGCTTGGCAGATCGGGGGACCGGCCGTCGATATCGGTTACGAAGCGCAGGCCGGCGGCGTGGACGGCCAGCGCCTTTTCCGCCGCATGCGCATCCGCGTTCACACCGGGCGCGGGATCGCCATACAGCCAGTCGACGGAGAAATCGTCCCACGCGCCGCCCGCCTTGGAATAGGCATCCGAAAGGTCGATCTGCCCGTTCGTCAGCCCGATACGCGGGGGCGGATAATCCATCACGCTGGTGCGATCCTGGGTGCTGGCGGCGAAATTGTGCATGAAGCCCAGCGCATGGCCGACCTCGTGGGCGCCGAGCTGGCGGATGCGGTCCAGCGCCACACGCACCGGGTCGTTGGGCGCGCCGGTTCCGTTCAGTTCGGTCCCCACCAGCCCTTCGAAGATGGTGATGTCCTGACGGACGCGCAATGCGCCAATCACGACATTGCCCTTGATGATCTCGCCCGTGCGCGGATCGATGATGCCGCCGCCATAGGACCATCCGCGCGTCAGCCGGTTGGACCAGTTGACCATGTTGTAGCGGACGTCCAGCGGATCGGCCCCTTCCGGTAACAGCTCCGCCCGGAAGGCATCGATGAAGCCCGCCGCTTCAAAGGCTTGCTGCCAATAGTTCACACCTTCCATCAAGGCCGTGCGAACAGGCTCGGGCGCCGCGCGGTCGATATAGAAGATGATCGGCTTCTTGACCGTCGACCGCGCGGCCGTGGGATCGGTCTTTTCCAGGCGGAAGCGCGCGGCGAGCTGGATCGCCACCGGCTGCCCCAGTGCGGACCCGTAATCGTAGATCACCACGGAATTGGCGGGCGACCGCGGATCGGCCAGGCGGGGCAGGTAATCCTGGTCGGGCAACTTGATGAAGCTGTGATGCACCACGAAACTGGCCTGCCGCGCATCGGGTGCAATCTGCGCCACTTCGCGCCCGGGCGTGTCGGATGCGAAGGTCTGGAATGTGTCGATCTCGATATTTTCCGGGAAGACCTTCAGCGACGCCGTGTCGATCGCGCTCAGCTGCGGGGCGAAGCGGAAGCCCTTGCCGTCCCTATTCAGCGCGGCGGCGATATCGACCGCGTCGTGCATCAGGAACGGCGCCATATCGACCGTCACACCGCCCCGCGCCTGGGACACGATCGGCAGCATGGCGGCGACGGAAAAGGCGAAGCTTTCGCGCCCGCCCGCTTCGGTCTCGTCATCGCCGCTGGCCCGGAAGCGCGGGTTCTGGAACGTCGCCGCGATCTTGTCGCCCACGCGGCGGAAGCACAGCAACTGTTCCTGCCCCAGCATCCCGCGATCCAGCCGGACATTGGCCGATCCCAGGCCGGAACGCAGGGAGTTGCCGTAGATATAGCATCCCGCATCGCCGGCGCTGTCGGGCGCCGGCAGGGTGAAGTGCACGCTGGCTCCATCTGCGGAAGCGGTCGCGGGCAGCAAGCCTTGCTCCCCGGCTGACTGCGCCAGTGCCGGAGCATTCTGCATCAGGGCCACCAAGGGCAACCCAAGCACCATGGCGTGCCGAAGCTTATGCTTTGTCATGTCTGGACCCCCGTTTTTCCGCCCTGCGGCTTCCTGTTGAGCAAGGAATATCACTCATGCTCTTGCGTATCCTGTGAATTTTGAGATCATTTGCGCACCGCTTTGACGGATTTGGTCGCAAAATTAGGGGTAAAGCATGGAAAACCATCGCACGAATCTGGATCGCACCGATTATCGAGTCCTGCGCTCTCTGGTGGAGGATGGCCGCGCGCCGGATGTCACGCTGGGCGACCGGGTGAACCTTTCCAGCACGGCCGCCGCCCGCCGGCGCAAGATCCTGGAGGATAAGGGAATCATCGCCGGTTACGGCGCGGTGGTGGATCAGGCGAAGCTGGGCTTCACTATCACCGTGCTGGTACTTATCGAGCTAAGTTCCCAGTCGGAACAAAAGCTTGTCGAGTTCGAGGAAGCCGTGATGGCGTGCCCCTCCATGTCCTATTGCAGCTTCATATCGGGCGAGAACGATTTCATGATGCTCATCAACGTACGGTCTTTCGACGATTACGACCGCGTCTATCGCAAGGAATTGTCCAACCTGCCCCACGTCGCGAAGATCCGCAGCAGCTTCCTTCTGCGCGAGGTGACGCGGCGTCGAATCGCCCCGATCGTGCTGGATAATTGGGCCTGACGTAACGAATCCGTAACCGGTTCATCAGTCGATGACGAAATCGACCACGATTTGACTGCTATGCGCAAGATAGCTGCTTTCCTCGGCGAAAATCGGGCAAACTTCGCCGCATATCCGCATCGGCTTTGCAGTAGGCTGCACAGCGCCGGAAGCACGGGGTCGCACACATAACCACAACCGACGGGCCTGGCCGGATGAGAGCAAAGATGGGGGAGGATCGACTCGAACCTGCATGATGGGGGGTTGATCCAATGAGCGTTTCTTTTCGTTTCCCAGGTTACGGCGCAACGGCCGCGCGGCGAAGGACGCGGGCCATGCTGTCCGCATCGGTCGCCACCGGCCTGCTGGCCATGTTGCCCCTACCTGCCTTCGCGCAGGCCGCACCCGCCGCAGAGGAAGAGGCCGATGCCGCGCCGATCGTGGTCACCGGCTCGCGCATCGTCCGCAACGGCAATGACGCACCGACCCCTGTCAGCGTCATCAGCACGGAGGAAATCAATGCGGAGGCGCCGGCCAATATCGCCGACTTCGTGAATACCCTCCCATCTGTTTCCGGCAGTTCCACCGCCGTCAACAATTCCGGCGGGCTATCCAACGGCCAGACCGGCATCAGCGCGCTCAACCTGCGTTCGCTCGGCAGCAACCGCACGCTGATCCTGCTGAACGGCCAGCGCTCGGTCGGTTCCACCTCCACCGGCCTGGTGGATATCAACACCTTCCCCCAGGCGTTGATCGAACGGGTCGAGGTGGTGACGGGCGGCGCATCCTCCGTCTACGGTTCGGACGCGGTCGCCGGCGTGGTCAACTTCGTGCTGGATACGGACTTCACCGGCGTGAAGGCCAATTACGAATATGGCGTCACCACCTATGGCGACATTCCCAACCACAAGGTGCAGCTGACGGCCGGAACGGATTTCTCCGACGGGCGCGGCCATCTGATGGTCAGCGGCGAATATTTCACGCAGGACGGCGTCCACTCGATCGACCGGGACTGGAACAATTCCGGCTACTTCCAGATCGACAACCCGGCCTACACCGCGACCAACGGTCAGCCTGCTCGGCTCGTAACCTCGGGAATTGGCTCCAGCAATTTCTCGCCCGGCGGCCTCATCACCTCCGGCCCGCTCCGCGGAACATATTTCGGCGTGATCGACCCTGCTACCGGCCGCGCTACCACGGGCAACCTCGCCTATGGGGATGTCAGCGGGCAATGGATGGTGGGCGGTGACTACCAGCTCACCAGCGAAGGGCACGCCAGCTCCAACTCGCTGGCCAATGACGAGGATCGGCTGTCGCTGTTCGGCCGCGCCAGCTACGAACTTTTCGAAGGGCTGACCGTGTATGGTCAGGCGTCCTACAGCCGGTTCAAGGGCTACAGCATCTATCAGCAGACGCCCAGCGTCGGCGTCGTGATCCAGGCGGACAATGCATTCCTGCCTGACAATATCCGCGAGCTGATGGCGGAAAACAACCTCACCTCCATCACCATGGGCACCTCCAACGCCCGCATCACCGGTTCGGGCGGCGATACGGAACGTGCCGTGGAACGCTATGTCGTGGGTGCCGATGGCTATTTCGGCGTCGGCTCCATGGAATGGAACTGGGACGCCTATTACCAGCACGGCAAGACCAAGACGCGCGAAACGCTCGCCAGCACCTGGCAGAACGCCCGGATGTCCGCGATGCAGGACGCCGTTTATGACGATGGCGGCAACATCGTCTGCCGCGTCAACATCGATGCCGATCCTTCCAACGACATGCCGGGCTGCGTGCCCATCAACCGCATCGGCGTGGGCGGGGTGACGCAGGAAGCGCTCGATTATCTCTTCGCCCTCTATCCGGAGCGTGAGCAGTATATCGGGCAGGATGTGGCCGCGGTGAACTTCTCCACCAGCGAGCTGTTCGAAAACTGGGCCGGCCCCATCTCGCTTGCCTTCGGTGCGGAATATCGGGAGGAATCGGTCAGCGGATACACCGATCCGATCAACTACCAATCCACCTGGCTCTACGGCAATTTCAAGATCACCGAAGGCTCCTACAATGTGAAGGAAGCCTATGCCGAAACGCTGGTGCCACTGGCGGACGGGCTGGAGTTCAACGGCGCGGTCCGCCTGACGGATTACAGCATCTCCGGCACCGTCACGACCTGGAAGGCGGGCCTTACCTGGCAGCCGATCTATGATGTAAAGCTGCGCGGGACCGTGTCGCGCGATATCCGGGCGCCCAACCTCAACGAATTGTTCGACCCCGGCACCGCCCGCACCAACTCCGTCAACGTTCCGGATGGCAATGGCGGCACCCGCACGGACGAATTCATCGAAAACCGCACCGGCAGCCTCGAACTGAAGCCCGAAGTCGCCAAGACCTATGGCCTGGGTGTCGTGTTCACGCCGGAATTCGTGCCCGGTTTCGCGGCTTCGGTCGATTACTTCAACATCAAGATCGAAGACGCGATCGATTCCGTCACGGGGCAGACCACCGCCAATCTCTGCTTCGAACAGGGTATCCAGCAGTTCTGCGACAATATCCGCTATTTCGCCGGCACGACCGATATCCAGTATATCGACCTGAAGCCGTTCAACTTCGCGCAGCAGAAGGCAAGCGGGCTGGATCTGGAAGCCAGCTACACCATGCCGGTCGGCCCGGGCAGCTTCTCGCTGCGCGGTCTCGGCACCTACTACTTCGAAAACGTGACCGACAACGGCATCGACGCGCCGAACGATGCGGTCGGGGTCAATGCTGGTGGCGGCATCCCCACCTTCACCTACCGCGTGACGGCGTCCTACTCGGTGGATGAACTGCGGCTCGGCCTCGTCGGGCGCGGCTTCTCCGACGGTGTGTACGATAACGATTATATCGAATGCACCAGCGACTGCCCGGCCAGCGATCCGGTTTATCGGACCATCAACGACAATCACATCGATGGCAGCTTCTACATCGATGCGAACGTCAATTACGGGTTCGAAGTGGGCGGCGCGAAGGCGGAAACCTATTTCTCCATCCGCAACCTGTTCGATCGCGATCCGGTGCTGGTGGGCAATGGTCCGTCCGGCAACAACACCCCTGCCTATCCGCAGACGAACCGCAGTCTCTACGACACGTTCGGCCGCACATTCCGCATCGGTGTGAGGATCCAATACTGATCCCGAGATGGCGGGGCGTCGTGTCCGCATCGCGGCGCCCCGTCTCCCTGACATTCACGTCCTGAACAAGGAACAGCTCGTCATGATCAAGCTACGTCAACGGACTTTCTCGGCCGTCGCGGCCCTCAGCGCCCTTGCTCTCGCCTTTCCCGCCCAGGCCGAAGCGCCCGCCGCGATGAAGCAGGAAGCGGCCGCCGGGGTCGATGGACAGGCCAAGCTGGTGCAGGAGATGGTCGATTCCATCTACAGCTTCGCGGAACCCGGTTTCCAGGAATTCCAGACGATGGAATACGTAACCGGCATTCTGGAACAGCACGGCTTCACCATCGAAAAGGGGGTGGCAGGCATTCCCACCGCCTGGACCGCCACCTGGACGCATGGCAGCGGCGGCCCGAAGATCGGCCTCGGCAGCGATATCGACGGCCTGCTCGGCCTCAGCCAGGTGCCGGGCAACCCCACGCTCACCCCGCAGGTGGAAGGCGCGCCGGGGCATGGCGAAGGGCATAATAGCGGCATCCCGCTGATGGTCGGCGCGGCCCTGGCCGTGAAGGACATCATGGAGCGCGACAATCTCAGCGGCACGCTGATGATCTGGCCGGGTGTTGCGGAAGAACTGCTCGCCACCAAGGCGTTCTATGTGCGCGAAGGCATGTTCGACGATGTGGATGTGAATATCTTCACCCATGTCGCCAACAGCTTCGGCACCAGCTGGGGCGATAATGGCGGCAACGGGATGGTGTCCGTCGAATACACCTTCAAGGGCAGCTCCTCCCACGGCGCGGGCGCGCCCTGGGCCGGCCGCAGCGCGCTGGACGGCGTGGAACTGATGAACACCGCCTGGAACATGCGGCGTGAACATCTCTACCCCACGCAGCGTTCGCATTACGTCATCACCAATGGCGGCGGGCAGCCCAACGTGGTGCCGGACACCGCATCCGTCTGGTATTACTTCCGCGAACGCACCTTCGATTCCATCCGCAACCTGTATGAAATCGGCAACCGCATCTCCGAAGCGGCGGCCGCGGCAACGGACACCACCGTCACCCGCCGGGTGCTCGGCTATGCCGCGCCGAACTATGGCAACCGGCCGATGGCGGAAGCGGCCTACAAGAACATCCAGCTTGTCGGCATGCCGCAATGGACTGCCGGGGACCAGGCCTTCGCCCGCGCGGTGCAGGAAGCGAACAATCTGAAGGTCGAACCGCTCCGCACCGAAATCGGGGAGCTTACCGGACCGGCGGAATTCTCCATCGGTGGCGGGTCCGACGATATCGGCGACATCATGTGGAAGGTGCCGACCATCACCATCCGCTTCCCCTCCAACATCCCCAACACGATCGGCCACCATCAGACCGCGGCCATCGCGATGGCTACCCCAATCGCCCACAAGGGCGCTGTTGCCGGGGCAAAGGCTGTGGCGATGACGGTGCTGGACCTGCTGACCACGCCGGAACTGGTCGCGGAAGCCAAGGCGTTCCAGCAGAACGTGCAGTTCGCCGATCAGACCTACGATCCGGTGCTGACCCCGGAAGACAAGCCCGGCATCCACCTCAACGCCGAAATCATGCAGCAGATGCGGCCGAAGATGCAGCCCTTCTACTACGACCCGTCACGCTTCGACACCTATCTGGAACAGATCGGCGTCACCTACCCGACCGGCGGCTGACCGGAGGGGCAGGGCCGAAGGAAAGGTCCGTCGATATTGGCGACGCCGGAGCCGGGGGGCGGCTCCGGCGTCAGACGGGCAGCATGGGCCGGGTATCGGGATGGGGGATTTTGGGAAGCTATCCCGATTGCACCCTTCGATGGCCCTGCAACGCCTTTTGCCCGCCTTTCAAACCCGTTGCACAGGGGTTGCAACGGGATTTGTTCAGAATGCCATCCGCAGCGTTCCGCGCAGGGAAAGGGCTGTCTTTTCATGCCTTTCCTCGGCGCCGACCTCGCCGCCGATCTCGAACATCTCGGAACCGCCCATGGCGCGCAGCCGGCCGTACCAACCGCTGGCGAGTTGTTCAGGATCGAGCGTAAATGCTTCTCCATCCTCGAATTTCGCCGTCGTGGCACCCAGCGATCCACCCACGATCTCGCGCCAGCCGCCTTCAGCCTCGGCCCGGAACCAGTTGCGATCCCCGCGACCTTTGCCAATGAAATCAATGCCTCCCGCAAGTCCGGCATTGACGGCGAACTCGTCGCTCGACCGATCCTCCACCATCAGGTTCAGCCCCTCGCCGCCCTTGTCGGTGTAGCCGTCTTCCTTCAGCTTCAGATAATCGAACGACACGGTGGGCCGCAAAAACAAGGAGTTACTGCCGAATTCGTAGGATGCACCGCCACTGAAGGTCATCAGCGTGGCGTCCCATTCGCTCACCGTATTACGCTCCACAGCCGTCTCGCCCGCCATGCCGCGGAAGGTCCGGCGGCCGCGCAGATCGACCATGCCGATCGAACCGCGCCCATAGGCGCTGAACCCGCCCCACTTGCCACGCCAATAGGCTGCCAGCTCGTAAGTGTCTGACAAAACGCGATTGTCATTGCTGCCATTGTCATATTCATTCCAGAACCATGTGGCGGAAGCGCCGAAAGCGCCCACGCCGGTATCGATCTCCGCCCCGGCGGAGAAACCGAACCCGTCCAGATCGTAAGATGCGCTCGCCCCTTCGTCCTTGCCGCTGGTCCAGCCGGCCGCGCTGAACAGGATGTCTATGCCGCCCAGCGAATAGACCGGGCTGTGCGGATCGGCGACCTGCCGCGCAAAGGCTCGGGTGCCGAGGCTGATCCCCTCGAAAGCGCCGCCCGCGTGATCGGGCAGCATCTGGCGCACCGCCTGGCGGAACTGGTTCCCATCGGTGATGCCCAGGAACACATCCTCGATCTTGTCATCGGCGCCGATGGCGACGAACACCGCATCGAACGCGCTCGATTGCGAGCGATTGAGGCCGAGTTCCGAGGTCGTCTTGCGCGCCACATCCACCGCAATGCTGTTCGGGGCGGCATCTTCCGCCAGTTCAGCCTTGAACAGGAAGGGAATGAGATCGCTCTTGGTCGTGATGTCGGCCATGCCGGTGATGCTGCCAGCCTCCAGCACGACATAGCGACCCTCGGCATCTTCCACATCGCCCAGCCGCAGCGAAAGGGTCGCCCCCTTTGCGAAGGCGGCCGTGCCAATTACATCCAGTGCGGTGCCCTCGCCCGCATCCTTGTCCAGCGTGACGGCGAGAATGCCGCTTTCCGCGACAGACAGCGACCCGACAGTTGCCGCATTGGTGACGTTGAGCGTGCCGCCATTCACGGCGATGGCCAGCCCTTGCGCATTCGTCAGCGAGCCGGTGAAGCTGGCCGTGTCGCCCAAGGTCAGGCTGTCCGTCCCGCCGCCGAAATCCACAGAGCCGCTGAACCTGGAGGTGCCAGCAAGCGACATCGCGTCGTTGCCCGATCCGAAGATCGCCGCGCCGCTCTGCACCGCGTCGCCCGACAGGGCCAATGCATTGGCACCCCCGCCAAATCGCACAGTGCCCGCAACGGTGCCATCCGCGACTTCCAGCCTGTCATCTCCCGCGCCCAGCAGGATATCGCCCTCGATGCTCGGTGCCTTGTAGGTGGAACCCACCTGCGTCTGGCGGATCGTCACGCCCCCGGCATTGCCGGACAGATCGATGGCGACATTGCGGTCCGTGTCCTTCTTTGCCCCGGTGGCGGAGATCGCGCCGCTATTCTCGATCAGGCCGAGAGTGCCGCTGCGGTCCACGATGGCGATGGCGGTGGCGTCTTCTCCACCAGCGGTGGCCTTGATCGTGCCGCTGTTGCGCAAAACCGGCAGGCTGGCGCCCTGATCGATCGACACGGCGGTGGATACCGCGCCGGCATTGCTGCCGCCCGCCGCTTCCACCGTCCCTGAAATCTGCATCTCCGGCACATTCGCGCCAGCGCCGAGCCGCAGGGCGGTGGCACTGGCGCCCTTCGCAGTCGCGCGCACGGTGCCGGCAATGCCGATGCCCTTCGCTATCGTCACCCCGCCGCCCTGGCCGCCCACGACAAGGCCGTTGCCCTCGACACCGCTGTAAAGCCCGGACCCCTGCACCAGCCCGTCGATCAGCAGTCCATATCCGCTGGCGGTATTGGCGATCGATCCGACGGCGACATCGCGGCCGGCAGCGCCGATGACCATCGCCGGCGCCGCACCGAAGGACAGGACCTTGGCAGAAGGCGGGGTTTCGCCTTCCTTTTCCGCAGCAGGCGCGGCCAGGTGAATGCCGCCCGCCACATCGCCGCCAATCACCAATGCGGACCCGCCTTGAAGCAAATCGTCCGCATCCAGCTTCGATGCGTCGCTGGGCACGGTGGTATAGCGATAGCCGGTGGAACTGACGGTGCCCTGCACCACCATGGCACCGCCAATATCGCCGTTGAAGATCGCCCCGACAGACCCTTCGCCCTGCACGGCGGTCGTTCCCGCCAGCTTCACGTTGCCGGTGATGTCGCCGGCGGAAACGCCCACGCCGCCATCGCCCAGAACAGACAGCGTGCCTTCCTGCGACAGCGATCCGTTCAGCGGCCCGCCCAGGCGGATACCGGCGGAGTCATTGCCTTCGACCTTGATCGTGCCGCTGTTCGCAATGCGCCCGGAATGGGCGCCCTGCGTGTCTATCCCGACCCTGTCCGATCCGATGGCGAAGGGGCCATCCAGATCGCCGTCCTTGTCCGTGTCGGTCGGCGTGTAATCCTCGTCCACCGTGATGGTGCCGGAATTGACGATATCGCCGCTCGTGCCAGCGACCGCGACGATCCCGCGCGCCGCCGCCGTGCCGGTGATGGTGACGGCGCCTTCATTGGTGACGGCGTGATTGCTGTCCATCGTAACCGCGGTGCCGCTGCCAATCACCACCGACCCGTCCTTGGTAATCTTGATGGCATCGGGCGCGCCGGCCTTCACCGTGGAGGTGTTGAGCGGGCTGGTACGCTTGGTGGTGATATCCTCGGCGGCAGCCATCTGCGCAGTGACGGCCAACACGGCAGTCGATGCCAGCAGGTAACGAAGCATAACGGTCCCCTCATCAGATCGTATTCGATCACCATGACGGGGCCGTGCGGGGCCAGCCTTGGCCAGCGGGCAAGTTTTTCAGAAAGAAGCGTCAATCCCCACGCGGATCGTGCGCGGGCGGAGGGGCGTGATCTGTTCGCGCCCGATGGCGAACGGCGTGCCGAGCGCAAAGCGATTGCCCTTGGTATCGGCAAGATTGGTGATGCCGAGCGACAGGCCCAGCCTGTCGTGGCCGATGCGCGCGGTGATGCCGCTGTCCAGATAATCGCCCTGCGCCTCGCCAAGTTCGGGGCCGAGGCCCAGGCGGGACTTTCCGACATAGCTTGCCCAGCCCTGCATGGTCAGCGACAGGCGGTCGTCCAGCCTCCGCTCGTAATCGAAACCGAGCCGGCCGGCGAAGCGCGCGATATTGGGCACTTGCGAGGCGCGGGCATAGAGCATCGCTAGCGCCTGCTCCCTGTTCTCCACGCTGCTGGCAGGTCCGCCGTCGAAAGCCGGACCGAACAGCAGCGTGGAGGACAGCTGGTCGATGCTGCTGTCATTATAGGTCAGGCCGCCTTCCAGACGCAGCCCGGGCAGCAGCTGCGCGCCGGCGGTCAACGTCGCGGTCCATATGCGCCCGTCGCCGATATTGGCCGTGCTGGGAAAGCCGGCGGAATCGAGGAAATCGGCCTGAATATCGGTCCAGCGCGTATAGGCGATGCTGGCGGACAGGTCGTAGGAACCGTCATGCCCGCCATGGCGCGCGCCGAGTTCGAAGGTGCTGGTATGGTCGTTATCGAACCGGCGGACGAAATCGCCCTCGATCGCCAGCCCACCGGGGCGGAACCCTTCCTGATATCGCAGATAGAGCGAAGAAGCCGGCCCGAACTGCGCCACCAGCGAGGCGGACGGAAGCACCACCGTTTCGCTGCGGTCAGCCGTCACCTCGGCGCGGGCCATGGCGATGGCGCGCGCAACATCCTCCCCCTCCCCACCCAGGCGCGAATGGGTGACGCGCGCACCGCCCGTTGCGATCAGCCCTTCGAACAGGCGCAGGCTGGCCTCGCCATAGATGGTCGCCTCGTCGATCGTATTCGTGACGCCCGTGACGGTGGCGGGCGTGTCCAGTTCGCCCAGAGAGCGGGTGAGCCGGGTGCGGTTATGCGTGAAGCTGATCCCCGCCAGCCAGCCGAAACGATCATCCAGCTTCTGCCACAGCCGGGTTTCATGCGCGAACATCCGGGTGTCATTATGCTGCACGAACAGACGTGCCGGCCCCTCCGGCAGGGTTGCGTCATAGCGTTCTTCCAGATCCTGCGATGTCAGGCCGGTTGTGGAGCGGAGCCGCACCGCGCCCAGTTCGCCGGACAGGATCGCCTGCCCCTGCATATAGCCGGCGTCCGAACCTTCCTGCACGCGCGCATTGCGCGAAAGCGGCGGGCCGCTGCGATCCGCATACTGGCTGTCGCGCGCATCGATATCCTGCCCGGCAACCAGCACATCCACCGTCCAGCCGGGCGCAACCTCCGTCCGCACGATGGCGCGGCCGCCCAGGATGCCGGTGCGGTTCACATCGTCACGGCCGAGCAGGGGCTTGTCGATATACCCCCCCTGGCTCGCCGCATCGACGGTGAGGCGCAGCGCCGAACTTTGCGCCAGCGGCAGGTTGAACATGGCATTGAAATCGACGCTCGGTTCGCCATGCTGGGTCAGCGATCCGCCGACCATGGCCGCCCCTTCCGTGCGCCCGAGTTTGGGCATGTTAGGGACGAGGCGGATGATGCCGCCCAGCGATCCCGCGCCATACAGTGTGCCTTGCGGGCCCTCCAGTATCTCCACCCGTTCGAGGTCGGACAGGCGAAGGTCCGGGTCCGGTGCGTTATAGCTGAGGCGCAGATCACCGAGATACTGCCCCACGGTCGCCTGCGTCGGCCCCGTGAAGCTGGAATCCGCGATACCGCGAATGAACAGCTTGTTGCGCCCGCTGCCGAGATGGGTGGATGAAACGGCCGCGCTGCGCTGCGTCAGCTTCTCCGTCCCGCCGACACCGCCGAAATGCAGCGCTTCTCCATCCACGATGGTGACCTGGCCCGCGAATTCGCCAAGCCGCAATTCGCGCTTGCTCGCCACCACCACGATAGGCTCCGCCGGAACCATGGGCGGAGGCGCGGAAGGCGGCGGCGTAGCAGGCCGGGCCTGACGGGGCGGCGCTTCCGGGCGCGCGGCCTGCGACTGCGCGACCAGCCGCCACCCGGTACTGCCGGCGGGCACGGCGCGGGCGCGGAGTGCGCGGGCGAGCCGACGCACCGCCTCCTGCGCGTCCATCCTCCCCCGGATTGTGCCGATGGATCGCTGCGCCAGCCGGGCATCGGCGATGACGATACTCGATCCGGTCTGCCGGGCTATTTCAATCGCCACGTCCGAGGCCCGCCCGGCGGGCGCATGAACCTCCACCCGCTCCGCCGTGGCGGGCGCGGCGCTGGCCGCCAGCAATCCGGCAAGGAGGGCACGCCGCCACATAGTCACGGCATGCCGATCAGCCATTGCCCGCCCTCTGCGCGGATCGAAACCCCCAATAATGGGCCGAGCGAATGCGGATCGTCCCGCACCGGCGCTATCAGTATGCTGCCCGACAGCTTGCGGCCGCCCGCCCCCGGCGCGGCGAGGAAGTGCAGCCCCGTCGCGCGCGTGAGTTCCGCCGCCACTTCGGGAAGCGGCGCATCCCGGAAGGACAGCCGCCCCTCCCTCCACTCGCCCACCTGCGCCAGCGCCACGCGGCTCACCTCGTAACTTCCCGCATCTGCCGTGCTCGTCAGCATATCACCGGGGCCGAGATGGACGTTCTGCGCATCCGGATTGAAGATGACCGCGCCTTCGGAGACCCCGACGGCCATGCCGCCATCGTTCAGCCGCACATCGAAAACTGTGCCGGCATCCACCAGCCGCGCCTTGCCCGCGTCGAGAATGAAGGGATCGGCCTCGTCATGACGGATGGTGAACAGAGCCTGCCCGCGTTCCAGCGCGGCGAAGCGGGGATTACCGCGGTCGAGCACGATCCGGCTGCCGCCTGCAAGGTCGATCCGGCTGCCGTCCTCCAATGCGATCATCTGCGTTTCGCCGGCGCCGGTTTCGACCACGCGGCTCGCATCGCCCCCGCCCCACAGCGTGATGCCGAACACCAGCGCCACACACGCGGCGATCGCTGCCGGCCACCACCGGCGCGGGTTCCATCGGGGGCGCGGCGCATCCGGCACGTCATTCGCGGGTAAAGGCTGGTCCGGCAGTGCTTCCGCAGCGTCCAGCGCGGCGCTGGCCACCAGATCATATGCGGCTGAATGGCGCGGGTCTTGTTCCAGCCAGGCGCCGAAGCCATCCCAATCGTCGAAATCCGGGTCGCCCGTGCGCACCGCCCAGGCCACGGCCTGCTCGCGGATCGGGTCATCATGCAGCATCGAGCAGTCCTCCTGCCCGCAAGACGGAGCCGGTCGCCTCAAACCTCATCGACGCGCTCCTTCCACTCCGCCAGCGCGCGATAGGCGCGGCGCAGATCGCTTTCCACCGTGCTCAGGCTTACGCCGAATTCTGCGGCGATATCCTTCTGCGGCACGCCGTCGATCCGGTGCCGCCGGAAAATGGCGGCAACGCGCGGCGGCTCCAGCCCATCCAGAACCAGAGCGACCTGTCGCATGCGATCCTGCGCTATCAGCAATCGTTCCGCAGAGGGCTGGTCCGACACGCCAATCGCCGCGCCACCGGTCGCAAAGGTCCAGTCCCGGTCGCGCCGCTCCGCATCGCGCGCGGCGCGATATCGGTCGATCATCACGCGGTCCAGGCTGCGATGCAGATAGCTGAGCGGATTGGCGACCGGCCCCGTCCGTGCAGCCGAGAGTTTGAGCCAGAGGTCCTGCAACACATCTTCCGCGGCATCTCCCGCCCCGCGCAGGCGCGCGAAACGCAGCAGCCGTTCCCGGTGTGCGAGAAAGGCCGCTTCGAGTCCGGCTGGTTGATCATCTTCCGCCAAGTTTCACCGGCTGCCATCTGGATCAACGCGCAGATAGACCGGCGCGGCCTGTTCGGGAAGAGCGCAGCGCCCGGGCGCACAGCCCGACGCCCTTTGCGCAATCGTGCAATCGCCACGCCAGCCCTGCGGCAAAATGTCGAAATAGCTTGCGACGCCCCGTCGTGAGAACAGGAAAATCCCGAATTATCCGTGATGTAACATCGTGTAACGTGGGTTTTACCGTAATTCTCTGGCCACCGCGTTCGGAACCGTGCCACACCCTGCCCTGCGGGTTGACTAGCGTGTCGGTTCACTCCTCCGACATGCCGGAATTCCAACTTCGGCGCTGCGTTCGTCGCCTCATCGGCCGGACGCAGCGCCTATTTTCTTCAGGCCGGCCGCATCCCGACGCGCCCTATGGGCGGCGATCGCGCAGGCGCGAATTTTCACTATCGCTGGGAGCATTTTGATGACGATACGCACCACCCCACTATCACCGGGCAAGCTGGCCATGGCCGGCATGGCGACGCTGCTGGCCCTCTCCGCCTGCTCGAACGGCGCGGAAGGCGGCAGCGCCCAGCCCGATGCCGACATGACGGAGCTGGAACGCGGCGCCCTGCGCGAAGGGGTGCTGACATTGTCCGAACAGGCCGTCCACGCCGATAAATGGGAACGCGTGCTGGAGCCGTTCGAGGCGGTCGAACTGAAATATACGATGGCAGAAGGCCAGCCGATGGTCTTCAGCTGGAAGGGTTCGGGCAACCTGCATTACGACATGCATTCCCACCCATTCGAAGGCGGCACGGAAATGACCGAAAGCTATGGTGTGGGCGAAGCCGGCGCCCAGCAGGGCCTGTATGTGGCGCCGTTCACGGGAATCCATGGCTGGTATTGGCAAAACCGGTCGATGGAACCCGTCACCCTGACGCTGGAAGCGACCGGCGGCTTCACCCATTCAACCGTTTTCGACGGTCCCGTCGCGCAGGAACGGCCAATCGAAGGCGAGGCGGAGCAGGCGCCGAACCTGCCCGCCGGCCACGAAATGCGTGAATAGGGCGCCCCCGCAATTATCGGCGGGCGGCGGCTATTCCTGGGTGCCGCCGCCCAGCGCGATATAGAGGGTCACATCGTTCTGCCGCTGTGCGCGGCGGGTTGTCAGCAGGTTCTGGCGCGCGGTGAACAGATTGCGTTCCGCATCCAGGACCTCGAGATAATCCGCGACCCCTTCTCGATACCGCAGATGCGCGATCCGGGCGATCTCTTCCTGTGCGACGACGGCCCGCTCCAGCGTGTCGACCTGCTCCGCCATCCAGCGACGCCCGGCCAGCGCGTCGGCCACCTCGCGGAAGGCATTCTGCACCGTCAGATCATAAGTGGCGACCTGCTCCACCTCCAGCGAGCGCGCGAGGTCGAGCTGCCCTTCCCGTGCGCCCCAATCGAAGATCGGCAGGCTGAGCGAAGGGCCGAACGACCATGTCAGCCCATCGTCGCTGAACAGATTGTCGAGCTTGTCGGACGTGAAACCCGCACTGCCGGTCAAGGATATGGACGGGAAGAATGCCGCCCGAGCCGCGCCGATATTCGCCCGTGCCGCGCGCAGATTTTCTTCCGCCGCGACGACATCAGGCCGCGCCAGCAACAGGTCGGACGGCAATCCGGCATCGAGCCGGATGCCATTATCCTGTTCCAGCAGGGAACGGCCGATGGGCAGTTCCGCCGGCAGGCGCCCGCCAACCAGAACGGCCAGCTGGTTCCGCAACCTCGCAGCCTGCAAGTGCTGTTCCGCCACTTGTTGTTCAGCCTGGGTCAGCAGCGTTTCGGCCTGACGGAATGGCAGGGCGGAGGTAACGCCCGCATCCATCCGCAACTGTTCGATCCTCAGCCCTTCCCGCCGGCTGTCCAGCGTCGCCTGCGCGAGATCGAGCTGCTCCTGTGTTTCCACGAGCTGGAAATAGGTGCTCGCAACATCGCCGATCAGGGACAGGTAGAACGCCCGCTGCGCTGCGATGGTCGCCAGATATTGCGCCCGTGCAGCTTCGCTCAAGTTGGCGACGCGGCCCCAGAAATCCAGCTCGAACCCGCTGACACCCACGCCGACATTGAAACGGTCATAGGTGATCGAGCCGGCCCCACCTGCCCCGCCCGTCAGCGCCGTCAGCGGGGTGCGTGTACGGGTCGCGGCGGCATCCGCCACCGGTTGAGGCAGGCGGCGGCTGTCTTCGATGCGGAACTGGGCACGGGCCTGCTCTATGCGCGAGGTCGCGATCACCAGATCGCGATTATTCTGCAGCGCCGCGTCGATAAGCGCCGCCAGCCGCGGATCGCTGAAGAAACTCCGCCATCCCAGCGTGGTGGCCGTTACCGTGCCGTCGGGCCGGTATTCCGGATCGAAGCCCGGCTCGGTCGAAAGGGCCGGCCTCTCATGCGCCGGGGCCATGTTCACACAGCCGGCCAGTGCGAGAACGAGCGCCGGTGTGAAGGCAAGCTTGCGCATCATGGTCTTTCTCCCTCAGCCCGAGGGGCATCCGGGCGAGGCTCCGGATCGTCGAGATGGCCCACCGCGACCGGCGCCTTGCGGCTTAGATGGGTGCGGACCAGCAGATACAGCACCGGGATCATGAAAACGCCGATGGCCGTGGCCGCGATCATGCCGCCCATCACGCCCGTGCCGACCGCGATGCGGCTCATCGCCCCGGCGCCGGACGCGATGACCAGCGGCACCATGCCGAGGATAAAGGCCAGCGAGGTCATGATGATCGGCCGCAGCCGCAGCCGGGCAGCTTCGCGCACCGCTTCCAGCGGAGATTTGCCGTGGCTTTCCTCCTCCTCGATCGCGAACTCCACGATCAGGATCGCGTTTTTCGCGGCAAGGCCGATGATCGTGATCAGGCCGACATTGAAATACACGTCGGCCGACAGCCCGCGCAGAAAGGAAAAGAGCACCGATCCGAGCACGCCGGCAGGCACGATCAGCAGAACGGAGAACGGCACCGCCCAGCTTTCATACAATGCGGCGAGCAGCAGGAACACGACCACCAGCGACAGGGTGAGCAACAGGCCCACCTGCCCGGCGGACTGCTTCTCTTCGAAGCTGATGCCGGTCCATTCATAGCCGATGCCTTGCGGCAATTGCCTGGCCAGTTGCTCCATTTCCGCGAGCGCGGTGCCGGAGGACTGCCCCGGTGCCGCCTCGCCCGAAAGGGTCAGTGCCGGGTAGCCATTGTAGCGCGCCAGAGTCGGCGGGCCGGCGGTCCATTCCACCTCGGCAAAGCTGCTGAACGGCACCAGTTCGCCGCTCTGGTTCGGGACTCGCAGGGAAAGCACGTCGTCCGGCGTCATGCGGAATGGCGCATCCGCCTGCACCAGCACCTGCAACACGCGGCCCTGCCGGGTGAAATCATTGGCATAGGCCGAACCGAAATTGATCGAGAGAGAGGCGTTCACATTGGCGATGGACAGCCCCAGCGCGCGCGCCTGCACCCGATCGATCTTGACGCGCAGTTGCGGCGTGGGCGCCTCTTCCTCCGGCCGGAGGTTGACGATCACATCGCTTTGCGAGGCGAGCTGCATCAGCTGGTCACGCGCCGCGATCAATGCTTCGCGGCCCAGCCCCTGCCGATCCTCCAGCTTGAAGGAGAAGCCGCTGGCATTGCCGAGCGCGGAAATCGGCGGACGCTGGATCGCGTAGACGGTAGCATCGTCGAACTGGAGGAAGTTCGCCATGGCCCTGCCGGATAGGGCGGTGGCCGAATGATCGGCGCCCTTGCGTTCGTCCCACGGCTTCAACGGCACGAAGATCAGGGCGTTGTTCTGGCCCTGCCCGAAGAAGCTGAAGCCCCGGATCGTCACGATTTCAGCAACTTCGGGCTGCTGCTTGAGAAACTCTTCAGCCGCGCTGATCGCCGTTTCCGTGCGGTCGGCAGTGGCGCCCGGCGGTGCCTGGACGGATACGATGATCTCCCCCTGGTCTTCCGTCGGCAGGAAGCCCGTCGGCAGCCGCATGAACAGCAGGGCAGTGACGCCGCACAGCAGCACGAATACCGCCAATGCGCGCAGCGGGCGGCCGAGTATCTTGCCGTTCGCCCGGCCGTATCGTTCCGTCAGATTGCCGAACCAGCGATTGAAGAAACCGAAGAACCGGTCCGCCTGCAAGCGCAGCCGGCCCATCGCCCCGCGCCATCCGCCGGGCAGACGCGCCGCCTCTTCCGCACGCCATGCCTGGCGGTCGGCGTGGGAAGCGTCAGGCGCGGCGTGGCGCATGGGCTTGAGAAAGGTGGCGCAAAGGGCAGGCGTCAATGTGAGCGCCAGCAGGGCGGAGAAGGCGATGGAGATCGCCAGTGTCACGGAGAACTGGCGGTAAATGCCGCCGGTCGAGCCGGGGAAGAAGGCCATCGGCACGAACACCGCCACCAGCACCAGCGTGATGCCGATAATCGCCCCGGTGATCTGGTCCATCGCCTTGCGCGTCGCCTCGACGGGGCCAAGCCCTTCCTCGGTCATGATGCGTTCGACATTCTCGATCACGACGATGGCGTCATCGACCAGGATGCCGATGGCCAGCACCATGGCGAACAGCGACAGCACGTTGATGGAAAAGCCGAACAGCCACAGTCCCAGACAGGCCCCCGCCAGCGCCACAGGCACCACCAGCGTCGGGATGATGGTCGCCCGCCAGCTTTGCAGGAACAGGAACATCACCAGGAAGACCAGCGCCATCGCCTCGATCAGCGTGACGATCACTTCCTGCACGGAGATTTCGACGAACGGCGTGGTATCGTAAGGGATGCTCCATTGCGCATCGGCGGGCAGGCTTGGCCCGACCTCGGCCAGACGCTGGCGGATGCCTTCCGCTGCATCCAGCGCATTGGCGCCGGTGCCGAGCTGGACGGCCATGCCCGCCATTGGCGTGCCGTTCAGCGACGGGGCGAAGCTGTAGCTCTGGGCGCCCAGTTCAACGCGGGCCACATCGGCCAGCCGCACCGTCGCGCCGCCGGTTTCGGCGCGCAGGATGATCTCTTCGAACTCGCGCACGGTGGAAAAGCGGTTCTGCGTCACGATGGTGGCAGTGATCTGCTGCCCATCGACATAGGGGCGCGCGCCCAGCGAGCCGCCGGCGGTCTGGCTGTTCTGTTCCCGCACCGCCGCCAGCACCTCGCTGGGCGAGATGCCGTAGGAAGCCAGTCGATCGGGATCGAGCCAGATGCGCATCGCATATTGCGACCCGAACAGCATGATGTCGCCAACACCCGGAACGCGGCGCAATTCGTCGATCACCTGGAGGGATGCGATATTGCCAAGATCGGTGCCGGAAAGGCTGCCGGTCTTGGAGGTAAGCGCCACGACCATCAGGAAGCCGGAATTGGTCTGCCGCACGGTGATGCCCTGCTGGCGGATTTCCTCCGGCAGGCGGGCTTCCACGGTGCTCAGCCGGTTCTGAACCTCGGTCTGGGCGATATCGATATCCGTGCCGGATTCGAAAGTGACAGTGATTTCCGCCGAGCCGTTCGACTGGCTGGAGGACGACATGTAGAGCAGGCCGTCCACGCCATTGAGCTGCTGCTCGATGACCTGGGTGACATTCTGTTCCAGCGTCGCCGCATCCGCGCCGGGATAGGTCGCGGAGATGGTCAGCGATGGCGGGGCGATGTCGGGATATTGCTCAATCGGCAGGCTGCGCAGGGCGATGATGCCCGCGAGCAGGATACCGAGCGCGATGACCCAGGCGAAAATCGGCCTGTCGATGAAGAAACGCGGCACGCCTCAACGCTCCTGCGTGCGGGCAGCGGGCTTTGCCTTCGCGGCGGGCTGCGCACGCGTGGCCTGCACCGCCATGCCGGGGCGCAGCTTCTGCAGATTGTTGGTGATTACCACATCGCCCGGCGTCAGGCCGCTTTCCACGATCCATTTGCCCTGCACCATCTGGCCCAGCATGACCGGGCGAACCGCAGCCTTCCCCTCGCCATCGATGACATAGACGGAACCGCCATTTTCACCCAGCGTCACCGCGGATTGCGGAACGGAGATGCCCTGCGCGATACGGCCCGCCGTCACACGGGCGCGGACGAACTCGCCGGGAAGCAGCAGATTGTCGGGATTGGCGAATTCCGCGCGCAACTCCACCGTGCCGGTCGTCGGCTCAACCGACTGGTCGAGGAAGTCCAGCACACCCGGCACGGGATATTCGGTGCCGTCGGCCAGCAGCAGCCTGACCTCGACCGGTTCGCCCGCCGGAAGCTCGATATCGCCCGCATCCATCGCACGGCGCAGGCGCAGCACCTCGCTCGCGGATTGGGAGAAGATGACATAGATCGGCGACATCTGGTCGATCCGGGTCAGCAGCGTGCCTTCCGTCTGGCTGACCAGCGCGCCTTCCGTCACCTGCGCGCGCCCCACCCGGCCCGAAATCGGCGCGCGAACGGTCGTATATCCCAATTGCAGCGAGGAAGCGCGCAGCTGCGCCTCGATCTGCGCAACATTCGCTTCGGCTTCGCGCATCGCAGCGACGGCGGCGTCATATTCCTGCCGGCTGATGGCGTTTTCTTCCACCAGCGGGCGATAACGATCGACTACCGCGCGGGCATTGGCCGCCGTGGCTCGCGCCCTTGCCAGGCTTGCATCCGTCTGGGCGTAGCTGGCGCGCAATTCCGCCGGGTCGATCTGGAACAGCGCCTGGTCGGCGGATACGTTCGACCCTTCCTGATACAACCGGCGCTGCACGATTCCGGTGACACGAGCGCGCACTTCCGCCGAACGCACAGGCTGGATGCGGCCCGGCAGGTCGACGAGATTCGGCAGCGACTCGTACTGCACGGTCACCGTTTCAACCGGCAGCGCAGCAGGCGCGGATGCCTGTTGATCGCCGCCGCAGGCGCTGAGCGTAAGGGCGAGCGCAGCTAGAGCCGGCGTAAGTCGCATCGGGAGTCCTTGATTTTTGCGAGTGCGAAGGCGTAATAGGCATTACACTTTTGCTCGGCAAGGGGTCTTTTTAAGGTCGCGATCATGGAAGCATGCACCAATGACAGGCTGGACCGGCGCCGTGACGCTTTCATCGACGCCGCCCGGCAATTGTTTATCGACCAGGGATTCGAACGTACCGCCTTGTCGGAAGTCGTGGAGCGGGCCGGCGGTTCCCTGTCCACGCTGTACAAGCTGTTCGGCAACAAGGCGGGCCTGCTCGCCGCCGTGGTGGAGGAACAGTCGCGCGATGGCGAAAGCCTGATCGTGGAGGTCGGCGAAAGCGGGGTCGAACCATGCGCGGCGCTGCATACGCTCGGTGCGCATCTGCATGACAAGCTGCTCGATCCCGAAGCGGTCGCGATCAGCCGCGTGGTCATGGCGTATAGCCTGGAGGATGCCGGTTTCGCGCGCGAATTTCATCGCAAGACGTTACAGCGGGCATGTCGCAACCTGACCGACCTGTTCGAAGGGTGGCGCCGAAAAGGCATCGCCTTTCACGGGGAGCCGGCCACGCTGGCCGCAATCTTCATAGGAATGCTGGTCTACGAGCTTCATTCCGAAGCGATCAGCCATGGCGCCTATCGCGAAGATGGCGCGAGCGATCTGGACAGCAAGATCGACTTCTTCTGCCGCGGCGCCGGCCTTCCACCAGCCTGAGTTCCCGCCCTACGCACCGCCGCTCGCCGCACCGTGCGAGAAACGCGACGCGTTCCTCCCACTGGCCTGCTCGGCGTTTGGATCGCCATTCCGGCCCATGGTGAAGAAATGTAAATAATTGCCCGGTAACCATGCTTCCACAGCTCCCGGCTCGGCCGGTGGCGAAGGGCATGCAGGTGGCTTCGCCGGATCCGCACGTTGGCGGATGCCGGTGGACAAACGGGTCGGTGATATGATTGCATTGGAATTGGGCACGGAACTGCGCGCGGCCTTGCGGCCACTGCGCTCCGTCCTGTGGCCCGTGGTCCTGGTCAGCGCGGCGCTGAACATGCTGATGCTGTCAGGCTCGTTCTTCATGCTCCTTGTCTATGACGAGGTGCTGCCCAGCCGCAGCGTGCCCACCCTTGTGGGCCTGCTGGTGATGGTGAGCGTGGCCTATGCCTTCCTTGCCGCGCTGGACTTCATCCGCTTGCGGATCATGGGCCATGTCGCGGCAATAGCTGCGGGCCGGATCAGCACCCGCGTCATCGACCTGCTGGCGCGATACGAACTGACCGCCGGCCCCTTGCCGAACGGCACGCAGCCGCTCCGCGACCTCGATCAGATCAGGTCTTTCCTGGCCGGCCCCGGCCCGATCGCCTTTCTCGACTTGCCCTGGCTGCTGCTGTTCCTGGGCGTGCTTTTCGTGCTGCATTGGAGCCTTGGGCTGCTCACGCTGGCCGGCGTCGCGGTGCTGGTGGCGCTGATGCTGCTGACGGACCGGCTGACCGGCCCGCGCGTGCGAGAATTGTCGGATACGAGCAGCAACCGCTACGCCATGGCCGATGCCGTGCGGCGCAATTCGGAAGCCTTGCTCGCCATGGGCATGATGCCGGGCCAGCAACGCAGCTGGGCGCAGCTGGAACGTGACAATCTGGCGCAGAACGATCGGTTGACGCGGCTGTCGGGCAGCATGACGAGCGGGACCAAGGCGTTCCGCATGTTGCTGCAATCGGTGGTGCTGGCCCTTGGCGCCTATCTGGTGATCCACGGGTATGCCACGGGCGGCATCATCATCGCCAGTTCCATCCTTTCCGCCCGCGCCCTTGCTCCGGTCGAACAAGCGATCGCCAATTGGAAGGGCGCGACGGCGGCCTCTCTCGCCCTGAAGCGGCTTGGCGCCATGCTCGATCAGGTTCCGGGGCGGGAGGCGCCCCTGGCATTGCCGCTGCCTGCCCAGACGCTGGATGTGCGCGGCCTCACCACCGGGCCTCCGGGCGCGCGCCGCATCACGCTGGGGGACATCAATTTCTCGCTGAGCGCCGGCGATGCCATGGCGATCATCGGCCGCAGCGGCTCAGGCAAATCCACGCTGGTGCGCGCCCTGTGCGGGGTCTGGCCCGCCCTGCGCGGCACCGTGCGGCTCGACGGCGCGACGTTGGATCAGTGGAGCGCGGAGGATCTCGGCCGTGCGATCGGTTACATCCCCCAGAACTGCGAGATGCTGCCCGGCACCATTGCGCAGAATATCGCCCGCTTCGATAGCGAAGCCGCCACGGACGACATCCTCGCAGCCGCGCGCGCTGCGGACATCCACGATTTCATCCTGCATCTCGAAGGCGGTTACGAACATGTCCTCGGCCCCGGTGGCGGGATGCTGTCTGCCGGGCAGATCCAGCGCATCGCCCTCGCCCGGGCGCTGTTCCGCAACCCGTTCCTCATCGTGATGGACGAACCCAACAGCAATCTCGATGCCAATGGGGAAATCGCGCTGGGCCATGCGATCCGCGGTGCGCGCGAACGCGGCGCCATCGTGCTGGTGGTCGCCCATCGCCCAAGCATCCTCAATTTCATGAGCCACGTCCTCATCATGAATGGCGGGCAGGTCGAACAATTCGGAAGGACCGAGGACGTGCAACTCGGCACCCGCAAGATCCCAGAACGAAGCCAGAAGGCCTGATCCGCCATGCAGCATGTCCAGATCCGCAAGGCCCCCGGCACCGTCGCGGTGTTTCCCGAACTCGAACACGAACTGTCCGAAGCGCCCATGCCGGTGCTGCGCAAGACGATCCGCACGGCGATGATCATTGTCGCGGTGTTGGTGGTCGGGCTGGGCGGCCTCGCTGCCTTCATCCCCATCACCGGCGCGGTGATTGCGCCGGGATCGGTTTCGGTGGAAAGTTCCGTCAAGAACATCGCCCACCCGTTTGGCGGCGTCGTCTCCGATATTCTGGTGAAGAATGGCGACCGGGTGGCTGCAAATCAGGTGCTCGTCCGGCTCGACACCACCGTCAGCGGCGCGGCATCCGATCTCACCGGCCAAAGCGTCGACCAGTTGCTCGCCCGCGAAGCGCGCCTGATTGCGGAGCGGGACGGCGCAGGCTCCATCACCTTCCCCGAAGAACTGCTCGCGCGTCGTGCGGACCCGCAGGTCGCTGCAATTCTCGCGGATGAGAACCGCAATTTCGACGTCCGCCGCAACTCCCGTTCCGCGCAGATCGCGCAGTTGAACCAGCGTGCGCAGCAGGCGAGCGCCGATATTGCCGCCTATCGCAGCCAGCTTGCCTCCTATTCCCGCCAGTCGGAACTGATGGACGAGGAACTGGAGCAGACGCGGGAACTGTATCGCCAGCGCTATACCACGCTGAATCGCCTCAATTCGCTGGAACGTTCCGCCGCCGGACTGGATGCCAGCCGCGGCACGGCTTCGGCCAATATCGCGCAGTCGTCCGCCCGGATCAGCGAGATGCGGGCGGAGGCTAATTCCGTACAGGCCCTCGCCCGCAGCGATGCCGCTGCCGAACTGGTGCAGGTGCAGGCCGCACTAGCTGAAACGAGGCGGGAAAAGGTCGCGGCGGACGACAATTTCGAACGCGGCATTATCCGCGCGCCCCAGGCGGGCATCGTTGACAAGCTGACGGTAAAGTCCATCGGCGCAGTGATTTCGCCCGGGCAGGACATTCTGGAGATCGTGCCCGACAGCGACAATCTGACGGTGGAGGCCGTGGTTTCCCCGGCGGATATCGACCAGCTTTCCGAAGGCCAGAAGGCCGTGCTGCTGTTCAGCGGCCTCAATCGACAGACCACACCCGAAATCAAAGGGCGTGTCAGCTTCGTCTCGCCGGATCGCACGACGGACGAGACGGGCGCTTCGTTTTATCGTGTCACCATCGCCATTTCCGAAGGGCAGCTGGAACGGCTCGGCAATGTGCAATTGCGCGTCGGGATGCCGGTCGAAGCCTTTATCCAGAGTGGGGACCGCACGATCCTCAGCTTCCTGACCCGGCCCTTGATGGACCAGATCCGGCGGGCGTTCCGGTCGCATTGATGGGCCGGGACTTGCCCTTGGGGGCATAGCAGGTAGATCGTCGGCCATGCGCCCCGCCCTGATCGCCCTTTCGCTGCTGGTCATCTCCGCACCTGTTGCAGCGCGGGATAGCCTGGGGGTGTTTGGCGAATGGGCCGCTTTTCGCGATCCGGAGGTGCCCCGCTGCTATGCCATTGCGGCCATGCAACGGGGTAGCAACGCCGCTGCAACCGGCTATGCCAGTGTCGCAATATGGCCGCGCCGCAGCGTTCGCGGGCAAGTGCATTTCCATCTGTCCCGCACCCTTGCATCCAACGGGATCGTCACGCTGACTGTTGGAAGGCAGAGCTTCACACTGGTCGGCGGCGGCAACAATGCATGGGCGAAAGATGCGGCAATGGATGCCGCGATCGTTTCCGCGATGCGTTCCGCCGCGGCGATGCAGGTTCGGGCCAGAAGCGCCGATGGTCGGCGGTTCACCGATCGCTACGATTTGTCGGGAGTGGCGACCGCGCTGGATGCAGCGACGGTGGGATGTGCGCGGGCGGCGTGAGCCGGAACCGGATCGCGCATAGGAAAACGGGCCGGAAGGTTTCCCTTCCAGCCCGCCCCTGATCGACTAGCGATCAGACCTTTCGGCGATCAGAAGCGCCAGCCCACGCCCGCCATCACCTGGTGACGGTCGAGGTCGATGTCGAAACGGTCGCTATCGGGCACGTCTTCGGCTTCGAAGTCGATTTCACCCTTGGAGTAGTTCGAATAGCGGTATTCGATCTTGGCGAAGGCATTGCTGCCCAGGCGCTGTTCGATACCGGCGCCCAGACGCCAGCCGTCGGTGTCGATGGCTTCGCGGTAGTCGATATCGCCATCATAGCCGACGAAGTTGTAGCGAGCGTTGGTATAACCAGCCTTCGCATACAGCAGGGTGGCCGGGGTGACCTTGAAGCCAGCGCGGGCGCCGACATAGATGTCGCGTCCGGCGTTCACTTCACCAAGGCCGAAATCGCCCGAGGTGGCGCGATGCACGTCGGCGGTGGAATCCGTCAGTTCGGCTTCGGCACCAATCACGGCATTGCCCATGTCGAAATCGTAACCGATCGCGGCACCATAGGCGACGCCTTCGGCGGATTCGTCGATATCCGGGTTGTCCGTGTCGGTGGTGCTACCCGCCTTGTTGCTGTCGAAGCCTGCGACACCAGCGACCCAGGGACCGGTGAAATCGCCGTCCTGGGCGAGTGCCGGCGTGGCCAGCGCAGCCGCCGAGACGGCGGCCATGAGTGCGAGACCCTTCTTCATTCTTGTACTCCAATCTTTGTCCAACCGCACTGAAACGGCGTGCGGACCGGTGGAATGGCTGACGGAAGCCTTCGGTTTCCTGAACACAGAATAACGATTTTTTTGATGTTTTTCAGCAACACTCGCGCGGTCGGCACGCCGAAAAATGCGATGAATGACGGGAACCTTTTGGCCGCGATCCTGTTCGCGTGCGCCCGGTCGCGGCTGCGCACGCACGGATATTCTGAAGCCATCGCAGATGCGGCTTGCAAGAGAGGTGATTTTCTGCCGCGCCTCCCTTATATGGCGGGCCTCATGGCCGACACCGCACTCATGCCCATTCCCGGACAGATCGATCCGGTTCCCGTCGCGCGCGACATCACGCCGCGTGCCGATGGCCGCGTGGACCTTGTCGGCTTGCCGCGTATGCGCATTGCCGAACTGCTCGAGGAAGCGGGGCTGGACCGCAAGCAGGCCCGCCTGCGCGCCAAGCAGCTGTTCCACTGGCTGTATCATCGCGGCGTGCATGAATTCGATGCGATGACGGACATAGCCAAGACTATGCGGCCCTGGCTGGAGGAACGCTTCGTCATCGGGCGGCCCGAAGTGGTGGAGGCGCAGCATTCCACCGATGGCACGCGCAAATGGCTGCTGCGCACGGCGGACGGCCATGATTTCGAAATGGTGTTCATCCCCGATGCGGATCGCGGAACGCTTTGCGTATCGAGCCAGGTCGGCTGCACGCTCAACTGCCGGTTCTGCCATACCGGCACGATGAAGCTGGTGCGCAACCTGACGCCGGGTGAGATCGTGGGCCAGGTCATGCTGGCGCGCGACGCGCTGGGCGAATGGCCGCGTGGGCGGATGGACGGGTTCGACGATGTGGACGGGGAAGGCAGCTATACCGCCGATGGCCGCCTGCTGACCAACATCGTGATGATGGGCATGGGTGAGCCGCTGTATAATTTCGACAATGTGCGCGACGCGCTGCAACTCGTGATGGATGGAGAGGGGCTGGCCCTGTCCAAGCGGCGCATCACCCTTTCCACCAGCGGCGTGGTGCCGATCATGGAACGGTGCGGAGAGGAAATCGGCGTCAACTTGGCGGTGAGCCTGCATGCCGTGACCAAGGATGTGCGCGACGAACTGGTGCCGATCAACCGCAAATACGGCATTGAGGATTTGCTGGCGGCCTGCGCGGCCTATCCCGGCGCGTCGAACGCCCGGCGCATCACCTTCGAATATGTGATGCTGAAGGACAAGAACGACAGCGACGAGGATGCGCGCGAACTGGTGCGCCTGATCCGCAAATATCGGCTGCCGGCGAAGGTCAATCTGATCCCGTTCAATCCCTGGCCCGGCGCGCCGTATGAATGTTCGACGCCGGAACGCATCCGCCGTTTTTCCGACATCGTGTTCGAGGCCGGCATTTCCGCCCCCGTCCGCACGCCGCGCGGGCGCGACATCGACGCTGCTTGCGGCCAGCTCAAGACCGCGGCCGAAAAGAAGAGCCGCGCCGAACGCGATCGGGAACTGGCCGCCGCGGCGCAGTGATCGACCGGCAGACAGCCGCATTCTATCGCGACCGGGGGGACGAATGGGCCGCTGCCCTGCCCGGCGGCTGGAGCGCCCGGCTGGACCGTTTTCTCGATCGCCTGCCGCCCGGCGCGCAGGTTCTGGAACTGGGCTGCGGCGATGGACGCGATGCGATGCGCATGATCGAGCGCGGCTTTTCCGCTCATCCCACCGATGGCGTTGCGGAAATGGCGGCGATGGCGGCCATCCGCCTGGGCCGCCCCGTTCGCGTGATGGCCTTTGACGAGCTGGATGCCGCCTGCGCCTTTGATGCGGTGTGGGCCAATGCCTCGCTCTTGCATGTCCCGTTGGCAGAGCTTGCGCCGGTCATCGCTCGAATCGCCGATGCGCTGAAGCCGGGGGGCCAGTTGGGCGCCAGCTTCAAGGCCGGGCAAGGCGGCGGGCGCGATGGCCATGGGCGTTTCTACAACTATCTCTCCCGCGCCGAACTGCTCGCGACATGCGAGGCCGATGCCCGCTGGCGACACATCGAGATCGAGGAAACGATGGGCGGCAGCTTTGGCGGCAAGCGCATCCCATGGCTCAACCTCCTCGCCACGCGGCGCTGACCCGGCGGGCATGACGGAACTGTTTCGGAAATAGGTCCGCGCCGTCAGATTTCGGCCGGAACCCTGCCAGACCACTCACTCAAGACTGTCGCTTATCTGCGGCACATGAACCCTCGTTTGGATTCAAGAAACGAGGGGCCTTTCAATGAGCGATCTGGAACTGGTGAACGGGTATTCCGACGGTGACGTGGACACCAACCCCACCGAACGACCCACCCTGCAGCGGATGGTCAGCGAGCGGTTTTCCCGCCGGCAGACGATGAGCGGCGGCCTGAAGGCATCGGCGGTCGCCTTTCTCGGCACCACCATGCTGGCGGCGTGCGACGATGACGACGCCGTCTCCAGCAATGACGCCGTCGTCAATGCGGGCGAAAACGGCACCAGCAGCGTCGGCCGCGTGGTGACGCTGGCCGGCACGGTCTCGAACGGCACCGCATCCTCCTTCCGCTGGACGCAGACGAGCGGCCCGTCCGTGACCCTATCGAACGCCGACAGCCAGCGCGCGAGCTTCATCGCCCCCGCCGTCGCCGAAGCGACCAAGCTGATCTTCCGCTTCACCGGAACCAGCGCCAACGGCAACACCTCTGCCGCCGAGACGACCATCACCGTCAACCCGGCAGAACTGGGCTTCACCGCGGTTCCGCACAATCTGGACGATATCGTCACCGTGCCGGCCGGCTATTCCGTCACCGTCATGACGCGGCTGGGCGATCCGATCGCTGCCGGTGTTTCCGCCTATGCCAATGACGGGAGCGACACCGATTTCGCCCGCCGCATCGGCGACCATGGCGATGCGCTGCACTGGTATGGGCTGGACGCCAATGGCGCGCGGTCCGACAATTCCTCCACGCGCGGCCTGCTGGCGCAGAACCATGAAAACCTGAATGTGCAATATCTGCACCCGAACGGCCCCACCAACGTATCGTCCGGCCCCCGCCCCGCCGCCGAGGCAGTGAAGGAGATCGAGGCCCACGGCGTCAGCGTCACCGAATATCGCGACAGCGGCAATCCGGGCTGGGCCTATGTGCAGGACAGCAAGTTCAACCGCCGCATCACGCCCAACACGCCGATGAGCATCAGCGGCCCCGCGCGCGGGAGCGAGATGCTGCGCACTGTCGGTTCGCCCGATGGCACCGCCAGCAACGGCACCATCAACAATTGCGCCAATGGCAGCACGCGCTGGGCCACGCTGCTGACCTGCGAGGAGAACTGGGCCGGCTATTTCCGCCGCGACAATTCGGGCGACGGCACGGACAATGCCCGCCGCACCGCGCGCGAACTGACGGCGCTGCGCCGCTATGGCGTGACCAGCAATGTCGGCAACTACGCCTGGTCGAGCGCGGGATCGGACACGATGTTCCGCCGCTGGGATGCGCGCGCCACGGCCGCTTCCGCCACCGGCGATTATCGTAACGAGCCGAACACCTTCGGCTGGGTGGTGGAAGTGAACCCCTATGATCCAGCCTCCACCCCGCGCAAGCGCACGGCGCTGGGCCGCATGGGCCATGAAGGCGCGTGGGTGAGCCGCCTGGTCGCCGGCAAGAAGCTGGCCGTGTATATGGGCGACGATTCCCGGCGCGAATATATGTACAAGTTCGTGTCCAGCGCCGCATGGGCCGAAGCGGACGCCACCAGCGCGGACCCGCTGGCGGTGGGCGACAAATATCTCGACACCGGCACGCTTTATGTCGCGCGGTTCGATGCCAATGGCACCGGCACCTGGCTGCCGCTGGTGCATGGTTCGGTGCCGAACCGCCCCGCAGACAGCAACGGCCCGGAATATGCCTTCGCCGACCAGGCCGACATCCTCGTCAACACGCGCCTCGCCGCCGATGCGGTGGGCGCGACGCCGATGGACCGGCCGGAATGGACCGCGGTGAACCCGGTGAATGGCGAAGTTTACCTGACCCTCACCAACAACAACGCTGCCGGCCGCCCGGTGGGCGGCACGGACGCGGCGAACCCGCGCCACTATAACGACCCCAAGGGCAGCTCCAGCCAGTATGGCAATCCGAACGGCCATATCGTGCGGCTGAAGGAAACGGGCGACGATCCGGCGGCCACCACTTTTGCGTGGGACATCTATCTGTTCGGCGCGGATTCGCAGGATGCGGGCGCGGATGTGAATCTGTCGGGCCTCGACGCCAGCAACGATTTCTCCAGCCCGGACGGCTTGTGGTTCTCCCGCACGCAGAACCCGGCCGGCCAGATTCGCCCGCTGCTGTGGTTGCAGACCGATGATGGCGCGCTGACGGACCGGACCAACAACCAGATGCTGGCGGCCCTGCCCGGCAAGGTCGGCGATGGCGGCGCGCGCACCATCACCAACCGCAACTCCAACGGCCAGACCGGACAGCAGGCAACGATCGTGGGCGCTGCCGCCACGGCCGCCACGCTGCGCCGGTTTCTCACCGGGCCGCTGGAATGCGAGATCACCGGCGTCGATTCGACACCGGATGGCCGCACGCTGTTCGTCGGCATCCAGCATCCGGGTGAAAATGGCGCGCCCGCCTCGCCCAGCAGCCACTGGCCGCAGAGCCAGACCGGCGGAACCACGGGGCGCCCACGCTCCGCCGTGGTTGCGATCACCAAGGACGATGGGGGTATCGTGGGGCTCTGATTGCCCTTCGGGCTGACACGATACAACCATCCATCGCGCGGATTGGGCATTTCACCGCTCAATCCGCGCGAAGTTTTTTCGTTCATCTGGGGTTGGGGATCAATGAACGAAACCCGCCGTTGAAGCAGCCGAAGCTGATACGGAAAGGGCTATCCGATGCGCAAAATGATCTTCTCTCTCGTCGCGGCAGCGCTGGTGATCCCGGTGACTCCGGCGCTGGCCGACCGGCACGACCGGAATGACCGCCGCTGGCAGTCTTCCCAATATGATCGCAATGGCCGCTATCGCGAACCGCGCAACATCCGGTCAAACGATCGCGTATGGCGGGGCAATGACGGCCGCTATCACTGCCAGCGTGAAAACGGCACCACGGGCCTGATCATCGGCGGCGCGGCAGGCGCGCTGCTGGGCCGCGAGATCGACGGCGGCCGCGACAAGACGCTGGGCACCGTGCTGGGTGCGGCGGGCGGTGCGCTGCTGGGCCGCGAAATCGACGGCCACGGGCTGAAGTGCCGCTAAAACATCGCTCGGCTCCCTCTCGCCGACGCAAAGGGCATCCCTCAGGGGGTGCCCTTTGTCGTTGCGGTGGCCGGCCCGGCCTGCCATGTCAGTTAGGGAACTAACAAAAGCACTTCGGAGAGCTGCCATGCTGGAAACCGCGCTCGTCTCCTGCGACGACCATCTCGACCTCAACATGCTGCCGGCGGATGTCTGGCAGGGGCGCATGTCCGCCAAATGGGGCGATCGCACGCCGCAGGTCGTGGAGCAGGAAAAAGGCCCCGCCCTGTGGATGGCCGACGGACAGAGCTGGGGAAGCTGGAGCGGGAAGCGGTTCAGCTTCGGCGGGCCCAAGCCCATCCACACCGCCTATGATCGCGGCGGGATCGAGGATGTCAGCGAATTGCGCGCCGGCAATCCGCGCCTGCGGCTTGAGGACATGGATCGCGACAATGTCTGGGCGCATCTGGTGTTCGGCCCCGTCACCTCGATCAAGACGGACGATCCGCAGTTCATGCAGGAATGCTATTCCACCTATAATGACTGGCTGTACGAGGATTTCTGCACTGCCGCGCCCGATCGCCTGATCGGCGTCGCCATGCTGCCGCCCACGCCGGAAGCGGCGTTGGCCGAACTGACCCGCCTCGCCAAGCGCGGCGGCGTGCGGCAGGCCAATCTCCAGATCGCGGTTGCGGAACCCCGGCTGGAAGATCCGCGCTGGGAGCCGCTGTTCGATCTGCTGGAACAGAGCGGCATCGTGCTGTCCTTCCACGTCACCGTGTTCCCCGGCGTGACCAAGGCGTTCGACAAGTACAAGGGTTCGCCCGGCGCAACCTTCCTGCATGCCAAGATGTTCATCGACCAGTTCCTCGACCCCTTCGTCGACCTGTTCGCATGGGGCATCCTGGAACGGCATCCCAAGCTGAAAATCGTCATCGCGGAAAGCGGCGTGGGCTGGGTGCCATGGGTGGTGGAAGAACTGGATTACCGCCATTTCCGCCTGTGGGAATGCAAGGAGTTCTGGGACGACAAGGGCGGTATTCCGCACAAGATGAAGCCGTCGGAAGTGTTCCAGCGCCAGGTGTACGGCACGTTCCAGCAAAGCCCCACGGCCATGCGACTGCTTGAATTCTGGGGGCCGCAGAACCTGCTCTGGGCCAGCGATTACCCGCACCCTGACAGTATCTGGCCCAATTCCGTCCGCACCATCGGCGAGACGATGGGTCACATGAACCCTGCCGATGTGCAGCGGATCGTAGGCGGGAATGCAGCAGCCCTGTACGGCCTCGACCTTTCGAAGGCTACGGTTCGCGCCAATCTTGCGATCGGGCAGAAGGAAGCCGCCTGACGAGCAGACATGCGAGGGGGGGCGCGGAACCGTGCGCTCCCCCCGCGCTTTTCCGCTGAATGGGACACGACAGCAAGGAAGCGGAAACGCTCGACCCCGCCCTCCCCGACAGCACGCTGGACCGGGCGAAACAGGTTCTCGAACTTGCACATGAGGCCGATCTGCGCCTCGCTGCAGCGGAAAGTTGCACCGGCGGATTGCTGTCCGCCCTGCTGACCGACGTGCCGGGTCGCAGCCACGTGTTCGAACGTGGTTTCATCGTCTATTCCGACGATGCCAAATGCGATCTGCTGGGCATCGCGCGCAACAGGGTGGAAAGCTGCGGCGCCGTCAGCCGCGATATCGCGATCGAGATGGCGCGTGGCGCGCTTCGCAATTCCAGCGCCGATGTGGCGGTGTCCATCACCGGCTATGCCGGGCCGGGCGGGGATGGCGCCGAAGAAGGGCTTGTCCATTTCGGCTGCGCCAGCAACAACGGCGCCACCCGCCACCGCGAAGAACATTTCGGCGCGATCGGCAGGCAGGGCGTGCGCATCGCCGCCCTCTATGTGGCCCTGGCCATGTTGGAAGAGGCGTTGAAGGGGCAGACCAAGGCGTGAAGAGTTCCGACCATCCGTTCTACGCCATGCATGGCCATGGGTTCGTGCGCATTGCCACCAGCACGCCGCCGGTTCGCACGGCGGATGTCTCTTTCAACCGCGACGGCATCATCGCCGAAGCACGCCGCGCGCATGATGCGCATGTCGATGTGCTGGTCTATCCCGAACTGTGCCTGTCGTCCTACGCGCTGGACGACCTGCATCTGCAATCGGCCCTGCTGGACGCTGTGGAGGCAGCCATTGCGGAGATTGCGGCGGCCAGCGCCGGCCTTGCGCCCGTGCTGCTGATCGGCGCGCCGCTGCGCCACAAGGGGCGGCTTTATAATTGTGCGCTCGCCATCGCGGATGGCAAGGTGCTGGGCGCTGTCCCCAAAAGCTTCCTGCCCAATTACCGCGAATTCTACGAGAAGCGATGGTTCGCGCATGGCCGCGATATTCGCGGCGGAACGCTGGGCCTGAACGGAGCGGACATTCCCTTCGGAACCGACCTGATCTTTACATCCAACCAGTTGCCCGGCCTGCGGCTGTTCATGGAAATTTGCGAGGATTTCTGGGCGCCGGACCCGCCTTCGACCGCCGGCGCGCTTGCCGGGGCGACGATCCTCGCCAACCTCTCTGCATCCAACATCACCATCGGCAAGTCCGACGAACGGCATCTGCTATGCCGCGCGCAAAGCGCCCGCACCGCCAGCGCCTATGTCTATTCGGCCGCCGGCCACGGTGAAAGCACCACCGATCTGGCGTGGGATGGCCAGGGCATGATCTTCGAACTGGGCGATCTGCTGGCGGAAAGCGAACGCTTCGCCCTGCGCCCCGAATTGTGCATCGCCGACGTGGATACCGACCGCATCCTGGCGGAACGGATGCGGTTGCAGACCTTCAACGACGCCGCCGAAGCCGCCGGCCGGCCGGAGGATCGCTTCCGCACCATCCGCTTCGATCATTTACCCGCAGGCGGCGATATCGGCCTGGTCCGTCCGATCCGCCGTTTCCCCTTTGTCCCCAATCGCGCCGATCGGCTGGACGAGGATTGTTACGAAGCGTTCAATATCCAGGTTGATGGCCTGCTGCGCCGGTTCGAGCAGACCGCCGGCAACAGCATGGTGATCGGCGTGTCCGGCGGGCTCGATTCCACTCATGCGCTGATCGTGGCCGCCAAGGTGTGCGACCGGCTGGGCCTGCCCCGCACCACCATTCGCGGCTATACCATGCCGGGTTTCGGCACGTCAGAAGGTTCGAAGGGCAATGCCTGGAAGCTGATGGAGGCGCTGGGCATCACGGCGGAGGAGATCGATATCCGCCCCGCCGCAACGCGGATGCTGGCCGATATCGGCCATCCCTTCGCCCAGGGCGAGCCGGTGCATGACGTGACATTCGAGAATGTGCAGGCGGGGCTGCGGACCGATTACCTGTTCCGCCTGGCCGGGCAGCATCGCGGCTTCGTGCTGGGCACGGGCGACCTGTCGGAACTTGCGCTGGGCTGGTGCACCTATGGCGTGGGTGACCAGATGAGCCATTATGCGGTGAATGCGGGCGTTCCCAAGACGCTGATCCAGTATCTGATCCGCTGGGCGACCAGCACCGACCAGTTCGACCCGGCCACCGATGCAGTGCTGGAAGCCGTTCTGGATCAGGAAATCAGCCCCGAACTGGTGCCCGCCGGGGCAGACGGCGCGATCCAGAGCACGGAGGAGAAGATCGGCCCGTATGAGCTGAACGATTTCTTCCTCCACCACATCATGCGTTACGGGCAGCGCCCATCGAAGGTGGCGTTCCTGGCGTGGAACGCCTGGCGCGATCGCGAACACGGATTGTGGCCCGCCGGTTTCCCGGAAGCCAAGAAGAACGAATATGATCTGGCAACCATCCGCAAATGGCTGGAGAGTTTCCTCACCCGCTTCTTTGCCTTCAGCCAGTTCAAGCGCAGCGCCATTCCCAACGGGCCGAAGGTTTCCAGCGCGGGCGCCCTCAGCCCGCGCGGGGACTGGCGCGCGCCCAGCGATGCAGTCGCCGATGTGTGGCTGGACGAGCTGAAAACGAAGCTTCCGGGATAATATTGTCCAAGAAAGCATGGACTTGCCCGACAGTCGTTTCGGGCGCTCCATTTGAATGATATTCTTCCATCCATGCGAAGCGTTGGCCGCTTGCATACTTGGGGGAGTAATCGTGATGACACGCAGACTGGCTGCTGAATTCATTGGCACTTTCTGGCTTGTATTCGGGGGCTGCGGCTCCGCCGTGCTTGCCGCGGCATTTCCGGAACTTGGCATCGGTTTCGCCGGCGTTGCGCTCGCCTTCGGGCTGACCGTCCTCACCATGGCCTATGCCGTGGGAGGGATATCTGGCGGGCATTTCAATCCGGCGGTGACATTGGGCCTGGTGCTGGCCAATCGCGCAGCGTGGAGGGATCTGATCCCCTACTGGATCGCGCAGGTGGCAGGCGCGATAATGGCGGGCGCCGTGCTGTATACCGTCGCGTCGGGCCAGCCGGACTGGTCCCCCGGCGGCTTCGCCACGAACGGCTTCGGCGCGCTGTCGCCGGGGGGATATTCGCTCTATTCCGCGCTGCTGATAGAGATCGTGCTGACCGCCGGCTTCCTGATCGTCATCCTGGGCGCGACATCGAAACAGGCGGTGGCCGGCTTTGCGCCCATCGCCATCGGCCTTGCGCTGACGCTGATCCACCTGATCTCGATCCCCGTCACCAACACCTCCGTCAATCCCGCGCGGTCGACGGGCGTGGCATTGTTCGCGGACACGGCGGCGCTGGGCCAATTGTGGCTGTTCTGGCTGGCGCCTCTCGCCGGTGGCGCGCTGGGCGCGCTCATCTGGCGCTATGTGCTGGTGCCGGGAGAGCCGCCGGAAAATCTTGGCCGGGAGTGATCTTTCATGGCACGGGGCGTCGCGCCTCGCAGCGCCCCGTGCCATAGCGACTTCCAATCGTCGTCCCGTTTGCGGAGCCATCGCGCATGGATCTTGTTTCCAGCGTTTCGCTGTTTGTCGTTCCGCGATGGGTGAAGATCATCGTCCTGACGCTGCTGGCGCTACTGGGCGCGATTTACCTGGCGCTGTCGCTGTTCGGCATTTCGATCCCGCGCGCTCCGGGTGGATCGAGGCAGGCGCGCATCTGTTCGGCGCGATCCTGCCTTTCCTGCTGATCGGCCTGATCGTGGGATTCAGCGAATCCGGGGTGGAGGCGCTGGTGCGCCGCAACGCCCGGTTCCTGCGCGAAACCATCCCTGCCCTCACCAATCTGCTCGGCGATCCGCCGGGCGAATTCGTGGAAGGAAGCGAACGCGGTGATAACCACATCGCGCCGCGCCCGCCGCTTCGCCTGCAAAGCGCGCGCAACCTGGGCATCGCCAATTATGTGCTGACGCTCGACCGGGCTTTTGCGGCGAACATGGACTGCTTCCCGCATGACCGCGTCCTGCGCTTCCGCATCGAACTGAATGCGACCAAGGCCAATGTCGTCATCCACCTTGCCGCCGCCAACGCGGCTGTGCCGGCCCGCGAATTGTTTCCCCTCACGATCGCCGGGGCGGAAACGGAAGGATACTGGTTCGCCCCGGATTATTGGGTGCAGAGCCGGAACGGGCGGGCCTGCCGCTCCATCGTCGCGGTCCGCAGGCTCGATGCCGATTTCCTCACCAACCCGGTAAAGCGGCTGGATTTCGGGCATGATCTGATGATTATGCTGCGGGCCATGCTGGAAGAACGGCCCCAAGCCTTCGTGGAAGATACAGCGCCGGAGGCAGGCTGATTCTCAGCGCCCTCAGCGGCCGGAGATGCCTCCGCCGCCGTGCCATTCAGAGGTCGGGCGGCTTTCAGCGCCTTTCCCTTCGCGGCACAAACCCCTATCTCCCGCCACAAGGAAGGACGGATCGTGAAGCGCCACGCACTCAGCACCCGGATCTGGCACTGGATCAACCTGCTGTGCCTGGCCGTGCTGTTCATGTCGGGCTTGAACATTTCCAACGCGCATCGCCGGCTCTATTGGGGTGAATGGGGCTTTGCGCCGGAACAGGCCTGGCTGGCCGTGCCGCGCTTTCCGGGTTGGGCCACCATTCCCGGTTATTACAGCCTCGCGATCGCGCGTGACTGGCATGTGCTGTTCGCCTGGCTGTTCTCGCTTTCGCTGCTGTTCTACATGATCGCCGCATTAGTGAACGGCCATCTGCGCCGCGACATCGTGACCACCCGCGCAGACTGGAAGCCGGCAAGCATCCACCGCGATATCGCCGCCCACCTTCGGCTGGATTTCCGGCATGCGGCGGGGAAGTATAATTTCCTCCAGAAACTGACCTATGGGATCGTCATCTTCATCCTGCTGCCGCTGATGATCTTCACCGGCATGGCGATCAGCCCCGGCATGAACACCGCCGCGCCATGGCTTCTCGACATCTTCGCTGGGCGGCAAAGCGCGCGGTCGATCCATTTCATCTGCGCCTTTTCCCTGCTGGCGTTCGTCATCGTCCATGTGGCGCTGGTGCTGCTCAGCAATCCCCTGCGCCAGTTGCGCGACATGATAACCGGGGGGCCGCGCAATGAAGCGGCGTAGTTTCCTCGCCGGCCTCAGCGCCCTGTTCGCCACCGGTTGTTCCAAGATCAGCGACAGCGCGCTGTTCGGCGATCTGGTGGAAAAGGCCGGCGATCTCCACCGCGCCGCGCATCGTGGCCTCGCCGGGCCGCGCGCGCTGGCACCGGAATATAGCAAGGCCGACATCTCCCCCTATTTCCGGGGCAATGGCAGCACGGAGGTGGATACGGACGCATATCGCGCCGCGACGGATAACGGCTTTGCCGATTGGCGGCTGGAGGTGCGCGGGCTGGTAGAACGTCCGCTCAGCCTGAAGATGGACCAGATCCGCGCCCTGCCGCAACGCACCCAGATCACCCGCCACGATTGCGTGGAAGGGTGGAGCGCCATCGCGGAATGGACCGGGCCGCAGCTTTCCACTTTGCTGGACCATGCCGGATTGCGCGAGGATGCGCGCTTCATCGTGTTCCGCTGCGCCGACAATCTCAACGGCGCGGATTATTACGAAAGCTGCGATCTCGACGATGCGCACCACCCGCAGACGATCATCGCCCATCTGCTGAACGGCGAACCGCTGCCCGTCCGCAACGGCGCGCCACTGCGCCTGCGGATCGAACGCCAGCTTGGCTACAAACATGCCAAATATCTCACCGCGATCGAGGCGGTTGCCAGTCTGGAAGATGTCGGCGAGGGCAAGGGCGGCTATTGGGAGGACCGGTCCGGCTACCAGTGGTATGCCGGCATCTGACGCCGCGATGCGCCCGGCCAGACGAGCGAAACCAGCGATTGATTGACAGCGCCCCCTCCCCTCGGTCTAGTGCCGCGTTTCTGGGGTCCGAGGGGAGATACGCCGCTTATGTGGCTGCTCGACAAGATGTTGCGGAAGCTTATCCGCGAAGGCCGTCTGATCATCACCGATCATGACGGGAAGGTTTACGAATACGGCCCCGGCAGCGATGCGCCCATTCATGTGCGGCTGCACAGCCCCAAGGCTGCCCGGCATATCGCCACCTATCCGCAGGTGGGCGCCGGCGAAGCGTTCATGTGGGGATGGCTGACGGTCGACGCACCGCACGATATCCGGGACATGATCCTGTTCGTCACGGCACAATCCAAATCGCATGGGGATCGCGCCCTGCAGCCGCAGGGTCCGTTCAAGCGGGTGGTGCAGAAGATTGTCGCCAAGACGGACAGCGTGAACCTGCGCGGCAAGGCGCGCAAGAACGCCGAACACACCTATAACCTCACCCGCCGCTTGTACGAGCTGTTCCTCGACGAGGACCGGCAATACACCATGGCCTATTACCGCGATCCGTCGATCAGCCTGGAACAGGCTCAGCTCGACAAGAAGGCGCATATCGCGGCCAAGATGTATCTGAAGCCCGGCATGAAGGTGCTGGATATCGGGTGCGGTTGGGGCGGCCTCGCCATGTATCTGCACGAACAATATGGCTGCGAGGTGCTGGGCGTGGCGCTGGCGCCCGACCAGATCGCGTTCTGCAAGGAACGGGCGAAAGCAGCCGGCGTGGACGACAAGGTCAAGTTCGCGCTGATGGATTATCGCGACGTTGAAGGCCAGTTCGACCGGATCAGTTCGGTCGGCCTGCTGGAACATGTCGGCACGCCGCATTATCCGCAGTTCTTCGAACACACCAACCGGCTGCTGAAACCCGACGGCGTGATGTTCTCCCATTGCTGTGGCCGCGCCGGCCCTCCGGGCTTCACCGACGCCTGGACTCGCAAATACATCTTCCCCGGCGGATATATACCCGCCCTGTCCGAACTCGTAACGCAGAGCGAGCGGGCCGGGTGGCAGGTGATGGATGTGGAAGCGATGCGGTTCCACTACAGCCACACGCTGGAAGAATGGTACAACCGCACCGTCATGCACCGGGAAGAGATTACCGAGATGTATGACGAACAGTTCTATCGCATGTGGCTGTTCTATCTCGCGGGCGCGGAACAGAGCTTCCGGCACGGCACGCTCGTCAACTGGCAGCTCGTCTATGTGAAGGATCGCGCCGCCATCCCGATGACCCGCGATTTCATGCATGAAGAAAGCGCACGCCTGCGTGAAAACGCCGCGCCTCCGGTGTGGCATCTGGCACAGGCGGCGGAATAGGCAGAGGGAGTAAGCTTCCTATGCGGCTGATCGACAAATTGCTGGCCCGGATGATCCGGCGCGGGCGGCTGGAACTGACCCATGCCGATGGCCATCGCAGCAGTTTTGGCGATGGCGATCCGCAGCTTCCTTCCGTGGCGGTCCGCTTCACCGATGCAAGGGTGCCGCGCGACATCCTGCTGGACCCGCGCCTGGGCGCGGGCGAGGCTTATATGGACGGCCGCATCGCCATGGAACGTGGCGATATCATGGAACTGCTCAGCCTCGTGCGGGCGAACAGCGATTGGGAGGATGGGCGCAGGCTGACGCGGCCGGCCCTGCCGCGCCGCGTGCTGGGCGCGGTCAAGTCGATGCTCCATTCGTTCAACAAGCCCGGCAGCTCGAAACGCAATGTAGCGCATCATTACGACATCGGGAACGATCTCTACCGCCTGATGCTCGACCCCGACCACATGCAATATAGCTGCGCCTACTGGCCGGAAGGCGTGGAAACGCTGGAACAGGCGCAGGAGGCGAAGCTGGCGCATATCGCCGCCAAGCTGGCGCTGACACCGGGCCAGCGCGTGCTGGATATCGGCTGCGGCTGGGGCGGCATGGCGATTTTCCTGGCCAGCCGGGCTGGCGTGAAAGTGCATGGCATCACCCTGAGCGAGGAGCAGCTCGCCCTCGCCCGCCAGCGTGCGCAGGATGCGGGCGTGGCCGATCTCGTCAGTTTCGAGCTGATCGATTACCGCGAACTTCCGGCGCGTGGCGAGAAGTTCGACCGGATCGTTTCGGTGGGCATGTTCGAACATGTCGGGGTGCCGCAATATGAAACCTTCTTCCGGGCCTGCGGCAACCTGCTGACGGAAGACGGGGTGATGCTGCTCCACACGATCGGGCGCATGGGTGGCCCCGGCCGCACCGATGCTTTTACCGACAAGTGGATATTCCCCGGCGGATATATCCCAGCCCTCAGCGAAACCGTGGAAGCGAGCGAGAAGGTGCGCCTGATCGCCACCGATGTGGAAACGCTGCGCCTGCATTACGCGCTGACCATCCGCGAATGGTACAAGCGTTGCGTGGCGCGCCGGGAAGAGATCGTCGCCCTGTATGACGAGCGGTTCTATCGACTGTGGACCTTCTATCTGGCGGGCGCCGCGACATCGTTCGAAGGCGGTGGCATGTGCAATTACCAGATCCAATATGCCCGCAGGCGCCGCGCGCTGCCGCTGACGCGCGATTATATCGGTGCGGATGAGCAGCGCCTCCTGTCGGCCAACCCTGCCTAGGGACAAGCGCCCACCGCCCGGCTAGAGGGGCCTGCGATGCCCGCATCCCCTCGCGCTCTCACCCGCCGCGCAATCTTCGCGCAAGCCTGGCCGATCATGCTGGGCCAGGCCGCCATCCCGCTGGTGGGGCTGGTGGACACGGCGGTGATCGGCCGCACGGGCAATGCCACCGCGCTCGCCGGCGTGGCGCTGGGCGCGACGATCATCTCCATGGTGTTCTGGGCCTTCGGCTTCCTGCGCATGGGCATGACGGGGTTGGCGGCGCAGGCGGACGGCGCAGGGAATGTGCGCGAAGTCGATGCATTGCTGCTGCGCGGCATCGCGATCGGCGGCGGGATCGGCACTGCCCTGTTGCTGCTGGCCTGGCCGATCCGGGAATTGGCCTTCGCTCTGCTCGCAGGCAGCGATTCGCTGGATGCGGAGGCGCGCGGTTATGTCACCGCTCGATTCTTCGGCGCACCGGCGGCGCTATGCGTGTTCGCCATCAATGGCTGGCTGCTCGGCCTCGGCCGCACCCGGGCGGCCCTGATGCTGCAAGTGGTGATGAACATCGCCAACATCGCGCTCGACCTCCTGTTCGTCTGGGGTTTCGGATGGGGCGCGACGGGGGTGGGTTTCGGCACGGCGGGGGCGGAATGGATCGCGCTGGTGGTGGGCATCGTGATCTGCACGCGCATTGCCGGGCTGCCCCCCCTCGCCCTGCTTCGCCGCACGGGCCGTGCCGCATTGCTGGACCGCGCGGCCCTGACCCGCCTGTTCGCAGTCAATCGCGACCTGATGATCCGCACCGTGGCCCTGCTGCTGATGTTCGCCTGGTTCGCCAATGCCGGGGCACGGATCGGCACGCAGGCGCTGGCCGCCAATCATGTGCTGCTGCAATTCGTGAATGTCGCGGCCTTCATCCTCGACGCGTTCGCCTTCACCGCCGAATCGCGGGTAGGCCATGCGATCGGCGCCGGATCGCGGCGGGATTTCCTCCGCGCCGGCCGGCTGACGGCGGAGTTCTCGCTGCTTTCAGGCGCGGCGCTTGCGTTGCTGTTCCTGCTCGCCGGCCCGCTCCTGATCGAGCTGCTGACGACGGACCGGCAGGTTCGCGCCAGCGCCATGGCCTTCCTCCCCTTCGCGGCCGCCATCCCCCTGCTTGGCATGCCGAGCTGGCTGCTCGACGGCATATTCATCGGTGCGACACGCGGGGCGGCGCTGCGCAATGCCGCCGTGGCTGCGACGGCGATCTATATCGCCGTGGACTGGGCGCTGCGCCCCTATGGCAATTGGGGTGTGTGGACGGCCTTCCTGCTATCCTACCTGCTGCGCGCCGGCGCGCTGGGGGTGCAATTTCCCGCCCTGCTCCGCTCTGTCCGATAAAGAGCGGCGGAGGTCGCAGGCCGTCGCTGCCCGCGCCCAATCGCGCCGCGGGGATCATTCCTTGAGCGCCGCCGTTGCGGAGCGGCTCCGGCCCTGCTAGCCGCGCGGCAAATTCTGCGGAGCATCCGATGTCCGATATCAAGCGTGTCGTTCTTGCCTATTCCGGTGGCCTCGACACCAGCGTCATCCTGAAATGGCTGCAAGTCACCTATAATTGCGAAGTGGTGACCTTCACCGCCGATCTCGGCCAGGGGGAAGAGCTGGAACCCGCCCGCGCCAAGGCGAAGCTGATGGGCGTGCCGGACGAACATATCTATATCGACGATCTGCGCGAGGAATTCGTGCGCGATTTCGTCTTCCCCATGATGCGCGCCAATGCCCGCTACGAAGGCGATTATCTGCTCGGCACCAGCATCGCTCGCCCGCTGATTTCCAAGCGGCTGATCGAGATCGCGCGCGAAACCGGCGCCGATGCCATCGCCCATGGCGCGACCGGCAAGGGCAACGATCAGGTCCGCTTCGAACTGAGCGCCTATGCCCTCGCCCCCGATATCCGCGTGATCGCCCCCTGGCGCGAATGGGACCTGACCAGCCGTACCGCGCTGATCGCCTGGGCCGAACAGCACCAGATCCCCGTGCCGAAGGACAAGCGCGGCGAAAGCCCGTTTTCCACCGATGCGAACCTGCTTCACACCTCTTCCGAAGGCAAGGTGCTGGAAGATCCGTGGCAGGAAGTGCCGGATTACGTCTATTCTCGCACCGTCAATCCGGAAGACGCGCCGGACCAGCCGGAATATATCACCATCGATTTCGAGCGTGGTGATGGCGTGGCCCTGAATGGCGAGGCGATGAGCCCGGCCACCCTGCTGACCGCGCTGAACGAACTTGGCCGCAAGCACGGCATCGGCCGCCTCGATCTGGTAGAGAATCGCTTCGTCGGCATGAAGAGCCGCGGGATGTATGAGACGCCGGGCGGCGAAATCTACGCCCGCGCCCATCGCGGGATCGAACAGATCACGCTGGATCGCGGCGCCGCGCATCTGAAGGACGAATTGATGCCCCGCTATGCGGAGCTGATCTATAACGGCTTCTGGTTCGCGCCGGAACGCGAGATGCTGCAGGCCGCCATCGACCAGAGCCAGGCCCGCGTGAACGGCACCGTGCGGTTGAAGCTGTATAAGGGGCTGGCCAGCGTCGTCGGCCGCAAGTCCGCCGACAGCCTCTATTCCGAACGCCACGTGACGTTCGAGGACGATGCCGGCGCTTACGATCAGCAGGATGCGCAGGGCTTCATCAAGCTCAATGCATTGCGCCTGCGGCTTCTGGCCCAGCGCGATCGCGGGTGATTCGACTCGGGCGGGCCGGCGGTCCGCCCGAGTCCACGAGTGGTTGCGCAGCCGCGCCGAACCGATTCGCCTGGGGCAAATGGTTCCATTCGCCGTCCACCAGACAAGGTGAGTTGAGCGAGTCCAGCGGCAGGCTGCCCCCGGGCGGGTTATGTGCAGGGGTTCGGTCCTGTATTTCACCCGGCGGGATCAACGACCGAAAGCGCTTCTGCGTTTTGCATATTCGCCTTGCCTTTTCCGCTGTCGCCTCACTCGCATTGGGTGGCACGACCCTCAGCGCGGTTCATGCAGAAGAAGCGCCGCTTCCCGAAGCGGCAGCCCAGATGGCAGCGGCCGCCAGCGCGGAACTGCCCCGCTTCACCCCCTCAGCCGATACCGGCGCGGATGACAGCGCGAATTTCGCAGCCGACAACGTCGAGGAAGAAGCGGCCGAAGAAGACCTCGGCGGCGGCGTGGCGAGCTTCTATGCCACACAGTTCAACGGCCGTCCGACCGCGAGCGGCGAAGCCTTCGATTCCACGGAAATGACCGCGGCGCACCGCACCCTGCCCTTCGGCAGCATGGTGCGCGTGACCAATGCCGACAACGGCCAGTCGGTCGTGGTGCGCATCAACGATCGCGGCCCGTTCCATGGCAACCGCACCATCGACGTGTCCCGCGCCGCGGCAGAGCGGCTGGACATCGTCCGCGCCGGCCATGGCCGCGTGAAGCTGGCGCTCGTCGCCGCTAGCTGACCGACGTCCCCCCAAAGGGATAGTCGAACCTCTTCGCTGCCATCGCACGCCCCCATGCAAGCCGGTTGCATCCGGCCTGCATGGCATCTGCACAGCACCGGATCGGCACCGCACCCGCGACGATGGGCGCTGCTACCTGCCGCGTTCCAGCAAAGGCGCCAGATAGCGGCCGGTGTAGGACCGTTCTTCCTTCACGACATCTTCCGGCGTGCCTTCCGCAATGATCTCGCCGCCGCGCACGCCGCCATCGGGACCGAGGTCGATGATCCAGTCCGCCGTCTTGATGACGTCGAGATTGTGTTCAATCACCACCACCGAATTGCCCTGGTCGACCAGCCGCTGCAAAACTTCGAGCAGTTTGCGGACATCCTCGAAATGCAGGCCGGTCGTCGGTTCGTCTAGGATATAGAGCGTCTGCCCGGTCGAGCGGCGGCTCAGTTCCTTGGCCAGCTTCACGCGCTGCGCCTCACCGCCCGACAATGTGGTCGCCTGCTGGCCCACCTTCACATAGCCGAGGCCGACCTCGTTCAGCATGTGCATCTTGTCGCGGATCGGGGGGACGGCCTTGAAGAACTCTTCTGCATCCTCGATCGTCATGTCGAGCACGTCCGCGATGCTGAGGCCCTTGAACTTCACCTCCAGTGTTTCGCGGTTGTAGCGTTTGCCGTGGCATTCCTCGCAGGTCACATAGACATCGGGCAGGAAATGCATCTCGATCTTGATGAGACCGTCGCCCTGGCACGCCTCGCACCGCCCCCCCTTGACGTTGAAGCTGAATCGCCCGGCCTTGTAACCCCGCGCCTGCGCTTCGGGCAGGCCGGCAAACCAGTCACGTATCTGCGTGAAGGCGCCGGTATAGGTCGCCGGGTTGGAACGCGGCGTGCGGCCGATGGGCGACTGGTCGATCTCGATCACCTTGTCGCAATGTTCGAGGCCGGTGATCCTGTCATGCGCGCCGGCGATGACCCGCGCGCCGTTGAGGGTGCGAGCCGCCCCGGCATATAATGTGTCGATGGTGAAGCTCGATTTACCGGAACCGGATACGCCGGTGATGCAACAGAAGGTGCCCAGCGGGATGGCGGCGGTCACATCCTTCAGATTGTTGGCCCGCGCCCCTTGCACATGGATGTGCTTGCCATTGCCCTTGCGGCGTTTTTCGGGGATTTCGATGCGGCGGGTGCCGTTGAGATAATCGGCGGTCAGCGAGCCTTTCGCCTTAAGGATCTGCTTGAGCGTGCCCTGCGCCACCACCTGTCCGCCATGGACGCCCGCGCCCGGCCCCAGATCGACGATATGGTCCGCCGTGCGGATCGCATCCTCGTCATGTTCCACCACGATCACCGTGTTGCCCAGATCGCGCAGCCGCTTGAGCGTTTCCAGCAGGCGATCATTGTCGCGCTGGTGCAGGCCGATGCTGGGTTCGTCCAGCACATAGAGCACGCCGGACAAGCCGCTGCCGATCTGGCTGGCGAGCCGGATGCGCTGGCTTTCCCCGCCCGACAGGGTGCCGCTGTTGCGATCCAGATTGAGGTAATCCAGCCCGACATTGTCGAGGAAGCCCAGCCGCTCCACGATTTCCTTCAGGATGGCGCGCGCGATCTGGTTCTGCGTATCGGTCAGCTTTTCGGGCAGGTCGGTGAACCATGCCAGCGCCGAGGTGACGGAAAAGCGCACCGGCGTGGCGATATCCTCGCCCGCCACCTTCACGGCCAGCGCCTTCTCGTTCAGCCGCTTGCCATGGCAGGTCTCGCAGGGCTGCGCCGTCTGGTAGCGGGACAGCTCCTCCCGCATCCAGGCGCTGTCGGTCTGCAACAGGCGGCGATTGAGGTTGCCGATCACCCCTTCGAACGGCTTGTCCACCGTGTAGCTCTTGCGCCCATCCTTGAAGGTGAGCGGGACACGCGCGCCCTTGGTGCCATGCAGAATTGCGTCGCGATGTTCGCTTGCGAGCTTGTTCCACGGCGTTTCGAGATCAAAGCCGTAATGGGCCGCGAGGCTGCCCAGCACCTGCATGTAATAGGGCGACGGGGGATTGCTCTTGGCCCACGGGACCACGGCCCCCTTCTTGAGCGACAGATCCTCGTTAGGGACGACGAGCTGCGGGTCGAACAGTTGCTTTTCCCCCAGCCCGTCGCAAGTGGGACAGGCCCCCTGCGGCGCGTTGAAGGAGAACAGGCGCGGCTCAATCTCCTCGATCGTGAAGCCACTGACGGGGCAGGCGAATTTCTCGCTGAAAACGATGCGATTTAACGGCAGGCCCGCACCTTTGAGCTTGCGCCCTTCCCCGGCGGCAGGCTCTGCGGCCGGAACGACATCCGCCACATTGCCGTCCGCCAGATCGACATAGGCCAGCCCTTCCGCCAGCTTGAGGGCGGTTTCGAAACTGTCGGCAAGGCGCGTCTCTATGCCTTCGCGCACGGCGAGGCGATCCACCACCACTTCGATATCGTGCTTGTACTTCTTGTCGAGCGCGGGGGCGCTTTCGATCTCGTGCATCTCCCCATCGATGCGGACGCGGGTGAAGCCCGCCTTCTGCCATTCGGCGAGTTCGCGGCGATATTCCCCCTTACGCCCCCGCACCACGGGCGCGAGCAGATAGAAGCGCGTGCCTTCCGGCAGCGCCATCACCCGGTCCACCATGTTGGACACGGTCTGCGCCTCGATCGGCAGGCCGGTTGCGGTGCTGTAGGGCGTGCCGACCCGCGCCCAGAGCAGGCGCATGTAATCGTAAATCTCCGTCACCGTGGCGACGGTGGAGCGGGGATTGCGGCTGGTCGTCTTCTGTTCGATGGAGATGGCGGGGCTGAGGCCGTCGATATGTTCGACGTCCGGTTTCTGCATCATCTCCAGGAACTGGCGCGCATAGGCGGACAGGCTTTCCACATAGCGGCGCTGCCCTTCGGCATAGATCGTATCGAAGGCGAGCGACGATTTCCCCGAGCCGGACAGGCCCGTGATGACCACCAGCGCATCGCGCGGCAGATCGATGTCGATGCCTTTGAGATTATGCTCGCGCGCGCCGCGCACGGATATTTGCGTCAGACTCATGGGGTGGCGGTGTTCCTGAAACGTTCGCGTCGGTCAAGTGCGGAGCGGGCCAGCCGGAAGGCCGGATGCGATGTGGGATCGCCGCCAGCGAATGCAAGCCGTTGAAGCACCGTCGGAAATTGCCGTCGGTGCCGGGCAGGCCCGATAGGGGCTTGCCGCGCTTTTGCCATGCCAGCCAAGGCTCTATGATCGGCTGATGCCGCACCGCCTGTTCGCCGCGATCCGTCCGCCAGATGCCGTATGCGATCTGCTGCTGGATGCGATGGAGGGAATCGAGGGCGCGCGCTGGCAGGATGCGGAGAACCTTCACATCACCCTCCGCTTCGTCGGGGAGGTGGATACGCCGCTTGCCAATGACCTTGCAGCGGAACTGGCGCGCATCGCCGCCCCGCCCCTGCGCCTTTCCATCGCGGGCGTCGGCCATTTCGAACATAAGGGGCGGCCCCATGCCATCTGGGCCAGGATCGCCCCTGACGCGGCGCTCGACGGGTTGCGGAAGAAGGTGGAACGACCCTGCGTGCAGGCAGGGCTGCCGCCTGAAACGCGGCGGTTCACCCCGCATATCACGCTGGCGCGGCTGAACCGTTCAAGCGGCGACATCGGTGCATGGCTGGCGCGGTGGGGCAACCTGCGAACGGACCCGTGGGACGTGCAAGGCTTCGGCCTGTGGGAAAGCCATCTGACGCCGGCGGGATCGCATTACGAGGAACGTTTGCGATACCGGCTGGCGGATTGAGCGCCGCAAACCGTCAACCATAGATCGTGACGTTGCCGCAACGCGGCGGCGTTAACGGCGATCGGCCCCATCGTGCCGTGCTGATACGCCCGCAAGGGACGCGATGCGAGGAGAAGCGGCTGCCGATAGGCGGTGCCTGCCTGTCGATGGGCCAGGGGACAAACGCTTGTTGATCGAGGCACGCCCACGCGATTTCCATCTCCGGCTAAGCCGGAGCAAGCGTGCGCGTGCGTTGAGCGCAGCGCAGGCGCGGCGTCATGCCGGGAAGCGCGTCATGATGCTGGCTATCGCCGTGGCGGCCCCCGCCTTCGCCGCGCCGGAACATTGGATGGACCGCCAGGCAGAGGGCGCGGCACCGCTGCAAGAGACGATGGAGGCGGCTGTGCAGGAAGCCGGCGGCCTGCCGCCGCGAGCGCGTCTGGGGCCGATGCTGCCCAGCGGCGCGCCTGCCCGGCTGGCATTGGGCGGAACGGGAACCGACCGGATACGGGCCCAGCAATGCCTGACCATGGCGATCTATTATGAAGCCGCGCAGGAAAGCGAGGCCGGGCAGAGAGCGGTGGCACAGGTGGTGCTGAACCGGGTGACCCACCCCGCCTACCCCTCGACGGTTTGCGGCGTAGTGTTCCAGGGTTCCGAGCGGGCGACGGGATGCCAGTTCACTTTCACCTGCGACGGATCGCTGACGCGCCGGCCCGCGCAGCCATGGTGGAACAGGGCATCGCGGATCGCTCGCGCGGCGCTGGCGGGCGCGGATGCCGACACCATCGGGACCGCCACCCATTACCACACTGCCAACGTGCATCCCGACTGGGCGGACATGCTGCAACCGATGGGACGGATCGGCGCGCATCTGTTCTATCGCTGGCCGGGCGCCGCGGGATTGCCTGCCGCCTTTACTTCCCTGTATTCGGGGCGAGAGCCGGTTGCCGCGCCGCATCCGCGCACGCCCCCGATCCTTGCAGAAGCGAAACAGGGCCCCGAGCCTCTGCAAGGCTGGGCAGCGCCGCAGCCCCTGACCGTGGAAGTGGCGCCGGGGCCAGACGATATGGCGCAGCCATCGGACGATGCCCTGCCCGCCGCATCACAGGCACGGCCCGAATATGCCCGCAGCGGCCAGTGGATCCGGCTTCCCTGATCGGCGGACAACGGCCTGATTTTCCGGCGACTTTCGGCCGCGTAAACCATCTTTCCCAACGGGCGCTTCACCTGATTGGGGTAGCCGTCGACCCAGCCGCGATAACAGCGGTACGAAACGGATAACGGGTCAATGTCGATACGCTTTGCAGGGCCGCCATGCCGGCTGAAAAGCCGGATGAGCACGGCACAATTGCGCTCTTCGCAATTTCATGCCGCCAATGACAATGGCAAACCGCCCAGCGACGCCGCGCTGGATGCGGCTCTTCGCCATTTCGCGCGTCATGGCCTGGCTGCGGCACGGCACGCCCGCCGCGCTGCGGAGGATGCGTTTCTCTCCGGCGACAGCCGATCCTATCGGCACTGGCTCGGCATCTGCCGCGCGCTCGACCGGCGGATGGCAGGGGAATTGACGCGCGCCACCGGCAATGCGGGCTGACCGGTGCAGCCCCCGCAAACCGCGCATCGCCATCCTTAACCACTCGGTGACCAATTCCCCCTTATTAGGGACGCGAGGAGCCGACCGATCACCCGACTGAGCACCCTTTTCTACGGCTATTTCGGCGGCGATGACCGCGACGAAAGCGTGCGCCGCAAGCTGGTGGAAACGCTCTACACCCAGCCGCTGAGCCTGGCGCTGGGTGCGGTGTGCGGCATCGCGGCTTCCGTGACCACGGCCGTATCGGTAAAGCAGTTGCCTCTGACGGTGACGGCGGCGCTGCTCACCTTCGTTGGCGTGACGCGCGTGGCCATGGCCTACTGGCTGGCGCCGCGGAAGCGTGGCGCCGATACGCGGCTGCTGGAAAATGCCTATGAAATGGGCGCTTACAGCTATGCCTTCCTGGCCGGTCTCATGGCCGCGCTCACGATTCTCAGCCGGCCGGACAGCCATGTCGAGACGCTCATGTTCGGCTATGCCCTGGCCTATGGCACCGGTATCGCCGCCCGTAACGCGGGCCGCCCCTTCATCGCCATCGGCCAGTTGCTGCTGACCATATTGCCGGCGCTTATCGCCTGTCTTTACGTCGGCACGCTGCCGATGTTCGTGCTGGGCATCACCACCTGTTTCCTGGTGCTGGCCATGGTGTCCATCACGATGAACGTGTTCCGGGTGCTGAAGGAACAGATCATCGCGGCCGAGGCGAGCGCGCGGCTGGCGGAAAAGATGCGCGGGCTGGCGCGGACCGACACGGTGACGGGGCTGGCCAACCGGGCGGGCCTGAACCAGGACGCGGCCGAACTGATCGAGCAACTGCCCCCCACGCACAAGCTGGCGATGTTCTGGCTCGACCTCGACAAGTTCAAGGAGGTGAACGACACGCTGGGCCACCCCATCGGCGACCGTCTTCTGGCCGAAACCGCCCGGCGGTTAAACGCGCATGTGCCCGAAGGCGCCTGCGTGGCCCGCTTCGGCGGCGACGAGTTCGTAGTGGTGGCAGAGGTGCCCGGCCGCCACGCCGCTGAGAAGCTGGCGGCCACGCTGAGCGCCGCGATCGCGCGTCCCACGCGGATCGACGGGCGCCGCATCGGCACCACCGCATCCATGGGCGTTGCGCTGATCCCCGACGATGGGGACGATCTGGAAACCCTGATGCAATCCGCCGATCAGGCGCTGTATCACGCCAAGATCGGCGGGCGGAACCAGATGCGGTTCTTCGACATCGCGATGACGCGCGAACTGGTGCGCCGCAAGGAGATAGAAACGGAATTGCGCGCGGCCATCCAGCGCGACGAACTGTCGATCTTCTTCCAGCCGATCATCGACCTGACCACCGGCCGCATCCGCGCCTTCGAGGCACTGGTGCGCTGGTTTCACCCTGAAAAGGGCGAATTGCGGCCGGACGAGTTCATCCCCGTGGCGGAGGATACCGGCGTCATCATCACGCTGGGCAACTGGATCACGGCACAGGCCGCACGCGCTTGCGCGCAATGGCCCGAAGACGTGTCGATCGCCGTCAACCTGTCGCCGGTGCAGATCCGCGCGCCGGGGGCCGCTCTCGGCATATTGAATGCCCTGCGCGAAGCGGATCTGGACCCGCATCGCCTGGAACTGGAAGTTACCGAAAGCCTGTTCCTGGACGATGACGACAACACCGCCCGCTTCATCGAAGAACTGACGGCCGCCGGCGTGCGCTTCGCCCTCGATGATTTCGGCACCGGCTATTCCTCGCTCAGCTACATCCACAAATTCCCGTTCAACAAGATCAAGGTGGATCGCAGCTTCGTGTCCGGCCCCGATGTCGGCCGCAAGACCGATGCCATCATCCGCGCCGTGGCAGAACTGGGCGCGACGCTGGGCATGGACATCGTGGCAGAAGGCCTCGAAACCATCGAGCAGGTCAGGATCGTGAGGGAGGCCGGGTGCACGCTGGGGCAAGGGTATTACTTCAGCCGTGCCGTGCCGGATTACCTTGCCGCCATGCTGTTGTCGCAGGAACAGAGCGGCGACGTTTCCGCCCGGATCGCGGGATAGGCGCGCAGTATTCGTTCCGATTCGGGACAGGCCGCCCATCCGCGTAATCCCTTATCTCCACGCCGAAACCTTCGGCCATTATCGCCGTTCTCCCGGGCATAGATGGGACATTGTCTGCGTGCGCATCATCGCGCCGCCGGCATTCTGGCCGTTGGGTGTGGTCGCTCCCCGCAAGATGAATGTTCCGCCATGTGCGGCAGCATGCATTCTCGCGTGCGGCCATTTCTGAGGGGCAAGCAACATGCAGCAGATTTACGAGAATTCAGGCCAGCCGGCACTGGTACAGCCGGAGATTGCCGGGCGGTTGATGGCCCATGCCGCGGTGCTGCGCACTTTGGCGCGACATATGTTCACGGATTCGAATCTGCGACTTTCGATGCGTGAACTGGTCATATTGCATGCGCTGGCGCTCAACACAGAAGGGGCGGATGCCAGCAGGGAAGCGGCGATCGACGAACTGGACCGCATTTTCGGCGATTGCGGCCATTGATCGGGGCGATTTCCGCGCCGAACAGAGCAAGTTTTTACCACTTATTGCTATTGCGAACTGATATCGCAAAAAGGCTGTAACAGGGCGGTTTTCGCGGTTGCAATAGAATCGGGCCGAGCTTAGAGCCGACGCGTTGCGGCGAATTTCGATCGCGGGACGCGGAAATTCGCCCGGATGGCTTGCCAGCTCCCGCGCAGCAGAAGGATTTGGCGGAACACCATGGCCCGGAACAAGATCGCGCTCGTCGGCGCCGGCATGATCGGCGGCACCCTCGCCCATCTCGCGGCGATGAAGGAAATGGGTGATGTCGTGCTGTTCGACATTGCCGAAGGCATGCCGAAGGGCAAGGCGCTCGACCTCGCGCAGGCCGGCCCGGTGGAAGGCTACGACGCGAAGCTCAAGGGCACGAGCGATTATGCCGACATCGCCGGAGCGGACGTGGTGATCGTCACCGCCGGCGTGCCGCGCAAGCCGGGGATGAGCCGCGACGATCTGCTCGGTATCAATCTCAAGGTCATGCAGGCGGTCGGTGCGGGCATCAAGGAACATGCCCCCGGCGCGTTCGTGATCTGCATCACCAATCCGCTGGACGCGATGGTATGGGCGCTGCGCGAATATTCCGGCCTGCCGCACAACATGGTCGTGGGCATGGCGGGCGTGCTGGACAGCGCGCGCTTCCGCCATTTCCTGGCTGACGAATTCGACGTGTCGGTGGAAGATGTGACGGCCTTCGTGCTGGGCGGCCATGGCGACACGATGGTGCCGGTGATCGAATATTCGACCGTCGCGGGCATCCCCGTCCCCGATCTCATCAAGATGGGCTGGTCCACGCAGGACAAGATCGACGCGATCGTTCAGCGCACCCGTTCCGGCGGCGGCGAGATCGTGCAGTTGCTGGGCAATGGCAGTGCCTATTATGCGCCCGCCACCAGCGCCATCGCGATGGCGGAAAGCTTTCTGAAGGACAAGAAGCGCCTGCTGCCCTGCGCCGCCCATCTGAGCGGCCAATATGGCGTGGACGACCTCTATGTCGGCGTTCCGGTCGTGATCGGCGCCGGCGGCGTCGAACGGATCGCGGAGATCGAACTGAACGAAACGGCGAAGCAGAATTTCGACGTTTCGGTGGATGCGGTTCGGGAACTGCTAGCCGCCTGCAAGGGTATCGACAGCAACCTGGGTTAATGGCGGGCAATGGCTGAAAGGCGGAGCGCGCGGCTCGATGCATATGACACTGTCCCATCTGTATCTGCCTGAAGGCCGCGTTTCTGGCGCTGCTCTGGGACAGGTGGCTGGGCAGCATTCCGTCATTCGCCACGCTCCCCGCCTTCCATTGCCGCCGCGGACATGCCTTTCGGCATGCCACCACCACTGATTTCGGCTTTCCGGAGATCGCATTTCCATGAGCATCCTGATCGACAAGAACACCAAGGTCATCACCCAGGGGATGACGGGTGAGACAGGCACTTTCCACACCCAGCAGGCGCTGGATTACGGCACGCAGATGGTGGCGGGCGTCACCCCCGGCAAAGGCGGGCAGCAGCATCTCGGCCTGCCGGTGTTCGACAGCGTGGGCGAAGCGAAGGCCGCGACGGGCGCGACCGCCAGCGTGATCTACGTGCCGCCGCCATTCGCGGCCGATTCCATCCTGGAGGCGATCGACGCCGAGGTGGAACTGATCGTCGCGATCACCGAAGGCATCCCGGTCATGGACATGGTGCGCGTGAAGCGCGCGCTGTCCGGCTCCAAATCCCGCCTGATCGGCCCCAACTGCCCCGGCGTGCTGACGCCGGGTGAATGCAAGATCGGCATCATGCCGGGCAGCATCTTCAAGAAGGGTAGCGTGGGCGTTGTCAGCCGTTCCGGCACCCTGACTTACGAGGCCGTTCATCAGACCACGATGGTCGGCCTGGGCCAGACCACTGCGGTCGGCATCGGCGGCGATCCGGTGAACGGCACGAACTTCATCGACGTGCTGGAACTGTTCCTGAAGGACGACGACACCAAGTCGATCATCATGATCGGCGAAATCGGCGGCAGCGCCGAGGAAGAAGCAGCGCAGTTCATCAAGGACGAGGCGAAGCGCGGCTGGGCCAAGCCGATGGTCGGCTTCATCGCGGGCCGGACCGCCCCTCCCGGCCGGCGCATGGGCCACGCGGGCGCCATCGTTTCGGGCGGTCAGGGCGGCGCGGACGACAAGATCGCGGCGATGGAAGCGGCCGGCATTCGCGTCGCGCAAAGCCCCAGCGAACTTGGCACCACGATGGACGCTTTGCTGAAGGAACTGGCATAGGATTTCGGGCGGGCGGGCCAAGCCGGTGCATCGCATCATGGCGTTGTCCGGCCCGTCCCTTCATCCGCTGCCTTCGGACCGTCTCGGTGTTTCGATAAGGTTCACACTATTGAGCTATGCGGACGCTCGACGAAGTCTTGAAAACGCCGCCGGGAATATCGGCCGTCGGGAACACATCCCGGCCTCACGTGGTCTTTCCGGTAGCGAAATGTGTCTGGGGATGTTTGGCGGGCTGATTGTGGCAGCCGCCAGCCGGCATTCTTTTCGCGGATGGCCCCGGCCTTGGCCGGAGTTCACTTAGAGTAGATCCAATGGGTAACGAAGCTCAGAATTTCCTCCCCGACATCGCCGCGCCGGATGGTCCGCAGCCCGGCCCGAGCTGGCAGAACGCCCGCTGGCCGCTGGCCGATACGGACGATCTGACGCAGGCGATGGATCCGACCGCGATGAGGATCGCGGTGAAGGAAGCCGCGGGGCGCGCGGGCAAGGCGGTTGACGCTTCCGCGATCGAGCAGGCGGCAGGCGATTCCATCCGCGCCATGCTGCTGATCCGGACTTACCGGGTGCGGGGCCATCTCGCGGCGGAACTGGACCCGCTGGGCCTTTCCAAGATGGAACTGCCGGAAGATCTCAGCCTCGCATGGCACGGGTTCACTGGCGAGGCGCTCGACCGCGAAGTGTATCTGGGCGGCGCGCTAGGGCTGGAATGGGCGACCCCTCGCAAGCTCGTGGAGATCCTGCGCAAGAATTACTGCGGCCATGTCGGCCTGGAATATATGCACATCGCCGATGTGGAGGAACGCCGCTTCCTCCAGGACCGGATCGAAGGACCGGACAAGGTGATCGAGTTCACGCCGGAGGGCAAGCGCGCCATCCTGCAGGCCGTGATCCGGGGCGAGGAATACGAGAAGTTCCTCGGCAAGAAATATGTCGGCACCAAGCGGTTCGGCCTGGATGGCGGCGAGAGCATGATCCCGGCGCTGGAAGCGGTCATCAAATATGGCGGCCAGTACGGCGTTCGCGAGATCATCTATGGCATGGCGCATCGCGGCCGGCTTAACGTGCTCGCCAACGTCATGGCGAAGCCTTACCGCGTGATCTTCCACGAATTTTCCGGCGGCAGCGCCAACCCGGAAGATGTCGGCGGATCGGGCGACGTGAAATATCACCTCGGCACCAGCACCGACCGCGATTTCGACGGGGTGAAGGTGCATATGTCGCTGGTCCCCAACCCCAGCCATCTGGAAGCGGTGGACCCGGTGGTGCTGGGCAAGACCCGTGCTCAGCAGGCCATCCGCGACGATCTGAACCGTCACGAGCAGGTTCTGCCAGTGCTGATCCATGGCGACGCCGCTTTTGCGGGGCAAGGCATCGTGTGGGAATGTTTCGGCTTCTCCGGCGTGCGCGGATACAATACCGGCGGCTGCATCCACTTCGTCATCAATAACCAGATCGGTTTTACGACCAGCCCGAAATTCGCCCGATCGTCACCCTACCCGTCCGATGTGGCGAAGGGTGTGCAGGCGCCGATCCTGCATGTGAACGGCGATAACCCGGAAGCGGTCACTTTCGCCTGCAAGCTGGCGATCGAATACCGCCAGACCTTCAAGCGCGACATCGTGATCGACATGTGGTGCTATCGCCGCTTCGGCCACAATGAAGGCGACGAACCCAGCTTCACCCAGCCGCTGATGTATGACAGCATCCGCAACCACCCGCGCGTGAGCGAGCTTTACGCCAAGCGGCTGGAGCAGGAAGGCGTGCTGGATGGCAGCACTGCAGGCGGCCTGCGGGAAGAGTTCAGCAATCTGCTGACGGAAGAGTTCGAGGCGGCCAAAAGCTATCGCCCGAACGAGGCGGACTGGTTCGCCGGGCGGTGGAGCGGCCTGCACAAGCCGGCCGATCCCGAGACGGCGCGCCGCAACGTGGAAACCGCCATCGATCAGAAGCTGTTCGACAGCCTCGGCCGCACGCTGACCACCGTTCCCCAGGATCTGCACATCCACAAGACGCTGAACCGCGTGATCGATACGCGGCGCCAGATGTTCCAGGGCGAACAGGGTTTCGACTGGGCAACGGCGGAATCGCTGGCGTTCGGCAGTCTGGTGACGGAAGGTTTCGGCGTCCGCCTGTCGGGCCAGGATTCCGGCCGCGGCACGTTCAGCCAGCGCCACGCCATCTGGGTCGATCAGGAGGACGAGCGGAAGTATATCCCGCTGTGCGAGCTGCCGCATGGCAAGTTCGAGGTCTATGACAGCCCGCTGTCGGAATATGGCGTGCTGGGCTTCGAATATGGCTTCGCCTCCGCCGATCCGAAGACGCTGGTATGCTGGGAAGCGCAGTTCGGCGATTTCGCCAATGGCGCGCAGATCATCATCGACCAGTATATCGCCGCCGGCGAGGTGAAGTGGCTGCGCGCCAACGGCCTCGTCCTGCTGCTGCCGCATGGTTATGAAGGCCAGGGACCGGAGCATTCCTCCGCGCGTCTGGAGCGGTTCCTGCAGCTTTGCGCGAACGACAATATCCAAGTGTGCAACATCACCAGCCCGGCCAACTATTTCCACGTGTTGCGCCGCCAGATGCTGCGCCCGTTCCGCAAGCCGCTCATCATCATGACGCCGAAATCGCTGCTGCGGCATCCGCTGGCGAAATCGGAACAGCGCGAGTTCGTGGGCGACAGCCACTTCATGCGGATCAAGTCCGACATGAAGGACATCGCCGACGACAAGGTTCGCCGCCTTGTGCTGTGTTCGGGCAAGGTCGCTTACGACCTGATCGAACAGCGCGACAAGGAGGGGCTGGATGATGTGTCCATCGTGCGGATCGAGCAGCTCTACCCCTTCCCCGGGGAACCGCTGGCCAAGCGGCTGAAGCGCATGACCAACCTCCAGGACATCGTGTGGTGCCAGGAAGAGCCGAAGAACAACGGCGCCTGGTTCTTCGTGAACGAACGGATCGAAGATGCGCTGATCGCAGCCGGTCACCAGAACATGCGTCCGGCCTATGCAGGCCGCGACGAAGCCGCTTCGCCCGCCACCGGCCTCGCCAGCCGGCACAAGGCCCAGCAGGAGGCGCTGGTCGCCGACGCACTGGGTCTGGGCAAGAGCGCAACATCCCGCAAACCGGCCAAGTCCTGAGGAGCCAAGCATGGCCAGTGAAGTCAAAGTCCCCGCGCTGGGTGAATCGGTCAGCGAAGCCACCATCGGTGAATGGCTGAAGAAGCCCGGCGACGCAGTCGCGCAGGACGAGCCGATCGCCAGCCTCGAGACCGACAAGGTCGCCGTGGAAGTCCCCTCCCCGATTGCTGGCGTGATGGGCCAGTACAAGGTGGAGGTTGGCGCCACTGTGGAAGTCGGCGCGGTCATCGCGACGATCGAGGACGGGCTGGCCCAGGCCGGCCCGGAGGATACCAAGCCGCGCGAGGCATCTTCCTCTCCCGATGCGGCGCCCGGCGCCACCACCGCCGATGAAGGCGAGGACGTGGAGGTCGAAACCGGCGACGGCACGATCACCCTGTCCCCCGCCGTGCGCCGTGCGGTGCTGGAACATGGCATCGATCCGTCTTCCGTCAAAGGCACCGGCAAGGACGGCCGCCTGACCAAGGAAGACGTGCTGGCCGCGGCCAAGGCCAAGAAGGACAGCGGCGGCGAGACGCAAAGCGCGCCCGCCCCTGTTCCGGCCCCTGCTCCGGCCGCCCCCGCAGCGGATGGCGAGCGCCGCGAGGAACGCGTGCGCATGACGCGCCTGCGCCAGACCATCGCCCGCCGCCTGAAGGGTGCGCAGGAAGAAGCGGCGCTGCTCACCACCTTCAACGATTGCGACATGAGCGCCGTGATCGCTGCTCGCGAAGCCTACAAGGACACGTTCGCCAAGAAGCACGGTATCAAGCTGGGCTTCATGAGCTTCTTTGCGAAGGCCGCCTGCCTGGCACTGAAGGACGTGCCCGCCGTCAACGCCAAGATCGAAGGCGACGAGATCGTCTATCACGATTACGTCGACATCTCGGTCGCCGTCAGCGCGCCGAACGGCCTGGTCGTGCCCGTGGTCCGCAACGCCGATGCGATGAGCTTTGCCGAGATCGAGCAGGCGATCGCCGCGTTCGGCCAGAAGGCGAAGGACGGGACGCTGACCATGCAGGACATGGCCGGCGGCACCTTCACCATCTCCAATGGCGGGGTGTTCGGTTCGCTGATGTCCACGCCGATCGTCAATCCGCCGCAGGCGGCTGTGCTTGGCCTTCACCGGATCGAGGATCGTCCGGTGGTGCGTGACGGGCAGATCGTGATCCGCCCGATGATGTATCTGGCGCTGACATACGATCATCGCCTGATCGATGGCCGCGAAGCCGTGACGGCGCTGAAGATCATCAAGGATGCGATCGAGGATCCGATGCGGTTGCTGATCGATCTGTAAGTATCTGCGCGCCATTCCGGTCGCCGGAATGGTGCGCGGTAGTGCTGGATTGGACCGTCAGCGATCCCGGCGGGTGCCGGGTTGATGGAGTTGGACATGGCTGAGCAGACTTACGATTACGACGTGCTGGTTATCGGCGCTGGCCCGGGCGGTTATGTCGCCGCCATCCGCGCCGCGCAGCTGGGCCTGAAGACGGCCTGTGCCGAAAGCCGCGAAACGCTCGGCGGAACCTGCCTCAATGTCGGCTGCATCCCTTCCAAGGCGCTGCTGCATGGCTCCGAATTGTTCGAGGAAGCGGCCCATGGCACGCTGGCGAAGTTCGGGGTGAAGACCGGCGAGGTCTCGCTGGATCTCGACGTTCTGATGGGCGAGAAATCGACCGCCGTGAAGGAACTGACCGGCGGCATCGAATATCTCTTCAAGAAGAACAAGGTTACCTGGCTGAAGGGCCGTGCCGCCTTCGAGGATGCGCATAGCGTGAAGGTCGGCGACCAGTCCGTCACGGCCAGGAACATCATCATCGCCACCGGATCGTCCGTAACCCCGTTGCCCGGCGTGGATGTCGACAATGATGCGGGCGTGATCGTCGATTCCACCGGCGCGTTGAAGCTGCCGGCCGTGCCGAACCATCTGGTGGTGATCGGCGGCGGCGTGATCGGGCTGGAACTGGGCAGCGTGTGGCGCCGGTTGGGCGCCAAGGTCACGGTTGTGGAGTTCCTCGACCAGCTGCTCCCCGGCATGGACGGTGAAGTGCGCAAGGAAGCGGCGAAGCTGTTCAAGAAGCAGGGCATGGAACTGCGCCTGTCCACCAAGGTCACGGGTGCTTCCGTAAAGGGCAAGGTGGCGACGCTGACGCTGGAGCCTGCCGCCGGCGGCGCGGCGGAAACGCTGGAAGCGGACGCGGTGCTGGTAGCCATCGGCCGCCGCCCCAACACCGACGGGCTGGGCCTGGACAAGATCGGGCTGGAACTGAACAAGCGCGGCCAGATCGAAACCGATCATGATTTCCGCACCAAGGTCGATGGCGTATGGGCCATCGGTGATGTGATCCCCGGCCCGATGCTGGCGCATAAGGCAGAGGATGAAGGCATCGCTGTCGCCGAAAACATCGCCGGGCAGACCGGCATCGTGAACCACGCCGTCATCCCCAGCGTCGTCTATACGATGCCGGAAATTGCCGGCGTGGGTCTGACGGAAGAAGCCGCGAAGGAAGCCGGCCATACCGTCAAGACGGGGAAGTTCCCGATGATGGCCAACAGCCGCGCCAAGACCAATCGCGACACCGATGGGTTCGTGAAGGTGATCGCGGATGCGGAAACCGATCGCGTGCTGGGCGTGTGGATGATCGCATCGGTTGCCGGCACCATGATCGCGCAGGCAGCGCAGGCCATGGAATTCCGCGCCAGTAGCGAGGATATCGCCTATACCTGCCACGCCCATCCGACCCATTCGGAAGCGTTCAAGGAAGCGGCCATGGCCGTGCAGGGCAAGCCGATCCATATCTGACGAGGCAAGTGGGGGCGTGACATGAGGATGAAGGCCGCTTTCGCAATGCTGGCCTTCGGCCTGCTGATCGCCCCCGCTGCGGAGGCCCGGGATGCCGATATTGCCGGCGCCCGCGCGCAGCTCGACCGGATACTGGACCGCGATTATCCCGCGCTGGAAGCGCTGTATCGCGATATCCACCAGCACCCTGAACTGGGCATGCAGGAAAGCCGCACCGCCGGCTTGCTGGCGGGCAAGCTGCGCGATGCCGGCTTCGATGTGACGGAGCATGTGGGCGGCACCGGCATCGTCGGGCTGCTCCGCAACGGCGAAGGGCCGACCATCCTGGTGCGCGCGGAAATGGATGCGCTGCCGATGGAGGAAAAGACCGGACTGCCTTACGCAAGCCGGGCGCAGCAATTGCATGATGGCGAACAGAATTTCGTCGCGCATATGTGCGGGCACGATCTGCACATGGCATGGTGGGTGGGCGCGGCGCAGGCACTCGCGGCGATGAAAGATAAATGGCACGGCACGCTGATGTTCATCGGGCAACCGGCGGAGGAGCAACTTGCCGGCGCCCGCGCCATGCTCGACGATGGGCTGTTCGAAAGGTTCGGCAGGCCCGATTTTGCCTTCGCCGGCCATGTCAGCAACCAGCCCGCCGGTGTCATCTCGCTGCGTCCCGGCGCGGCCGGTGCGGCGTCCGACAGCTATGACATCGTTTTTCACGGGCGCGGCGGGCATGGGTCCATGCCCAGCGCGACGATCGACCCGATCGTGATGGGCGCCCGCTTCGTGAACGATGTGCAGACGGTCATCAGCCGGGAGAAGGACGCGGCGCAATTCGGCGTGCTGACGGTCGGGGCATTTCAGTCCGGCAGCGTGTCCAACATCATCCCGGACGAAGCACTGCTGAAGGTCAACACCCGCTCCTACTCGCCGGAGGTCAGGGAGCTTCTGAATAGCGGGATCGAACGCACGGCCCGCGCGGTCGCCGCGATGGCGCGGGCGGGAGAGCCGAGCGTGACGCGGCTGCGCGGCACGGCGGCGCTCATCAACGATGCCGGCATGGCACGGCAGGCGGAAGCCGTGCTCCGCCCCCTGTATGGCGACACGGTCGAATTCGTGCCGCCCGATGCGCCGCCCGTTTCCGCCAGCGAGGATTTTTCGGAGATCGTTTCCGCCGGCGTGCCATCGCTGTTCTTCGGCATCGGCGGCTATGCGCCGGAAGCGATTGCGCGGGCTAAGGCGGACGGCAAGCCCCTGCCCGTCAACCATTCGCCCGAATTCGCGCCCGCACCCGATCCAACCATTCACGCAGGCGTGAATGCCATCGTCATGTCCGTGATCGGGCAGGTTCGGCCGGATTGACCGGGCGCCGATCGCGGCCGGCTATCTCGACGCGATCCGAACCCGCAGGCCGGACACCGCCGCTGGATCAAAGCGAGCCGGCACGGTAAGCGGGGCCATGGCAAGACAACGCATCATGCAGCGGCTGGCACGCTGGCACATCTGGCTCGGCTGGCTGATCGGCGTGCCACTGCTGATGTGGACTGTGACCGGGCTGGTCATGACGCTCCGGCCGATCAGTGACGTGCGGGGCGAAGGGCTGATGGCAGCGCCCGCCGCGATAGACCCCGATGGGCTGATCTTCCCGCGCATCGGCGAACCCGTGCGTGAAGTGCGGCTGGTGCAGCAGGCCGATGGCCCCGCCTGGATCGTAACGGCTGCGACCGGGCAACGCTGGCGCTATTCCGCGGAATACGGCACCGCCACCCCGCCCGTGGTCGAGGAAGAGGCCCGCCGGATCGCGCAGGCCAGCTATGCCGGCGAGGCGCGGCTGGAAAATGTCCGCTATTTCCCGGCGGACGAGCCGCCGGCGGACCTGCGCGCCCATCTGGCCGCCTGGCAGGCGCACTATTCGGACGGCACGAACCTTTATATCGATAGCGCGACGGGCGAAATCCTGGCCGCGCGGACAGGCTGGTGGCGGCTGTATGACGTGATGTGGGGCCTGCATATCATGGACCTGCAAACGCGGGAGGATACCAGCCACCCCATCCTCATATTGTTTGCCGCCCTGGGAGTGATCGGCAGCGCGATCGGCTGCACCCTGCTGTTCCGCCGCCGCAAGGCCCGCGTGCGGGCATGATCGAAGCGCCCGCCCTTCCCGTCCTGCCACCCTTGCTGGACATGGCCGGAACGGCCGTGTTTGCCTTGTCCGGCGCCCTTGTCGCCGCACGATTGCGGCAGACACTGGTGACGATGGCCTTCTTCGCATTGCTGACAGGCGTGGGCGGCGGCACGCTGCGCGATCTGCTGATCGGCGCACCGCCCTTCTGGCTGCACAATCACTCCATCGCCGCCGTGGTTCTGGCGGCTGCCTTGCTGGCATGGTTCACCCCGCGCCGCTGGTGGGAAGGGCAGGTTCTGGAATGGATGGATGCCGCAGGTCTCGCCACTTTCGCGACGTTGGGCACGGCAAAGGCGCTGGCATTCGGCGTCGCGCCCTTGCCCGCCATGATCCTGGGCGTGGTGGCCGGCTGTGCGGGCGGCATCCTGCGCGACATTATCGCCGGACTGCCATCAATCCTGATGCGGCCGGAACTCTACGTCACCGCCGCCGCTCTTTCCGCAGCAGTGGCAGCACTGGGGCTATCGCTCAATTTTCCGCAGCTCATCGTCATGATCGTTGCTGCAAGCTGCGGTTTCGCGCTGCGGGGCGCGGCACTGGTCTGGCGGATCGAGCTGCCGGGCTATTCGCGGGACAGCTAGGCACGGCATACGGCCCGACCCATCGCTGGATCGGGCCGCTGCACGCGGCGCTCCGCAGGGGAATCAGAGGCCGCGAATACCGCTGTAGCTGAGCCGGTCGACACGGCCATATCGCACGTCGCACGTGAACTTGCCGCTGTCCCAACCGGCATAATCATTCTGCCAGCCACGATAATCGCCGCCCCAGCCCCGGCCATAGCGGGAATCGCCCCGGCGCCAGTCGCGACCCATCTGGTTGACCGCAATGCGGCCCTTGATCTTGTAGCCGTCACGTTTGCTGTCGACATTGCGGATATCGGTCACCTTGGCACGTCCGCCCCAGGAAGCACGGCCCGCATCCCGCTCCGCCGCATAGACGCATTGTTCAATCGCGCTGCGGGGATCGTCCCGATAATTGCCGCGATCCCAGCCCCGCCCGCGGTCACGGTCGCGGGTAGCGGCAGAGGCGACGGCTGCGATCCCGCCAATAATCAAAGCGCCGGCGATGATCTCGCCCGCGCTGATGCCACGGTCGCGGTCGTAATGGCGGTCGCGCGACTGGGCGTTGGCGGGTGCGGCGGCAGCCAATGCCATCGCCCCGGCCGCGACACTGCCCACCACTGCTCGATACATCGTTTTCATGGCCACCTCCTGCATCGTGGTGACACCACGCCACCTTCGATTGCCGGGTTAGGCCCTGCGGAGTGAGATCACGCTGAACTGGCAGGACAGCATGCGTTCACATTTTTCGCAATTTATATGAACGTCAATCCCGGGGCTGCAATTCGGTCCAGTATGCAAGGAAGCCCATCACATCCGCCGCTTCCTCGATCGCCTTGTCCGTCGGCTTGCCCGAACCATGCCCGGCGCGGGTTTCGATGCGGATCAATTGCGGTTTGGGGCCCAGCCCTGCGGCTTGCAGCGCAGCGGTATATTTGAAGCTGTGGCCCGGCACCACGCGGTCATCCGTATCCGCCGTTGTCACCAACAGGGCAGGATATTCCGTGCCCGGCCGGATGTTATGCAGCGGGGAATAGGAATGCAGCACGCGGAAATCCGCTTCCCGGCTGGGATATCCGTAATCATCCACCCAATAGCGCCCGGCCGTCCAGCGATCAAAACGCAGCATGTCCATCACGCCCACGGCGGCATTGCCGGCCGCGAACAGGTCCGGCCGCTGATTGGCAACGGCGCCCACCAGCAGGCCGCCATTCGATCCGCCCTGGATGGCCAGCCCATCCTGCGGGGTGATCCCTTCCGCCTTCAGAAACTCGCCAGCGGCGATGAAATCGTCGAACACGTTCTGCTTGTTGGCGAGACGCCCCGCATCGTGCCACGCCTTGCCATATTCCCCGCCGCCACGGATATTGGCGAGCGCATAGGCACCGCCGGCCTGCACCCAGGCCATGCGGCTGACCGAATAGGACGGCGTCAGCGAGATATCGAAACCGCCATAGGCATATAGCAGCGTCGGCACGGCATCGCCCGTGGCGGCGACATCCTTGCGCCGCATGATGAACATCGGCACCCGCGTGCCGTCCTTCGATGCGTAGAAGCGCTGCTCCACCACGAAATCGTCGGGATCGAAGGCGAGCTTCGGCTCTGCAAAGACGCTGCGGTCTCCGCTCGCCGTGTCGAGCCGATAGATCGTGCCCGGCCGGTTGAAGCTGGTGAAGCTGTAGAATGTTTCGGGGTCGCCCGGCTTGCCGGTGAAGCCGCCGACACTGCCGATCCCGGCCAGTTCGATGGGCGCGCCCTCGCCACCGTCACGGTCGAATGTCCGCACCAGCGAGCTGGCATCGCGAAGATACGAGACGATCAGCCGGTCCCCGACGAGCGCGGCGCCGTCAATCGGCTCCTCTCTTTCGGCCACCACGCTGGTCCATTCCGGCGCCCTGGCATCCAGATCGATGGAGACCACCCGATAACGCGGAGCGCCCTCATTGGTGACGAACCACACCTTGCCGCCTACGCCATCGATCGCCGACCAGGCATTGTCGAACCCATCCACCAGCGGGCGCACTGCCCACCCGTCCCGCCCCCGCGCGGCGAGGTCTACCACATGCACTTCGTAACGCGCATCCGTGCCCTTGGAACTGGTGATGATCGCCCAGCGCCCGTCGCTGGTGACGCCGGCAGTGTGGCCCACTTCGCGATCCTGCGGCGTCGCATAGACCAGTTCGTCATCCGCCTGCGGCGTGCCGAGACGGTGGAAATAGAGCGCCTGATCGTAATTCAGCGCCTGGAAATCCTGCCCCTCCTCCGGCTCCGGAAAACGGGAATAGAGGAAGCCTTCCTCTCCCACCCAGGCAAGCCCTGTGAACTTGGCCCAGCGGATATCGTCGCCGATCTGTTCGCCGGTCGTGACATCGAGAACCCGCAGGATGCGCCAGTCCGTGCCGCCATCCTGCACGCTGTACAGCAACTTGCTGCCATCGGGCGAAGGCACCCAGTCGGCCAGGGCCGTTGCTCCATCATTCGCCCATTGGTTGGGGTCGAGCAGCAGGCGCGGTTCGGAGTCCAGACTGTCCCGGACATAGAGCGGGGACTGGTTCTGAAGCCCGCTATTGCCATTGTAGAAATAGCGCGTGCCCCGCTTTACGGGCGTCGAGAACCGCTCAAAATCATAAAGCTCCGCCACATGCTGACGGAACCACTCGCGCGCCGGCAGCTGTTCGAGATAAGCGTCCGTGACCGCATTCTCGGCTTGGACCCACGCCGCAACATCCGGATTGTTGCGGACATCGTCCTCCAGCCAGCGATAGGGATCGGCGACCTGCTCGCCGAACAGGGTTTCTACCACATCGTCGCGGCGCGTTTCGGGATAGTGCGGTGCAGTCATATCCTGACCCATGGCAGGAATGGCGGCAGCGATGGAAGCAAGAAATGCAGCGGCAGGCAGGCGCATGGACACTCCGGAAACGCAAAAGGCGGTTGCGACTGTAACAATCGCAACCGCTCTTGCAATGGTCTGACGACCGAACCGGAAAAAGGATCAGGCCTCTTCCAGCTCGTCCTCGTTCTGCACCGGGCCGCTATCCTTGCCCTTGGCTTCCACATCGCGGTCGACCAGTTCGATGATCGCGATGGGGGCAGCGTCGGAAGCGCGATAGCCGGCCTTGATGATACGGCTGTAACCGCCTTCGCGATCGGCGTAACGTTCGGCCAGAACCTCGAACAGCTTCTTTTCCTGCGTCGCATCCATCAGGCGGCTATGCGCCAGACGACGGTTGGAAAGGCCGCCACGCTTCGCCAGCGTGATCAGCTTTTCGACGTACGGACGCAGCTCCTTGGCCTTCGCCGTGGTGGTCTGGATCTGCTCGTGCTTGATGAGCGCAGCGGCCAGGTTGCGCAGCAGGGCTGTGCGGTGGCCGGACTTGCGCTGCAACTTGCGGCCGGAAATGCCGTGACGCATGATATTCTACTCCGTTCGTAAAGGGCCCGTGTGAGGTAGCCCGGTCCCGGCGGCAGTCAGGGTCGCCACCATCACCCGCAGGTGGAACCCCGGCGCCGCCGGGGCTCCTGCCAGATCAGCCGAGCAGTTCCTGCTCCAGCTTCTTGGCCATTTCCTCGATATTCTCGGGCGGCCAGCCCGGGATATCCATGCCGAGACGAAGACCCATGCTGGACAGGACTTCCTTGATCTCGTTGAGCGACTTGCGGCCGAAATTCGGCGTGCGCAGCATCTCGGCTTCGGTCTTCTGGACCAGATCGCCGATATAGATGATGTTGTCGTTCTTGAGGCAGTTGGCCGAGCGCACCGACAGTTCCAGCTCGTCCACCTTCTTGAGGAGGTAACGGTTGAGCTGGTTGGCATCGCTTTCTTCCGGCTGAGCGGCGACGCCGATCATCGGGCTGGAAGGCTGCGGAATGCCATCTTCGAAATGCACGAACAGGGTCAGCTGATCCTGGAGAATGCGCGCGGCATAAGCGATCGCATCTTCCGGCTTCACGGTGCCATCGGTTTCGACGGTCAGGGACAGCTTATCATAATCGAGTTCCTGCCCCACGCGGGCATTCTCGACCTTGTAGCTGACCTGACGGATCGGCGAATACAGCGAATCGACCGGGATCAACCCGATCGGCGCATCGATCGGACGGTTCTGCACGGCCGGCACATAGCCCTTGCCGGTGTCAGCCGTCAGTTCCATGTTCAGCGTCGCGCCTTCGTCGAGATGACAGATCACGAGATCCTTGTTCATCACCTCGATATCGCCGCTGACGGCAATGTCACCGGCGGTCACTTCCGCAGGACCGGTCACGGAAAGCTGGAGCCGCTTCGGGCCTTCGCCTTCCATCTTCAGCGCGATCTGCTTCACGTTCAGCACGATGTCGGTCACATCCTCGCGCACGCCGGCGAGCGACGAGAACTCGTGCAGGACATTCTCGATCTTGATCGAGGTGATGGCGGCACCCTGAAGGCTGGACAGCAGCACCCGGCGCAGCGCATTGCCGAGCGTCAGGCCGAACCCGCGCTCCAGCGGTTCGGCAACGAAGGTGGCCTTGCGGCGCTTGTCGCCGGCTTCCTTGACCTCGAGGCTGTTGGGTTTCTTGAGCTCCTGCCAGTTCTTCATATTGACGGACATGGACTTCCCCTAAAGGTGTTCTACTGGCGGCAACGGCCGCGGAGCGTTTCCCACGCCGCGGCCGATGCGAAATTGCGGTGCGGCTGCGCCGCGGCAGTTCGATCAGACGCGACGGCGCTTGGACGGCCTCACGCCATTGTGGGGAATCGGGGTCACGTCGCGAATGCTGGTGATGGTAAAGCCCACCGCCTGCAACGCGCGCAGCGCGCTTTCGCGGCCCGAACCCGGACCCTTGATTTCCACTTCCAGCGTGCGGACGCCGTGTTCCGCAGCCTTCTTGCCGGCGTCGTCGGCCGCGACCTGGGCGGCATAGGGCGTCGACTTGCGGCTGCCCTTGAAACCCATCATGCCGGCGCTGGACCAGCTGATCGCATTGCCCTGCGCGTCGGTGATGGTGATCATCGTGTTGTTGAAGCTCGCATTGACGTGCGCGACGCCACTGGAGATGTTCTTGCGTTCCCGCCTACGGATGCGCTGGGGTTCGCGTGCCATGGTTCTTATCCTGTCCTAGAAACTGAAAGAGCAAGCTGCCGGTGACGGCGCTTACTTCTTCTTGCCAGCGATCGGCTTAGCCTTGCCCTTGCGGGTGCGCGCATTGGTGTGCGTACGCTGGCCACGAACGGGCAGACCCTTGCGGTGACGAAGGCCGCGATAGCAGGCCAGATCCATCAACCGCTTGATGTTCATCGCCGTGTCACGACGAAGATCGCCTTCCACGGTGTGATCGGCGTCGATCGTCTCGCGGATCTGCAGGACTTCGGCATCGGACAGGTCCTGCACGCGGCGGGTGTGGTCAATGCCGAGCTTGTCGGCAATTTCCTTCGCCTTTGCAGGGCCGATACCATGGATATAGGTCAGCGCGATGATAACGCGCTTGTTGGTGGGGATATTTACCCCGGCAATACGAGCCACTTAATTCTCCATGCTCCACAGGGAAAAGCAGGCCGGCGGCCCACCCCCTATCTCATCGCGTGTTATCCGACTGACCGAAGTGCTGCATGCAGCAGGGAAAGCGGACGGCGATCACGCGATCACCTTCCATAAACCCAACCTCGATTAGACGAATGGACTGCGCGCTTAGGGCGATTCGCCCTTTGCGTCAACCGCCTATAGCGAGCCAGCGGTCGAACCGCTGCTCGCCACGACGATACGCTGCTTCCTATAACGCACCGGAACCGCCGCGTCAAAACCCGCCGTGCGAACGGTCAACGCATCGTAACCCGGCACGCCGCTTCCAGCTCAGCTGCCGCCCAGGATACGCTCGATGGCGTTGGTAACCTCATGGATCGGCGCCATGCCGTCAACCCGCCTCACGATCCCCCGCTCCTCATAGATGGGAAGGATCGGTGCCGTCTTGGCCCGGTATTCCTGCATGCGGGTGCGAACGGTTTCTTCGTTATCGTCCTTGCGGCGTTTGAACTCGGCCCCGCCGCAGCGGTCGCACACGCCCGCCACGGCCGGCTGCTTGAACGTGTCGTGATAGCCTTCGCCGCAATTGGCGCAGGTGTACCGGCCGCAGACGCGCTCCACCAACGCGTCCTCATCGACATGCAGCTCGATGACATGGTCGAGCTTGCGGCCATGTTTGTCCAGAATACCGTCGAGTTGGACTGCCTGCTCCGCCGTGCGGGGATAGCCGTCGAAAATCGCGCCCACATCAGGCCCCATCGCATCCAGCTCGGCATCGATCAGCGCGGACACAATCTCGTCAGAGACCAGTTCGCCCCGCTCCATCACCGCCTTGGCCTGAAGCCCGACCGGCGTTTCCGCCTTCACGGCTGCGCGCAGCATATCGCCGGTCGAAAGCTGCCGCATACCGTGATGCTGCACCAGCAAAGAAGCCTGCGTACCCTTCCCCGCACCGGGAGGCCCCAGCAGAATGATATTCATTTGTCGCTCCCCCTGAACGGCGCGCGTGCTAGCGCATCCGCCCTTTCAGCTTCGCCTTCTTGATCAGGTCGCCATATTGATGGGCCAGCAGATGCGACTGGATCTGCGTGATCGTGTCAACGGTGACGTTCACCACGATCAACAGGCTGGTACCACCCAGCAGCAGCGGCAGGCCGCTCTGCGCGATCATATATTCCGGCAGCACACATACCAGCGTGAGGTAGATCGCCCCGATGACGGTAATGCGCGTCAGCACATAATCGAGATACTCGGCCGTCCGCTTGCCCGGGCGGATACCCGGAATGAACCCGCCATTCTTCTTCAGATTCTCCGCCGTCTCCTCGGGATTGAAGACCACGGCGGTGTAGAAGAAGCAGAAGAACAGGATGCCCGCGGCATACAGCGCCATATAGAGCGGCTGCCCATGCTGCAGATACTGGTTCAGGGTCTGGATCACGCCATAGAACGTGCTGTCCGTCGCCACCGCATTGCCCGCGAACTGGCTGATAGTCAGGGGCAGCAGCAGCAATGAGCTGGCAAAAATCGGGGGGATCACGCCCGCCGTGTTCAGCTTCAGAGGAAGATGGCTGCGATCCGCCTGCATCATTCCGCGCGCACTTGCCCGCTTGGGATATTGCACCAGCAAGCGGCGCTGCGCACGCTCCATGAAACAGATCAGCAGGATCAGGCCCACCACCATCACGATCAGCCCCACGATAACCGCGGGGTTGATGGAGCCGGTACGCCCACCTTCGAACAGGTTGGAGATAAAGGTCGGGAACTGCGCAACAATGCCGGCCATGATGATCAGCGACACGCCGTTGCCAATGCCGCGGCTGGTGATCTGTTCACCCAGCCACAGCAGGAACATGGTCCCGCCGACCAGGTTGATGACCGCCACCACCCGGAACATGATGCCCGGGTCGACCACGGCCTGAAGTCCGCTCGACGCGCCATAGGCCTCAAGGCCAGTAGCAAGGAACCAGCCCTGAATGGCGCACAGGAACACCGCGCCGTAGCGCGTATATTGATTGAGCTTCTTGCGCCCAGCCTCGCCTTCCTTCTTCAGCGCCATCAGCGCGGGATGAAGCGAAGCTGCCAGTTGGACGACGATCGAAGCCGTAATGTAAGGCATGACGCCGAGCGCGATGAGACTCATGCGCTCCAGGCTGCCGCCCGAAAAGGTGTTGAACAAGTCGAGGATGCCGCCGCGCGTTTGATCGTAGAGCGATTCCAGGATCAGCGGGTTCACCCCAGGCAGCGGTACGAAGCTGAGAAACCGGAAAACGATCAGCGCACCGACCGTGAACCAGATCCGCTGCCGCAGTTCCGTCGCTTTGGAGAAATTGGCGAGACTGAGATTGCTCGCGATATTATCGGCGCGTGATGCCATGGATCTAGTTAAGCCTTGCCTGGCCCGGCGGTGTGCCCGGCCCCCCTCTTCAGGTCAGCCCATATAGGGCGCGGGCAGGGATGCAAGAACCCCTGCCCGCGAAAACCTGACGATTATTCGGCGTTATCCGCCTTCTTCGGCGCCGTGACGGTCACGGAACCACCGGCTTTCTCAACCGCTTCGACAGCGCCCTTCGACGCACCGGCAACGTTGAACTGCAGCTTGGCCGTCAGTTCGCCCTTGCCGAGCAGGCGCACACCGTTCTTGCCGCCGCGCGCAACGCCGGCCGCCTTCAGTGCGGCATGGTCGATCGCGGAACCGGCATCCAGCTTGCCGTCATCGACCAGCTTCTGCACGGTGCCGATGTTCACTTCGGCATAATCCTTGCCGAACGGATTGTTAAAGCCGCGCTTCGGCAGGCGCATGTGGAGCGGCATCTGGCCGCCCTCGAAGCCCTTGACGGCAACGCCCGAGCGGGACTTTTGACCCTTCTGGCCGCGACCAGCAGTCTTGCCCTTGCCCGAACCGATACCACGGCCCACACGCATCCGGCCCTTGCGGGCGCCGGGATTGTCGCGGATTTCATTCAGTTTCATGATCTGCACTCGCTTTCGCTGATCTCGCGCTGAAATATCGTCCCCAGAACCGGGGACGCGGTGCCATAGACGCAAAGCCCATGACAGGAAACCCCGGCCGTGGCCGGGGCTTCGCGTCTTATTCGACCACTTCCACCATATGCGGAAGCTTGGCGATTGCGCCGCGAACTTCGGGCGTATCGTCCAGTTCCACCACACGGTGCATCTTGCCGAGACCCAGACCGATCAGGATCTTTTCCTGACGAGCGGGGCGACGGATCGGCGAGCCGATCTGCTTCAGTTTGATCTTGGCCATGTCAGTTTACTCCGCGATCGCATCCGCGGCGGCCTGGGCCTCCGCTTCATTGGCGCCGCCGCGACCCAGCAGGTCAGCGACCTTCTTGCCGCGACGCTGCGCCACCGACTTCGGCGAAGACTGGCTGGTCAGCGCGTCGAAAGTGGCCCGGATCATGTTGTAGGGATTGGACGTGCCGATCGACTTGGTGACGACGTCCGCCACACCCAGACTTTCAAACACGGCGCGCATCGGGCCGCCAGCGATGATGCCGGTGCCGGCCGGGGCCGAACGGACATTCACCTTGCCAGCGCCGAAATGGCCCTTGCCGTCATGGTGAAGCGTGCGGCCTTCCTTCAGAGGAACGCGCACCATCTTCTTCTTGGCAGCAGCCGTCGCCTTGGTGATAGCTTCCGGCACTTCGCGCGCCTTGCCATGGCCAAAGCCGACCCGGCCCTTGCCATCGCCCACCACGACCAGTGCTGCGAAACCGAAGCGCTTGCCGCCCTTCACCGTCTTCGACACGCGGTTGATGTGGACGAGCTTCTCGATCAGCTCGTCGCCTTCTTCCTCGCGGCGATCGTCGCGCCGGCCACGGCCACGACCACGGCCGCCATCACGATCGCGGCCGCCGTCCCGGCCGCCGCGCCCGCCGCGGCCACCGCGCGCTTCGCGGGGCTGGGACGGATCGCCGCCGGCTGCGGACTGATTGTCACCCGCTTCCGAAGGAGCAGTGGTCGGCTTCGGCGTGGCGCCGCCATTGTCCACCACGGGGGTTTCCTGGTTGTTGTTCTCGTCAGCCATCATCAGAACTCCAGCCCGCCTTCACGCGCGGCATCGGCCAGCGCCTTGACGCGACCATGGAACAGGTATCCGCCGCGGTCGAACACGACAGTCGTCACACCGGCCTTCTGCGCAGCAGCGGCAATATCCTTGCCCACCTGCACGGCGGCATCGACATTGGCGCCTGACGCCTTCACGCCCAGCGTGGAGGCTGCCGCCACAGTACGGCCCGCAGCATCATCGATGATCTGCGCATAGATGTGCCGTCCGGTGCGGTGCACGGACAGGCGAGCACGGCCACCGCCGCGCTTGCGGAGGGCGGTGCGGACACGGCGCCGGCGACGCTCGAAAAGAGAAAGCTTGGCCATCTTACTTCTTCTTCCCTTCCTTGCGGAAGACAAACTCGTCGCGGTACTTGATGCCCTTGCCCTTGTAGGGCTCGGGCTTCCGCCAGCGACGAACTTCGGCAGCGAACTGGCCCACGGCCTGCTTGTCCGAGCCGCTGATCTCGACCGTGGTCTGATCGGGCGTCTTCACATCCAGGCCCGCCGGCACGTCGAGATCGACGTCGTGGCTGTAACCCAGCTGAAGCTTCAGCTTGTTGCCCTGGGCCTGGGCGCGATAACCGACACCGGTGATCTGCAGCGTCTTGGAAAATCCTTCCGTGACGCCTTCCATCAGGTTGGACACCAGCGTGCGCTGCATGCCCCAGAACGCGCGGGCGCGGCGCGTGTCGTTCGCCGGGGTGACGGAAATGGACCCGTCTTCCAGCTTGTAGACGACGTCATCCGCCAGACCCATGGAAAGGGTGCCCTTCGGACCCTTCACGCTGAGCGTGCCGTTCTCGATATTGGCAGTCACCCCGCCAGGGATCACTACCGGCTTCTTGCCGATGCGGCTCATCAGAACACCTCCGCCAGCACTTCGCCGCCGACATTCTGGGAACGCGCTTCGTTGTCCGACAGCACGCCCCGGGGAGTCGAGACGATCGTGATGCCCAGACCGTTGCGCACGGTCGGCAGTTCCTTGCTGCCGGAATACACGCGGCGGCCCGGCTTGGAGACGCGAGCGACATACTTGATCGCCGGCTCGCCTTCGAAATACTTCAGCTCAATCCGCAGCGCCTTGTGAGCGCCGGTGCTGTCTTCGCTATAGCCACGGATGTAGCCTTCGCGCTGCAACACTTCGAGCACGTTCACACGCAGCTTGGACATCGGCGACAGGACGGAATCCTTCTTCGCCTGCTGCCCGTTGCGGATGCGGGTGAGCATATCACCCAGGGGATCGGTCAATGCCATCTATCGGCTCCTCACCAGCTCGACTTGGTCACGCCCGGGATCAGGCCCTTGTTGGCCAGGTCCCGCAGTTCGATGCGGCAAAGCCCGAACTTGCGATAATAGCCGCGCGGGCGGCCGGTGGTGTTGCAGCGGTTGCGCACGCGGGTAGGGTTCGCGTTGCGCGGAAGTTCTGCCATCTTCAGCCGTGCGATCAGACGCTCGGATTCATCCAGCGACGTGTCATCCGCGATCGCCTTCAGCCGTTCGTACTTCGCGGCATACTGCTTGACGAGCTTCTTGCGACGCTCGTTCTTGTTGATGGAACTCAGTTTCGCCATGGACTTAAGCTCTCCTGAAGCGGCTTATGCCGCTTCCTTCTCTTCGGCCTGCTCGGCCGGGAACGGGAAACCGAACAGGCGCAGCAATTCGCGCGCTTCGTCGTCGGTCTTTGCGGTGGTGGTGACGATGATGTCCATGCCACGCACCTTTTCGATCTGGTCATAGCTGATCTCGGGGAACACCAGCTGTTCCTTGAGACCCATCGCATAATTGCCGTTGCCATCGAACGACTTCGGGTTGAGCCCACGGAAGTCGCGGATGCGCGGCATTGCGATGGTGATCAGGCGATCGAGAAACTCGTACATGCGTTCACGGCGCAAGGTCACCTTGCAACCGATCGGCATGCCTTCACGCAGCTTGAACTGCGCGATCGACTTCTTCGCCTTCGTGATGACCGGCTTCTGACCTGCGATCAGCTGCATTTCCTCAGCCGCGGTCTGCACCTTCTTCTTGTCCTGGCTCGCCTCGCCCACGCCCATATTGAGCGTGATCTTCTCGAGCCGGGGGATTTCCAGCGCGTTCTTGTAGCCGAACTTCTCCGTCATCGCCTTGGCGATCACTTCGTCATACGTCTTGCGCAGACGCGGCGTGTATTTGTCAGCCATCGATCTTTTCCCCGGACTTGACGGCCACGCGCACCTTCTTGCCATCACGCTCTTCAAAGCGGACGCGGGTGGGCTTGCCATCCTTGGGATCGGCGAGAGCAACCTTGCTGATCGCCATCGGCGCGGGCGCGCGGTCAATGCCGCCCTGCGGGTTCGCCTGGCTCGGCTTGCGGTGACGGGCAGCGACATTCACGCCGTCCACCACCACCTTGCCATCAGCCGGCAGCACGCGGGTGACAGTGCCGGTACGGCCCTTGTCCTTGCCCGAGAGCACGACGACATTGTCGCCCTTCTTGATCTTCGCGGCGCCCATTACAACACCTCCGGAGCGAGCGAGATGATCTTCATGAAGCCCTTGGAGCGCAGTTCGCGCACCACGGGGCCGAAGATACGGGTGCCGATCGGCTCCTCGCTCTTGTTCACCAGCACAGCAGCGTTGCTGTCGAAGCGGATCACGCTGCCATCCGGGCGGCGAACGTCCTTCTTCGTGCGCACGATCACTGCACGGTGCACATCGCCCTTCTTCACGCGGGCGCGGGGCTGGGCTTCCTTCACGGAAACCACGATCACATCACCGACCGACGCGGTACGACGCTTCGACCCGCCCAGCACCTTGATGCACTGGACGCGCTTGGCGCCGCTATTGTCCGCGACGTCGAGATTGGACTGCATCTGGATCATAGATCCGGTTCCTTCTCAGTGGCTTGCCGGAACAAGTCCGGCAGTTCCAAAATAAGCTCCCCGCCGAGGCGGGACTCTATCAGTTGCTTGCCGCCTCTACGTCGAGGTTCGCGTCGAGCGCCTGGCCCTTGCCAGCCTGAACCCGGTCGAGAACCTTCCACGTCTTCGTCTTGGAGATCGGACGGGTCTCCTCGATGCGGACGGTGTCCCCGGGCCTATACTCGTTCGCCTCGTCATGTGCGTGATATTTTTTCGAACGACGGATGATCTTCCCGTACAGCGGGTGCCTCACCTTCCGTTCGACCTTCACGGTGACGGTCTTGTCGGTCTTGTCGGAGACGACGGTCCCGATGAGAATGCGCTTCGGCATCGTGTCCTCCTTAAGCCTTCGCGGCCGAACGCGCAGAATTGTTCTGGCGTTCAGACTGCAGCGTCTTGATGCGGGCGATCTCGCGGCGGACTTCCTTGATCCGTGCGGGACGCTCCAGCTGGTTGGTGGCGGCCTGAAAGCGCAGATTGAACTGCTCGCGCTTCAGCTCGGTCAGCTGAGTGGTCAGCTGATCGTCCGTCTTGGCGCGCAGGTCCTCGGCATTACCGGTCTTGGCCATCATTCGCCTCCCAGGTGAGAGGTGTCACCCAGGCGGGCAACGACCTTGGTCTTGATGGGCAGCTTCATGGCGGCGCGGCTGAAAGCCTCGGCAGCCAGCGGGCCCGGAACGCCGTCCAGTTCGAACAGGATGCGGCCCGGCTTTACGCGGGCAGCCCAATATTCCACGGCGCCCTTGCCCTTGCCCTGACGGACTTCGGCAGGCTTCTTGGAAACCGGCACGTCCGGGAAGACGCGGATCCACAGGCGCCCCTGGCGCTTGATGTGGCGCGTGATCGCACGACGAGCAGCCTCGATCTGGCGAGCGGTGATCCGTTCCGGCTCCATAGCCTTCAGGCCATAGGACCCGAAATTCAGCGCGGTGCCACCCTTGGCATCGCCCTTGATCCGGCCCTTGAACGCCTTGCGGAACTTCATTTTCTTCGGTTGCAGCATTGCTCTTACTCAGCTCCGCGAGTTCAGCGTGCCGGACGGACGCCGGAGGTTTGAGCCTCCATCATCAGCCGGTCCTGCGCCATCGGATCATGAGCGAAGATCTCGCCCTTGAAGATCCAGCACTTGATGCCGATGATGCCATAGGCGGTCAGCGCCTCGGCTTCGGCATAATCGACATTGGCACGCAGCGTGTGCAGCGGCACACGGCCTTCGCGATACCATTCCACGCGGGCAATCTCGGCACCGCCAAGACGGCCGCCGCACACGATCTTGATGCCTTCGGCGCCAAGACGGAGGGCGGACTGCACCGCGCGCTTCATCGCACGGCGGAACGCCACGCGGCGAACCAGCTGATCGGCGACACCCTGGGCGACGAGCTTGGCATCGATTTCCGGCTTGCGGATCTCGACGATGTTCAGCTTCACCTCGCTGTCGGTCATCTTGGCGAGCTTGGCGCGCAGCTTCTCGATATCCGCACCCTTCTTGCCGATGATGACGCCGGGACGCGCAGCATAGATCGAGATGCGGCACAGCTTGGCCGGACGTTCGATCACCACCTTCGAGATCGCTGCCTGCGGCAGGTTCGCGACGATGTACTTGCGCAGCTCGATGTCTTCCTTGAGCAGCTGAGCGTAGTTGCGCCCTTCGGCGTACCACCGGCTGTCCCAGGTGCGGTTGATCTGGAGACGCAGACCGATCGGGTTGGATTTATGACCCATGATCAGGCCTCCTCTTGCTCGCGGACCACAATGCGCAGCCGGCTGAACGGCTTGAGGATGCGCGTGGACTTGCCACGGCCCCGCACGTGGAAACGCTTCATGGTGACGGACTTGCCGACGCTGGCTTCCGCCACGACGAGCGCGTCCACATCCAGATCGTGGTTGTTCTCCGCATTGGCGATCGCGCTGGCGAGCACCTTGCGGGCGTCGACGGCCATGGCCTTCTTGGAGAAGGCGAGGAGGTTCATCGCTTCCTCAGCCTTCTTGCCGCGGATGAGGCCGGCTACGAGGTTCAGCTTCTGCGCCGAGCCACGAATGGTCGTGCCTACGGCCAGCGCCTCGTTATCACCGACGCGGCGGGGAGCTTTCTGCTTGCCCATTAGCGCTTGCCCTTCTTGTCGGCGGCGTGGCCCGGGAAGTTGCGCGTGGGCGCAAATTCGCCAAGCTTGTGGCCGACCATGTCCTCGTTCACGGACACGGGAATGAACTTCTGGCCATTGTAGACGTTGAACGTCAGGCCGACGAATTGGGGCAGGATCGTGCTGCGACGCGACCAGGTCTTGATCGGGGCGCGGGCACTGCCTTCCTGCGCATCTTCTGCCTTCTTCAGCAGATGCAGGTCGACGAACGGACCTTTCCAGACGGAACGAGCCATGACCGATTACCTCTTCTTCTTGGCGTGGCGCGAACGGATAATCATCTTGTCCGTCTGCTTGTTGTGGCGGGTACGCGCACCCTTCGTGGGCTTGCCCCACGGCGTAACCGGATGACGGCCGCCCGAGGTCCGGCCTTCACCACCACCATGCGGGTGATCGACCGGGTTCTTCGCCACACCACGCGTCAGCGGCTTCACACCCATCCAGCGGCGACGACCGGCCTTGGCCAGCGTCTGGTTGGAGTTGTCCGGGTTTGACACGGCACCGACGGTGCCCATGCAATCCGAACGCAGGTAGCGCTGTTCGCCAGAGTTCAGCCGAACGATGACCAGACCGCGGTCGCGGCCGACCAATTGCACATAGGCACCGGCGGAGCGAGCGATCTGACCGCCCTTGCCCGGCTTCATCTCCACATTGTGACAGATGGTGCCAACCGGCATCTGGCCGAGAAGCATGGCGTTGCCGGGCTTCGTGTCGGTACGCTCGCCAGCCACAACCTGGTCGCCCACAGCAAGGCGCTGCGGAGCGAGGATATAGGCCTGCTCGCCGTCCTCATACTTGATGAGAGCGATGAACGCGGTGCGGTTCGGATCGTATTCGATCCGTTCGACCGTGGCCGGAACATCCCACTTGCGACGCTTGAAGTCGATATAGCGGTACTTCTGCTTGTGGCCGCCGCCCATGCCGCGCGAAGTGACATGGCCCTTGTTGTTGCGCCCACCCGTCTTGCGCTTGCCTTCGGTCAGCGCCTTGACGGGGCCACCCTTGTACAAGCCGGACTTGTCGACGAGGACGAGACCACGCCGCGCGGGGCTGGTCGGGTTATAATGCTTGAGTGCCATCGCTCGCCTCAGATCCCGCTGGTGATGTCGATCGAGTCCTGGCCCTCGGCCAGCGTCACGATCGCCTTCTTCACGTCGGAGCGCGTGTAGGGCCTGCCCTTCCAGCGCTTGCTCTTGCCCTTCTGGACAATGATGTTCACGCCCGCGACCTTGCGGTCGTAGATCGCTTCCACCGCTTCCTTGACCTGCGGCTTGGTGGCGGTGGTCGCCACCTTGAAGACAACGGCATTATGCTCGGAGAGCAGCGTCGCCTTTTCCGTGATGTGCGGAGCGAGGATCACGTCATAGTGACGCGCATCGATTTCCTGCTTCTTAGCCATTGAAGCGCGCCTCCAGCTTTTCGACAGCAGCCTTGGTCAGCACCAGCGTGTCATGCTTCAGGATGTCATAGACATTGGCACCGACCGCCGGGAGCACGTTGACGCCCGGCAGGTTACCAGTGGCCTTGCGGAAGCCCTCGTTGACGGTTTCGCCGTCGATCACGAGCACCTTACCGTTCCAGCCATTCTTGCCGAAGGTTTCGGCAACGGCCTTGGTCTTGGCATCAGCCAGATCGAGGCTGTCGACGATCACCAGACCGTCCTTCGCCTTGCTGGACAGGGCCATCTTCAGGCCGAGTGCGCGAACCTTCTTGTTCAGCGAAACGTCGAAGTCACGCTTGCGGGCACCGTGCGCCTTACCGCCACCGATGAACACAGGCGCCGCACGATCGCCGTGGCGAGCCGTGCCGCCGCCCTTCTGGCGACCGAACTTCTTGCCCGTGCGAGCGACATCCGAACGCTCACGGGTCGGACGAGCCGTGCCGCGACGATTCTCAAGCTGCCAAGTCACGACGCGGTGCAGGATGTCGGCACGCGGCTCGACACCGAACACGGCATCATTCAGCTCGATATCACCGGCGGCGTTGCCGTCGATCTTCTGGACCTTCACCTTCACGGATCAGCCCTCCTTGCCTTCGCCGGCAGGCGCATCGCCATCGGCCTGGTTGTTCTGTTCGGCAGCCTGTTCCGCGTCGGTAGCGGCGCCAGCCTGCTGCTCGGCGAGCAGCGCAGCTTCTTCAGCAGCGGTCGGACCGGTGTCGACTTCATGCACCGCATCGCTTTCGACCATGCCGGCCGGAGCTTCCTGATGCTCAGCAGCGACAGAGTTCTTCTTTTCGAGGACCGCACCCGGGAAAGGCAGGCCTTCCGGCTGCGACAGCTTCACGGCATCGCGAACGACCAGCCAGGCATTCTTGGCGCCCGGCACAGAACCTTTCACAAAGATCAAGCCGCGATCCGCATCAGTGCGCACGACCTCCAGGTTCTGCTGGGTCCGCTGGCGATCGCCCATGTGGCCGGCCATCTTCTTGTTCTTGAAGACCTTGCCCGGATCCTGGCGATTACCGGTCGAACCATGCGAACGGTGGCTGATGGACACGCCGTGGCTAGCCCGCAGACCGCCGAAGCCCCAGCGCTTCATCGCACCGGCAAAACCCTTACCCTGCGTGTGGCCGGTGATGTCGACCGTCTGGCCGGCAATGAAATGCTCGGCAGAGATCGTCGCACCGACCGGCAGGAGGCCATCTTCGCTTTCGAGGCGAAATTCGGCCACGCGCTGCTTCAGCTCGACTTCCGCCTTGGCGAAATGTTCACGCTGCGGCTTGGCGACATTCTTCTGCTTGGCGAGGCCCGAACCGACCTGCAGCGCGATATAACCATCGCGATCCGCGGTGCGGTGAGACACAACCTGGCAATTCTCAAGCGCCAGAACGGTGACCGGCACGTGGCGGCCATCCTCCTGGAACAAGCGGGTCATCCCGATTTTTCTAGCGATCACGCCAGTGCGCATGATCCGAACTCCTTGCACAGAGGCCTGCCGGACCATCCGACAGGCTTGTCAGCCCGATTATCATGCGTCGCCCCGTCCGGGCTGAATGCCCCCACCGAAGCGAGGGCGAGACGGGGGACGCAGCCCGGCGGAAAGCCGGCGGTATCCCTGCTCGTTGATCCGGGCCTTAACCCGGATCCCGGACCATGGCAGGCGGTCCGATCATTGAAGCCCCGAGCAAGCCCGGAGCTCCGATAAATTGGCTAGGCCAACTTGATTTCGACGTTCACGCCAGCTGCCAGATCGAGCTTCATCAGAGCGTCGACGGTTGCGGCGTTGGGCTGCACGATGTCGAGCAGCCGCTTGTAAGTGCGCACCTCGAACTGCTCCCGCGACTTCTTGTCGATGTGCGGGCCGCGGTTCACGGTGAACTTCTCAATGCGCGTCGGGAGAGGAATGGGACCACGAATGAGCGCGCCTGTGCGGCGGGCGGTGTCCGCGATCTCGCCAGTCGCCTGGTCGAGCACGCGGTGATCGAAGGCCTTAAGGCGAATACGGATATTCTGAGCTTCCATGTCCTACTACCGATGCGAAAGAGCCAAGGAGGCCGAGCCTCCCAAAAAACAAGAGACCGCCCCGCCTCACCGTGCTTCACCAGAAGCTTCGGGAAGGGGCGGCCCCCTTTGAATTCCGCCCGGCCGGGCCCGAAGTGAATCGGGTGATCCGGCCGGTGACGGGCCTATATTACTTCGTGATCTTGCTGACAACCCCCGAACCAACGGTACGGCCGCCTTCACGGATGGCGAAGCGCAGGCCTTCATCCATCGCGATCGGGGCAATCAGCTTCACGCCGATCGTCACGTTGTCGCCCGGCATGACCATCTCGGTGCCCTCGGGGAGGATCACTTCGCCGGTCACGTCGGTGGTGCGGAAGTAGAACTGCGGGCGGTAGTTGGCGAAGAACGGCGTGTGACGGCCACCTTCATCCTTCGACAGCACGTAGACCTCAGCCGAGAACTCGGTGTGCGGGGTGACGGAGCCGGGCTTGCACAGCACCTGACCACGCTCAACCGCTTCACGGCCGACGCCGCGGATCAGCGCGCCGATGTTATCGCCAGCTTCACCCTGATCGAGCAGCTTGCGGAACATTTCAACGCCGGTGACGGTCGTCTTCTGCGTGTCCTTGATGCCGACGATCTCGACTTCTTCACCCACCTTGATGATGCCGGTCTCCACACGGCCGGTCACCACAGTGCCGCGGCCGGAGATGGAGAACACGTCTTCCACCGGCATCAGGAACGGCTTGTCAACCGGACGCTCCGGCTGCGGGATGTAGTTGTCGACCGCTTCCATCAGAGCCTTGATGGAGCTCTCGCCGATTTCCGGATCGCGACCTTCGAGAGCGGCCAGAGCCGAACCCTTCACGATCGGAATATTGTCGCCGTCGAAATCGTAGCTGGACAGCAGCTCGCGAACTTCCAGTTCGACCAGCTCGAGGATTTCCTCGTCGTCGACCTGATCTACCTTGTTCAGGTACACAACCAGAGCCGGCACGCCGACCTGGCGAGCGAGCAGGATGTGCTCACGGGTCTGCGGCATCGGGCCGTCAGCAGCGTTCACCACCAAGATCGCGCCGTCCATCTGGGCGGCACCGGTGATCATGTTCTTCACGTAGTCGGCGTGACCCGGGCAATCGACGTGCGCGTAGTGACGCGCGTCGGTTTCATATTCCACGTGAGCGGTGGAAATGGTGATGCCGCGCTCGCGCTCTTCCGGAGCCTTGTCGATATTCGAGAAATCGACAGGCGCGCCCTGAACCTTGGTGATCGCCGCGGTCAGGGTGGTCTTGCCATGGTCGACGTGACCGATGGTGCCGATGTTGCAGTGCGGCTTCGTCCGCTCGAATTTTGCCTTTGCCATTGTTCCTGTAACCTCTGTCTTCAGAATTCCGATTGGGGAGACATGGGCGGACGCCCGTGAATCAGGCGCCCGCCCCTAGACGTTAGCCCCGCCTTAGGCAAGCTTCTCCTTAACCTCCTGAGCGACGTTCGCCGGCACTTCGTCGTAGTGCGAGAACTGCATGGAGTACTGAGCGCGACCCTGAGTGAAGCTGCGCAGCTCGTTGACGTAGCCGAACATGTTCGCCAGCGGCACGTTCGCTTCCACAACCTGAGCATTGCCGCGGCTGTCGGTGCCCTGAATCTGGCCACGACGCGAGTTCATGTCGCCGATCACGTCGCCCATATATTCCTCCGGCGTCACGACCTCGACCTTCATGATGGGCTCAAGCAGCTTGATGCCGGACTTCTCCGCCGCTTCGCGCATGGCGCCGCGACCGGTGATTTCGAACGCGATCGAGCTCGAGTCGACGTCGTGATAGGCGCCGTCCACCAGCTTGATGGTGAAGTCGATGATCGGGAAGCCGACCAGGTAACCGCTCTCGGCCTGCTCGCGCATGCCCTTCTCGATCGCCGGGATGTATTCGCGGGGGATGTTGCCGCCCTTGATCGCATCCTCGAAGATCACGCCCTGGCCGCGCTCGCCCGGCGAGACGACAACCTTGGCGCGGCCGAACTGGCCCGAACCACCCGACTGCTTCTTGTGGGTGTAATCGACCTCGACCTGCCGAGCGAGCGATTCGCGATACGCCACCTGCGGCGCACCGACATTCGCTTCCACCTTGAACTCGCGCTTCATGCGATCGACCAGGATGTCGAGGTGAAGCTCGCCCATGCCCTTGATGATCGTCTGGCCCGATTCGTGGTCGGTCGAAACACGGAAGGACGGATCCTCGGCAGCCAGGCGGTTGAGCGCGATGCCCATCTTTTCCTGGTCGGCCTTGGTCTTCGGCTCCACCGACAGTTCGATGACCGGCTCGGGGAATTCCATCCGCTCCAGGATGATCGGCTTGGCGGAATCGCACAGCGTGTCGCCGGTGGTCGTTTCCTTCAGGCCGGCCAGCGCCACGATGTCGCCGGCATAGGCTTCATCGATGTCTTCCCGGTTGTTGGAGTGCATCAGCAGCATGCGGCCGATCTTCTCCTTCTTGTCCTTCACGGAGTTCAGGACGGAGCCCTTGGCCAGCTTGCCGGAATAGATGCGGGTGAAGGTCAGCGAACCCACGAACGGATCGTTCATGATCTTGAACGCCAGTGCGGAGAACGGCGCATCGTCGCTCGACGGACGGCTGTCTTCCTCGTCGCTGTCCGGCTTCACGCCCTTGATCGCCGGCACGTCCACCGGGCTGGGCAGATAGTCGACAACCGCGTCGAGCAGGGGCTGCACGCCCTTGTTCTTGAACGAGGAACCGCACATCACGGGCACGAAGGCGTGGCTCAGCGTGCCCTTGCGGATCAGCTTCTTCAGCGTCGCCGCGTCAGGCTCGGTGCCTTCCAGATAGGCTTCCATCGCCTCGTCGTCCTGCTCGACGGCGAGTTCGATCAGCTTCTCGCGATATTCCGCAGCCTTGTCAGCCATGTCAGCCGGAATTTCGGTGTAATCGAACTTCGCGCCAAGGCTTTCATCCTGCCAGATGATCGCGCGGTTGTTCACGAGGTCGACCAGGCCCTTGAAGTTCGATTCCGCGCCGATGGGCAGATACAGAACGGCCGGCGTCGCGCCCAGGCGATCGATGATCGTCTTCACGCAGTAATAGAAATCCGCGCCCGTGCGATCGAGCTTGTTGACGTAACACATCCGCGGCACGCCATACTTCTCTGCCTGGCGCCACACGGTTTCGGACTGCGGCTCCACACCGGCAACGCCGTCGAACGCGGCAACGGCGCCGTCGAGCACGCGCAGCGAACGCTCCACCTCGATGGTGAAGTCCACGTGGCCGGGCGTGTCGATGATGTTCAGGCGATGCTCGGGGCCCTGGCCATCTTCAGCCTGCCAGAACGTCGTGGTCGCGGCGGAGGTGATGGTGATGCCACGCTCCTGCTCCTGCTCCATCCAGTCCATCGTCGCGGCGCCGTCATGCACTTCGCCGATCTTGTAGGACTTGCCGGTGTAGTAGAGAATCCGCTCGGTCGTCGTGGTCTTGCCGGCGTCGATATGCGCCATGATGCCGAAGTTGCGATAGCGCTCGATAGGATGGCTGCGGGCCATGGGGAATTCCTCGGGATGAAATGGAGACGCCGGGTCAGGCGGCAGGCCCCATATAGTATGAAGTGTGACCGCTTGAAGACCGGCCCCGCATCCAGTTCGCAATGAACGATGCAGGGCCGGGCCTCATCCTCGTTACCAGCGGTAGTGCGAGAAGGCGCGGTTGGCGTCCGCCATGCGGTGCGTGTCTTCCCGTTTCTTCACGGCGTTGCCGCGATTGTTGGCGGCATCCATCAGCTCGCCCGAAAGGCGGGCGGACATGGTGGTTTCCGCACGGCCGCGCGCGGCATTGATGAGCCAGCGGATCGCCAGCGCCTGCGCACGCTCCGGACGGACTTCGACCGGAACCTGATAGGTGGCACCGCCAACACGGCGCGAACGCACTTCGACGGCCGGCTTGATGTTGTTCAGCGCATCATGGAACATCTGCACCGGATCGGCCTTGGCACGGGCTTCCACCGTTTCGAGCGCGCCGTAAACGATACGCTCCGCCGTGGACTTCTTCCCGTCCAGCATCAGGTTGTTCATGAACTTCGACAGCACCTGATCTCCGAACTTCGGATCAGGCAGGATTTCCCGCTTCTCGGGACGACGACGACGTGACATGTATCTACTCCTTACCCGAGAGGCTTACTTGGGACGCTTCGCGCCGTACTTCGAACGGCTCTGCTTGCGGTCCTTGACGCCCTGCGTGTCGAGCACGCCGCGCAGCACGTGGTAGCGCACGCCCGGAAGGTCGCGCACACGGCCGCCGCGGATCAGCACCACGGAGTGTTCCTGGAGGTTATGCCCCTCGCCAGGGATGTAGGAGATGACTTCACGCCCGTTGGTCAGGCGAACCTTGGCCACCTTGCGAAGCGCGGAGTTCGGCTTCTTCGGGGTGGTGGTGTAAACGCGGGTGCAAACGCCGCGCTTCTGCGGGTTCTTCTCCATCGCGGGGACCTTGCTCTTGGCCTTCACCGCGTCGCGGCCCTTGCGGACCAGCTGGTTGATCGTCGGCATGGAATCTCTTCACCGTTACAGATGGTGACACGATGCCGGATGGATCGATCGGCCCGGCCCTTCCGCAAGGCGGACATGGGCCGCAAGTGCCGGAGGGCACCTGCCCCCCGCTGCGCGGGGGCGGCTGAAACACTCCACCCAGGTCACGGACACCGGGTTACTTTGGCGGCTGCCCCGTGGCGGGATCCGGTTGAAATCGAATCCAGCCCCAATAGAAAAAAGCCCCCTGCACTTGCGGCATCAGGCTCCGGGACATTACCGGCAATGTTCAGCTCTATCTGACCGCGACGGGAAAAACCCATTACGGATGGGCGCGCCCTTAGAGAGATTCCCCCGCCCGGTCAACCGGACTCACGGCGGGAAAGCACGTGCGCGGCATGAACGAGCGCGGCGGCATCGTCGACATCGGCCAGCGTCCCCTGTGCTGCATCCACCAGGCGCAGGCCCGGCATGGCCGCAAGGATCGGCCCAGCCCCCCTCGCGCCATCCAGCGACTGAAGCAACGGCAGATGCGCGGCAGCAAAAACAGCCGGCACCCCCGGCCTGCCGCCGCGATGGCGGGCCGCCGCCAGCGTTTCGCCACCGGCCAGCTCTCTCAGCATCGATGGCTCCAGCAGCGGCATATCCGCCAGCAGCACGAGCAGTCGCCCCGCCCCTGACGACGCCGCATGGTTCGCCGCAATGGCGAGGGAACTGCCAAGGCCCCGCCCCGGATCGGGATTGGTTACGCAGGTCCAGCGATGCGCCGCCTGCGCGAAAGCCGGGACTTGCGGCGGGGTCACGATGATGCCGGGCTGCAGCCCCGCCCGTTCCGCGGCAGCGAGCGCCCACGCGCCGAGCGGCCTTCCGGCGCAATCCGCATCCAGCTTGCCCCCGCCGAAACGCCTGCCTGCGCCCGCGGCCAGCACCGCGACCAGCAAGCCATCATCCATGCGGGTGCAGCCCTTCATATTCGGCCATGATCTGCGCAAGGATGGACAGCGCCAGGATTCCCGGCTCCCGGCTGCGGGGGATCAGGCCGACCGGGCTGTGGATCCGCGCCAGTTGATTCCGCGCATGGCCCGCTGCGGCGAGCCGCTCCAGCCGCCCGGCGCGTGTCTCCATGCCGCCCTGCGCGCCAATGAAGAAGGCCGGCGTGCCCAGCGCCCAATCGAGGATCGCCTGTTCCCACTCATGATCGTGGAACAGCAGCACAATGGCCGTCCACGCATCCACCGCCATCCCGGCAGGCGCCTTGCCGAGCGAGAGGCCATCCACGCTGCCCATCGCTTCCACCGCGACACCCCCGGCGCGAGCCAAACCCTGAAGAGCGAGCATTTCCGGCCCCTCCCCGAACAATAGCAAACGCGGCGGCGGGATATAGCGCCGTTCCGCCAGCAGCGGCGGCGCGACGGGAAGGTTCAGGGAGGCAGGCTGCCGACGATCCAGCGCCGCGAGCACAGCCCGGCACCGACCGTCTTGATCCGGCGCAGGGTCGATCAGGATGTCGAGCCCGCTCCCGCAAGGCAGGCGAAAATCGATATGCGGCGACCCGGCGCCGAAACGGCGCAGGACAGGTTTAGACGCCGCCACCATCTCGGCCGCCAATTGCCGTTCCAGGCAACCATCGGCCAGGCTTCCCACCACGCCGCCATCGGGCAACACCGCAAGCTGCGCCCCGATCCTGCGGGAAAAACTGCCCTCCAGCCCGACAATGGTGCACAATCCGGCACCGGGTTCGCTGGCGGCGCGCAGGGCGAGGCGATCGTCGCTCAATTCCATCACGGCGATCGCCGCATCTCAGGCTTCCGGCGCTGCGCAACGGAAGCTGGCGGCATCGTTCCGGTCGCCCGAACCGTTGTACTGGGCCACCAGCGGATAGGGGCAGAGCGGGCGCGACAACGGCTCGCGGTCCGGGGCGGCGGGCGCCCCGGGCATGGCCGGTGCCTGCACCGGACGCGTCGCGACGATCCGTTCGGGCGCGCGATTATGGGTCGTCCATTCCTCCAGCACGCCCAGCGTGTCGAAATCGGACGGCCCTTCCCCGCCCGAACAATGGTCCATCCCCGGCGCCATGAACAGCCGCAGCTGGCCCTGCGCCTGGTCACGGGGCAAGGCATGATACAGGCCCGAATGGAAATTGAGCGTGTTATAGGCCGGTATCAGCCCATCGGCCCATCCATGGCTCAGCAGCAGCTTGCCGCCGCGCGCGAAGAAGGCGCCCAGCCCGTCCGCAGGCACGTTGAGCATGTCCGCGCCGTAATCGCGCGATACGAACGGGTCGCGCGCGTAATCGAAGCTGCGCCAGTCCCAGTCCGGCCGATCGCCGAACACCAGCATGCTGAAATAGGTATAGGCGACAGGGAATGGCCGGTCCCCCATTATCAGTGCCGCGAGCTGCATCTCGCTCCCGCGCGGGAAGCCCGGCAGCAGTTGGCCGCCCCTCTGGTCCGGAATCCCGGCATAGAGCGCCCGCACCGTTTCCACCTGCGGGGCGGTGAGGCAATCGTCGCCATCGCCCGCCTTGCACTGGATGGCGACGGGATCGAAACCGCAGGCATCGGGCCGGCCGATGATGCCATCCTGCACCCCGTCCAGCGCATCGCATTGCGCCACCGCCGCGCGGTGGACCGCAACCAGCTTGGGCATGGACAGGGCAGCGCCCTGTTCCCGCTGCGGCTGCCAGCCCGCCCACATGGACTGGGTCATCAGGTCCGTCATCGGATTGGCGGGCGCCATGGCGGAAATCGCGTCGTAATCCTCGGGATAGCGATGCGCCGCCATCAGCCCCTGCCGCCCGCCGGTGGAGCAGGAGTTCCAGAACGACAATTCCGGACGCCGGCCGTAAAACGCCTCTATCGCCTGCTTGGCGGCGACGGTCATTTCGTGGACCGCGCGATAGCCGAAATCGACCAGCTTTTCAGGATGGCCCACGGCGAAGTCCGCCGTCAGCCCATTGCCGGTATGGCCCGTATCCGTGGTTGCCACCGCGTAGCCGCGGCTGAGTGGATCGGCGAGCTGCGAATAGCTGAGCTGCCCCGCCCAGATGCCGTTGCCGATCCCGACATAGCGACCGTTCCAGCCACTGCGCGGCAGCCAGATTTCCACCTTGATGTCGGAATCCGCGCTCGGCCGCAAAGTGGCCTGCACGCGGCAGAAAGAGGGCAGATTGCTATAGGCGGCATTCAGCACACCCGGTGGCGGGCCGCCGGGGGCGGCGGGCTGCTCGAAGGCTCCGGGCGCGACCAGCGCCGCGCTCGTAACCGTCCCGCTGGCAAGGTCCATTCCCGCCAGATCGGCGCAATCCGCCGCCATGGCGGGCTGCGCCGCCACGGTTGCGATTCCCGCTGCCAAGCCCAGCCACGCAGCCTTTTTGAGGCCTCGCTTCCAACCCGCCATCCTGCCCCCCCCATTCGTATCCGTTGCCGGATCAATCCGCCTTTTCGATCTCGATCGCATATTCGCCTTCAGCACTGTTCAACGAACGGCCGACGAAACGCAGCCGGTCGAGCCAGTCAGGCTCTGCGGCAAGGGGCGACAAATCCACCGTCAGTTCGGAATTCAGCGCGCCGCCGCTATCGTCATCGCTGTCGAGCACCGCCGTGCCGAGCGGGGTGTCGATGCCGAAATCGATGACCGGGTCCAGCCCGCTATCCTCGTTCGCATTGCGGAACCGGATGACGATCGAACCCTCATACCCGCGCAGGGCACGCTTCGCATCGGCGCTAAGGCGATAGGCCACTTCGCTGCGATCTTCGCCCGACGGGCCAACCCCGGTGCCGATCGTGCCGGTCATCCGCTTTCCGAGCGAGATTTCCTGAACGGCAGGGCGCCCCGCGGTTTCCGATCCGTCGCCCAGTTGCAGCGCGTAATCGCCGGCGCTGCTGCCGAGACCGCGCGCAACGATCGTATAGGTTCCAGCCGTGCGCACCTGATGCGTCACGCGCGCATTCAGGCTGCCGCCGCTATCGTCATCCTCCACCACGATGGCGCCATTTTCGGAACGGCCCCGGCGCAGTTCGAGATAAGGATCGAGCGCAGAGCTTTCTCCCGAACGCAGCACTGCGGACAGCGTCTGCCCTGCCCGCGCCTGAATGTAGAACACATGCTTTTCACCCGGCTGGAGCCGGCCGTTCACCACTTCGCTGAAGCTCACCTCGCGCGGGGGCGTGGGCCGCCAGTCGGTCGGCCGCAGGGACAGTTCGAAACCGCCCGTCTTGCGTTCGTCCGAAATCGCGCCTTCGCCGGACACTTCCATCGTGATCCGCCGCTCCGTTTCGGCGAACACAAAAGCGCGGGCGGCCAGCGAACCGCCGCCATCGTCATCTTCCGCCAGCACTTCGCCCGTGGCGGCATCGCGCACGCGCAGGAACGGGTCCAGCAGGGAATCGACGGCCGGCGCCGCCACGATGGCAAGGGCGCTTCCAGCAGGCACCGTCACGCCATAGGTTTCCGCGCCGGTCGTGATCTGACCCTGGAAAACCCGGACATCGCTGCTGGCATTGTCGAGATCGCGCGTATCCTGCGCGGCGGCCGGGACATGGGCGAACGCCAATGCCAGAGCGGAAACGGCCGCCCGTGAGATAATCGTCATATAAAGCTGTCTCCACCCCGGTTGCGCCCATCGGGCCTTTCAGCGGAATAGCGCGTCGGGGTGGAGCAGGCAAACACTCCGGCATGGATCATGCGATGCCGATGTTGCCGGAGCCTGGCCGTCAGTTGGCCCTGCCGGGGGATGTTGGCGGGGTGGATGCAGCCTCGGCCCGCGCCTTGCGTTCATGCAGCTTCTTCTTCAGCACATAGCTTCCCGCCACAGCGGCCACCAATCCGACCGGGCCAAGCCGACGCGCGACGGCCACCGCACCCGCGCCAAGCAGCGCGCCGCCCGGCCCGTTGATGCCGCGCACATGCTGCGCGATCTGATTACCCGCCACCGCACCGAAGATTTTGCCCAACATGAAAAGCTCCCTCATTGAAACATTCGAAGTCATGGGAAAAACCGCCGGAAGCCGGAGCCGTTCCCATGCGGGAGCTTGGGTAGCCCTCCCCAATCCTGCCAGGCAGCCGGGCACCAGCGATCATCGCTGGCGCACCACTGCTCATACCGACCGCCTCACGGCTGAAGGACAGAGCCGAAACCGCCGTCAGCCTGCGTCAGGCGAACAGGCTCTTGTCGATCGGCAGCTTCCGCACCCGCTTGCCCGTCGCGGCGAAGATCGCGTTGGTGAGCGCGGGTATGACCGGCGGGAGCGCCGGTTCGCCCATGCCTGTGGGATCGTTGTCGGACTTGATGAACTCCACCTCGATCCGGGGCGTCACCGGCATGCGGGGGATCGGGTAATCGTGGAAGTTCGACTGCGTGACCCCGCCATTCTCGATATGCACGGCCAGCGCGACCGCCTGCCCCAGCCCGTCGATGATGGAGCCTTCCACCTGGTTCATCGCACCGAACGGATTGATGATGTGGCGGCCGACATCGCCCGCCGCCCATACCGTATGGACGGAGACATCGCCGCGGTCGCTGACGCTGGCGTCCACCACTTCCGCGAAATAGCCGAGATGGCTGTAATAGAAGCCGAAGCCCAGTCCGCGCCCATTGCCATCGCTGCGGCCGGCCCAGCCGGACATGGTGAGCACCTTTTCCACCACGGCCCGCGCCCGGTCCGGCGAGAAGCCCGGCTGCACGCCGAACGGCCCGCGCGCCTCGGGGAAGGATTCGCGGCGTGACAGCAGCTCCAGCACCAGTGCCGGCAGGTCGCTGCCCTGCTCCTGCGCGATCTCGTCCAGGAAGGATTGGAATACGAAGCTGAAGGCGTTGGATTGCGGCGCCCGCAGCGATCCCAGCGGCACGCGCGTCGGGATCGTGCTCTGGCCGTAATGGAGATGGTCGATGAAGGGGATCGGGAACTCGTCCCCGCCCATCGCCGCCATGAAAGGCACCTCGCCATTCTGGTCGAAAGTCACGAAATGGCCGTCCAGCCCGGCCAGCTTCCCGCTGTCGTCCAGCGCGGCGCGCAGGCGGTGATAACCGGCGGGGCGATAGAAATCGCTGCGCAGATCGTCCTCGCGGCTCCAGATCAGCTGGATCGGCGTGCCCGGCTTCTCCTTGGCGATGGCCGCAGCCTGCACCATGAAATCATTGCTGAGCCGCCGCCCGAACCCGCCGCCCATGCGGGTCAGGTGTACGATCACCTTTTCGGCAGGCAATCCGGTCTGCGCCACCACGCCCGCATGGCCGGCCTGCGGCATCTGCGTGGGCGCCCACATCTCCATCACCCCGTCATCGCGCAGCCAGGCCGTGCAATTCTGCGGCTCCATCGGTACATGGGCGAGGAAGGGGTAGGAATAATCCGCCTCGATCACCTGGGCGGCAGAGGCAAAGGCCGCGTCCACATCGCCAGTCCTCGCCAGTTCCTTGGTCGATCCGGCGGCGAACAGCTCGGCGGCGCGCGCGTCATATCCATCGCTGGAATGGCTCGCCCATTCGCCATTGTCCCATTGCACGGCAAGCTTCTCGCGCGCCTTGTTCGCGGTCCACCAGTTGTTGGCGATGATGGCCACGCCATCCACCAGCCCTTCCGGATTGTCGCCGCCCTTCAGGATGAAGGCATCCTCCACGCCGGGCACTGCCTTCACTGCATCCAGATCGGCAGACACGATCTTTGCCCCGAAGGTCGGCGCCCGTTCGAAAGCGGCATAGCGCATGCCGGGCAACTGGGTGTCGACGCCGAAGATAGGCTCCCCCCGCACGATCCGCGGCGAATCGATCCCGCCGATGGAGCGGCCGACGATGGTGAAGCTACCCTCGTCCTTCAGCCTGACCTGCGCGGGATCGGGCGCGGGCAACAGCGCCGCTTCGCCAGCCACTTCGCCATAGGTCAGCGTGCGGCCCTTACCGTCGCTGATGATGCCGCGTTCGGTGGAAAGCGATTCCACCGGCACGCCCCAGCGCCGCGCTGCCGCCGCCAGCAGCATGGCCCGCGCCGCCGCGCCGACCTGCCGCATGGGAATCCAGTTCATCGGCGTGGAGAAACTGCCCCCGGCAAATTGCACGCCATATTTCTGCGGATCGAAATCGCCCTGCTCGATGCTGACGAGCGACCAGTCCGTATCCAGTTCCTCCGCGATCAGCATCGGCAGCATCGTCTTGATGCCCTGCCCGATTTCGGGATTCTTGCCGATGATGGTGACGCTGTTGTCGGGCGCGATCGAAACGAAGGCGCCCAGCGTGGCCGTGGCGGCAGGGGCCGTGCCTGTCGCGGCGCGGGCGACCAGCGGCATGGTGGCCGTCAGCGCCAGACCGCCGCCGGCCAGCGCGCCGACTTTCAACAGGGTGCGGCGACTCAGCGCGGGCACGCGGTCCAGAACCTCAGACATTGGCGCGCTCCTCCGTCCCGGCGACGCGGGCGATCGCATCGCGGATGCGGGTGTAACAGGCACAGCGGCAGATATTACCGCTCATCGCCGCGTCGATCTGCCGGGCGGTCGGCCTGGGATTGCGGGTGAGCAGCGCGGTGGCGTTCATCAACTGCCCCGCCTGGCAATAGCCGCATTGCATCACATCCTCGGCCAGCCACGCTTCCTGCAAGGCGCGCCCCGTCTCGCTTTCGGCAAGCGCCTCGATCGTGGTGACTTGGGATGTGCCGACCTGCTCCACCGTCACGGAACAGGATCGCTGCGCCACGCCGTCGACATGCACGGTGCAGGCCCCGCACAAGCCTTTGCCGCAGCCGAACTTGGTGCCCACCATGCCCAGTTCGTTGCGGATCACCCACAACAGCGGCATTTCCCCCGGCACATCCACTTCGCGCGCCGTGCCATTGATCGTGACCGTATAGGCCATCGCCATCTCCCGAATACCGCGTGCGGCTCCCATCAGCCGCGCAGCTTGCCAATCAGCCATCGTTTTATCGCACCTGCCCGCCGCTGCAAAGCCACTGCGGCCGAAAGGTGATTCCGTCCTCCGGGCGGCAGGGCCGGATACGCCCTTCCGCACCAGCCCCAGCTTGACATTCCCTTGCCAACAACGATGTAACCACCGCCCATCCGGCAACCTTCGGCCGGGCAGCCCATTTCTCGCGCCTCTGGGCATAACATCGCGGATTATCATGGATATCGCCCAGAACGACCACCACTCCCCGGGTTTCGAAATCTACCGTCAGGGTGGGACGACCGATCCCATCACGCTGACGATCCGGCTGGTCATCGTCGCCCGGCGGTGGCGGTCGCTGATTGACGAGCATCTGCGCCATATCGGGCAAAGCGCCGCGCGGATGGAGGCTATGTCGGCCATCATCAACATGCCCGGCCCTAACGCTCAGGTCGATATCGCCCGCCGCCTGCGGATCGAAGGGCCGACCATGACGCGGATGCTCGACACGCTGGAAAAGGATGGGCTGGTGGAACGGCTCCCCCACCCCACCGACCGGCGGACCAAGCATTTGCGCGTGACCCCTGCCGGGGAGGCAGCCCTGGCGAATATCTTCATCATCGTGGACGGGCTGCGAAACCGGTTGCTGCACGATCTCCCGCCGGAAGAGGTTGCCGCTGCCAGCGGATTTCTGGAAACCCTCATGGGCCGCCTCGACGCGGGGCTGCCAGACCCGTCCAGCGATCTGGAATGAGGGGGTTTCCGACGCTGTAACGGCGCGTAACAACGGCTGTTACCGTAATTAACTTCCTGTGCTTCCCTGCGCCCGGCAAGCGCGCCCGGCCGGCTGCGCATCATGGATAGCGTCACGCATGCCCTGCCATGGCTGGCTATCGACATTCACCGCTTCATATCGGCGAAGGACAATCGCCGGACGGAGCGGGGCCGGCGCCGGCAAGGTCCGCGCGCCGCAGATCGGGGGCACCATGCGTCAGTTCACATCTTTGCGATCCTCCTTGCTGCGCGGGGGCGTGCTCTGTGCGGCCCTGCCGCTGGCCACCTCGCCCGCTTTCGCGCAGGCGGCCAATACAGATCGCAACGCCGATACGATTTTCTCCGTCGGGGAAATCGTCGTCACCAGCACGCGCGGCACCGGCGTCGAAAACGTCCTCAGTTCGGTCGACATCCTCGGATCCGACGTGGCGCAGCGTCAGAATGTGGATTCCACCTTCAAGGTGCTGGGCCAGATTCCCGGCGTGCTGGTCACGGATTTCCATCAGGGCGGAACCAACGGGTCCGTGTCGTTCCGCGGCTTCAACGCGGAAGGCGGGATCGCGGCGGTCAAGCTGCTGGTCGATGGCGTGCCGTCCAATTCCAATGACGGCTATATGTGGATGCTCGATGCGGTAACCCCGCTCGAAATCTCCACAGTGGAGGTGGTGCGCGGCACTTCCGACCCGCGTTATGGCCTCCACAACATCGCCGGCAATGTGAACGTCAACACCCGGCAGGGCGGCGATTATATCGAGGGCGCGTTGACGGCCGGTTCCTGGGCCACCTTCGAAGGGCAGGTCGCCGCCGGCATCGAAACGGGCAATTTCACGCAGAACTACGCCGCCGCCTGGCGCACGACCGATGGCTATCGCGATCGCGGCGATCAGGAACGGCGCAGCATTTCCGGCAAGTGGTTCTACAATCTCGACGGCTTCTCCATCGGTGCCATCGCCCGCTATTTCGAAGCGGAAGGCAATGATTCCGGCTTTCTTTCGCCCGATCAGGCGGAAGCCGATCCGCGCCAGTCGCCCGCTCTCAACCATTTTGACGAGCGGACGCGCCATGGCGGCGAATACAGCCTGCATGCCGATGCCGATCTGGGCGACGTCTCGCTCAGCCTGAAGGCCTATTACAACGATTTCCGCGACACCCGCTTCTTCCGCATCGCCTCCACGGTGACGCAGCAGGAACGCGAATTGAACGAAACGCAGAAAGGCGCGGTCGCCACGCTGCGCTATCACCCGCAAGTCAGCTTCCTGAACGATCTGGTGATCGAAGCCGGCGCCGATATCCAGGCGCAGGATAATCACCACCTGCGCTGGCGATCGGTCGATCAGGTCCGCACTTCGGTGATGTTCGACCGGCAGTTCGATCTCAACGTCTATGGCGGCTATATCCAGGCCATCATCAAGCCGGCGGAATGGCTGACCATCACTCCGGCCTGGCGGCTCGATTGGGTGGATGGCGATTTCACCAATGTCGTGAGCGGCGCGTCCTATCCCAACAATGATTACGGCACGATCAGCCAGCCGAAGCTGAGCGCGGTCATCACTCCTGTCGATGGCGTCAGCATCTACGGCAATTACGGACGCACCTTCCAGATCGGCCTTGGCATCTCCAGCTATATCGTCCCGCCGCAGATCTCCAATGTGCGCCCTTCCATCAACGAAGGCTGGGAAGCGGGCGTGAAGCTGGAACGCGGGCCGCTGCGCGCGCGCCTCGCCGCCTGGCAGCAGACCGCCACGGGCGAGATCCTGCTCCAGAACTTCACCGGCGATTTCGTCAATCTCGGCTCCACGCGCCGCCATGGCTTCGATGCGCAGGCCAATATTCGCCTGAACGCCCGGTTCGATGCCTGGGCGTCCTATTCCTACCAACTGGGGCGGATCGTAATCCCCGATCCTTCCACGCCGACCTATGAAGGCAATCTGATCGACCATGTGCCCAGGCATCTGTTCTCGGGCGGGGTAAATTACCGGCCGGTCGATCCGCTGCGCCTGTCGGCCAATTGGGTGGTGCAATCGAAATACGAGGTGGACACGTCGAACAGCCACGGCCGATATGGCGATCTCGCCAAGCTGGATCTGGAAGCGGCATGGCGGCTCAACCCGCATCTGGAAATCGCTGGCCAGGTCAAGAATGTGACGGATAATCAATCGGCCTATGTCTATTACGATTCCACGACCGGCCTGCCGCTCCATTCCCCGCATGACGGGCGCGCATTCTACGCCCATTTGCGGATTTCCTACTGATCCATGCAGCAGGGCGGGCCGCGCGCGATGATCGCAGGCGCGACGCGGCGCGACCTGCTGATGGGCACGGCCGGCCTTGCCGGGCTGGCGGTCCTGGGCGGTTGCGGGACGGGATCTGACGATCCCGCCACGCGCGAAATGCTGCTGGCCGAAACCGCCCATCCCACCAAGCGGGAGCCGACCAGCGCCGGCAAGTTCTACGCGCTGATGGGGATTGCGGAAACGCTGGTGGATGTGGACGCCGCCGGCGCACCGCGCCCTGCCCTCGCTGCCGGCTGGACCACTTCGGCGGATGGGCTGGAATGGCGTTTCGACCTGCGTCCGGCCGCCCGTTTTCACGATGGATCGCCAGTCACCGCACAAGCGGCGGCGCAGGCGCTGCGACGGGCGCAGGCGCGTCCCGGCGTGATGGGCGTGCTGCCGGTGGAGGAGATTGCGGCCGATGGGGCGCAGCTCGTCCTGCGCCTCTCCGCCCCATCCACCCTGGTCCTTCCGGTGCTGGCACAGGACAGCACCATCATCCTTGCCCCCGCCTCTTTCGATGCGTCGGATCAGGCTGTCGCGGTGATCGGTTCCGGCCCCTATCGCATCGCCAATGCCACGCAGCAGGAAGTGGCGGTGGAACGGTGGGAGCATTGGGACGGCGCCAGACCGTCCATCGCCCGCGCGCGCTACCTCTCCGCCGCACGCCCCGAAACACGCGCCCTCCTTGCGGAAAGCGGGGATGCGGATGCGGTCTACGATCTTGACTGGCCCAGCGAACGGCGATTGCGCGACAACCCGGAACTGACGGTGATGGACATCTCCAGCCCGCGCACCACCCTGCTGAAGGTGAACGCCAGCCATCCCTTCCTCTCCGATGTGCGCGCACGCACCGCGCTCAGCCTGGCGATAGACCGGCAGGCGATCGCGCGCGGGCTGTTCGGCAATGCGGATCGGGCCGCGGGCCAGTTGCTGCCGCCCTTCTTCAAGGACTGGCACCAGCGCGACCTTCCGCCATTGCAGACCGATGCCGCACAGGCGCGCACCCTGCTTGCCCAGCTCGGCTGGCGCGCGGGGGCGGACGGGATATTGGTGCGCGATGGCCGCCGGTTCAGCCTCACCCTGCTATCCCATTCCGCGCGAACGGACCAGCCGCTCATCACCGCCGCGCTGCAGGATCAGTTCCGGCGCATCGGGGTGGAGGTGAACACCCTGCTGCGCTCCCCGGCGGAAATGGTCTCCGCGCATGAGGATGGCACGCTGGAACTGGCCATATTCGCGCGCAACCACATGCTGCTGGCCGATCCGGCCGGCGTGATGGTGCAGGATTACGCGCCCGGCGGGGCCGAATGGGGCGCGATGGGGTGGGACGATCCCGCCATGATCGCGGATTTGCAGACCCTCGTTTCCGGCCGCGACCCCGATCAGGCCCCGGCCCTGCGCGCCCGCATCGTCCGCACGCTCCAGTCCGAATTGCCGGTCATCCCCATCCTCTACAATTCCCGCACCGCTGCCTTCAGCAAACGGCTCGGGGGCGTCACGCTCGACCCGCTGGAACGCAGTTACGGCCTCGCCGCCATGCGATGGACCGCGTGACCCGCCTCATCGCTACGGTGATGGCCCGCAGGCTGGCGCAGGCGGTGCTGGTGGCCCTGCTCGTCTCCAGCCTGTGCTTCTTCATGGTCCGCCTGCTCCCCGGCGACATGGCATCGGAGATCGCAAGCGGCCGCTATGGGCAGGAGATGACATCCGCCGCCGCCGCACAGGCCGTGCGGGAGGAACTTCGGCTGGATCAGCCCGCCTGGCAGGCGTGGCTGTCATGGCTCGGCGATCTGGCCCGGCTCGATCTCGGCCGGTCCTATTCGCAAGGCACGCCGGTGCTGGAACTGATCCGCAGCCAGTTGGGCACGACGCTGCAATTATCGGGCATGGCGCTGCTGCTCTCCTTCGTGATCGGCCCGCCCATCGGCATGCTCGCGGGCCTGCGCCCCGGCGGCCTGCTCGACCGGGCCAGCGTGGCGGCCTCGGCAGTGCTGCGATCGGTGCCGCCCTTCGTGATCGGCATCGTCCTCATCATCATCTTCGCTGTCACGCTCAAATGGTTGCCGGCGGCCGGCCACACCCGCAGCGGCACGATCATCCTGCCCGCCCTGACGCTGGCGCTGGGCCTCGCCGCCGTGTCCAGCCGCGTCGTGCGCACGGCGATGGTCGACGTCGCACGGTCCGATTATTTCCATTTCCCCCTCACCAAGGGGCTGCCGATGCCGCAGGTTGTCGCCAGCCACGGCATTCGCAATGTCGCGGTGCCCGCCGTCACGCATCTGGGGATGCAGCTCGTCTATCTGATCGAAGGCGTGATCGTGGTGGAAACCCTGTTCGCCTGGCCCGGCATCGGTCACGCGCTCAGCCATGCGGTGCGGGAACGGGACATCCCGGTGATACAGGGCACGGTGCTGGCCATGGCGCTGATGTTCATCCTCTTCAACGCATTGGTGGACCTGCTGATCGCCGCCATCGACCCAAGGCTGCGCGCCCGGTGATGGGGTTTCTTTCCGGCCTAGACACATCGCGCCGCATCGCTGCGGCAGTGCTGGTGATCGTCGGTTTGTTCGCGCTGCTCGGCCCGCCGTTGATCGGGATTGATCCCGCGCGGCAGGATCTGGCCCATACGCTTGCCCCGCCCGGAATTGCCGCACCGCTCGGCACCGATCATCTCGGCCGCAGCGTGCTGGCCCGGCTGGCACAGGCAGCGCAGGTTTCCTTTCTGCTCGCCCTGCTCTCCGTCGCTTCGGCAGCCATCGTGGGGACCGGCATGGGGCTGGCCGCCGCATGGGCGGGCGGATGGGTGGAACGGATCTTCGTCTCGCTGTCCGACATGGTGCTCGCCATACCCGGCCTGCTGCTGGTGTTCCTGCTCATCTCCTTCGCGCCGGGAGAATTCTGGCTGATCTATCTGGGCGTGTCGCTCGCGCTGTCGGTCGAATATTTCCGCGTGGTGCGCGCCACCTCGCGCCGCGTCCTTACCGGGCCTCAGGTCCAGTCCTCCCGCCTGCTGGGCTTCGGGCCGGCATATGTCCTGAAACGGCATGTGCTGCCGGAAATCCTGCCCGTGATCTTCACCCTGATGGCTTTCGGCGCGGCGACCACCGTGCTGGCCGTCGCCTCGCTCGGCTATATCAATGTCGGCCTGCGCCAGCCCACGGCGGAACTGGGGCAGATGATGTCGGAATACTTCCCCTATTACAGCGCGGCCCCATGGCTCATCGCCGCGCCGATCGCGCTCCTCACCATCAGCGTGCTGGCCCTCGCCACCTTCGCCTCGGCGGAGCGGCGCTGATGGCAGAGGTGCTGTCCGTGCAGGATCTGCGCATCGCCGCCGCGCATGGCGATCTGGTGAAGGGCGTGTCCTTCGCGGTGGAGCGGGGCCAGGCCTTCACCTTGCTGGGAGAGACAGGGTCCGGCAAATCCCTGGTCTCGCAGGCCATCATGGGCACGCTTCCGGGCGACCTTGCCGCACGGGGCGCCGTTGTGATCGACGGCGTCCACTCGCCAGCCGGCTTCACCGACCGTCGCCGACTGTGGGGCCGCACCCTCTCATTGCTGCCGCAGGAACCGTGGCTGTCGCTCGACCCCACCATGAAGGCGATCGACCAGGTCGCCGAAGGGTTTCGCGGTATCCCGCGCGCCGCCGCGCGCCGCCAGGCGGCAGAGGCGATGGGCGCGCTCGGCCTGCGCGGGGCGGAAGGGCACTATCCCTTCATGCTGTCGGGCGGGATGGCACAGCGGGTGGCCTTCGCCGCCACGGGCGCGGCGGGGGCATCCATCATTCTGGTGGACGAACCGACCAAGGGTCTCGACACCGATCTGCGCGGCGATGTGATCGCGGAATTGCTGGCAGTGCTGGCCAGTGGCCGCACCCTTCTCACCATCACCCATGATGTGGAGGTCGCCCGCGCGCTTGGCGGGCAGGTGGCGGTGATGCTGGATGGGGAGATCGTGGAACAGGGGCAGGCCGCCGCCATGCTCGGCGCGCCGGCGCATCCTTACACAAGCCGCCTCCTCGCGGCAGAACCCTCCGCATGGCCGGACCGCGCCGCGCCCGCCATCGGCGCGCCGATCCTCAGCGCCCGGGCGTTGACGAAGCGATACGGCGCGAAAACCCTGTTCGAAGCGGTCGATCTGGACATCCGCGCCGGGGAAAGGCTGGCGATCGTCGGCCCCAGCGGATCTGGCAAGACTACCTTCGGCGATGTGCTGCTGGGCCTGACGCGGCCGGATGCCGGCACCCTGTCGCGTCCACAAGCCATCCGTCCCGCTCGCTTCCAGAAGCTGTATCAGAACCCGCCGGCCGCCTTTTCGCCCCATGTCACGCTGCGCCGCAGCCTGGACGATCTGATCGCGATCCACCGCCTTGATCCCGTGCCCGTCGCGCCGCTGATGGCGCGGATGCGGCTCGATCCGATGCTGATGGACCGGCGGCCCGATCAGGTGTCGGGCGGGGAATTGCAGCGTTTCGCCCTGTTGCGGCTGCTGTTGCTGGCCCCGGCCTTCATCTTCGCGGACGAGCCGACCTCGCGCCTCGATCCCATCACCCAGCAGGAAGTGATGGACCTGCTGGTGGATCACGCGGCGGAGCGGGAATGCGCCTTGCTGCTCGTCACCCATGATGCGCGCATCGGCCGCAACTTCACCGGCGGCTATCTTCTGTCCCTGCACGGCGCGGTAGGGTGATCCGCAGCGACAGCCCGCCCAGCGCGCTCGTCTCCAGCTCCACCGATCCGCCCAGCCCCTGCGCCACGCGCTGCACCAAAGCGAGGCCCAGCCCCGCGCCGCGATGGTCCGCATCCGCTTCGCGATGCAGCCGCTGATAAGGCTGCATCGCCTTGCCCCGATCTTCCGGAGGAATGCCCGGCCCGTCATCATCCACCGCGATCAGGATCGTTCCATCACCCTGTTCGGCCAGGGAAATCTCGATCCGGCGGGCATATTTGCGCGCATTGCCCACCACATTGTCGAGCATCCTGCGCAGCGCATGGGGCCGCGTCGCAACGGTCAGGGAATCCGGGCCGGTATAACGCGCCTCCGCCCCCAGATCGCAGGCATCGTCTGCCATTGTGGAAAGCAGGGTCGGCAGGTCCACCAGCCCATCCGCCTCGTCCGATCCGCTGCGGACATAGGCAAGCGTGGCGTCGATGAAGCCTTCCATCTCGGCCAGATCGGCGGCAATCTCCTCCCGCGCCTCCTCTTCCTCCAGCATGGACGATCGCAGCCGCATCCGCTGGATCGGGGTGCGCAGATCGTGCGACACCGCGATCAGCGCCTGGGTGTTGTCCTCCATCGCGCGCATCAACCGCGCCTGCATCGCGGCAAAGGCGCTGGCCACGCGCCGCACCTCATGCGGTCCGGTCGGGGTGACGCGGGCCATGTGGTCCCGGCCCGCCGCATCGGCGGCAGCCGCCAGATCGCCCAGCGGCCGGATCAGCGCGCGCAGCATCAGCAGCGCGGCGCCGAACACCACCACGATCACCAGCAGATGCATCAGCACCAGCGTGGCAAGGCGGGGCGGCGCGCCCATATAGCCGCGCAGGCGGAACGATATCATCGAACCGTCCTGCAATCCCACCACGCCTAGCAGGTCGCGTTGCCGCGCGCCCGTGGATGGCAACAGGTTCAAACGCAAATCGCGGCCCGCCAGTTCAGGCGCATGGCGCATCAGCCGCTCCCGCATCTCCGCCAGCGACGGCAGATTGGTGCTGTAATCGGTGATGACCGTGCGCGGCACCCAATTGAAGCTCGCATCCTCCATTTCCAGCGCATGCAGCAGCATCACCCTTTCATCGGCAGGTGCAGCCTCGGCAATGGCGACGGCCGCGGCCAGCCGCCGGGCGGCGCCGCGCGTCTGTTCTGCCGAAACCAGTTCGCGCTCCTGCCACAGATGCACGCCCACGATGCCCGCCATCTCCAGCAGCACCGCGCATAACAGCACCAGCGCGACGCGCTCCACCATGCCCCAGCGCAAACGCCGCATGGTCAGGCCGGCACCACATCCGCCGCGAACATGTAGCCCACGCCGCGCACGGTGCGGATGATGTGGCCCACCCGGCGCGGCCCGCCCATCTTGCCGCGCAACCGGCTGACCAGCACGTCGATGCTGCGGTCGGTTTCATTGCCGATCCGGTGGCGGGACAGTTCCAGCAGCCTTTCGCGCCCGATAGTCCGGTTGGGGTTGCGCAGCAGCGCCTGCAACAGCTCATGTTCCGCAGAGGTCAGGAACACCTGGACATCGTTGGGCGCAAACAGTTCCCGCCGCCGGATATTGTATCGCCAGTCCCCGAAATGCAGCCATGTCGGCGCGGGTTTGCGCGCCGGCGCGGCGCTGCTCACCGCCGCCCGGCGCAATGCAGCGCGCACGCGGGCCAGCAGTTCCGGCCGGCCGAAGGGCTTGGCGATATAATCATCCGCGCCGCTATCCAGCCCGGTCACGCGATCCGATTCCTGCCCCCGCGCGCTGACGAGGATGATGGGCACGGAACTCGTTTCCCGCAGCGCGCTGCACAGCGACAGGCCGTCCTCGCCCGGCATCATGATGTCGAGCAGGATCAGGTCGATGCGCTGCGCGTTCGGCTCTGCCAGCATGGTGCGCAATGCCGCCGCATTGCCCAGCCCCGTCACCTCATAGCCGCATTCGCGCAGCAAGCGGCCGAGCAGCGCGCGCAGCGGTGCGTCATCCTCCACCACCACGATGTGATGCGGGGCTTCTCCTCCGGCGCCGGCTTGCCCGGTCTCTGACAGGGCGTCCTGTATCAAAACATTGCTCCCGACCTGTGCCCTATTGCGCGGGGCGCACAACCCCATCACTGCCCGCCTCAATTAACAATGATAACCATTATCAATATAACAGGGGTTTTTATGGGGCATTTCATCCAGCCGCGCAACGCGCGGCTTTTTACCGGGTCCGCATTGGGCATCGTGATACTTGGCCTGTCCGCGCCGTCTCAAGCCGCGGATCAGCCCACCGGTAACGAGATCGTGGTGACGGCGGCGGGCTTCGAACAGAAGATCACCGATGCGCCCGCCAGCATCAGCGTGGTGACGGAGGAAGAACTGCGCCAGCGCCCCTATATGACCCTGATCGACGCCGTGCGCGATCTGGAAGGCGTCGATGTTGGCGAAACCTCCGACAAGACAGGGCAGCGCACGATCAGCATCCGCGGCATGGGCGCGGATTACACGCTCGTCCTGATCGACGGCAAACGCCAGAACAACCATGGCGACATTTACCCCAACAGCTTCGGCGGCAACCAGTTCAACCATATCCCCCCGCTCGACATGATCGAACGGATAGAGGTCATTCGCGGCCCCGCCTCCACCCTGTACGGCGCCGATGCGCTGGGCGGCGTCATCAACATCATCACCAAGAAGGTGTCGCAGCGCTGGACCAGTTCCGCGACATTCGGCCGCACCTTCCAGGAAGATCGCGGCTTCGGCGACGATACCACGCTGGACCTTGCGCTCAGCGGCCCGATCGTGCCGGGCCTGCTTGGCCTCAGCCTGCGGGCCGCGCTGTATCGGCGGGAAGCATCGACGCCCGATTTCGAACCGGCGGTCGATCCCGCCGGCGAAGTGCATGTGCGCGGCCTCGGCTTCGGCGGCGGCGGGAAGACGGTGGACAACACCAACCGCAATGCCGGCTTCTCCGTCAGCCTGACCCCCGCCCCCAATCAGAGCCTGGTGTTCGATTTCGATTTCTCGCACCAGGAATATGACAACCGCCCCGTTACCGATTCGCTGACCGGCGAAACCAGCTTTCCGCTCGGCACGGTCGACAGCATCGACACGATCTGGCGCGCGCAGGGCGGCCAGGTAGCGCCGCGTGTCGGCTATAGCGCGGAACAGAGCTTCCAGCGGTTGAACTGGGCCTTGACCCATCAGGGGGAATGGAGCTTTGGCGACAGCTTCATTTCGCTCGCCTATATCGAAACCGACAATAACGGCCGCACGGTGCCCTTCTCCGTCGCGGAGCGGGTGCTGCTTCAGGACATCTACAGCGCGCGGGGCGAATATGCCGGCCTGTCCACCGACGAACGGCGCGCCATCGCGGCCGATATCTTCCTGCCGCGCCCGAAGCGTGTCCTCCAGAGCAATCAGTACACGCTCGATGCCCGGCTCGACATTCCGCTCGAAAACCTCGCCGGCTCGCATCGCCTGGTGCTGGGCGGCCAGTATACCGACGGGGAACTGGAAGACAGCGTCTTCGGCCTGGAAGCCAGCGCCGAAGGGATCAGCGCCGTGCAGCCGCAGAAACAATGGTCGCTATTCGCGGAAGACAACTGGACACCCTTCGCGCCGCTGACCTTCACCGCCGGCATACGGTATGACGAACATGACGTGTTCGGCGGCCATTTCAGCCCGCGCCTCTATGCTGTCTATAACATCACCCCCACTCTCACGGTGAAGGGCGGCGTCTCCACCGGCTTCAAGACGCCCAAGACCACCGATCTTTACGACGGCATCACCGGCTATGGCGGCCAGGGCACCAGCCCATGGGCGGGCAACCCGGACCTGAAGCCGGAAACCAGCGTGAACAGCGAAGTCGCGATCTACTGGAACCCGTCGCCTGCCAGCGGGATCAACGTCACCTATTTCCAGAATGATTTCGAAGACAAGATCATGCGCCAGCCTGTTTCGGCAACCTGCACCGAAACGGGCGGCGTCAGGCCTTGCGCCAATCTCGGGGCCTATTGGGAAATCCTGGGCATTGGCGGCCTGACCCAGCCGGTCAATATCGACGAAGCGAAGATCCAGGGCGTGGAGGTCGCCGGCAGGCACGAAATCGTCACCGATCTCGCGATCCGCGCCAACTACACCTATACGGACAGCGAGCAGAAAAGCGGCCCCGATGCCGGAATGCCGCTCACCAACACCGCCCGCCACATGGCCAACGCCACGCTGGACTGGACGGCGAGCGATGCCTTCAGCGCGCAACTGACCGCCGAAATGCGCTCCAAACGCTATCGCGGGCCGGATGCGATCACGGGCGATCAGACCTTCTACCGGAATTACACCGTGCTGCATCTCGGCGCGCAATATCGCCTCAATGATTTCGTCACCATCGGCGGCCGGGTGAACAATCTGCTGGATCAGGATTTCACCGCCTACACCGTCGACTTCGCGGATAATGGCGATGGCACCTGGACGCCGTCCTACATCGATCACTTCAACAACAAGGATCGCGCTCGCAGCTACTGGATCAGCATCACCGGCAATTTCTGATCCCCCGGCCGGACCCGGATTGATATCTTCTCCGGGTCCGGTTGCCGCCGGAACCTCCGCCCGTCCCAGACAGGATCGGCAGCCTGCAATTTCCGGCTTCCTGGTGGCGGAACGGGCGTATCCCTGCTTTCCTACACGCCCTGAATCGTGGACGATGCCAGCAAGAAGCCGCTTTTTCCGGCGCCCGTTCCTTGAACCCGCGAAAACCAACAATTCCCAACGTAACTGTCAAGTTACGGGAGTCCGCCCGATGGCGGCCCGCCCCATACTGTCCCCGCCGCCTTTCGCAACGGACCCCAGCCATCCCGGCAAAAAGCGGAAATCGGAGCGGTCCATCCATTTCAGAGGGCGGGCGGCGATCAACAGCATGCAGCGCTGTTGCAAAACAGGCTCGCACCCCGTCTAACCGCCGGATAGGGAGGATAGTATGACAGCACCGCACGCCCGGCTGGGCTTCATGAAACTCAACGTTCCGCAAATGAAACCGGCACTGGCCTTCTGGCAAAACGCATTCGGTTTCGAAGTGACGATGAGCTTTGACGAACCGGCCTTCATCGAACATGCCCTTGCCCTGCCCGGTCAGGAAAGCGGCCCCAGCCTGATGCTGGTCTGCGCGAAGAACGGTGCCGATGTCTCCGTCGGCCCCGGCCATGGTCCGGTCGGCTTTTTCTGCGACGACATCGCCGCCAGCCTAGCCCGCGCCGCGGAAAGCGGGGCGAGTATCCTCACCGACAGCTTCGATGCAGGCGGCGGCGTGCAGGTCGCCTTGCTGCGCAGCCCGCAGGGGCACGAAATCGAACTGGTGCAATTGCCAGCCCAGCCCGCGGCCTGAGGAAACAGATATGACGAACAGCGCCCCATTCCCTCCCAGCCGCCCCTTCGCCGGCATCACCCGCCGCACCGCTATGGCCGGCGCTCTCGGCACGGCCGCGCTGGTCGCCGCCAATCCGGCGCTGGGCGCCACCCCCGCGCGTCGCCCGAACTTCGTGTTCATCATGGCCGACGATCTCGGCTATGCTGACCTGTCCTGCTATGGCCGGCGCGAATACCGGACAGAAGCGCTGGACGTGCTGGCGGCGCAGGGAATGCGCTTCACCGATGGCTACGCCAACAGCGCGGTATGTTCCGCCACCCGCGTCGGCCTCATCACCGGCCGCTACCAATATCGCCTGCCGGTGGGGCTGGAAGAACCGCTCCGCAATCCGGAATTGGGGCTGCCGGCGGATCATCCCACCTTGCCCTCTCTCCTGCGCGACAAGGGCTATCACACCGCGCTGGTCGGCAAATGGCACATGGGCCACCTGCCGAAATTCGGCCCGCTGCAAAGCGGTTATGACGAGTTCTGGGGCAATCGCGGCGGCGGGGTCGATTATTTCACCCATCAGATCAACGCGGAAGAAGATCTGTGGGACGGCGATGTCCGCATAGAGCAATCCGGCTATTACACGGATATGCTGGCCGATCGCGCCATCACCTTCCTGGAGCAGCGCGCGGAAGCGGACAAGCCCTTTCTCCTCAGCCTGCATTTCACCGCGCCGCATTGGCCGTGGGAAGCCAATAACGAGGCGGGCCGTGCGGAATCCGCCCGCATCCATGGCAAGACCGGGCCGGGCCTCCACATCGCCGATTACGATGGCGGCACCATGGATACCTATGCCGAAATGGTGCTGTCGCTGGACCGGAATGTCGGCCGCGTGCTGGCCCGGCTGGCCCAGCTGGGGCTGGAACAGGATACGGTGGTCGTGTTCACCAGCGACAATGGGGGGGAACGTTTCTCCGACAACTGGCCCTTCACCGGCATGAAATCGGAACTGCTGGAAGGCGGTATTCGCGTGCCGTTGATCGTGCGTTGGCCCGGCGTCACCGCGCCCGGCAGCGTCAGCTATACGCCCGCAATATCGATGGATTTCCTTCCCACCTTCCTGGCAGCAGCGGGCGGACTGAACGCCGATTACCAGCCCGACGGGACGGATATCGGACCCGCGCTGCGCGGCGGAGAGCTACCCGATCGCACATTGTTCTGGCGGTTCCTGAACCGAAACCAGAAGGCCGCGCGCCACGGACGATACAAATACCTCTCCATCGACGGGCATGATTATCTGTTCGACGTCGTGGCCGATCCGCTGGAACGCGCCAATCTGAAGGATCGGATGCCTGAAGTGTTCGCCGATCTGCAAACGGCGTTCGAAACCTGGAACGCCGGTATGCTGAACGATCCTGATGCCTACAGCTATGGCTTCACGCCAGCCGAACTGGCCGATCATTTCGGCTGGGACAGCTAGAAAGCCACATTGGCGGATGGGCGGAGGCAGGGTCCGCAGCGGCGGTCAAGCCGGCCGCGGCTCTCCTGCGATTTCTGCCACCTCCTCGTCCTCCGGCTCAGCCGCTGCAATCTGCCCCCGATTGCTGATGCCCAGGATGAACACGAGCACGGCCACCAGCACGGCGGGCACGGCAACGATGAACATGATGGTTTCCAGCGGCACCAGCATGGTCAGCGCCAGCCCGCCCGCATAGGGAAATGCAATGCCCCCGATCCGGCCCGCGCCGCCCGCCCAGCCAATGCCGGACGATCGCATCTGCGGCGGATAGCCCAGCGTGGCGAGCGTGTTCAGCCCCGTCTGCCCGCCAACCTGGCAGTAATTCCACACGATCATCGCGATCAGGAAAGCGCCAGTGCCGAATGGCAGCACCCCTAGCAGCGCCAGGGCGATGGCGTCGATCACGAAGAAGCCGCTAATCAGCCAGAACGGATTCACCCGGTCCAGCAGCCACCCCATCGTCAGCGTGCCGGCCGCGCCGCCGGCGAAGGCGATCATGGCGGAAACGGCGAATTCCTGGATCGGGATGCCGCCAAGTTCCTGGAAATATGTCGGCATCCAGCTGGCGAGCAGGGCGATATTGCCCAACGCCAGGAAGCAGGCGCACCACAGGATGATCGTCTGCACGCGGTAGCGCGGGCCGAACAGCGCCATCGGCCCGTTCTTCTCCGCCCGGCGCGGCGCCGCGCCCATATGAAACTCTTCCTCGCCCAGCAGCGCACTTCCGCCGCCCATCCGGCGAATGGTATCGGGAATGTGCGGGTCCAGCGGATTGCGGGCGACGCGGAACGCCAGCGATTCCGGGATCGTCAGCAGAAGCGGCAGGCCCAGCAGCGGGATCAGCCCGCCCAGCCAGAAGCCGATCTGCCAGCCATAAAGGTCCAGCAGCCATGCCGCGACAGCCCCGCTAGCCGCAGACCCGCCGGAAAATCCCACCAGCGCAATCGCCATGAAACTCGCCCGCATCCGGCGCGGCGTCATCTCCGACAGCAAGGCGAGGCCGATGGGCAGCATTGCCGAAAAGAAGATACCCGAAATGCCGCGCAGCACCGCCAGCGCTATCAGCGAAGGCGTGAACACCGCCGCGATGGACAGCACGCCGAACACCGCCATGCACATCGCCAGCACCGGCTTGCGCCCGATCCTGTCCGCCAGCGGCGGCATCAGGAACGCGCCGATCGCCATGCCGATCTGCTGGATGGTGAACACTTCCGCCATGTCGGCAGGCCGTGCCCCCAGCCCTTCCGCGACGGCGGGCGCGATCTTGCCGAGGAAATACATGTCGAAGCCATCGATGAACAACACCAGCGTGCAGACCACCAGCATGATGATCTCGCGCGCGCCGATCGGCCGCTCGTCAACGAATTGGGCGACGTCGAAACGCGCGCCGGCGGCATTTGCCATAGTTGCCCTCTCCCAGGGACGGTTTGGGCGGGAGAGTGCCGATGCACCGCGCGCCCGTCAACGCCTTGTCAGGAAGCAGACTCCAGCTCGGGCTGCGGATGATGCGGCACCAGGATCATCGTGCCGCCTTCCACCCGCCAGGAGGCAAGGCGGGACAGGAAGTTCATGCCGATCACGTTGGTCGGCCCGAGATTGGGGGCGATGATCGCGTCAAGCCCGCGCGCCGCCACATTGCCAAAACGCAGTTCGTCGATGGTCGTGACATCTGCGGAAACCGCGCCGTTAGCCGTTTGCATCCGCATCGGCAATCCACCCTTGCGCGGTTCGAGCCCGGCCGCCGCCGCTGTTTCCGTCGACACCGCCGTAAGCGTGGCGCCGGTATCGACCAGGAAATTGGCGGGATGCCCATTTACTTCGGCGCGGAGCCAGAAATGCCCGTCCCGCGCGAGCGCGACCCGCGTTTCGCCCCCTTCCACCACTTGTTCCGGCAAGCCGATCTGCGGCAAGGCGATTTCGAACCGCGGGTCCATCCGGCTGAGCTGCAACACGACCAGCAGCAAAATCGCCATCAATCCGACTGAACTGCCGAGCCGCAGCAGGCGCCCGAGCACCGGGCTGGGGCGCATCACCATGCTGCCGATCACGCCTATCGCCATGGCAGCGACAGTTGCCAGCAGCAGCGCCGACTGCGGCAATTGCTCTATCGTGTTCGCCAACTGGTCCCAGACGGGGGCAAAATCCATGGCGGGAATATAGGCACCCCTTTGCGCATTGCGAATGGCGATTGGGGGCGGGAACGCGCTTTTACGGGGCGTTGCGGGGAATGGTGGCGCTGGCCAGCACGACGGAGAAACGCCCCTGCCCATCGGTCCAGCGCCGTTCCGGGGTCCATCCCCCGGCGAGCAGCAGCATCTGCTGGCTGCGCGCGTCGAATTTATGGCTGTTTTCGGTGTGAATGGTCTCGCCTGCGCGCATGGCAAAATCACGGCCGGAAACGGCGAACGCCATATCCTCCACCGCCTGAAGATGCATCTCTACCCGCGCATAGGCATCGTTCCACCGCGCGACATGGCGCAAACGGTCGACCGGAATGGTGCCGCCGAGTTCGCGGTTGATACGATGGGCAAGGTTGAGATTGAAGCGAGCCGTGACGCCGGCGGCATCATCATATGCAGCCTCAAGCACGCGGGCATCCTTGATCAGATCCATCCCGATCAGCAATTGCGCGCCTTCGCCCAGCGTGGCGCGCATGGATCGCAGCAGGTCGACGGCCGTTCTCGCCACCATATTGCCTATGGTCGACCCTGGGAAAAAGCCCAGCTTGGGCAACCCCGCCACCTCTGGCGGCAGATGCACCGGCTTCATGAAATCCGCTTCGACCGGGTGAACCGGGAGATCGGGGAACTTGCCCGCCAGATCCTGCGCCGCGGCGCGCAGAAAATCGCCCGAAATATCGAGGGGGACATAGGCCGCCGGATCGATCGCCCGCAGCAAGAGCGGGGTTTTGACCGAGGAGCCGGAGCCGAACTCGACCACTGCCCGCCCCGCCCCGATATACGCTGCGAAATTGGCGCCATTGTCGGTCAGGATTTCCGTTTCCGCCCGCGTCGGATAATATTCGGGCAATCGGGTGATCTCTTCGAACAATTGCGATCCGGCATCGTCATACAACCATCGCGCAGGGATCGCCTTTTGCGGCTGGGACAGCCCGCTCAGCACATCGGCGCGGAACGCCCGGTCGACACCAGCCTCGTCACGGTCAACCAGAGCGATTGCAGCCGAACTCGCCATCAAAGATCCTTTGCCAGTCGCAGGCCGGTGAACTGCCAGCGTTGCCGGGGATAGAAGAAATTGCGATAGGAGGCGCGCGAATGGCCGCGCACGGTGGCGCAACTGGCGCCCTTCAGCACCCACTGCCCGGCCATGAACTTGCCATTATATTCGCCCACGGCGCCCGCCGCAGGAGTGAAGCGCGGATAAGGCAAATAAGCAGAACGGGTGAACTGCCAGCAATCGCCGAACAGCGAAGCCCCACCGCGCGGCAGCGGAGGGCCGGCCCGGTCTAGCTGGTTTCCACCGGCCGGATCGTGCGATTGCGCGATTGCTTCCCATTCGAACTCGGTCGGCAGGCGCAGACCGGCCCAGCTGGCATAAGCATCCGCCTCGAAATAGGAGATATGCGTGACAGGGGCGTCAACATCCCGCTTCTGCCAGCAGCTATGGGTGAAATGCTCGCCCTCTCGCCAGTAAAGCGGCGCGCGGATGGACTGGCGATTGACCCAGTCCCATCCGTCCGAGAGCCACAGCGATGCGCTGCGATAGCCCCCATCGGCCATGAACTGCTCCCAATCCCCATTCGTTACCAACCGGTCCGCAAGGGCAAAGGGTTCCAGCAAGGCGCGGTGGGCTGGCCCTTCATTGTCGAAGGAGAATCCACCGTCCCGCGCACCGATCATCGCGATCCCACCGGGATGGGAATGCCAGCCAGTCGATCCCCGCGAAGGAGCAGAAGGGCGGCTGATCGGCGCGGACCACATCGCGGGACCGAGCGGGTTATGGAACAGCGCGTGCTTGATATCGGTCAGCAGCAGTTCCTGATGCTGCTGTTCATGCGCGATGCCGAGTTCGATCAGCGCAGACAGCGATGGGTCCCCCAGCAGCGGTTCCATCGCGTCATCCACATGGGCGCGCCAACCCAGCACCTGCTCCAGCGTCGGGCGCGAGAGGAGGCCACGGCGGGGGCGTGCAATTCGTGCCCCTTCCGCTTCATAATAGGAATTGAACAGAAACGGCCAGCTCTCATCATAGAGCCGGTAGCCTTTCGCATAGTCGCGCAGCAGGAAGGTTTCGAAGAACCAGGTGGTATGGGCCAGATGCCATTTGGCGGGCGATGCATCCGGCATGGATTGCACGGTGGCATCCGCGTCGGAAAGCGGCGCGACGAGCGCCTCGCTCAACGCCCGGGTCGCGCGGAAACGGTCGGCGAGCGCGGTATGGGCATCGCCCGTGCGGGCTGGCGCAATGGAAGCCAAGGCTCAATCCTCCCTCCTCCCGCAGTTGGGTCGGGAGGGTTGCCTTGGGAAAGGCCGGCGCCGGCTTTTGTTCCGAAATTATCCCTGCGCGGCGCCCCGGCAGAATCCGGAAGGCGCCGCGCGCGGGATGATCAGGCGGCGTGCTTCTGCCGCTCGGTCGCTTCGAGATTGAGCATTTCCGCAATCAGGAAAGCCAGTTCCAGCGATTGCGCCGCATTGAGACGCGGGTCGCAATGGGTGCGATACCGGTCAGCCAGTGCCGCATCGGTGATCGCCACCGCGCCGCCGGTGCATTCCGTCACGTCCTGCCCCGTCATTTCGATATGGATGCCGCCGGCATGGGTGCCCTCGGCCCGGTGGACGGCGAAGAAGCCCTTCACTTCGGACAGGATGCGATCGAACGGACGGGTCTTGAGGCCGCTTTCCGCCTTCACGACATTGCCGTGCATCGGATCGCAGCTCCACACCACGGGGTGACCTTCGCGCTTCACGGCGCGGACCAGACGAGGCAGCCCTGCTTCCACATTCTCATGGCCGAAACGGCTGATAAGCGTCATCCGGCCCGGTTCCCGCGACGGATTCAGCGTATCGAGCATGCGCAGCAGCGCGTCCGGCTCCAGGCTCGGCCCGCATTTCATGCCGATCGGATTGCCCACGCCGCGCAGGAACTCCACATGCGCGCTGCCGTCGAACCGGGTGCGGTCGCCGATCCAGAGCATGTGGGCGCTGGTATCGTACCATTCGCCCGTCAGGGAATCCCGCCGGGTCAGCGCCTCTTCATAAGGAAGGAGCAGCGCCTCGTGACTGGTGTAAAAGGTGGCGCTCTTCAACTGGGGCGCGTTTTCGGGATCCACGCCGCAGGCTTCCATGAAGTCCAGCGCTTCGCCGATACGGTCGGCCACATTCTTGAACTGGTCGGCCCACGGGCTGCGCCCCATGAAATCCAACGTCCAACGGTGAACCTGGCGCAGATTGGCATATCCGCCGCCAGCAAAGGCGCGCAGCAGGTTCAGCGTCGCGGCAGACTGGCTGTAGGCGCGGATCATGCGTTCGGGATCGTTGCGGCGAGAGCCTTCCTCGAACTCGATACCATTGATGATATCGCCCAGATAGCTCGGCAGAGTGACGTCGCCCTGCGTTTCCGTGGGCGCGCTGCGCGGCTTGGCGAACTGGCCGGCCATACGGCCGAGCTTGACCACCGGCTGCTTGCTGGCGAACATCATCACTGCGGCCATCTGCAACAGCACGCGGAACGTATCGCGGATGTTGTTGGGATGAAACTCGGCGAAGCTTTCGGCGCAATCGCCGCCTTGCAGCAGGAAACCGCGACCGGCCGCGACCTCGGCCAGATCAGCCTTCAGCTCGCGCGCTTCACCGGCGAAGACCAGCGGCGGAAAATTGGCAAGCGTCGCCTCGGCCGCGTTCAGCGCAGCGGCGTCCTCGTAATTCGGCAAATGCTTTGCCTCGTACTGCTTCCAGCTTTCCGGCGTCCAGTTCTGTGCCACGTCTACAATCCAGCTATGTGTGGGGGGCGAGTCTTGCCCCTACCCATATGGTGCCCCAGTGGCAAATGTTACAAGTGCGACCGCCCGGCCGGACACGAAACGGGCCGGGCTGACTGCGCCCCGTCACCTGCCGGCAGCCGCAGCCGTCTCCGGCAGGATCGCCATCCGCCAACCGCCATGCGACACCAGATATCGCTGGGCCAGTTCCTTGATTTCTTCTGGCGTGGTGTCCGTATAGTCGGTCAGCCTCGTGGGAACATACAGCAGGCGATTGGGGTCGAAAGCCGCGCCTTCGATCAGGTTCAGCCAATAAGTGTGGCCGGTCTGCAAGCGAGTCACCAGCTGGCGCACCGGCTCCATGGCGCGGGCCAGTTCGTCCGGCGTGGGGCCGTTCTGCGCCAGATCGGCCGCAATCGCGTCGGCTGCCTCGTAAAATGCTGGCACCTGTTCCGGCGTCAACTGCGCGAGGGCGAGCATATTGCCCCCGTCAGGCGCATCCAGCGGCCAGTTGGAAGCGACGAAGGGCGAATAGCTCGACCCCGTGCGCTCGCGCATTTCATCCAGCAAGCGGTTGGAGAACAGCGAGGCAAGCAATTCCAGCTTGCGGCTTTCCGGCAATTTCTCGCTCCCCCCACCGGTGGGCCAGGCGATGATCGCCGCCGCCTGGCCGGGATCGCCGGAATGGTTGCGGACCAGCGGCTGCTTGTTGGCTTCGGGGAAGGAGGTGCGGCGGGCGAGCACTTCGGGCGGCAGCACGCCGCGTTCCGGCAAGGCGCCAAAGGTACGGGACAGCGCCTCCGTCACGGCGGCGGTGTCGATATCGCCGAACACATCCACTTCCACGGGGCCTTCGGCCAGGATGCGCGACCAGACCTCGCGGAACCCCTCCGGCGTTGCGGCGCGAAGCTGGTCCGGCGTGGGCGTTTCGAACCGGGGGTCGCGATTATGGAGCAACCAGTCCAGATCGCGCGTCGCCACGCCATTGGCGCTGCTGGCATAGCTGCCATAGCTCATGGTCGCGCCCGCGCGGGCACGCTCGATCGGCGCTGCGTCCCAGCGCGGCTGGGACAGCTTAGCGGCGAAAAGATACAGCTGGTCCGCCACATCCTCGCCCCGCGTGATGCCCTGGAAGGTGAAGGTGCCTTCTTCGATATCGAAACCGAAGGTCAGCTTCCGGCCAGTCGCAAGGGAATCCATTTCCTCCTGCCCCAGGGGGCCGAGGCCGGAACTGACCAGCGCCATCTTGCCCAGCGCCGCATAGACGCCCTCGTCCTCGGCAAAGCTGCGATACCCACCGCCAAAGCGCACCCGCACAGTGACGCGCCCCGGTTCGTTGTCGGTGCGCCACAGCAAGGCGCGCACGCCGTTGGCATAGGTCTGCCGTTCGACATCGCGGCCATAGAGCTGGCCGACAGCCTCGCGAACGGTGGGCGCCTGTGCCTCGCCGATGGGCGGCAATTGGTCGAAATCGATCTGTTCGGCGACGCTGCGGGCATATTCGCCCACGCCCGCATCCTGTTCGATCGCGGCTTTCAGCGACGCGGCATCAGCCTCGCCCGGTTGCGGCGTCACCATCACGGCGCGCAGCACGTCGCCTTCGAACAGCGCGCGCGTATGTTCGTGCACCGCATCCGGGGTGAAGCGGTCGCGCATTTCGCGGAACACCTGCAGGATTGTGGCCGGGGCGGCGACAGCCTCCCGGATATCCACAGCACCCACGATGGTGTCGGCCAGCATCGATCCGGCCTGGATTTCCTCCTGCTGGGCCGCGTTCGCAAAGGCGACATCGAGTTCCGCCAGTTCGCGGTCGATTTCCTGCTGGCTGGGCGGCGTCGCAACCGCGTCCGCGATCACCGAACGCACATCGGCCAGCGCCGTGCGCCAATCCTCCGTCAGCGGTGCGAGAGCGACGAAGGTCGCATCGGCAGAACGGCTCGGCTTGTCCCGTTCGATCCCTGCATAGAGATAATTGCCGCCAGCGCGGGCGCGCGTTTCAAGCCGCCGGTTGACGATGGCCTGAGCGACCGAATCGATCAGCAGCCCGCGATTATATTCCAGATTGTCCGTCACCTCCCGCCAGGGGCGCAGGATCGCATAATTGATCGCCCGCGGCTGGCTCGGCTCCACCAGCACGTCGGTGGCGCCCACAGGCAGGGTGCCGCTAGCGCCCTGCGGTGGCACGGGATCTCCGAAATCGGGCGCGGGAGTATGCTTGCCCTTGCCCTCCCAATCGCCGAAATACTTCTCCACCAACACGGCGAGCTGCTGCGGGTCGGCATCGCCGACCACCACCACCACCGCGTTTTCCGGGCGATACCAGCGATCGTGGAACGCTTTCACCGTCCGGGATGTCGCGCCCTGCAGCGTTTCCGCCGTGCCAATGGGGTCACGCTCCGCCAGCCTCTGGCCGGTGAAGATCGTGCTGCGCATCAATTCGGCCACGCGCATCTGCGGCCCCACCATCTCGCGCCGTTCCGCCAGCACGATCGGCACTTCCGTCTGGATGTTCGCCGGGCTGAGCGCAGGCTCGCGGATCATGCCTGAAAACAGGCGCATGCTTTCGTCCAGCACCGTCGGGCGCGCATTGGGCAGATCGAGCTGATAGACCGTCTGCGTGGGGCTGGTGATCGCGTTGGTATCGTTGCCAAGGCTCGCGCCAAGCCGCTGGAAATGCGGGATCGCCTCCCCATTGCCGAGATATTTGGACTGCCGGAAAGTCAGATGCTCTACCAGATGGGCGAAACCGCGTTCGCCCTCCTGCTCGTAAAGCGAACCCGCGTCGATCCTCACGCGGATGGAAACTTGCCCCGGGGGCACGCCATTATTGCGCACGGCGTAACGCAATCCGTTGGGCAGTTCGCCGAACAGCCATTCGGGATCGACCGGAATGTCCGTGCCGCGATAGATCCATGGATCATCTGGCTGCGCATATTGAGGGGTAGCTCCCGCAATCGTCAGTGTGGGAGCATCGACCTGCGCCGCGGCGGGAACCGCAAGAACGAAGGACAGGGGGACGAGAGCACGCAGCGCACGCGAAACAACGGTCATACGCATGGCAATAAGGGGCGTATCCATGAAGGGATAGTGAATAAGCGCGCGCCCTTGTCGCGCGCAGCGGGTCGGCCTACATCGCGGCCATGTATATAGAGACCGAAATCACGCCGAACCCGGCCACGCTGAAGTTCCTGCCTGGCCAGCGCGTCATGCCGTCAGGAACGCGCGACTTCGCGTCGCCCGAAGATGCGGAAGCCTCTCCGCTGGCGCAGGCCCTGTTCGACACGGGCGAAGTGACCGGCGTGTTCTTCGGCGCGGATTTCGTCTCTGTCACGGCTGCGCCCGGCGTCGACTGGTCCGCTCTGAAGCCGCAGGTGGTGGCCGTTCTGCTCGATCATTTCATCAGCCAGGCGCCGCTTTTTGCAGCGGGTTCCGCGGCCGGAATCGCCGTTCCGGGCGATGATGACGAGGATATGGGGGACGATCCTGCCGACGCGGAGATCGTGGACCAGATCAAGGAGCTGCTGGAAACCCGCATTCGCCCAGCCGTGGCCGGCGATGGCGGCGATATTCGCTATCGCGGTTTCCGCGAAGGGGTCGTTTACCTGACGATGCAGGGCGCCTGTTCCGGCTGCCCCAGTTCCACCGCCACGCTGAAGCACGGGATCGAAGGGCTGCTGAAGCATTACGTGCCCGAAGTCACCGAAGTTCGCGCGGCCTGAAGGACAGATCCGCGTGAACACCCCTCTTGACGATACCGCGCTGGGCCAGCTGTTTCGCGAGGCGCGCAGCTTCAACGCCTATCTCGACCGCGATGTGAGCGACGAGCAGATCCATGCGATCTGGGATCTGGTGAAGATGGGGCCGACTTCGGCCAACCAGCTTCCGGCCCGCCTCGTCTGGTGCAAATCCGCCGAAGCGAAAGCGCGGCTGGCGGCCCATGCTTCCGAAAAGAACCGGCCCAAGATCACCGGAGCGCCGGTTTGCGTGATCGTGGCGATGGATGTGGACTTTCACGAACAATTGCCGTGGCTGTTCCCCCACACCGATGCGCGGAGTTGGTTTGCGGATCAGGAAGCTGCGCGCGAAGTATCGGCGATGCGCAATTCCTCGTTGCAGGGCGGGTATCTCATCATGGCCGCCCGCGCGATGGGGCTGGATTGCAGCCCGATGTCCGGCTTCAACCATGCATCGCTGGACTCCGATTTCTTCGCCGATCAGCCCCGCTGGCGTTCGAACTTCATCTGTTCGATCGGTTATGGCGACAAGGCTTCGCTGTTCGAGCGCAGCCCTCGCCCTGACTTCGACAGTTTCAATCGCCTGATCTGATCGGCTCGCCATGCGGTTGCTGGCCATCGACAGCGCAACGGAAGCGTGTTCGGTCGCACTTTTCGAAGGCGAGCGGCTGATCGCCGGCACGTTCGAACGCATCGGACGTGGCCATGCCGAACGGCTGGTGCCGATGATTGCCGACCTGCCCGATCGCGGCCGTGCGGATCGCATCGTCGTGTCGCTCGGCCCCGGAAGCTTTACCGGCGTGCGCATCGGGCTGGCGGCCGCTCGGGCCCTGGGCCTTGCCTGGGGCGCGGAGGTGACGGGTTATCCCACCCTGGCCCTGGTCGCGGCGATCGCGCGGAAGGCGTCGGATGGTCCGGTTTCCGTCAGCATGCGGGGCGGCCATGGCGAATGGTTCGTGCAAGATTTCGGGGTCGACGGCCTCCCTGTCTCGGAACTTGCATCCCTGCCGCCGCATCAGGCGGCTGATGCCGCTGCATTTGACGATATCGCCGGCACCGAGGCAGAGGCACTGGTCAGCCTTCGGGGGCGCGGCACTGCCATGGCGTTCCTGCCCGATGCGCGGCATTTCCTGTCCTTGCCGCCGCAACTGGTCACGACCTCGCTCGCCCCGATCTATGGCCGCGCGCCCGATGCCCGCCCCGCAGGGGCCGCCGCGTGATGGACGATATCGACCGGATCATGGTGGTAATGGAAGCCGCCTTCGATCCGGCTTTCGGGGAGGCATGGAACCGCCGCCAGTTGACCGATGCGCTAGTCATGCCGGGATGCTTCTATCTGTTGGCGGAAGAAGAAGGCGCAGAAGCACGCGGCTTCACCCTTTCCCGCCGCGTTCTGGACGAGGAAGAACTGCTGCTGGTCGCCGTCCACCCGGATTACCGGGCGCAGGGAATTGGCCAAAGCCTGCTGACGCGCCTGCTGGATCAGGCAAAACGCGATGGAATGTCGCGACTATTTCTGGAAATGCGCGACGGAAACCCGGCCGAGTCGCTTTATCGACGCCATGGCTTCCAGGCCGTGGGGCGCCGGAAGGGCTATTACCGTCGAGGAACCGGCAAACCTTTCGACGCCATTACCTTTTCTTTGAACTTGCCGCCAGAATGTTGAAGTCAATAAGCGCCATCTTGTCGAAAATTTTACTTTGCCCTCCTTGAAAAACCTCTGCTCAAGGCGCAAAGGGCACGGAGAGTTTTGCGCGCAACAACGCAGCAAACCTTCAATAACGGGCGCATACCAGTAAGAGGTAATTATGGACACGATTGAATCGGACATGAAAGAGACGTTGATCACGCTCACGTCTGACATTGTCGCAGCACATGTGAGCAACAACAGCGTTTCTGTCGACGATGTACCGTCGCTCATCAGGAATGTATTTGGCGCGCTTGCGAGCCTTGGGTCCGAACAGGAAACCGCGAAGGCGCCGGAACCTGCCGTGTCCGTTCGTGCATCGGTGAAGAACGATCATCTCGTCTGCCTGGAAGACGGCAAGAAGATGAAGATGCTGAAGCGCCACCTGATGACCGACCACAACATGACGCCGGAAGAATATCGCGCGCGGTGGAACCTGCCGGCCGATTATCCGATGGTCGCCCCCGAATATGCGGAAAAGCGCCGCGTGCTTGCCAAGGAAATCGGCCTCGGCCGCAAGCCCGGCCAGCGTCGCGGCCGGCGCAAGGCAACGGCGGAATAACCCCCAGTTCAAATCCCTTACCGCGGTTGAAAAAACGCCCTGCCCCTTCCATAGTGGTAGGGCGTTTTTGTATGTTAGCGGGGATAGCGGGTGCATCAGCAGATTGATCTCGAAGCTTTATGCGCAGAACGTGGGCTGCGCATCACTGAACAGCGCCGGATCATTGCCCGCGTTCTTTCCGAAAGCGACGATCATCCGGATGTGGAGGCGCTGCATGCCCGCGCATCCGCCATCGATCCGAAAATCTCGATCGCCACCGTCTATCGCACCGTTCGCCTGTTTGAAGAGGCCGGCATCCTCGACCGGCATGATTTCGGTGATGGCCGCGCCCGGTACGAAGCGGCGCCCGAGGCGCATCACGATCACCTGATCGATGTCGAAACCGGCAAGGTGGTCGAATTCGTGGATCCCGAACTGGAAGCTTTGCAAAAGCAGATCGCCGAAAAGCTCGGCTATCGCCTCGTCGATCACCGGATGGAGCTTTACGGGGTCCGCATCGACCGCGAGGATTGATCGCTGGCCGGGTTACGCTTCGCCCGGCGGATGCTGGGCATCGTCTTTCTCTTTCTTACCGTGGTGCCGCTCCATGCGGTCCTCGCGATATTTGGTTTTCGGCAGCTCATCCCGCCCCTGTTCCTGAGATGGGTGGGCGTCTGCGCCGGGCTGCGTGTCCGCACGATTGGCCGGCCGCATCCTGGCGCCCTGTTCCTCGCCAACCATGTCAGCTGGCTGGACATTCTTGCGCTGGCGGGTTCGGCAAGGGCGATCTTCGTCGCGCATAGCGGGTTGGCCGGCCACGCCGGGCTGCGCTGGCTATGCCGGCAGAACGACACCATATTCATCACCCGCGACCGCCGCGGCACGGTAGATGCGCAGGTGGCGCAGGTGCAGGCCGCTCTTGGCGACCGGCCGGTCACGATCTTTCCCGAAGCCACCACCGATGACGGGCGATCCCTGCTGCCCTTCCGCAGTTCGCTGCTCGCGGCGGTAGAGCCACTCTCGGCAACTGTGCCCGTGCAGCCCGTCGCGCTGGAATATGCCGATGCGGCGGAGATCGCCTGGGTGGGTGAGGAGCCGGGCCTCGCCAATTTCCGCCGCGTCCTGTCTCGCCCCGGCCGGCTGCTGCTGACGATCCACTACCTCCCGCCGCTGGAATCGGCCGAACTGCGCGATCGCAAGACCATGGCGCTGGCCGCCCGCAACGCGATCGCCGCCGCGCTCCATCTCTGATCGCCGCCTTTGCTTCGGGCGGCCGAATGCCGTAAAGGCCCGGCCCCATGCAACAGCGCGCAATCCCGAAGACCTACCGGATCAAGAGCTTTGGCTGCCAGATGAACGTCTATGATGGCGATCGCATGGCCGAACTGCTTGCCGAAAAGGGGCTTACCCCCGCTGCGGAGGGGGAAGATGCGGAACTGATCGTCCTGAACACCTGCCACATCCGCGAAAAGGCCGCGGAGAAGGTCTATTCGGACATTGGGCGCCTGGTGAAGCACGGCGGCGACAAGCCCCCCATGATCGCCGTCGCCGGCTGCGTTGCGCAGGCAGAGGGCGAGGAGATCATGGCCCGCGCCCCGGCCGTTTCGATGGTTGTCGGCCCGCAGGCCTATCACCGCTTGCCCGCCTTGCTGGAGGAAGCCGCCAGTGGGCGTCGCGCTGCCGATACGGACATGCCGGCCAATGCGAAGTTCGACGCGCTGCCCCGCCGCCGCCGCAGCGGGCCGACAGCGTTCCTGACCGTGCAGGAAGGGTGCGACAAGTTCTGCACCTATTGCGTGGTGCCCTATACGCGCGGCGCCGAAATCTCCCGCCCTTTCGCGGACCTCGTTCTGGAAGCAGAGCGATTGGTGGAAGCCGGCGCGCACGAGATCACGCTGCTGGGCCAGAACGTCAACGCATGGAGCGGGGAGGACGACAAGGGCCACGCAATCGGACTGGACGGGCTGGCCCGCGCACTCGCCCGGCTGCCCGACCTGCACCGCATCCGCTACACCACCAGCCATCCCAACGACATGACGGATGGGTTGATCGCCGCGCATGGCGAGGTGGAAAAGCTGATGCCGTTCCTCCATCTGCCGGTCCAGGCCGGGAATGACCGGGTGCTGAAGGCGATGAACCGCAGCCACACGGTGGAATCCTATCTCCGCCTGTTGGAACGCTTTCGTGCCGTGCGCCCCGATCTCGCCATCTCCGGCGATTTCATCGTGGGCTTTCCGGGCGAAAGCGATGCCGAGTTCGAAGATACGCTGAAGCTGGTCGATCAGGTCGGTTACGCACAGGCATTCAGCTTTAAATACTCGCCCCGGCCCGGAACCCCTGCCGCTGCCATGGATGGCCAGATCGGGGCGGAGGTGATGGACGAAAGGCTGCAACGCCTGCAGGCGGCGCTCAACCGCGACCAGATGGCTTTCAATCAGGCGTCGAAGGGCCGGCGGTGCGACGTGCTGGTGGAACGGCGCGGAAAGAAGCCGGGCCAATGGCTCGGCAAATCGCCATGGCTGCAATCGGTATTCTTCGAAGCAGATGTGGCAATCGGCGACATGGTTTCTGTAGAACTGATGGAAGCCGGCCCCAATTCCATGCGCGGCCAGCCTGTCGCCTGACGGCTGCTGACAGATCTACTAGGACGTGAAGGTCATGGTGGTTAGGTCGCCCCATGGCCTTGCCTCGCGCCGCCGAGAGCAGAGCATCCCGACAGGCTGAGGCTGGTTGTCACGAGCAGCACCAGTGGGTGCAAACCTCCTCACAGGCGCTCCGCCCGTTTTAAGCGTCGATCCGTTCCAATTTCGGTACGCTTTCCACCATATGTTGCCTTGGGCAGCTTGCGCGGGCGGCGGCCCGCCCTATTCTTTACTGGTTACTCGAAAGGAGCGCATGGCCCGCAAGCATTCCCGTGCCGATGATGATGCGGCACTCGCCCATCCGGAAGATCGCCGCGATCTGTCGCGCCGGGCCCGGACGGAAGTTCTGTTCGAACAGCAGACCATCCTGGGCAGCCTGTTCGGCGAATTCGACGCCAATCTCGTTCGCATCGAAAATCGCCTTGGCGTCTATATCGCGGCGCGGGGCAACCGCATCGTGGTCGAAGGCGCGGAAGATGGCGTCGCGCGCGCTCGCCAGGTGCTGATCGCCATGTATGAAAAACTGGCTGCTGGCGAGGAACTGGACGCAGGCGCTATTGAGGCGCTGATCGCCATGTCCAACGAACCCACGCTGGAAGGGATCATCACTGGCGAGGCCAAGGATGCGGGCATCATGATCCGCACTCGCCGCAAGACGATCGTGCCGCGCAGCGCGATGCAGGGCGATTACATGCGTCAGCTTGCCAGCCGCGACATCATCTTCGCGCTTGGCCCCGCCGGCACGGGCAAGACCTATCTGGCCGTCGCGCAGGCGGTCAGCCAGCTCATCACCGGCAGCGTGCAACGCCTGATCCTCTCCCGCCCGGCGGTGGAAGCGGGCGAAAGGCTCGGCTTCCTGCCCGGCGACATGAAGGAGAAGGTCGATCCCTATCTCCGTCCGCTCTACGATGCGTTGTATGATTGCATGCCGCCCGAACAGGTGGAGCGCCGCCTCGCCAGCGGCGAGATAGAGATCGCGCCGATCGCTTTCATGCGTGGCCGCACCCTGGCCGATGCCTTCGTCATTCTGGACGAAGCGCAGAACACCACGCGCGAACAGATGAAGATGTTCCTGACCCGCTTCGGGCAGAACAGCCGCATGGTGGTGTGCGGCGACCCGCGACAAGTGGACATCCCTGGCGGCGACCGGATGAGCGGCCTTGCAGACGCCGTCACCCGGCTGGAAGGGGTCGATGGCATCGGCGTCACCCGTTTCACGGCGGCGGACGTGGTGCGCCATCCCATCGTCGGGCGGATCGTCGAAGCCTATGAAGGCGACGGGGCCTGACGCCTTCCGCCATGGAACTCGATATCGACATAGAAGCCTGGCCCGCCGGGGACTGGGAAGTGCTGGCCGAGCGTGTGGCGGACGCCGCAGCCGCACTGGTTCCCGAACTGGCGAACCCGCGCCTCTGCACCAGCATCCTGTTCACTTCCGACGAGGAAATACACACCCTGAACCGCGAATGGCGGCAGCGGGACAAGCCGACCAACGTGCTGTCTTTCCCGATGCTGGAGCGGGAGGATCTGCTCGACCTTGGCCCCGGCGGCCCGCCCGAGATGCTGGGCGATATCGCCCTTGCCCATGGCACTTGCGCGCGGGAGGCGGAGGAAAAGGGCGTGGCGCTGGCTGACCATGCCGCCCATCTGATCCTGCACGGGTTGCTGCATCTGGCAGGGTACGATCACGAGATTTCGCCCGCCGATGCCGATGCGATGGAGGCGCTGGAAACAAAGGTGCTTGCAACAATGGGAATCGCAGACCCATATGGCGTGGGTTCCGATTAGGAGGAAACGGAAGGGCGATGCCCGAAGGTTCTAGAAACGGCGACTCCGGCAGCGGAGACGCGGACAGTAAGCGCGGATTGTGGAACGCAATCCGTAAATTCTTCGACGAGGAGAGCAGCACCTCGCTTCGCGCGCGGATCGAACAGGTGATCCATCTGCACGAAAGCGAAAAGGTGGACGGCACCGCGGCAGCCGATAACGATCTGTCGCCGGTGGAACTCACCATGCTGCGCAACCTGCTGCATTTCAGCGAAAGCGATGCCGACGACGTCGCCATTCCGCGGGGCGAGATCATTGCGGTCTCGGCCGATGCGTCCTGGCAGGAACTGGTCGCCCTGTTCGCCGAACATGGCCATTCCCGCCTGCCGGTATTCCGCGATTCGCTGGACGAGGTGTTGGGGATGATCCACATCAAGGATGTCTTCCCCTATCTCGCGAACGGGACGCCGCCGCCGGCCGAATGGACGGTCCTGATGCGCCAGCCTCTTTATGTCCCGCAGGCGCGCGGCGCGCTGGACGTGCTGGCCGACATGCGCGCCCGCCGTACCCATCTCGCCATCGTGGTGGACGAGTTTTCCGGGACGGACGGCATCATCACCTTCGAGGATCTGGTCGAGGAAATCGTCGGCGATATCGAGGATGAGCATGACGATGCGCCGGTTGAGCTGGTCGTGCCTCTGGGTGACGGCGTGTGGGAAGCCGATGCGCGCGCGGAACTGGACGACGTGGCCGAAAGGCTGGGCGACGCGCGGCTGGCCGAGATCGAGGAAGCGGTCGACACGCTTGGCGGGCTTGCCTTCGTCCTTGCCGAACAGGTGCCGCAGCCCGGCACCGTGCTGATTCACCCCAGTGGCTGGCAGATGGAGGTGATCGCGGGCGATGAAACCCACGTCACCCGCCTGCGCCTGCACGCTCCACAAGCAGCAGCGCATCACGACGAACTGGACGGGACGGGAAAATAGCGCTTTTTGCAAGTCTATCCCCCGTTTTGGCTGCAAGAATGCTCGACACTGTTGCAAAATTCTGAACACTCCCGCCGCATGCGTCGCCTGCCCCCCCTCCGCGCGTTGGAAGCGTTTGTTCGCGTGGTGCGGCTTGGCTCCGCGCGCGCTGCGGCGGACGAACTGGGCCTCAGCCCGTCGGCCCTGTCACGGCGCGTCTCCAATCTGGAGGATTTCACGGGCAAGAAGATGTTCTCTCGCACGGGGCAGGCGATGCGCCTGACCGATGAAGGGCGCGCCTTCTACGACGCCGTCGCCCCGCATCTGGAATCGCTTGCGGCGGCGGTGGAAAGCCAGTCCGAAAACCTGCAATTGCTGCGGCTTCGGCTGGGTGTGCTGCCGTTGTTCGGCACGCAGCGGCTGTTCCCCAAGCTGCCCGACCTGCGGGAGAAGCATCCCCGCCTGCATATCGACATCGATACGGGCCCACATCTGATCGACCGCGTGGGCGACACGCTGGACGCGGCGATCCTGCTTACGACCGAACCGGGTGCGGGTTATCACAAGTTCCAACTGGATCAGAACACCGTCCACGCCATCTGCAACCGCGCGCTGGCGGAAAAGCTGGGGCCGGAACCGGATGTGGAGGCGCTGTCTCGCCAGACTTTCCTGATCCACACCGACATGCCGCTCAGCTTCGATGCGTGGAAACGCGCGCTGGGCCTGGAAGGCCTGCATCCCAATGCCGTGGATCATTACGATTCGGGGCAGCTGATTCTCGAAGCCGCTGCGCAGGGCCTCGGCATCGCGATCATGCATTACGACCATCTGAAGCGGAACAACGACCCGCGCCTTGCCAAGCTGTACGATACGGAAGTGGCCAGCCCCTACAGCTACTGGTTCGTGTGCCGTCCGCTCGATCTCGAAATGCGCCCCGTGCGCCTGTTTCACGACTGGCTGCTGGAAGCCGACCTGTAAGCCGGGCCGCGCTTCGGCGCACGCCCGCCAGCAATAAAAAGGGGCGCCGCTGGCGCCCCTTTTCACATCAGGCCACGGTGGCCTTGACGATCTTGCCCGGCTCCCGCGGCGGCTCGCCCTTGGGCAGCGCGTCGATATGCTCCATGCCGCTCTCCACCTGGCCCCAGACGGTGTACTGCTTGTCCAGGAAGCGCGCATCGTCGAAGCAGATGAAGAACTGGCTGTTGGCGCTGTTCGGCGCGCTGGTGCGGGCCATGGAACAGGTGCCGCGCACATGCGGCTCGGCGTTGAATTCCGCCTTCAGGTCGGGCTTGTCGCTTCCGCTCATGCCGGTGCCGGTCGGATCGCCGCCCTGCGCCATGAAGCCGGGGATCACGCGGTGGAACACCACGCCGTCATAAAAACCTTCCTTGGCGAGTTCCGTGATCCGTTCGACATGGCCGGGCGCGAGATCGGGCCGCAGGCGGATTACGACATCGCCCCCTTCCCCGTTTCCGGTATCAATGGTGAAGGTCAGCTTTTCATCGGCCATGTGTCATCTCCTGAGAACTCGCCGCCGATATAGTTCTCTTGCGCGCGCTGTCACCCGCCCGCTTGCTTTTGTGGCGGACAGGCATAGGAGGCCGGCATGGCAGAGCAGGACTTCCCCGAGCTGGACGACGCCCCTCGTGTGGAGGAGGACAATCAGCTCGACGAGGATAACCGGTTGAAGCCGGGCTTTGTCGATGCCGTGCGCAGCGCGCTGCAGGATGGCGATTCCGGCCGCGCCTATGAACTGGTGGAACCGCTCCACCCCGCAGACATCGCCGACCTGCTGGAATTGCTGGAGCGGGACGAGCGGCGCGCGCTCGCCGCCGCCATCACCGATCTGATGAGCGGCGAGGTCATCGCCGAACTCAACGATTACGTCCGCGACGACATGATCGAGGCCCTGCCCGCCTCGGCCGTGGCGGAGATCGCGGAACAGCTCGACACGGATGACGCGGTCCAGCTGATCGAGGATCTGGAACCGGCCGATCAGCGCGCCATCCTTGCCGAGCTCGACCCGGAAGACCGCGCCGCGATCGAAAGCGCGCTGTCCTACCCGGAAGAAACCGCCGGCCGCCTGATGCAGCGGGAACTGGTCGCGGTGCCGCAGCATCTGACGATCGGCGACCTGATCGATTACATGCGCGATCGCGACGATCTGCCTACCGAGTTCTGGGAAGTGTTCATCGTCGATCACCGCCATCGCCCGGTCGGTACATGCCAGCTTTCCTGGATTTTGCGCACGCCCCGCCAGATCGCGCTGACGGATGTGATGAAGCGCGACCAGACGCTGATCCCGGTGGACATGGATCAGGAAGAAGTGGCGCTCCGCTTCCAGAAATACGGCCTCATCAGTGCCGCGGTGGTGGACGAAAGCGGCCGCCTCGTCGGCCAGCTCACGGTCGACGATATCGTCCACATCATTCAGGAAGAAGCGGGCGAGGACGCCCTGCTGATGAGCGGCGCGGGCGACGGCGACATCAACGAACCGATCCGCGATGCTTATTCCGCCCGCGTCCGCTGGCTGATCGCAAACCTTGGCACCGCCCTGGTCGCCAGCCTTATCATTGCCGCGTTCGGCGCGGCCATCGAACACCTTGTCGCGCTGGCCGTGCTGATGCCCATCGTCGCCAGCATCGGCGGCAATGCGGGCACGCAGACCATGGCAGTGACCGTCCGCGCCATTGCCACCAACCAGCTGACGCGCAGCAACACCCGCCGCATATTATGGCGCGAGATTCGCGTGGCGGTGCTCAACGGCGTCACCGTCGCGGTGCTGATCGGCATTGCCACCGCGTTGATCTTCACGCCGCTGCTGGGCGCGGTGATCGCGCTGGCCGTGGTGCTCAACATCCTCACCGCCGGAATGGCGGGCGTGGCGGTGCCAGTGCTCTTCGATCGGATGGACCAGGACCCGGCCGTCGCCAGCAGCGTCTTCGTGACGATGATTACCGATTCGATGGGCTTCTTTGTTTTTCTCGGGCTGGCGGTTCTGGCGGGCCTCGCCGGCTGACGCCCGGCCCTCTTCCGCGCTCATTTCGTCGCAAACCCTATTCTCAATCACTTTGGTTGAGTTTATAGAGTAGGCGTCGGACCAAACGAATTGGACGGCCAAACCCTCACCTTGATCGGAGATGGACATGGCCCATTATCTTTCGCTGGAAGCCGAACGGTTGCAGCAGGATCCGCTGATCCTGATCGTCCCCGGCCTTTACAACAGCAATCCGGGGCATTGGCAATCCCGCTGGGAACGGCAGCGTGCCGATTGCCAGCGCGTGGAACTGGGCATGTGGGATAACCCGCATCGCAATACCTGGGTGAACAAGCTCAACCATGCGATCCACCAGGCTGAACGGCCGGTGATCCTCGTCGCCCACAGCCTGGGCTGCCTGGCCGTTGCCTGGTGGGCGGAATATGAGCAGCCGGAAGATGGCAATCCCGTGGTCGGAGCCCTGCTGGTCGCGCCGCCGGATGTCGATCGCCCTGGCGCCGATCCCCGCCTGGCCCGCTTCGGAGCCTGCCCGCGCAAACCGCTGCCCTTCCCCTCTTTCCTCGCGGCGAGCGAGGACGACCATTATTGCAAGCTGCGCACCTCCCGCATGCTGGCGCGCGATTGGGGCTGCCGTTTCGCCTTCGCGGGCGCGGTCGGCCACATCAATGCGGATTCGGGCCTCGGCGACTGGGATTTCGGCAAGGTGCTGCTGGAACAGCTCTTGCGCGAAAACCGCCGCACGGCCCAGCCGGACCCGGTCTATACCCGCCGCGTGGAAGCCCGCCGCGAGGCGGTGGCCGCGGTGTGAGGCCGGCGGGCAAGGGCGATCCGTGCCCTTGCCCGCCAGCCTTCTCTCCCTATCTTGCCGTCATGCCGTTGAGCATGACCAAGATCGCCTATCGCTCCACCGGCATCGAAAACCTGCGCCAGCGGGTTGAGAGCAAGCGGGAAATGCACATGAGCACCCGCTACCTGCCGAAACGCCATGCGGAGATGATCGGCGGCTCGCTCTACTGGATCATCGAACATGCGATCGTCGCGCGCAGCGAAATCCTCGGTTTCGAACAGCGTGAGGACGGGCGCTGGACGATCCGCCTCGCGCCCCGGTTGATCCAGGTCCACCCCCGCGCCAAGCGCGCGCATCAAGGCTGGCGATATCTGGAAGAAGCGGACGCCCCGCCGGATCTTTCACAAGGAGAAACCGCGGGCGACGTTTTGCCGATCCGGCTGGTGCACGAACTCGGCAAGCTCGGCCTCGTCTAGCGCAGACCCGCTATCCGGCTTCCGCTGCCGCGACCCGTCTCAGCATCTGGACATAATCCTCAGGCTCCCGCGCCCCCTGGATCAGATATTTCCCATCGACCACGAAGCTCGGGACGGATTGGATACCGCTCTCGCGCCCGCGTTGCTCCTCCATCCGGGTCGCCATGGTCAGCGCGTCGTCTTCCAGCGCGGCGGAGGCTTCGTCCCGGTCGAAACCCTGCTCCTCTGCGATGTCGAGCAATACATCCCTGTGCCCCACCGCCCGCCGCTGCTGGAAATGCGCCCGCAGCAGCGCCAGCTTCAGCCGCGTCTGGGCCTCTGCCCCATCGGCCGCAAGCGCCCAGCGCAGCAGGCGATGCGCCTCGAACGTGTTCCACATCATCGCGGGCGGCTCATCCCCGTCGCCCTGCCAGCCCATGGGGAAACCCGCGCGCTCTGCCGCAGCGTGCATCTGCGCGCGCATCGCGGACAACTCCTCCGCGCTGCGGCCATAGACCTCGGCCAGATGCCGCTCCTGCTCCTTGCCTTCGGGCGGAATGTCGGGGTTCAGTTCGAACGGCATCCAGCGCGTTTTCACCGCGATCTCGCCATCCAGCTGCTCGATCGCCTTGGCAAACTGCGTATATCCGATCGCGCACCACGGGCACATCACATCGGACCAGATCTCGACCGACAGGGCTTTGCTCATCACCGTCTCTCCAGCCACCAGTTCAGCATATGGCGCGCGATGGCCTGCGCGGGCGGCGGGGCGAAGCTGGTGCTGTCCTTCCCCCTGGCAACCGCTTCGGCCACCTCGTCGCGGGTGAACCAGCGGGCATCCTCGATCTCGGTCGCGTCGATGGTCAAGGCGCGGTCATCCGCAAAGCCATGGCATCCGATCATCAGTTGCGAAGGGAATGGCCAGGGCTGGCTGGCAATATAGGTCACATCGCGCACGCGCACCCCCGCTTCCTCGAACACCTCGCGCGCGACCGCTTCCTCGATGGTCTCCCCCGGTTCCACGAAGCCGGCCAATGCGGAATAGCTGCGCGGCGGAAACCGGGCCTGCCGCCCCAGCAACAGCGCCCCATCATGTTCCACCAGCATGATGGCGACGGGATCCACGCGCGGGAAATGCTGCCCGCCGCAAGCTCCGCAATCGCGCTGCCAACCGCCCTTCGCCACATGGGTCGGCTGGCCGCAGCGCGAACAGAACTGGTGGCGGGCATGCCAGTCGACCAGGCTGCGCGCGCCGCCATACAGGGCGAGTTCCTCCGCGCCCAGGCGGGCAATGGCGTCCCAGGTCTGGCGATGGGCGAAGGCGGGATCGACGCTTCCTTCGGGAGGCACGGCAGCGAAGGCGGGGCGGCCTTCCAGCAGGCCGAGGAACACGTGTTCGGCCCCTTCCGCCGCGCCGCTGAGAGGCAGCCACTGCAATCGGTCGGCATCGCCCATCACCGGCACCAGCCCGTCCAGCCGCAGCAGCAGCGCATCGTCCCGCTGCCGGGCTTCCGCCATCCGGGCAGGATCAGACCGCCAATTATCCGCTCGGTCGAGCGGCTGGCCCGCGAAGGCCATCATGATCCGGTCATCTCCGCGCAAGGATCGCGGCCTTGTCTTGCGCCACGGCGACTGGAAATTCGGTCTGCACCGGATAGGCATCGGCTGGCATGAACTGGGTATAGAGCGAATGGCGCAGCCCGTTCCTCATATCCACCAGCCCGCAAGTTCCGGCCGCGCCGAACCAGCCGAACACCCCCTCTTCCGCCCCCTTGCCAACGCGCCCGCCCGCACCGAACCCGTAATTGCGGGCAAAGGGGTCTTCGGGCGACAATGTTTCGGGAAACAGGTTGGATGTCGCCAGCCGCACGGCTGCCTCGCTCATCACCCGCCGCCCCTCTATCGCGCCAAGCCCCACCAGCATCATCAGGAACCGGTCGTAATCGCGGGGCGACGATACCAGCCCCGCCCCGCCAAACGGGAAAGCGGGCTGGTCGAGATAGACCGAATCCTCCGCCAGATCGATTGGCAGCACCGTGCCGTTCAGCACCACATAATTGGCCGTGAAGCGGCCGACCTCGCTTTCCGGGACGCGGAACCATGTGCTGTCCATCCCGCATGGTTCGAATATCCGTTGCTTCAGGAAGGCATCGAAAGCTTGCCCGGCAACCACTTCGATCAGCCGCCCGGTCAGATCCAGCCCCACGGAATAGCTCCAGCGCGTGCCGGGTTGATAGACCAGCGGCATGCGCGCCAGCCGGTCTGCGAAAATCTCCAGGCTGGGCGCGGGCGTGCCGCGGAACATGCCGCTCTGTTCCAACCGCGTCACCTCTCCCGGAACCAGTCCCTGCTCGCGATAGGCATCCGACAACGGGCCTTCCTGCACGATGCCATATCCCAGCCCCGCCGTGTGGGTAAGGAGGTGGCGCAGGGTGATGGGCCGCACGGCAGGCTCCAGATTATCCGGCGTCAGCGGCCCGTCATACCGTTTCTGCACCTCCATCCGGGCAAAGGCAGGCAGGAAATCCGCGATCGGCTGGTCCAGCGCGATCCGCCCCTCATCCACCAGCATCATCGCCGCCATGCCGGTGACGGGCTTCGTCATGGAATAGATGCGGTACAGCGTGTCCCGGTCAGACGCGGTGGTGGTGGTGAAGCTGTTGCGGCCATAGGCGATGGCGGTGGGCGCATCCTGCCGCCACCCCAGCATCGCCACCATCCCCGATACGGCGCGCCGTTCCACCAGCGCGCGCATGAAGCCATCGACGCTGGGCCAGTCCGCACCGCCCTGTGCCAGCGCACTTCCCAGCGGCCAGGCCGACAGGGCCGCGCCCGTGCCAAGTAAGGCGCCTGTGCGCAACATGGCGCGGCGATCCATCGGCGCGAATGGGGCGACAGTCGGCATCGGCGTGGGCACTCCCTTGCTTGCGCGCGGAACGTAGCAGCGGGCCAGACCCGCGCAAGCGAGGCTTGCAAGCCCCCAGTGTCATAGGCATATAAGACACATGCTGAACCTGCTCTCGATCCTCACCGGCATCGTCGCATTGTTGCTGGCGATTCCCTCCACCATCCCGCTGCTCGGCTGGGGCAACTGGTTCGTCCTGCCCATCGCCGTGATCGGCATCGGCCTCGGCGCGCTGTCGAGTTCGAATGGCGGGCGCAATTTCTGCATCATCGTCTTCGCGATCGCCGTGGTGCGGCTGATGCTGGGCGGCGGAATTTTCTAACGCCGCGCCAGCGCGAGGTCGGCGGCCTTGGCGAACAGGGTGGGCAAACCCGCATCCGCCAGTCGCTCGACAGGCCACCATTCCCCGGCCGCATCATGCAAGTGCCGCCAATGCTCGCCAGCATAGATGGCAAGGCCCAGTTCCAGATCGAAATGGGTGAAGCCATGGCGCACCAGCCCGCCCGCCAGCCAGCCACCCGGCAGCGGCCCTTCCCCCGATCCATCGGCCCTGGCGCCCCACCCATCGTCGGGCAGCGCGCGCATCCCGCCCAGCATCCCCTTGCCGGGTCGCGTGACCAGCCAGACATGATTGTCCCGCTCGATCCAGAAGGCCGTGCCCACGCGGCTCGGCTTCGGCTTTTTCGCCGCCTTCACGGGCAGGCGCGCGGGATCGCCGGTCTGCCGCGCCAGACAGATATCGGACAGCGGGCATAACAGGCATTTCGGATTGCGCGGGGTGCAGATGCCGGCGCCCAGATCCATCATCGCCTGCGCGAAATCGCCGGGCCTGTGATCCGGCGTGATCCGCCCTGCCGCCGCGCGGATCGCCTTGCGCGCACCGGGCAATGGCTCCTCGATAGCGAACAGCCGGGCGACCACCCGCTCCACATTCGCGTCCACCACGACCGCCCGCTGGCCAAACGCAATCGCCGCCACCGCCGCCGCTGTATAGGCGCCAACCCCCGGCAGGGCGCGCAACCCTTCCTCACTTTCGGGAAACCCGCCCGCCGCCGCCACGGCCCGCGCGCAGGCGATCAGGTTGCGGGCGCGGGAATAATATCCCAGCCCCGCCCACTCCGCCATCACCTCCGCCTCCGGCGCTGCGGCCAGCGCCTCCACGCTCGGCCACCGATCCAGGAACTTGCGATAATAGGGGGCGACTGCCGCGGTCGTCGTCTGCTGCAACATCACTTCCGACAGCCAGACGCGATAGGGATCGGGCGTGGCCGTGCTGTCCGGCGGATTGCGCCACGGCAAGGCGCGTGCATGGCCGTCGTACCAGCGGAGCAGTTGCGTTGCGACCCTATCTTCCATCGCGCTGCTATGGCATGGCGGGCCGACCGATGGAACGCGATCCGAAAACGAAACAAGGTTCGAAACAGGCCAAGGCGCCGCGCCCTTACGAACGGCCGCGCGGCGGCCCGGCGCGTCCTGTGGCGGAACTGGTCCCGCAGATCGGCCGGGCTGCGTTCCGCCGCTTCGGCTTCGTCCAATCCAGCGTCGTCAGCCGCTGGCCGGAAATCGTCGGCGCGCGTCATGCAGAAGCGTCCCGCCCGGAATCGATCCGCTTTCCGGCAGGGCAGAAGGGGGACGGCACGCTCAACCTCGTGGTGCGCCCAGCCCATGCCCCGCTGATCCAGCATGTGATCCCGGAAATCATCGAGCGGGTGAACCGCTTCTTCGGCTATCGCGCGGTCGCGCGGGTCAAGATCAGGCAGGGCGTCGTTCAGGACACGCGCGCGGATCCGCCCCGCCCCAGCGCTCCACCATCGCTGCGGCCGGTTCCGCTGGAATTGGGCGAGAGCCTGCGCGATATCGGCGATCCCGAATTGCGGGCGGTGCTGGAATCACTGGCCCGCAGCATCGGCGCCAAGGAGGAACAGGGACGATGAACCCAAGGGGATGGTTCAAACTTGCATTCGCGGGCGCTGCCGCGTTGCTGGCAACGGGCGCCGGGCAGGATTGGAACAACCGCGTCGAACGCGCCGATGGCGGCCACCGCATCGGCAACCCGGATGCGCGAACCACGCTGACGGAATATGTCAGCTATACCTGCCCCCATTGCGCCGCCTTCACGCGCGAAGGGGAACAGCCGATCAAGCTTGCCTATATCGGCACGGGCAAGGTGCGCCTCGAAATCCGCCATCTGGTTCGCGATCCGGTGGACCTCACCGCCGCCGTGCTGGCCAATTGCGGCGCCATCAGCCGCTTTCCGCAGAACCATACCGCCTTCATGCTGTCGCAGGACGATTGGCTGCCACGCATGGCCAGCGCCAGCGCAGCGCAGCGCCAACGCTGGACCACGGGCGCCATGCCTGCGCGCCTGCGCGCCATCGCCGCCGACATGGGATTCTATCGCATCATGGAGCGGCGCGGATACACCCGCGCGCAGGCCGATCGCTGTCTGAACGATGAAGCGGCCGCACGCCAGATCGCGGAAACTTCGTCCGCCGACTGGAAGATACCGGGCATCACCGGCACGCCATCCTTCGCCATCGACGGCACGGTTCTGGCCGGGACACATGGCTGGTCGTCGCTGGAACCGCAGCTTTCCGCCCGTTTCTGACATGCCGGGGCGGGGGAAGCTGTGGAAAGCCGCGCCATCTCCTTCAACCCCTGCCACCCTTCGTATAGTGTCTGTCCTTCAAGCCACGGGAACATCATGACCAGAACCCCGCTTCGCCGCCTCGTTCTCGCCGTCGCCGCCGGCGCCAGCCTCGCCGCCCTGTCTGCCTGCGGATCGTCGGACGACAAGGCCGCCTCTCCGGCCACGGGCGATCCGATCGCCGCCATCCCGGCACCTGCCGGCACCAACTGGGCGGAAACCGCGCATGTCTCGCCGGAAGATGGCTATGTGCTGGGCAATCCCGACGCGCCGATCAAGCTGGTCGAATATGCCAGCCACACTTGCAGCCATTGCGCCGTCTTTTCCAACGAAGCGGCAGAACCGATCGAAAAGTTCGTGGAAAGCGGCCGCGTCAGCTACGAAATCCGCAACCAGATCCACGATCCGATCGACCTGACGATTGCGGTGCTGGCCCGTTGCGGATCGCCGGAAAGCTTCCATCCGCTTGCCAAGCAGGCATGGGCTTCTTTCGAAGAGATCGTGCAGAACGCGCAGGCCAATGGGCAGCAGCTCAATGCCGCGATCCAGGCACCGCCCGCACAGCGTTACCAGGCCATCGCGCAGGCCGCAGGTCTCATCGACTTCTTCGCGGCGCGCGGCATCAGCCGCGATCAGGCGATGCAGTGCCTGTCCGATCCGGCGCGCGCGGAGAAGATCGCTACCAATTCCCAGCAGCAAAGCGACGAAATGGGCGTCACCGGCACGCCGACCTTCTTCGTCAATGGCAACCGGGTTGATGGCACCAACTGGGCATCGGTCGAAACCGCCTTGCAACAGGCCGGGGCACGGTAACCCCGGCGTGATCGGCCTTCCGCGATGCTGATCCGGAAACTCAAGCTTTCCGGCTTCAAAAGCTTCGTGGAGCCTGCCGAGCTGCGCATCGAACCGGGACTGACCGGCGTGGTCGGCCCCAATGGATGCGGCAAATCCAACCTGTTGGAAGCCATCCGCTGGGTCATGGGCGAAAATTCGCCCAAGAGCCTGCGATCCGGCGGGATGGAGGATGTGATCTTCGCTGGGACCGCCCGGCGCCCGCCCCGCGATTTTGCCGAAGTGGTCCTGCATGCGCAAGATCGCGACGGGGAAGAATTGGAAGTGACCCGGCGCATAGAGCGCGGCGCGGGCAGCGCCTATCGCGTCAATGGCCGCGATGTCCGCGCTAAAGACGTGGCGCTCGTCTTCGCGGATGCCGCCACCGGCGCTCATTCGCCTGCGCTGGTCAGCCAGGGCCGCATCGCCGCCGTGATCGCCGCCAAACCCGCTGAACGCCGCCAGATGCTGGAAGAGGCCGCCGGCATCGCCGGCCTGCATGTCCGGCGCCGCGATGCGGAAAGCAAGCTGCGCCAGACGGAGGCGAACCTGGCGCGCCTGCAGGATCTGATGGCGGGCATGGACAGCCAGATCGCCAGCCTGCGCCGCCAGGCCCGCCAGGCGGAACGATACAAGGCGCTGACGGACAGGATCGCTGCGGCCGAGGCGCGGCTGATCTTCGCCCGCTGGCGCGAAGCTGCGCAAGCGGCGGACGCAGCGGCGCGGCAAGCGAAGGCCGCCGATGCCGATGTCACCACGGCTCAGACAGCCACAGGGACCGCGCAAGAGGCACAGCTGAGGGCGGCCGAGCGCCTCGCCGCCGCGCGCGACACGCTTGCCGACCGGCGGGACGATGCCAACGCCCACGGCCACCGGATGGCCACGCTTTCCAGCCAGTTGGAAGCGGCGGAGCAGCGGCTCGCCGATCTTCAGCGCCAGCGCAGCCGGCTGGAAGAAGATCGCGGCGAGGCCGATCGCCTCACACGCGATGCGGCAGAGGCGCTGCAAAGGCTGGAGCGGGATTTGGCCGAAGGGGAACAATCCCTCGCCACGGACGAGGCACGCCGGCCCGATTTCCTCCGCCGCGCGGATGATGCCGACCGCGCAGGGCGAGCGGCCGAGCTGGCGCTGGCCAAGGCCACTGCCGACCATGCGGGCGTGGAAGCGGACTGGCGCGTCGCGGATGCCGAGGTCGCGCAGGCGAAGGCCCGGCTCGACCGCCTCGACACCGAAGCGCAGCGCATCGCGGCACAGCAGCGCGCCCTTTCCGACAGCGGCGATGCCCGAAGCGCGGTGACACAAGCGCAAGCGAGGGTGGAAGAAGCAGGGCTGGCCCTGGCGCAAAGCCGCCACCAGCTGGAGCAGTTGCGCAGCCGCAAGGATACCCTTTCCACCACACGCGACGACGCGGCGAGCGCCTATGCCACCGCGCGCGCCGAACTGGCCGGAATCGAGCGCGAATGGCAGGCGCTCAAGCGGGATCGCGACGCGCGCGAGCGCCAATCCGCCCAGAAAGGCGCCATGTCTTCAGCGCTGGATAAGGTGCGGGCCCGCCCCGGCTACGAACGCGCGCTGGCCGCTGCGCTGGGGCGCGATGCCCGCGCGCTGATCGGCATTCCGCCAACGGGCGCGGAAGGTCGCTATTGGACAGGGGCTGACGCGCCGAGGCCGGTCGCGGACAGTCTCGCAGCGCAGGTCATCCACTGCCCCCCGGAACTGGCGGCGCGCCTTGCGCTGGTTCACGTCGCTGAGGACGATGATGGACGCGCGCTGCAGCCCGGTTGCTGGCTGGTGACGATGGACGGCCGGTTGCGACGGTGGGATGGCTTTGTCGCTCGCGGTGAGGGCGCAGCCGAAGCTGCACGGCTGGAAGCGGATAATCGCTTCAGCGATCTCGACGCCCGGCTTCCCGCCTTGCGCGAAGCGGCGGAAGAGGCTGACCGCGCCCAGACTGCCGCGCAACAGGAATTGGCGGATCTGCAGCGCGGCCTTGTCGCGGCGGAGCGTGGCAGCCAACAGGCGAGCGATGCGGAACGCGAAGCCCTGCGCGCGCTCGATCAGGCTGAAGCCGCGCGCGAACGGCAGGAAGTGCGGCGCGCCGAACTGGCCGAAGCCGAGGCCGCTCTCGTCGATCAAAGGCGGCAGGCAGAGGCTGAGATCGCGGCGGCGGAACAGAAGCGGATGGCATTGCCCGATCCGGCGACAGGCCGGGCAATGCTGGAAGAGGCCCGCTCGCGCCACGAAAACGCGCGCGCGCTGCTTCAATCCGCCACGGCGGCGCTGGCCGCCCACGACCAGGCACTCGCCGTCGCGCGGGAGCGGGTCGCGACGCAGCGGGCCGACATAAAGGGCTGGCAGGCACGGGCGGGCGATGCCGCACGCCGCTTGTCCGAAATGGGCCGCCGACAGGAAGAAATCGAGGAAGAGCACGCGATCATGTCCGCAAAGCCGGCAGGTTTGATGCGGGAAATCGAGGCGGGGCAGGACGTACGCGATCGCCTGGCGCGCGAACTCGCCGAAGCGGAAGCAGCAGTCGCCACGGCGTCCGCCGACGCGGAAGCAGCGGGCAAGTCACTTGCCGCCACCCAGGAAGCGCTCGCCGCCGCGCGGGAGGCACGCGCACTGGCGTCGGCCCGGGCGGAAAACGAGACCTCGCGGCGGGAAGAACTCGCCCGCATTTCGGGCGAGCGGTTCCGCTGCCCGCCCCCTCTGCTGGCGGGACGTTTCGAGTTCCAGCCCGCCGACATCGCGGATGCCGCTGACGAATCCGTCGCTTTGGAGAAGCTGACGGGGGAACGGGAACGCATCGGCCCGGTCAACCTCGTCGCTGCCGAGGAACTCGCCAGGATCGAGCAGGAGCATGGCAGCAACGCCGCCGAACAGGCCGAACTGGCAGAAGCCGTCAACCGCCTGCGCGGGTCGATCGGCAATCTCAACCGCGAAGGGCGCGAGCGGCTGAGAGCAGCCTTCGAAGCGGTTGACGGGCATTTCCGCCATTTGTTCGAACGGTTGTTCGAAGGCGGCCAGGCCCATCTGGCGCTGATCGATTCCGATGACCCACTGGACGCCGGCCTCGAAATCTTCGCACAACCGCCCGGCAAGCGCTTGCAATCATTGACCTTACTTTCCGGCGGAGAACAGGCGCTGACGGCCGTGGCGCTGATCTTCGCCCTGTTCCTCACCAATCCGGCCCCGATTTGCGTGCTGGACGAGGTCGACGCGCCGCTGGACGATGCCAATATCGACCGCTTCTGCGACCTGCTCGACACCATGGTTCGTGAAACGCAGACGCGCTATCTCATCGTCACTCACAACGCCGTCACGATGAGCCGGATGCATCGCCTGTTCGGCGTCACCATGGTCGAACGCGGCGTGTCCCGCCTGGTCAGCGTCGATCTGGGCGGGGCCGAACAATTGCTCGCCGCCGAGTAGGGAAGCGGATCAGGCCGTCGGGGTACGGTTGCCGAAAAGGCCGCGAGCAAGCGTAACGGCTGCAAGGCCGGCAGTGGCCGCGATCATGTCCGCCGCCCAATCCACCATATCGCTGCTGCGATGAAGGATCGGGATCATCTGCGCGACTTCGATCAACCCGCCGAACGCGAACAGCGCCAGAGCGAGGACAAGCGGGTTCACGCGCGGATAGGCCAGGCTGCCCAGCACGGCCAAGGTGAAGAAGGCCATCATGTGCTGCAATTTGTCGGAAACTGATCCGGGCAGCGGCGGGGGTTCCGGCAGCAACGCCATGACGAGGGCGAAAGCCAGGGCAGCCCAGAAACAGAAGCGGAAGAAGTGAGTCATGAAGGCTGCCTTAGCGATCTGAAACCAAATACCGAATGAATTGCGCTCGAAAGAAGGCTTCCGCCGGACAGATCGTCAATCGAGCACAGCGCGTGGCCCCGGCCCCTTCGCGCCGAGCCGATCGTCCCTGTTATAGAGCTGGCATTTCTGAAGGCTGAGACACCCGCACCCGATGCATTGGTCGAGCTGGTTTCGCGCCCGCGTCAAAAGCCGGATGCGTTCGTCTATCTGGGTGCGCATGCCCCGGCTGACGGCCTGCCAGTCGCTCAGGCTGGGCGGGCGTCCATGCGGAAGGGTGGAAAGCTGATCTTCGATCTCCGCCAATGCGAGGCCGAGGCGCTGCGCAATAAGGATCACGCTGACCCTGCGAATATCGGAACGCAGGTAACGCCGTTGATTGCCGCTGGTCCGTTGCGGATCGAGCAGGCCCCGCTCCTCATAGAAGCGGATCGCCGAAACGGCGATGCCGGTGCGCCGCGACAATTCGCCGATCGTGATAAAGCCTTGTCCAGACACGCCTCTCTCCCAGGCTTGCCCCCTGAAAATCGGAGTTCAAGCTAAGTTGAGATATGAAATGAGGCAAGCTTGTGACGAGCGGATCGGCGAGATGCCACGATGGGGCGTGGCTAAAGTGAGGTGGCGTCCGGCGAACCACCGAAGTCGCTGGCGGTCACATGCTCTCTTCGTAGATGCGAGACATGTCCCCGCCCCATTCGCCGTGGAACTTGTCGAGCAGGCGCTGCGCCGGCACCTTGCCGCTCGCAACGATCTCGCGCAGCGGTTCGATGAAGCCGGTCTCGCTGGCGCCGCCCGAATCCAGCCTTGCCCGCGCGGACAAGCCGCCATGGGCGATGTCGAGCGCCACCTTCGCCAGGTCGCGAAGCGTTCCGCCACCCGGGATCGGCGCATCCAGCGCCAGACGCGGCACGGCATCGCGCAATGCCTCGCGCTCCTCCATCGTCCAGTTCTTCACCAGATCCCAGGCGGCATCGAGAGCGGTATCGTCATACAGCAAACCAACCCACAGGGCTGGCAAGGCGCAAATGCGGTTCCACGGACCACCATCGGCGCCCCGCATCTCCAGAAAGCTCTTCATCCGCACTTCAGGAAAAGCGGTGGACAGGTGATCCCACCAATCGCTGGCGGTGGGCAGTTCACCCGGCAGCGCCGGCAGGCGGCCATCCAGGAAATCCCTGAAGCTTTGCCCCGCTGCGTCGATATACTTCCCGTTGCGGAAGACGAAATACATCGGAACGTCGAGCATATAGTCGACATAACGTTCGTAACCGAACCCTTCATCGAACACGAAGGGCAGCATGCCGGTGCGATGCGGGTCGGTGTCCGACCAGATATGGCTGCGGTAGGACAGGAAGCCGTTGGGCTTGCCTTCCGTAAAAGGCGAATTGGCGAACAACGCCGTCGCCAGTGGCTGCAAGGCCAGCCCGACGCGGAACTTCTTGGCCATGTCCGCTTCCGAACCGTAATCCAGGTTCACCTGGATCGTGCAGGTCCGTAGCATCATGTCGAGGCCCATGGTGCCCACGCGCGGCATATGCCGCATCATGATGGCATAGCGCCCTTTCGGCATGACGGGCAGTTCGGCGCGCGTCTTGTCCGGCCACATCCCCAGGCCCAGAAAGCCCACGCCGAATTTTTCGCCAATCGCCTTGACCTGATCCAGATGGCGGCCTGTCTCCGCGCAGGTCTGATGCAGGTTTTCCAGCGGCGCGCCGGATAGTTCCAGCTGCCCGGCGGGTTCCAGGCTGACGGTACCGTCAGACCCGGCCATGGCGATCACATTGCCGCCTTCGTCCACCGGCTCCCAGCCGAAATCCCGCAATTGCAGCAGCATATCGCGGATACCGCCGGGTTCATCGTAAGAAGGGGCGCGGTGATCGTCGCGCCGGAACACCAGTTTTTCGTGTTCGGTCCCGATCCGCCAGTCGCCGCGCGGCTTCTCGCCCGCCTGCATGGGCGCTACCAGCTGGTCACGCCGCTCGATCAGCGGCTCTTCCCCCTCGGACGCCTTGCGCGTGCTCATGGCGTGCCCGCTAGCGGCAAGAGCGCCGGCACGCCAGCGCTATTTGCCCCAATCGCCCGCAACCCCCATCCACAGGGAGGTGGCGGCGATGGCAGCCGTCTCGGCGCGCAGGATACGCGGCCCGAGCGAGATGGCGCGCGACTGCCCGTGGGCGCGCACGGCCTCCCGCTCCGCATCGTCGAACCCGCCTTCCGGCCCGATCAGGATCGCGGCGGGCCCCGCATCCCGGGCAAAAGCTTCCGTCGCCGGCGCGCCGCCCTGTTCGTCAGCGAAGAAAAGGGTGCGACCCTCCGGCCAGTCCCGCAGCAAGGCTTCCAGCCTGACGGGTTCCGCAAGATCGGGCAGCGCGGTGCGGGCGCATTGTTCGGCCGCTTCCACCACCATATGCCGCGCCCGTTCCGGGTTGAGGCGATCCGCCACGCAGCGCCGCGTCAGCACCGGCGCGATCCGGCCTATGCCCAACTCTGTCGCTTTTTCGAGCACGAGGTCGAAGCGATCCTTCTTCAGCAGGGCCGCGCAAAGCCACAGGTCCGGCGCATCTTCCCGCGCGCGCAACCGGCGCACCACTTGCAGGATCAGGTCCCGCTTGCCCGCCTCCACCACTTCAGCGGCCCATTCGCCCGTCACATCGTCGCACAGGATCACGGCATCGCCCGGCGCGGCCCGCATCACGCGCAGCAGATAATGTGCCTGCGGTCCATCGATGGTGGCGCGCTGATCCTGCTCCAGCACGAAGGTGACGAACAGGCGCGGTGCGCTGCGCGGGGGCCAGGCGGGTGTGGCGGGCATCGCAGCCGATTACAAAACTTGCGGCAGGGGCGAAAGCCGCGTTCGCATGACCCTGCCGCAATGGGATGACGCGGCATTGCCGGCGGGCTAAGCCCGCGGCCATGAACACCACCATCGTGCCCGATAGCGAGCATCGCGGGATCGTCGCCCGCCTGCCGGACAGACTGCGCGATTATGCGCTGCTGGCCCGTTTCGACCGACCCATCGGCTGGTGGCTGCTGTTCTGGCCCTGCGCCTGGGGGGTGTGGCTGGCAGGCGGCGGTTTGCAGATCGGGCTGGTGCTCCTGTTGCTGCTCGGCTCCATCGCCATGCGCGGCGCTGGCTGTGTCTATAACGATATCGTCGATGCCGATCTGGACCGGCAGGTGGCCCGCACGGCCAGCCGTCCCGTGGCCAGCGGTCGGGTGAGCCGCAAGGCGGCGTGGCTGTGGCTGCTGGCCCTGTGCGGCATCGGCCTTGTCGTATTGCTGCAATTGCGCTGGCAAGCCCAGATTGTCGCCATCGCCAGTCTTGGGCTGGTCGCTGCCTATCCTTTCATGAAACGCATCACCTGGTGGCCGCAGGCATGGCTGGGGCTGGTGTTCACCTGGGGGGCGCCCGTGGGATGGTGGGCGCTGCGGGGTGACCGGCTGGACGTGATGGCGGCGCTTTATGCCGGCGCAATGTTCTGGTGCATCGGGTACGACACGATCTACGCGTTGCAGGACCGGGAGGACGACGCGCTGGTCGGCATTCGGTCCAGCGCCTTACGGCTCGGCAGCCGGGTGAAGCAGGGCGTGGGCCTGTTCTATGCGCTGGCTACGGGGTTGTGGGCGCTCGCCTTCTGGTTGCTGCGAGAGGATTGGCTCGCCCTTCTGGCGCTGGCGCCCGCGGCATTGCATCTCGGCTGGCAGGCGCTGACCCTGAACCCGGCGGACCCGGACAATCCGCTTGCCCGCTTCCGTTCCAACCGGTTCCTCGGCCTGCTGGTGGCGGCGGCCTGCTTCGTGGTGGGGAACGCCTGACTATCGCGCCTGCGCAGGCGCCTGGCTGCCGAACCGTTGGCGGACGCATTCTGCGACCCGGGTCAGGGGCGCCGTGATCGGGCCATTCCGCGCCATCCATGCGTGATAGGCGCGATACTTCACATCTTCCTGCAACAAATGCGCTTCTTCCGTGCGCGCGCGCCAATAGTAAATCGCACTTACGACCGCCAGAAACACGGTGTTGCGGATCATGTCCACGGGCGAACCGCTCGTCACCAGAAAAGGCAGGACGGAGCACCACCAGAACAGGTTCTTCGCCAGATAGGCCGGGTGGCGCGTGAGGCGATACGGACCGTGGGTGATGACTCCGCGATAGGTGAGGTTGGAAAATCGCACGCCGAAAACCAGCGTCGCCCAGGCATAGACGCCGGTCAAAAAAACCAGCCACGCCGCCCATGCCCACAGCAGCCATTCGTGCCCTGCAAACCAGTGCCCCCAGCCGGCGGTGTTGTATTCATATTGCAGCACCCCGCCGCTGCCCATGAAGCCATAGACGAAGGGCGGATAGCAGAGCAGAGCGGCGACCCATCCGGCCAGGAACGGGTTTCCGCTGCGGATATGCGAATCGAGCGGACGGAAGGTCAGCAGATATCCCACCGTTCCGATCTGCACATCGATCACGAACAGCAATTCGAACAGCGTGGTCGCGAGCCGCACCGGATCGCTGGCGATGGCCGGCATATCCGCCTGCACCACCGCGTTGAAGCCGGGCGGAAGGATGGAAATCATGAACGCGCCGAAGAAACCCTTGATAATCCAGGCGCGGGCATGGCGCTTGATGGCTTCCGCATCCCAATCGCGCCGGCCCATCAGCAAGGTGCCGAAATGCCAGGCCGAATCGCGCGGCTCCACCAGCCTGCGGTCAAGCCACGCGACATAGGGCACCGACAATACGAACAGCGGGATCGCCGCCGCGCCCATGACCTGCATGGCGAACAGATACTGCCCATCCCAATACCAGCGGCCGAGGCAATAGGCAGCGCCTATCGCCAGCCATGTGACCCACAGGCCCATCAGCTTGGTCAGCGAGATTTCCAGCGTCGCCCGCAAAGGCCGCTTCAGGCCCCAGTCGATGCCGGTGGAGGGCCGACGATGCACCTTGTCCACCACGATCGACCAGGCGGCCATGGCCAGCCCGGTCAGCACCATGGCCAGCAATGCCGCATTGGGTCCGGCGAGGCGGAACTGCGGAGCGGGCAGGCCGAGCGCCGCCACGATCTCCGGCCAGGATCGGCACAGGGCAATCCAGCCAAGCAGCGTCACGAGCCCCACCAGCCCCACACCCGGCGACACGTCGCTGGCAGGCCGTGGTTCCATGGGGCGGTCGGATGCGCTCATCGCGCTCCGTTTAGGCAGCAGGGGTTAAGGCCGGCGTAACGGCAGGCCCGGCGTCACCGCCAGGCCGTGATCTTGCCGCCATCATCGAGGATATAGAGCGTCCGGTTTGCAAGGATCGGCGCTTGCGAAACGCCATCCTTCAATTCGGTGAAAGGCGTGGCCTGACCCGTCATCGCATCGACGGACATCACGACACCGCGCGAACTGGCGATCCAGAGGCGATTGTTCGCCAGCACCGGCCCGGTCCAGAAGATCGGCCCTTCCCGGTCCTTGGGATCGCGCCACTGTTCCAGCTGCGTGACCCATTTCACCCGTCCCGTGGAGCGGGCAATCGCCAGCAGCCGCGCGTCATCCGTAAGGGTAAAGACCCATTCGCCGGAGACGGTCGGCGTGGAAATGCCTGCGAGATTCAGTTCCCAGATGCGCTGCCCGGTGACCAGTTCATACGCCGCCATGCGGCCACCCTGGCCCAGCGCATAGACGCGGCCATTATCGATGATCGGATCGGCATCCACATCGGTCAGCGTGCCGACCTGCGTGGAAATGGAGGTCCGGGCCAATGCGTCCGACCACAAATTGCGGCCGTTTTCATAGCGATAGGCAACCAGTTCGCCCGAGGAATAGCCGGCGATCACCGTGCCCTGACCCGCGGCCGGGGCAGCAACGCCGAACACGCCCGCTTGCCCGGAAGCGGCCACATCCTGCCAGATCACCGACCCATCCGCGAGGTTGAGCGCGTGGATCTGGTTGTCCTGCGTCATCACATAGACCGCGTTGAACGCCACTGTCGGCGCGCCGCGCAGCGGGCCGGCGGGCTTTACGCGCCACAATTGCGATCCCGTCTTGGCATCGAGCGCCAGCACATCGCCCGCGCCGCTGGTGACATAGAGCTTGTCGCCGGCCCAGGAAGCGCCGCCGCCAAAATTGGCGTCCTGCAGATCGCGGGCCACATCGACCTGATGGCTCCACACCCGTGCCCCGGTGCTGGCATCGAATGCATGCACCGCGCCATCCGTGCCCATCGCATACAGCATTCCGTCGGCGACGACCGGCGATGCCGCCAGCCGGCGCTTCTTGCTGCTTCCGGGGATCGTCACCGTCCAGGCGCGCTGCGGCGCATCGGCGAAAGCGACATGACCGGGCGATTTCGCGGCGTTTCCGCCAGCCTGCGCCCAGTCGGTGTTTTCCCGCGCGGTCGGCAGGACGATCTGCGTGTCCGCCAGCTGCGGATCGGCTTCCACCGCCTGCGCGATGCGCGACAGGATCGGCTGGCGATTGCCCACGGTGGGCGTGGCCGGTTCCTTGTCGCCGCCGAACATGCCGCAACCGGACAGGCTGGCCGCCAGTAGCAGGGTGGCGGCGAAACGAACTGGCATGGAACGGGTGATCGGCTTCATCGATGAATCTCTCGTCATTCGGCGCCGGCTGCGGCTGGCGCGGCGGGCGTGCTATCGCCGCTTGCGGCGCGCGCTTCGGCCAGCGTTTCCTCGACATCGCCAACCGCATCCACGCCCAGCAATCCGGCGATCTGCCGGGTGCGGGAACGCAGGGTCTGCGGGGCGTTTTCGTCCGTGGCGATTTCCGCGAACAGCGGCCCGGCCAGATCTTCACGGTTCTGGCGCAGATAAGCCATCGCCACCAGTTCCCCGGCGCTGCCGAACCACGGATTGCCCGGCGTAGCGAGCTTCTGAAGCCGGTCGATCACTGCCTTCGGTTCCATCGCGTCGAAATTCACCGCGACGGAACGAATGGCGGCAAGATCGCGGAATGTCTGCGGCATCGCGCCGTCATTCGCCACTTCGTCGTACAAGGCGGTTGCATCGGCCTTGCGACCCTGTTGCAAGGCAATGCCCGCACGGGTCAGCTTGGCGACCGCTTCCGCCCCGTCGCCATTATTGGCGGCGATCTCTTTCAGGTCCGCATCGGCCTTCGCAAGATTGCCCGCTTCGAGTTCGTCGAAGGCAGTCACGAGGTTCTCGGTCCGCTCCTCCATCTCGCCTTCGCGATATTCGTGCCACAGCAGATAGCCGCCGAAGCCGACCAGCCCCAGCAGCAGGGCGGCGCCGATGACGAGGCCGTATTTGCGGCCGACATTTTCCAGCTGATCCTTGCGGACAGCCTCGTCCACCTCGCGCAGGAGCATGTCCTGTTCGGCAACCTGGCGTTGCGCGGCCTTTTCGTTTGCTCGATTATCAGTGCTGGGAGGTAGGGCCACGGCAGGGCTTTTCTGGCTGTTGCGGGATTTGGCCGCGCTGTTTAGCGGATGGGGCGGTCAATTCAATTCTCGATTGAACCCTGTCCCCGGCGGGGTGAATGGCCGATGAAGCATTCACAGCGCGCCGGCCAGCCCGAAATAGAGCGCGCGATAACGCTCCACCATGCGCGCTTCCTCATATTCCTCCGCCGCCCGCGCGCGATTGGCGGTGCCGATCCGGTGGCGCAGCTCGGCACTACCGGCCAGCGTGTCCAGCGCTTTGGCGAGAGCCGCAATATCGCCCGCCTCCGCCAGATAGGGTCCATTTTCCGTAGCGACCATGGCGCCGATATCCCCCACCCGCGGCGCAACGATTGGGAGGCCGGCGGCCATCGCTTCCACCACGCTGATGGGAAACTGTTCGGAATGGGATGACAGGGCGAAGATATCGAACAGCCCCACGACCTTCCACGGCTTGTCGACAAATCCGGGAAGATGCACCCGATCCTCGACCCCCTGGGCTTCCGCTTCGGCTATGATCGCCTCCCGCTCCGGCCCCTCGCCCGCGATAACCAGCTGCCATTCTTCGGGCAGGTTGCGGAACGCGGCGACCAGCGCCGGCAGGTTCTTGACCGCGCGCAGCCCCGCCAGCGTGCCGACCCAATATTCGCCCTTGCGCTTGATGAGGCGCGGCAGGCCATCGCGCGGGGGCGTGGCGGCGTAGGCGCGCGTGTCGATCCCGTTCGGGATCAGCCGCACGCGGGTGCGCGGCTGCTGCCATGTTTCCAGCGCGACCCGTTCAAGCTGGCGCGAAGGGACGACCAGTGCCGCCGTGCGGCCAAGCGCGATGCGGCGATACAGATTGCGGCGCCATTTCAGCTTGCGGGCTTCATCCTCGTTGAACCCGTCCTCATGATGGACGAGGGGCGCGAGCTTGAAGACATCGGCGAACAATGTGTGCGCCATCGTCGCATCCATCGCGCCCCAATTATAGGTGCAGATGAGATCGTAGCCCTGCATCGCCTGCGCCAGCTTCTTCAGCCGGCCCAGCGTGGGGCGACCCGACAGGGCCGGGAAGACGGGCCATTTCACCCTGGCGCCTGGCGCGAGAAAACGGGCGGCACCGCGCCGATCCTTGTCGCCCGATACTATCGCATGTTCAGCCGTCTGCCCGAACGCGTTGACGAGCCGCACGCAGCGCAGTTCCTTGCCGCCTTCATCGAAGGTGGAATGAAGGTGCAGGATGCGGGGGACGGGCTTCCCGCTCATGCCACGCGCCCCAACAGCCGGTGGATGCCCGCCAGCGCCTCCGCCTCGTTCAGGAGCGGGGCATGGCCGGTGCGCGCCACGGTGACGGTATCGAGATCCGGCATCTCCTGCTTCATCCTGTCGAGCGTGCGGGCGGACAATATGTCCGATGTTTCCCCGCGCACGGCCAGCACCGGCCTGCCGGCCAGCGCGCGGAAGGCCGGCCACATGTCCCCCGCAGGCGCATCGGCAGGCTGCTGCTGGAAGGGTTCGGCGATCTTCATGTCGTAATCGAAAGCGATGCGGCCATTGCCGCCGACGCACATCAGCCGCTTGGCGGCGGCCAGCCAGTCGTCGATGGTGAAATCGGGGTGAGCCTCGCCCGCTTGGTCGCGGAGGGAGCGGGCGGCGTGCATCCAGGTGGGGAAGCTGCGCCCCTGCCCCACATATTCGCGAATTCGCGCAAGGCCTGCCGGTTCGATCTCAGGCCCAATATCGTTCAGCAATATGCCGGCCAGCCGGTCGAGATGCCCGGCGCCGAGCAGCATGGCGACAATCCCGCCAAGCGAGGTGCCGAACACCACGAAACGGCCAACCGCCGCCTGTTCCACCAGCGCGGCGATATCCTGCGCGTAATGGATCGGCGTGTAACTGGCGGAATCGCGGGCATAATCGCTCTGCCCCCGTCCGCGCAGATCGACGCAGATCATGCGCCAGGAACCGGCCAGTATCTCGGTTAGCGGCTCGAAATCGCGGGCGTTACGAGTAAGGCCCGGGATGCACAGGATGGGCGGGCGATCGTCCCGCCCCGCATAATCGCGATACCGCAGGGTCAGCCCATCGGCGGTCTGCCATTCGCCTTCGACCCATTCGGCCACGCCGCCACCCCAATCCATCATTATGCGGCGCGCTTGCGCCGGAACGCCATCGCCCCCACTAATGATAGGATGCGCGCCGATCCGCAAGCTGCCCCCTATCGCCCCGACCTCCGGATTGAGGAAATTTCCGACTGGCTGGCCGATCCCGTCCGCGCTGCGGATTTCCCGGCTGCCCGATTGCGGTTCCGCAACGATCGCTGGGACCGGGCCGTGGGGCTGGAGGGGCTTGGGGACGAACAATGGACCGATCATTTCGGCCGCTTTGCCCCCTTGCCCGGCAATCTGCCCCAGCCGCTCGCCCTGCGATATCACGGGCACCAGTTCCGCGTTTACAATCCCGAGATCGGCGATGGCCGCGGCTTCCTGTTCGCGCAATTGCGTGATGGCGGTGATCGGCTGCTCGACCTCGGCACCAAAGGCAGCGGGCTGACACCCTACAGCCGCACGGCCGACGGCCGCCTGACGTTGAAAGGGGCCGTGCGCGAGGTGCTGGCCACCGAGATGCTGGAGGCATTGGGCGTCTACACTTCCAAGACCTTTGCCGTGGTCGAAACGGGCGAGGAATTGTGGCGGGGCGACGAGCCTTCGCCGACGCGTTCCGCCGTGCTGACGCGGCTCAGCCATTCCCATATCCGCATCGGCACGTTCCAGCGCCTCGCCGCGCTGGACGAGGCGGAGCATCTGCGCGCATTGGTGGAATATTGCCTGGCCCACTTCCCCGGCCCGCTGCCGCCGGACGATGCGCCGGGGCGGGACGAACCGGCCGCGATCCTGATGCATCAGGCGGTCGAGCGGCTGGCCGATCTGGCCGCGTCCTACATGGTGGCAGGCTTCGTCCACGGCGTGCTGAACACCGACAATATGAACATCACGGGCGAAAGTTTCGATTACGGCCCGTGGCGCTGGCTGCCGCGATGGGACGCAGCCTTCACGGCGGCCTATTTCGACCATGCGGGCCTTTATGCCTTCGGCCGCCAGCCGGAGGCGATTCGCTGGAACCTCGCCCAACTGGCCATCGCACTGCGCCCCATCATCGACGCGCCACCGCTGGTGGCCGCGCTCGACCGGTTTCCGGACCTTTACCACCGCGCGATGGCGCGCCGGTTCACATGGCGGCTCGGCGTGGAAAGCCTGGGGCTGGACAGCGATTTCGCCCTGATCGAGGCGTCGGAACAGGCGATGCGGCAGGATTCCGTGCCGCCGCACGATTTCTTCCTGCGCCATCGCGGCGGGCGGGCGCCATCCGGTCCGATGGCGGACGCGCTGCGTTCCTACACGCCCCTCCCCCATGCGGACGATGTGCTGGCGGTCGCTCCGCAATCCATGCTGATCGAGGAGGTGGAGGCGATCTGGGCCGATATTGCGGAGCGGGATGACTGGCGCGCGCTTCATGCCAAGGTGGCCGCGCTGCGCAGCTTTGGCGCCGCGCTGGGCGAAGCGCCTCTACCTGCCGGACATATCTTCAGCGCCCCGTGATGCGACAATCGGGCAAGATCGTTTGAACCGCGCCCCGCACCGCCTTAATCACCGATACAACCGGGCGGGACTTTTCCCGCGAGACCCCATGGAAAGGCAGCCGTGCCCCACGCCGATATCGTATCGTTCGAACCTGCCACCGGAGAGGTGTTGTGGTCAGGCCAGCCGGGCGATGTGGATGAACTGGTTGGCAAGGCGCGCGCGGCATGGCCGCAATGGGCCGCCCGTCCATTGTCCAACCGGATCGAACTGACCCGCCGCTTCGCCAACGAAGTGCGCAAGGCGCAGGATGGCTTCGCCGAATTGATCGCGCGTGAAACGGGCAAGCCCTTGTGGGAAGCCCGCGCGGAAGTGGAAGCCGTGCTGGCGAAGGTGGAGATTTCCGTTCGTGCCTATGCCGAACGGACCGGGCAGCGCCGGCTGGACAGCGCCCTGCAGGGCACCGCGGCCGTGCGCCACAAGCCGCATGGGGTGATGGCGGTTCTCACCCCCTACAGTTTCCCGGCGGAACTGCCTGCCGGCCATATCGTGCCCGCCCTGATTGCGGGCAATGCCGTGATCCTGAAGCCGAGCGAGAAGACACCCGCCACCGGCGATTTCCTGGCCGGCTGTTTCCACCGCGCCGGAATCCCTGCCGATGTCGTGCAAGTGCTGGCCGGCGGACCGGACGAAGGCAAGGCGCTGGTCGCGCATGACGGGGTGAACGGCGTGCTGTTCACAGGCTCCGCGCAGGCCGGGATTGCGATCAACCGGCGTCTTGCCGCCAATCCGGGCAAGATCGCCGCACTGGAGATGGGCGGCAACAATCCCGTCGTGCTCTGGGACACCCCCAAGATGGAGGATGCCGCTGCGCTGATCGTGCAGTCGGCCTTCACCTCCGCCGGGCAGCGATGCACCGCCGCGCGCCGCCTGATCGTGAAGGCCAGCCTGTTCGATCGGGCGGTGGAGGAAATCCGGCGCCTGACGGACCGCATGATAATCGGCGCGCCGTTCGACGATCCCCAGCCCTTCTTGGGACCAGTGATCGACGGGGCCGCCGCGGACCAGCTGACCGAAAGCTTCGTCTATCTCCTGTCCCATGGCGGCCGGGCCATCACCCATATGCGCCGCCCGCGCGGGGAACTGCCGTTCCTGACACCGGGGCTGATCGACACCACCGACATGGCGGAACGGCCCGATGTTGAATTGTTCGGGCCTTTGCTCCAGATCATCCGGGTCGACGATTTCGATCAGGCCATCACCGAAGCCAACAACACGCGCTTTGGCTTGTCGGCCGCGCTGATCGGCGGCGATCCGCAGGCTTACGACCGGTTCTGGGCCAATATCCGCGCGGGCATCGTGAACTGGAACCGCCCCACCAACAACGCATCGGCCGCCGCGCCACTGGGCGGGATCGGCCTGTCGGGCAATCATCGCCCGGCGGCGTTCTATTCGGCCGATCATTGCGCCTATCCCGTCGCCAGCGCGGAGATGGAGCAGCCGCGCGCCAGCATGGGCGTGGGCTTCGAAGCCTAGCCGTTGGGGCCGAGGCGGGGCGTCGCCGCCCCGAAAGGATCAAGGCGCCCGTGCGGATGAACGCACGGACGCCTTGGCGCGCCCCCTGAACACGACCCGGGGCCGCGCTCCGACCAGGCTGCAGGGGCAGCCCGGCCGTATTTCAACGATTTCAACGGCAAGTTGTGCCGCTATCGACCTGCTTGCCCAGCAGCGCGCCGCCAGCGGCGCCCAGAACCGTGCCCAGCGTACGATCGCGGCCGCCATCGATCTCCCGGCCCAGCAGCGCACCAACCGCGCCGCCGATGATCAGGCCAGTGGTGCCATCCTTCTTGCGGCAATAGGCATTGCCGTCCCGGCCGCGCCACACCCTCGTATCGCGATAGACCGGCTCGCCATAGGATGCCCGCCGGCTTTCATACCGGTCGTAACCACCGCGATAGCGATCCTGGTTCCAACCGCGGTTGCGATTGTTCTGCGCAACGGATTCGGCCGGGGCCGCGACGGAATGACCCGGAACACCGAAATCCGCCGCCACCGCAGGAGCGGCTGTAGCGACCAGGCCCGAGGCCGCAAGGGCAAAAGCGATTTTTTTCAACGGGCTAGCCATGTTACTCTCCTTTGACTGCACCTTCGATGGTTCATGTTTAAGGCATGTAATCTGAACGGCGCGCAACCGAAGTGGCGATTTCGAATTTTTTTCTCCCGCTTGCCCGGCTGCGGCCTGCGGCCTAATCCCACCGCGTGACACCGCTCGATCACGATGCGCGCCGCGCCCTGCCCTATGCCTTGGGCGCCCATGGGATCTGGGGATCGATGCCGGTCTATCTGATGCTGGTGCGCGCAGTGCCGGCGCTGGAATATGTCGCCTGGCGAATCGTCTTCACCCTGCCCGTCTGCATGGTGATCCTGGCCTGGGGCGGCCATCTCGCTGAAATCAGGGCCGTGATGGCCGACCGGCGCGCCATGCTGACCTTGCTGGCCAGTTCCTCCGTCATCGGTATCAACTGGTTCCTCTACGTGTGGGCGATCCAGTCGGGCCATGTGTATGCGGCCAGCCTCGGCTATTACATTCTGCCGCTCATCATGATGTTGCTGGGCATGGTGGTGCTGAAGGAACGGCTGAGCCGCCGGCAATGGTGGGCGGTCGGGCTCGCCGGCGTGGGCGTGGCGGCGCTGGCCACCGGCGCCCTCACGACCTTGTGGGTCAGCCTTTCGATGGGCGTCAGCTTCGGCATCTACGGCTTGCTGCGCAAGACGGTGAAGGCCGGGCCTGTCGCGGGGCTGACGCTGGAGACCCTGCTGCTGCTGCCCGTCGCCATCGCGGTGGCGGCGTGGTTCGCGGCCAGCCCGCAAGGCAGTGCGCTCGGCCGCGACAAGCTGGAAACGCTGGGCATCATCTGCGGTGGGCCGATGACGGCCATTCCCCTGCTGATGTTCGCCACGGCCGCGCGCCGCATGCCCTATACCGTCGTCGGCTTCCTGCAGTTCATATCCCCGACCATCGTCTTCCTGATGGGCCTGTTCATTTTCGGCGAGGATCTGCGGCCTGCCCAACTGGCATGCTTCGTCGCGATCTGGATCGCGGCCGGCATATTCATATGGGACATGGTGCGCGGCCACCGTCCCCCGGGCGCGGCGGAGGCCGAGGCCGCCCGGGCGGAGATGAGCTAGGCCTCAGCCCGCCATGCGCCAGCCGAGTGTTTCGCCGGCATGGAACGGCACGACGGGCGTGCCCTGCGCATCGATCGTTTCCGGAACCTCAACCGCCAGCCGTTCCAGCGTTACCGTACCGTCGTTGAGCGGCAGTCCGTAGAATCGCGGCCCGTTCTCGCTGGCGAATGTTTCGAAACGATCGATCGCACCCTCCTGATCGAACACCGTCAGGTAGCTTTCCAGCGCGAAGGGCGCATTGAAAATGCCGGCGCAGCCGCAACCCGATTCCTTCGCACCGCGAGAATGGGGCGCGCTGTCGGTGCCCAGGAAAAACTTCGCGCTGCCCGATGTCGCCGCGCGGCGCAGGGCCAGGCGATGATGTTCGCGCTTCGCCACCGGCAGGCAATAGGCATGCGGGCGAATGCCGCCGACCAGCATGGCGTTGCGATTGATATGGAGGTGCTGCGGCGTGATCGTAGCCGCGACATTCGGGCCCGCCGATTCCACGAAGGCGACGGCTTCGGCCGTGGTCGCATGTTCGAACACCACCTTCAGTTCCGGCAGATCCCGCAGCAGGGGCTGGAGAATGCGTTCGATGAACACCGCCTCCCGGTCGAAAATATCGATATCCGCATCGGTAACCTCGCCATGCACGCACAAGGGCAGGCCGATTTGGGCCATGCGTTCCAGAACCGGCCGGATATTCGAGATGGAGGTAACGCCATTGGCCGAATTGGTCGTCGCGCCCGCGGGATAGAGCTTGGCCGCGGTGAACACGCCGTCTTCCGCCCCGCGCGCAAGATCATCCGCGTCGGTGGCATCCGTGAGATAGCATGTCATCAGCGGCGTGAAATCGCTGCCGGCGGGAAGTGCCGCCACGATCCGGTCGCGGTAGGCAGCTGCATCCGCCGCGCGGGTAACGGGCGGCACCAGGTTCGGCATGACGATGGCCCGCGCAAACTGCCGCGCGGTATAAGGCGCGACACCGGCCAGCATGGCTCCGTCACGCAGATGCACGTGCCAGTCATCAGGGCGCCGGATGGTGAGCGATTCGGTCATGGCGGCAGCTTTCATTCGGGATGGATGCAGAGCCACCCCATGGCACAGGGCGCCCGGATAGAACAAGGGCAGCGCCGAAGGAACGGCCTCCGCAGCGAATGCTTCACTTTTATGACAGCAAATATAATGACTTAACGCGACTTTCGCATAGAAATTGGCAAGGATTTCGGGTTACCGAGCGCCGCAAGAGGGGGGGACCGGCGCGAACGGTCCCATGGTCGCAGGGATTTCATTTCACATGCCATTCTTCCGCCATTTCGCGGCCAAGGCTGTCGGCGCGCTTCATTCGCTGGAATGGCGCCTTGCCGGCGCACTGGGCCTGATTGCCCTTGGCGTGGGCGCGATCATGCTGCTCTCTCAGCACAGCGCGATGGAGGTCCGCAGCCGGGGCGAGGCGCTGGGGGAAGCCACTGGCGACGCTCTGGCAGCGCACCGGCTGACGGAACTGGTGACCGATTTCCGCATCGCCAGCAACCAGCACATCAGCGGCGCCGGCACGGCCAGCGGCATGGGCGGCACATTGACCGATATCGCGATCGAGATCGGCGAACAGGTCACGGTTCTGCGCCTGTCCGGTTCGGCGCCCAAACAGGGCTTGCAGGCATTCGAGGACATGGATCGTCAGGTCGCTTCCGTCGCGGCGGCCGCGAATGGCCGCATCGGCGTCGCGGTAACGGAAGCGCGCAACCGGGAAATGAGCGCCGTTGCATTCGCCCTGGCCGACAGGGCAAGCGCCCGCCGCCTTGCCGCGCAACGCGCGCTGGATCGGGAGGTCAGCGACTGGCAGCTCGCCATGGGCATATCGGGCGGGGTGATCGTCCTGCTCGTGATCGCCATCCTGCTCGATCTCCTGCGCAACATCCTGCCGGCCTTGCGGCGGATGCATGGCGCCCTGCGCCGCCTTGCCGAAGGCGATCTGGATTTCAACATCGAACGCCACGCGCTGCGCGAATTGCAGGCCCTGTCCGGGCCGCTCGAAACCTTCCGCCGCCATGCGCAGGCGGTGAAGAACCTTGCTTTTACCGATCCATCCACGGGCCTGCCGAATCGCCGGGCCTTTATGGAGCGGGTTCAGCGCCGCCTGGCCCGCCCGGCCCTGGGCGAAGCGCGCTTCGCTGTGCTGGCCGCCGATATCGACCGCTTCAAGCATGTGAACGACGATTTCGGCCATGCGGCGGGGGATCGGCTTGTGCAGGAAATCGCCGCCCGCATGATCGCCGAACTGGGCGACGATGCCATCGTGGCGCGTATCGGCGGGGACGAATATGCCATCTGCGTGGCGCTGGATGGACGGCAGGACGCGGTAGGCGTGGGCGCGCGACTGGTGCGCGCCATGCGGACCCCTTTCGACCTCGGCAGCTTTTCCGTCACCGTCAGCCTTTCGGTCGGCTCGGTCGAAGTGGGGGCGCAGGATGCGGAGGATGTGGCTACCGCCATGCACCGGGCCGATCTCGCCCTCTATGCCGCGAAATCGCAAGGGCGGAACTGCGCCAGCGGCTTCACGGAGGAGCTGGAACAGGAACGCGAGTTGGAAGAATTGCTGGAACGCGACCTATCCCGCGCGATGGCAGGCGGGCAGCTCCGCATGGTGTATCAGCCGATCCACGCCCTGTCCGGACCGAATGTGGAGGTGGAGGCGCTGGTGCGATGGCGGCACCCCACGCTGGGCGAGGTTCCGCCGCCCCGCTTCATCGCAGCGGCCGAACGCAGCGGGTTGATGGTCGAACTGGGCGCCTGGATCATCGAGCGCACCCTGTCCGACCTGTCCCGCTGGCCGTCCATGGCGATGAGCATCAATCTGTCACCGCTGCAATTGCAACAGGACGGGTTCGTCGCCTTCCTGCTCGAACGATGCCGCCGCCATGCGATCCTGCCCCAGCGGCTGATCCTGGAAGTGACCGAAACCCTGTCCATCGAACGCAACGAACGCGCGCTGCTGACGCTCGAATTGCTGCGCGGTGCCGGATGCCGCATCGCCCTCGATGATTTCGGGACCGGCTATTCCTCGCTTTGCATGATGAAGATGTTCCGTTTCGACCGGCTCAAGCTGGATCGAAGCCTGATCGCGGATCTCGATCGCGATGAAACGGCCCGTGCCGTGTTCGATGCGGCGGTCACGATGGCCCGGCGGGTCGGCGCGCAGGTGGTGGCGGAAGGGATCAGCGACGAACTGCTCGTCGCGCCGGTCACGGCGGCGGGCTGCACCCATGTGCAGGGCTTCCATTTCAGCCGCCCGATCGAGGCGGAAGCGGTGCCGGATTATTTCGGCGCCCCGCCGCTCGATTCGGTACGCGTGGCCTGAGACAGCGCGCCGCCCTTGACTGGCGCCGGTATCACGCCACCTTGCGGGGATGACCGCAACCCGCCTGCTTTCCCGCGCCATCCTCCGTGTCTCTCCCGAATCGCCGGAAGAAGATGTCGCAGCCTTCCTGCAAGGGCTGCTGACCAACGACGTAACAGGGCAACTGCCCTGCTATGCGGGATTGCTGACGCCGCAGGGCAAGACGGCGTTCGATATGATCGTGTGGCCGGGGGCCGATGGATCGCTGCTGCTCGACTGCGAGGCGGATGTGGCGGACGAATTGGTGAAGCGGCTGTCGCTCTATCGCCTGCGCCGGAAGATTGGCATCGCGCGGGACGATCGGCTGGCCGTGCACTGGCAGGCGGAACTCGGCGATGCCGGCGCACCCGATCCGCGCCTTGCGGATCTGGGCCAGCGGTGGGTTTCCATCGGGGATGACGGGGGCAGCGCGGACGATGCCTGGCTTCGGCACCGCCTCCGCCTGGGTGTAGCCGAAGGGCGCGGCGAACTCGGCGATATATTGTGGCTGGAAACCAATGCGGCGGAACTGAACGGCGTCAGCTTCACCAAGGGTTGCTACGTGGGGCAGGAGAATACCGCGCGCATGAACTGGCGGCAGAAGGTCAACCGGCGGTTGATCGTGGTGCCGCTGGACCAGTCCGATGAAAGCCGCCGCAGGGCGGCCTACCCGGCGCTGGGCCTGGCGGTCGATCATTTGCGGGTCGAATCGCTTGATCCGGCGGCGCTGCCCGAATGGCTGGCATCGCGCCTCACCAGCGAGGCCTAGCCTCCGCTCAGGAAGCGTCTTCGATCGCGATAGCCGCCGCCTGTTCATATGCGGCCGTCAGCATCGCTTCGGCACGGTCGCGCGCCGTGCCGCGATTCACCTGGAGCGATCGTGACAGGCTGTCTCCCATCAGCGCATCGCCCAGCGCCAGCAGGACCAGCGCGAGCGTCGTTTCGTGGATGATCCGCCGCGCGCCGTGCTCGTTCTCGTCGGGATGAAGTTCGTCCACCAGCCGATGGATCATCTCCACCACCGGATCGAGCGCGCTCTTGTTGCCGGACGCCATCATCCAGCTTGCCAGTGCGCCGCCGCCCTCCCGCCCGAAGGCGTCGAAAGCGAGATCCACCACTTCGCGGGGGGAGCCGAGACCGGCGCGATGCGCTCGCACAGCCTCCGCAATCGATTCGCACACCGTCGTAGCGAGATGTTCGGCCAGGGCCTGCTGCAATTCGGCGGCGGACCCGAAATGGTGCAGCAGATTGGCGTGGGTCCGGCCAATGCGGGCGGCGACGGCCTTCAGCGTCACGCTTTGCGGCCCGGCTTCGATCAGCAGGTCGCGCGCTGCTTCCACCGCCATGCGGCGGCTTTCGGCAGGAGGAAGGCGGCGCCTTATTGACATACTTGTAAGTTAATCCCAGCTTTATTGCATGACATCGAGCGATTCCCTTGGGGTAAACGCCCCCGCCCAGCCGGGCAAGGCGCCGGCCAACCTCGCCATCACGGTGCGCGACAAACGGTTCGGCCGGGGCAGCGCGCAGCAGCGCTGGTGGGCAGGCGGCGATCCCATCGCCACCGCCTGGTTCAACGCCCTGTCCGCAACTTTCCCGCGGGGGGAGGCGCTGTTTATCGAGGCGGTGAAACGCTTCCGTGAAGGCACCCCGCCCCGTCTGGCCGGCGAGATTCGCGCCTTCGTGAAACAGGAAATCAACCACACCCGCGAACATCTCGCGTTCAACCGCGCGGCCGAAGCGGCCGGGTACGACCTGTCGGCGATCGATACGCGCGTGGAAGCATTGATCGACGATATCTATCAGCGCCCGCCCATCGCCTGGCTGGCTGTGACGATGGCGCTCGAACATTTCACCGCCATGTTTGCCCATGAATTCCTCGCCCACCCCGAACATTTCACCGGCGCGGACACGGAACAGGCAGAACTGTGGCGCTGGCACGCGGTCGAGGAGATCGAGCACAAGGGCGTCGCCTATGACACCTGGCTGCATGCGACAGGGGGATGGAGCCGCTGGAAACGCTGGAAGATCAAGTCCCTGCTCATGCTGGTCACGACGCGCAATTTCGTGCGCCACCGCTTCCAGGATGCGTCGCAGCTGCTGGCGCAGGATGGGATCGACGGTTGGAAGGCACGGATGAGGCTGGCCTGGTATCTGGTGGGCAGCCCCGGCATCCTGCGCCGGATATTCCCGGCCTGGTGCGCCTATTTCCTGCCGGGCTTCCATCCCTGGCGGCAGGACGATCGCGCCCTGATCCGCCGATATGACAGCGATTATGCCGCGGCGGTGATGCCGGACCGCGCAAGTCCGGCATCCGCCTGATCGCCAATCCCTGGCGCAGTTTCAGGGCCGCAATTTCAGGACCGCCGGTTCAGGACGGCAGGTTCCGCTCCACTCGCTCAGGCGGCCGCTGCGGCTCAGGCGGCCTTGGGCATGGGCGCGTCGCCACATGGCCCTGCCCGGTCAAACTCGATGGCATATTCGGTCGTCTCCACCGTCCCTGCCCTGCTCAGGCTGCGGCAGGCGCGGCTGCGGCCGGTCGGGCAGAACCCCGCCTTGCGCAGCACTCGACCGGAAGCGGGATTATCGGCTGCATGGCGGCCCAGAACCCGGCGGTGTCCCGCCATATGTGCCACGGACAGCAGCCCGCGAACCGCTTCGGTCGCAAAGCCACGGTTCCATGAAGCAGGTTCGATCCAATAGCCGATTTCCGTGCCGTGCCCGTCATCGTGCAATCCGCACCCGCCGACGATCCGGCCACCTTCCTCCGGCAAGGTCACCAGCAGGTTTGGCAGATGGGGCGTGTGGTCCGCATTCACGAAGGCGCGCGCGTCTTCCTCGCGATAGGGCCAGTGCGCGCGGGCAAGCATGCGCACCACCGGCTCCTGCCCGATGGCGCGGGTCAGTTCCGGCACATCTTCCAGCCAGGCAGGCCGCAGGAACAGCCTCGGGGTACGCATGAACATGTCATTCTCCTCTCTCGCCCCCACCGCGCGCGCCAATGGCCCGCGGATGTGACGGCAATTTTGCGAGGGAGAATAAAAAAGGAGACGGGGTCAGCCCCATCTCCCTCATGGCCGGGCATTGCGCCCGGCCCAAGACCTGCTCAAGGGCCATCCCGGTGGATGACCCCTTCAGCGAGTCATCCGATTATTCGGCGGCTTCCGCCAGCATGTCGACCGACACATATTTGCGGCCGAGCTTGCCTTCGTGAAATCGTACGCGGCCTTCGGCGAGCGCAAACAGCGTGTGATCCTTGCCGATCCCGACATTGCTGCCCGGATAGAACTTGGTCCCGCGCTGGCGCACGATAATGTTGCCGCCGATCACTTCCTGACCGCCGAACTTCTTCACGCCGAGGCGACGGCCAGCCGAATCGCGACCGTTACGCGACGAACCGCCTGCTTTCTTATGTGCCATCTCGCTCTACTCCGGCTCTTATTCGCTCTGTGCGGAAGCGGCCTGATCGGCAGCAGCTTCCTTCTTCGGGGCGGCCTTCTTCGCCGGCTTCGAATCGCCGACGGAAAGGATGCGCAGCAGGGTCATCTGCTGGCGGTGGCCGGCCTTGCGGCGATAATTGTGACGGCGGCGCTTCTTGAAGACCACCACCTTCTCGCTCTTCGCCTGGGCGATGATCTCGGCCGAAACCTTCACCTTCGCCACATCCGCCAGCGAATCACCTTCGCCCGCGAGCAGGACTTCGCCCAGTTCGACCGTGTCGCCGGCGTTACCCGCCAGCTTCTCGACCGCGATCTTGTCTCCTTCGGCGACGCGATACTGCTTGCCGCCCGTGCGCACTACTGCGAACATGGTATTCCGCTTCCGTTCTGTGACTGTCGACCTACGGGACCTGCCCGCATGAACGACAAAAAGGGCGCCTGACGGGCGCCGGAAAGTGAGGTGCCGATACGCAAGCCCGCGCTTGCTGTCAACGGCCGAGCGCCCCTCTCCGCTGGAAACCCGTGCAAGGCATCGCTAAGGCTTGGCGGATGACGTTGCGCGCCCTTGTCCTGTTGCTGGCCCCTCTCGCGGTCGGCGCCTGTGCCGCCCCGCAGGGCCGATATCCCAGTCTCGCCATCCGGGATATAGAGCGTGTCTCGGGCCAGATGGAACCCGCGCCCCCTGCGTACGCGCCACCGCCGACTCCGGCCGATGTCAGTGACAGGTTGCAGGCGCTCGCCGACGAGGCCGGCTCCGCGCATCGGGCCTTCCTTGCGGAAGAGCCGGCCGCCCGGCGGCAGGTGCAGGCGGCGCGCGGGTCCTCCCCCGGCAGCGAGAACTGGGCGCGCGCGCAGGTCGCCATCGCCACTCTGGAATCCGCGCGCAGCCGCGCGATGATCGCGCTTGCCGATCTGGACCGTATCTATGTCGATGCCGCGCTGGAACAGGGCGAACTGACCCGCATCGCCGCCATCCAGCAGGAGATATCCGGCCAGGTGGCGCAGCAGGACGGGACGATCGGCGAATTGCTGCGGGGCCTCGGTTCGTGAAACTGACGGGGCCGCAATCATGAGCCTGCCTTGCAGCGGTTGCCCGGTGCGCGACCGGGCGGCCTGTTCCGTGCTGAGCGAGGCGGAGCGCGACTCCCTGGCCCGTGCAGGCCGCATGCGGCATCTGCGCAGGGGCGAATTGCTCTTCGCGGCGGGGGACGAGGACACATCCTGCGCCACGCTCGTCAACGGCGCGCTGAAGATTCGCACCATCGGGGAGGACGGGACGGAGCGGATCCTGGCTCTGGTTCATCCGGCCGGCTTCGTGGGCGAATTGTTCACCCCGTTCGCCCATCACGACGTGGTCGCCCTGACGGATAGCGATCTGTGCGTTTTCGCGCGCACCGACATGAATGGCGCGGTCGAACGCCATCCCCGGCTTGCGCAGGCGCTGCTGCGCCGGTCTCAGGAAGACCTCCATGCCGCGCGCGAATTGCTGGCGCTCAGCGGCCGCAGCGCGGCGGAGAAGCTCGGCACGCTGCTGCGCGGCATGGCGGAAGCGGCGAGCGAATCCCCATGCCATCCTGCTCGCAGCTTCGACATGCCTCTCACCCGCGGGGAGATGGCGGAGATTCTGGGGCTGACCATCGAAACGGTCAGCCGCACGCTTACGCGTTTCGAAAGGGACGGCATCGTCCAGCGTAAAGGCGCGCGCGGGATTGAATTGCTCGATCCCGCGCGCTTAGTCTGATCGGCGCGGAGCGGGTTGGTTTATCCGTCAGCCGATCCATGCGGCGATGGAGACCACCGCGACTCCCCAGAGGAAGATCAATGCAGGGAGGATGAGAACCTGCATGACCGCCGTGCCTGCGGGGCAATGCCCGGTGTAGGTCTGGATTCCGCGAGACTGGAACCGCGCCCAACTGACCGCTCGCTGCGGATGATCGGGCTGCATCCGGGTCCAGATCGCGGGCACACCGAAACCTGCCACCACGAAGAAGACGAAGATGGCGACCGGCAGGATCATGTTGGGATTGGCAAAGCCCGCCCCCATCACCCCGATAAAGCCGAGGAACAGGCCCACGGTCGCCCCGTACAGCACGGTGGGTAGCTCGAAACTGCGGTCGACGATAACCCCGGAGGCCGCGGGGGTGGCCGCCGGCGCGACCGGGGGCTGGGCGTGGATCGCCGCGACGCGGGCGATTTGCTGGCGACTGAGTTTCTCGGCCATCGGCTTTCTCCTGTCTGACAAGACAGGACTAGGCCGATTCGCGGCGCCAAACCTTGACCGCGATCAAAGCCGCGTCAGCGCGCGGACCACCGTTCCCGATCCATGTGATCCTGATCGCGCGGCTCTATCCAGTGCCAGCCATCGTCGCGCTGTTCGCGCTTCCAGAACCAGGCTGCGCTCTTGAGATGATCCATGGCGAAATCGACCGCTTCCAGCGCATCCCGCCGGTGGCGCGATGCAGCGGCCACCAGCACGATCGGCGCGCCGGGCGGCATCTGCCCGATCCGGTGATGGAGCAGCAACCCGTCCAGCTTCCATCGGCGCATCGTATCGGTGGCCAGAGCTTCCATGCCCGGCAGGGTCAGCGGCTCATAATGGCTCAGTTCCAGCGCGCGGACGCCGCCATCAGGCCGCACCTTGCCCACGAAGCTCGCGATGCCGCCAGCCTCGGGATGTGCATCGCCAAAGAGGTCGAGCGTCTTTCCGGGGGAGAAAGCACTATCGAGCAGCCGCACATCCCGCATCTCAGCCCCCGCTGACGGGCGGCAGCAGGGCGACCTCGTCCCCATCCTCGGCAGAAAGAGCGGTCTTGTCCGCCAGCAGGTCGCCATTGCGGGCGAGGCGTACCCGGTCCCCCTGCACAGCTTCACCCAGCGGCCCGGGCAGCGCGGCCAGCAGCCCCTGCCAGTCGAGCGGCCCGGCGATCTCCGTGTCGGGCGCGCCGGCAAGATCGGCCAGCTTGCCGAGAAAGACCAGTTTTACGCCCATTTTCTCAGCCGCCCGTCAGCGACATGTGGCGCGGCTGCGTGGGCGCGGCGCCGCGCTCTATACGGAAATGATGGCGTTCGGGCTTGATCCGCATCGCCACGTCGAGCGCATCGGCGAGGTTCCCGTCCGGCCTGTCTGATCGCAGCGCGGCGCGCAGATCGACTCGCTCCGCCCCGCCCAGACAGGCGAAGAGCTGGCCCGTCGCCGTGACCCGGATGCGGTTGCAACTGGCGCAGAAATTGTTGGTCAGCGGGGTGATGAAGCCCAGCCTGCCGCCAGTTTCGGCCACATCAACATAACGCGCCGGCCCGCCGGAATTGTGCAGATTCGGCACCAGGGTCCAGCGCTGCTCCAGCGCATCGCGCACGACGGTCAGCGGCAGGTAATGGTCCACCCGCTCCCCATCCACCTCGCCCATCGGCATGACCTCGATCAGCGTCATGTCGTGCCCATGGGCATGCGCCCATCCGACCAGCGACGGGATCTCGCCCTCGTTCAGCCCCTTCAGCGCGACGGTGTTGATCTTGACCTTCAGCCCCGCGTCGCGGGCGGCGGCGATACCGTGCAGCACATCGCCCAGCCGGTCGCGGCGCGACAGCCGCGCGAACAGGCTCGCATCCATCGTATCGAGCGAGACATTGACGCGCCGCACGCCCGCGGCCGCCAACGCGTCGGCATGGTCCGCCAGCTGCGTGCCGTTGGTGGTGAGCGTCAGTTCTTCCAGCCCATTGCCCAGCCTGCGGCCCAGCGCCTGCACCAGTTCGATCACATCGCGCCGCACCAGCGGTTCCCCGCCGGTCAGCCGGATCTTGGTGATGCCGCGGTCGATAAAGGCCAGCGCCAGCCGGTGCAGTTCATCCAGGCTCAACACTTCCTTGCGGGGCAGGAACTGCATGCGTTCCGGCATGCAATAGGTGCAGCGCAGGTCGCAACGATCCGTCACCGACAGGCGCAGATAGGATATGCGCCGGTTGAAGGCATCGACCAGGGGGCCGGCCGTCGCCACGGTGGAACAGCTCATTCAGGCAATATGGCGAATATCGCGCGCAATTTCCACCTGCGGCGTTTCAGCGCCGTTCGCGTTGCAGGGTGATGCCGATCTGCTCGCCCGCTTCGGACAGGGCCAGCTTCTCGATCTTGACGCGAACCGCCTCCACCCGCGCATCCTGCAGGAACAGCGTTTCGCACACATGGTCGGCCACCGCTTCGATCAGATTGAAATGCACACCCTCCGGCAAGGCTTCCGATGCGGCGAATTTCAGGTCCATATAGTTCTTGCTGGCATCCAGCGGCGTATCGGGTTCGTAACTGTCGATCGGCTTCAGCCGCACCGCGATGGTGAAGCGCAGCGGCTGCGGCTTGCCGGTTTCTTCCGACAGGATGCCGGTATGCACGTCATGCACGAAATCGGCGAGTTCGAGAGTGAGGCTGTCGGTCATCCATGCGTCCCCGATATGTCCGGCGCGATATGCCGCCGAATCCCGTGCGCCGCCGATGGCATCCGCCGCACCGCCTGTCCATTCCACCCATGTCCCGATGCGCCCGCGCCGGCGGCGCTTTTGCGGAACGCTTGCCTTTCCGGCCGGTTCGGTCTTTCCGCACCACCAACGATAAACAAGGAGACCGCCGTGAATCGCATCGCCAACCGAACCGCCCTGAAGGGAGGGCTTTCGGCGCTCGTCCTGGCCGTCGCCTGCGCGGGCTGCGCCAATATCGAAAGCGAGACGGCTGCGGCGCCATCACCCACCGGCACAGCGGAGTCGGCCCGCATCGGCGCGGCGAGCGGCGCCGGCATCCAGACCGGCCTGTCCACCGCGCAGATGAGCGCCCTGCCCGCGGCGCCTGCCTATACGACGCCAACGCCCGCACCGGGGGCAAGCGATTCGATCCCGCCGCATGCGCCCTCCAGCACCCCGGCCGCCGCGCAGGCCGCCGCGCCATCGCCCGTCCCGGCACAGGCTGCCGCTCCCGCCGCCAGACCATCGCCTGCACCAACGCCGGCCCCTGCCGCAGCAGCGCCGGCTCCAGTTCCGGCACAGGCACAAGCCGGCAATGTCGACAGGGCGGCAGGGCGCGCGCTGTTTTCGGACTGGTCGTGCGGTGCCTGCCACGCGCTCGCCGATGCGGGCGGCACCGGCCATGTCGGCCCCGCTTTCGACGGCAATGCCCGCCTCACGCGCGATCATGTCGTCGCGATCGTCACCAATGGGCAAGGCGCCATGCCCGCCTTTGCGGGCCAACTGACCGATGATGAGATCGCCACCCTCGCCGCCTATATCGTCGCGGCGAAGAAGTAGCGGTTCAGCTGAGGTAATAGTCCCGCGCCGCCAGCGGCGCGGGCGCCGCTTCGCCCAGATGCGGGGCGATGGCGATTTCCGCCGCGCGGCAGATCGCGTCCAGCGGCAGCGCATTGGGCGTGGTGCCGAACGGATGGCTCAATTCCTCGCTCACTTCCGCAAGGCCCAGGAAGACATAGGCCACGATGCCCACCAGCACCGGCGCGAACCACCCCGCCGAAGTCACGACCGACAGCGGCAGCAACAGGCAATAAAGATAGGCCGTGCGGTAGATCAGCAGGGAATAGACATAGGGCAGCGGCGTGCCGGCAATCCGTTCGCACCCCGCCTGTTGCAGGGTGATGGAACCCATCCGCTCGCTCAGCGCCTTCGCGCCGAAGCCGTCGATCTGCCCCGCCGCATGGCCCTCCGCCACGCTGCGAGCCATCCGGTCCAGCGCCGCGCAGGGCGGATGCGGTGCATGCAGCATGTCGCCGCCCAGTTCAGCGGCGCGATCATCCCCATCCAGCCCGCGCAGATTGACCCGGTGCAGATGGATGAAGGCGAGCGCCAGCCGCAGGATTTCCCGCCGGCGCGCTTCGTCCCGTACAAAAATCTCGCTATCGCGAGCCAGGGCGCGCAGATCGGCCAGCAACCCGCCCCACAGCTTGCGGGATTCCCACCAGCGATCATAAGCGGCATTGTTGCGAAAGCCGAGAAACAGCGACAGCGCGACACCGAAGATGGTGAAGCCGAACTCGTCGATACGGGGAAAGGCCGGATATTCCCGTTCCAGCAGCACCAGCAGCGCGGCGAAACCCATCAGCACTGCGATGCGCGGCAACAGCACCGGCACGATGGACCCGCGCAACGCGAACATCAGGTCCAGCATGGTCGGCTTGTCGCGGACGATCATCAGCGGCTCCAGCGCGCGAAGATGGCAGTGGGCAGCAAACGCCCCTCGCGCCCCTCCGCCATGTCCTCCCGCACGGCCAGATCGCCATGCTCGATCGTGCCGGACAGTCCGGCCAGATGCTCCGCCAGCAGGCCGGCCAGCGCCAGGCTGCTCATCCGCACGGCATAGACGGTCAGGAACAGGAAACGGCTTTCCGCATCCAGCAACTGGCCGCAATCCGCGATCAGCGGCGGCAGCCCGTCTTCCAGCCGCCAGACCTCTCCATTCGGTCCGCGCCCGAATTTTGGTGGATCAAGGATGATGCCGTGATATCGGCGGCCCCTGCGCACTTCGCGCGCGGCGAACTTGGCCGCATCGTCCACCAGCCAGCGAATCGGGCGATCAGCCATGCCCGACAGTTCCGCATTGGCGCGCGCCTGTGCGACCGATTTCTTGCTGGCATCGACATGCGCCACCGGGCCGCATTCGCTCAGCGCCAGCGACCCCACCCCGGTATAGCCGAACATGTTGAGCGATTGCGGCTGGTCCATCCCGGCCAGCCGACCCCGCATCCAGTCCCACACCGGGGCCATGTCGGGAAAGAATCCGAGATGACGGAACGGGGTGCATTGCGCGGTGAAGCGCACCTCGTTCCATGCCAGCGGCCAGCCATCGCGCGGCACCGGCCTGTCGAACTGCCAGCGCCCGCCGCCATCTTCATCCGAACCGGGAACGAATTCGCCATCCGCATCCCAGTTTTCGAGCCGCGGCGTCCATAGGGCCTGCCCTTCCGGGCGGATGAAGCGATATTTGCCGTATCGTTCCAGTTTGCGGCCGTGGCCGCTGTCCAGCAGCGCGTAATCGCCCCAGCCGCCGCCTTCCATGACGATCGGCTGCTCGTGCAAGTCAGCCATGCGTGCGATCCGCCCGGTCAGGAACCGTCGCCAGCGCCGCCATCATCGGGCCGCCATCATTGCGCCGGAGTCGCGTGCTCCGCGACATAGGCCGCCACCGCGTCATACTCGCCGGGCAGTTCGACATAGCGTTCCTCCCGCACGAACAGATCGCCAACCCTGCTCGGCAAGGATGGCCGCATGCCGGTCGCCCGTTCCACGGCATCGCGGAACTTGCCCGGATGCGCGGTCGCCAGCGTCACCACCGGCACCTCTGCCGCGATCCCGCTTTCGCGCGCGGCATGGAGGCCGATGGCGGTATGCGGATCGATCACCTCGCCGCATTTCTCATACGCCCAGGACATCGCCCGGCTCATATCGTTGGCATCGGCGCGGGCGCTGGTGAACAGGCCGGATGCCCCGACCCTCTGCGCATTGGTCAGCCGCATCGCCTTGCTGCTTTCGAAGCCGCGCATCTGGTCTGCCAGGGCCGCGCCATCGCGGCCGCCACAATCGAACAGCAGCCGCTCGAAATTGGAACTGACCTGGATATCCATGGAAGGCGCGGCGGTGGGCGTCACCTCGCCGGCTGAATAATCGCCTTCGGACAGGGCACGATGCAGGATGTCGTTCACATTGGTGGCGACGATCAGCCGCTCGATCGGCAGGCCCATGCGAGCGGCGACATGACCGGCGAAGACATCGCCGAAATTGCCGGTCGGCACCGCGAATGCCACCTTGCGGGCCGGCGCGCCCAATTGCAGCGCGGCGGCGAAATAATACACGACCTGCGCCATCAGCCGCGCCCAGTTGATGGAATTGACCGCGCCGATGTTGAAGCGGCCCGTCATTGCCGGATCGCCGAACATGCGCTTCACCATCGCCTGCGCATCGTCGAAACTGCCGTCGATGGCGATATTGTGGACATTGGGCGCCAGCACCGTCGTCATTTGCCGGCGCTGCACATCGCTGACCCGGCCATTGGGGTGCAGCATGAAGATATCGATATTCTCGCGCCCGGCGACGGCGTCGATGGCTGCCGATCCGGTGTCGCCGCTGGTGGCGCCGACAATGGTCAACTGGCTGTTCCGGCGGCTCAGGAACTCCTCGAACAGCCGCCCCAGCAATTGCAGCGCCACATCCTTGAACGCCAGGGTCGGGCCGTGGAACAATTCCAGCAGCCATTGCTGCTGGTCCAGCTGCCGCAGCGGCGTCACCGCTTCATGGGCAAAGCGACCATAGGCGGCTTCACACAGTTCACGCAATTCCTGCTCGCTCAGGCTGCCGCCCACGAAAGGCAGCATCACCCGCGTCGCCAGTTCCGCATAGGGCAGCCCCGCCAGCGCGGCGATCTCCTGTTCGGAAAAGCGCGGCCATTCCCGCGGCAGATAGAGGCCCCCGTCGCTGGCGAGGCCCGCCAGCGTGACGCTTTCGAAATCGAGCGCCGGAGCGCCGCCGCGAGTGGAGATGTATTCCATGAGAAGCGGCGGTTAGCGAGCGCGCGGCGGCGGCGCAAGCGACGCGAGCGCCGGTTCGCCCCCTGTGCTGTCCTCCAGCCGCTCCTTCAACAGCGCAAGGCTGCCAGCCGCACCTGCCGCATGCGGGCCGATCCAGCGGTGATGGATCGCCTGGATCGGCATCGCATCCAGATAATTCACCCGCTCCCTCCCGCGCCTGACAGGCACGACGAGGCCAGCCGATTCCAGCACTTTGAGATGCTGCATCACCGTGCAGCGATCGAGATCGGGAAAGGCCTCGCACAATTGGCCGGTGGTCAACGGCCGCAATTTGAGCTGGTCGCAGATCCCGCGCCGCACATTGTTGGCCAGCGCCTTGAACACGGCATCAAGATCAATCTCCTTTGACATGTTATATTTTTATAACATATTTATCCGCGACTCAAGCAGGAGCAGTGCGATGGAACTGAAGTTCAGGGTCGCGGCGCGAATCGCGCGGCCGGTGCAGGAGGTTTTCGAAGCGGTTGCAGACCCCATGCAGTTGTCTTGCTTTTTCACCACCGGCGGCGCGCAGGGCCGACTGGAAACAGGCGCCACGGTCAGCTGGGATTTCGCGGACTTCCCCGGCGCTTTCCCGGTCCGCGTGGTGGAAGTCGTGCCGAATGAACGTATCGTGCTGGAATGGGAGGCAGCCGAGGGCGAAGCCCCCAATGTCGAAGGCGGCGGACTGGCCCCGGCCGGCTATCACACAACCGTAACGATGTCGTTCAAACCATTGGAAGATGGTCGAACCCTCGTGGAAATCGCGGAGGAAGGCTGGCGCTTCACCGAAGGTGCGCTGAAATCATCCTATGGCAACTGCCAGGGCTGGAGCCAGATGCTTTGTTCCCTGAAAGCCTGGCTAGAACACGGCATCAACCTGCGTGAAGGAATGTATGCCTGATATCCAGACGCCAAACCTCTAGGGATGGCGGGCGCCATCGAGGCACCAGCCTTCCCCCTTTCGATCAGCCCGGCAATTGCTGCGTGCTGTTCAACCGCTCGAGCACTTCGTCAATCGGCTCGGTCACGGTGACGCTGCGCCCTTCCCCGAAGCGGATGCGCGTTCCTTCGTCCACGCAAGAGATGAAAGACACCTGTGCGGCGTTGACGACGACCGGCACCCGATCCGCCGCTACGAACTTCACGAACATCCGCAATCTCCCACAAACGGCCGTTATTGGCTCTGAAACTATAGTAGGAGATTTCCCGACGCCCGCCAGCCTTATGCAGCCTGCTTCCACCGCTTGCGGAGCGCCAGCACATAGATCACCGCGGCGGTAAGCGCGAAAAAGAACCACTGCCCGGCATAGGACAGGTGATTATTGGGAAGATCGCCCGGATCGGGCGGTGCGAGCGATTGCAGGCCAGCCTGAGGGGGTGCGGCAACCAGACGCGGGCCGGGCGCCACTATGCCGGTGACTTCGCCGCCCACCCAGTCGGGTTCGGCCAGATCGTAGGACCAGCCCAGCGCAACTTCCGCTTCCCCGCCGCCCGACAGGCTGCAGCGGGCAATATGGGACAAGCCCTTTCGGCCTTCAGCAGATGTGCCCGCCGTGGTGCGGCGTTCCAGCACCTGATCGCAAGTGAAACGGCTGCGACGATAGAGCGCTGCCTCCGCCGCCTGATCGTTATGAGGCCACGGAGTTTCGGCCGATATGTGTTCCGCCTGCCGATAGCTGGCCAGCAAGCCTTCCTTCCATTGCGCCCGCCCCAATTGCCAGACCCCCAGCGCGATCATCATCGCCACCGCTGCGGCCACCACCAGTGTCGGGACGATGGGGATGCGGCGGATCATCGAAGGAAAGCCTCAGCGCGAGGGGGAAGCGCGAAATGCAAAAGCGGCGGGGCGGAGGGCGCGGCCATCAGAAAAGGCCTGCACACTCCGCACCCGCCGCCGGAAGCAATCACGCTCAGTGGATTTCGGCGCCCCATCCACCCCAGACATAGACGGTGATGAACAGGAACAGCCACACCACGTCGACAAAGTGCCAATACCATGCCGCCGCTTCGAAACCGAAATGCTGGCGCGGCGTGAAATGGCCCAGATAGGTGCGACGCAGGCAAACGATCAGGAAGATCGTGCCGACCAGCACGTGGAAACCGTGAAACCCGGTCGCCATGTAGAAAGCGGAACTGTAGGTGTTACCGCCAAAGCCGAACGGCGCGTGCATATATTCGTAAGCCTGGATCAGGCTGAACAGTACACCAAGCACGATCGTCAGCCACAGACCCGTCTTCAGCCCTTCGCGATCACCATGGATCAGCGAATGATGCGCCCAGGTGAGCGTGGTGCCGGAACACAGCAGGATAAGCGTGTTCAGCAGCGGCAGGGAGAACGGATCCATCACCGCCTCGATCGCCTTCGGCGGGAACTGACCGCCGATCACGTCGGCATATTCCGGCAGCGCATTGGGAAACAATGCGAAGTCGAACCAGCTCCAGAACCAGCCGACGAAGAACATCACTTCCGAAGCGATGAACAGGATCATGCCGTAGCGCATGTGAAGCTGCACCACCGGCGTGTGATATCCGGCCTGCGCTTCTTTCACGATGTTGGAGAACCAGCTGAAGAACGTGGCGATCAGGCCGGCGATGCCCAACCCGAGCACCGCGTGCCCACCGGCCATGTCATGCATGAACAGCACCATGCCACTGGTGAACACCAGCGCCGACAGCGAGCCAACTAACGGCCAGATGTCTGGCGGAAGAATGTGATAATCGTGGTTCTTGGCGCCGGCCATCGTGTTTTCCCTGAAGCTGGTTTGGCCCTGAATCTTTTGTCGCGTCGCCCTTAATCCGCGTTTGCGGCCGGGTCCAGAGCCTTGGCCCCCGTATCGGTGCGATGGAACGTATAGCTGAGCGTGATCTGCTGCACGTCGCGCATGTTCGGATCGTCCAGCGCATGCGGATCGACGTAATAGAGCACCGGCATGTTCACTTCCTGGCCGGGCTGCAAAGTCTGCTCCGTAAAACAGAAGCACTGGATCTTGTTGAAGTAGATCCCTGCCTGTTCCGGCTCCACATTGAACGTCGCCGTGCCGGTGATCGGCACCGAGGAATTGTTGCGCGCCACATAGACAGCCATGTCACGCTGCCCGATCTGAACGGTGTCGGTGACTTGCTTGGGATGGAACGTCCACGGCACATCGCGCGCGACATTGCCGTCGAAGCGGATCGAGATCGTTCGCCCACCCGCGCTGGCCGCCATTTGCTCGGCCAGATCGGCCTGTTCTTCAGTCGCGCGCTGCGTGGTGCCGCCGAAACCCGTCACCTGGCAAAACAGCTGGTACAGCGGCACCGCTGCATAACCCAGACCGAGCATGGCCAGCGCCGCCGACGCGGATAACAGCGCGATCCGCAGGTTCTTGCGTTCCAGCGTGGTCGCGGCCGACATCAGTCGCCCATCCTGACAATCGTGATGGCATAGAACAGCACGACGAAGCCCAGCAGAACCAGTGCCAAAGCCAGGTTACGCGACTTCCGCGCCCTCTTGAGCTGTTCCTGTTCCTCAGGTGTCATGATGTCATTCCCTGCACCAGCAAAAGCCGATCCGCAACCAACGCACCGAACAATGCAAAAAGATAGAGGACGGAATAGCCGAACAGCCGCTTTTCCGGCTTCATATCATCATCCGCCTGGCTCCGGCGCGTTCCGACCACGGCCGAAAATGCCAGGAACACCGTCGAAAGCACCAGCGCCGCGATCCCATAGATCGCGCCCGTGCCGCCGATTAGCCACGGCGCGAGGCTGAGGGGCAGGAGGATGACCGCATAAAGCAGGATCTGCCGCCGCGTCGCGCGTTCACCGGCCACGACGGGCAGCATGGGTATGCCTACCTTGGCATAATCCGTCTTCACAAACAGGGCGAGAGCCCAGAAATGCGGCGGCGTCCAGACGAAGATGATGGCGAAGAGCAGCAACGGCATGGCCGTGATCTCTCCCGTCACGGCGATCCAGCCGATCAGCGGAGGAAATGCGCCGGCACCGCCACCGATCACAATGTTCTGCGGCGTGCGCGGCTTGAGCCAGATCGTGTAGACCACCGCATAATAAACGATAGACAGCGCCAGAATGGCGGCCGCGAGCCAGTGGACAGCCAGCCCCATGATCGCGACCGATGCCACCGCGAGCACAACGCCGAAATCACGCGCATCCTCCCGGCGCATCTTGCCCTGCGGCAGCGGCCTTCGAGCGGTGCGCTTCATGCCCGAATCGATTTCCGCTTCCCACCACTGGTTGAGCGCACCTGCCCCCCCTGCCCCCAGCGCAATGCAAAGCACCGCGGTGAAGCCGAGGACGGGATGAATATGCCCGGGTGCGGCCAGAAGGCCGCAAAGCCCGGTGAACACCACCAGGCTCATCACCCGCGGCTTCGTCAGCGCGAAGAAGTCGCGCCAGTCGGCCGGCAGGGCCTGTTTCGTCGTGGCGGCGGTCTGATCCAATTGTGCCTCTGTCTTGCGCAAGGGGCGCGCCGTTGCCGGCGCGCCCCCCGCTTGACCTATTTGCGTGGCGGTATCCCGCCTTCTGCCTCAGGCCCGCGCCGGGGCCGGACCGATGTGATCGTGCGCCGAATGATGATCCTCGATCACCGGCAGCGTTTCGAACTGGTGGAACGGCGGCGGGCTGGACAGCGACCATTCCAGCGTCGTCGCGCCTTCGCCCCAGTAATTGGCCGGAGCCTTCTTGCCAGCGGTGAACGCATAGACGAGGTTCACGAAGAAGATCAGCAGCGACACGGCCATGATGATGTAGCCGTAGGATGCGATCTCGTTCCAGTACGCATAGGCCGGGGTATAGTCGGGATAGCGCCGTGCCATGCCGTTCAGCCCGAGGAAATGCATCGGGAAGAAGATCACGTTCACGCCGACGAAGAACACCCAGAAGTGCAGATGCGCCAGAAATTCGCTGTGCATGCGGCCGAACATCTTCGGGAACCAGTAGTACCAGCCCGCGAAGAGCGAGAACACCGCACCCATCGACAGCACATAGTGGAAGTGTGCAACCACGTAGTACGTGTCGTGCAGGTTGTCATCGATGCCGCCATTGGCCAACACCACGCCGGTCACGCCGCCGACGGTGAACAGGAAGATGAAGCCCAGCGCCCACACCATCGGGGACTTGAACTCCAGGCTGCCGCCCCACATCGTCGCGATCCAGCTGAAGATCTTGATGCCGGTCGGCACCGCGATGACCATGGTGGCCGCCGTGAAATACATCTTCGTGTTCACGTCGAGGCCGACCGTATACATGTGGTGCGCCCAGACGATGAAGCCGACCACGCCGATCGCGACCATGGCATAGGCCATGCCGAGATAGCCGAACACAGGCTTGCGGCTGAAGGTCGCGACGATCTGGCTGATCATGCCGAAACCCGGCAGAATCATGATGTACACTTCGGGGTGGCCGAAGAACCAGAACAGGTGCTGATACAGGATCGGATCACCGCCACCGGCCGGATCGAAGAAGGTCGTGCCGAAATTGCGATCCGTAATCAGCATCGTGATGCCAGCAGCCAGCACGGGAAGCGCGAGCAGAAGCAGGAAGGCCGTGACGAGCACCGACCATGCGAACAGCGGCATCTTGTGCAGGGTCATGCCCGGCGCGCGCATATTGAAGATGGTGGTGATGAAGTTGGTCGCGCCCAGGATCGAACCAGCGCCCGAAAGGTGCAGCGCGAAGATCGCGAAATCAACCGCCGGCCCCACCGAACCCGTTGTCGAAAGCGGTGCATATACGGTCCAGCCGGTTGCCGCGCCATTGCCGATGCCGCCCGGCACGAACAGCGAGAACATCAGCGAGCAGAAGCCCGCGAAGGTCAGCCAGAACGAGATATTGTTCATGCGCGGGAACGCCATATCCGGCGCGCCGATCATCAGCGGCACGAACCAGTTGCCGAACCCGCCGATCATGGCCGGCATGACCATGAAAAACACCATGATCAGGCCGTGGGCGGTGATGAACACGTTCCACATGTGGCCATTCTTGTCGAAACTTTCCGGCCCGCTGCCGAGGAACTCGACCCACCAGCCAAGATGCTGGATGCCCGGCTCGGCCAGTTCGAGCCGCATGATGCCCGAAATCGCGCCGCCGATGATACCGGCGAAGATCGCGAAGATCAGGTAGAGCGTCCCGATGTCCTTGTGATTGGTGGACATGAACCAGCGAGCGAAGAAGCTCGGCTTGTGATCGGCATCGTGATGATGCTCGTCAACATGAGCCTGGAAGGTGTCGGCGGTGGTGGCCATTGTCAGCGTACCTTCAGATCAATCGAATTCAGGAAATCAGGCTGCTTCGGGGACCGGCACGCCAGGTGCGGTCTCCTGCGTCGGAGGAGCGCCAGCGCCCGGCGCATCCTCGACCGCCGATTCGGGCTCCTGCCCGGCGGTGGTGGGGACTGCCGCAGGCGCAGCAGCCTCGCCGACCGTGCCGCCCGGCTGAGTACGCACCCATGCCTCGAACTGCGCCCGCGGGACCGCCTCGATCGCGATGGGCATGAACCCGTGGCGCGCACCGCAAAGCTCCATGCACTGGCCGTAATAGATGCCAGGCTCGTCGATCTGCAGCAGCTTCTCGTTGATGCGGCCGGGAACCGCGTCGAGCTTGAACCACAGCGAGGGGATGCCGAACGAGTGGATCACGTCCGCACCGAAGGTCTGGATCCGGATAGGCTCACCCACCGGCACGACCATGCGGTTATCGACTTCCAGCTGGTGCGGAAGCCGTTTGGCAGCCGCCTCACCCTCGTCCATCATATTCGAAATCACCTCGAACCCGCCATTATCGGGATAGGTGAAACCCCAATACCACTGGTAACCGGTGGCCTTGATGGTCAGCGCATCTTCCGGCGCACTGCGATACTGGCGCGACAGGAGCGTGATCGAAGGCACGGCAATCACGACCAGAATCAAAACCGGCACCACCGTCCAGATCACCTCGATCAGCGTGTTATGGCTGGTCTTGGAAGGAACCGGATTGGCCTGGCGACGGAATCGCACGACAACCCACAGCAGCAGCGCCAGCACGAAAAGGCAGATCACCGTGATGATCGGCATCAGCAGCGCATCATGCATCCACAGCGCATATTTGCCGTTCGGCGTGTACTGGTCCTGGAACCCGAACGCCCCAGGAGTCGGCTGACCCTTGATCCATTCCGGGCCGAGATGGGTGTAGCCCGGCGTCGCCTGTTCCCCGGCAACGACCTGTTCAGCCGTACCTTCGGCAGCCTGTGCAGGCGGCAGGGTTTCGTCGGCGACATTCTCTGCCACCGCATCCGCCTGGCTTGCGACCTGCGCGCAAACGCCCTGCGGCGCAGCAAGAGCGGCAGCGACAAAAGCAAGGATATGCAACCGTTTGCGGACGACTTCGCCGAATTTCATCGTTTCTGACGCTTTCCGTTCTCGTTTGGGGCGCAAGCGGGCCCGGACGGCCGCGAAGGGGCCGGATTGCGCGCGCCTATACGCCCGCTTGCCCCACGCCTCAAGCGCTTCTAGGGAGATTTTTCGAGTTGTCCCACACGCCCCTCGTCTTGTCGAGGTGGCGCGATGGGCGTCTGCGACACGAAAGGCTGCTATTCCTACCATGACCGATGAAGAGGTCCTCCACGAATTCCGGTCCAGCCATGCCCTGCTCGAAGGGCATTTCAAGCTGTCCTCCGGCCGCCACAGCGCGCACTATCTGCAATGCGCGCGCGTTCTGATGAATGCCGAACGCGCCGGCCGGCTGGCTCGGGCGCTGGCCTATCAATTGCCGCGCGACATCCGCACCCACATCGACAAGGTCGTCTCGCCGGCCATGGGCGGCATTATCATTGGGCACGAAATGGGTCGCTGCCTGGCAAAGGACGCGATCTTCGTGGAGCGCCCGACCGGCGCCTTCGAATTGCGGCGCGGCTTCAATATAGAGCCTGTCGAAAAGATCCTGCTGGTGGAAGACGTGGTCACGACCGGCCTTTCCTCCCGGGAGGCTATGCGCACGATCGAAGCGGAAGGGGGCGAGGTGATCGCCGCCTGCGCCCTGGTGGACCGGAGCGGCGGTAAGGTGGACCTCGGCGTGCCGTTCTTCTCGCTCGTGTCGCTGAACTTCCCCACCTATGCGGAAGATGAACTGCCCCCGGCACTCGCCGCAATACCGGTGCAGAAGCCGGGGAGCCGCGCAAGGTGAGCTTGCGCGCGCCTTCGGGAAGGTTGCGCCTGGGCGTCAATATCGATCACGTCGCGACGATTCGTAACGCGCGCGGCGGTGAACATCCCGATCCGGTGCGCGCGGCGGAAATCGTCGCCCGGGTCGGTGGTGACGGCATCACGGCCCATCTGCGTGAAGACCGCCGCCACATCCGCGACGATGATCTGCGCCGCATCCAGGACGCAACCGACCTGCCGCTCAATCTGGAAATGGCGGCCACGCCGGAGATGCTGGAGATCGCGCTCGCCCATCGCCCGCACGCAGCCTGCATCGTGCCGGAAAAGCGGGAGGAAAGGACCACCGAAGGCGGTCTCGACGCCGCCGGCCAGCACAATCACCTTGCTCCCATCGTCGGCCGGCTGCTCGACGCCGGCATCCGCGTCAGCCTGTTCATCGCCCCCAGCGAACGGCAACTCGACGCCGCCCTGCGTCTCGGTGCGCCGGTGGTGGAGTTTCACACCGGCGAATATGCCCATGCGACAGGAGACGACGTCCCGCGCGAGCTGAAGCGCATTTCCGACATGGCGGCGCTGGCGGCGAAGAACGGGATAGAGCCGCATGCCGGCCATGGCCTCACCTATGAGAATGTCCAGCCGATCGCGGCCATCCCTCAGATAGCGGAACTCAACATTGGCCATTATCTGATTGGCGAGGCAGTGTTCGTGGGGCTGGAGCACGCCGTCGCGACCATGCGCGGGTTGATGGACGCCGCGCGGTGATCATCGGGCTGGGTTCCGATCTGTGCAATATTGAGCGGATCCAGGCCGCGCTGGACCGGCATGGCGACCGATTCGAACTGCGCTGCTTCACCGACATCGAACGCGCCAAGGCTGCGCGGCGTCCTTACACCAGGGCCGGCACCTATGCGAAGCGTTTCGCCGCGAAGGAAGCGTTCTCCAAGGCGGTGGGAACCGGGTTCTTTCAGGGCGTTTATATGAAGGATATCGGGGTGGTGAATGCGCCGTCCGGTGCCCCCACGCTCGCGCTGACAGGCGGCGCCGCGATACGGCTTGCGGAAATCACCCCTGAAGATCATGAGGCGCGGATTCATTTGACACTCACCGACGATCACCCGTGGGCACAGGCCTTTGTCGTGATAGAGGCTATTCCCCACGCATGAGCAGCGCATCCGGCAATCCTTCCGTGACCGAAGACAATCCCGAGGAAAAGGCCGACAAGGTCAATTGGCTCGCGGAGCTGAGGGGCCTCGCGCTGATGCTGCTGGCGGTGCTGGCTTTTCACACCCTGGTGGCAAAGCCGTTCTATATTCCCAGCGCCAGCATGGTGCCCAACCTGCTGGTGGGCGATCGCCTGATCGTCACGAAATACCCCTATGGCTGGAGCTGGGTTTCCGCCTCCTTCCACGTCCTGAAACGGTCGGACTGGCGGATCGCGCCGGCGACACCGCAATATGGCGATATCGTGATCGCCGTGCCGCCAGATCGGGCGGAGGATTACATCAAGCGGGTCGTTGCCCTGCCCGGTGACCGAATCGCGATGGTGAACGGCCAGATCATCCTGAATGGTGAACCGGTTGCCCAGGAGGTCGTGCCGCCTGTCCGCATACCCGTGGCGGACGAGCAATTATGCGATGGCCGCCCCTGCCTTGCGGATTTCGAGCCCTATCGCGTCCGGAGAGCCGACGGGCAGGAATTCTACGAGCCGCCGACTTTTCGCGAAACATTGCCCAATGGGGCGATGTATCAGATCATCGATCACAGCCGGACGAACTCGCTCGATAATTTCGCGGAAATCACCGTGCCGGAAGGGCATGTCTTCCTGATGGGCGACAATCGCGACCATTCGGCTGACAGTCGCGCACCCGCAGCGCCGTTCGGCAATGGCCTGGGTGGCCCGGTGCCGATCGCCGATGTGGGCGGGCGGGCAGAGATCATCACTTTCTCGCTGGATGGCAGCGCTGGCTGGAATCCGCTGAGTTGGCTCCACGCCTTGCGGACGGACCGCGCCTGGAACTCCCTGAGACCCGACATTGCCGCGACAGGAACTGCGAATGGCCGATGATGCGATGAATGGCGTGGAAGCGGACGATCGCGTCAGCCCAACGCGAATTGCCAATCCCCAACTGAGGTTCGAGGCCAAGCGCGCCCTGGTATGGATCACCGTCGTCGGCCTCGCTCTGCTAACGGTCTATATATCGCAGTCCTTGCTGGTCATTTTCGGCGGGCTGGTGTTTGCCTCGATGCTGGATGGCGGCGCTCGGCTGCTCGGGCGGGTGTTGCCGATCGGCCGGGTCTGGCGCATCTGCATCGTCCTCGTCGCCGCCACCGCCTTCCTCATCTGGCTCAGCGTCTTTGCAGGCTCGCAAATATCCCGTGAGGCTGCGCAACTTCCCGCCATCATTGCAGAACAGGCGGAACGGCTGGTCGACTGGATGCAGGGCCAGGGCTTTTCCATCAATCCCGAGAATGTGCAACAGGTCGCCGGTCAACTGGTCAGCGGCGTGGGCACTGTCACGCGCGCATTGGGCGGCCTGCTTGGTGGGTTCACCACGCTGTTCCTCATCGTCATCATCGGGATCTATGTCGCGATAGAACCGCGGCTTTACGAGCGCGGCCTGGCCTGGATGGCCCCGCGCGAAAGCCGCCAGTCACTTCACGTAACCCTTTCCACCATGGCATTCACGATGCGGCGCCTGATGGCAGGCCGCCTGTTCGGCATGGTGTTCGAAGGGTTCTTCACCTGGGCGATGCTCAGCTTCTGGGGCGTCCCAATGGCGGCATTGCTCGGCATTCTGACAGGCTTGCTTGCCTTCATCCCGAATGTTGGCGCGGTGATTTCCGGCGCGCTGATGGTGCTGGTCGGTTTCTCCGGCGGGCTCGACATGGGGATTTACACCATCTTCGTGTATATCCTGGTGCAAACCATCGATGGCTATCTGGTGATCCCCCTGATCGCCAAGAAGACGGTGGACCTCGCCCCGGCGCTGGTGCTGGGGGCGCAGCTCATCATGGGGATCCTGTTCGGTATCCTGGGCCTGTTCCTGGCCGATCCGCTGGTGGCGATGATCAAGGTCGCGCTGGAGCAACGGTCGGAGCGGAATCGCCAGCTCGAAGCCGGTGAGAACGCTGCCTAATCCATGGCTCGCAAATTCCTGTATGTCATAGCGGCGCTGATCGTGCTGGTGCTGGCCGGCATGATCGCGCTCAGCCTGTTCTGGGATCGGGCAACGGAAATCGCACTGGTCCCCAGTAGCGCCTTCGTCGAACAGGATGCGCTCTCCAGCAATGCCTATCAGGACAAGGCGATGTGGTTCTCCCGCCCGGACATTCCGGCGGAGAGCGATCCCGCACGCTGGTTGCCGGCCGCCCAGTCCTCCGCGGATGGGGGAGCCGCTCCTGTTGCGCCGGCCGATTCTCAGCCTTCATTCGCCGTATTTTTCGTTCATCCAACCAGCTATCTGGACCGCAACAGCTGGAATGCACCGCTGGACGATGCCCAGTCGCAGGACCGCGCGCGGGTTTATCTGAAAGGGATGGGGAGCGCCTTTGCCGATGGCGGCGAGATCTGGGCGCCGCGTTACCGGCAGGCGACATTCGGTGCGTTCATCACCGATGCCCCGCAGGCGCGTCAGGCGATAGATGCGGCCTATCGCGACATTGCGCAGGCTTTCGACATGTTCGTGGCCAGTATCGATCCGAACATGCCCATCGTGCTGGCGGGGCACAGCCAGGGCGGCCTGCACATCGCCCGCCTGTTGCGGGAGAAGATCGCGGGAACCGATCTTCAACGGCGGATTGCCATGGCCTATCCGATCGGTTGGCCCATTTCGCTGGAATCCGACTTGCCGGAACTGGGCCTGCCCGGCTGTTCGACCGCGGATCAGGGTGGCTGCATCGCCACCTGGACCAGCTTTGCCGAACCGGCCGAACCCGGACGCTTCCTCGAAATCTATGGCCAATCGCTTGGGTTTACCGGTGCTCAGCGCGGGACAAGTCCGATCCTCTGCGTCAATCCCATCAGCGGAGTGGCGGGGGGCACAGCGCCCGCGTCGGATAATCTTGGCACGCTGGTGCCCACGGCGGACCTCTCGTCCGGCGAGATCGTCGCCGGAGCCGTGCCGGCCCGCTGCGACGAGCGAGGGCTTCTCCTGATCGGCGATCCGCCGGAACTCGGCCCGTTCGTGCTGCCGGGCAACAATTATCACGTCTATGACATTCCGCTGTTCTGGGCCAATCTGCGACAGGATGTGAAGCACCGGATTGCGGCATGGCAGGCAGCGCAATGATAACGGAAAGTGCCGCCGATTTCAGCGCTGCCCTGCCCGATGGCGGGGTTCTGATCGGCCTCGATCTCGGCACACAGACGATCGGCACGGCGTTCTGCGATGCGGGCTGGCGCTTCGCCACTGCGGCCAAAACCCTGCCGCGCGGCAAGTTTTCGCGCGATCTGGCGGTATTGCGCAACCTAGTCGGCGAAAGATCGGTGAGAGGAGTCGTCATCGGCCTGCCGCTCAACATGGACGGCAGTTCGGGTCCGCGGGCACAGGCCAGCCGTGCCTTTGCGCGCAACCTGTCCGTGCTGGAAATGCCGGTATTGCTGTGGGACGAACGCTGGTCGACCGCAAGCGCGCAGCGGGACATGATCGCCATGGATATGAGCCGCGCGAAGCGGGCGGAACGGATCGACAGCCATGCCGCCGCCGTTATCCTGCAGGGGGCTATCGACCGTCTGGCAGGCGGAATTATCTGAGCAGTTCGACAACCAAACCGTTGAAATCAGCGCCCTTATCAGCCGCAGTCACGCGCCGGGCATCCGCGCGTGCGCGGTCGAGGATGGCCGCAGGAATGCCGGGATTGTGGATGATGACATCCGCGCTGCCCAACAGCCGCGCCTGACGCAGCGTCAAATCTTCCGGATCGTCGCTGGTCAGCGTAATGCTGTATTTCCAGCACTTTTCAGGTGCTTCCGAATCCCGGAGCCATGAGTCCACTTGGTTGGCCCCGCCCTCCCGCAGCGGGTCGAGCGGGCCGGCTGCGCCCAGCGCCGAATCGAGCGCCTGCCGCCGGTCCGATGCCGCGGGCCAGCGCTGCCGCATGGCTGCGCGGGCGGCGTGGAGCGCAGCCGCCAAAGCGCCCAGATCGGCGGGAATCAGCGCTTCCAGCCTGAGGCGCAACTGCTTGGCGAGGCCGGCGGAAGCGCCGCCGGTGCCGATCGCCACCAGAACCGGATCGCGGTCCAATATGCTGGGGGTGGTGAAGTCGCACAGGGCCGGCTGGTCCACCACATTCACCAGTACGCCGGCCGACTGCAACCGCCTTGCATCAGCACTGCAACGCGCCTGATCGGTATGCGCAACGAAGGCGATCCGGGCGCCCAGCGCCAGTCCCGACTCCAGTTCGGATACCACCTGTCCACCCGCCCGTTCCACCAGCCGCCGCTTCGGTTCGGCCAGCACCCCTTCCCCCAACACGATCACCGGCTGGCCGGCAATGCGGTGGAACAAGGGAAGGGAGCGCATCAGTCCAGCCAGTCCGGCACGCGTTCCGCAGCGTAGATATCTTCGGGCAGGATACGGTCGGCGACCGTGGCGAAACGATCGCCGTCCACCATCACTTCGGCCACGAAACCACGGCTGTTGTAGCTTGAGGCCATGGTGGCACCATAGGCGCCCGCCGTGCGGAACACCGCGAGTTCGCCGGGGGCCAGTGCATCCATCTCGCGCCCCATGGCGAACGTGTCGCCAGTCTCGCAGATCGGGCCGACGATATTCGCGGTCATCCGCTGGCCGCTGGGGCGCACCGCGTCGAAATCGTGCCATGCGCCGTAAAGCGCCGGGCGAGCAAGATCGTTCATCGCGGCATCGACGATCACGAAGGGATCGCGGTTGGCGTTGCGCTTCACCCGCACGACGCGGGTCAGCAGGACGCCGGCATTACCGGTGATGACGCGGCCGGGCTCGAACATCAGCCGCACGTCCCACCCCTTGGAGATACGGGCGACCATGGCGCCATATTCCGCAGGGGACGGCATCACTTCGCCCGCCCGATAGGGCACGCCAATGCCGCCGCCCAGATCGGCATGGGTCACGCGGTGTCCGCCGGCGCGCACTTCCGCGATCAGTTCCCCCATGCGGGTGAAGGCCTGTTCCAGCGGATCGAGCGAGGAAAGCTGGCTGCCGATATGCATCGCCAGCCCGCGCATCTCCAGACCCGGCAAGGCAGCGAGGCGGGCATACATGGCGGGCGCCTGATCGATCGGCACCCCGAACTTGTTATCACGCTTGCCGGTCGAGATTTTCTCATGCGTGCCGGCATCGATATCCGGATTAACGCGCAGGGCGCAGGGCGCGCGGCGGCCCATGGCGGCGGCGATGGCGGAAAGCTCCACGCCTTCCTCCTCGCTCTCCAGATTGAACTGCCCGATCCCGGCTTCCAGAGCCTGGCGCATCTCGCGCGCATTCTTGCCGACGCCCGAAAACACGACATGATCGGCCGCGATCCCCGCCGCTAGTGCGCGCGCCAGTTCGCCGCCTGAAACCACATCCGCGCCATACCCTTCGCGCTGCATCACGCGCAGGACGGCGAGGTTGGGATTGGCCTTCACCGCGAAAGCGATGTGCGGGTTGTCGAGCGCCGACAGCCCTTCGCGGAAAACCCGCGCGTGGCGCTCCAGCGTGGCGCGCGAATAGACATAGACCGGCGTACCGACTTCTTCGGCAATCCGGGCAAGCGGCACGTCTTCGGCGTAAAGCTCGCCGTTCCTGATCTGAAAATGGTCCATCTGTCAGCCTTCCGGCGGGAGATCGAAGGGATCGTCCGCACGTTCTTCCGATTGCCGGCGCAGTTCGACGCTGCGTTCCGGCGCGGCTTCCGGATCGGGCCGCAACAAATCCGCCGCGCTGCGCGGCTCCGTCCGCCCATAGGGCACGGGCGGCGGCGCCTGGCCAGGGGCGAGTTCCAGATCCTGGCGACTGCCACACCCCGCCACAGCCAGCAGGATCAGCGCGGATGCGGCGATACGGATCATGACTGTCCCTCCAGCGGATCGCTGTCCAGAGTGTCGCGCGCGGCGGCGACCTGACGCCGCACCTGTTCCGGCGCGGTGCCGCCGAAGCTGGCGCGCGCGGCGACCGATGCTTCCACCGACAATGCCGCAAATACGCGGTCGTCGATACGGGAATCGATGGCCTGAAGGTCGGCCAGCGGCAGACTGTCGAGCGCAACGCCGCGCCCTTCCGCCAGCTTCACGGCAGCGCCGGTGATGTGATGCGCCTCCCGAAACGGGATATTGGCGGCCCGCACCAGCCAGTCCGCCAGATCGGTGGCAGTGGCATAGCCCAGTTCCGCCGCGCCGCGCATCCGGTCGGTGCGGAAGGTGGCGTTCGCCACCATGCCCGTCATCGCCGCGATGGACAGGCCGAGCAGATTGGCCGCTTCGAACACGGGCGGCTTGTCGTCCTGCATATCCTTCGAATAGGCGAGCGGCAGCCCCTTCATCGTCACCATCAGCGCGGTCAGGCAGCCGACGATGCGCCCGGAATGGCCGCGCACCAGTTCCGCCGCGTCGGGGTTCTTCTTCTGCGGCATGATGGAACTGCCGGTGCTGAGCGTATCGGGCATCCGCACGAAGCCGAAGGGCTGGCTGGCCCAGATCACGAATTCTTCCGCCAGCCGCGACAGATGCAGCGAACATTGGGCTGCGGCCTGCAAATAATCGAGCGCGAAATCGCGGTCCGACACGGCATCCAGGCTGTTGGCGGTGGGCGCGTGGAAATCCAGCGCCTGCGCCGTCATATGCCGGTCGATCGGAAAGCCGGTGCCGGCCAGCGCCGCGCTGCCCAGCGGAGATTCGTTCATCCGGCGGCGCGCATCGGCAAAGCGCGACCGGTCGCGGCGGATCATTTCGTAATAGGCCATCAGATGATGGCCCAGCGTGACCGGCTGCGCGGTTTGCAGATGGGTGAAGCCCGGCATGATCGAGCCGGCATGTTCCCCCGCCCGGTCCACCAATGCGCGCTGCAGCGCGGCCAGCCCGGCATCGACCTGATCGATGGCATCGCGCACCCAGAGGCGGAAATCGGTCGCCACCTGATCGTTGCGGCTGCGCGCGGTGTGGAGGCGCCCCGCCACCGGGCCGATCAGTTCGGCCAGCCGGCTTTCGGTGGTCATGTGAATATCTTCTAGATCCCAGTTTTCCGGGACGCCCTGCGCCTCGTACTCTGCCGCGACCTGATCCAGCCCCTGCTCGATCGCGACGGCATCATCCGCCGAAACGATCCCGCAGGCGCCCAGCATGGCGACATGGGCCTTGCTGGCGGCGATATCCTGCCGCCACAGAGCCTTGTCGAACGGGATGGATGCGTTAATCTCGCGCATGATGGCCGACGGGCCTTCCGCGAAGCGCCCACCCCACATCTGGTTGGAGGATGCCCCCTTGCCCCGATTTTCCGCTGTTTCGGTTCCGCTCACGCTCGTCATCGCCTTGCTGCTGGCCGGGTGCGATAGGCAAAGCGAGGAACCCGCGCAACCGCAGGAAAACTCCGCCGCACAAAAGGCGGGGGACGGCGAAGCCGAGAAACTGACCGGCACGCTGGACCGCAGCCATGCCGGATCGCCCATCCCGGATATCGAGGTGAGCGATGCGGCGGGCACGCGCCTCTCCCTTCAGGACACGTCTGGCAAGCCCGTGCTGCTGAACCTGTGGGCCACTTGGTGCGCGCCCTGCGTGGTGGAAATGCCGCTGCTGGACGGGCTGGCGGGCGAGTTGGGCGGCGACGTGCAGGTGCTGACCGTGAGCGAGGACATGCAGGGCGCGGAAGTGGTCGGCCCCTTCTTCGAGCAGAAGGGCTATCGCAACCTGCCGCAGTGGCTCGACCCCAAAAACGACCTCGCCTTCGCCTTTGGCGGCGGGGCGGCCTTGCCGCTGACGATCCTCTACGATTCGGAAGGGAAGGAATTGTGGCGCGTGGTCGGCGGTTATGACTGGGGCAGCGCGGAGGCGCGGGCGCTGATCGGAGAAGCCTTGCCCATGGAACTGCCCAGGGCCGGCTGAGCCTGACGCGCCGAAGCCGGGCGCGGTTGGCGAATCAGACCTTGTGATTTTCAGGCGGCTCTGCGTCCATTGATGCGGCGCCACCGGCCATCATCCCCATGCCGCCGCCCATGGCCATGCCGCCACCACCACCTCCTCCGCCGCCGCGGTTGCCCTGGCCGCTCTCCGCGCCGCGCCCCTTGCCGCCCGAGGCGGAGGGGCGTGCCGGGCCCTGCATCGGAATGGCGAGATCGGTAGGGACCGGCGCGAGGTCGAGCGCCTCGCGAATGAAATCGCGCAGGGAAATGACGAGTTCATGCGTGTGGACCTGGCGCCCTTCCACCAGTTCGCGGGCCGCACGTTCCGCCAGCCGGACCTGTTCTTCCGTGCCAAGCAGGATGATGTCGGACAAGGAAGCCTCCACCGCGTCGCGGATCCGGCGGCGGCGATCCGAGCCATCGACCGCATCCGAATCGGCCGCGCGGATATCCCGCAAATGGCGCGGATCGACCACCAGCTCGCCCGTGAATGACCCGCCCAGCACCTTGTAGGCGGCAATCAGCGTGCGCAGCCTTTCATTGATCTGGCGGTTGAGCCGTTCGCGCCGCTGCTGCACCCGCATCATCACGATCATGCGCAGGCCGACACCGATGATCGTGACCAGCGCGAGGGCGAACAGTGTGCTGAGCAGGCTTTGCCACGAAGAAAAGTCGATATTGCGCATGGATGCTCCGCGACCACTTGCCGGGCAATGTAGCGGCCAATGGCGCTGCGGGCGAGTGAGCGAATGGCTGGCGCTGTGCGGCTGGACCAAGGCAATGCGGAATGATGGTGGGCGATGACGGGCTCGAACCGCCGACCCTCTCGGTGTAAACGAGATGCTCTACCAACTGAGCTAATCGCCCCCGATGCCGGGAGAGCGCGGATTTAGCCTGTTTTGCCGGCCGGTCAATCACCCGACAAAGATAGTGCGTCAGTACGCGGGCGCGGTATGGGGGCGGGATGACGAGAGCAGCGCGCATTCGCATCCTGGCGACAGGCGGGACCATCGCGGGCCAATCGGGCGCGACGGGCGGATATCGCGCGGGCCAGATCGGCATCGCGGAACTGCTGGCAGAAGCGCGCGTGCCCGGCGTGGCCCAGGAAGCGCTGGAGATCGAGACGCGGGAGATCGCGCGGATCGGATCGCAGGATATCGGCTGGCGCGAATGGTCCGCGCTGCATGCGGAATGCGTCGCGGCGCTGGGCGACCCGGCGGTGGCGGGCGTCGTCATCACCCACGGCACCGACACGGCGGAAGAGACGGGCCTGCTGCTGGACCTGACCCTGCCCACGAGCAAGCCGGTGGTGATCGTGGGCGCGATGCGCCCGGCCGATGCTCTGGGCAGCGACGGGATGCGGAACCTCGCCAATGGGCTGCGGGTCGCTGCCGATCCCGGCGCGGCACGGCGCGGGGTGCTGCTGGTGATGGGGGACGAGGTGCTGGCGGCCCGCGATGCGCGCAAGACGGCCACCCAGGGGCCGGACGCCTTCGACGGCTTCCCGCGCGGCGCGCTGGCAGCGGTATCGCCCGAGTCGCTGACATGGTTCGGCCCGCCGGATCGCGAGGACCGGGGAGCACGGTTCCCCTTCCCCGCAGCGTTGCCGCGCGTGGAAATCCTGCACGCCCATGCGGACATGGATGCGGCCGTGGTGGCGGCGCTATGCGCAAGCGGGGCACGGGGGCTGGTGCTGGCGGGCATGGGACAGGGCAACGCCCCCGCCGCCGTGATAGCCGCGCTGGCCGATGCAGCCGGCCGGGGCGTGGCGGTGGTGCGGGCCAGCCGGGTGTGCCACGGGCTGGTGGAACGCAATGTCGAGGTGGATGACGATGCCCACGGCTTCATCGCCGCGCGCGGGTTCAATCCTGCCAAGAGCCGCATCCTGCTGCAATTGCTGATCGCCGCCGGGGAGAGCGATCCGGCGAGGATGCAGGCGGCATTCGACGCGCCGTGACGCGGATCGCGCTAAGTCGTTAGAGGTGTAGTTTGGCCGTGGCGACCGGCTGGATTCGGCGGGGCGTCACAGCGACGTGAGCCGATATGTCGAGGACTGAACCTGCGACCCGTTTCTGACCTCGGCCTTTCCGAATCCTATACCTGTTCCGCGGCTGCGCGGCCGATCTCCGCGAAGTAGCGCGCCATGCCATCGGCCGCGCGATCGGTCAGGGTGATGAAGGCGCGGCGGCGATCCATCTCGTCTTCCACACGCTGAAGCAGCCCGGCATCGGTCATCTGCCCGATCCAGCGCAGGGCGGTGGTGGGCGGCACGCCGCTGGCTATACAGAGGGAGGTAACGGACACGCGGATATGTTCCGCGCGCGCCGCCGTCAGATCGAGCAGCATGTCCCACGCCGGGTCCGCGAACAGTTCCCCATCGAAGAACCGCGCGCGCAATTGCCGCTGGCGGATGATCCGCCGCACCAGGCGGGGATCCGGCAAGGGCACACGGGCGGCCCGTGGCTGCCTGTCCTGCGGGGCGCCCCCTTCCCCGCGATAGCTGGAGGAAGGGCATTCCAGCCGTTCCAGACAATGCCCATCGCCATTGATGGAAGGGTCCCCTGCCAGGCCTTCGATCCGTTGGGCGAGCTGCGAGACCTGTTCCGTCAGGCGCAGCAACATCAACCGGTCTTCTTCCCCCAGTTCGCGCACCCGCCGATCCGGCAGGAGCGCGAGCACGCGCCCCAGCGCGATCATGCGATCGGCCCGGCCCGGATTGACCAGAAGCTGCGGACCGGACTGGTCGCAACAAGCGAAGACATCATCCAGCGCATCGATCACGGTGGATATGACGAGCTGCGCACCGGAGCGCGCAGCGCGGATATCGAGACGCGCCAGCGCAGCGAGCGTAGCGGCATCGGGCACAGCGCAATCGGCCAGCACCACATCCCCAAGCGCCCTGACATCGCCATCGGAAAGCGCGGCGAGCGGGCCGCATTCGCGAATCTGCAGGCCCGCCGCCATGGCATCGGCCCGTATTTCCGCCCGCTTCAATTCCCCATCGGCGAAGACGGAGACGGCGAGCGCGGCAAAATGGGTGTCTTCCGTGGGTGCGTAGGCGAAATCGGCCTGAGCCATCATGCTATCCTGATTTGAAACGCGAACACGTTGCGAACAAATCAGGATCAGGTCAAGATCAAACCTGCGCTACCGCAACCTTTCGCCCAGCAGGGTGCCCTTCGGACCGGGCAACAGCGTGAAGCGGAAGCCCGGCCATTCCCGCCGCCAGCGCGACGCGACCACCCGTTCTCCGGGGCGAGCGGCATCATCCAGCAGCACGATCCCGCCGGGCACGACGCGGTCGAACAGCACCTCTGCCCGCCCCCGGATGAAGGGATTGAGGGCCCAGGGCGGCCCGTCGATCACCAGAAGGTCGATGCTGGCCGGGGCAGCATGCACATCGTACCAGCAATGCGACCACGAGGAGCGATCCTCCACAATCGGCGCCCAGGCGAGAGTGGCGTCGAGACCGTGACCGCGCAGCCATTCGGCCGTCGCTTCCACGAAACCCGCATGCTGATCGTAACTGGTGAGGTGGCCGCCGCCGCTGCGCTGCAAGGCGCGCGCGGCGATCAGCGTGGAGGCGCCGCAGCCGAGTTCGACCACATTGCGGGGGCGCAGGGTCTCGATCGCCTTGACGATGCGCCACAGGAACGCGGTGTCCGCCTTCCAGCTGCCGAGATGCGGCAAGGCATCGCGCGGCAGGTCGAGATGGTCGAGCAGAGCCTGCTTGTCCGCCAGCGGGCCGCCCCACAGGCTGCGCAGCAGCCAGGGCCACTGGATAGTGCCCCAGGCCACGGTAAACAGCTTTTCCGCCAGGGGCCGCGCGGGCGTGCTGTCGTCCAGCGAAAGCAGCCGGGTCTTGTCCCGCGATGTCATACGATCAGCATTCTCCAGTCGGCGCGGCTTGCCAACCCCCGTCAATCCGCAAAAGGATCGCGCACCAGAATCGTATCGTCCCGTTCCGGGCTGGTCGAGACCGAGGCCACTGGGCATTCGATAAGTTCTTCTATGCGCCGGATATATTTGATGGCCTGCGCGGGCAAATCCGCCCAGCGGCGCGCGCCGGCGGTGGTTTCGCTCCACCCGTCCATTTCCTCGTACACAGGTTCCAGCGCCGCCTGTTCCACCGCATTGGCAGGGAGATAATCGATATCTTCCCCATTCAGGCGGTAGCCGGTGCAGATCTTGATCTTCTCGAACCCGTCCAGCACGTCGAGCTTGGTCAGCGCGATGCCGGTAACGCCGCTGATCGCGCAGCTTTGCCGGACCAGCGCGGCGTCGAACCAGCCGCAGCGGCGCTTGCGCGCGGTGACGGTGCCGAATTCGTGGCCCTTGCGGCCCAGCATCTCGCCGATCTCGTCATCCAGTTCGGTGGGGAACGGGCCGGACCCGACGCGAGTGGTGTAAGCCTTCACGATGCCCAGCACGAAGCCTGCCGCATTGGGGCCAAGGCCCGAACCGCTGGCAACGGTGCCGCTGACCGTGTTGGAGCTGGTGACGAAGGGATAGGTGCCGTGATCGACATCGAGCAGCACGCCCTGCGCGCCTTCGAACAGGATCTTCGCCCCATCCTTGCGAACATCGCGGAGCCGTTTCCATACCGGCTGGGCGAATTGCTGCACGAAGGGCGCGATCTCGCGCAGTTCGGCCAGCAGCGCGGAACGGTCCACCGGCTGTTCCCCGAAACCGGCGCGCAGCGCATCGTGATGCGCGCAAAGCCGGTCGAGCAGCGGTTCCAGTTCGTGCAGATGGGCAAGGTCGCAGACCCGGACGGCGCGGCGGCCGACCTTGTCTTCATAGGCCGGGCCGATGCCGCGGCCGGTGGTGCCGATCTTGCCCTTGCCCGCAGCCGATTCGCGCAAGCCGTCCAACTCGCGGTGCACGGGCAGGATCAGCGGGCAATTGTCCGCAATGCCGAAATTGTCTGGCGTGATGGAGACGCCCTGCCCCTCCAGCCGCTCAATCTCCGCCTTCAGAGCCCAGGGATCGAGCACGACGCCATTGCCGATCAGCGACAGCGTGCCGGTGACGATACCGCTCGGCAGCAGGCTGAGCTTGTAGGTGGTGTTGCCCACCACGAGCGTATGGCCGGCATTGTGCCCGCCCTGAAAACGCACGACGACATCGGCGCGATTGGCCAGCCAGTCGACAATCTTGCCCTTGCCTTCATCGCCCCACTGGGCGCCGATCACGGTGACGTTGGCCAAAGCGCAGCCCTTTTCGATTGAACCCGCCGCGCCCTAGGCAAATGCGCGGGCAAGGGCAACCGGAGTGACGAAGTTGTGCGCCGGATCGACCCGGCGCGCCGCCGCCGCGCCGCTCGACTTTGTGGACAGGTGACAGTTACGTTGGGAAATGTTGGGTTTGTCGCGATCCGGTTCAGCCGGGAGTCTGGCCGGAGATGTCCCCAGTAGGACAGGGGAATCGGCGTTACAGGGCCACCGGTTCCGCACCTTCGAGCCGGTGCGAGCAGCCGAGCCGCTGCGCATCGTCCGCATCGTCCAGCGCGGCCAGCGTGCGCCAGCCATCCGCCCTGAGGCGAGCGGCGGCCGCGGCATCGTGGCCGAGGGGGAGGAACAGCGTCTGCCGCGCCGCGCCCGGCCTGGCCGCGGCGACCAGTTCGTCCAGATAGACGGAAAAGCCTGTCGCCGGTTCGTCACTGCCGCCGATGCGATAGGTGCCGCCCCGGCCGATCGCGCCGCGCGCGCCTTCCGCGTAAAGCGTGAAGCCGAACCAGTTCTGATATTCGAAGCCGTGCCGTTCGGTGGGATCGAGCGTGAGCCGCGCGCGGCCCGCATTGCGATCCGCGATCTGGCGCAGCGCGGCAAGGCGGCTGGCAAGCGCCCCGCCCGCATCGAGCGCGGCAAGGCGGCCGAGCGCCTGTTCCAGCGGACCGCTGGCATAGAGCAGGGGCAGATAGGCCGCCCCCCCGGCATCGCGCAGGCCGCCCGCATCCTTTGCATCGAGTTCGCGGCGCACGGCGCGGACCTGTTCCGCATCGAGGGGGAAGGTTCCGGCCGCCAGCGTATCGACGAGGTCGGGCAGAGTGAAATCGACGGAGATGCCGGTGGCGCCGGCCGCTTCCAGCGCGGCGATGGCCAGTTGCACGATTTCCGCCGCGGCGGCGGCACTGTCGCTGCCGATCAGTTCCGCGCCGATCTGGAGGCTTTCGCGGCGCGGATCGAGCATGTCGCCCGTCATCCGCGCGACCGGGCCGGCATAGCACAGGCGCAGCGGGCGCGGCGCGGCGGCAAGGCCGGTGGCGGCGATGCGACCGACCTGCACCGTCATATCCGACCGCAGCGCCAGCATCCTGAGACTACGCGGATCGACGAAGCGGAACATGTTGCGGGTGCGCAGCCCCGCCATGCGCCGGGCCATCGGCTGTTCGAATTCGACGAGGGGCGGGCTGACCCGGTCATACCCATGGCTGTCCATCGCCGTCAGCACCGCCTGTTCCATCCGCGTGGCGGCGGCGGCGGCGAGCGGGAGACGGTCCTCTAGCCCTTCGGGCAGCAGGTCGTCAGCAGGATCGATCATGGAATTTGCCCCAGCCCCCAAACCATCATCCCCGCCGGAACGGGAACCCGCGCTGCCCGTCGGGAGGTGAAGGCAGCGAGGCCCCCGCTTTCGCGGGGGCGACGCATATTTGCAAGGGTCTGCCGGATCAGAACGCCAGCGCCTTGACCATCTTCACGCCTTCCAGCGCGCCAGCCTGTTCGATCACCGCATTGGGGATCGGCTGATCGACGCTGAGCAGCAGCACCGCTTCCCCGCCCGCATCGCGGCGGCCGAGATGGAAGGTGCCGATATTGATGCCCGCTTCGCCCAGCAGGCTGCCGATCCGGCCGATGAAGCCGGGCGCGTCCTGGTTGACGATGTAGAGCATGTGGCCTTCCAGATCGGCTTCCACCTTGATGCCGAACAGTTCGACCAGGCGCGGCGCGGAATTGCCGAACAGCGAGCCGGCGACCGAGCGTTCGCCGTCTTCCGTCTTCACCGCCACGCGGACCAGCGTGTGATAATCGCCTTCGCGATCATTGCGGATCTCGCGGATTTCCATGCCGCGTTCCTTCGCCAGGAAGGGCGCATTGACCATGTTCACCGTGTCGGAATGAACCCGCAGGAAGCCCGACAGAACGGCGCTGACGATCGGCTTCTGGTTGAGTTCGGCGGCAGCGCCTTCGCTGTGCACCGAGACGCGCGAGATCGCGCCATGGGCGAGCTGGCCGACCAGGCTGCCGAGCTTTTCCGCCAGCGTCATATACGGCTTGAGCCGGGGCGCTTCTTCCGCCGACAGGCTGGGCATGTTGAGCGCGTTGGTGACGCCGCCATTGACCAGGAAATCGGCCATCTGTTCCGCCACCTGCAGCGCGACATTGACCTGCGCTTCGGTGGTGGAGGCGCCCAGATGCGGGGTGCAGATGAAGTTCGGCGCGCCGAACAGCGGGCTGTCCTTGGCCGGTTCGTTCACGAACACGTCGAGCGCGGCGCCGCCGACCTGGCCGGTTTCCAGCAGATCCTTGAGCGCGGCTTCATCGACCAGCCCGCCACGGGCGCAATTGATGATGCGCACGCCCTTCTTGGCCTTTTCCAGCCGTTCGCGGCTGAGGATGTTGCGGGTTTCTTCCGTCAGCGGCGTGTGCAGCGTGATGAAATCGGCACGCGACAGCAGCGTATCGAGATCGACCTTCTCCACGCCCATTTCCACCGCCCGGTCGGGCGTGAGGAACGGATCGTAGGCCACGACCTTCATCTTGAGGCCGAGCGCGCGGCTGGCGACGATGGAGCCGATATTGCCGGCGCCGATCAGGCCCAGCGTCTTGCCGGTGACTTCCACGCCCATGAAGGCGTTCTTCGGCCATTCGCCCTTCTGGGTGCGTTCGTTCGCTTCGGGAAGCTGGCGGGCGAGCGCGAACATCAGCGCGATGGCATGTTCGGCAGTGGTGATGGAATTGCCGAACGGGGTGTTCATCACCACCACGCCCTGCGCGGAGGCGGCGGGGATGTCGACATTGTCCACGCCGATGCCGGCGCGGCCGATCACCTTGAGATTGGGGGCAGCGTCGAGGATGTCCTTCGTCACCTTGGTGGCCGAGCGGATGGCGAGGCCATCATACTGGCCGATCACGGCCTTCAGCTCGTCCGGGGTCATGCCGGGCTTCACATCGACGTCGCAGCCGCGTTCTTCGAAGATACGGGCGGCGTTGGGGTCCATCTTGTCGGAAATGAGGACTTTGGGCTTGGTCATGGCGTGTGTCCTTGCGGCGCCCCGCGATTACGCGGGGGCCGTATGAAAGGGGAAAACGGGTGCTGGAAGGGCGGCCCCTGCCGAAACAGGGGCACGCGCCGGATCAGAGGGTGCCGGCCTTGGCCTGCTCGTAAGCCCATTCGATCCAGGGCAGGAGGCGCTTGATATCCTCCTGCTCCACCGTGCCGCCGCACCAGATGCGCAGCGACGGGGGGGCATCGCGGTAACCGTTGAAGTCGAAGCCGATGCCCATCTTTTCGAGGCGGCCGGCAATCTTCTTCGGCACAGCGGCCTGATCTTCAGCCGAAAGGCTTTCGTACCAATCGCCCTGGAGCATCATGCAGACGCCGGTATTGGTGCGCTGCGCCGGGTTGGGCACCATGTTGCGCAGCCACGGGGTCGCTTCGATCCAGTCGAACACCGTCTTGGCATTGGCATCGGACCGTTCGAACAGCGCCTTGCGGCCGCCGATCGACTTCGCCCATTCCAGCGCCGCGATGTAATCTTCGGTCGCCAGCATGGAGGGGGTGTTGATCGTCGCGCCTTCGAAGATGCCGCGATTGATCTTGCCGCCCTTCTTGATGCGGAACAGCTTGGGCAGCGGCCATTCGGGATCGTAGCTTTCGATCCGTTCCACGGCCTTGGGGCTGAGCACCAGCATGCCATGCTGCGCTTCGGAACCCATCACCTTCTGCCAGCTATAGGTCGTGGCATCGAGCTTCGCCCAATCCATCTCCATCGCGAAGACAGCGCTGGTGGCGTCGTTGATGGTGATGCCCGCGCGGCCCGGCGCCAGCCAGTCCGTGTTGGGGATCTTGGCGCCGGAGGTGGTGCCATTCCACGTGAAGACGACGTCGTTATCCTGCGGGATCTGCGACAGGTCCGGGATTTCGCCGTAGCCGGCGTCGAGAACCTGCAGATCCTTCAGCTTCAGCTGCTTGACCGCATCCTGAATCCAGACGTTACCGAAGCTCTCCCACGCAGCGACGGTAGCGGGACGAGCGCCGAGCATCGTCCACATCGCGCATTCCAGCGCGCCGGTATCGGAAGCGGGCATGATGCCGACGAGGTAATCCTCTGGCACGCCCAGCAATTCCTTGGAGAGATCGATGGCGTATTTCAGCCGGGACTTGCCCAGCGACGACCGGTGCGAACGACCGAGCGATTCGGTGTTCAGCTTGTCGAGAGACCAGCCAGGGAACTTGGCGGTAGGACCGGACGAGAAAAAGGGGCGCTCCGGCCGGAGCGTCGGTTCGGTAGTCATTTGTATTCTCTCCTTACAGAGAGCACGCGCGGCGTTGGGACCGCGTGGCCCGCAGCGCGCCCTAAAGACCCGGCCGAATGAGTCAAGCACGGATGAAGTTACGCAAGAAACCGCCTTGTTGTGCAGTTTTTGCCGCGCAGCATTTTGCATCCGAAAAGACGATGCCAGCCAGTGTTGCAGGCGGGATTGGGCAGAAGGTTCGGCTTGTGTTAACACGGCCGCCGAACAATGCACGCCATGTCCTCCCGCCCGATATTGCCGCTGATCGCGATGGCCTTGCTGGCGTCCTGCTCGATTCCGGCAGGACGCGGCACGCCCGGCGAACAGCCGACGCGCACGCCGCCCATCAGCCAGCCCGCGCCCGTCGCCGCCACGCCCGATGCGCGGCAATGCCTGGCCAATCTGGCGCAGGGCGGCGCGCAGTTCACCCCCCTGCCCGACCGCTATATCGGCACCGGCTGCACCAATCTCAACACGGTGCAATTGACGGCGCTGAGCGGCGATAACGGATATCTGGCGATCGCCAATCTGGGGCCGACGACCTGCGACGTATCGCGCGCATTCGCCGGCTGGGTGCGGTTCGGCGTGGACCGCGCTGCGCGGCAGATCATGGGATCGCCGCTGCGCAGCGTGGAAACCTTCGGCAGCTATTCCTGCCGCAATGTCGCCGGCTCCGGCCGCCGGTCCGCCCATGCGACGGCAGCGGCAATCGACGTATCCGCCTTCGTGCTGGAAGACGGCCGCCGCATCGTGCTGACGGAAGACTGGAACGGCGGCAGCAGCGCCGAGCGCCAGTTCCTGCGCGTGGTGCATGACAGCGCCTGCAAGCGGTTCGACACGGTGCTGGGGCCGGAATACAACGCCGCGCACCGCGACCACTTCCATGTAGAAGGCGTCATCAGCGGCGGAAAGAGCTTCTGCAGATAGAAGGTCGTTTGCCCATCCACTGGAACCCGGCCCTGATTGCAAAATCACGGTCGGGATCGTGGCGACTATGCATTGTGCCTGGCAGACGGTGGGGGGCCGAGTTCGAGGCGGAGGCGGACGGCATCGGCGGGGTGTCCGGCGCCGAGCTTGTCCATCATGTTGGCGCGGTGGACTTCCACCGTGCGGGGGCTGATGGCCAGTTCGCGGGCGATGATCTTGTTGGAACAGCCGGCCGTGAGCCAGTCCAGCACCTCGCGTTCGCGGCGGGTCAGGCGGCTGATCCGGCTGCGCGCATCGGCCAGCCGGCGCCGGGCCTGAACGTGCCGCGCGCCATCGGACATAGCGCCCTGCAGCACCGCGCCAAAGCGGACCAGATCGAGCGGCAGGCCCAGCACGTCTATCGCCCCTGCGCGCATTGCATCCACGATGGAGGGGATCGGCATGTCCCGGCCCGCGACGATGACCGGCAGCCACAGCCCGGCCGCGTCCAGCATCCGGATCGGATGATCCCCGCCCGCACCACGCGGCATGTCGGCCAGGATCACCACATCCCTGTCGGTTCCCCCACCTGGCATTCGCGCGATCAGCGATTCCAGATCATCATATCCATGCGCCTGATGGCCGAAGGAAATCGCGCCGCGGACCATTTCGCCGCGAGAGCGGATATCGCGGTCGACCACATGAAGGTTCAGCCGTGTGTCCATGAGCGGAGGCTGCCCCAATCGGCAATGGGCGGCAGCAAGGGAAAGATCGAATAAGGATAAATTGCGCCGTCTTGCACAAGCGTATCAGCGGAAATGCTTAGGAGGAAGAAGGTCCAATTCGGACCAACCCGCGCCTAATCCCCCGAATGCCCGCTGTAAAAGCTGTAATCCGGCAAGGACATGAATGCCTCCCGCAGCGCGTTCGACCAGCTGGAGGAGATCGCTTCGAAATAGTGATCCGTCTGGCCGATCCGCTTTTCATGCAGCGGTTTGAACCCGTCCCGTTCGATCACCATCAGATCGAGCGGGAGTCCGACGGACAGATTAGCCTTGAGCGTGGAATCGAAACTGACGATCAACAGCTTCACCGCGTCCTCGAAGCTCATCGCCCGGTCGTAACCGCGAATCAGGATGGGGCGGCCATATTTGGTTTCGCCGATCTGGAAGAAGGGTGTGTCGAAGCTGGCTTCGATGAAATTGCCTTCGGGGTAGATCATGAACAGGCGCGGTTCCATGCCCTTGATCTGCCCGGCAAGGATGATCGATGCCGTGAAGCGCCCGGCGCCGGAAGGTCCGTTCTGCTGCTGCGTATCGCGGATCGTGTCCTGCAACAGCCGCCCCACCTCCACCGCGACCTGAAACATGGTCGGCAGTTCCAGCAGGGAATTGATCCTGTCGTGCGGCGCCTTGGATCGTTCTTCCAGACGGCTGATGACGGCCTGCGTGGTGGCGAGATTGCCGGCCGTCATCAAGGTGATGATCCGTTCGCCCGGCGTGGTCCAGCTGAACATCTTGCGGAACACGGAAATGTTGTCGACGCCGGAATTGGTGCGCGTGTCGCTCATCAGGACAAGGCCCTTGTCCAGCACCATTCCCACGCAATAGGTCATCCGCCGCTCCGTCAATCGTTCCCGGATCGCCCGGACTACTGTTCGGCGGTCTGCTGTTCAACCGCCAGATCGACAGTAAGGTGATGCGTCGCCGCCCCAAAGCTGATCCCGGTGACGGGCGCGGCATCGCGATAGTCGCGCCCCGTGGCGACGCGGACATAGCGCTGATCGGGGCTGATGCCGTTGGACACATCGAAGCCGACCCAGCCCAGCCCATGCACCCACGCTTCCGCCCAGGCGTGGGTCGCATCCTGATCCACGCGGTTGTTCATCATCAGATAACCGCTGACATAACGCGCGGGAATATCGAGCGAACGGGCAGCGGCGATGAAGATATGGGCATGATCCTGGCACACCCCATGGCCGGCGGCGATCGCTTCTTCCGCGGTCGTATCCACTTCCGTTTCGCCCGTGGCGTAGATGACCTTGTCGCGAATGGCGGCAGAGAGATTGTGCAGCGTGGCAACCATCCCTTCAGGGCTGCGATCCACGGAAGAGACGAGCTGCCGCACCCGCGCGCCCGGCTTCGTCAGCCGCGTCTTGCCGAGAAAGGCCCATAGCGGCAGGTGTCCCGCATGCTGGCCCAGGACACCGGCATGATCCTGCGTTTCGACGGTGCCATGGCAGGTGATGGTCACTTCGCTGACCCCTTCATCCACCGCGACGAGCGTGACGTGGTTGAAGTTCTGATCGTCATAGGAAAGCTGTTCGTGCCCGCCCTGACAGGTCATCCGCCAGTCGATGATATTCTGGCCCTGCGTGGTCTTGGGGGTAAGCCGCAAACGCTGGAGACCGTGAGCGACCGGCTGGTCGAATGTGTAATGGGTGGAGTGGCGGATCGCGAGGCGCATCGGTGGTTCGGACCCTTCAGACGGCAAAACGGTACTGGTCGGAAATGGCGGTGGCGACCGCCTGGTTCGACACGATGAATTCACCCAGAAACTGGTGCAGCCCCTGGTCGAAGATGTCTTCCACGGATTTGCCAGTCAGCCGGGTATCGGCCTGGCGCATCATCGTCTGCGCTTCCCCTTCCCCGCCATGCATACGAGCGAGATAGGACAGGTTTTCGCGCAAGGCGGCGTAACAGAAGGAAAGGCTGCGCGGGAAACGATCGTCGAGGATGACGAAATCCGCGATGGAGCGGGCGTCCATCCGCCCGGCATTCAGCCAGCGATAGGCCCGTTCCCCCGACAGCGATCGCAGCACATTGTCCCACTGCCCCGTATCGAGCGCGGTGCCGACATAGGCGAGCGAGGGAAGCAGGAGATAGTATTTCACGTCGAGGATGCGCGCGGTGTTGTCCGCCCGTTCGATGAAGGTGCCGGCGCGGGCGAAGGCGTAGATCTCGTCGCGCAACATTGAACCATGGGTGGCGCCGCGTGCCAGCGTGGATTCCCGCCGGATGACGGCGAGAGCGTTGCCAAGATTGCCTTCCCGGACCGGGCGGGCCAGCAGGTCGCGCAGGCCCATCCAGCCTTCATTGACCGCTTCCCACACTTCCAGCGTGATCGCCGAACGGCAGGTGCGTGCGTTGAAGCGCGCGCGCTCCACCATCGACAGCACGCTTTCGCTGTTGCTGCGCGAACGCAGCACGAAATCGCAGACATGCGCGCCCAGATAATCGTCGTGATCCGCCTCATAAGCCTGGCGCAGACCCAGCGTGGTGAGGACGGAGCGCCATTCCTCCGTCGCGGCATCGCCCCCGCGGGTGAGCGCCATGCGGTGCCCGGCCGCGAGCAAGCGGGCGGTGTTTTCCGCCCGTTCGAGATAGCGATACATCCAGAAGATGCCATTGGCGACGCGGCCTAGCATGGGGCGCCTCCCTTGCGGGCAGCGAATGCCGTTGCGGGGGATGCGGCGGCGGTGGCGGGAGGTGAGAACATGGCCATCAATCCTCCAGCACCCAGCTATCCTTGGTGCCGCCGCCCTGGCTGGAATTGACCACCAGCGAGCCTTTCTTCAGCGCCACGCGGGTGAGGCCGCCGGGGGTGATGTCGATCCCTTCGGGCGAGACCAGCACGAAAGGGCGCAGGTCGACATGGCGGGGCGCAAGGCCGCTTTTGGTCAGGATCGGGCAGGTGGACAGCGCCAGGGTCGGCTGCGCGATGTAATTGGCGGGATGCGCTTCCAGCTTGGCGCGGAAGCGGGCGATCTCCCGGCGGCTGGCGGCAGGGCCGACCAGCATGCCGTAGCCGCCGGAGCCATGCACTTCCTTCACCACCAGTTCGTGCAGATTGTCGAGCACGTATTTCAGACTGTCGGGATCGGCGCAGCGCCAGGTCTGCACATTGGGCAGCAGCGGCTTGTCGCCCGTGTAGAACTCCACGATGTCGGGCATGAAGGAATAGATCGCCTTGTCATCCGCGACCCCGGTGCCGGGCGCGTTGGCGATGGTGATGCCGCCGGCGCGATAGACGTCCATGATCCCCGGCACACCCAGCACGCTGGTGGGATTGAAGCTGAGCGGATCGAGATAATCATCGTCCACCCGGCGATAGAGCACATCGATGGGCTGATAGCCGCGGGTGGTGCGCATCTGGACCTTGCCATCGAGGATGCGAAGGTCGCTGCCTTCCACCAGTTCCGCGCCCATCTGATCGGCGAGGAAGGCATGTTCGAAATAGGCGGAATTGTAGATTCCGGGGGTCAGCACGGCCACGGTGGGCTTGCCCGAAGTGCCGGGCGGTGCGCAGGCGGCAAGGCTCTTGCCCAGGCGGCGGGGATAGTTGGACACCGGCTTCACCTTCACCCGGCTGAACAGTTCCGGGAACATCGCCATCATGGTTTCGCGATTTTCCAGCATGTAACTGACGCCCGAAGGTGTGCGGGCATTGTCTTCCAGCACCATGAAATCGTCCGGCCCGGTGCGGACGAGATCGATACCGACGATGTGGGTATAAACGCCGCCCGGCGGGGTGAAGCCGACCATGTGCGGCAGCCAGGCCGAATTGTCGCGGAACAGCCTTTCCGGCAGGCGGCCGGCGCGGATGATTTCCTGCCGGTGGTAGAGATCGTGCATGAAGGCGTTCAGCGCCTGCACCCGCTGTTCGATCCCGCGCGACAGCCGCCGCCATTCCGCGCCCGTCACGATGCGCGGCACCAGATCGAACGGGATCAGCCGTTCTTCCGCGTCATTTTCGCCATAGACGTTGAAGGTGATGCCGGTGCGGCGAAAGAAGCCTTCCGCTTCCGAACCCTTGCGGCGCAGCCAGGCGCCGTCCTGTTCCTTCAGCCACTGCTCATAACCTGAATAGGCCTGCCGCACCGATCCGCCGGGTGCGTACATTTCGTCAAACGAGCCGTTATGTTGCGCTGTCATGAGTCCCTGTTGTTGCAGTGCAGCATGACACGCAAATGCGCCCCCGCCAAGTGCAATTCAGGAACGCGTCAATGGCGGTTTAGCTCCCGCGCGACGGCGCCGATCGCCTCGGGCGTGTTGGAGAAGCCGAGATGGGTGCAGCGCAAGGCAATGGCGCGGTCCCGCTCCCCCGGAAGGCCGGCCGCGCTGCGCGGCGAGATGACCCCGTCGCGCGGGCTCCACAAGGCGACGGTTTCCACCGGCGGCTTGACCGACAGGCGCGCTTCCACCGGCGGCTGTTCCACAGAATGGCCGGTGACGAGCTGGTAGAGCCGCCAGGCATTGTTGTCATAGGGAGAACCGGAAAAGGGCGACCCCATGGTGATGACCTTGGCCACATCCTGCGGACGGCGCTTGGCGATTTCCCGCCCGAACACACCGCCCAGGCTCCACCCCACCAGGACGACCGGCTGGCCATAGCGGCGGCGGATGTCGATCAGCCTGTTTTCCAGCGCGGCGAAGTTCTGTTCCGTCGGGCCGAGATTGAAGCCCAGCCCCCAGCGTTTGACGATATGGCCCGCCGCCTCAAGCTGGCGCGCCATGTAGCGCATGCGCAGCGGGTGGGTGCCGAAGCCGGGCAGCAGCATGACGACGCGCGGCGTTTCGGCGCGCGGTATGTCGAGGGGCTGGCGCATCTTGCGGCGCAGCGGTTCGACCGCCGCCGCGATTTCGCCTACCAGCAAATTGATGCGCGGCCGGCGGGCCGTTTCCGGCCCCTGCGCGCGGAACAGCGCCACACGGCGGCCAAGCTCCGCCCGCCAGGCCCGGCCATAGAGGCCGGGCGCACCCTGAGTGCCGGGAGAAAAACTTGCAGACATCGCGCCAACTGTAACAAAAATGCCTTATTGGCGGATGAACGCGAAGCCGGTCAAAACTTTCCGGCTGCTGTCACATCATGCGCATTCCCCGGTGCGGCGGGAATCGACCTTCATCTTCATATGCGTGGTGCCGGCGCCGGGAATCTCCTGGTTCATGTCCATCGTGATGCTGGAGCTTTGCGTGGACATGGTGCCAGTCAGCTTTACATCGCCGGTGATGCCGCCTTCCCCGGCGCAGCTCATCTGCGCGTCGATGGTGCCGCCGGACACGTCGAAACGCTGGAAGGTGCAATTGCTTTCAGCCATGTTCTGCACCATCCGTTCCGGCCCCTGCGCCGCTTCCTCTTCCGTCAGGCAGAAGCTGTTGCCCTGCGCCAGCCCACTTTCAGCCGCGCTGCGCATCTGCTGCTTCATCGCATCGTTGAGGCCGGGCACGTCGAAATCGAGCAGTTCGATGGTGGAGCTATATTGCCCCGGCTGCGGGCGCGGCATTTCACCGGCAGCGGCCGCCACCTCGTCCATGCCGACCTTGCCTTCATCCGGCTCGGATTTGCCGCAGCCGGCCAGCGCCAGCGCCGCCGCCAGTGGCGCAATCGCGAGATAACGCATATTTTTCCCCTCCGTCGCCATGCGGCAGGGCGCCGCATCCGCCCGCACGCTATCAAGCGCGCGGCGTGCTGCCAATCGCCCCGGCACCATCGGATGCACCGTTTGCCAGCGAGCGATTGCGGTGGCGGGCCGCCGCCCCCATATTCGCGCCCATGGCCGAACTCGTCATCCGCCGCGGGCTGGAAGAACCCGACACATCCGCCGCCTTCACCCCGCACAAGCCGGTGCGCCCGGAAAAGAGCGATGGGGGGCGGCCGTTCAAGCTGGTGAGCGAATATCAGCCCAGCGGCGACCAGCCGACCGCCATCGGCGAACTGGTTGCATCCGCGCAGGAGGGCGAAAAGACGCAGGTGCTGCTGGGCGTGACCGGCAGCGGCAAGACCTTCACCATGGCCAAGGTGATAGAGGAATTGCAGCGCCCCGCCCTGATCCTGGCGCCGAACAAGATCCTGGCCGCGCAGCTATATGGCGAGTTCAAGAGCTTCTTCCCCGAAAACGCGGTGGAATATTTCGTCAGCTATTACGATTATTACCAGCCCGAAGCCTATGTGCCGCGCAGCGATACCTATATCGAAAAGGAATCGAGCGTTAACGAGGCGATCGACCGGATGCGCCATTCCGCCACGCGCGCGCTGCTGGAACGCGACGATGTCATCATCGTGGCATCCGTATCCTGCCTGTACGGCATCGGATCGGTCGAAACCTATTCCGCCATGATCTTCGACCTGAAGACGGGCGACACGGTCGACCAGCGGGAAATCATCCGCAAGCTGGTGGCGCTGCAATACAAGCGCAACGATGCCGCCTTCACCCGCGGGACGTTCCGCGTGCGGGGCGACAATCTGGAAATCTTCCCCAGCCATTACGAGGATATGGCCTGGCGGATCAGCTTCTTCGGCGACGAGATCGAACAGATCAGCGAGTTCGACCCGCTGACCGGCACCAGGGGGGGCAGCCTCGACAAGGTGCGCGTCTATGCCAATTCGCACTATGTCACCCCCGGCCCGACGATGAAGCAGGCGGCGGAAGCGATCCGGTTCGAACTGGCCGAACGGCTGAAGGAACTGCACGCCGAAGGGCGGCTGCTGGAAGCGCAGCGGCTGGAACAGCGCACCAATTTCGATCTGGAAATGATCGCCGCCACCGGCAGCTGCGCGGGAATCGAGAATTACAGCCGCTTCCTGACCGGGCGCCTGCCGGGTGAACCGCCACCGACCCTGTTCGAATATCTGCCCGACAATGCGCTGCTGTTCGTTGATGAAAGCCACCAGACAGTGCCGCAGATCGGCGCGATGGCGAAGGGCGACCACCGCCGCAAGCTGACGCTGGCCGAATATGGTTTTCGCCTGCCGAGCTGCATCGACAATCGGCCCTTGCGCTTCAACGAATGGGACGCGATGCGCCCGCAGACCTTCGCCGTATCCGCCACGCCCGGCGGCTGGGAGATGGATCAGACCGGCGGTGTCTTTGCAGAACAGGTGATCCGCCCCACCGGGCTGATCGACCCGCCGGTGGAGATCAAGCCGGTGGAAGATCAGGTGCAGGATTGCATCAATGAATGCCGGATAACCGCCCAGAGGGGTTATCGCACCCTCGTCACCACGCTGACCAAGCGGATGGCGGAAGACCTCACCGAATTCATGCACGAGGCGGGCCTGCGCGTCCGCTACATGCATAGCGACGTGGAAACGTTGGAGCGGATAGAGCTGATCCGCGACCTGCGGTTGGGCGTTTATGACGTGCTGGTGGGCATCAACCTGCTGCGCGAGGGGCTGGATATCCCGGAATGCGGCCTTGTCTGCATCCTCGACGCCGACAAGGAAGGCTTCCTCAGGTCGGAAACGTCCCTGATCCAGACCATCGGCCGCGCGGCCCGCAACGTGGATGGGCGCGTGATCCTCTATGCTGATCGCATGACGGGCAGCATGGAACGCGCGATCGCCGAAACCGACCGCCGCCGCGAGAAACAGCGCGAATATAACGAGGCGCATGGCATCACGCCGCAGACCATCAAGCGCCAGATCGCAGATATCGTGGCCCACACTGCCGCGCAGGATGGCGTGCTGGTCGATACCGGCGATGACGAGCGCAACAATCTCGTCGGCCATAATCTGCGCGCCTATATCGAGGACCTTGAAAAGCGCATGCGCACCGCTGCCGCCGATCTCGAATTCGAGGAAGCCGGCCGCCTGCGCGACGAAATCCGCCGGCTGGAAGCGGACGAGCTGGGCCTGCCCGATGCGGAGAAGAAGGCCCCCATCGTGGGCCGCAGCAACGAAGGCCGCCCCGGCACGCGCAAGATGCGATACGGCAAGACGCAGCGGAAATTCGGGAAGTGAGGCAGCACGGCGCTTGAAACGCGGGCGGGCTGCATCCATCAGGCGGCATGATCCGGTTCGCGCGTGTTCTTGTTCCGCTGTCTCTTTCCATCATGCTGGCATCTTGCGGCGGCGGGGATGATCCTGCCCCGTCGGAGCAGCGCATTGCCTTCGCCGATGTGCGGCGATTGGCGGGGGAACCGGCGCCTTCGCCCAATACCGCCAATGCTGCGTGGAAGGTGACGGCGGATGGGCAAGCCATCGATTTCGGCGTTCCGAACGCGAAACCCTTCCTGACGCTGGGCTGTTCGCTGCGCGACAATCCGCCGCAATTGACCATCGTGCGCCACATGGTCGCGCGGCCGGGGCAGCAGGCGCTGTTCCCGGTGATCGGCAACGGCACCATCTCCCGCTTTTCGGTGGACGCCACGCTGGCGGACGGGGAATGGCGCTGGCAAGGCGCGCTGCCCGCATCGGACCCGCGCCTGGATGTCTTTACCGGATCGCGGGAGATCGAGGCGACATTGCCGGGCGGCGGGACTTTGCTGATCGCGGGCAGCCGGGTGCCGGGCGAGTTCATCCGCTGGTGCCGTGCCGGGGGCCGGCTGAAAGATGCGTTGAAGGATGAAGGGCAGAACAGTGGCGGGGTTGGCCCCACGGCGCGCTGACACGGAGCGGTTCTCCGGGCCTTCTAATCCGCCCTCGCCAGTTCGGTGAGCGTTTCGGGCGTCAGCACCTGCGGCAATTGCCGCCCGACCCCGCCCGCAGGATACCAGAGATACAGCGGCACGCCCGCCGCGCCCTGCTGGGTCAGGAAGCGGGTGATTTCCGGGTCTCGCCGGGTCCAGTCCCCGCGCATGGCGATGACGCCCGCCTTCTCGAACGCGGCGCGGGTCGCCTCGCGTTCTATGGCGACGCCTTCATTCACCTTGCAGGTGAGGCACCAGTCGGCGGTGAAATAGAGGAACACCGGCGCGCCCGTGGCCCTTGCCTCCGCCAGAGCATCCGCGCTGAAATCACGGGCAGCGAGCAGGCTCGATTCCGCGCCGGTGGGGGCGGAAAGAGTGCGCGGAAGGATGGCGGCACATGCTATGCCGGCGACCAGCGCGCCCACCGCCAGCGGCTTCACACCGCGGCGCCATGCGATGAGCAGGACCAGCAGCGCCGCCGCGATCGTCAGGCCGAGCAGTGCGAACCACAGCCCGCCCAGCCGCCATGCCAGCCATAGCAGCGCCAGCGCCGTCAGCCCCATCGGCACGGCGAGGATGCGGCGGAACACCTCCATCCAGCGGCCCGGGCGGGGCAGCATCCGCCGCAATGCGGGGATATAGCCGAGTAGAAGGAAAGGCAGCGCCAGCCCGAAGCCGAGCGCCGCGAACAGCAGCAGCGCCTGCGGCGTGGGCAGGATCAACGCGGCGCCCAGCGCGGCGGCCATGAACGGCCCGGTGCAGGGCGTCGCCACGAAGGCGGCGAGGAGGCCGGTGGCGAAGGCGCTGGACCGCCCCCCGCTGCGCGTGATGGGCAGCGACGGCAGTTCGTACACCCCCGCGAAATTGGCGGTAATCGCAATCGCCAGCACCATGAGCGCGATAACCACGCCCGGTTCCTGCAACTGGAAGGCCCAGCCGATCTCGCTGCCGCCCGCCCGCAACACCAGCAGCAGCGCGCCGAGGGCGAGGCAGGCAAGCACTACGCCTGCGGTATAGGCCAGCCCCTCTCGCCGCGCGCCGGCTTCGCTCTCGCCCGCGCGGGCCAGCGTCAATGCCTTGAGCGACAGGATCGGGAACACGCAGGGCATCAGGTTCAACACCAGCCCGCCCAGCAGGGCGCCGCCGATCAGCAGCCAGAACGGCGCCAGATCGCCCGTGGCACCGCTTGCGATGCGCGTGCCACCACTGGGCACCGTGCCGGGATCGGCCGCGAAACGCACGCCATTGCCCGCATCGTCGAGCTTGAGGATGCCGGAAACATGCTGCGCCCCTTTCGCGATGCCCTTGCGCGGCAATTCCACCACCAGCCGATCGCCATTGCGGTAGAAAGCCTGGGGGGCAGCGTAATCAACGAGCTGGCTTTCCGACAGGAACAGATGCGGCGCGGCAAGGTCCATCGAAGCGGGCAGCGGGATCGCGATCCGCAGCAGCTTGTCAGTCAGTTCGAAGCTGGCGGGCTGATCCAGCAAGGGGGGCAGCGCGGCGCGCCATGCATCGAAGCGCGGGTCCGCCGTGCGGCTGCCGATCGGCACATGCAGCGAAAGCCGCGCGCGTTCCGGCACGCAGATCGTGTCGGTGCAGGCGAGCCAGTTCGCCTCCACCTCCACCGCAGCGGCAGCACCCGATGCATCGGCTGGCACGGTGACGGGCACCAGCACGGCATATTCGCCTTCATAGACGTGGTTCATCAGGCCGGAGATCAGCAGCGTGTGGGGCACGGGATAATCCGGCTGTCCCGCCACCCAGCCGGTGGGAAGCCGCCAGTCCAGATCCATGCCGTAACCGGCATCGCCGGGGTTCGACCAATAGCCGTGCCAACCCTGTTCCGGCCGGAACAGCAGGGCCAGCGTCACCGTGCCGCCCGGCCGCGCCGGGCCGGAGGCGACAAGTTCGGCCGCGATATGATTGGCGGTCTGACCCGGCGTGCCCACTGGACCGGGCGCGGTCTGCGCAGCGGCAGGGATGGCGCAAACCAGTGCCAGCAGGACGAGGATGGCCTGCCATGTACGGAGGAAGCTTGCGCGCATGGTGTCTGGCGATCTAGGACCGACAGCCATGGCGGACAAGCGCGAACTCCTGATCCTGGGCGGTGGCCTGGTTGGCATGAGCCTGGCCCTGGCGGCTGCCCGCAAGGGTATCGCCAGCCATGTGGTGGACCGGGCCGACCCGGCGGAACTGACGGCCGAGGGGTTCGACGGGCGGGCCAGCGCGATTTCCACCGCGAGCTGGAACCTCTTCACCAATATCGGCCTGGCCGACCGGCTGGAACCGCATGGCTGCCCCATTGAATCCATCGCCGTCACCGACGGGCTGCGCCCCGGCCGGATAGATTTTCGCCCCGAACCGCATGAAGGATCGTTGGGCCGCATGTTCGCCAATCGCGAATTGCGGCTGGCCCTGTTCGAAGCAGCCGCGCGCGAATCACTGATCGCGTGGCATTCGCGCGCGCAGGTGGTGAACCGCGAAAGGGGCGAACATGGCGTCGCGGTAGAACTGGCGGACGGCACGAGGCTGGACGGCGCGCTGATGATCGCTGCCGAAGGGCGCAATTCGCCCACCCGCGACGAAGCGGGCATTACCGTGGCCAGATGGGATTATCGCCACCGCGCGATCATTGCCGGGCTGGCGCATGAAAAGCCGCATGGCGGCGTGGCGTGGGAAATCTTCTATCCGGCAGGCCCCTTTGCCCTGCTGCCGCTGCGCGACGCGGAGGATGGCACGCATCGCAGCGCGCTGGTCTGGACCGTGTCGGAGCGCGATGCGGCGGGTGTGCTGGCCCTGTCCGAACGCGCCTTCCTTGCCGAAGTGGAAAAGCGGATGGGCGGCATGTTCGGCACGCTGCGCGCCGACGGGCCGCGATCATCCTATCCGCTGGGCTTCCATCGCACCGCGCGCATCACCGCGCAGCGGCTGGCGCTGGTGGGCGATTCCGCCCATGGCATCCACCCTATCGCCGGGCAGGGGCTGAATCTGGGGCTGCGCGATGCAGCGACGCTGGTGGATGTGCTGGCCGAAGGGCGCCTGATCGGGCTGGATATCGGCGATGCGCAATTGCTGGCCCGTTATGAGAAATGGCGCGGGCTGGACAGTTTCATGGTCGCCGCCGCCACCGACGGGCTGACGCGGCTGTTTGGCATCCCCGGCCGGCTGCCCTCCGCCGCGCGCCGGCTGGGCATGGGCGCGGTGCAGCGAATCAGCCCGCTGAAACGCTGGTTCATGGACGAAGCGCGCGGGATGACAGGCACATTGCCGGAATTGCTGCGGGGCTGAGGCAGGCGAGCAAGCGCCGCTGCCGTTGAACTGCGGCCCGCTTAATTCGCTAGTTTCTGCAACAGTTTGTGACAGGCGTGTCCTGTGCGGCGGGCGCAGCACCAAACCCTCGATTGTCGGGCAGCGATCAGCGGCCGCGAATGGCCAGCAATTCGATCTTGAACAGCAGGGTCGCCCCGCCCGGGATCGGCCCTTGCCCGTATGGACCGTAAGCCATGTCCGCCGGGACCGCGATTTCGATAGTGTCGCCCACCCCCATATGCGGCACCGCCACCTGCCAGGCCGGGATCAGCGAGCCGAGCGGGAAGGTAGCCGGCTGACCGCGCGTGTAGGAGCTGTCGAACTCAGTTCCGTCGACCAGCGTGCCGGCATAATGCAGCGTCACCACGTCACGGACGGAGGGGTGATCTCCCGTGCCGTCGCCCGCAATGCGGCGCATCCGCACGCCGCCGGGAAGCGTTTGCCAGCCATCGGCAGGCTGGAGCCTAGCCAGCGCCAGCGATTGCGCATTGTGCCAGGCCGCATCCTGCCGGTGATCGGGCGCGGCATCCTGTGCCGACACGATGGCGGAAGCGCCCACGGCCAGAGCGGCCGCGGCCATGGCGATCAAAGCGCTTTTCACCCTGCAAATCCTTCGCATGTCATGATGGAATGGGGCCTGAACCGCGCCCTACAAATCGGAATTGGCGCCGGCCGGGCTGGGCTGTTCCACCCTGCTGCCGCTGCCGTCGCGCAATTCGCGCGGTTCGAGAATGGCGGTGGTTTCGAGCAATTCCAGCGCGCGCTGCACGGCGGCATAGCGGCTGGCATCGGAAATCCAGGTGGTAGCCTCGCCCGCATTGGGCAGCAGGCGCACCTCTGCGACGGCGGCATCGGTGCGGCCGCTTTCCAGGAACAGGCGGGCCCGTTCCAGCCGCCGTTCGGCAGCCGGGGACGGATCGCTTTCGCGCCGGATCACGAACACGCGCGACAATTCGCGCGATACGCGGTTCATGAAACCTTCCTGCGGCGGTGCGGAGGACAGGGTCGGCCCCAGCCGGTCAAGCCGCGCCAGCAACTGGTCGAGAGTAACCGGATCGCGCGCGAAATCGATGACGGTCTGCACCGAATTGGGCCGCGCATCGCCGAAACGCAGGCGAAGCTGGTCCGCCAGATAGCCGAGCGGCGTGCCGCGTTCGATCGCGCGGCGGGTGGCGAAGGCGATCAGCAGCCCTTCCGCCCGCGCCGCATTGCCCACGGCAGCGCGCGACTGGAGATCGAGCCGGACAATGCGCTGTTCCAGCGCGGCGACGCGCTGATCCAGCCCCCCCTGCTGTTCCGCCACCCGTTCCACCCGCTCAGCCGCCTGGGTGGCGACCTGCTGGGCGACGGGAGACAGTTCGGCTGCCTGCGCGGTCTGTTGCGGCGCGGGCTGCGCCGGGGTTTCCTCTGCCTGTTCGCGCACACGGAACAGCACCCCGCCATCGGGCAGGGTGACGTTGCGCGCGACATAGAACATGGCCAGCGCGCCCAGCAGGAAGGCGACGACCGAGGCCGCGAGAAGAACCCGCGTCCGCCCCTGTTGCCGCCCGCGCATCTCGCTGTCGCGGAAGGTGAAATCCTGATCCATACCGTTCCTTGCGGGGCTGGTGGGTGAGGGATCCCGGCCCGTCACCCGCCGTGCCATGCGGAGTCATGACACATTTCAGCGGCCAAAGCCAACAACTCGTCCTCCGCCGGACGGGCAGCGTTGCGGCTGCTGCCCCATCCTTCGCCGGCGGCGTCCTCTATGCGCGGACCGAGCGAAGCCAGATGCAGGCGGGCGCGGGGGATGGCCATCCGGTCCACCTCCGCCGCGAAATGGCGGGCGGCGGCCGCGGAATGGAGGAGGACCAGCGCATCGGGCAGGCTCTCCGCCAGTTCGGGCGGAAAGGGCCGGGCGACACTTTCATAGACGATGCGTGTGTCGACCGTAATGCCGTCGGGTGCGCGCAAGGGGACATGTTCTGCCCCGGCGAGGCGCAGCAGGCGCAGCGGCCCTTCGATCCGGTCGACAAGCTGCTGGAGGACGCCCGGCCCGGTGCCGGCGATTGTGAACCCCGCATCACTGGCGGCGGCAGCGGTCGCGCCGCCCACGGCCCAGACAGGCTTGCCGCGATAGGCGTCCAGCCCGGCCCCGCCATGGCGGATGGCGTTGGCACTGCCCAGCAGCAAGCCATCGACCCCCTGCGGATCGGGTCCGATCCAAGGGCGCGGACGCACATCGAACAACGGCCAGCCAGCGATGGCGAGGCCCGCTGCCCGCCCAGCCGCCACCGTGGCGGCGCAGCCCGGTTCCGGCCGAATGGTGATGATGCGCCGCGTCACGCCGGCCCATCGAACAGGGCGGCGATCGTTTCCGGCGCGTCCGCGAGCAGCGACGCGGCGAGAGCGGCAGGTGCTTCGGAATCCCCCACGGCGAAGCTGGCGCTGCGTTCCACCTTGTCTTGCCCGCAGGCACTGAACAAGGCGGCGCGCAGGGTCAGGCTGCCCCCTTCCAGCCGGGACAGGACGGCGATCGGGCTGTGGCAATTGCCGCCCAGCGCCGCGAGCAGGGCACGTTCCGCCATCACTTCCGCCCGGCTGGGCGCATGGTCGATGGCGGCCAGCAAAGCGCGGGCGCGATTGTCCTCATCCCGACATTCGATGGCGATGGCGCCTTGGGAAGGTGCGGGGAGCCAGTCATCCGTATCGAGCGCATGGCCCGTGCCGGACTGGCCGAGCCGTTCCAGCCCGGCAGCGGCAAGGAATGTCGCATCCGCCTCCCCCGCGGCAAGCTTGCCGAGCCGGGTGGCGACATTGCCCCGGAAGGTGACGACGCGGCAATCGGGGCGGGCATGCAAGACCTGCGCGGCCCGGCGCGGCGCGCTGGTGCCGACGATCGCGCCGGGCGGCAGATCGGCCAGGCTGGCGGCACCGATCAGCACGTCGCGCCGGTCCGCACGCGGAAGGATCGCGGCGATGGTGAGCCAATGCGGCCGGATCGTTTCCACATCCTTCAGCGAATGGACGGCAGCGTCGATCCGCCCTTCGGCCAGCCAGCCATCCAGTTCCTTGGTCCACAACGCCTTGCCGCCGATTTCCGCCAGCGGGCGATCCTGCACCCGGTCGCCGCTGGCGAGGACGGGGACGAGTTCCACGGCGGATTCGTCCCACCCATGGGCGGCGCATAAACGCGCCCGCGCCTCGTGAGCCTGGGCCATAGCGAGGGGGGAACGGCGTGTGCCGAGCTTCAGGATCGGTGCATCAGTCATCGGGTCGCTTGCCCTAATGCCCATTTGAGTCCAGTGGAACCCGGGATGAAGACCGTTCTCGGCATCGAAAGCAGCTGCGACGAAACGGCGGCGGCGATTGTCACCGACGATCGCCGGATTCTGGCGCAGCTTATCGCCTCTCAGGAGGAACATCACGCGCCCTATGGCGGCGTGGTGCCGGAGATCGCCGCGCGCGCCCATGCGGAACGGCTCGCCCCGATGATAGAGCGCGTGCTGGCCGATGCCGGAATGACGCTGGCCGATTGCGATGCCATCGCCGCCACGGCGGGGCCGGGCCTGATCGGCGGGGTGATGGTGGGGCTGGTCACGGCCAAGGCGCTGGCCATGGCGGGCGACAAGCCCCTGCTGGCGATCAACCATCTGGAAGGCCATGCACTCAGCCCGCGCCTATCGGACCCGGAACTGGCCTTCCCCTATGCGCTGCTGCTGGTTTCGGGCGGGCATTGCCAGATTTTGCGGGTGGAAGGGGCCGGCCGCTATCGCCGGATCGCGACCACCATCGACGATGCGCTGGGCGAAGCATTCGACAAGACCGCCAAGATCCTCGGCCTGGGCTATCCCGGCGGCCCGGCGGTGGAGCGATTGGCGCTGGCAGGCGATGCCGGCGCAGTGCCCCTGCCCCGCCCGCTGCTGGGCAGCGCGGAACCGCATTTTTCCTTCGCGGGGCTGAAAAGCGCGGTGCTGCGCGCGCATGACAGCGGCCAGTATCGGGCGGAAGATATCGCCGCCAGTTTCCAGAAAGCCGCCATTGCCTGCGTCCTCGACCGGCTGCGCCGCGCGCTGGATGCGATGGGCGATGTGACGGCGCTGGTGGTGGCGGGCGGCGTGGCGGCGAACAAGGCGATTCGCGCCGCGCTGGAGGATCTGGCCGCGCAACGCACCCTGCGCTTCGTCGCGCCGCCGCTCGCGCTATGCACCGATAATGCGGCGATGATCGCCTGGGCGGGGCAGGAACGGATTGCCGCTGGCCTTGGCGAAGACCCGCTGGATATAGCCGCGCGGCCCCGCTGGCCGCTGGACCCCGACGCCGCACCGGCGCGCGGGGCGGGAGTGAAGGCATGAGCGCACGGATCGGAGTGGTGGGCGCAGGGGCCTGGGGCACGGCGCTGGCGCAGATGCTGGCCAGTGACGAGCGCGAGGTTCTGCTATGGGCGCGGGAGCCGGAGCTGGTGGGCGACATCAATGCCCGCCATGTGAACCCGCTGTTCCTGCCCGATGCGCGGCTCGCCCCGTCGATCCAGGCAACGGCCGATATCGCCGATCTGGCGGATTGCGAGATCGCCCTGCTCGTCACCCCGGCGCAGCATCTGGCGGAAACGCTGCGGGGATTGCCGCGCTTCCCCCGCGATCTGGTGCTGTGTTCCAAGGGGATCGAGGCCGGCACCGGGCGCACCATGCACGAGGTCGCGCTGGGCATCGCGCCGGATAGCGACATCGCCGTCCTGTCCGGCCCGACTTTCGCGCATGAGGTGGCGGCCGGCCTGCCGACCGCGGTGACGCTGGCCTGCGGCGGGGGCGAAGCGCAATGGGACCGGCTGGCGGACGCAATCGCCCGCCCCAGCTTCCGCCCCTATTACAGCGACGATCTGGTAGGCGCGGAAATCGGCGGGGCAGTCAAGAACGTGCTCGCCATCGCCTGTGGCGTGGTGGAAGGGCTGGGTTTCGGCCAGAATGCGCGCGCCGCGCTGATCGCGCGCGGCTATGCCGAAATGCAGCGTTTTGGGGAGGCGCTGGGCGCAAGGCGCGAAACGCTGGCGGGGCTGTGCGGCCTTGGCGACCTGGTGCTGACCTGTTCGTCCACCGCCAGCCGCAATTTCTCGCTCGGCAAGGCGCTGGGCGAAGGGGCCGATCCCGCCGCGCTGATGCATGACCGGCGGACCGTGGCGGAAGGGGCGCATACCGCCCCCGTGCTGGCTGAACTGGCACGAGGGAGGGGCATCGCCATGCCGATCACACAGGCCGTCCACGCATTGCTGCAAGGCGCGCCCGCCCGGTCCATCGCCACGCAGTTGCTGGCCCGCCCGCTCACCTCCGAAGGTTCGGCGGAGTGAGCGAAGCGGCCAGCGTGCCCCCGGGGGGCAGCGACATCGCGGCGCTGGCAAAGGGCGGACGCACCAATTTCTTCGGCTTCCTGCTGCGCCTGGCGGCGCGGCTGCCCTTCCTGTTCATCGGCGGACGGCTGTATGGCGCAGAGGCGCTGGGCCGCTTCGCATCGGCGCTCATCATCGTAGAACTGGTGGCGATGCTGTGCACGATGGGCGAGAAGCGCGGACTGGCCCAGCGCCTGTCGGAAGCGGAGCGGGACGCCGCCCATCTGGTGAGTGACGGGCTGTTCCTGGCGATCTTTGCAGGCTCTGCCGCCGCGCTGCTGCTGTGGCTGGTGCCTGCGCCGATGTTCCCGAGCGGAACCTATGCGGAAATCGACCGGCTGCTGGTGCTGGCAATCCCCGCGCTGGCCGCGACGGAGGTGCTGCTGGCGGCGCAGGCTTATCGCTACGACATCGCCGCAACGGTGCGGGCGCGCGCGATCGTGGAACCGTGGACGATCTCCATCATGGCCGGCGCGATGTTCTTCGTCCTGCCGCAGAGCGGGTTGTCGGTCGCCTATCTCCTTTCGATCTATGCCGCGCTTGCCACGGCCGCATGGCCGTTCCTGCGCAGCTACGGCCTGCCGCGCGGCTGGCGGCCCGACCGGCAGCGCATGTGGACGCTGACGGTGCGGGGCCTGCCGCTGGCCGCCGCCGACGCCATCGAATGGGGCACCAGGCGGCTCGACATCTTTATCCTTGGCCTGTTCGCGGCGCCTGCCACTGTCGGCATTTATTACGTGGCGCAGCAGGTCGCGAGCCTGCCGCAGAAGCTGAAGACCAGTTTCGAGCCGATCCTCGGCCCCGTCATCACCCGCAAGCTGAAGGAGCGGGATTACGCCGCCATTTCGCGGCAGGTCTGCCAGGTCGGTTTCTGGATCACCGCAGCGCAGGCAGGCGTGGCGCTGGCGCTGGGCATACCGGGGGAAGCGATCATGGGTCTGGTTGGGCCCAATTTCGTGGGCGGCACGGGCGCGCTGGCCTTCCTGCTGGCGGCGGAAGTGGTGGCAGCGACCGCCGTGGTTGCGGAAGCCGCGCTGATCTATGTCGCGCGGATTCGCAATCTGTGGGTGTCCATCGCCACCATCGCGGCGCAAGCCGCGCTGACGGTGGCGGCCATGATGGCGGCAGACGCGTTGGGGTGGAGCGAGAACCACCGCGCCGCCGCCGCCGCCATTGCGCTGATGATCGCGCTTGGCCTGTCGTCGCTGACCAAGGCTTTCATGTTGAGCCGCATCCTGAACGCCCCGGTCAACAACTGGCGCTGGGCGTTGCTGTGGGCGGCGGCGGCCGCCATTGCGCTGGGCCAGATCGTCATCATGCTACCCGAATGGGCGGAACTGGCGCTGGGCGTTCCCGCCATTATGGGCGTGTATGGCTGGATCATCTGGACGCGCGGCTTCGGGCCGGAAGACCGGGTGCTGTTCGCCCGCAAGCTGGCCGAGGATAATGGGCCGGAAGTGGCCGCATCCGGCGCACCGCGCGGCGGCGACCAGCCGTGAGCATGGCGCGAAGCCCCCTGCCCCCCATCGCCGTGGGATTGGCGGCCGTGATCGCCCTTGCCATCGCCGGCGCGCTGGCCACCGGCCCCCGTCTCGCCCATGATCTCGATGCCCGGGCGAGGACTGCCATCGAACAAGCCGGCATGGCGGGGCATGTCACCGCCCGTTTCATCACCCCGCGCGGCTGGCCGACCCGCCACCCCGTGCTGGAGGCAGCGCCCGACCTGCGCAATGCCGACCGCAATCGGATCGCCAAGGCCATCGCCGCCATTCCCGGCGTCGCAGGCGTGCGGTGGAGCGACAGCGGGGGGCTGAACGATAATGCGCAAACCCCCATCAATCCGCGCCACTGCCAGGATGAAGTCGCCGTGCTGCTACGCGCGCGCACCATCCGGTTCGAGGAAAGCTCCGCCGTGATCGATCATGCCAGCGAGACGCTGATCGATCAGGTGGCTGCCACGCTGCGCCCATGCCTCGGCAGCATCATCGCCATTACCGGCCACACCGATACCTCCGGGCCGGAGCCGGGGAATATCGCCCTGTCGCGCGAACGTGCCGAAGCGGTGCGCGATGCGCTGATCGCGCGCGGCATCCCGTCCGACGGGCTGCGCGCACGCGGCGTGGGATCGCGCGTGCCGGTACGTGGCCTGCCGCCCGGCGACCCTGCCAATCGCAGGATCGAATTTTCCGTGATCGCGGTGGAACCCATCGTGCCGACACCCGTCGACACGCCCGGCCCGCGATGAGACACGCATTGCCAAGCCGCACCGGCCGATCCTAGAAACAGGACGATGCCCATCATCATGGAATTGCTGGTGTTGATGCTGGTCGCCTATGCGGCCGGGTTCGGCGTCGGCTGGATGATATGGGGCCGCAACGACATGGGAAGAGGTGAAGATGGCTGAACTCGTATCGCAGAACTGGGTGCTGCTGGTGATCGCCCTGTTGCTGGGCATAGCGGTGGCATGGTGGGTGCTGACATCCGCCAGCCGCAAGCGCGTGACCATCGAACGGGACGAAGCCGCAGAGGAAGGCCCCGCACGCCGCAACCAGGCCCTGATCGATGCGCCGCCCGCCGCGGCTTCCGCCGTTGCGAGCGCGACCGGCACCGCGCAGCCCGCGCCAGCTGTCCAAGCGCCAATCGCGCCGACGCCGCCCCCTTCCGCGCCCGTCGCCCCGATCTCTGCCGCCCCAACGCCTGTTTCCGTGGCGCCCGAACCGGTGGTGACCGAACCTCCTGCGCCGATACCGGCCCGGCCCACGGCAGAAGATATGGAAACACCGCCGGTCCCGGAGGCAGAGCCATTGGTCGAACCCGGTGCTGCGCCCGTGCAGGAACCGTCCCCCTCGCCCGCACCTGCTGCTACCGAAGCGGGCGGCACAGACGATCTGACCCGCATCAAGGGCCTCGGCCCCAAGCTGGCGGAACAATTGCGCGGCATGGGCGTGACCAGCTTTGCCCAGATTGCCGGCTGGGACGATGCGGAGATCGACCGGATCGACGAACAGCTCGGCCGGTTTCGCGGCCGTATTCGCCGCGACGACTGGCCCCAACAGGCCCGTTTTCTGGCGGTTGGAGACGTGCCCGGATATGAATCCCGCTTCGGCAAGCTGTAGCTGGTAGCGGGAACTTTTACCCAAAGCTGTCGGTTTGCCAAATCAAAGATATTTGGCTTTTCGGAGCTTTAGGAATGAAATTGACCGAACAGGCCGCCAGGCCGACAGTGCTCGTCGTTGAAGACGAGTTTATCATTGCGCTCGACTTGTCCGAGACTGTGCGAGACTTGGGCTACGAGCTTGAAGGCCCGTTCGCGGACAAGGCGAGCGCATTCCTCGCCATTGATCGAGGAATGCCGGATTGCGCGATACTGGATGTCGAGACCGGCGACGGGGAAGTGTATCCCCTGGCCGATGCGCTAACCCGCGCTGGCGTTTCGATCATTTTCCATTCCGGTCATGTCGAACCGAAGGACGTGAAGGCGCGTTACCCTCAGGCGCTGGCCTGCTCCAAGCCCTGCCGTCCCGGCCAGATGGTGGGGATGCTGCGCGAGGCTGTCGAGGGAACGCGCACCATCGTTTAAATCGCGCATTCGGCGGGGCGCGTCCCTATTTCAGCGCCTGAATCCACTGAATGGCGGGGCCTGACAGGGAAATATCGTCGGTCCCCACCGCCATGCCTTCCGTGAAGTGATTATGATCCGCCAGATCGACGCTGGCGGGGCACCCTTCCGCGCCCTGCGCGCATAGTTGGTCGATGGCAGTGCGGGCGAATTCCCGCATGGGCTGAGGGTCAAATTCCGCATAGCCAATGAACAGCGGGATTCTGGAAGCTTGCAGCCTGGAGATAGCCGGGCCGGCGGATTGCAGGTCTGCATCCGCGCCATAATAGGCGTGCGGCGCGGGGCCGGCTTTAGCAGCATAGAAGGGCGAGAGGAGAATTGCGCCCTTCACGGCTATCGCTTCATCGCCATGAAGCTCCCCATGGCCCACATAGTCGACTACATGGTTGGCCCCGGCGGAGTGGCCCCACAGGATGATGCGATCGGGATCGCCGCCATGTTCCGCAGCATGATCGCGCGCCCATGCGATTGCAGAGGCAAGATCCTGCGCGCCCGCAGGCCAAGCATTGGCGGGGGCCAGTCGATAATTGATGCTGAGCGCCAGCATGCCATGCCGCGCCGCCCATGCAGGGATGTTATCGGGGTAGAACGCGCCGTGCTTGTCGCCCCGGGTGAAGCCGCCGCCATGCACGAAGATCAGGATCGGTCGCTGGCGGTCCGCGGCTTCGTCAGGCACATAGAGGTCCAGAACCTGCAACGGGCCCGTGCCATAGGCGATGTCCCGCGTGATGGTGACGCCGCTCCAGTCTTCGTCTGCGAAGAGAGGGGCGTATAGTTCCCCGACTGCCGGGTCCATCGAATGGCCTGCCGCGCGGAGGCGCGTGGCGATATCCGGCGGCACTTGCGCCGCAGCGCTGCCCGCCAATACGGCAAGGGCGATGCCGGCCGCCAGTTTTGCGATCATATCCCTCTCCCGCCTCGCGGATCGTTGCCGCGGACGGCTGGCATTAAACGGCCAAAACGACGCGGCGGCAAGGGGGCGGGCTGGCAGCCCGCTCCCAGGCGTTGCCGATCAGTTCACGATATCGCTGATGTCGTTATCCCGCCACGGATCGGGCAGGCTGGATTGGGGGCAATGTTTCATGGTGGTTTCCCACCCGTCCTCCCCCACTGTCTTGTAACGTGTGTTGCTGAGGATTTCCCAGTTGTAGGTGTATTTGATCTCCTCTTCAGGCGTGCCCCATGCCTCGCCCCCTTCAACGCAGGTTTGCATGACGCGGTAGCGATTATCCGCAATCCTCTCGATCGCTTCGAAATCGCACGGGACGCGCGACGTGTTCACACCGTCGCGTCTCAGCAATTGCAGTGTCGCATTGGAGGCATCGGCGCAGGAGATATCCGCCGTCACGTAGAAGCCGAGCGCCAGTGGCAGGGTCGCGGGCGCGCCGGGGGCGTCGGCGGCAGATGCCGGCGCGGTGGAGGCCGAGGGAGAGCCCGCGCTGTCGGGCGCGGCCGAGGGCTGTCCCGCTGCCTGGGCGGCATCGACGGCGGCAAGCGCCCCCGCATCCTGCCCGGAATTCGCCGCCGCCGAACCCTGCGCATCGCTATCTGTGCAGGCTATAGAAATGCCGGCGAGAAGAATTACGCATAATGCACGCATGATAACCCCCTTTTCCTCGCGCCCCGGCATAAGAGAATGCCAATTGCCGCCATCGGTAAAGAGAGAATTTTGGCGACTGGAACCAAGTCATTCCAATCGTTCCATTTTGATTGTTGGAAGGCGGGCCGTCATTGGCGGCCCGCCTTCCGAATCGATCAATCGACCAGCATCAGCGCGTCGAGCGCAACGACGCCTTCGCCTTCGGGATGCACGATCACCGGGTTGAGGTCGATCTCCCGGATTGCGGGATTGCCGGCCATTACGCGGCCCATATCGACGATCAGCTGTGCCAGCGCCGCAACGTCCAGCGCGGGCGATCCACGATAGCCTTTCAGGATGGCCGCCTGCTTGAGCTGGAGCAGACCTGCATGAACGGCAGCCGCATCCATGTCGGGCGTGAACAGCTTCACATCCTTCAGGATTTCCGCCGTGACGCCGCCGAACCCGGCCAGCACGACCGGGCCCCATTCGGGATCGCTCTTGGCGCCGACGATCATTTCCGTGCCCATGCGGCCCATCCGTTCGATCAGCACGCCGTCGAGGCGGATCGAGGCATCATAGGCTTCGACATTGGCGAACATGCGGGTGAAGGCATCCCGCACCTCGCCAGCCGATTTCAGGTTCAGGATCACCCCGCCCGCATCGCTCTTATGGCCAAGCGCGGCGGCCTGCGCCTTCATCACCACCGGGAAGCCAAGCGCCTCCGCTGCCTGCACGGCGGCATCGGCGCTGGGGGCGAGCCGGCTTTCGGGGAACGGCATGCCCAGCGGGGCAAGCAGTGCCTTGGCGCGATATTCGGGAATGACGCCATGTTCGGCATCGAGGCCCGGCACCGCGATCGGCGCGGCGGAACGATCCGTCAGGTCGCGCTTCGCCAGATCGGCGAGGCGGGCGATGGCGCGATAGGCGCGTTCCGTGCTGGGGAACCAGGGGATGCCGACCTTGCGCAGTCCGGCGATATATTCCTCCGGCACGGTCGCGCCTTCATCCACGCCGGCGAAAACCAGCGGCTTGGAAAAGGTTCCGCTTTCCAGCACCTTGATGATGTGCGGGAACTTGATGCCGCTGGTGATCGGGTCCGACTGGATGATGGAAGCGACGACGGAACCGACCCGTTCATCCTCCAGCAGCGCGGTCAGCACCTTGGTGTAGATCTCAGGCTCCGACAGGCCGATGGCGGTGATGTCGGTGGGGTTGGAGACAGGCACGAAATCAGGCAGCACAGCGCGCAGCGCGGGGCTGTTCTCGTCATTCAGGTCGATGAGGTCGAGGCCGATATCTTCCGCGATGTCGAAGGCAAGGCCGCGCAGCGCGCCGCTTTCGCCCAGAACCGCCATGTTGGCGCCCGGCAGAGCGGGACAGCGCAGCGCGATTTCGGTGATGTCGGCCAGTTCTTCCAGCGTGTCGGCGAAGATCACGCCTTCACGTCCCAGCTTCGCCTTCATCAGCTGATAATCGCCGGCCATCGCGCCGGTATGGGTCGCGGCGGATTCCTGCGCCTTGTTCGACTTGCCGGGGTGCAGCATCACGATCGGCTTGCCAGCGGCGCGTGCGCGACGGGCCGCGGCGATGAAGGCGCGCGGGCGGCGCAGGCTTTCCACATACATGGCGATGACGTGGGTATCCTCGTCATCCACCAGCCATTCCACGTAATCCTCCACGCCCGAAGCCGCTTCGTTACCGGTGGAGACAGAGGTGCTGACATAGAGACCGCGCGGATGCAGCGCGGTGGCAAGCACGGCGGCCAGCGCGCCCGACTGGCTGGCGATGCCGACCGCGCGGGTGCCCTTGGGCGGGCTCTGCATATTGGTTTCGACGAAGGTCAGCGGCACGCGCGCAACGTAATTGGTGCAGCCGAGGCAGTTCGGCCCTTCGATGACCATGCCGTGCTGGCGGGCGATCTCGCCCAGTTCCAGCTGTTCCTTCATCCCTTCCTCGCCCGCTTCGGAGAAACCGGCGGAATAGATGACGACCGCGCCGCAACCGCGCGCGGCAAGCCCGCGCACAGTGTCGAGCACGAAAGGACGCGGAATGGCGAGCACGGCGCAATCGATGCCTTCGGGCAGTTCGTCCACCGTGTGATAGACCTTGAGGCCTAGCAACTCGTCCCGCTTCGGGTTCACGGGATAGATGTCGCCCGCGAAATCATACTGGACGAGGTTGTTGAGCAGCGTGGCGCCAAGCGCGCCCTTGCGATCCGACGCCCCGATCACGGCCACCGATTTGGGCCGCAACAGCCGATCGATCTGCTGGTTGGTGAAACGCCGCTCGCTCATCTCTCACACCTCTTCCGGATAGTTTTCACGCCCATGCCAAACCCCTCCGTTCGTGTCGAGCGGAGGGGCGGCATCGGCAAAGCCGCAGCGCCATCCCCGATGGCGGGGAACGGCGCGCGCGGATTATTCGCCCTGGATCTTGGACTTGTCGAAAGCGCCCAGGCCGGGCTTGAAGGTCTTTTCGTCCAGGAACTGCTTGGTCGCTTCCTTGCGGGTTTCCCAGCCGCCGAAATCGTTCAGCGCTTCCTGTGCGCGGATCAGGTAATCTTCCGCGTTGTCATAGGTCATCTCGCGCACGCGGCGGACCGCCCATTTGGTGGCGCGAAGGGCGTGGCTGTCCTTCTTCTTCAGATTGTCGGCCACTTCCTGCACGCGGGCCTTCAGCTTGTCGGCCGGCAGGGATTCGTTGACCATGCCCTTTTCGGCGGCCTGCTTGCCGGTCAGGTTCTCGCCCATCATGGCGTGATACATGGCGTCGCGGAAGTTCATCAGCTCCGCCGCGACCTTGGACGCGCCGCCGCCCGGCAGGATCGCCCAGTTGATTTCGGACAGGCCGAACTGCGCATCGTCGGAACAGAAGGCAAGATCGCAGGCAAAGAGCGGGCCATAGGCGCCGCCGAAGCACCAGCCATTGATCATGCCGATGGTCGGCTTCTCGTACCAGCGCAGGCGTTCCCACCAGCTATAGGCTTCGCGCTGCGACCGGCGGGTGGCGTGGAGGCCTTCCTGCTCGCTCATGCGGAAATATTCCAGCAGGTCCATGCCCGCGGACCAGGCCGTGCCTTCGCCCGTCAGCACCAGCACCTGCACATCGTCGCGGAATTCCAGTTCCGTCAGCACGCGGCCCATCTGGCGGTTGAGCTTGGGGCTCATGCAATTGCGCTTGTCCGGGCGGTTGAAATAGACCCACGCCACGCCGTCGACGATGTCGTAGCGGACGGTTTCTTCTTCAGGGCGCGGATCGGGTTGTGACGGCATGGCCATGGCATTCTCTCCTCAAAGCGGAACGACGAATCGTGCGGGGCCAGCCCCGCGCTGGCGCGGAACATATGCGGAGAGGATTGTTATAGGCAACAACAATCGCTACGCTGCCGGAATGGACGATCCACTTCCCAGCCTGCCCGGCTATGCCTTGCGGCGCGCGGCCAACGCCACCGCGGCGGAACTGTCTGCCCGGCTGGCTCCGCTGGAATTGCGGCAATCGGATGCGTCGATGCTGATCCTGATCGACGCCAACCCCGATATCACGGCCAGCGCGCTGGGCCGGCAGCTGGATATCCAGCGCGCCAACATGGTCCCGATGCTGAAGAAGCTGGAAGATGCAGGGCTGATCCAGCGCGCGCCGATCGACGGGAAATCCTATGGACTGGGCCTGACGGAAGCCGGCCGAACCCGGCTGGCGCGCGCGCTGGACGTGATCCATGGGTATGAAGCGGAATTGCTGGCCCGCATCCCCGCGCAGCACCGCGCCCATCTGCTCCCCGCCCTCAACGCGTTGTGGCGTTGATCTCCGGCCCCGCGCGCGCCACATTGCCTTAAGGACCGGCGCAAGGCCGGACATTCTGGCGATACCATGCGGGAGCAGGCGATGAGTGATGCGGCGATCTATCCGGTGCCGGAGGAATGGGCGCGGGATGCCTTGATCGATGCCGCCGCTTATGAGGAGAAATATCGCCGCTCCATCACCGATCCCGATGGTTTCTGGCGGGAGGAAGCGCGCCGGATCGACTGGATCAGGCCGTTCACCAAGGTGAAGGACACCAGCTTCGACGCGGCGGATTTCCGCATCCGCTGGTTCGAGGACGGGACGCTGAACCTTTCCGCCAATTGCCTGGACCGCCATCTGGCGGAACGGGGCGAACAGACCGCCATCATCTGGGAGCCGGATGATCCGGCCCAGCCGGTCCGCACCCTCACCTATCGCGAACTGCACGATCAGACCTGCCGCTTCGCCAATGTGCTGAAGTCGCAGGGCGCGAAGAAGGGCGACCGCATCACCCTGTATCTGCCGATGATCCCGGAAGCGGCGGTGGCGATGCTGGCCTGCGCCCGCATCGGCGCGGTGCATTCCATCGTGTTCGCCGGTTTCAGCCCGGAGGCGCTGGGCGGGCGGATCGAGGATTGCGACAGCGATCTGGTCATCACCGCCGACGAAGGGTTGCGGGGCGGCAAGCACATTCCGCTGAAGGCCAATGTGGACGAGGCGCTGGAACTGCATGCCGGTGCGGGAAGGCGCGTCATCGTGGTGCGCCACACGGGCGCAGACGTGCCGATGGTGGCCGGACGCGACGTGTGGTGGCACGAGGCCATGGAAGATGCCGCCGCCGATTGCCCGGCGGAGGAAATGGGCGCGGAAGATCCGCTGTTCATCCTCTATACCAGCGGGTCGACCGGGAAGCCCAAGGGCGTGCTGCACACCACCGGCGGCTATGCCGTCTGGGCCAGCATGACGCATGAATATGTGTTCGATTACCAGCCGCACGCCGATGGCCGCATGCCGGTTTACTGGTGCGCGGCCGATATCGGCTGGGTCACGGGGCATTCCTATGTCGTCTATGGCCCGCTCACCAATGGCGCCACAACGCTGATGTTCGAAGGCGTGCCCAATTACCCCGATTTCAGCCGCTTCTGGCAGGTGGTGGACAAGCATGGCGTGGAGATTTTCTACGCCGCCCCCACAGCCCTGCGCGCGCTGATGCGAGAGGGGGGCGAGTGGGTGAGGAAAACCAGCCGCCGCACCCTGCGCCTGCTGGGCAGCGTGGGCGAGCCGATCAATCCCGAGGCGTGGGAATGGTATTACGAGGTGGTGGGTGACAGCCGCTGCCCCATCGTCGACACCTGGTGGCAGACGGAAACGGGCGGACACATGATAACCCCCCTGCCCGGGGCAACGGATTTGAAGCCGGGCAGCGCCTCCAGGCCGCTGTTCGGCGTGCAACCGGCGCTGGTCGATCCGGAAAAAGGCACCGTGCTGCATGGGGCGACGGAGGGGGCGCTGGTCATCACCGACAGCTGGCCGGGGCAGATGCGCACCGTCTATGGCGACCATGACCGGTTCTTCCAGACCTATTTCAGCACCTATCCTGGCAATTACTTCACCGGCGACGGCTGCCGTCGGGACGAGGATGGCTATTACTGGATCACCGGGCGGATCGACGATGTCATCAACGTGTCCGGCCACCGCATGGGCACGGCCGAGATCGAAAGCGCGCTGGTGGAGCATGACAAGGTGGCCGAAGCCGCCGTTGTCGGCATGCCGCACGATGTGAAGGGACAGGGCATCTACGCCTATGTCACCACCGTCGCCGGCACGGATGACAGCGAGGAATTGCGCCGCGAACTGATCCAGTGGGTGCGGCGCGAAATCGGCCCCATCGCCACGCCCGATGTGCTGCAATTCGCCCCGTCCCTGCCAAAGACCCGCAGCGGCAAGATCATGCGCCGCATCCTGCGCAAGATTGCGGAGAACGACACCGGCAATCTGGGCGATACCTCGACACTGGCGGACCCCGGGGTGGTGGACGATCTGCTCGCCAACCGGCCACGCGGCTGACGGCACCGTAACGCCCGGCGCGCGTTTGATGATTATGACGAAAGATGCCGAGGATGCGGGCGAGGCCCTGCTGGAACTGGACCACGCCGCGCATCAGGCGGTGAAGCCGATCCGCCGCCACCCTGCCGTCAGGGCATTGGGCCTCGTCAGCGATATCGGCGACCAGTGGCCCCTGCGCCTGCTATCCGGCGGGGTGCTGCTCGCCGGAATGCTGCGTCAGGACCGCCAGATGGTGCGCACCGGCGCGCGGATGTTGCTGGCGCATGAAATGGCGACGCTGACCAAGGATGCCATCAAGCAGCGTGTCGACCGGTCCCGCCCCCGCAGCGCGCATAGCGAGGAAGATCGCACCCCCAGGCCCGGCAACAATACGGACAAGGAGAAAACCAGCTTCCCGTCCGGTCACAGCGCCGGGGCGATGGCCGTGGCCAGCGCCGTGGCTGCGGAATATCCGGCCCTTCGCGTGCCAGCGCTGGGTGCCGGGGCGCTGGTGGCCGCCGCACAGATCCCGCGTTGCGCCCATTATCCCACCGATGTCGGCGCGGGGCTGGCCATCGGGGCGCTGGCCGGCAAGCTTTCCGGCATGGTGATGGACGGCGTGGGCCGGATGCTGGCTCTGACGGCGATCACGGAACGCACCCCCCGCCACGGGCGAGAGGATTCGCTGGCGAAGCACTCGGATAGCTGATTACATTCCCCCCAAAACAAGGGCCGCAAACAGGCTTAACAGGGGAGAGTGTCATGAACTTCACGATTCGTGCAGCGGTCGCTGCCGCTTTGTCACTGGCGGGGGCATCGGGCGCAGCCGCCGCATCAGACCGGCCGGGCGGCGTGCCCATTCCCGAACAGGCCTGCCAGCGACAGTGCCTGGAAGGTTTCGTGGACCGCTATCTCCAGGCAATGGCCGACGGCACTGTAGATTCTGCGCTGTTCGCGCCCGGCGCGCGTTTCACGGAAAACGGCATCGAACTGCCGCTCGGCAATGAAGGGCTGTGGGCCACCAGCAGCGGTGTGGGGCAATACAAGTTGTATGTGCCCGATATCGAAACGCAGCAGGTCGCCTTCCTCGGCACGGTGCTGGAACAGGCGTCCAGCTCCGCCACGGGCGAGGCGCGGGAGCCGGAACTGGTCGGCCTGTCGCTGCGCCTGCGGATCGTGGACGGCAAGATCGCGGAGATCGAGCAGATCGCCGCCCGGCCCGAACGCCCGCTTGGCCCCGGCGCCGGGGGCGCATCCAGCAACCCATTCCCCGCCACCGGCGCGGCGGTGGAAGCGATGGGATCGCCCGCCGCCACCTTCCTCGAAGCCGTGCCGGAGGGCGAGCGGATGAGCCGGGCCGATCTCATCGCGGTCGGCAATGCCTATTTCGAAGGGCTGCAACGCAATGACGGGCAAGGTTATTATCCCTTCACCGACGATTGCATCCGCTTCGAAAACGGCATGGATGTGCTGGCCGCCTATCCCAACCCGGAAACCGGGCAGCGTGAAAGGATGAGTTGCCGGAAACAGTTCGAGGTGGCGCTGAAAGGCACGGTAACGGGTATCCGCGACCGCCGCTTCGTGGCGGTGGACCGGGAACGCGGCATCGTGTTCGCCTTCGCCTTCTTCGACCATCGGCCAATCAACTGGTCCTGGCAGCTGGGCGAATTGTTCAAGATCGAACAGGGGCAGATCAGCCGGATCGAGGCGATCTTCATCCGCGGCCCCTATGGCATCAATTCCGGCTGGAGCACCTATGAACAGGGCCGCAGCGAGGAAATCCAGGACATCCGCTGAGGCAGGGCCGGCAGCGCCGGAAGGGGGAAAGGCATTTCGCCGCCCTCCCCCTTCCGGCGCAGCAGATCATTCGGGCGCGATGTGGAACACGCGTTCCGCATTGCCGTGGCACAGGGCATGGCGTTCCGCATCGGTGCAGTCGAAGCTTTCGATGAACTTCACCGCCGGTTCCATCGGCTGATAGGGATAGTCGATCGACCACAGCACATTGTCGATACCCATCCGGTCGATGGCATAGCGCAGGGCGAGATGGTCCTCGACCCCGCTGGTGGTAAAGACGAAATTGTCGCGGAAATATTCCTCCATACTCCGCTGCGTCTTGGGCGCGCGGCCCACCTTCTGGGCGCGGGAGTTCATGAAATTGATCCGCCAGATGAAGAACGGCACCATTTCGCCCATATGGCCGACGCAGATCTTCAGCTTCGGGAAACGGTCGAACACGCCGCCCGCCATCATGCGCAGCATATGGGTGCCGACCTCCACGCCATAGCCCCACATGGCGCTGTCCATCGCGTAATCCTGCAACGGCCCCTTCAGGCTGTCGCTGGGTGAACGGGGATGGATATAGATGCAGGCATCATGCGCCTCCGCCGCCTCCAGGATCGGCCAGAAGCGGTAATCGTCGAAATAATCGCCATTGGTGTGGCTGTTGACGACGAGGCCGTTCAGTTTCAGCTCCGTCATCACCCGTTCCACCTCCTTCGCCGCGCGCTTGGGCGAATGGGGCGCGAAGCTGCCGAGGCCGGCGAACCGCTTGGGATATCGGGCGCAGATTTCCGCCATCCTGTCATTGCTGAGCGCGGCGAGGTCGGTGGCCGTATCGGCATCGAACATCTGCACGCCCGGCGCCGTCAGCGTGAGCAGGTGCATATCCACGCCATACCGGTCCATCTGCGGCAGGCGCTGCCCTTCCACGTCCAGCAGCCCGTCGAGGAAGTTCATCTTGCCATAGCCGCTGGTATCGGTTTCCGCGTCATAGATGCCGGCCACCAGCAGCTTGTCGAGGCTCTGGCTGGGGCTGCGGGCGACCTTCTGCAGTTCGGCCGCGACTTCCGGGATGGTCCAGGCTTCCTCTGTGGCGATCAGGCGCATTTCTCTCTCCGTCTGCTTGTTTGCGGCGGAGACTAGCGGCTGATGCGGCAGGGGCAATGGCCTGTGGCTGCCCCACCGCCGCACCATCGCCGCGCCGTGCCGCAGCCGGGGGTGACGAAGCGGGGGATGGCGGTTAAGCTCCTCACCATGACCCAATTGCGCCAGCCTGACGACGCATCGTGGACCTCCGCCGGGCTCGCCCGGCCGGACGCGATCAGTCAGTGGCAGGACTGGGCCGCGCGCACTATCGCGCCGATCGATGTCTGCGTATTCGATACCGACAGCTTCGCCGCGCGGTGGAGCAGCCATGGCGTGGGCCAGCTGCGCCTGCTGCGGCTGGACGCCCCCGCGCAGCGGGTGGTGCATTGCGGGAATGAGAGCGGCGCGGGCCGCGCAACCCCTTCGATCCAGCTCGTCTATGCGCGCAGCGGCGCGCTGAAGACGCGGATGGGCGGCAAGCGCTTCACCGTGCGGCCGGGCGAATTCGTGTTGCTGGATAACACCCGTTTCTACCAGATGGAAATGGACACAGCGCACGAGGCGGTGGACTTGATGATGCCGCTGGGATGGCTCGACCGATACATGCCCGATCCCGGCGCACTGCTGGCGCGACCCGTCAGCGCGCGGGAGGGATGGGGCGCGCCGCTGGGCAGCCTGCTCGACACCATGGCGCAGGGACTGGACGATACGCCCCTGCCCCGCCCGATGATCGCGGAACAGGTCGGCACGCTGTTGACGCTGGCGACGGGCTTTCACGAACCCGCCACCGGAAGCCGCCACCGCGGGCAGCTGGCGCGGCAGATCCTGCGCCGGATCGAAACGGATTTCGCCGATCCCGACCTGACGCCGGAAGGGCTGGCGGCGGAACTGGGCATATCCAAGCGATACCTCCAGACCTTGCTGGCCGGCAGCGGCACCAGCTTCGTGCAGGAATTGAACGCCACGCGGCTCGATCGGGCGAGCGATATGCTGACCGACCCGCGCGCCAGCGGGCTGAGCGTCGGCGAAATCGCCTTCCGCTGCGGCTTCCTCGATCCCGGATATTTCACCCGCGCTTTTCGCAAGCGTTTTGGCGTCACGCCCAGCGCGTGGCGCATGGGCCACCCGCAGCAGCCCTGATCCGACAAGCAAAGGCGGGATTTCATGACCAGCGCTCAGCCGCAAGGGCGGCAACATTATTGGGACAGCCTGCGCGCCGCGCTGATGCTGCTGGGCATCCCCTACCACGTCGCCCTGTCCTATCGCCCCGGCCAGCAATGGATAGTGCGGTCGGACGAAGGCGTGGCCGGCTTCGCGCAACTGGCGGAGTTCATCCACCTGTTCCGCATGCCCGCCTTCTTCGTGATCGCCGGCTATTTCGCGGCGATGCTGCTGACGCGGCGGGAACCCTATGCCTGGCTGAAAGGTCGGTTCACGCGGCTCGGCATCCCGTTCCTGGCCAGCATCGTCACGCTGGTGCCGATCATGAACCTGGCCTGCGAATTCTCCAATCTTCCCTACGACGCGGCGCTGCGATCCTTCGTCCACAATTCGTCGAAATCCGGCGGGTATTGGGTGCGGCACCTGTGGTTCATCGTCGTGCTGCTCTATTGCTGCACGGCGCTGGCCGCGCTTGCGGCTCGCAGTGAAAGGGCGCGCAGCGGCACTCTTCCGGAAGGCGCCGATGGCTGGATGGCCCGGCATTTCACGCTGGCAATCGTGCTTGTGGCCATCGTTTTGGGCTTGTGGGAAGCCGCCGCGGTGGAGGCGTTCTATATCGCCGGGCTTGCCACAAATGTCCCGCAGCAGATCCTGCGGCTGGACGAGCTGATAATCTACGCCCCTTATTTCATCGCCGGATGCCTGTTGCAGCGATCGCCGCAAATGCTGGCGCGTTTCGGCCGTTTTTCCGTGCCGGTAGCCTTGCTGGCCGTGGTGTTCATCATCCTGTCGATGACCATTCGCGACATGCTGCACCCCGCGCCCGGCCGGCTGGTGTCGACCATCGCCGCCGTGGCCAGCACGCAAGTGGTGATTGCCGCCGCCCGTTCGCTGTTCGACCGGCCTGTGCCGCTGGTGCAGCGGATGACGGATGCCTCCTATGTCATCTACCTCTTCCACCTGCCGCTGGTCTGCGTGCTGGTGTGGCTGGCGCAGCCGGTGGCGATCCCGACGCTGGCGAAGGCGCTGGCGGTGATGGGGCTGACGCTGCTGCTATCCTATGCCGCATGGCTGGCGGTCTCGCGCCATCCGGTGCTGGCCTTCCTGTTCAATGGCGAAACGCGAACCGCTCGCAAAGACTCGACGCAGCGCGCGCGCGTAGTATGAGGGCAGCGGCACGTTCATTCCCGTAGGTCCGCCCATCATGCTGCGCCTGTTCCGCTACATCGCCCTGATCGAAGGGGTCACGACGCTGGCCCTGTTCCTCGTCGCCATGCCGATGAAATACTGGCTGGGCGACCCGCGCCTGGTGCCGCCGGTGGGCATGACGCATGGCATCGCCTTCCTGGCCTATCTGGCGGCCATGCTGGTCTGCCTGCCGGGCAAGGGCCTGTCGATCTGGGGCTGGATACGCACCTTCATCGCGTCGCTGTTCCCCTTCGGCACCTTCATCAACGATCCCTATATCCGGCGGATGGAGCAGGCGCACGAGACGGGCCGGACAGGCGGATCGGCAACCGCCTGAACCCGGACGAGGCGCGGCGTTATTGCGGGCTGGCGAGCTTCATCAGCACCAGCCCGCCCACGATCAGCAGGGCTGCCACGATCCGAAGCGGATTGGCCGCTTCCCCCAGCATCGCAATGCCGAGGACGAAGGCGCCCACCGCGCCGATGCCGGTCCACATCGTATAGGCCGTGCCAAGCGGCAGAGAGCGCATCGAAACGGCCAGCAGGCCAAAGCTGACCACCATCGCGACCATGGTGATGACCGTCGGGATCGGCCGCGTGAAGCCTGCCGACAGCTTCATCGAATAGGCCCACACGACTTCGAACAGTCCGGCAATTACAAGGAAAACCCACGCCACGATCGAACCTCCGTTTTCAGTCGCCGGGCCGTCCCGGACTTGAAACCCATGGAGGGGCGGGAACGTGGTCGCCGCATGGCCTAGCTAGGTGTGGTGCGCGCGGTTGGCAAGCGGGCATGGCAGCCCGTCCATCCGGCCATCAGCCATGCGCGATTGTCCCACAGGCGATGCGCGCAAATCCTCACCTTCTCTGGCCGGGTGCGGCTAGGACTGCAATCATTCGAAAGCCGCCCATGCGCGAGAGGCCAAAGGCCCCGCCGGCGATTTCGTGGAGAGAGGATTGCCAGCGATGACGGAACAGAAGTCATTCCCCCTGCCCAGCTCCGTCCGGGTCACGCCCGGAACGGAGGAAGCGCAGGCCGCCTTCCCGTATTACACCCAGTTTGTGCCGGAGGATGATGAGCGCTTCTGGTTCTACAATTCGATGCATTTTCCCGAACCGATGCATCATTTCGACATGATCACGGCGGAAGCCGCCTATTGCGCGCTGGGCAGCTTCAACACCCGCGTGCATGTGCTGCCCACCACCAAGGGCATCGACCACCGCATCATCAACGGCCGCGTCTTTATCGGCGGCGTGCCGGTGACGGACCCGGAGGAAATACAGGCCCGGCTGGGCGAATTCCAGCAGCGCGCCTTCTACTATTACGAGAACTGGGAACAGCTCTACGACCAGTGGAAGGACAAGATGAAGGCGCTGATCGCGGACGCGCAGGCGCTGCCTACGCCGTCACTGCCCGATTTGGAGCCTCTCGAAACGACCCATACCGGCAAGGGCGTCGCCAGCAATCACGCGCTGATCGACACATATCGCAAGCAGCTCGAAGGCTACTTCCGGATGTGGCACCATCATTTCGAGTTCCTGCTGCTCGGCTATGGTGCCTATCTGACCTTCTTCGATTTCTGCAAGAAAGCTTTCCCGGAAATTTCGGACCAGGCGATCAGCCGCATGGTCGCGGGAATGGAAGCGGAAATCTTCAAGCCTGACGAAGAAGTCAAACGCCTCGCCCGCCGCGCAGTGGAACTGGGAGTGGACAGCCATTTTCATGACGAGATGGACATCGAACAGGTCCTCGCCGCGCTCGACCAGTTCGGCGACAGGGGCCGCGAATGGCTGGGCGAGCTGGAAACCAGCCGCAACCCCTGGTTCAACGTCAATGTCGGCGACGGTTTCTACCACTATCACCGCAGCTGGAACGACGATCTGTCGATGCCCTTCGCGGCGCTGCCCGGCTATATCGAGAAGGTGAAGGCGGGCGAGAATATCGAACGGCCCACCGAACAGCTGGTGAGTGAGCGCGAGCAACTGGTGGCCGATTATCGCGAGCTGCTGGACACGGAAGAAGACAAGGCGACCTACGATCAGCTGATCGGCCTCGCCCACCGTGTGTTCCCCTATGTTGAAGGGCACAAATTCTATTGCGAGCACTGGTACACCAACCTGTTCTTCAACAAGATCAGGGAGTTCGGCGCCCTGCTGCGCGACCATGGCTTCTGGGAGAAGGAGGAGGATATCTTCCACCTGACCCATTACGAGGTGGAAAGCGCCATCATCGACCTGATGCTGGCATGGTCCAGCGGCTCCGCACCCTTGGGGCCGAAGCGTTGGCCCGCGATCATCCGCCAGCGGCAGGAAGCCAATGCGAAATGGGCCGAAACCACCGTGCCCCCGGCGCTGGGCGTGGTGCCCGATGTGATCGACGATCCTGCCATCGTGATGCTGTGGGGCATCACCCGTGAAAGCCTGGATGCCTGGCTGAGCGACGGGGAAGGCAATGAGAACGAGTTGAAGGGCTTCGCCGCCTGCTCCGGCGTGGTGGAAGGCACCGCGCGGGTCATCAAATCGGTGAAGGAAATCAGCCGGATCGAACAGGGCGACATCCTGGTGTGCCAGGTCACGAACCCGACCTGGAGCCCGCTGTTTCAGAAGATCAGCGCGGCCGTGTCGGACATTGGCGGATCGATGAGCCACATGGCCATCGTCGCGCGCGAATATGGCCTGCCTGCCGTGGTCGGCACCGGCAGCGCCACGCAGAAGATCAGGGACGGCGCGCGCATTCGCGTCGATGGCGGGCGCGGCACGGTGACGATCCTCGACAATCTCGATCTTGGTGAAACCCGCGTGCTGGAAGAGGCTTGAGCATGGCGGCCATTTCCTGGTTCAGCGAGGTAGGCATCAAGGATCGCCCCACCGTGGGCGGTAAGGGCGGGTCGCTGGGCGAATTGACGCAGGCGGGGATCGCCGTGCCGCCCGGCTTCGTCGTGACGACAGAGGGGTTCGAGCAATTCCTCGAGGCGCTGGAAGCGCGCGAGACCATCCGTGACAAGGTCGCGGCGCTCAACCCGCACGATCTGGATGCGGCCGCCGCCCTTTCCGCCGAATTGCGGCGGCGGGTGGAGGAGGAGCCGATGCCCGCGGATGTGGAACAGGCGATCCGGGCCGCCCATGCCGAATTGTGCGGCGATGGCCAGCCAGTCGCAGTGCGATCGTCCGCCACCACGGAAGATGCCGAGGATGCGAGCTTTGCCGGCCTTCAGGACACGTTCCTGTGGGTGCTGACGCCCGACGACATGGTCGCGCGCATCCGCGAATGCTGGGGCAGCCTCTATTCGGTCGAAAGCATGACATACCGGCTGAAGCACGACTTCCCGGAAGAAGGCGTGGCGATGGCGGTGGTGGTGCAGCAGATGGTAGACGCCGCCTGCGCCGGGGTGATGTTCACCCGCAGCCCCACGACGGGCGATAAATCCGTCGTCACCATCGAGGGGGCCTGGGGCCTCGGCAGTTCGGTCGTTTCGGGGGAAGTGACGCCCGATCGCTGGGTGATGGGCAAGATCACGGGCGAGATTTCGGTGCGCGACATCTCCGACAAGCATGCCCGGCAGGTGCCGGCGCCCGGCGGCGGGATCGTAGAGGTGGAGAACGAAAGCGATATCCGCAACGCGCCCTGCGTGACGGACGATCAATTGCAGGCACTGCGCGAAGTCGGCCGCCGGATAGAACGGCATTATGGCAAGCCGCAGGACATCGAATGGGCGCTCGACAAGCAGGGGAATGTCCTGCTGCTGCAAAGCCGCCCGGAAACCGTGTGGGCGGCGAAGGATGCCGCAGCGCCGGTCAAGAAACCAGAGGACAATCCGCTGAACCACCTGATGACGATCTTCGGAGGCCGCAAATGAGCCTGACGCGGAAGGATATCGAAGACATCATGCAGCTTCTGGAGGCCAGCCATTTCGACCGGCTGAGCCTGGAGATGGATGGTATCAAGCTCGAACTGGCGCGCGGCGGGGCCGGTGGCAGTGCGGCCCGCCCGGCGACCGCGTCCGGACGGGCGGAAACCACTGCGGCGCCTGCATCCGCTGCCCCGGGTCCCACACCCGCACCTGCGCCCGCGAAGCCGCCTCGCCCCGATGCCTCTCGCGAGGGGCTGGTGGAGGTGAAATCCCCACTGCTCGGCATATTCTACCGCGCGCCCAAGCCGGGCGAACCGCCTTTCGTGGAGGTCGGATCGCGGGTGGAGGATGACACGGTGATCGGCATCATCGAAGTGATGAAGCTGATGAACTCCGCCCGCGCCGGGGTGAGCGGCGAGGTGGTGGAGATACTGGCCCAGAATGGCGAGATGGTGGAGCATGGCGAGGCGCTGATGCTCGTGCGGCCGGACTGACCATGCGCCTGCTGCGCAGCGCCGTTCCGGCATCGCCCGGACGAACGGCATGACCATCCGCCGCATCCTCATCGCCAATCGCGGCGAGATTGCAGTGCGCATCATCCGCAGTTGTCAGGCGCTGGGGATCGAGACCGTGTTGTGCGTATCGGAAGCGGACCGCAATTCGCTGGGCGCGCGGATGGCGACCAGGGCGGTCTGCATCGGCCCTGCCAGTCCGGCGAAAAGCTATCTATCGGTCGAGACCGTGGTGCAGGCGGCGCTGGGATATGGTTGCGACGCGATCCATCCGGGTTATGGATTCCTGTCCGAACGTGCCGATCTGGCGCGTTTATGCGAACAGGAAGGCGTCATCTTCATCGGTCCCACGGCAGCGCAGATCGAGGCGGTGGGCGACAAGTTGCGCGCCCGCAGCGAAGCCATTGCCGCAGATGTGCCGGTGGTGCCGGGCGGGGCGGTGGAAACGGCGGAGGAAGCGCAGAGGCTGGCGGCGGAGATCGGCGCGCCGCTGCTGGTGAAGGCAGTCGGCGGCGGCGGCGGGCGCGGCATGAAACTGGTTGAAAACCTTGCCGATCTTGCCGCCACGATGGACATGGCCAGCGCGGAGGCGAGCGCCGCCTTTGGCGATGCGCGGGTCTATCTGGAACGCTATGTCCGCGAAGGGCGGCATATCGAAGTGCAGTTGCTCGGCGATGGCCGGGGCCGTGTCATCCATCTGGGCGAACGCGATTGTTCGGTCCAGCGCCGCTACCAGAAACTGGTGGAGGAAACCCCCGCGCCTGCCCTGCCCCCGGCGACGCGGGAGAAGCTGCTGGCAGCGGCGGTGCGCTTTGCCGAAAGGCTGGATTACCGCGGCGCAGGGACGGTGGAATTCCTGTATGATGTGGCGCGGGACGAGTTCTATTTCCTTGAAATGAATGCCAGAATTCAGGTCGAGCATCCGGTGACGGAAGAGGTGTCCGGCGTCGATCTGATCGCGGAACAGATCGCCATCGCCGATGGGCGCGGCTTGCGGCTGGCGCAGGAAGAGGTCGCATTGCAGGGTGCGGCGATAGAATGCCGCATCAATGCGGAAGACCCGGCGCGGGATTTCATGCCCTCCCCCGGCACCATCGCCATGGCGCAATGGCCTGAAGGCGAAGGCATCCGCGTCGATACGCATATCGTTTCGGGCGCCAGCGTGCCCCCCTTCTATGACAGCATGATCGCCAAGATCATCGCCTATGGGCCGGATCGTGCAACGGCACTGCAACGGCTTTGCAATGCGCTGTCCGCCACCCGCATCGAGGGGATAGCGACCAATCTGGCGTTCCAGCGCCGCATCCTGGCCGATCCGGAATTTAAGGGCGGCGGGGTCGACACGGGATTTCTGGCACGTTTGTTGGAAAAGGACGCGGATTGATGGCGCGCGCATCGCATCGTCGCGATGGACGCGGCTCGGCGTCGGCCCCGCCAGCGTTGCCGAACGTATCGAGCGGATCGCCGCGCTGGCATCGGATGCGGGGCGGCACCATGGGGATCGGTTACAAGAGAGGGGCCGCCTGATGGCCAATATCCAGATCGTCGAAACGTCGCTGCGCGATGGCAATCAATGCCTGTGGGGCGCGCTGGGAGTGGACACGGCAAAAACGCTGACCATCGCCCCGGCGATGGAGCGGGCCGGATACCGCGCCATCGATTTCACGACTAGCACCCATATGGGCGTGGCCGTCCGCTACAAGCAGGAAGACCCGTGGGACCGCATCCGGGGCATGGCGGCGATCTGCCGCGATACGCCTCTGCAATTCCTGTCCACCGGCTTCCGCTTCATCGCCTGGGAAACGGCGACGCCGGAATTCATGGAGCTGGCGTTCCGCACCCTTGCCCGCAACGGCATCCGCCGCTTCGCGCTGGCCGATCCGATGAACGATGCGGCCAGCAATGCCGAAGTCGCGGGGCTGGTGAAGGGCGCCGGGGGGGAGCAGGTGATCGGGGCGCTGGTCTTCACGCTCAGCCCCATTCACGACGATGCCCATTATGCCGCGGCCGCCCGCACCATGGCGCAATGCCCGCATATCGACGCGCTTTATATCAAGGATCCCGGCGGATTGTTGAGCGCCAATCGGGCGCGGACACTGATCCCCGCAATCCTGGCGGAGATCGGCGACAAGCCGCTGGAACTGCACAATCATTGCACCATCGGCCTGGCCGAACCGGCCTGTATCGAGGCGGCGGAACTGGACGTGGCGGCGGTGCAATGCGCCAGCGGCGGGGCGGCGGACGGCACGTCCAACCCGCCGATCCAGCGCATGATCGCCAATCTGCGCAGCCTGGGCCACACGGTCGATGTGGATGACGAGGCGGTGAAGGAAGTCGCCGATTACTTCACCGCGCTGGCGGAGGCGGAAGGCTATCCCACCGGGCGACCGATGGCCTTCGACGCGGCCTATCTTCAGCATCAGTTGCCCGGCGGCATGGTCGGCACGATGCGCCGCCATCTGGCCGACCACCGCGTGCCCCATCTGGAAGGCGCGGTGATCGAGGAACTGGGCCGTGTGCGGCAGGAACTGGGCTGGCCCATCGTGATGACGCCCTTTGCCCAGATGTTACAGACGCAGGCGATGATGAATGTGACGGGCGAGGAACGCTATGCCGTGATCCCGGACGAGATCATCCGCTATGCCATCGGCCGGTTCGGGCGGCCCAACGTACCGATAGAGCCGAATGTGATGGACCGGATCATGGCCAATCCGCGCACGAAGGAGCTGGAGGCGGAGCCGGGCATGGCGGACCTCGCCACGCTGCGGCAGCGGATCGGCGCGCATCTTTCGGACGAGGAGTTCCTGTTGCGCGCAACCATGCCCGCCAATCTGGTCAACGCGATGCAGGCGGCCGGCCCCGCCCCGCGCGAGTACGATCCGCGCAGCCGCCCGGTGATGGAACTGCTGCGCGGCCTGCTGTCGCGCACCGACCTTACGCGGGTGAGCGTGGAGAAGGCGGGCTTCCGGCTGGAACTGGAAGGCGGCGAATGATGGCAGGCGGGGCGAACCATGGCGCTGCGCGCAGCTTCGCCCATTCCCTTTTCCCGCAATGACAAGGCAGATGATGAGCGAGACAGCGCCCAAACTTACCCGCAATCCCAGGGGGTTCATGTTCGATCTGGACGGGACGCTGATCCTGTCCGACCGCAAGCTGGGCGGATATACCGTGATCCCCGGCGCGGTGGAGGTGCTGGAGGCGCTGGAGGCGCGCGGCATCCCCTTCCTGGCGCTGACCAATGGCAGCGCCTACCCCGCATCGGTGCAGGCGCCGCGCCTGCGCGCCGTGGGCCTGCCGATCCGGGACGAGCGGCTGTTCACCCCCAATTCCGTAGCAGCGCAGGTAATGGTAGAGCGCGGCTATCGCAGCGTGCTGGTGCTGGGGACGGACGGCGTGGTAGCCGCGCTGGCCGAATGCGGCGTGCCGTGCTGCGTGCCGGGGGACGAGGCGGCGACGCGGGCCGATGGGGTCTATGTCGCGTGGCACCCCGATTGTTCGATGGACCATATCCATGCGGCCTGTTCGCGCGTGCTGGACGGCGCGGATTTCCTGACCGCATCCGACGTGCCCTTCTTCGCCACCAAGGAAGGGCGCAGCTTCGGCTATAGCTGCGCCATCAACGGCGCGATCGCCCGCGTGACCGGACGGGAACCGGAACCGACCGGCAAGCCATCATCGCTGGCAATGCGCTTCGTGGCGCGGGAACTGGGCCTTCCCATCGCCGATGTGGGCGTGGTGGGCGACGATGCCGTGGCCGAAATGCAGATGGCCCGCGCGGAAGGCGCGATCGGCATCGCCGTCACCAGCGGCAGCACCAGCCGCGAGGAATGGGCGAGCCAGCCGGAGGCGCGCAGCCCGCATCTGGTGATCGGCGGGGTCGGCGAATTGTTGAGCGAAGGCTTTCTCGGCTAGGCTGGCGGCCGTGCAGGGCAGATTTCCGGCGGCTCGCAGTCGGCTGGGCTGCGTTCGGTCGATCACGCTCCTGCCGGATCGCGGGCAGCTTTCCTGCAATGCTCACACGAAGGCAGGAAGCCACGAAGGGGGCGTACTGGCGGCGATGCCCTGTGCGTCCATTAGCGTGAGGACTGGCTCGTTCGATTTGCTGCTGCCGCTTCGTGCTGCGCGCCTTATGCGCTTCCCTCAAGTACGGCGCGGCCGGAAGGTGATAGCCCCTCGGAATACTCACTGCCTTTGCGTGGTTGCCATTTCCCCGGCCGTTCGAGGGCAGGTTCAGCCAGTCAGCGAGGTCTGGCCGTTCTTTCCATGCGCTCCCGATGGGCAGCGGGTTCGGGTTGGCCACGCCACGGCACGAAGCCCCAAGGCATCTTCGCTCGGGGGCCTCGATCCGAGCAAGAAAGCGCAGGCCCTTTTGCCGATGCCGCTTCTTGCCGTCGTGCGATTCAATTCGCCGCGACGATCATGCGGGCACTGGGGCTGCCTGGGGACGACCGATGGCGTCCAGGTCGAACGAGGTGGTCTGGTATATCTCGTTGATCCAGTTGCCGAACAGAAGGTGGGCGTGGCTGCGCCAGCTGTTCTGCGGCGCGCGGGCCGGATCGTCGCCGGGGAAATAGCGGACGGGCACCTGCCCTTCCCCATCGCGCAGGAACTCGCCCGCCAGCGTGCCCGTGTCGTATTCCAGATGGTTGAACATGTGCAGCATGCCATGGCCGCGATCGTCCACCAGCCCAACGCCGGTTTCTTCGCTGGCGGCGAGGATTTCGAGGCCCTCGGCCGCCTCCAGCGCATCGCGCGGCACTTCGGCCCAGCGTGACACGGGCATGTCGAACACGTCCGAAAAGCCGCGCAGCCAAGGCGATGTCGGGGCGAGATTGCGGTGCGGGAAAATGCCGAAGGACTTGCTGGACAGGCCCTGCTTGCGCAGCCCGTGGAAGTGATACAGCGCGGCCTGCGCGGCCCAGCAGATCATGAAGCTGCGATGCACATGCGTCTGCGTCCAGTCGAGGATGGCGGACAGTTCGGGCCAGTAACTGACATCGGCGAAGGGCAGATGTTCCACCGGCGCGCCGGTGATGATGAAGCCGTCGAACCGTTCCGCCCGCACTTCTGCCCACGGGCGATAGAATGCGGCCATGTGATCGGCCGAAGTGTTGCGGGCGACGTGATCCGTCAGCCGCACCAGCGTCAGTTCCACCTGCAGGGGCGTGGCGCCGAGCAGGCGGGCAAGCTGCGTTTCGGCGCTGATCTTGTCCGGCATCAGGTTGAGCAGGCCGATCCGCAGCGGGCGAATGTCCTGCCGCACCGCATCCGTTTCCCCCATCACGACCACGCCTTCCGCTTCCAGCACGCGGCGGGCGGGCAGCTTGTCGGCGATCTTGATCGGCATTGCGCGTCTGTTCCCATCCGGTTCGACGCTTGGTGGCTTGATCCGCTTCATTGCCGGGTCGGCCACATCCTCCCTTTCAGGAGTGCCACCTTGCCCGGATTGGCAGGTTGGCGTTGGGCGTCGCCCCAACTCTTGATGCTGGATGCCATGTAGAGCCTGAAGCGCCGCTGTGCAACAGGTGGGGCGATTGCAATCGCAGGCGCGGCCGGTAGGGTCTGGCGAAAGGGAGAAAGCGCATGGAGCTTGGCCGTCTCAACCATGTCGGCTTCGCCACGCCGGACATGGATGGCGCGATCCGCCATTGGCGCGAGGTGATGGGCGCGGCGCAGATCGGCACGCCCTTCGCCATGCCGGAACAGGGCGTGCTGGTTTGCTTCGTCGATACGCCGGGCGGCGGCACGCAGATCGAACTGATCGCCCCGCTGGGCGAGGGATCGCCGCTACATGGCTTCCTGGCGCGCAATCCGCATGGCGGGCAGCATCATCTCGCCTTCGAGGTGCCGGATATCCACGCGGCGCATGCGTTTTTCACGGCGCAGGGCAAGCGGGTGCTGGGCGAGATTCGCATGGGCGCGCATGGGGTGCCGGTGTTTTTCCTCCACCCCCGCGACATGGGTGGGCTGCTGACGGAAATCATGGAAACGCCGCCGGGCTGAACGGCAGGCATCGCGTGGAAAAAGAAAGGGTGCAGCTTGGCTGACAAGAAGGATTGGCAGGCCCGCTCCGCCAAGGAACTGAAGGGCCGCGATGCCACCTGGCACACGCCGGAAGGCATCGCGATCCAGCCGCTTTATACGGCGGAGGATACGGCGGCTGAGGGGCCGGGAGTGCCGGGCTTCCCGCCCTTCACGCGCGGCCCCTATGCCAGCATGTATGCCGGGCGGCCGTGGACGATCCGGCAATATGCCGGGTTCTCGACCGCAGAGGATTCCAACGCCTTCTATCGCCGCAACCTCGCCGCCGGGCAGAAGGGGCTTTCGGTCGCGTTCGACCTTGCCACCCATCGCGGTTACGATTCCGACCATCCGCGCGTGACGGGCGATGTCGGGAAAGCCGGCGTCGCCATCGACACCGTGGCGGATATGGAAGTGCTGTTCGACGGCATCCCGCTCGACGAAATGAGCGTGTCGATGACGATGAACGGCGCGGTGATCCCGGTGATGGCGTTCTATATCGTCGCGGCGGAACGGCAGGGGGTGAGCCGCGACAAGCTGTCGGGGACCATCCAGAACGACATCCTGAAGGAGTTCATGGTCCGCAACACCTATATCTACCCGCCCGAACCCAGCATGCGGATCGTGAGCGATATCATCGCCTATTGTTCGGCGGAGATGCCACGCTTCAATTCGATTTCCATCAGCGGCTATCACATGCACGAGGCCGGGGCGACGGCGGTGCAGGAACTGGGGTTCACCATCGCGGACGGGAAGGAATATGTCCGCCGCGCCGTGGCCGCAGGGCTGGATGTGGATGCCTTCGCGCCGCGCCTGTCGTTCTTCTTCGGCATCGGCATGAACTTCTTCATGGAAGTGGCGAAGCTGCGTGCGGCGCGGCTGCTATGGGCCGAGGCGATGACGGAGCTGGACGCGAAGGAGGACCGGTCGAAGGTCCTGCGCACCCATTGCCAGACCAGCGGGGTCAGCCTGCAGGAACAGGATCCGTACAACAATGTCATCCGCACCACGCTGGAGGCGTTGGCCGCCGTGCTGGGGGGGACGCAGAGCCTGCACACCAACGCGCTGGACGAGGCGCTGGCGCTGCCGACCGATTTTTCCGCCCGCATCGCCCGCAATACGCAGCTGGTGCTGGCGGAGGAGACCGGCATCACCCGCGTCGCCGATCCGCTGGGCGGCAGCTATTATGTGGAGGCGTTGACGGCGCAGCTTGCGGATGCGGCGCGCGCGCTGATCGCCGAAACCGATGCACTGGGCGGGATGACGGCGGCTGTCGCCAGCGGGATGCCCAAGCGCATGATAGAGGAAGCCGCCGCCGCGCGGCAGGCGCGGGTTGACCGGGGCGAGGATGTGATCGTGGGGGTCAACAAATACCCGGCCGACCAGCATTCCGCCATCGAAGTGCTGGAGGTGGACAACCACCGGGTGCGCGAGGGGCAGATCGCGCGCATCGCAAGGGTGCGCGAAGCGCGGGACGAAGCGCGCTGCCGCGCGGCGCTGGCCGATCTGACAGATGCGGCGCGGGCCGCACCGAACGAAACTGCCCCTCCCCCGGCCGGGGACAAATCGCGCATGGCGCGCAACCTGCTGGCGCTGGCGGTGGAAGCCGCGCGGGCGGATGCGACGCTGGGCGAGATTTCCGCGGCTCTGGAACAGGCGTTCGGGCGATATGGCACCCAGCCAAGCCCGGTGACGGGCGTCTATGGCGCGGCGCAGGCGGGCGACGCGCGCTATGCGCAGGTGCTGGCGGGTGTGGAGGCGGTCGGCCGCCGGCTGGGCCGCGCGCCGCGCATGCTGGTCGCAAAACTGGGGCAGGATGGGCACGACCGGGGCGCGAATGTGATCGCATCCGCCTTTGCCGATATGGGTTTCGAGGTGATCGCCGGGCCGTTGTTCCAGACGCCGGAGGAAGCGGCCCATCTGGCGCTGGAGCGCGGGGTGGATGCCGTGGGTGCCAGTTCGCTTGCCGCCGGGCACAAGACGCTGGTGCCGGAACTGATCCGGCACCTCCGCAATGCCGGGCGCGGCGATATTCGCGTGGTGGTGGGCGGCGTGATCCCACCGCTGGATTACGATTTCCTGCGCGATGCGGGCGTGCAGGGCATCTATGGCCCCGGATCGAACGTGGTCGAATGCGCGGCGGACCTGCTGCGCCTGCTGGGCCACAACATGCCGCCGCCGGGTGATGATGCGGAAGCGCGCGACTGAATCGAGAGCGACCACCAGCCATTCCCGGCCGTGGCAGCGCGGTTTGCCGGCTGCGGCGCGTTCGGCCAGATGGCTTTTAGCGATTGACCGCCCCTCCTCCCGCCACTTATACGAACGTATAAACAAAAGGGATCATGGGGCAGATGGGATTACCGGGGGGCGTCAGCGCAGCCACTTTCGCGGATGGGCTGGCGGAAATGCGATCGGCCGTGGGGGCCGAATGGGTGTTCGACGCGCCCGAGGATCTGCACACCTATCGCGATTTCTATTCCGTATTGTGGGACGAGCCGGAAGAACGGGTTGCCTCCGCCGCGATCGCGCCCGCCAATGTGGAGGAAGTGCAGGCGGTGGTCCGGGCGGCCAATGCGCGGCGCATCCCGCTCTATCCCATCTCCACCGGCCGCAATCTGGGTTATGGCGGCGCGGCGCCGGTCCTTTCGGGCAGCGTGGTGCTGGACCTGAAGCGGATGAACCGCATCCTGGAGGTGAGCGAAAGCAATGCCTCCTGCCTGGTGGAACCGGGCGTTTCCTATTTCGACATGTACCGCCATTTGCAGGAAACCGGATCGAAGCTGTGGCTGGACGTGCCGGACCCGGGCTGGGGCAGCATGGTGGGCAACGCGCTGGATAGCGGCGGCGGCTATACCGCCGCGCCCTATCGCGGCCATTTCGAGGCGCAATGCGGGATAGAGGCGGTGCTGGGCGATGGCGAATTGTTCCGCACCGGCATGGGCGCACTGCCCGGCGCGGAAACCTGGCAGCAATACCGGATGGGGATCGGCCCGTGCCTCGACGGCCTGTTTCGCCAATCCACGCTGGGCGTCGTCACCAAGATGGGGTTCTGGCTGTTCCCGCAGCCTGAAGCAGCCCTGACGGCGGCAGTGGAATTGCAGCGGTTCGAGGATATCGAACCGCTGATCGCACTGTTCAACGAACTGGAATATGGCAACATCTTCAACGGGATGCCGTCCATCAGTTCGCCCGTAATGGCGCGCGGCAACCCGATGATGTTCCAGCAGATCCCCGAACAGGCGGAATTCGACCGGCTGGTGCAGGAAACGGGGCTGGCGGCATGGCGCGGGTCGGCCACCTTCTATGGCCCGGAAAAGGTCATCCGCGCGCAGTGGGATTATGTGAAGGAACGTTTCGCCCATTTCCCCGGCGTGCGCTTCGTCGAAAACCAGTTCGTGAAGCTGCCCTTGTCCGCGCAGGACCTGGAAAAGGTTTCCAAGGCCCGCTTCGGCATCCCCAGCCTGGAAATATTCTCCGTGGGATCGCGAGGGTTTGGCGATTTCAACCCGAGCGACGGGCATATCTGGTTTTCCGCCATAATCCCCCGCACCGGCAAGGGGCTGGTGGAAGCGAACCGCGTGATGCGCCGGGAATGCGAGCGGCTGAACATCCCCCTGTTCATGTTCAGCCCGGCCGTGACCTGCTGGACCCGCAGCTTCGTGCTGTTCGCCGCCGTGCCGGTTTACAAGGATGGGGACCGGAACCGGCGCCTGCGGGAATCCGTGCTGGAAGTGATCGACATCTGCGCCAGGCACGGCTGGGGCGAATATCGCTGCCCACCCGCATTCCATGATGCGGTGATGAACAGCTACAGCTTCAACGACAATATCCTGCGCCGCGTGAACGAGCGGATCAAGGATGCGCTCGATCCCAATGGCATCCTGTCGGCCGGGCGTTATGGTGTATGGCCGAAACATCTGCGGGAGGGGAGGCAGGCATGAACAAGCTGCTGATCGCTGGGTTGCTGACCGGGGCCCCGCTGGCTGCCGCCGCATTGGCGATGGGCGCGGCACAGGCGCAGGAAGGCGGCGCGCCCCGGCAAGGCGCCACCGCGCCCGCGCTGGCGGAAGGCAAGGCCGCCTATGCCCATTGGTGCGCGCCCTGCCATGCCGCCAGCCCCGGCCTTGCGGGAACGCTTGCCCTGCAGACGAAATACAAGGGCGCCGTGCCCGCCGCGCTGGAGGATCGGGAAGATCTTTCGCCCGAGGTCATATCCTATTTCGTGCGCAACGGGGTGGCGTGGATGGCGCCCTTCCGGAAGACGGAACTCTCCGACGCGCAGCTTGATGCCATCGGCACCTATCTGACCGCACCGCTGGATCAGCGCGGCGCCCATGCGGAATTGCTGGCGGAAGAAATGCAGGCCCGCAGGCAGGAGACGGCCCGATGATTACCCGGCGCAACCTGATCAAATGGGGCGTGATCGCCCCTGCCATCGCGGGAACGGCGCAGGCGGCCTTCGCCGGTGTGCCCGCAGAAGTGGACATGCTGGGGCTGGACGCGCTGGTGCTGGATACACGGCACCTGACCGAAGGGCCGGAAGGAATGGCGGCGCGCGCCATCCACCGCTTCGACGGAGATGTGACCGCGCTGTGGTTCGACACGCTGGACCCGGCGTGGCGCAAGCGCGGCTTCGTGGTGGGCGGCGTGACCGGCCGCGACGCGCTGTTCGTGCTGGAAACGCTGGCCGCCGATCGCGGGCGCCGGGTGGTCAGCCGCGAGCTGCTGCCAGCTGCCGCCGATGGCACTGAAGGGCCGGTCGCCTGGGTGATCGCGCCGGTCCATCCCAGCGTATTGCCCTGAGGGCCGGCCAGGCGCTCAGCCGCGCAGGGCTGCTTCCGACAGGTCCAGTTCGCGAGTGAGGCGGCGATTGGTCTCGCTGCCGATCTCCCGCGCGCGGGTGAGTTGCAGCAGCCTCTGGCGTTCCGCCTTCAGGGCCACCAGCCGGAACTCGCGGCCGAGATAATCGGCATCGCGCTGATCGGTGCGATCTCCTGACAGGCTGTCCATCCGCTCGCGATAGAAATCCATCGCCCGCGCGCCGGCGGCGGCATAGAGATCGGGATCGTCGTGCTTTTCGGCCAGATCGTGCTGGTGCCGTTCGATGGCGCGCAGGGCCGCTTCCGCCGTGGCGATGCGGGCCGCGTCCTCCTCCGCCTGTTTCGACGGTTCGGGCGGCATGGTCAGCCCCTTCAGCAGAATGGGCAAGGCAATGGTCGCCAGCACCAGCGACACGATGATGACGCCCGCCGCCAGGAAGATCGCAAGGTCGCGGGCGGGAAAAGGCGTGCCGTCGTTGAGGGTGAGCGGCAGGGTCAACACACCCGCCAGCGTGATCGCGCCCCGAACCCCGGCGAAGGAGGTGGTCGCCACCAGCCGCCAGTTGGGGCTGCGCATCGCGCCGCCCGCCGCCCGATTGCGCAGGATGGTGAGGCGCAGCGACACCCACACCCACAGGAAGCGCAGCGCCGCCAGCCCGGCCACGATGGCGATGATATAGATGCCCAGCCACCAGGGGGAATGATGGCCCGTCAGTTCCACCGTCTCCCTCGCGCCGGCAAGGATGCCGGGAAGCTGTTCGCCCAGCAGCACGAAGATGATGCCGTTGAGCGCGAACTGGATCGTATCCCACACCGAATTGCGCCGCATCCGCGTGGCGGCCAGCGCCTGCCGCTTGAATTCGGCGAAGGTCATGGTCACGCCCGCGCCCACCGCGGCCAGGATGCCGGAGGCATGGACATGTTCCGCCAGCAGGTAGGACCCGAAGGGAATCAGCAGGCTGACGAGGATCTGGGAGCCGGTATCCTCCCCCCAGCGGCGCGTGACCCACGCCTTCGCGCGCGTCACCACCAGCGTCACCAGCACGCCGATTGCGAGGCCCGCCCCGGCCACCCACAGGAAATTGAGCGCGGCATCCCCCACGGAGAAAGTGCCCGTAAGCGCGGCGGCAACGGCAAATCGCAGGCAGACCAGGCCCGACGCATCGTTGAGCAGCGATTCCCCTTCCAGAATGTGCATCATCCGCTTCGGGATCGGCACGCGCGCGGCGATGGCCGACACGGCGATGGGATCGGTGGGCGAAACCACCGCCGCCAGCGCGAAGGCGACCGCCAGCGGCATGGCCGGGATCATCCAGTTGATGAACAGGCCCATGCCGATCACCGTCATCAGAACCAGCCCCAGCGCCAGTTCCACCACGGTCGGCAAATCCTTGGACAATTCATCCTTGGGGATGCGCCAGCCATCGAGGAACAGCAGCGGCGGCAGGAAGAGGAACAGGAACAGTTCCGGGTCCAGCGGCACGCGATACGAGGTGGACAGGCCGATCACCCCGCCCAGCGCGATCTGCACCAGCGGTGTCGGGATGGAGATGGGCAGCATCCGCGCAATCGCGCCGCTGATGACGACGGCCAGCAGAAGAAACAGGACGACGGATACTGCTTCCAACAGGCGCTCCTCGATTGGATGGAAGGATTCGGGATCGGTGCCTGCCTGCCACATGGCGCGCCCCCGCGCCAAGGCTGGGCGTGGCAAAAATTGCCCGCGGCCACCATATCGCCGGGACATTGCAGGAGAGCGCGCATGGCCGAACGATCGGAAAAGCAGGAGATGCTGGCGGGCCGGCCCTATCGTGCCAGCGATCCGCAACTTGTCGCCGACCATCTGGCGGCGGCGCGGTGGATGGACCGGTTCAACAGCGCGATCGCCCTGCCCCCGACGCAGCGGGATGCTCTGTTGCGGCAGGGCCTTGGCAGCGTGGGCGACGCCGCGATCATCCGGCCGCCTTTCCACTGCGACTATGGATACAACATCCATCTGGGATCGGGCGTGTTCCTGAACTTCAATTGCGTGATCCTGGACGTGGTGGAAGTGCGCATCGGCGACGGGACGCAGATCGGCCCCGGCGTGCAGATCCTGACCGCCGACCATCCCCGCGACCCGGCCGAGCGGGCATCGGGGCTGGAATGGAGCCGGCCCATCACCATCGGGCGCAATGTGTGGATCGGCGGCGGAGCGATCATCCTGCCGGGCGTCAGCGTGGGGGACGATGCCGTGATCGGTGCAGGCAGCGTGGTGACGCGCGATGTTCCCGGCGGCACGACCGTGGCGGGCAATCCCGCGCGGACGCTGGCCGGCGCTACCGTCGCAGGTTCCTGACCGGTGGCCCGCCCAGCTATTTCAGCGGGCGCTTCTCCAGCTTGCGGGCCAGCGTGCGGCGATGCATGCCCAGGCGGCGGGCGGCTTCTGAAATGTTGAAATCCACTTCCACCAGTGTCTGGTGGATATGTTCCCATTCCAGCGTCTTGATGGAAGTCTGCCGGTCGCCCAACGGGGCATCGACATCCCCGTCCCGGCGCTCGAACGCGGCCTCTATGTCATCGGTGTTGGAAGGTTTGGCGAGGTAGTAGGATGCGCCCAGCTTCACGGCCTCCACCGCCGTGGCGATGCTGGCGAAACCCGTCAGCACCACGATCCGCATGTCGGCATCATGCGCCCGCAGCGCCTGCACGCATACCAGGCCGGAGGCACTGCCGAGCTTGAGGTCGACCACGGCATAGCCGGGCCGTTCATGCGCTAGGATATCCTCCAGCTCCTCCTGGCTGGCGGCGCTCGACACACGGTATCCGCGCCGTTCGAACGACCGCCGCAGGGTGCGGGCGAAGGACGCGTCATCCTCCACGATCACCAGATGGCGCGGCTCCGTCATCCCTCCTCATCCCCGCGCCGTGCGATGGCGGCCAGCGGCAGTTCCAGCCGCACCAGCGCCCCGCCGCCTTCGCGATTGCCGGCACGCGCACTGCCGCCCAGCTTGCGCAGCACATTCACCAGCAGGAACAGGCCGAGGCCCCCGCCCGTCCGCCCCTTGGTGGAGCGATAGGGCTGGCCGAACCCGTCCAGCATCTGCGCATCGAAGCCCGGCCCGCGATCGGCCACTTCCATCACCAGCATGTCCCCTTCGCGCGTGGCGCGCAGTTCGATCCATTCGGGCGAGACTTCCAGCGCGTTGTCGATCACATTGCCGATGACCTGGCGCAGCGCCGTGTCCGACACGATGGGCATGTCCGGCCCGAAATCGTCCACATAATCGAACTGGCCCGCCATCCGCCCGCGCCATTCCGCGACCACGGAATCGAGGAAGCTGCGCACCGTAGTAAACTCCGGCGCCTGCCCGCGCGCCTCGCCAGCCGACATCAGGATGCCGCTGACGATGGTCTTGCAGCGTTTCAGCTCCGCCTCCATGTCCGTCAGCTCGGCGGCGAGCGCGGGATCTTCCACGAAAGCAGGCTCCCGCCGCCAATCGCCCAGAATGACCGAGATGGAGGATAGCGGCGTGCCCAGTTCGTGCGCTGCGCCCGATGCAAGCAGGCCCATGCGGACGATATGATCCTCCTCCGCCGCGCGTTGCCGGCTGGCGGCAAGCGCCGCATCGCGTTCGAACAGGTTGCGGGTGATGCGGGTCACGAACATGACCAGCAGCACCGCGATCAGGGCGAAGCAGACGAGACTGCCCTGGAGATAGAGCGGGAACGGATCGTCGCCGTGATGGTCCGGCATCGCCAGCGGTACGGGGCGATAGGCAAGGACCACCAGCGCCAGCGCGGCCGCGCCCACGATGGTCCAGCTCGACCCCGGTTTCAGCAGGATGGCGCCAAGCACGATCTGGAGCAGGAACAGCGACACGAAGGGGTTGGCCGGTCCGCCGGTAAAATGCAGCTGCCAGGTAAGCGCCGCCACGTCGAACAGCAGTGCGGCCGTCAAGGCGCCGTTCGTCACCGCCTTGCGCCGGTGCAGCAGCGGCATGCTGGCAAGGTTCATCAGCGCCAGCAGCAGCGGGGCGACCAGCAGCGGCAGCAGCGGCAGGTCGATATTCAGCACCAGTTGCACGAAGGCGATGGTGGCCAGTTGCCCGCCCACCGCAATCCAGCGCAGCTGGATCAGCAGGCGCAGATTGCGCGGGCCGGCATCCGCTTCGACCGGGCGCGTGATGGCGCTGGATGCGATCATGCGCCCGTGTCGCGCCTTGGCCGCCGGTCGGCAAGCAGCCGCCACGCGGCCCATAGCGCCATCGCGGTAAGGGCGAACCAGGTGAGCGCATAGACGAGATGATTGTCGCGGAAACTCACCACCGTCAGCCCGCCCACCGGATAACCCCCGGCATTGGGCACGGCATCGGCATCCACGAAATAGGGCGCGACCGGGCCATCCAGCGCGCGGGCGCGCGACATGGCGGCCACATCGCGAGAGAACCAGCGATCGGCACGCGGATCGTTGCTGCGCAGGAAGCCGCCGCCCGGTTCCGTGATGCGCAGCAGCCCGGTGACGGTGGCGGAGCCTGCGGGATTGCCCTGCGCGCGGGCGGCGCGATCGCGCCGTTCCGCGGGGACGAAGCCGCGATTGACCAGCACCGTGAAATCCGCCGTCCGCAGCGGCGTCATCACCCAATAGCCGCCGCCGCGATCGGTGACGGCCTGCACCAGCACTTCGCGATCATGCTCGAATCGCCCGCTGGCGGTGACGCGGCGATAGGCGTCCTTTTTCGCGCTGATCGCCGGCCATTGCGCTGGCCCCGGCGCTGCGACCGGCGGGCGATGGATGCGATCCTCCACCGCGGCGATGAGGGCATGTTTCCACTCCCGCCGTTCTACCTGCCAGATGCCGAGCGCCGCCAGCCCCATGGCCAGCAGCAGGGCAAGGCCGGCCAGAAACGCACGCCGCCGCCCATGCGGGCGCGGCGCGGCAGCCGGCCCGGTCACGGCAATTGCGCCATCTCCTGCGGCATCGGCATCATGTTGGTGTTGAGGTGATACATCACCCAGATCGAACCGAACAGCATGATGGCGATGATGATGATGGTGAAGACCAGCGCGGTCAGCGACCAGCCGCCTTCCGATTTCGGGCTCATATGCAGAAAGTAGATCATGTGGACCACGATCTGCACCGTCGCGAACGCGGTGATGACGAAGGCAGTCAGCTGGTTGGACAATTGCCCCGACATCACCAGCCAGAACGGAATCGCCGTCAGCACCACGGACAGGACAAAGCCGATCACATAATCGCGGCGCGTCGCATGCGCTTCGCCGCCATTGTGATGCGCGGCGTGCTGGTGGTTGTGATCGCTCATCGCAGCATTCCCATCAGATAGACGAAGGTAAAGACGCCGATCCAGATGACGTCCAGGAAGTGCCAGAATAGGCTGAGGCACATCAGCCGGCGCTTGTTCGCCTGCACCAGCCCGATGCGGCTGACCTGCACCATCAGCACCACCAGCCATATCAGGCCGAAAGTGACGTGCAGGCCGTGGGTGCCGACCAGCGTGAAGAAGGCGGACAGGAAGGCGCTGCTCTGCGGGGTGGCCCCGATCTCGATCAGGTGGTGGAATTCATACAGTTCGATGCCGAGGAAGGCGAGGCCGAACAGGCCGGTGACGGCAAGCCAGCCCTGCATCGCCCCGACGCGGTTTTCCTGCATCGAAATCATCGCGAAGCCATAGGTGATCGACGAGAACAGCAGCATCGCGGTGTTGAGCGCGATCAGCTTCAGGTCGAACAGGTCCTTGGGCGATGGGCCGGCCGCATAATTGCCGCCCAGCACGGCATAGCAGGCGAACAGGATCGCGAAGATGAGGCAGTCGCTCATCAGATAGATCCAGAAGCCCAGCATGGTGCTGGCGCCTTCTTCGTGGTGATGTTCCTCCAGCTCGTAGAAGGCGATCGCCTTCTGTTCGGCCGTGGGGTGTGCGGTGTCGTTCATCGGGTTCAGGCTCCGGCCGCCGCGAGCGCGCGGGTGCGGGCGTCTTCGGTCGTGGCGACGGTTTCCGCGGGGATGTGGAAATCGCGCTTGTAGTTGAAGGTGTGCGCGATCGACGCGGCGATCAGGGCGACGAAGCTGAGGCCCGCCAGCCACCAGATATGCCACACCAGCGCAAAGCCGCAGACCAGGCTGATCGCCGCCAGCACCACGCCGGCCCCGGTATTGCTGGGCATGTGGATCGGCAGGAAGCCCTTGACCGGCCGCTGCGCGTTGCGCTGCTTCATGTCGTACCACGCATCCAGCGAATGGATGATCGGCGTGAAGGCGAAATTGTAGTCCGGCGGCGGGGACGATGTCGCCCATTCCAGCGTGCGGCCGCCCCACGGATCGCCGCTTTCATCGCGCAGGCTGTCGCGCCGCCAGATACTGACCGCGAACTGCACCAGCATGGCCGCGATGCCCATGGCGATGACCGCCGCGCCCATGCCCGCCACGATGAACCAGATCTGATAGCTGGGATCGTCGAACACGCGCATCCGCCGGGTCACGCCCATCAGGCCGAGGATGTAGAGCGGCATGAAGGCCATCCAGAAACCGACCACCCAGCACCAGAAGCTGACCTTGCCCCAGAACACGTCGAGCTTGAAGCCGAAGGCCTTCGGCCACCAGTAATTGATCGCCGCGAACAGGCCGAACAGTACGCCGCCGATGATGACGTTGTGGAAATGCGCCACCAGGAACAGCGAGTTGTGCAGCACGAAATCCGCCGGCGGCACGGCCAGCAGAACGCCCGTCATCCCGCCGATCACGAAGGTCAGCATGAAGGCGATGGTCCACATCATCGGCAGTTCGAAGCGGATGCGGCCATGATACATGGTGAACAGCCAGTTGAAGAGCTTGGCCCCGGTGGGAATGGAAATCACCATGGTGGTGATGCCGAAGAAGCTGTTCACGCTGGCGCCCGAACCCATGGTGAAGAAGTGGTGCAGCCACACGATGTAGGACAGGATCGTGATGCAGACCGTGGCGTAAACCATGGAGGTATAGCCGAACAATCGCTTGCCCGAGAAGGTGGAGGTCACTTCGGAAAACACGCCGAACAGCGGCAGGATCAGGATGTAGACCTCTGGATGGCCCCAGATCCAGATCAGGTTCACATACATCATCGGGCTGCCGCCGAAGTCGTTCGTGAAGAAGTTGGTGCCCGCATACCGATCGAGGCTGAGCAGGACGAGCGTCGCCGTCAGGATCGGGAAGGACGCCACGATCAGGATGTTGGAACACAGCGATGTCCAGGTGAAGACCGGCATCTTCATCAGGTTCATGCCCGGCGCGCGCATCTTCAGGATCGTGACGATCAGGTTGATGCCCGACAATGTCGTGCCCACGCCCGCGATCTGCAGCGACCATATGTAATAATCGACGCCGACATTGGGGCTGTAGGCGATGCCCGACAGCGGCGGATAGGCCAGCCAGCCCGTCTGCGCGAACTCGCCCAGGAACAGCGATACCATCACCAGCACCGCGCCGGCCGTCGTCATCCAGAAGCTGAAATTGTTGAGGAAGGGGAACGACACGTCCCGCGCCCCGATCTGCAGCGGCACGATGTAGTTCATCAGCCCGGTGATGAAGGGCATCGCCACGAAGAAGATCATGATCACGCCATGCGCGGTGAAGATCTGATCGTAGTGGTGGGAATTGAGATAGCCTTCCGACCCGCCGAACGCCATCGCCTGCTGGATGCGCATCATGATCGCATCGGCAAAGCCGCGCAGGAACATCACCAGGCCCAGGATCATGTACATGATCCCGATCCGCTTGTGGTCCACCGTGGTGAACCATTCGGTCCACAGATAGCCCCACAGGCGGTATTTGGTCAGCAAGCCCAGCAGGGCGACGCCGCCGATCGCCACCACCACGAAGGTGGCGATGATGATGGGATCATGGGGAACGGCGTCGAGCGACAGGCGGCCGAGCAGAGGCCCGGTTTCCGGCGCGGTGGGGAGCGGCATCATGGTGCGCGGCTTTCCATTATCGTCAATGTTGCGCTTGCGGTTCAGGCGAACCGGCAAGCAGGCTGGCGGCGAGCGGAGGCGCGCCGTTCAGGGCAATATCGCGGGACAGGCCGTGGCCCGTCACCGGGGCAAGGCTGGCGGGCGTGCTGATGCGCTGTTCCACCGGCTCCGGCGGCGTGGCGCAGATGGCTGCGGCCACGCGCGTCGGGTCGAAGGGCCGCGTGCCGCGTGCGGCATATTTATCGTAATGCAGCTGATCCTGGCCCCACAGGCCGGCCGTGCCCATGCCGCCGCGCCGATCGACCATCATCATGTCGTGCATGCACATCTTGCCCGGTTCCACGCACATGTTGACGATGGCGTTGAACAGCCCATCCTCCACCGAGGCGAAACGCTGCACCGGCACACCTTCGCTGGGGCGTTCCAGCTTCAGATAGGCAGCGCGGTCAAGCTGCGGCTGACCGGCGCGCGCCTTGGCGACCCACGCGTCGAACCCGGCCTGATCCATACTGTGCGCGGTGAAGCGCATCTTGGAAAAGCCCCAGCCCGAATAATTGGCGGAGAAGCCGTCGAATTCGCCCGGATGGTTGAACACGCCGTGCAGCGTGGTTTCCATGCCCGGCATGGCATAGATCTGCCCCGCCAGCGCCGGAATGTAGAAGCTGTTCATGACGGAGGAGGAGGAGATGCGGAAGCGAACCGGCCGGTCCACCGGGGCGGCAAATTCATTGACCGTCGCGATGCCCTGTTCCGGATAGATGAACAGCCATTTCCAGTCGAGCGCCACCACCTGCACATCCAGCGGCTTCGTCTCCGCCGCCACGGCTACGCCGGGCGCGGTGCGCGCCAGCGGGCGATAGGGATCGAGCAAATGGGTGCTGACCCAGGTGATCGCACCCAGGCAGATGATGATGAGCAGCGGCGCGGCCCAGATCACCAGTTCCAGCCCGGTCGAATGGTCCCAGTCCGGCCGATAGGTCGCTTCCTGATTCTTCGCGCGGTATTTCCACGCGAACAGCACGGTCAGCGCCATCACCGGAATGATGATGAGCAGCATCAGCACGGTGGAAACCAGAATCAGGTTCCCCTGCTGCTGCGCGACATCGCCGGCAGGGTCGAGAACGACCATGCTGCAACCGCTAAGAAGCGGCAGCAGCGCCAGCCCCAGCAGCGGCTTGAACGACCGGCCCCGGCGTGGTGACACCGGCCCGGAAAGGGCGTAAGATCGAGTCATGGCCGCCCGCCTACGCTTCGGAAACTCTGGGTGACATAGGACATTTTGTCCAATCCCCTGGAACTGCGGGATGGAGCAGTGGGGCAGCTCAACTGGCCGGAGCGACTCTTCGCTCCTGCAAAAGAATCGCATGGTGCAGCGCCGCACAATGGCGCGCAGGATGGACCGGAACCGATGAGCGCTGACACTGTCCCGACGACTGAGATGGAACGCGATGCGCGCCAGCTGCATGAAGGCGGCCATCCCATTGCCCCCGGTGAAATCGCGATCGGCGTGGTCATAGGTCGGACCTCGGAATTCTTCGACTTCTTCGTCTATGCTATCGCGTCTGTCCTCGTCTTTCCACGCCTGTTCTTCCCTTTTGTCGATGCGCTGACAGGAACGCTGTATTCCTTCGCCGTTTTCGCGCTTGCCTTCATGGCGCGCCCGGTGGGGACGCTGATCTTCACTGCGGTCGACCGGGCCTATGGCCGGGGCGCCAAGCTCACCATCGCGCTGTTCCTGCTCGGCGGCTCCACGGCCGCGATCGCCTTCCTGCCAGGGTATGAGCAGATCGGCGTGGCCGCGATCCTGCTGCTGGCGCTGTTCCGCATGGGCCAGGGCGCGGCGCTGGGCGGTTCGTGGGACGGGCTGGCATCGCTGCTGGCGATGAATGTGCCCGAAAACCGGCGCGGCTGGTATGCGATGATCCCGCAACTGGGCGCGCCGCTGGGGCTGATGGTGGCCAGCCTGCTGTTCGCCTATCTGATCTATGTCCTGCCGGCCGAAGATTTCTTCGGCTGGGGCTGGCGCTACCCCTTCTTCGTCGCCTTCGCCATCAACGTGGTGGCGCTGTTCGCGCGGCTGCGGATCGTCGTGACGCCCGAATATACGCAGCTGTTCGAGGAACAGGAACTGCAGCCCGGCCCGATCATGGAAACGATCACCACCAACTGGCGCACCATCGCCATCGGCAGTTTCGCGCCGCTGGCCAGCTTCGCCATGTTCCACATGGTCACGGTGTTCCCGCTGTCCTGGGTGTTCCTGTTCACCATCGAGAATCCCGCCCGCTTCCTGGTGATCGAGGCTGTCGCGGCCGTGCTGGGCGTGTTCGCTATCCTGTTTTCCGGCCGTCTGGCGGACCGTATCGGGCGGCGCAGCGTGCTGGCGCTTTCGGCTGCGGCCATTGCGGCATTCAGCGGCTTCGCCCCGCAATTGCTGGCGGGCGGCCCCGGCGGCGAGGTGGTGTTCATGCTGCTGGGCTTCGCCTTGCTGGGCATTGCATTCGGCCAGTCTTCCGGCGCCTTGTCGTCCAGCTTCGCGCCGCGGCACCGCTACACCGCATCGGCGCTGACATCGAACTTCGCCTGGCTGTTCGGCGCGGGTTTCGCCCCGCTGGCCGCGCTGTGGCTGTCCAGCCAGTTCGGGCTGATCGCCGCGGGCGGATATCTCCTGTCGGGCGCGATCGTTTCCATCGTCGCGCTGTGGGTGAATGCGGAACTGGCCCGCTCCATAGATTGACCGGGCGGCGGGGCGGCGGGACAGCGCCGCCCCGCCGTTCCGCTCATCGCCTTCCCCGCTTATGGCCTGCCCCCTCTTGCCGCGCGGCATCGGGCCGCTATCCATAGGCGGGCATGACCGATATCCGCACCGACTGGACCCGCGAAGAGATCGCGGACATCTTCGCCCTCCCCTTCACGGAACTGCTGTTCCGCGCCGCCAGCATCCACCGCCAGCACCACCGGCCTGACGAGGTGCAGCTCTGCACTCTGCTCTCCATCAAGACCGGCGGCTGCCCGGAAGATTGCGGCTATTGTTCGCAAAGCGTGAAGGCCGATAGCGGGGTTGCCGCCAGCAAGCTGATGGATGTGCAGCAGGTGCTGCAACGCGCGGCGCAGGCGAAGGATGCGGGCAGCCAGCGCTTCTGCATGGGCGCGGCGTGGCGCAACCCCAAGGATCGCGACATGCCCGCCATCGTCGAAATCGTGAAGGGCGTGCGCGCCATGGGGCTGGAAACCTGCATGACGCTGGGGATGCTGACGCCGAAACAGGCGGGCATGCTGGCCGAGGCTGGGCTGGATTACTACAACCACAATATCGACAGCAGCCCGGAATATTACGAGCGCGTCATCACCACCCGCAGCATGGATGACCGGCTGGATACGCTGGCGAATGTGCGCGGGGCCGGCATTTCCGTCTGTTCCGGCGGCATCGTGGGCATGGGCGAAACGCGGGAGGACCGGGTCGGCTTCATCCACACTCTCGCCACCCTGCCCCGCCACCCGGAAAGCGTGCCGGTGAACGCGCTGGTGCCGGTGAAGGGCACGGTGCTGGGCGACATGCTGGCCGACACGCCGCTTGCGAAGATCGACGATATCGAATTCGTCCGCACCGTCGCTGCCGCGCGCATCACCATGCCGCGCAGCATGGTGCGCCTGTCCGCCGGGCGCGAGGCGATGTCGGACGCCGCGCAGGCCCTGTGCTTCCTGGCAGGCGCCAATTCCATCTTCACCGGCGACAGGCTGCTGACCGCGCCCAATGCCGGCGACGATGCTGATGGCGCGATGATGGAGCGGCTGGGCCTGACGCCGATGCAGGGGCCGGAACCGATGCGCGGCTGCGCCATGCGGGAAGCGGCCGAATGATCGCCGCCGCGCTGCTGATGGCGGCAAGCGCAGCCGGCGCAGCGGCGGAGGAGCCGCAGCAGAACTGCGCGGAGCCGATCACGCAGCTCGACATGAATATCTGCGCGGGCGCGGATTTGCGCGCGGCGGACGAACGGCTCAATGCCCAGTGGCGGATGACGGCAGACGCGATGCGCGCGCGGGATCGCGCCACGGCGGGTCTCGAAGATGGCCGATCCGGCTATTTCGACCAGTTGCTGGAGGCGCAGCACGCCTGGCTGCGGTTCCGCGACGCCCATTGCGCCAGCGTGGGCTACGGCGCGCGCGGCGGCTCCATGGAACCCATGCTGATCGCGATGTGCAAGACCACGCTGACCAGCGAACGGACACGACAATTGAAAGAGCTGGGAGAGGAACAACCATGAGCGTGCCGGACAATAGCAGGCTGGAAACACTCGCCATCCATGCCGGGTGCGAACCCGACCCGACGACCAAGGCCCGCATCACGCCGATCTACCAGACGGCGAGCTATGTTTTCGACGATGCCGACCATGCCGCACGGCTGTTCGCCCTGCAGGAATTCGGCAATATCTACACCCGCATCATGAACCCCACCAATGCGGCGCTGGAAGGCAAGATTGCCGCGCTGGAAGGTGGCGCGGGCGCGCTGGCGGTCGCCTCGGGCCATGCCGCGCAATTCCTGACCTTCCACACTTTGATGGAACCGGGCTGCGAGATCGTGGCGGCGAAGAAGCTCTATGGCGGATCGCTGAACCAGCTCGGCCAGAGCTTCCGCAAGATGGACTGGCACACCAAGTTCGTCGATGCCGACAGCGCGGACAATGTCGCCGCCGCCATCACTGACAGGACGCGCGCCGTCTTCATCGAAAGCCTCGCCAATCCGGGCGGCGTCGTCCAGGATATCGAGGCGATCGCCAAGGTCGCGCATGATGCTGGCGTGCCGCTGGTGGTGGACAACACGCTGGCCACCCCTCTGCTGTGCCGGCCCATCGACCATGGCGCCGATATCGTCGTCCATTCCTCCACCAAGTTCCTGAACGGCCATGGCAATGCCATCGGCGGGCTGATCGTGGATTCCGGCCGGTTCGACTGGACCGCGAGCGACAAGTTCCCGACCATGACGCAGCCCAACCCGTCCTATCACGGCGCGGTCTTCACCGAAGCGGTCGGCCCCATCGCCTTCGTGATCGCCTGCCGCGTGCTGGGGCTGCGCGATCTCGGCCCGGCACAAGCGCCGATGAACGCCTTCCTGACGCTGACGGGCATGGAAACGCTGGCCCTGCGGATCGAACGGCATTGCGACAATGCGCTGAAGCTGGCGCAATGGCTGAAGGCCCATCCGAAGGTGGCATGGGTGTCCTATGCCGGCCTGCCCGACGATCCCTATCATGCGCTGGCCCGGAAATATCTCGGCGGAAGGGGCGGCGCAGTCTTCACTTTCGGGTTGAAGGGCGGATACGAAGCGGGGGTGAAAGTGGTTTCCGGCGTGAAGCTGTTCAGCCATCTGGCCAATATCGGCGACACGCGCTCGCTCATCATCCATCCCGCCAGCACCACCCACAGCCAGCTTTCGGGCGAGGAGCTGGCACAGGCCGGCGCCGGGGCGGATGTGATGCGCGTGTCCGTGGGGATCGAACATATCGACGATATCATCGCCGACATGGCCCAGGCGCTGGACCGGGTCTGAGGCGGTGTTCCGCAAGATCCTCATCGCCAATCGCGGGGAAATCGCCTGCCGGGTGATCCGCACCGCGCGGGCGATGGGGATCGCCACCGTCGCGGTCCATTCCGATGCGGATGCGCGCAGCCCGCATGTCGCGCTGGCGGACGAGGCGGTGCGGATCGGCCCCGCGCCTGCCGCCGAATCCTATCTGCGCGCAGACCGCATCATCGCCGCCTGCAAGGCGACGGGGGCGGACGCGGTGCATCCCGGCTATGGCTTCCTGTCCGAACGGGCCAGTTTCGTGGAGGCGCTGGAGGCGGAAGGCATCGCCTTTATCGGCCCGCCCGCCAGCGCCATCGCGGCGATGGGTGACAAGATCGAAAGCAAGCGCATCGCGCGGCAGGCGGGCGTCAACGTGGTGCCCGGCTTCGTGGGCGAGATCGCGGATGCCGATCACGCCGCCCGCATCGCGCAGGAGATCACCTATCCGGTCATGCTGAAGGCCAGCGCGGGCGGCGGCGGCAAGGGCATGCGGCTGGCGCAGGACGAGGCGGAACTGCGCGAAGGCTTCGACAGCGTGCGGCGCGAGGCGCTGGCCAGTTTCGGCGACGACCGGCTGCTGATCGAGAAATTCGTGCGCGATCCGCGCCATATCGAAATCCAGATCCTGGGCGACCGGCATGGCAATATCGTCCATCTGAACGAGCGGGAATGTTCCATCCAGCGCCGCCACCAAAAGGTGGTCGAGGAGGCGCCCAGCCCCTTCGTCACGCCCGAAATGCGCCGCCGGATGGGCGATCAGGCCGTCGCGCTGGCCCGCGCGGTGGGCTATCATTCCGCCGGCACGGTGGAACTGATCGTCAGCGGCGCGGACCCGACCGGCGACAGCTTCTATTTCCTCGAAATGAACACTCGCCTCCAGGTCGAACATCCGGTGACGGAGGCGATCACCGGCATCGATCTCGTCGAACAGATGATCCGCGTCGCAGCCGGGGAGGCACTGCCCTTCGCGCAGGGCGATGTCGGGGTGAATGGCTGGGCCATCGAAACGCGGGTCTATGCCGAAGATGCGTATCGCGGCTTCCTGCCGAGCATCGGGCGGCTGGTCCGCTATCGCCCGCCCGCGGCCGCCATGCACCAGGCGCCCTTCGCGGCGGAGGGGGCGCAACCCATGCAGCCCACCGCCTATGTCCGCGTGGACGATGGCGTGACGGAAGGCGGCGAGGTGTCGATGTTCTACGACCCGATGATCGCCAAGCTCGTCACATGGGCGCCCACGCGCGATGAAGCGGCGGCGTTGCAGGTGCGGGCGCTGGACGATTTCGCCCTCGAGGGACCGGCGCATAATGTCGATTTCCTCAGCGCCCTGATGCAGCATCCGCGGTTCCGTTCGGGCGATCTCACCACCGGCTTCATTGCCGAGGAATATCCCGAAGGCTTCCACGGCGCCCCGGCCGATGAAGAATTGCTGGACGCCATCGCCGCCATCGCCGCCGGGCTGGAGATCACGCGGCAGGCCCATGCCGCCCGCACATCGGGCAAGATCGACGGCGCCCCGCCCTTGTCCAGCGACTGGGTGGTGCGTTTCGCAGACGGGCAGGAGCGGGCGGTGACCTTGCAGGAAGGCGGCGCGCTGGTGGACGGGCGGCTGGTCGAAGGCACGATGGACTGGCAGCCGGGCATGCGCAGCGCCCATGCGACCGGCGATGGGCGGCAGCTCGGCCTGCAAATCGCGCGCGAGGGGCGGCATTGGCGCATCGCCACGCAAGGCGCGGCACACTGGGCGCTGGTCCTGCCCGCGCGCATCGCCCCGCTGGCGCGCCACATGATCGAAAAGACGCCGCCCGACCTGTCGCGCCTGTTGCTCAGCCCCATGCCCGGCCTGCTGGTCGCGCTGCATGTCGCGCCGGGCGACCTGGTGGAGCCGGGCCAGCCGCTGGCGACGATCGAGGCCATGAAGATGGAGAATATCCTGCGCGCGGCCCGCGCGGGCACAGTCGGCACGATCAATGCGGAACAGGGGCAAACCCTGGCCGCCGACGCGATCATCCTGGAACTGGAGTGACGCGCAACACCGGGAGAGGTCCGCTGAACTACGAAGACTATATCGCCCTGTTCAACACCGGCGACGACGAGGCGCTGCTGGACCGCTATTTCGCGGATGATTGCGTGATGGAAAGCGGCAGCGGCGTGCGGCGCGGCAAGCAGGCCATGCGCGAATTCCTGGCCTGGGCGCATGACGGGGTGCGTGAATGCCCCCGCCCGCAACAGGTCGTGCAGCAGGGCCGCACGATCTTCGCGGAAATCGACATGGATTTCCACGCCACGAACGAACGGCCCGATTTCCCTTTCCAACACCTCTATCCCGGCGACAGCATCACGGTGAAATTCCTCGCCCGGTACGAACTGGACGAGGATGACCGGATCGCCTTGCTGAAAACGATGACCTGGCCTGTAGGGCAGGGGGTGACGGCCCTGCCCCCGCTCGGCCCGCACCCCAGCCAGCTGGCCGCCTACGACGCCTATACGGCGGCCTTTTCCGCCGGCGATCCGGGGCGATATACGCGGTTCTACACCGATGATGTGGAATTGCTGCTCGGCTCCGTCCCGCCGATGCGGGGCAAGCAGGCGATTGCCGATTTCTACACGACCATGTTCAAACGGGTGCGCGAAAGCCTGACCGTCCATTCCATCACGGCAAGCGAGCAGGAAGTGGTCAGCGACACGACCAGCCGCTTCACCGCCATCGCCGATGCGCCCGATTTCGTGGTCGGCGCGCTGGGCAAGGGCGATTACATCGAAGTGCGCGTGCTGGTGACATACACGCTGCGCGATGGGCTGGTGGAACGGATCGCCGTGCAGCGCGCGGGCGATCCCGTCACCTATCGGGCTTGAGGCCGCCCCCGCCATTGCGATGGGCGCAGGGCCGGTCGCAATGACGAAAAGCAGGCGATGGGGTGGTCGCTACTCGCGCCCCCAATCCTCGTTGGCGCGGGCGATCAGATAGGAATGGATCGCGGCGACCTGCCCTTCGTCCAGCAGGTCGGAGAAGCTGGCCATGCCCTTGTCCACATAGATGCCCCCCAGCACGATGTCGTTGAACTTGCCATGCGTTTCCGCATTCATGTGGCGCAGGTCCTTGACCCCGCCGATGGCGTTCTTGCCATGGCAGACGGAACAGGTGTCGGCGAACAGCTGCGCGCCGCGCGCGATCTCCTCCTCCGTGATGCCGCGCATGGCGGGCGGCGGCGGGACAGCGGCTGCGGTTTCCAGCGGCGGCAGCGTGGCGGTTCCGCCCAGCTTGAACACCAGCAGGCGTGCGGTGGAACGCGGCAGTTCCGTGCCCATCGCCTGTTCCTGCTGCGCGGCGCCCCCGCCCCAGCCGGCATTGACGGCGATATACTGCACGCCGTCGAGCATATAGGTGATGCCGCCCGCCACCGGCGCGCTCTGCGTCGGATATTGCCACAGCATCGACCCGGTGCGCGCATCGAAGGCGGCAAAGGTCTGGTTGGTGGTGCCTTCGAACACCAGGTCCGACGCCGTCACGAACACGCCGCCATTGCCGTGGCGCGGCAGTTCCACGCGCCAGGCGGCCTGCTGCTTCACCGGGTCCCACGCGGTCAGCCAGGCTTTTTCCAGTTCGTTGCCCTGGGCCTGAAGCTCCGCCCGCTTGCGGCCAACCTCGCCGGTATAGCCGCCCCAGCCGCTGTTCGATCGCATCGGCTGCGGCGTCCAGTCAGGCTGCAAGGCGTAGACCAGCGCGGATTGGTAAGCCGGGAAATAGGCCAGCCCCGTGCGCGGGCTGTAGGCCATGGGGAACCAGTTATGCGCCCCGCCCGGCCCCGGCGCGACCAGCGCCGGGTCGAAGCCATAGCGCACCGCCTCGCTGGTGATCGGGTGGCCCTTCGCATCGAAGCCTTCATTCCAGTTCTGGAACACATGCGCGCCCGCGCTGATGAATTCGCCCGTGGCGCGGTCCAGCACATAGAAGAAGCCGTTCTTCGGCGCCTGCATCAGCACCTTGCGCTGGCGTCCGTCGATTTCCAGATCGGCGGAAATCATGGACTGGGTGCAGGTCCAGTCCCATTCCTCGCCCGGGTTCATCTGGTAATGCCATTTATACTCGCCCGTCGTCGCATCCAGCGCGACGATGGAGCAGACGAACAGATTGTCGCCCTGGTTCTGCGAGCGGTAATAGCGGGCATGGGGCGAGGCATTGCCGGTGCCCACATAGACCAGGTTGAGATCGGGATCGTAGGATATCGCGTCCCACGGGTTCGCGCCGCCGCCCAGTTCGAAATAATCGCTGCCAAACCAGGTCTGGCGGATCATGTCCATGACCGGGTCCGATGCCGCGCCATCAGGGCCTTTCGCCGGGTCGCCCGGCGTCAGGTAGAACTTCCACAGCTCCTGCCCCGTGTTGGCATCCACCGCCATCGCGAAGCCGCGCACGCCGAAATCGCCGCCCGACTGGCCGACCACCACCTTGCCATCGAACACGCGCGGCGCGCCGGTGATCGTATAGGCATACTGGCTGTTTTCCGGGAATGTGCGCATCGACCAGATCTGCGCGCCGGTCTTCTTGTCCAGCGCGATCAGCCGCCCGTCCAGCGTGGCGATGATGATCTTGTCTTCCCACATGGCGAGGCCGCGGCTGACCGGCTCGCAGCAGGCGTAACGGGCCATTTCGCGCGGCACCTGCGGGTCATATTCCCACAACCTTTCGCCGGTGCGCGCGTCATAGGCGATCGTCACATTGAACGGCAGGATGTTGTACAGCACGCCATCGGAATAAAGCGGCGTCGCCTCCACGCCGCGATAGGTGTCGAGATCGTCATACCAGGCAAGGCCCAGCTGCGAGACGTTGGAGGCATCGATCTGCGTCAGCGGGCTGAAACGCTGCGCCGAATAGGTGCGCCCGTCGCTCGGCCATTCGCCCTCGCCCGGCTCGGACAGGGCGTTGGCCGCGCGCCGGGTCTGGCCGGCGGCGGGGCCGGCAGCAGCGCCGCCCGGCGCCTCCACCGTGCAGCCCGCCAGCAGCAATGCGGCGCAGGGGGCCAGCCAGCCAGAGGCCAGCAGGCCGCGGCGATAGGTCATCGGCATCAACTCAATTCCTCGGCGGTTCGGCTATCGGCTGCGTCCCATCGGCGACGCGGCCGGTGCGCAGATATTGCTGTTGCAACGCGGTGCCCGGCGGCGCGGCATAGGCGCCGACCTCTCCCCTGTCCGGGATGAAGGCATGGCCTGTCACCGGATTGGGATAGTGGAACGGCACGATGTAATAGGCCGGATAGGTCAGATATATGGTGGAAGGCGGCAGGTCCGGCGGCGGATCGAACTTGTCGGGCCATGTGTTGTTGAGGGCATTCTTACCCCAGCCTTCCCAGTTTGTGTACATGGTGAACGGGCCGGACAGGCGGCTGATGCGCCATACGCCATCATCGCCCTTGGCATATTCGTTCTCATACAGCGGCAAGCCCCAGCCGCCCACGCTCATCACATAGGCGCGGCTGCGGATCCAGCCGGTGCGGCCATCGGCCGATATGTCGGCAATGGGCTGGAACTGCATGTGATTGGCCAGCACGCCTTCCTTCGCCCCGTCCGGGCCGAAGGCAGTCTGCATATATTCCAGCACCCGTTCCTTGCCCAGGAACAGGCCCTTACCGCCGATTTCCAGCGTGGCATCCGGCGCGAACAGTTCCGAAAGCTGCATCCACTGCCCCTTGTCCACGAAGTAGCCATAGGTGCGTTGCAGCTTCTCGATCTGGTTGAGATCTTCCAGCCTTGTGATCCGGGCGTCCAGCGCATCCAGCTGCTGTTCGACAGATGGCGCGGCCGCATCGCCCCCCGCCGTCTGCGCCTGTGCCACGCCAGTGGTGGCGGGAATGGCGGCGGCAATCGCCAGCGCGGCCGCGATGGTTGCGATCCTTTGGGCGATCCTGTGCATCATTCGCGTCCCACAATGCTGTCTGGCGGCTGCGGAAGATCGCGCAGGCTTTCCCCCGTCACCGGATGTGGGAAGCTGAAAGGCGGGATGTAATTGCCCGGCAGCGTGCGATAGGTTTCCGTTGGCGGCTCGTCCGGCGGGAACACCGCGCTTTGCCCTTCCATCGGCAGGTTCGAACGTGCCCAGCCCTGATCGTAATCGGTCAGCGCCGTGGGATAGAAATGGAGGCTGGCGATCTTCCACACGCCGTTTTCTTTGCGGTAGCGGTTTTCGTAGATGCCCACGCCCCACACGCCATTGGCGCCCGGTTCCCCCAGCTGGACCATGCCCTGCCAGCGGCCCGTGGCGGTGCGGCCATCGGGCGCGACCTCGATCACCGATTGCAGCTGCATGTGGTTGTTGAGCCGGCCGGGCGCCAACCCTTGCGGCCCGAACAGCAGCATCGCGCGGCGGATGCGATCCTGCCCCACATAAACGCCGCGCATGCCATATTCGAACCGGCCGTCACGGGTGAACAGGTCTGCCGCCTGGTCCCACAACCCCTTGTCGAAGTAATAGCCATACATGGCCTGGAGCGTCTCAATCGCGTCCTGATCCTCCAGCCGCGCGACACGGTCGCGATAGGATTCCAGGCGCTGTTCCACCGATTGCTGCGCCGCCGCCGGCAAGGCCGGGACCGCCATGGCGGCGCCTGCCGCCAGCAGGCCCAGCATGACACCGCGCAAGGATGTGCCCATCGTCATCACAGCGCCCCCTCCACCCGCCGGCCCGTGACCGGATTGGGTTGCTGGAACGGCGGCACCTGCACCGCCGGGAATGGCCGATAGGCTGCGCTCGGTCCGCGATCGGGCGGGAAATCCACCGATGCCTGGCTGCGGACCAGCCCTTCCCCCTCGCGCAGGCGCGCCCAGCCCCGTTCATAGGGGGCGACGAAATTGACATAGAGATGCAGCGCCTTGATGCGCCAGATCCCGTCCGCGCCCTTCTCGTAACTGTTCTCGTAGATGCCGTCGCGCCATTCGGCATGGCGCTTGTACTGGCCCAGCATCGCATGGTCGCGCCAGCGCGCGGTGGCGCTGCGCCCGTCATCCGCCACGCTGACGGCAGGTTGCAGCGTGATCCATTCGTTCAATTGGCCATAGATCAGCCCGTCCTGCCCGCCATGCAGGCGGCGCAGATATTCGGCGATGCGATCGCGGCCCACATAGACGCCGTCCACGCCGATCTCCACCGATCCATCGTCGGCGAACAGGTCGGCAGCCTCGGTCCACAAACCGCGATCGATGTAATAACCGAAGGCGCGCTGCAGCTTCTTCACCTCGCGCGTGCCTTCCAGCACCTCGACCCGGCGCGTCAATTCCGCGACTTCGCGATCCACCCGGGATTGCGCCTGCGCGGTCGCCGGGGCCAGCACCACCGCCAGCCCCAGCAACGCCAGCCGCATCACTGCCCGCTTCCGCCGGCTGCGCCCGAAATCGGGAAGGCGCGGATGACGAACGGCCCCGGATCCTGCCCCTTCTTGGCCGGATCCATCAGATAGCCGATCTTGCTTTCGGGCGCATAGGCGGTGTCGCCCACCACCGTTACGGCCGGGGCGCTGTCCAGCCCGGTCTTCAGCACGGTGACCTTGCCGCCATCGCCTTCCACGTCGATCAGCGCGACGCGCCCTTCCGGCCCTTCCGCCTGGATGAAGCGGTTGCCGCCCAGCGCACGCAGCGCATCCGGCCCGTTCAGCGGCACATCCAGCGCAAGGTCGGTCAGGCCGGCATAGGAGCCGTCCTGCGCGCGATTGACGCGCTGCAGCAGGTTCTTGCGCACATTGTTGATATAAAGCGTGCCGTCACCCGCAAAAGCGATGCCGTCGATCCCGACCAGATCCTCCCCTTCCGCGAACAGCGTCAGCGCATCGGCGCCGGGCGCGAGGGTGAAGATGCGCCCGCCCGAGGTTTCGCTGGCATAGACGGTGCTGTCTTCCGCCACCGCGATATCGTTGCAGGCCGCCGGCGCGCCCGAAGGCAAATCGTAGCTGGCGATGAACTTGCCGGTCGCCAGGTCGAACGCCTTCAGCGCCGAACCGGCATCCGGCGCCTGCCCGCGGAACAGGTTGGGGATGGAACAGGCCCACAACCGGCCCTGCGCATCATCCGCGAACACGCCGAACAGCGACACGATGCCATTGGCATCGTCGGCCTTGATGAAGGGCACCGCCTCCGTCGTCCCGGCGGCGGCGCGATAGATCGTGCCGTCATTGCTGCCGATATAGATGTTCCCCGCCGCGTCGGAGGTGATGCTTTCGGGGAAGATCTCGCTGCCCGATATGGCGATATCGGCGGGGGCCTCCGCCGCTGCGGCGGGCGCATCGCTTTCCTCGCCCTGCGAACAGGCGGCCAGCGCCGCCACCATGGCCAGACCCGCGAATCCGCGTCCGATGCTCAAACCGGCAAACCTCATAGCCCTCTCCAATCCCTGTTCGGCGACTTCGCCCGATTGCCGGGCACGATAGACCACTGGCCCCGTGTGAAAAGGGGCCGCGATGGACCGAGATGGAAATACGCCTTGACCGAGCCGGTGGAAACGCGGCCTCCACCAGTGGCGGGCCAGTGCGCACGGCCCATGAACGGGCCGGTGCCCCCGGCCGGTCAGTTCAACCGCCACTGCCCCGGGGTGATGGCATATCGGCGCTTGAAAGCGCGGGTGAAATGGGCCGCATCCTCGAACCCGTTGGCAAAGGCGATCTGCGCGATGGCAAGGTCCGCCTTGTGGGGATCGCGCAGATCGGCGGCCGATTGTTCCAGCCGCCGCGTCCACAGATGGCTGGATATGGACTGGCCGATGGCTTCCTGCATCAGCTGGTCCAGCCGGCGGCGGCTGATATGCTGGTCCTGCGCCACCAGGTCCGCCGTCATTCCGGCCACCGGCAAATTGATCTCGATGAATTCCAGCGCCCGCCTCACGCGCCAGTCCGCGGATTCCGGCAATGCGGAAAAAGGCGCGGCCACGCCCAGCATCTGCACGATGGCGTTCATCATCGCGCTGCGCTGCAATTCGCCCAGCAGGGCGGCATCGTCCCACAATCGCAGCAGCGTATCGGCCAGCATGCGCGTGCCAGGTTCGCATGCGGACAGGGGCTGGGCAAAGATGCGGTCCAGCTGGGGATAGCGGCCCAGCGCTGTGGCGCGCGGAAGGCGCAGGAACAGGATGCGGCTGTAGCCTTCGCCCACCAGCCTGAACCCGCGCTGCTGGTCGATCACGCACAGATCATTCTCGCGCACCAGGCACGATCGGCCGGACTGGCTGACGATGGTGCGCCCTTCGGCCTGCACCATCAGCGAGAGATAGGGATAGGTGCCTTCGCCATCGCGCTGCGGCTGATAGCTGACATCCGCGGGGGCGGACCGGATCATGAACATCTCCCCCGCGCCCATCGCCACCCGGTCGATCGAGCCCAGCGACGGGGCGGTATCGAAATGCCGGATCGACAGGCCGGGGAAGGCATCACGTACCGCGCTGTCCCAGATGGACGCGCGCCTGCCCTGTTCGACCCCGCTCAGGTCGACCAGCGGATGCGATCCTTCGCGTGCAGGTTCTTCCAGCTGCGGCAAGGCTCCTCTCCAAGTCGGTCAACGCCCACCCGGTTGGCGTCCGATATGAAATGGGCAATAGATAGGCAAGGCTCCTGCCCTTTCGGGACGGGATGGTGGGATTTGCGCGGCTTTCATGCAACGGATGCCCAGCAGCGGCCGCGACAACAGAATGGGGAGGGAAGGCGCGGCCAGCGCCTGGCGAAAATCATGACAGGATTGTTCCACCACATCACCCGCATGCGCACCGGCCTTGCCGTGCTTGCGGGAACGCTTGCCCTCGCCGCCTGCCAGACCGCTGCCCAGTTGGCGCCGGGCGACGGCGAAACGGTCGTTGACGGCCGGTCGATGCGCAATGCGGATTCCGCCGCCAATGTGGGCGACTGGATGTCCTATGGCCGCACCTGGGACGAACAGCGTTACAGCCCGCTGGACCAGATCAATGCCGATAATGTCAGCGGCCTTGGCCTTGCATGGTTCGACGATCTGGAAACCTATCGCGGCGTGCAGGCAACGCCGCTGGTGGTGGACGGCGTGCTGTATAACGCTTCTGTCTTCAACATCGTCACCGCCTATGATGCGCGCACGGGCGAAAAGCTGTGGACCTACGATCCGAAGGTGGAACGCGAATGGGCGCGCCTTGCCTGCTGCGGCCCCAGCACGCGCGGCATCGCGGCCTGGAACGGCAAGATCTATATCGGCGCGCTGGACGGGCGGCTGATCGCGGTGGACGCGAAGACCGGGCAGGAGGTGTGGAGCACGCAGACCTTCCCGAAAGACCAGGCCTATTCCATCACCGGCGCGCCGCGCGTGTTCGATGGCAAGGTGGTGGTCGGCAATGGCGGCGCCGATTACGGCGTGCGCGGTTTCGTGACCGCCTATGACGCCGAAACGGGTGAACAGGCGTGGAAGTTCTACCTCGTCCCCGGCAACCCGGCAGACGGGCCGGATGGCGAAGCGTCGGATTCCGCCATGCGCCTCGCCGCGCCAACATGGAATGGCGAATGGTGGAAATATGGCGGCGGCGGCACGGCGTGGGATTCGATCGTCTACGATCCCGATCTCAACCTCGTCTATATCGGCACGGGCAATGGCGCTCCGCATATCCAGCATTTCCGCTCGCCCGGCGGCGGGGACAATCTGTTCCTGTGCTCCATCGTCGCGGTGGATGCGAGCACCGGCGAATATAAATGGCACTACCAAATGGTGCCGAACGAGGAGTGGGATTACACCTGCACCCAGCCGATGATGCTGGCCGACCTCGAAATCGGGGGCAAAACCCGCCAGGTCATCATGCAGGCGCCGAAGAACGGCTTCTTCTATGTGCTCGATCGGCGGACGGGGGAGTTCATCTCCGCCCGGTCCTATGTGCCCAACACCTGGGCGGATAGCATCGACCCGGTGACGGGCCGCCCCAACGTCAATCCCGAAGCCGCCGTCACCACCACGCCCAAGCTGATGTCGCCCAGCTGGATGGCGGCGCATAGCTGGAACCCGATGGCCTACAACCCGAATACCGGGCTGGTCTATTTCCCGGCGCAGGAACAATGGGATATCTATGCCCGGCTGGAAGACGGCCAGTTCCAGTGGGTGCCGTTCCGTTCCAATTCCGGGCGCGATTTCACCAGCCAGCCCGATCTGCGGCGCCAGTTGCAGCAGATCGCGAACAGCCGGGAAAAGGGCTATCTGCTCGCCTGGGATCCGGTGAAGCAGGAAGAAGCGTTCCGCGTTCCCTATCCCTATCCCGGTTCGGGCGGGGTGCTGACCACGGCGGGCAATCTGCTGATCCAGGGCACGATAGAGAAGAACCTGGCGATCTACCGCGCCGATAATGGCTCGCTGCTGTGGCAGATGCCGGTTCAGAACGTCGCCATCGCCGGCGCGATCACCTATATGGTGGATGGCGAACAATATATCGCCGTCAATGTCGGCTGGGGCGGTTCGCCGGTCTATGGCCTCAGCCAGATTCCGGGCGGCTTCCGCTATTCCACCTCGCGCCTGCTGGTGTTCAAGCTGGGCGCGACGGGCGTGGACCTGCCGCCCATGCCCCCGCCATCCGACCTGCCGCAGCCGCCCTTCCTTCGCGCGAGCGAGGCGCAGGTGAAGGAAGGTCAGGCGCTCTATGCGCAAACCTGCCGCACCTGCCACGGCGAAAACGCGATTGGCGGGCTGAAGGACCTGCGCTGGATGACCAGCGAAACGCATGACCAGTTCCTCGACATCGTGCTGCACGGCGCGCGGTCGGACAAGGGCATGGCCAGCTTCGCGGATGTGCTGACGGAAAACCAGGCGGAGGCGATCCACGCCTATCTGATCGCCCGCGCCAACGAGGATTGGCAGGACGCGGCGGCCGAAGGCGCGAAACAATAACAATAACAATAACAACGATATAAACAGGGAGAGAAACGAAGATGCGCCACCTGCCCGCCCTCCTTTCGGCTGTTGCGGCCTGCGCCGCCGCGGCCCTCGCCACGCCTGCCCTTGCGCAGGCGCCTGGCGAGCCAAGCGCGGTGATCGACCCGGCCTGCAACCGGGACTGCCTGATAGGCACGCTGCGCCGCCACATGGATGCGCTGGTGACGCGCGATCCCTCCGCCGCGCCCCTCGCCAATGATGTGACCTTCACCGAAAACAACGTCGTGATCCCGGTGGGAGAAGGGCTGTGGCGCACTGTCACGGCAGTCGACGAAGTCGGGCTGGAAGCGGCCGATCCCATCACCGGCAACGCCGCCTGGTTCGGATCGGTGCGCGAGAATGGGGAACCGGCGATCTATGCCGTGCGCATCCATGTGCGCGACGGGCTGATCGACGAGATCGAAAGCGTCGTCCACCGCAAGACAGCCCTGCCCGCCCCCTTCGGCGATGTCAGCGCTATGCAGCATGATCCGGCCTTCAACGAGATATTGCCCCCCGAACAGCGCCGCCCGCGCGAACGGATGCTCGCCATCGCCGATGCCTATTTCGACACCACGGAACTGAATGACGGGCAGGTCTTCGCGCCCTTTTCCGAAGATTGCGCGCGGCTGGAAAACGGCATCAGCACCACCGCGCCCACACCCGGCGGCACGGGCGGCAATGCGGCCTCCATCGCCTCGGGCTGCCGCGAGCAGTTCGAACTGGGCATCTATCGCATCAACAAGCGTATCCGCCGCAACTTCACCATCGTCGATACGGAACGCGGCGTGGTGGTCGGGTCCGGCTTCTTCGACCATGCCAACGAATTCGACCGCTACAACCTCACCGATGGGCGCGAGATGCGCACCGCGCTGAAATGGCCGAACTCGATCTCCCTGCTGGAAGCGTTCCGCATCAAGGATGCCGAAATCCAGCGGATCGAGGCGGTGTTCACCTATGTCCCCTATTTCATGCACAACCCGTTCTGGGGCCCGAACGCCCAGGCGCCCGATTACGCGCCGCAGCCAGACCTGTGCGGGACGGATTGCCTCGCCGGAAATGTTCGCAAGCTGATGGATGGCTTTGTCGGCAATAAATGGCAGGGCCTGCCCTGGGCAGAACGGGTCGGCTATGCCGAAAACAGCGTCGGCATTCGGGTGGGCGAAGGCATCTGGGCCACCGTGACGGCGCTGGATGCCGATCCGCTGGTCATCGCCGACGGGGAGACCGGCAAGGCGGTATGGATCGGCCGGATCGAAGAACATGGCCAGCCCTCCTGGGCGGCCATCACCATGACCGGGGCGGGCGACCGGATCGGCGGCATCGACGCGCTGATCCGGCGCAAGGAATACGCCCCGCCCTATGCCGAACCGCAAAGCGCGCCCGATTTCGCGCGCCTGCCCGCCAGCCGGCGCACCAGCCGCGCCGATATGCAGGCGGCGGTCGGCCGCTTCTACAACGCCATGGCTGCGGGCAATGGCGCGCCGCAGGACCTGTCGGGCGATTGCCGCTGGGTCGTGAACGGTCAGGATGTCGGCGGCTGCGGCGCGGCCTTTGGCGGGCAGGCGCTGTCAGCCATCGAGAATATCCGCAATCGCAGCCTCCTCGCCATGGACGAGGAGCGCGGCCTTGCGGTCTATCGCACGTTCGAGGATCTGCCCGCCGCATCGGGCCAGGGCTATCCGCTTACCTATCAGGTGGTGGAACTGTTCCACTTCGCGAACGGCAAGGTGGACCGGGTGGAAGCGTTCACTTCCGAACTGCCTTACGGCATGCGCCCGCATTGATCGCATGATGGTCGCGGCGGCCGCCGACTGGCGCGCCGCCGCGACCGATCGCGCCTGTTATCGCGCCGCCGGTGATGCGTTCGGCGCGCCCGGTCCGCTCGATGCGCCCGGCGCATTGGGCGCATTGCCATCGCGATAGGGGATCACCCCATGCGTGATGCGGGCCTTGATCTTCCAGGCTCCATCCTCCCGCACGAAGCTGTCCTCGTACCGGCCCGCAAGCGCCACCTGCGGGCGGTCTTCCGGCGTGGCGGTGAAGAACAGATAGCGTGAACGCGCCTTTGCGGTATCGCCGTCCACATCCACCACCATCGTGGTCATCAGGTGGAAGCTGCTGCGATTGATATAGCCCGGTTCCGCCGTGCCGAGGTTCTTTTCCAGCATCGCCTGGATGTCCGCCGGACCGGTCGCGCTGCCGAACCCGCCGGTCCAGACGCCGTCTTTCGCGAACAGCGCGGCATAGGCTGCGTAATCCTTCGCATCCAGATATTCGCCATATCGCACCAGCACTTCGCGGATATCCCGCTCGTCCTGCAACGCTTGCACCTTTTGGCGCAGCGCCGCGTCATCCTCGCCGCCGGCGGCGTTGCAGCCCGCCAGCGACAGCGCCAGCAGCGCCCCCATCCACCCTGTTTTCATGATAGCTCCCAAAACGAAAACGGGCCGGCAAATGCCGGCCCGTCCAGAGATCAGAACTGGCGGCGCACCGTCAGCGCCACTTCGCGCGGCCGGCCCGGCTGGCCGGTCGCGTACCAGCCCGGCACGATCTTGTTCAGATAATACATCTTGTCGAACAGGTTCTTCGCTTCCAGCGCGACCGACCAATCCTCGTCGAAAGTGCGGTAGGTCAGGCGGGCATTGACCAGCGTATAGCTGTCCACCTGCCCCACGGGATCGCAGGCGAAATTGCCGCAATAGCCGGGGGTATAGGCCACATCGACACGCGGCGTCAGCGAACCGGCATCGCCCAGATCGGCGCGATACTGCGCCCCGATGCTCCACTTCCAGTCGCCGATACCGGGGCGGCTCGCCCCTTCGACCACGGAAGTTGTCGGGAAATTGGGCGCGCCGAATTCGAAATCCACCAGGCTGAGCGATGCGTCGATGTTGAAATCGTCGATCGGCTCCAGATTGGCTTCCAGTTCGAAACCCTTCACCGTGGCGTCGGCCACGGCCAGATACTGCCCGCACAGGCCCGGCACACCGCCCTGGTCGATCGGCAGCTGGTTGCCGTCCACGTCCACACAGACATCAGGCGTGCCCTGATAATCGATGTAGTCCATATAGAAGGCAGCGCCGTTCAGCCGCAGCCGCCGGTCCAGGAAATCGCCCTTGAAGCCGATTTCATAGGACCGCAGCTTTTCCGCCGGGAAAGGCCGGATCTGGTGGAAGCTGTAGGGGCGGGGCGAGATGCCGCCCGCCTTGTGACCCGTGGCGAACTGCGCATAGGTCATGATGTCGGGCGTCCACTTGTACGACACGACGGCGCGGTAATCGACCAGCGTCGCCTTGTAGGTGCCGACATAGCCGCTCAGCGGATTATCCGGGTTGCTCAGCGGCAGGTAGTCGCCGCTGCGATCCGGGTTGTAACGGCCGAAGGTATATTCCTTCTTCTCGTCCGTGACGCGGATGCCGCCTTCGACCACCAACTGGTCCGACACGTTCCAGGTCACGTTGCCGAAGCCGGCCCACACCGTCATGTCCGACGTATCGTCGTTGATGAAGGAGAAGCAGGGCGTAGCCGCGGCGCAAAAGCCCGAAAACGGCGTGTGGATGCGGCCGTTATAGCGCGTGCTGGCATCATAATAGATGCCGCCCACCACGAAGCCCACCGCATCGTCCAGCACGCTGCCGCTCAGCCGCAATTCCTGGCTGAACTGCTCATGCTCGAAATCGGTCTGTTCCTGGATGAACACGATCGGCGAGTTGTCGTTGTCGCTGCCGCTCAGGCTGTCATAGGTGCGATAGCCGGTGATCGACTTGAGCGCGAAATTGTCGCTCAGCTCGTAATCGATGTCGACCGACACGCCCCAAGCTTCCACCTCGTTGGACGGATCGACGATGAACGGCCCGAGGGAGTCGCCCGCCGTGATCGAAGCCGGTCCGGCGGCGCCGGCATCCAGCGCCGCGTGCAGGTAACCCGGATCGAAATAATTGGCGTAGGTGGCATAGGGATCGTTCAGCACCGCGCCGGACCGGCGATATTCGCCATAGGGAACAAAGCGGTTGTCATACGCCACGCCCTGATAGGGCACCGACATCTGATCGCGCCCGAATGCTTCCGCGCTGGCGATCAGCGTGGATGCCTGCGTTTCGGACGTATCCTTGGTGTAATCGCCGATGATGTTCACTTCATAAGGCGCGCCGACCGGGGCGATGCGCAATGCGCCGCGCAGGGCATAGAACTGCTTGTTGCCCAGCTTGCCCAGCTCGCAATCGCCGGCCGGGGCCAGCGTCGGCAGTGCGCCGGACTGCACATCCGGATCGTCCGGGTTGAGGCAGGCGTAATCGTAACGGGTGACATAGCCGTCCTGATTGCGCGTGATGCCGGTGATGCGCGCGAACACGGCATCCGGCACTACCGTGAAATCGGCGCTCGCCTTCAGGTCGCGGCGGTTGAAATTGCCGATCGTGGCTTCCACGAAACCGCCATCGCCTTCCGGCTTGCGGGAATAGAGCTTGATGGCGCCGCCCTGCGAGTTCATCCCCGCCAGCGTGCCCTGCGGGCCGCGCAGCACTTCCACCCGCTCCAGATCGACCAGGTCGAAAGCCGATGCGGTGACGGTGCCGAAATAGATATCGTCGACATAGATGCCGACGCCCGGTTCCACGGACGGGCTCTGGTCGGACTGGCCCACGCCGCGAATGAAGGCGCGCATGGAATTGCCCTGGCCCGACGGGTTCTGCTGCAACAACAGGCTCGGCGTCTGGGCGGATAGTTCGGTCAGGTTGGTCTGGCTGCGCGCCTCCAGCATCTCGCCCGTGACGGCGGTGATCGAAAGCGGGGTGTCCTGCAGGTTCTGCGCCCGCAGCTGCGCGGTGACGATGATGGTGTTGTCGTCATTGGCCGCGTCCTGCGCCGTCGCCGGTGCGGCAACCGCCACGCCTGCCAGCGCGGACATGGCCAGCAAGCCGGCACGCGACTTGCGAAGCCCGAAAGGCAAAGTGGTGTCGTTCATCTGTTCTTCTCCCGAACCGGCCAGGCCGGCACCTTTGTCTCTATCCGGTCGGGACATGCTGCGATGGCCGCCAGCCAGGCATGTGCCCGGCCCCTGCATTGGCGCGCATCGAACCTCCCCACCGGCCGCCCCGTCTATTGCCGGCACGAAACGACCGGCCGCGGGCAGCAGCGCACGCACACTATTCGCATGCTCATCACAAAACCTTGACCCAATTGGCCAGCCGGCTTGCCGCTTATGGAAAGCCGGCATGCGCAAATGCCGCTGGCGAGACCGGGCGCAATGCACCGCTTTCGCGCCATCATGCTTGATTGATCAAAGAAGGTAGGCAACACCGCTGCCCAGAAAATGAAAATGGGGAGGGCCGCCCGTGGCGCGCTTCGACATCAATGAATTCGTCGATCGGCAGCCGATCGGCCGGACGCAATTGGCCGTCCTCCTCGTCTGCGGGCTGGTCTGCTTCATCGACGGGTTCGACATCTTCATGATCGGCAAGATCGCCCCGGCGATCGCGCAGGATTTCGGGGAACCGACAGAAGCGATGGCCTTCCTGTTCGTCAGCCAGCAGATCGGGCTGGCGGCGGGTGCCTTCATCGTGTCCCCGCTGGCGGACAGGTATGGCAGGCGGGGCATGCTGATCTGGTCCTGCGCACTGTTCGGCCTCATCACCCTGTTCAGCATCTATGCCGCCAACCTCACCCAGCTCGCGCTGCTGCGCGGCGTGGCGGGGGTGTTCATGTCGGCCGGCCTGCCGATGGCGCTGGCGCTGATTTCCGAAGTCACCCCGCGCAAGCGGCGCTCCATGTTCGTCGCCATCGCCCTTGCCGGCTATTCCACCGGCAGCGCGGCGAGCGGGGCGGTCGCTGCCTGGCTGCTCGACATCTATGGCTGGGAAAGCGGCTTCGTGATCGGCGGCATCGTGCCGCTGCTCTGCATTCCGCTGCTGCTCTATTTCGTGCCGGAATCGCTGAAATACATGGCGGAACGCAATCCGTCGGACCCGCGCATCGCCGCCACCATCCAGCGGATGAGCCGCGACGTGCGCCTGCGCGGGGATGAACAGTTCACGATGGGCGATGCCGTGGCGCGGCCGCAGAAAAGCCGCCTGCTGGATATCTTCACCGACGGGCGCGGCGTGATGACAGCCATCATCTGGGCCGCCTGCATCCTGTCGATGACCAATATCGCCCTGCTCGGTTCGTGGCTGCCCACCTTCTTCCAGGAAATGGCCGGCATCCCGATCCAGCGCTTCGCCATTTCCGCGATGATCGCCTATCTGGGCGGCCTTGCCGGGATGCTGTCGATCGGCTGGCTGATGGACCGGTTCAACCCCACCCGCCTGATCTCGCTCTATTACATCGGCCTTGCCGGGGCGCTGGTCGCGATGGCCTGGGTGCCGTTCGAAGCGGCGCTGTTCGTCTTCGTGCTCATCGCCTGGAACTTCGTGCAGACCGGCGGGCAAGGCGGGCTGAACACGCTTATCACGCAGGTCTATCCGCCCCGGATGCGCAGCACGGCGCTGGGCTGGGCGGGCGGCGCCGGGCGCGTGGGCGGGGTGATCGCCCCGCTCTACGGCGCCTTTGCGATAGAGCATGATTTTTCGCTGCAACTGACGCTGGGCCTCGCCGCGATCGGGCCGCTGATCGTGGCGCTGCTGATGTTCGCGCTCGGCTTCGTGCCCGCATCCCGGCGCAAGGAAGATGGCGGCCCCGCCGAACCGCAGCAGGCGGATAATCCCGACGATCCCGCGCCCACGCCCGGCCGCGCCTGATCGCCCCCATTTCACGAAAAGGTATCCTGCATGACCGATCCCGAAAACAGCGCCCCGCCACCCTCTGCGCCGCATCCCTTCGCGCCGCGGTTCGAATTCGCCTTCACCGTCAGCATCGACCTGACGCGCCCCGTCTGGGTCCAGCCCAGCAGCATGGGCGCGACGCGCGCCGGCATTTGGGCGGCGCAGGGCACGTTCGAAGGTCCGCGCATCAAGGGCCGCGTCCTGCCGATGAGCGGCGGGGATTTCCCCCTCGTCCGCCCCAACGGCGTCATCGATTTCGACGCGCGCTATTTCCTCGAAGCGGATGATGGCACCGTGATCTATCTGCAAAGCCGCGGCTATCGCTGGGCGGAAGGCGATGCGATGGACCGGATGGCTCGTAACGAGCCGGTCGGGCATGACGAATATTACATGCGCGTCTCGCCCAAATTCGATGTGCCGGACGGCCCGCATGAATGGCTGGGCAAGCACATCTTCGTGGGCGTCGCGGAAAAAGTGCCGAGCGCCAACCGCATCCACTACTTCCAGCTTCTGTGAAGGGGCCTGTAATGGCAGAGATGACGACAGAAAACGGCCAGGTGCCCGCCAATCTCGAATATGTGTTCGAAATGCGGGTCGATTTCCGGCCCGAACGCTGCACCTTCGGCCCGCTGCCCGGCGGCGGCAGCCAGGGCTATACCCCATGCGCCGGCGGGCAGATCTACGGCCCACGCCTCAGCGGCCATGTCGTGCCCGATAGCGGGGCGGATTATGCCGATGTGCGCGGCGATGGCACCATCGTCATCAACTCCCACTATCTGCTCGAAACGGATGACGGGACGAAGATCTATATCAACAATCGCGGCTATCTGATCCCCGCGCCGAAGGAAGGCGCGCGGGTGGTGAACGGGCTGGCCCAGCCTGCCTATTTCCGCTTCACGCCCACCTTCACCGTGCCTGCCGGCCCGCATGAATGGCTCGGCCGCACGCTGTTCGTCGGCGCGGGCGAAAGGCGCGCCAACCCGGATCACTCGATCTTCACCTATTACGCGGTGGGTTGAAGCGCAGCCCGATCCTCTTCGCGCCTTTGCGTGATCCATACCCAACCCGCCGCACGGCAGAGCAATCTGGATTCACGCAAAGGCGCAAAGGATCATGCCAAGCAGTGGGCAGGCTCTTTGGGTTCGCACACGAAGCCACGAAGGTGTTTTGCCCAAACGGACCGGTCTCGCCTCCCCCTACATCGAGATAACGAGCGACTGCGCCGCAAGCGCCCCATCTTCGGGGCTTCGTGTGATTCAATCGGGCTGCCACCGCGCGGATGGGTTGATTCCGGCTCGCTATTCGCTTTCCTACCGGCCCGCGCATGGCCAAGCTCGCGCCGTTCCTTGAAACCGCCGAAAACCAACTTTTCCCATCACAGCTGTCAAGTTAGCGTAGGGTTTCGACCTGCTACGCGGGGCCTGATGCCAGCCGATGCACGGGAAAACCGCGCCTCGAACACGCGCTTCCCAGCCAGCGCAAATCGGCCAGTCGGGACCACGCGATCACCGGCCCGCAGCCGTCCTTATCCGGCCTCATCCCGCGCCGGGATGGCCGGCACCAGCAGATGGCTGTCATACCGCCCGCCCGCATGGATCACATGCCGCCCGCGATTGCGCAGTTCCTCATGCCGGGCGAAAGGCAGGTTGGGCAGCGCATCGCGGTAGATGTCCATCCCCTTCACCACCACGCGCAGGCTTTCGCCCGCGCGAAACAGGGTGGAGGACGGCCAGATCTCGATATCGACCGGCACCACCTCGCCTTGGGCAAGCCGCTGCTCCCGCAAATGGCTGTGCACTGGCTGCCATTGGGTCGAACGCGCCTCGTCCAGTTCGCGGTGGCTGGCCCGCAGCCATCCCAGCGCGACCGGTCCGTTGTCGTAAAAGGCGTAGAAATGGAAGCCGACCTCCGCCCCCGCCGCATCGCGTTTCTGCACCGCCACGAACAGGTCCATGTCGTCGGCGCCGTCCGCTTCCACCCACAGGCGCAGCTTCATATATCCGGTCAGTTCCGTGTCGGCATCGAAACGATGCTCGAACACCGCCTCCCCGGCCTCGTCGCAAGGATCGTAGCTGACAGCCGCTTCTTCCCGCACCGGCTCCCCGCGCAGCGTGCCGTCGGCGGCATCCAGATAGAGCGGGCGATATTGCGTGCGGGCCAGCGGCCATTCCGCTTCAGCCCGCGCGGGCCGGTCCTGCGCGTTCTCCCGCACTTCCACGGATACGCGCGGCCATTGCTCCACCCCGCGATCCACGCCCTTCAGGAACTGGTCGAAGAACGCCGCCTGCTTCTCCCGGCTTTCGGGGCGGTAGTAATTGGCCCATTTCTTGTCGCCATGCACTTCCAGCCATTTCTGGCGCGATGCCATGTGGCGGAACGCCTCGATCGTGCCGCGCGTATGCAACCCCTGGTCCGACCAGCTCGCCACGACATAGGCGGGGATGTCGATGGCGGTCAGGTCCACATCCTTGCTGCGCCAGTAATCGTCATGCAGCGGATGCGCCTGCACATTGGCATTGGTGTCTTCCGTCCGGCCGAGCGAGAAGCGCAGATTGTCGGAGCCGCGCGGCACGAAACCGGTTTCGCGGATGCCGCCATGATAGGCGAATTCGCGATACCAGTCCGAAAACCCTTCCCACGGATTGAGCGCGGCGAGATGCGGCGGCTTCAGCGAGGCGACGAGATACTGGATCGCCGCAAGGTAGGAGACACCCGTCATGCCCACCTTGCCATTGCTCCACGGCCGGGCGGCGAGCCATTCTATGCAGTCGTAGCAATCCTCTCCCTCGCCCACGCCATTGTGCCGCAGATCGCCTTCGGACAGCCACGCCCCGCGCGGATCGGCGAACACCACGGCATAGCCGCGCGGGCACCAGAAGGCCGGGTCCGGCGCCTCGAAGGCGGTGAAACGCGACATCCAGCCATCCTGCACCCCGGATGGCGGCCACAGCGTGGCGGACAGGCCGTGCTTGCCATAGGGGCTCCACCCCAGCAGGATCGGCAGGTCCGCATCCGGGCGGTCCGCCGGGCGATAGATATCGACCAGGATCACCACCCCGTCGCGCATCGGCACTTCGACGTTGCGCTCTATCAGCAGCCCCTCCTCCTCCCACGAGGCGTAATCGCGGGGCGGGAGCGGCGGCTTGAAGGGGGCGGTCGCCGGATCGACCCCTTCGCGCATGATCAGTTCGAAACCGTCCGGAATGGCGCGTCCCCTCTCTCGGCCGCGATCAATAGTTCAGCCGCAACCCGATCTTGTAGCTGCGCCCGATCACGTCATAGAGCACGTTGTTGGTGGGACCGAAGCTGGATGGCAGGTTCTTGGGCGGGTCCTTGTCCAGCAGGTTGTTGACCGCGCCGAACAATTGCAGGTTCCGGTCCCCGTCGCGCCACAGGTCGTATTGCGCGTTCAGGTTCACATAGGTCACGCTTTCCACCAGATTGTCGTTGATGCTGTTGTCCAGCATCGGATCGTATCCATCCTGATGCGGGCCGATATTGGTGACCTGGAATTCCCCTTCGGAAATATGCCGCACCTGCAACTGCACGGAGAACGGATCGCTCTGATAGGTCAGATAGGCGTTGATCGTGTAATCGGGCACGCCGGAAGGCTGCGATACGCCTGAACCGTTCTGCCCCGCGCGGTCGGTCGAAACGCCGGCCGTGTCGATGGTGATAAGGTCCTTCACATAGGTCGCCAGCACGCGGAAGCTGACATCCGCATTGGACGATACGGGCACGGAATAATCCGCCTCGAAATCCCAGCCGCGCGTGATCAGCGTGTTGAGGTTGAGGTTGGGATTGACGATCTGCGTGATCGTGCCGCCCTGACGGGTCACATAATCGCACAGCGCCGTATTGCCTTCGAAGCAGCGGCTCACGATGGTCTGCGCGCCCAGCGTGCTGATCGCGCCGTCCAGCGAAATGTCGAACCAGTCGGCAGAAGCGCGCAGCCGGCCCGGCCCGACCGGCGCCGTCACCACCGCGCCCGCCGTCCAGGTGTCGGCGATTTCGGGCTGGAGGCTGGCATTCCCGCTCAGCAGCGTGGGATACAGGCCGCGCGCACCGCCATTCTGCGGATCGTCGACCGTCTGGAACGAGCTTTGCGGCGCGCCATACAGTTCGAACAGGTTGGGCGCACGGATGTCGCGCGAACGCGTGCCGCGGAACCGCAGGAATTCGACCGGCTGCCAGTCGGCGCCGATCTTCCACGTCTCCACCTGCCCGCTGGTGCTGTAATCAGTCACGCGCACCGCGCCGTTCACGTCCAGGCTGCGGATGAAGGGCAGGTCGCGGGCCAGCGGCAGCGCCAGTTCGATGAAGCCTTCCTTCACATCCATGTTCTGCGAACCGCCGGTGATCCCGCCACCGGGGCTGGTGTGATAATCATTGGCGGCCGACAGCGGATCGTTGGACGCCGTCACACCGTCGCGCCGATATTCCGCGCCCGCCGCGAAGGCGAGTGAGCCGGCCCACAATTCGGCCAGATTGCCGCTCACCGTCAGCGCGGCGACATGCTGCGTCAGGCGGGTTTCCTGCCGCGCCGTGTCGACCACGTAATTGCGCGCCTCCTGCGTGCTCGCTCCGGCGCCGAACGGATTGAGCGGGACGCAGTTCGGATCGTCATTATTCGGATTGGTATCCGCATTGATCCGGCACACGATATCATCCCCGACGCGGATGGAATCGATTGCATTGCGCATCCGGGAATTGACGGTGGTGTTGTAGCCGAGCTGTTTGTAATCGGTCTGCCCGTACTGGTAATAGGCATCGACCTTCCAGCTGTTCGGCAGTTCCCATTCGAAACCGCCCACTACGCGGAACGTCTGGCGATCGACCACGCCCACCTGCGGCCCGATATCGTTCCAGATGCGGCCGAATGGCAGCGTGGTCAGCCCCCGGTCGCTCATCGCGGTTCGCACGTCATCCGGCAGAAAGGCATTGTCGATCGCGATCTGATACGTGCCGACCGGCGATATGTCGCGGCGGCTGGCGCCCAGGATCTGGCCGGACACATGGCCGATGGAACCCTGCGCGAAAACCTTCAGCGTATCCGTCAGTTCGTAATCGACATTGGTGAAGGCGTTGATCCGCCGGCTCGCGGCCGACAGCGGATAGAACTGGTAGAACGGCAGCACATCGTCGCCCCCACCGCTCTGGAACAGGCCGGCGCCGCCATAGGTGCCGTAGTCATGCTGATAGGTCGTGCCGTCGGGATTGAACTCCAGCCCCCGCAGCGGCCCCAGCACCACCAGGCCGTTCAGCGATGCGGTGGCCGTGCGCGCATTGGGCATGATGATGGTCGCCGGCTGCCCGGCGATCACCCGCCCCTTGGACCGATCCGTCGGGTCCACCAGCGGATTGCTGATCGTGTTGTAGCTTTCGGCGCACCATGCGCGGCTGTAGCAATCGCCCGCGCCCTGATTATCGACGAACTCCCCGCCGATCACGAAGCGCCCGCGCCCTTCTGCGAAGCGCGTGCCGAAGCCCAGGCTCAGTAGCGTCTCCTCATTATCGCCTTCGTCCGAGACGCCATATTGCATCGTGGCGCGGATGCCTTCGAGGTCGCGATTGATGATGAGATTGGTCACGCCAGCGACCGCGTCGGAACCATAGGCGGCCGATGCGCCGCCCGTCACCACCTCGACGCGCTGCAACAGGGATGACGGCACGAGGTTGAGATCGACCGTGTTGGCGGGGGTGAAGGAACCGCCCGCCACCGTGGAGGCGACGACGCGCCGCCCGTCGATCAGCACCAGCGTGCGATTGCCCCCAAGCCCGCGAAGATCGGCGGTGGAGGCGCCCAGATTGCTGACGAAGATCGCGGTGGTCGCGGGCGTGCTTTGCGGCCGGAAGGCCGGGATGTCGTTCAGCACCTGAGCCACGCTGGATGCGGCCTGCCGGGCGATCTGTTCCTCGCCCAGTACGGTCACGGGCGTCGGCGCGTTGAAGCCGGACTGGTCGATGCGCGATCCGGTGACGACAATCGGCTCCCCGCTGCTGGTCGCCGTCTCGGCCGCCGGCGCTTCCGGCGGGCTGGCGCTGCGATCTGCATCCTGCGCCAGGGCGGGCGCGGCCCAGCCCATCGTGGCGGCCCCTATCGTCGCAGCCAGGGTGGCGGTGCTGACGCCCGGCATCAGGGCGCGCAGGCGCAAGCGATCGATCGTCGGTTGAAACATCTCTCTCTCCCTGGAAGCGGCGGCGCCGATCCCGTGCCAAGCGGGTCTTCGACCCTTGTCGTGTTGGGCGATGCATCCCGCACAACCGTTGATCTGTCAAGAAAGTGCGCGTATCTCGCGCAGCCGGGCCACATCTGTTTCCTTGCGGCCACATGCAGGAGGCAGGAACTGACCCCTTCCCACCCTATTCAGGCCGGCGCATCTTTGCCGGACCACGCGGATCAACCCGCCTTGCGGCCTTCCCTGCCGCTTATCTGGGAAATGTTTGGGGAAGGCAGCATTTCGCAGCGCATGCTGGTGCTGGCAAAGATGATCGACCGCGAAACCTCGCGCCGCTTGCAGGCGGATTTCGGCCTCTCGGTCGCCCAGTGGCGCGTGCTTGCCTTCGTGTGCATTTCCGGCCCCGCCACCGCCAGCTTCATCGGCGATGCGGCGGAGGTGGATCAGGCGGAAATCAGCCGGGCGGTGAAGGCGCTCATCCAGGCGGGCCTCACCAGCAGGGATTATCAGCCGGGCAGCCGTAAGACGATGCTGATCGCCCCGACAGATGCAGGCATGGCGCTGTTCCAGCGCGTCCGCACCATCCGTCAGGCCTATTTCGCCACCATCACGCAGCCGCTATCCGCCATGGAACGGGGACAGATCGACCGCGCCTTGCGCGTCGTGGCTGAACAGGTGGTCGCCCATCGAACCACGCCGGAAGCCGGGACGAAACGATCATCCCGGCTCCGTCGCTGAGAAAGGAGGTTGCGGCCCTGCAACCAGCAAGGCCACAACCGGGGAATCAGGCTGCGTTGAACACGCCGCAGGCCACACGGTCGCCGCTATCGCCGGACGGATCGGTCTTCTGATCGTCCTCGCCAGCATGGATCACGAACGCGGATCCATCGGCATCCATCAGCCCTTCGAAGCTGCCGCCCTTCAGCGCATATTCCAGGGTGCCCGTACCATCGGCGGCGACGGTCAGGTTCGGCATATCACCGGCATGCTGGCCTTCGGGATTGTCGAGACCATGCTTGGTTTCGGCCGGGTTCCAGTGGCCGCCCGCGCTGGTGAAGGCCGGCGCATCGCAAGCGCCCGTCATGTGGATATGGACGCCGTGATTGCCGGGGGTGATGTTCTGCGCCACCAGCCGGACGTTCAGCCCGCCATCCACCGCAGTGACGGTCGCCGTGCCCGCGGGCTTGCCATCGGCGGTCTGCAACGTTGCGGTCGCTTCCAGCGGGGCTGCATCGGTGGCCGTTTCGGCCGGGGTCACGGCAGCGTTATCCGCATTGGCGTCGTTCGCGGTATCGGGCGAACCGCAAGCGGCAAGGGCGAATGCCAGCAGACCGGCGGAATAGGTGATCTTGCGCAATGGAACCTCCTCAGCTGTTGATATTGACAGTTCCTAGCGCGGCAGATGGTTCCCTTGCCAGCCCCCACGATGTCGAGCCGGCATGCCCAGCCACCGCGCCAGCCGGGGCAGCCATGGCAGCGCGAGCCGTTCGAACAGGACCAGCGCCACCAGCGAAAGCGCCAGCATCGGCAGCAGCAAGGCCAGGATCAGCAGGATCGCCGCCACGCCGCCCATCCGCGCCGGCATCGCATGGGCCGGCGGCGCCCCCAGCCCCTCGGCCGGCTTGCGCCTGCGCCACAGCACGAAGCCGCTGATCGCCAGCGCAACCAACGCCAGCGCCGTCAGCACGCCGATCGCCTGGTTCACCCAGCCCAGCAACTGCCCCTCATGCCAGGCCACGCCGTAACCCACCGCCCGGTCGATCGCATGGCTGGACGCAAAATCATCGCGCGACACCTCCTGCCCGGTTGCGGCCTCGTAACGCACCGTCACCCGCAGCGGCCTGTTCTGGGCGTCGGAGCGGATCGACCATTCGCTATCCGGCTGCGCGCCGAACCGGCCAGGGGCGCCCGGCGGCGTCACGATGGCGGGAAAGGCGAGGCTTTCGCGCTGCGCGTTGGCCACCATCCTGTCCAACATCACGGGGTCGAACGATGCAGGGCGCTGGGCAGAACTTGCCGCCGGCATGTGGTGGGCATGCAGATCCGTTGCAGCGGCGTTGCTGTTCACTTCCCACTGCGGCGCGCCCTTCACCCATCCGGCCTGATCGCGCAATTCCGCAAAGGCCGCGCCCCACACGCCTGCCCACGGCATGGCGGTGACAAGCAGCACCAGCGCAAGCCCCGCCACCCAGAAACCCGTGACAGCATGGAGATCGCGCCAGAACACCCTCCGCCCGCCGCGCAGCCGTGGCCATACCACCCCTGCCATTCCGCCGCCGCGCGGCCACCACAAGTAGAGGCCGGTTAGGATCATGACGATTGCCCAGCTCGCGGCCAGTTCCACCAGCCAGTTGCCCACGCGGCCGATCAGCAATTCGCCATGCACCCGCTTCGCCCAGGCCATGATCCGCGTTTCCGGGTCAAGCATGCCCCTCACCGCCCCGTCCGGCCCCACGAACACTTCGCGCACCGCCCCGCCGCCCGAAGCAACCCGCACCATCGCCGGATCGCCGGCTTTTTCGGGCAGGCGGTAATCCAGGAAAGCGCCGGGCGATGCGGCAAGGACGGCAGCGACTTGCCGATGCGGCGGGACGGAAGTGACCGCCCCCGCCGTGCGGAAGCCGCTTTCTTCCCAGCGTTCCACCTGCGGCTTGAACAGATAGGCAGCGCCCGACACCGACAGCAGCAGGATGAACGGAATCACGAACAGCCCGGCATAGAAATGCCAGCGCCAGATCATCCGATACAGCGCCGCCCGGCCCGGTCCGCTCACAGCAGTGCTCCCTTCCAGCCGAGCTGAATCAGGAAGCTGCGGCCCGGATAGGGATGATAGACGAACGCCTTTTCATCCAGCAGATTATCGACACCGAGGGACAGATCGAACGCGCCGATCCTGCGCGTCGCCTTCAGATCGACGAAGGAGAAGGACGACACGCAATAGAAGGTGTCACACAGCGAAGTGGCGTTGTTTTCCAGGTTGCGGTCCGGCGTGCTCTGGTGGCGGAAGCCGGCGGCAAACTGCCAATTTTTATCTGGACTATATCGGACACTGGCGTTGAGCCGCCATTGCGGCACACGCGGGAAGCGATTGCCGACGAGATCGGGATTAAGGGCATTCCGGGTGATCGTGGCATCCGTCCAGGATGCATTGGCATCGATGGCAAGGCCGGCAACCAGCACATCCTGCGCCGCCACCACCAGATCGGCGCCATTGGTGCGGACCTTGCCGATATTGGTGGCGAGCGAGCTTTGTGCCAGCTCGCCGGTTTCGGGATCGGGAATGGCGATGGTCTGCGTGAAGATCGTATCCTTCACATCCTGCCGATACAGGCTGACCGTCATCCGCACGCGCCCTATCTGCCGGCTGGCGGTCAGTTGCAGGTCGACACCCCGTTCCGGCCTGAGATCGGGGTCGAAGCCATTGAGATCGAGCTGTCCGACATTAGGCCCGAAGCCGATCAGCCCGGCCTGATACAGTTCCTGCACCGTCGGAAAGCGGGTCGCCAGCGCGGCCGATGCTGTCAGCTCCGTGGCGCCATCCGGGCGGAAACGGATCGCTGCCTTGGGCGATAACGCGTCATCGCTGCGCGCGGCGTAGCGCACCGTGGTTGCCGCATCAGACAGGAAGCCGCGCGATGCGCGCCACCGTTCATAACGCAGCCCCAGCGTGGCGGTGATCGCCGGCGTTACAGCGATAGCGTCCTCTCCGAATATCCCGGACAGGCTGGTCCGCCCGCCCGATGCCGCGCGGAGCTGCGTCGCCGCGCCCGCAGCCCAATCGGGTGCATCGAAGGTGGCGGACCCGTCGCGATAGCCGGCATAGGACAGGCCGAACGCAAGCCCATGCGAGCCGAAGCGCCGCTCCGCACTGGCTTCCACGCTGTTCCACCATGCATCATTGCCCGTCACATAGCCGCTGAGCGGTGCCTTGCCCGTCAGGCTGTCGAACGGGTCGGAGCGGCGCTCCTCGTGATCCAGCAATTCGTATCTGCTGACGGACAGGTCGAGCGCCCAGCCTGCCGCTTCGCCCGACAGGCCAAGCCCGGCGAGCAGGTCGGTGGAGCGCGCCTTGCCCTGCGTAACACCTTCGATGCCGACGAAAGTCTCGCGCCCCTGCTCGTCCACCAGGAAACTGCGTGGATGCAGCGTGTCGTCCCCATCCTGCATGAGCGCCGCCAGACCGCGCATGGTCCAGCCATTGCCAAGTGGATAATAGCCGCGCAGCCTGAACTGTTCCTCCACCGCGCGCACGGTGGAATCCTGCGCGCCGATGCGCAGGAATGTCAGTTCAGGATCGACCGTACCCTGGCTTGCATAGGGCGATCCGGCCGAAACGGTGCGCCATTCCTGCGGCTGCCCTTCATTCTCGAAATGGCGATAGCCGATAGACAGCCCGCCGCCGCCGCGCAGCGCGTAATCGAGGCCGGCATCGACGGAATAGCCGACCAGGTCTTCGTCCGTTCGATAATAGCGATAGGTCTGCCCGAAGCCCTGCACCTCTGCGCGAATGGCCGTTTCCGTGATCTCCCGCGTGCGCAAGCGCAGCGTCCCGCCCATGGAATTGCCGGAATAGCGGGCGGAAGCGGGGCCATAGACAATCTCTGCGCCTGCAATGTCGGAGGGTGCCAGCACGCCCCATTTGGGCGCCGTCACGAAATCAGCCCCCAGGAAGTTGGAGATGGTGAAGCCATCCACCGTCACCAGCGCGCGCGGCGTCTGCTGCGTGTGCATGTTGCGGAACGACAGGGTGGCATTGGCATCACCCGCATAGCGCTTGCGGACGATCAGCGACGGGGCATAGCGCAGCACATCCTCTGCATTCACAGCATTGATCGCGGCGATCTGCGCTTCATCCAGCGCGATCCCGAAGGAGGGCGTATCGAGGTCGCGCAGCACCGGCCCTTCCTGCCGGCCGGTGACGAGGATCTCGTCCCGATCGGGCAGGCTGTCTTCCGCGGCGGAGGCAGGTGCGGCCAGCACTGAAAGGAATGCGGGGGCGATGGTCGCCACCTGCCGCGCAGCGCGGCATGGTCTGTTGAACATTGTTAAACTCCGGCGATTCCCGCCATTCGCGTCACGCGCAATGCGGGGTCAGGACGATGAACTGGGTGGGTTCAGCGTGTGGCCGGTGGGCCGCGCAGCGGCGGCAGGAGATAGGGTATGTTGGCGCCGGGCAGCCGGCGTACCGGGGCGCGGCCGAGCACGAGGATGAACGCCAGTGCGATCGCCAGCACGATCGGGTCCGCGCCGGTGGCGCCCAGCTTGGCAGAAGCGCCGAACGCGCAATGATCGCTCGGGCTATCCTTGCTACTGCCCTTTTCTTCCCCACCGCTGCCATCGCGCATCGGAATGGCGATGTGCCGCACGGAATGGTCGCCCGATACAGGCGCGCAGATCGCAACAGTCAGGGTCTGCGCGCCCGATGCGACCATATAGCCCGCCGGGATCAGCGCCTTGATGCACAGCGCCGCCGCGATGACGAGCATCGCAAGCTGGCTATTGCCGGACAACCAGGCGCGTATCGAACCCATCGAAGCGGGCGCATAGGCATTTTCGCGCCTGTTGTCATCTTGCTCCGGCAGGCGGGACGATCAATTCTGCGGGATAGGGGCAGGAGCGGTTACGGATGCGGGGAGCCAGTCGGCCCTCGCCCGTTTCCACGGCCTGATACCCGCCAGCGCGACAAGCGCGTCATGATCGAGGATATGCAGTTCCCTGCGGGTCAGGCGGATCAGCCCCCCTGCCCGCAATTCCTGCACGATGCCGTTCAGATGCACGGTCGAAACACCGATCATGTCTGCCAGATCCTGCTGCGTCAGGGGCATTTCGAAACGGAGCCGCAAGGAAGGGTCGCTTTTCGAAACCCGTTCGCCAAGCCGGACAAGATGGGCGGCCAGCCGCTCCTTCGCCATCATGTGGCCCATCAGCGCGAGCCGTTCCATCGCCAGCGCCCGCTCTTCCACGGAGACGAGGAACAGGAGGGCGGCAAGGCGCGGATTGTCGGTGAACAGCGCGTCAAGCGCATGGAGCGGGACGGACCTGACCGCCACCTCGCTGACAGCCACCACCTCGTCGATCGGGTCGTCGCTGGCCAGCCTCCCCAGCCCGACGATGTCACCGGGCAGGTGAATGCCAACGATCTGGCGATCGCCCTCGCTGAGCGAGATGGTGTTGACGGCCCAGCCATCGAGCAGCAGGTCGAGCGTCCTCCGCCCGTCCACCGGCGGCCCGATAACGGCCCCCTTCTTCAATCGGAGGACCGGCCCGGCCAGTTCCGCCAAAGCCCCAAGATCGGCTGCATCGAGCGCCCCGGATGCCCCAGAGGACAGCGGCCCGGCCAGCGCCTGGTTGCTTTCGACATTCGTGAAGCGTCCATCCGGCAAGCGATCTCGCTCCCCTCAATCCGAAATTCTGTATCGTGTTGAGACAGGTTTCCATATGGCAACATTATTACAGGAACTATAATATAGTTAATGGTTGTCGATTCAATTGGATTAATTTCCAATTTCAATTGGCGCCATAATATATCGACGACTCGCTACGTCGAGCCTCAAGCCAATCGCGTCGCGGAATTGATATTTCTTAGATTCGGGGGGCTTGATGAAAGTGATGACATTGTCCGGCAGGGTTAATCCCGATGGTCGGTCTCTGCCCCGCCTTCGCTGCCAACAGCCCGGCATCCTCGATCACATGCGGCGTGGCGCCGCGAGTGTCGACAAAGGTGGCGCATGAACTACTCCGACCTGCACAGCCTGGCGCCAGCCGGTGAGGATTGGGCCGCGCCTCCTCCGCAATCGGGCATCACCGCAGCGGCATCGGACGATCGGGACGAGTTTCTGCCGCAAATGATCGAGGCGCTGTCTGCGCAGATGTGCGTCGACGGACTGCGGGTGCGCTGGCATCCCCCGGAAGGCGACCCGCGGCCGCTGTTCACGGGCGGCAAGTGCCGGGCCGATGCGGCATGCATACGCTTCATTGACGACTTCACCGCACAACTGGCCGATCGCGCGCTTGGCGGCGGACAGCCTCTCAGCGGGGAGGCATCATGCCCATCGGGCCGACTGGCCGCGCTGGCTTTCCCGTCCACGAACGGGGTCGTCACCGTCACCAGCCTCATGGATCAGATCGAATCCGTAGCGAGCGCCCAGCCGCGCCCGGCGCTGTTTCGCCTGCTGCCGGTGCTGCGCCCGTTCATCGGTTTGTGGGCAGCCATGAAACAGCAACGCAGCCGTTTCGCCAGCCTGACCTGCGCGGTGGACAATTGCGACATCGCGATGTTCCTGGTCGACCGCAGCAGCAAGGTCCTGTTCGCCAACAAGGCGGCGGAACGGTTCTATGCGCAGCGCAGCGGCCTTTCCCTGACCCGTGGCCGCTTGTCCGGCGCTTCCTTGTCGGACACGCTGCGGTTGCAGGCCGCGATCGATCATGTGTGCAGCAGCGAACGTCTGCCAGGCACGGTGCTGCCCATTGTATCCCTGCAACGCGCCGATGGACGCGCCCTGATGATCACCGCCGTGCCGGTTCAGGGCGAAGGCGACCAGCAGGACGAGCGCAGCGCGATCCTCTATGCCTTCGATCCGGAAGAAGACCTGACGCCGCTGATAGAACCTGCATGCCGCTTCTACGGCTTGTCCGCCGGGGAAACCCGCCTGGCGTGCCGCCTCGCGAGCGGCGGATCGCTGGCGGAAGCTGCCCGGGCGCTCGGCGTCAGGGAACAGACCGCGCGATCCTATCTCAAGCAGATCTTCCTCAAGACCCAGACCAACCGGCAGGCCGAACTGGTGTGGCTGATGCTCAAGAGCGCGGTGCGCGTCACCAATGCCGCCAGAATGCGCGTCTTCTGACAGCGAATGCCCCCAAATGGGGGTGCCGATGACTCCGGGTTTGCGGGGCGACAGTCACCCGCCTTGGCGTCACCTTCCTACCGGGCCGAAAATCGGCGCCACCTCGCTGCCGTGCGGCGGCGAGAGCACCAAAGGCTAGGGAGTTTCATCATGAAAGGTCAATTGTTCCTATCCTGCTCGGCAGCGGCTTTGATGCTGGGCCTTCCGGCCGTCGCCTCTGCGCAGGACGCCAATTTCTCCGACAACAGCTCCGCCGCTGGCGGGCAGAACGCTGCCAATAACGGGTCGAGCGCCAACACCGACCAGTCCAACCAGGGCAATGACAGTTCCACCACCGATGTGGATCTGGGCGTGTCCGTGTCCGATTCCGCCAACGACAGCAGCGACAATTCCACCAACCTGGCCGTATCCGATTCCGGGAACGACAATTCGGACAATTCGAACCAGGGCAACGATCTGTCGAACAACTCGACCAATCTCGCCGTCGCGGATTCCGGCAACGACAATTCCACGGATAACAGCAACAGCTCGACCAATCTGGCTGTGAGCGATTCCGGGAACGACAACAGCGACAATTCCACCAATACGGACATTGCCGTTTCGGATACCGCCAACGATTACAGCAACAATTCGACCAATGTTGCCGACTCGGGGAACGACTCGTCGAACAATTCCACGAACCTCGCCGTGTCGGATTCGGGGAACGACAACTCCGACAACTCCACGAACACCGATATCGCGGTTTCGGACACGGCCAACGACTACAGCAACAATTCCACGAACGTGGCCGTTGCTGACTCTGGCAACGATTCGAGCGACAACTCGACCAACGTCGCCGACAGTGGCAACGATTCGTCCAACAACTCCACCAACCTGGCAGTATCGGATTCCGGCAACGACAATTCCGATAATTCGAACCAGGGCAACGACATGTCGAACAACTCGACCAATGTCGCAGTGTCCGATGCCGGTAACGACTACAGCGACAATTCCACGAATGTCGCGATCTCCGATTCCGGCAACGACAATTCCGACAACTCCACCAACAGCTCGGCAAGCGGTGGCCGGTTCGCTGCCAATAATGGCAGCACGGTCGAAGACAGCTCCGACAATTCGGTGACCAATGTCGGCATCGACGTGGCTGACAGCGGCAATGACAACTCGGTCGACAACAGCAACAATTCGACCAACCTTGCCGTGTCCGATTCCGGCAATGACAACTCCGACAATTCGGACAATTCCGACAACTCCACCAATCTGGCGGTGTCGGACTCCGGGAATGATTCCTCGAACAATTCGACGAACACCAACCTGGCTGTCTCGGACTCCGGCAACGACAATTCGAACAACTCGGACAATTCCGACAATTCGGATAACAGCGACAACTCGATCCAGCTTGCCGTCTCCGATTCCGGCAACGACAGCTCCGTGACGGACAGCTACAACTCGCAGTCTTCACTGGCCGGCGGCGCCACGAGCGACAGCGTGTTCGGTGATGGCGCTCTCGTCGCCAGCTCCAACCTGTCGGCCTATGTCACTGGCGTCAGCGTCACCTTCCAGGGTGCCGAGGGCAGCAATGCGACGACCACCGACAACAGCCTGACCAACGGTGGCAGCGCGTTCCAGAACTTTGCTGGCATGCAGGCTCTCAACCAGAACACTGGTGTGGGCGCATCGCAGAATGCAAGCGTGAGCGTCGCCGCAAGCACGGGCGACATCGGCCTGTAACCGGCAGGCGGCCGGCGCCAGTCAAAGGGTGCCGGCCGCCACCTGTCGTGAATGGAATTGAACCATGCGGGCAATTATCATCATCTCGATCCTGGCGCTGATGGCAGGCTCCGTCCCGGCACAAGCGCAGGAAGACGGCCCAACCCCCGATCCGGCGACTGCGCGCCAGGGGAGCGGCGCGAGCTTCGACAATTCCGGGGAATACTCCCCGTTCTCCGTGTCCGCCATTGATGAGGGCGCGCTGCAGGCCATCGCGGGCAGGGAAGACACCGCACAGCTTGCCCAGGCGGAGCAATTCGCAGGGGTGGCCCAGAACAGCGTCGGCGATAATTCCGTGACCGGCGATGCGCGGATCGCGGACAACGCCTTCCAGAACATGTCCGGGCTGTCGATCCTGAACGTGAACACCGGCAACAACGTAGCCATCAACGCTTCCATGAACGTCAACGTGTCCATCTCGCCCGCGCCATGAAATCAGCCCTGGCTCTCGTCCCGTTGCTGATGACGGCCGGTTGCGCCGCGCAAGTGGATCCGGGGCCGCTATTCGTAACGCAGGGCGCGCCTGTCGGCAGCTTCGCGGTATCGGTGACATCGCTGGATGAACGGCGCTTCGCAGGGGTTATCCGGCAGCAATATGATTTCAGCTGCGGCTCCGCGGCGCTCGCGACCCTGCTGCGATACCATTATGATTACAACGTGGCCGAAGACCGCGCCTTTCGCGGGATGTGGGCGCATGGCGATCAGGTCCAGATCCGCCGGGTGGGCTTCTCCCTTCTGGACATGAAGCGCTGGCTGGCGACCCGCGGCATCGCGGCCGATGGCTATCAGGTCTCGCTCGATATGGTCGCACAAACGGGCATTCCCGGCATCGCGCTCATTTCAGTCAAGAATTACCGGCATTTCGTGGTCGTCAAAGGCGTCCGCAATGACGAGGTGCTGATCGGAGATCCTTCGGCCGGCCTGTCGGTGATGCCGCGCGCCGAATTCGAAGCCGTGTGGAACGGCGTCTATTTCGTCCTTTCTGCCGAACAGGAACTGGCCCGCAGCCGCTTTGATCGCGATGTCCAGTGGGCCGCCTATTCGCGCGCGCCGCTCGGCAACGGGTTCGGCGATCCTGTCAGCCAGCAGGCCCTGATGCTGACAGCGCCGTTCTACAGGGACATTTCATGATCGTCCTCCCCATCTTCCTCGCGCAAGCGCTGGTTGCCGGCGCCCCGGTTTTCGATCAGGCGCCGCTGCCCGATGCCGTGCTGGCGGATCTTCGCGGCGGCATCAGGCTGCCCAACGGGATCGACGCCGCGCTGACGATCGAAACGCAGACCGCGGTCAACGGTGCGCTGGTGCTGATGACCGTGGTGAAGATTGACACCGGCCCGCCGGAACTGGCCGTCTATGCCCCTCCTGCTGGCGGAGAGGTTCCTGCCCAGACCACCTCCGGCGCAGCGACCCCTGCTTCATCCGCCCTGCCCACGATATCGTTCGACGGCCGCAATGGGCTGCACATCGTCCCAGGTTCGGGACAATCGCCGCTGACCGTATCCAGCGGATCGCCATCTGCCAGCATCGGCGTGATACCGGACGGGTTGGAACAGGTCGATACCGCATCGCCGGTGCTGACCGATAATGGCCAGATTACTTTCTCCAATAACGGCGTCACGCGCACCGTCGAACTGGCAAGTTCTGACCTGCGCATCCTCCACCTCACCGGCAATGCCTTCGGTTCCGCGATTGCCAATTCGGGCAGCGACCGGGCCATCGATACGCAGACAACCCTCGCCATCGACCTGACCAACGCCGGCCCCGACGTTATCGGTTCCACGATGCTGCGCGTCGATAATGTTGCTATAGATGCGCTAGCGTCCCGATTCTAAGGCGCGAGGGGGGATAGTATTATGAGGCAGCGGTATGTTCCGGCGATTATCGCAGCCTCGGCCGCATGGGCCGTTCCGGCATATGCGCAGGACGCGGCCAGCCAGGCCGCGCTTCGCACCGAACTGGAACAGGCGATGGCGATGATCGCCCAGCAACAGCAGCAGCTTGACCGGCAGGCAGCGCAAATCGCCGAACTGCGCGACAGGCTGGATGCGTCCATGCAAACGCCGCCGCCCTCGGCACCGGTCGTCGCGGCCGCGCAAGGAAGCGCCCCGGGCTCCGGCGGCCCCAACGCCGTCCAGCAGCCGGTGCCGCTGGAACGGGTGGGCGAAGCTCCGGAGGATTTCGACCGCCCCATCGAACTGGCGGTGCTGGACAGCCAGGGCAGCGTTGTGACCCGCAAGGGCCAGCTTTCGGGCGACCTCCAGCTCGATTATGCCCGCGCCGATCGCAGCCGGGCGGTGTTCCGCGGGATCGAACTGGTCGAAGCCGTGCTGGTGGGCGTGTTCGATATCAATGAAAGCCGGCAGGATGTGCTGAGCGGCTCGCTCTCCATGCGCTATGGCCTCACCAATCGGCTCGAACTGGGTGTGCGCCTGCCCTATATCTATCGGTGGGATACATCCATCGTTGCCCCCATCGCCGGCAGCACCAACAACGATCCCGCCGCCACGATCGACAGTTCCGTAAACGGCAATGGCATTGGCGATCTGGAATTGAGCGCGCGGTATCAGTTCTTCGACGGCGGCAATGGCGCGCCTTATCTGATCGCCAACCTCCAGGGTGTGCTGCCGACCGGCACCGATCCCTTCGCGGTGGAGCGCGATTATCTCGGCCGCCCTACCCGCGCCTCCACCGGCGCAGGCTTCTACGGCATTTCGCCCAGCGTGACCGCCATCCTGCCCAGCGACCCGGTCGTGCTGTTCGGCACGCTCGGATATACTTTCAATCTGGGCAAGGAAGTGGATGCGGTCATCCCGCCGGTGCGGATCAATTACGTCGATCCGGGCGATGCAATTTCAGGATCCGCCGGGATCGGCATCTCCCTCAATCAGCGGACCACGATCAATTTCGGCTACGCGCACACCTGGGCATTCGGCAGCCGGACGCGCACATCCTTGCTGGAGCCGACGGTGGACTGGCCCGGCATGAGGGAGACCGTGTCGCGCGATCTCCAGATCGGGCGCCTGCTATTCGGCGTCACCTATCGCGTCACGGACAAGACGAGCCTCAACTGGTCGGTCGAAGTGGGCGCGACGGAAGACGCGACCGATCTTCGCACCGTGCTGCGCATCCCGTTCGTCCTCCTGACAGGCCTGTAAGGGCACGTTTTTTCGATCTCTCAAAGAGATATCGCGGGATCGTGAAACAACCCCCTTCCCCATGCGTTAGCCGGGCATGAAAAAACCCTTCCTGCCGCCGCCCGACATCGCTCTGGCCAGCAAGTTCTCGGATTTCGTCAATGCTCGGGATTTCCCCTGTGTTGGCGCGAAATCTGCACTGGCGCGCGGCACCCTCAAGATCGTGCTGGCGCATGACATTCGCAGCGGATGGAACGATGTCGCGATCCACGACACTTTGCTGCAATGGAGCGATGAATATCGCCGCGATCCCACGGGGCTGCGCAGCCTTGCCATCGTGTTCGAAGGCCCGGCCGAACTGACCGAAGCGGAGTTCGAGGGGCATATGTGGCACCGCATCCAATCGCTGGCCGACAAGGATGCGTGGCGCGGCCAGAAATACGATCCGCGTGTCAGCCCTGATCCGGACAATCCGCATTTCTCGCTGAGCTTCGGGGGCGAGGCTTTCTTCGTGGTGGGCCTGCATCCCCACTCTTCCCGCCCCGCCCGCCGGTTCGACCGCCCGGTCATGGTGTTCAACCTGCATCACCAGTTCGAACAGCTTCGGGACCAAGGCCGTTACGAACGGATGCGCGAGAAGATCATCGCCCGCGATGTGGCGCTTGCCGGCACCGTCAATCCCATGCTGAAGCGGCACGGCGAAGGGAGCGAGGCTGCCCAATATAGCGGGCGGCAGGTCGCTGATGACTGGCAATGCCCCTTCCATGACGTCCGGTCGCAGGCATGACGACACGGATCGAGCCGCGCAGCGGCACGGCGTTCAGGCTGAATGCGGGCGATGTCTTGCGGGTGATCGACCCGCTGGGCGGTCAGGTCAGCGACATGCTGGCTTTCATGGCGGGTGACACGCGCGAAGTAATCTCGAATGGCCGCACCTTCGATTATGAAGAGACGATCCGCCTCACCGCCGGCAATCGCCTGTGGTCCAACCGTTCCAGCCCCATGCTGGAAATCATCGCCGACACCGCTGGAGCGCATGATTTCCTGCTGACACCCTGCAGCGAAGCGACGTTCCGCCACTTCTACAAGGAAAAGCCGGTGCATCATGGCTGCTTCGGCAATCTGGTGCACGCCCTCGCCCCCTTCGGTATAGAGCCGGACGCGATTCCGGTCGCCTTCAACATCTTCATGAACGTGCCCGTCGCTGCTGACGGCGCGCTTCGCGTGCTGCCGCCTTCCACCCAGCCGGGTGACCATGTGGAATTTCGCGCCCTGGCCGATCTCGTCATCGGACTGACGGCCTGTTCCGCCTATGATTCCTGCGGCGGCACGTTCAAGCCGATTGATTACGAGATAAGGCCGGCGGTCTAAGCCGCCCCACAGGCATCCGACCTGCGCCAGTTAGCACATCCTCGCATCCCGGCGCCGAAATGCCGGCGCGACCCCCTTCCAATCGCTTGAATCAGCGCAAGAGCGGGACGGTGGGCCGCAATCCACGACAAAGGCAGCAATCTGCTGTGGAGCGCAGGGCCGCAGATGGGTATGGGACCGATTCGTAAGGGGCGGCAACGCCCCCCGGCTATTTTCAAGGAGCGCCCAATGCCGCTGGTCAACATGAAACCGCTGCTGCGCGATGCGATGGATAATGGTTATGCCGTCGCCGCGTTCAACCTCGTGGATTACAACACCACGAAAGCCATGGTGAAGGCGGCGGAGGAACTGAACGCTCCCGTGATCTGCCAGACCAGCGCGAAGACCATCAAGTATTTCAGCCACAAGGAAATCGTGAACTGGGTCCGCACCGTGGCGGAAGATTCGCCGGTTCCGGTGGTGCTGCATCTCGATCACTGCAAGGATCTGGCGATGATCGAAGCCTGCGCCAAGGCGGGCTGGACTTCCATCATGATCGACGCGTCCGAACTGCCGTTCGAACAGAACCTCGCAGAATCGCTGAAGGTTCGCGACATCGCTGAAAAATACGGCGTCGGCATGGAAGCCGAACTCGGCCAGATCATGGGCGTGGAAGACGACATGGTCGTGGATGAAGCCGATTCCGTCCTCACCGACCCTGAAGATGCCCGCAAGTTCTGCGACGCGCTGGACCTGTCCGCCTTCGCCTGCGCCGTCGGCACGGCCCATGGCTATTACAAGGGGGAGCCGCAGGTCGATTTCGACCGCATCGCCGCGATCAATGGCCTGACCAGGACCCCGATGGCGCTGCATGGCGGCACCGGCCTGTCCGACGAAACCTTCGCCAAGGCGATCGAGCGCGGCGCCGCCAAGGTGAACATTTCCACCAACCTGAAGCATGTCTTCGTCGAAAGCTTCGTGGATTACCACAAGGCGAACCCCAAGGACTTCGAACCGCTGCGCGTGATGGATGCGCAGTATCAGGCCTGCAAGGCGATGTTCCACGGCTTCATCGAGAAGTTCGGCGGCAAGGATCGCGGCTCCGCCTTCCTGTCGAAGGTGTCCTGATCATGATCAAGGCCCTGATTTTCGATTGCGACGGCGTTCTCGTCGATACGGAGCGTGACGGCCACCGCGTCGGCTTCAACCGTGCTTTCAAGGAATTCGGCATCAACGCCGAATGGAGCGTGGACCTGTACGGAAAGCTGCTGCTCGTTGCGGGCGGCAAGGAACGGATGCGCGCCTATTTTGACGAATATGGCTGGCCGGCGGATTATGACACCGCCGAAAAGCGCGATGAGCTGATCCTGGCCCTCCACAAGAAGAAGACCGCGATCACTGCCGGTCTGGTGGCGGAAGGCGGCCTGCCGCTGCGCCCCGGCATCCTGCGCATCGTTGACGAAGCGATTGCCGCCGATGTGAAGCTGGGCGTGTGCACCACGTCGAACCCCGCCTTCATCGATGCGGTGCTGGACCTGTTCGGCGCGGATCGGAAGGCAAAGTTCGCCTTCGTCCATGCGGGCGACTGCGTTTCGAAGAAGAAGCCGGACCCGGAAATCTACGAACTGGCCAAGACTTCGCTGGGCTTGCCGACGCATGAATGCATGGTGGTGGAAGACAGCCGTAACGGCCTGCTGGCCGCGACCGGCGCCGGCCTGCCGACCATCGTGACCACCAGCACCTATACCGTGGACGAGGATTTCACCGGCGCGGTGAAGGTCGTGCCCGAACTGGGCGATGAACCCAATGTGCGCGTTACGCTGGCCGATCTCGGCGAATTGGCGGCCGCGACTGCCGCTGCCTGAAGGGAGGATTTGAATGACACAGATTAGCCAGGCCAATATCGAGCGGGCGATCAAGACCACCGCGGGCACAGTCCTGCGGAACGAACATTATTTCTGCGACCTCGACGGCCTGGCCGGCGATGGCGATTTCGGCAATTCGCTGGCCAGCGGCTTCCGGGTGATCGACGCGGAACTGCCCAATCTCGACAAGAGCTCCATCGGCACCATGCTGCTGAAGATCAGCATGCTGGTCAGCAAGCATGTCGGCGGCAGCTCCGGCCCGATCTGGGGCACCGGCTTCATGAAGGCCGCCGTGCCGAGCAAGGACAAGACGGAAGTCTCCCTGCAGGAACTGGCCGACATGCTGGGTGCTGCGATCGAGGGCATCCAGGCCCGCGGCGGCGCCAAGCTGGGCGACAAGACGCTGCTGGACGCGCTGATCCCCGTGCATGAACAGCTTAAGGCGCATGCCGCTGCCGGCAATGCCGATCTGGGCGCCGTGCTGAAGGATGCCGCTGACGCTGCTGACGAGGCGATCGACGCCACCCGTTCGCTGGTCGCCCATCGCGGCCGCGCCTCGCAGGTGGGCGAGCGCAGCTCCGGCACGCCGGATCCGGGCATCGTCGCCATTGCAACCATTCTGCAGGACTGGTGCACCGAATTCGGCGTGCAGCGCACTCCGAATGCACCCGAAGTGCAAAAGGCCATTGTCTGACATTTGAGGGAGAGGATTACCCCATGAAGAAATTCGTCAACGAACCCGGTAAGTTCGTGCCCGAGTTCATGAAGGGCGTCGTGCTGGCCAATCCGGGCCTGCTGGAATTCAACGAGGAATTCCAGATGGTGAAGCGCCAGGATGCGCCGGCGCAGGGCCGTGTGTCGATCATCCAGGGTTCCGGTTCCGGTCACGAGCCGGCGCATATCATGGCGGTCGGCCCGGGCATGCTGGATGGCGCCTGCCAGGGTCCGGTCTTCGCCGCCCCGCCGGTCGACGCCTGCTACGAAACGATCAAGGCGCTCGCTTCGGACGCCGGCGTTCTCGTGCTGGTCAACAACTACCAGGGCGACAAGATGGCATGGGAAACCGCCATCGAACTGGCGGAAGCCGAAGGCATCAAGGTGAAGTCGTTCTTCATCAATGATGACGTCGCGGTGGAAGACAGCCTGTACACCGTGGGCCGCCGCGGCGTGGCCGGCAATTTCTTCGTCATCAAGGCGTGCGGCGCCGCCGCTGCGCAGGGCAAGAGCCTGGACGAGATCATTGCCATTGCCGACAAGGTGAACAGCAATGTGCGCACCATGGGCGTTGCGCTGACGAGCTGCATCCCGCTTGCGAAGGGCACCACGATCTTCGAAATCGGTGAAGACGAGATGGAAGTCGGCGTGGGCATCCACGGCGAACCCGGCCGTCGCCGCGACAAGATCAAGCCCGCCAATGAAATCGTTGACGAGCTGTTCAATGCCGTCGCAATCGACCTGCCCTTCAATTCGGGTGACCGCGTTGCCCTGATGGTGAACGGCCTGGGCGGCACGCCGATCAGCGAACTCTACCTGCTCTACGCACACGCGCATGAACTGGCAGAGAGCAAGGGCTACACCGTGGCCCGCAATTATGTCGGCGAATATTGCACCAGCCTGGAAATGGCCGGCGCCTCCATCACTCTGCTGAAGCTGGACAGCGAACTGGAAGAACTGCTGGCCGCGCCGGCAGAAATCGCGATCCGCGTCTTCTGATCCATCACGATCTGAATCGCTGATACAGAAAAAGGCCCGGCTCTCTTCCTGAGAGCCGGGCCTTTCTTTTGCCGGACGAGGAGCGGACGAACTCGTCCGCCCTCAGCCCAAGCCGATTATTCGTTGGCCGGGCCAGCCTGCGCGCCGGGGGCAGCGCTCTGCACCTGGCGGTTGACGGCAAGCTGCACCTGTTCCTGCAAGGCAGGGTCGGATTGGGCTTGCTGGCCAATCTCGTTAAAGCGCTGCGGCTCCAGGCCGGATTCCTGAACCGCCGCGACCATCGCTGTCTGCTTGGCCGTGTCGTCCAGCCCGGCTTCCTTGGAAATGGCATCGAGCTTGATCGCCGCTGTGGCGAAAGCATCAACTTCCTGCGGTGTCACTTCCGCCGCGGGTGCAGCAGGTGCTGCGGGGGCCGCCTCTGCAGGAGCAGGAGCCGCCGCATCGGCAGCGGCATCGGCCGGCACGTCCTGGGCGAAGGCGCTGCCCGCGAAGAGCAGGGCCGGGATCGAAATGAGCAGTGTCTTCATAAATACCTCCGTATCGGAACAGCAAAGCTAGATACGGGTCGGCGCAGGCAAAGGGTTCAAAAGACCAGTTGTGGGCAAAACCGGTTCGGTCGAACCTGTCACATAACGGACAGAAATGTTTTGTGACGATTTTGATATTATGTTCGGCAACACGCCCCCGCCCTATCCAGCTTTAACAAATCACTCGCATGATAATAAAGTTTTCAGACATGCGCATATGCAGGATCGAAAATTATAAAATTCTCCCCATTTCCCACTTGCAAACATTTCCCCATCGGGCGTAAGCTGCTTATAGACAAGGCAGGGTTGCAAAACATGCAACTGCTATAGCCTTCTTCGCAATTGCGAAAACTAAAAAAAAGTCCATTTGCGCTCCCGTCACGAGCATCGCCGTTCAAGGCGAGCCAACGCAGGAGTTCTCGGCATGCGCATTTTCGCAAATCATCTTCTTTCAACCGTCATCGCCCTTTCCATCAGCGGCACGCTGTTCGGCGCGATCCTGGTCTGATTCGGCACTTCGCAGGCCACGGCCTGCGGAACGGATGAAAAAAACGGGGCGCTTCCCATGGTGGAAGCGCCCCGTTTTTTTGGCCTCGCTAGCTGGATCGAGGATCAGATCCCGCCAGCGCGTGCCTGCTGGATATCGACCACCTTGGGCGTGCTGGCGAACAATTCGGTGAATGGATCATCGAGATTGAGGGTGTGCGGTTCCGTCCCCTCGCGAACGGTTGTGCGGCGCATGTCGCGTTTTTCATTGGCATAATCGAAATTGCCGCCACGATGCATGCTGCACAGATTGTCCCAGATCACCAGATCGCCGACATTCCACTTCACGCTGAAGATATATTGCGGCTGGGTCGCATGCTCGATCAGATCGCGAAGCAGTTTGCGGCCATCTTCCTTGGACATGCCTTCCACATCCATGGTGTGCGCCGCGATGAAGAGAGCCTTCCGGCCCGACCCGCGATGGACATGCACCAGCGGATGGCGCGCCTTGGGCCGTTCGTCGATTTCCTCTTCCGGGATATCGGCGCCGGCCTGCTTCCTGCTCCACCACAGGGAATTGATGCCGACCTTGTCTTCCAGGAAATCTTTCATGTCCTGCGGCAGGTCGTCATAGGCGCTGCGCGTATCGGCGAACCAGGTCTCCCCGCCTTCGCTCGGCACCTGATGCGCCAGCAGCAGGGAATAGGACGTCCTCTTGGCCATGAAGGCGCTGTCCGTATGCCACAGCCGGTCGCCCTTGCGATATTCGATCGCTGCCTGATCGCGCGTGATGTCGCCTTCGATCGTCAGGTTCGATGCATCGAACAATTCGCGGAACGGCAAGCGTGTGCGAGCACCCTCCCGCGCAGGGACGCGCTCCAGATAGCCGAAATTGCGGCTGAATTCGACATGCTGTTCGTCGTTCAGGCCAGTATCGCGATAAACGCACACGCCCCAACGATCCATCGCATCGGTGACCTGGCGGATTTCCTCTGCATGCAGCGGGCGGGTCAGGTCCAGGCCTGAACATTCAGCCCCGAAACGCGGCAGGATGGGTTCGACTTTCAGCGACATGCGCCTCTCTCCAAAACTAACTTAGCAAGCTAACTCTATCCTTGCGGACGTTTACGCTGCAACCCCGTCCGCTTGCAATGGGCAACAAGCGCCTCTTCCTGATTATAGGCACGATGGGCGAAGGTTACGATGCCCTGATCCGGCCGGGACCGGCTGTCGCGCAGGTCCAGCACCTCTGTCTGGATATGCAGAGTGTCACCCACGAACACCGGCAGCGGGAACCGCACATCATCCCAACCGAGATTGGCGACCGCCGTGCCCAGCGTGGTTTCGCCCACGGATACGCCGACCATCAGCCCCAGCACGAAGGTCGAATTGACGATGATCCGGCCGAATTCCGTGCCCTGCATATATTCCGCATCGAGATGCAGCCGTGCGGGATTGTGCGTCAGCGCGGAAAACAGCAGATTGTCACTTTCCGTGACGGTGCGATGGATGGGATGGTCGAATATCTGCCCTACGCTCAAATCTTCGAACCACAGGCCGGCCATGCGCATTCCCCTTTCCGCGCAATGTAGCGCGCAGGGGCCCGGGGGGAAAGGAATGGCGGGCGGCCCGTTGAAAGAGATCGTCGCCAGGGAGAAAACTCGATGAATATACGCCTGCTTCCCCTTGCTGCCCTCGTCATGCTGGCCGCGTGTGATGGCGGCACACCGGACGAAACGCCCGCCGAAGCACCGGCCGCGCCTGCGGATGATGCCGGGGCGGTTGCTCCTGCGCCTGCGCCCCCCACCACTTCCCAGCCGGCTGAAATCGCCGCTTCGTCCGACATACCGGCTGCGATGCGCGGGCGCTGGGGGCTCGTCGCCGCGGATTGCGAGCCTGGCAGGGCCGATGCGAAGGGGCTGATGACCGTGAGTGCGCGCAAGCTGGAATTCTACGAATCGGTGGGCACACTGGCCCGCGCGACGGAAGGGGATCGCACTCACCTGCGCGGCGTGTTCGATTTCACGGGTGAAGGCATGTCCTGGCAGCGCGACCAGTCGCTGGAACTTACCGAAGGCGGCCGGGCGCTGGTGCGCCGGGAGTTCGGGCAGGATGCATCCCCCGAACCGTTGCAATATAACAAGTGCTGATAAGGAGGATGATGATGAAAGGATGGATGTTGGTGCCGGGTGCCGCACTGGCCGCGCTCGCCGCCGGATGCGCCACCACGGGGGACAGCGGCCCCGGTGGCAGTGCGCAGTGCGAGGCCGGGGATGTGCAGCGTTTCGTGGGCCAGAAGGCCACGGGGGAGATCGGCCAGGAATTGCTGCGCATCACGGGCGCGCGGCAGCTCCGCTGGGGTCCGCCCCGCACCCCGATGACGATGGATTTCCGTCAGGACCGCCTTACGGTGAGCTATGACGACAATATGGTCATCGACCGGGTGAGCTGTGGCTGAGCCGCAGGACGGCCGGCAGCGCATCCCCGCCCTTTCTCCCTTCGAGGAAGAGGCGGGCTTCACCCGCGCCTTGCGAGTGGGCGACCGCATCATCGTGTCCGGCACGGTGGGCGTGAATGCCGATGGCAGCGTGGCGGAGGAGGCCGGCGCGCAGGCCGACCGCTGCTTCTCGCTGATCCGGGAGCATATCGAGCAGCTGGGCGGGATGATGGCGGATGTGGTGCGCGTGCGCATGTTCGTGACCGATATCGCCCATGCCGATGCGGTGACCGCCGCCTTCGCCCGCGCGCTGCGCCATGCCCGGCCCACGGGCACGCTGGTGGCGATCGCCGGCCTCTACGATCCCCGCTGGAAGGTGGAGATCGAGGCTGAAGCGGTGATCGGCAGCGGCCAATAGGGAAGCAACAATCCGGTTGCGCCGGAAACCTTCCGCCATCATGCTGCGCGGCAGGAGACGGATATGACCGGGCAATTCGAGTTGACCGACGATCAGCGGGCCATGCAGGGCGTGGCCCGCCGGTTCACCACTGAACGGATCGCGCCCTTCGCCGCCGAATGGGACGAGCGCCATATATTCCCCAGGGACGTCATCCGGCAGGCTTCCGGGCTGGGGTTTGCCGCGCTCTACGTATCGGAGGAAAGCGGCGGGGCCGGGCTGGGCCGGCTGGAAGCGGCGCTGGTCATGGAGGCGATGGCCCATGGCTGCCCATCGACCAGCGCCTTCATCTCGATCCACAATATGGCGAGCTGGATGATCGACCGCTTCGGGTCCGCCGCGCTGAAGAGGAAATACCTGCCGCTGCTTACCGGCATGGAGTGGATGGCGAGCTATTGCCTTACAGAGCCGTCGTCAGGCTCCGACGCGGCGGCGCTGACGACCCGCGCGTTTCGCGATGGGGGCGACTGGGTGGTGACGGGCACCAAGCAATTCATCTCCGGCGCGCCGGAGAACGACCTCTATCTTACTATGGTGCGCACCGGGGCGGACGGGCCGGCGGGGATTTCCTGCCTCGCCATCGAAAAGGGCATGGCGGGCGTCAGCTTCGGCGCGCCGGAACGCAAGCTGGGCTGGCATTCGCAGCCTACGGCCGCGCTTGTCCTCGACAATGTGCGAGTGCCGGCGGAGAACATGGTCGGGGAAGAAGGCCAGGGCTTCCGCATCGCCATGGCGGGGCTGGATGGCGGGCGCATCAATATCGGTGCCTGTTCGCTGGGAGGGGCGCAGCGCTGCCTGGACGAGGCGTTGCGCTATACCCGGCAGCGCCGCCAGTTCGGCCGCGCGATCGCGGATTTTCAGAATACGCAATTCACGCTGGCGGACATGGCGACGGAGATCGAGGCGGCCCGCGCCCTGCTCTACCTCGCCGCCGCCAAGGTGACGGAGGATGCGCCGGACAAGACACGCTTTGCGGCGATGGCCAAGCGCCTCGCCACCGATACCGGCATTGCCGTGGCGGACCGGGCGCTGCAATTGCATGGCGGCTATGGCTATTTGCAGGATTACCCGGTGGAACGGTTCTGGCGCGATCTGCGGGTGCATTCCATTCTGGAAGGAACCAACCAGATCATGCGCATGATCGTGGCGCGCGACCTGCTTCGCGACTAGGGAATCCCGCGACAGGAGAGGGGCGCGCCTTGGACCAGCACATCATCATTCGCCGCAATGGCGGCACCGGCCATATCTCGCTGAATCGCCCGAAGGCGCTCCATGCCCTGACCTTGCAGATGTGCGAGGCGATCACGGCGGCGCTGCTGGAATGGCGGGCGGATGACAGCGTGCAGGCCGTCATCATCGATCATGCGGATGGGCGCAGCTTCTGCGCTGGCGGGGACGTGGCGATGGTCCGCCGATCGGCGCTGGAAGACGGCGGCGCGCAAGGGCGCGATTTCTTCCTGTGCGAATATCGGATGAACCATCTGCTGTTCACCTTCCCCAAGCCGATCATCGCTTTCATGGACGGGGTCACGATGGGCGGCGGCGTGGGGCTGGCGCTGCCCGCACGCTGGCGCGTGGCGACGGAAAACACCTTGCTGGCCATGCCGGAAGGGGCGATCGGCCTGTTCCCGGATGTCGGCGCAGGGTGGTATCTGCCGCGCCTGCCGGGCCGGATCGGCCCGTTCCTTGCGCTGACCGGCGCCCGCCTCGACGGAGCGGAGTGTCTGTGGGCGGGGCTGGCGACCCACCACCTCGCGGCCGGATCGCTGACGGAGGCGAAGGACCGCATCAGCGCCGCCCCCGCAATGGCAGAGGCCATTCTGGCCGATCTGTCCGCCACGCCGCCGCATGCGCGGCTGGCCGGCAATGTGGAACGGATCGACCGGCTGTTCGCCGCCGACACGCTGGAAGAGATTATCGCCGCGCTGGAAGCCGATCCCTCCAGATGGGCAGGCAAGGAACTGGCAGCCGTTGCCTCCAAATGCCCGACCAGTGCCAAGGTGGCCCTGCGCCAGTTCGCCGCAAGCAAAAGCAAGGCGGATTTTGCGGAGGAGATGGCGCTGGAATATCGCCTCGCCGTTCGGATGATCGCCCGGCCCGATTTTGCGGAAGGGGTGCGCGCCGTGCTGGTGGACAAGGAGAATACCCCGGCATGGCATCCCGCCGACCCGGCCTCCATCACCGAGGCAGAGCTGGATGCGATCTTCGCCCCACTGCCGCCGGGCGAGGAATGGACGCCCATTCAGGCGCCTTAGGACCGGAAAGAATTTCTCGCGCGCGGCCTCCTTGCGATTGGCGGAGGCAGCGGGCAATTGCCGGGCCATGAAAAGCCTGACCCACCTTCAGCGGCTGGAAGCCGAAAGCATCCACATCATGCGCGAAGTCGTGGCCGAGACGCAAAATCCGGTCATGCTCTATTCCGTGGGCAAGGACAGCGCGGTCATGCTGCACCTTGCGCGCAAGGCCTTCTATCCTTCGCGCCCGCCATTCCCGCTGATGCATGTCGATACGACATGGAAGTTCCGCGACATGTATGCGCTGCGCGACAAGGCGGCGAAGGCGGCGGGGATGGAACTCATCATCCATCAGAACCCCGAAGCGCTGGAACGCGGCATCAATCCGTTCGACCACGGCGCGCTCCACACCGATATGTGGAAGACTGAAGGGTTGAAACAGGCTCTCAGCCTGCATGGCTTCGACGCGGCATTCGGCGGCGCGCGGCGGGACGAGGAGAAGAGCCGCGCGAAGGAGCGGATATTCTCCTTCCGCACGGCCAGCCATGGCTGGGACCCGAAGAACCAGCGGCCCGAATTGTGGAACCTCTACAACGCCCGCAAGGCGAAGGGGGAATCCATCCGGGTGTTCCCCATCTCCAACTGGACGGAACTCGATATCTGGCAATACATCATGGCCGAGAATATCGAGATCGTGCCCCTCTATCTCGCGGCGCAGCGCCCGACCGTGGAACGGGACGGGCTGTTGCTGATGGTGGACGATGATCGTTTCCCGCTCCGTCCGGGGGAAGAGCCGGCCATGCGCTCCATCCGCTTCCGCACGCTGGGCTGCTATCCGCTGACGGGCGCGGTCGAGAGCGAGGCCGCCACCCTGCCGGAGGTGGTGCAGGAAATGCTGCTCACCACCACCAGCGAACGGCAGGGCCGCGCCATCGACAAGGACGAAGGCGGCGCCGGCATGGAAAAGAAGAAGCAGGAGGGGTATTTCTGATGGCCGACATTGCCACGAACGATCCCGTCTACAAGACCGACGCCCTGATCGCGGAGGATATCGAGGCCTATCTGGACCTGCACCAGAACAAGGGCCTGCTGCGCTTCATCACCTGCGGCAGCGTGGATGACGGCAAGAGCACGCTGATCGGGCGCCTGCTCTACGATTCCAAGATGATTTTCGAAGATCAGCTGGCCGCGCTGGAAGCGGACAGCCGCCGCGTGGGCACGCAAGGGGACGAGATCGATTTCGCCCTGCTGGTCGACGGCCTTGCGGCAGAGCGCGAACAGGGCATCACCATCGACGTCGCCTATCGCTTCTTCGCGACGGAAAAACGCAAGTTCATCGTCGCCGATACGCCGGGGCATGAACAATATACCCGCAACATGGTGACGGGCGCATCCACCGCCGATCTGGCCGTGATCCTGATCGATGCGCGCAAGGGCGTGTTGCCGCAAACTCGGCGGCACAGCTTCCTGACCCATCTGATCGGGATCCGCCACATCGTGCTGGCGGTGAACAAGATGGACCTGGTCGATTACGACCAGTCGACTTTCGACAGCATCGTCGATGATTATCGCCAATTCGCGCATGGCATCGGCATCGACAGTTTCACCGCGATCCCGATCAGCGGCTTTCGCGGCGACAACATCACCAGCGCCCCTTCGGCGAACACCCCATGGTATGCCGGGCCGAGCCTGATCGAGCATCTGGAAACCGTGGAAATCGAAGGCACGGCGGCACAAGCCCAGCCGTTCCGCATGCCGGTGCAATGGGTCAACCGCCCCAGCCTGGACTTCCGGGGCTTTTCCGGCCTCGTCGCCACGGGCACGGTCAAGCCGGGGGATCCGGTGCGGATCGTGCCATCGGGCAAGACCAGCGCGATCAAATCCATCGTCACGCTGGACGGCGATCTGGACGAAGCGATCGCGGGCCAGTCCGTGACGCTGACGCTGACGGACGAGATCGATTGCAGCCGCGGCGACGTGATCGCTGCCGCCGGCAACCCGCCGGAAAGCGCCGATCAGTTCGAAGCGACCGTGGTGTGGATGAGCGACGACGCCCTGATCCCCGGCCGGGGATACTGGCTGAAACTCGCCAGCCAGACGGTGACCGCAACCATCGCCGCGCCGAAATATGAAATCGACGTCAACTCACTGGAACATCTGGCGGCGAAGACCCTGTCGCTTAATTCCATCGGCGTCGCAGAAGTGACGACCGACCGGCCGATCACCTTCGAACCCTACGCCGACAGCCGGCAACTCGGCGGCTTCATCCTGATCGACAAGATCACCAACGCCACCGTCGCCGCGGGGATGATCCATTTCAGCCTGCGCCGCGCGCAGAACGTGCATTGGCAGTCGATCGACATCAGCCGCGAACAACATGCCGGCCTCAAGAACCAGAAGCCCGCCGTGCTGTGGTTCACCGGCCTGTCCGGGTCCGGCAAATCAACCATCGCCAATCTGGTGGAGCGTAAGCTGCACCGGATGAACCGGCACACGTTCCTGCTGGATGGCGACAATGTGCGCCATGGGCTGAACAAGGATCTGGGCTTCACCGAAGCGGACCGGATCGAGAATATCCGCCGCGTGGGCGAAGTGGCGCGGCTGATGGCCGATGCGGGCCTGATCGTCATCACCGCTTTCATCAGCCCTTTCCGGGCAGAGCGGGAAATGGTGCGCGCCATGCTGCCGGAAGGCGAATTCATCGAAGTGCATGTCGACACGCCGCTGCAAGTGGCGGAGGCACGCGATGTGAAGGGCCTCTACAAAAAGGCGCGGAGCGGGGAGTTGAAGAATTTCACTGGCATCGACAGCCCGTATGAAGAACCTTCGAATCCCGAAATCCGCATCGACACCACGGCGATCTCTCCAGACGAAGCGGCCGAACTGATCGTCAATCGCCTGCTTGGCGATAGCTGAGCGATGGTTTTCCTCGGGGGGAACACGGCGCGACGCTGCTCGGCCACCGGGATGGCGGGCCAGCGATGACGGACGCGGAACTGGCGGCCCATCTGGCCGAATGCGCAGGGCGGATCCTGCTGGAAGTCCGCGCCAGCGGCATGTTCGCAGGCAAAGCGCTTGGCACGGCCGGGGACCAGACGGCGAACCAGTTCCTGGTGAATGCGCTGCGCGCCCAGCGGCCCGATGACGGCCTGCTGTCGGAGGAAAGCCGCGATACGCCCGAACGGCTCGGCAAATCGCGGGTGTGGATCGTCGACCCGGTGGACGGTACGCGCGAATATGGGGAGGCGCGCGACGATTGGGCCGTCCATGTCGGCCTGACGGTGGACGGCGCTGCCATGGTGGGCGCAGTCGCCTTGCCCGGCCTGGACAGCGGCACAATCCTGCGCAGTGACCGGCCCGCCCCCGCCCCTTCGCATTCGGGCGCGCCCCGCCTGCTGGTCAGCCGCACCCGCCCCGCGCCGGAGGCGCTGGCGGTCGCAGAAAAGCTGGGCGGCGAACTGGTGCCGATGGGATCAGCCGGGGCGAAAGCGATGGCGGTGGTGCGCGGCGCCGCCGAAATCTATCTTCATTCCGGTGGGCAGTATGAATGGGACAGCTGCGCACCCGTTGCGGTGGCCGCCGCCCATGGGCTGCATTGTTCGCGCATCGACGGTTCGCCGCTGCGATACAACAATGCCGACACCTATCTGCCCGACCTGCTGATCTGTCGCCCTGAATGGGCGGAGCCGGTGTTGCAGACCCTGCGCGACAGGGCCTGACCGGCGGCATTGCCTAAAGGCTGGGGTTGTCCGCGCTCCATCTGACGGTCAGTTCGATCCCGCTGCCCAGCGGCAGCAGCACGCTTTGCAGATCGGGCTTGGCCTTCATCGCCTCGCGATAGAGGCGCACGGAATCGCGCGCGCTTTCGGGATAGATCATGTTGTCGGAAACGATCGCGCCTTCTTCCGCCAGCTTGGGATAGACCGCTTCGAAACAGGGCAGATACAGGGTCTTCCAGATATCCAGCAGCACCAAGTCGAACGGGCCGGCATCCGCTTCGATCACCGCGATGGCATCGCCGCAGCGGAACTCCACATGTTCGGCCAGCCCGGCGCGTTCCAGCATGGCGGCGGCATATTCCTGCTTTGCCGCATCGACATCCACGGAAGTCACCCGCCCGCCATATTGCCGGGCGGCATCGGCCAGGAACAGGGTGGAGTATCCGTAGCTCGTGCCCAGTTCCAGAATGGTGCGCGCTTCCCGCCCGACCGCAAAGGCGCGCAGGAAATTGCCCACTGCCGCGCCCACCGGCAGCAGGAACTCATCCCGCCGATCGCCAAAGGATGCCCGCGGCAGATCGCGCGTCAGTTCCTGCTCCCGCTTGTGGCGGGCATCATATTCGGCGAAAACTGCGGCGGCGCGGGGATCGGAGAAATACATGCCCCGATCCTATCACGTCGCTCACGCCATCCAAGGCCCCGTGATCGCCAGCGTGCGCGCCGGGCTGTACTGGTTGACGAACAGCGTGCGCCCATCGGGAGAGAAACAGGCCCCTGCCCATTCCGTCTGCACTCGCGACAGGGCGAGAATATAGCTTTCCCCGGCCGGCGTGATGCCGATCAGCCGGTTGGGAATGTCATCGCTGTAATTGTCCTCGCACACGATCAGATGTCCGTTGGGCGCCACGGTCAGGTTGTCGCCGTAATAATATTGTTCCGGGTCGGTGCTTTCATAGAAAAGCTGCAAACGATCCGGCCCGCTCTGCTGCGGGCGCAGGCGGAACACCTGCCCCTTCTTCGCGACGCCGCCGCTCGTGCAGCAGAAATAGAATTCGCTATCCCCCATATGGATGCCCTCGCCCCGCGCGAACAGCGCCGCGCCGCCTGCCGCGCCGCGCAGGCGCAGATCGTCTTCCGGCGCCTCGACATTATCCATGTCGATCCACCTGCCGGCATACCACGCACCGGGCTGGCAGGCAGCGGATGTCCAGTTGCGCGTGTCGGACAGCCCTTCCAGCACCAGCGCCTGCAAGCGCCCGCCATCGACCAGCCTGCCGGGCGTGTTCGGGATGAAGCGATACAGCAGGCTGTCGTCGCGATCCTCCGTCAGATAGACGATGCCCGTGGCGGGATCGATGCAGGCGGCTTCATGGTTGAAGCGGCCCATCGCCTTCAGCGGCACCGGGTCCACGGGGCCAGTGGCGCGGGCGGGCACTTCGAACACCCAGCCATGATCCTTGTTGATGCGGCCATCGGCGCGCGAAACATTCTCCTCGCAGCTCAGCCAGCTGCCCCACGGGGTGATCCCGCCTGCGCAGTTGCGGATCGTGCCGGATAATGTGCGGAACTGGCTGGTGACTTCCAGCGTGCCCGCATCCAGCAGCACGTTCGTGGTCCCACCCGGCAACGGCACCAGGCTGCGCCCCTTGGTGTCAAAGGCCAGACCCTGCGCACCGCCCGAATCGTGCATCGGTTCCAGCTCGTGATTGCGGACCAGCGCGATGCGGCCATCCCCAAGGTCGAAACAGCCCATCCCGTCCGCGCGGTCGGGCACGGTTCCGCCATCGCTCATCGGATCGCCCAGGCTGGACAGGACGCGATAGGTGAAGCCATCGGGCAGATCGACCAGTGCGGCCGGATCGGACCGCAGCGGCCCATAGGCGCGAATGGTCCCCCGGGCCGGCAAGCGGACGCATCCGCCGGCGGCGAGGGCCGCAAAGGCGGTAGCCGTCGCGCCGAGAAAGCGCCGCCGGCTGGTGGAAAGTGGTGTGGTGTTTTGTGCCATGCCGCCGCGCATGGGCGGGAATTATGACAGTCAAATGTCCGGTAGCGGCTGATCGGCAAATCCCCATCCTGAAAGCGGCTTTCCGCTCGCCCGCTCCAGCAATGTTTCGGCATCGGCGATGCTGAAGGGATGCGCATTGTCGAACCCGTTCAGCTCGTCCCACGCGATCGGCATCGCCAAGGGTGCACCGCTGCGGGCGCGGGCGGAATAGGGGACCACCGCCGTGCTGCCGCGCTGATTGCGCAGATAATCGATGAAGATGCGCCCCTTGCGCTTCGCCTTGCTCATATTGGCGGTGAAGCGGTCCGGCTCCGCCGTCGCGAGTGCCTCTGCAAAGCGGCGGGAGAAATCCTTGTGCGTTTCCCAATCGTGGCCGGTGCGCAGCGGCACGATCACATGCACACCCTTGCCGCCTGACAGCATCGCGAAGCTGACCAGGCCGATATCGCCCAGCCGGTCGTGAATGTCCCTTGCCGCGCGCTTTACATCGCCGAAATCCAGCCCTTCATCGGGATCGAGGTCGAAGATCATGCGGTCGGGCGCCTCCACATCGTCGCTACGCGCCCCCCAGGCGTGGAACTCAATCGTTCCCATCTGCACGCAGGCGCGGATGCCGGCGGCGTCATTGAAATAGAGATAGTCCTCCGTGCCGCCATCCTTCTCGCGGATGGGAACATGGTGGACATGTGGGCCAAAGCTGCCGCTGTCATGCTTCTGGAAGAAGCACTTCTTCGCCCTGCCTTGCGGACAGCGCACCAGGCTGATCGGCCGCTGCGCGGCATAGGGCAGCATCAGCGGCGCGATCGCGGCGTAATATCCCGCCAGTTCTCCCTTCGTCTGGCCGCTTTCGGGAAAAATGACGCGGTCGGGGCTGGAGATGGCGACCTGTTCCTGATCCACCTCTCGCGGGGTCGCTGCGGGCTTCTCCGGCTTCACTTCGGCCGCCTCCTTGTCACTGCGCAGGCCCAGGAAGCTGCCATGGCGGACATTGCCATCTGCGGTGAACTCGCTGAACGCGATTTCCGCCACCAGGGTCGGGGACAGCCAGGTTACGCCCCGGCTCGATACGCGGTCGACGTCCGCAGGCGCGGTCTTGCGTTCCAGCCGGCGCATCCGGCCGGCCAGATCCTGCAAGATGTCGTGCGTGAAGCCGGTGCCGACATTGCCCTTGTAAACCAGCTTCCCGCCTTCATGCTGGGCCAGCAGCAGGGAGGAGAATGGCCGCCCCTTCGCGCTCGATTTCTTCCAGCCGATGATGACGAATTCCTGCCGCCTGGTGCATTTCACCTTCACCCACGCCTTGCCCCGGCGGGATGCGTAGCGGCCGTCTATCCGCTTGGAGATGATGCCTTCCTGCCCGGCATCGCACATGGCGCGCAGCAGCTTCTCGCCCGCACCGATCACATGGTCGGCCACATGGATGGGGGGCTGCGCGGCGGCGAGCAGTGCCTCCAGCCGCTCCTTGCGCTCGATATTGGGCAGATCGACCAGCGGCTCCCCATTCAGCTCCAGCAGATCGAAAGCGTGATAGGCGAAACTGTCCCCTGCGCTCTGGCTGCCATGGCCGCGCTTCAACACACCTTGCAGGGCGGAAAAGCTGGGATTGCCCTTGTCGTCATAGGCGACGATTTCTCCGTCGATCAGGCAGGGCGGCAGTTCAAGCGCGCGGATCGCTTCCACCAGCGGCGCGAATTTCTCCGTCCAGTCCTTACCGCTGCGGGTGTAGACGACCGCCTGTTCTCCCGCCGCCGCGATCAGGGCGCGGTATCCATCGAACTTGATCTCATGCATCCAGCCATTGCCGGCCGGCACATCGTCCACCAGCGTGGCCAGTTGCGGCGTGCGGAAGGCGGGCGGCTTGCCCTGCACCGGTTTTTTCCGCCGAGCCGCTGGCTTGGCCTTAGCCTTGTTATGCGTGGCGGCTTTCGCCATCTGGGCGGTGAAGTCCTTCCCTTTCTTGCCTTTGAGGGAGAAGGCGCCGCCCGCATCGCCCGCGATCTCGGCCATGGACCGGCCGGTCAGCACGCTGGTCAGACAATGTTCCACCAACGCATCGCCGCTTTCGGCAAAGCCATCGTCCAGCTTGCGCAGCAGCCAGTTTTCCCGCTTCTCTCCGGGCTTCTGCTTAAGGCGGATCAGCAGCCATTCGCCCTTCATCCGTTCGCCCGACAGAGTGAAATGCAGATGCCCCTTGTCGATATCCTTCCAGCTCTTGCCTGCCACCGGTTCCCAGGTGCCGCGATCCCACAGCATCACGGTGCCGCCACCATATTCGCCCTTGGGAATGATCCCCTCGAAATCGGCATAGGACATCGGATGGTCTTCCGTCCGCACCGCCAGCCGCTTGATTTCCGGGTCGGGTGACGGCCCTTTCGTCACCGCCCAGCTTTTCAGCACGCCGTCTGCTTCCAGCCTGAAATCCCAATGCAGGCGGGTTGCATCATGCTTCTGGACGATGAAGCGGTTTCCGCCCCCGCCTGCCTTGCGCTTGCCCGCAGGTTCGGAAGTTTTCGCGAAATCCCGCTTGCGGTTATACTCGGCCAGCGGATCTCGCGCGGTCATGGGCGGCACTGTCCTGGAATGGCCCGCGGCATCTCTCAGGCGCTCTTGCGGGTGCGGGTGGTGCGCGGCTTGGCGGCGGCCGACCTGCTACGCGGCTTGGCCGCCGGCTTGTCACTCCCGACGGATTTCTTCAGCGCCGCCATCAGGTCGATGACGTTGGAACCCTTGGGCGCGCCCGGTTCCTCCACATCTTCCAGCACCTTCTTGCCCTTCGCCTTGGCCTTCTTCGCCACCAGCCCTTTCAACGCATCGACGTAGCGATCGTGAAACTCGCTGGCGTCGAAGGGCGCGCTGCGCTGGTCGATCAGCGTGGTGGCGAGATCGAGCAATTCCTTGCTCGGCTTGTCATCAGGTATTTCGGAAAAATAGGACTGCGCCTTGCGCACCTCGTCAGCATAGCGGAGCGTTTCCATTACGATGCCCTTGCCGCATGGCTTCAGGCTGACGAGGTTCTCGCGCCCCCGCACCGATAGCTGCCCCAGCGCGATCTTGCCCGCCCGCCGCAACGCCTCGCGCAGGACAATGAAGGCTTCTTCCGCCAGATCGTCCGCCGGGACGACGTAGTAGGGCTTCTCGAAATAGAAAACGTCAATCTCCTTCTGATCGACGAATTGAACGAGATCGAGGGTCTTGCGGCTTTCGATTTTTACCGCCTCGATCTCATCTTCTTCCAGCAGGACGTAATTACCCTTCGATATTTCATACCCTTTGACGATTTCGTCCCGGTCCACGGGGCCAATACCCTGCACCACCTTTTCATAGGAAATGGGTTTGCCGGATGGTTCGTGAATCTGCCGGAAGCTGATCGACGCGCCGGATTTCACGGCCGGATAGATTTCAACCGGTATCGAAACCAGCGCCAGCCTGATCTGGCCCTGCCAATAGGCGCGTGTTGCCATGGACGGACTCCCCAATTACGGGAGAGTCAGCGTTTGGCGCTCCGCTCGGTTCCTGCGGTCTTGCCGATACGGGCCAGGTCCTATCGGGAACCCAGCCCGGCGCCGCGCGGATAGAGCGGATGGGCGCTGTCGTCCGGCGCTCCGGGCCGCTGTGTCTGAACCGCTTCGAGGGACGACGGCAGTTCGAAAGGCAGGCGCCCCTCTGCCGCGGCCTTGCCCAGTATCACATCCAGCACGGCATCATCCCCCGCCCCGAAATTGGCGAGGATCGCGGCGGCATGATCCTGCACATTGGTCAGGATCGCCGGCCGATCGAGGAAGATGGCAAAGACAGTCGGCACCTCCCGGCTTGCAGCCAGCAGAGCGTCATAGGCCGGGTCGCCTGGCCGGAAATCCAGCCGCCCTTCCTTGTATCGTCTGCCGAAGAAGTGGTGCGGATGCAGCATTTCTGACGGCGCCTCGCTGCGCACCACGGCAAAATCGGCCTCTGCCGGCGTATCCACCACGATCAGCCCAGCCTTGCGCGCTGCTTCCGGGTCCAGCCCATGCAGCCATACGCGCTTGCCGGTGCCCGCCACCGGCAGCAGCGCGCCACCATTCTTCAGCAGCACCTGCGCGCGCCGCTGCGCATCCTTGCCCAATGCAGCGAAGTCTGCCCTGCCCAGTGTCCCTTCGGCCCATCGGGGATCGACATAGGGATTGTCGAACAGACCCATGTGAAACTTCGCCGTCATGATCCGGATCACGGCCTGGTCGATCCGTTCCATCGGGATCAGCCCTTCCGCCAGCGCCTGCGCGATCGGTGCAGGGTCGTCCACCCCGCCGAACTGGTCGATCCCGGCCGCGATGCCCATCGCGAAACGCTGTGTCTTGGCGAGATGATCGACGCCCCACGAGGTGGCGATATGGGCCGGCGTCTGCGGATTTTCCGCCGTGGGCGCGCGGCAGGCCTCGTCACAATCCTGCGTTATCGCCCAATCGGACAGGACCAGCCCGTCGAACCCCAGCGTGCCGCGCAGCAGGCCGTTTATCAGCGTTGGGCTGAACCCGGCGCCGACGGGTTCGAGCGGTTTGCCGCCGATCGTCGCGCCGCGCAGTATCGGATAGGCAGGCATCACCCCGCCAACACGCGCCGCCAGCGCCCCTTCGAAAGCGCTGACGTGGTTGCGCAGTTCCCCGTCGTCCAGATCGGCGAACCGTCCGTAGTAATTATGCGCATCAAGCCCTTCGGGCTGCGCGCCATAGCCCGCGAAATGCTTCACGACGCTGAGCACGCCGCTGCTGGTCAGCCCATCTGCGCCGCCCTGGAACCCTTCCACATAGGCGCCCGCCATCCTGCTGGTGAGCGCGGCGTCGCTGCCGAAGGTGCCAAGCTGGCGGCCCCAGCGCGGCTCCGTTGCCAGATCGGCCTGCGGCGACAATGTCATATGCAATCCGACCGCGCGATATTCCTGCCGCGCAATATCGCCGAAGCGGCGGACAAGACCGGCATCGCCCAGCGCGGCCAGGCCCAACGGTTCCGGCCATTGGGAAAAACCGCCGCCGACCTCGCTTGCCCCAAGTACATATTGGAAATGATTGCGGGGGTCGGAACTGATGGTGACGGGAATACCCAGGCGGGTCTGTTCCGCCAGTTCCTGCACCGCATTGTTCTGTTCCGCCATGCGCGCAGGGGCCGTGGTGAGGCGGCTGATGAAGCTGGTGACATGCCGGTCGCGGATCGCGAGGCCGACCGCCTCGAGGTCGTAACCCGTGTCGGACGTGTCGAACCTCCCCAGATTGCCCGGCAGGCTGCCATGCAGCAGCGTGCCGATCTTTTCCGCATCGTTCATCCGCGCGGTGAGGTCGCGGGCGCGTTCCGCTGCGGGGCGGCGCCAGTCTTCGAACGGGGACAGGCGGCCGTCGACATCGAGATCGCGGAACTGCAACCCTTCTGCGGAGATGATCGGCTTGTGCCGGGCGCCCAGTGCGATCTGGGCCGCCGGCGCGCCGGTGCGGGGGTGCGGAACGGCCTGCGCGCAGCCGGCAAGCAGGGCTGCCAGCGCCGCCAACCAGGCGGGCTTGCGCAGCGCGCCCATCATGCCGGCCTCCGTGCGAAGATGCCGAAACCGGCGATCACGGCGTAGCATATAGCGGGCAGGATCAGCGCGAGCGCCAAGCTACCGCTGGCATCGGCAATCGCGCCGAACAACAGGGGCACCACCGCGCCGCCGAAGATCGCGACATTGATGATGCCCGATCCATCCGCTGCGCGCGGGCCGAGCTTTTCGCAGGCGAGCGAGAATATGGTCGGGAACATGATCGAATTCATCAGCCCCACGGCAAGCAGGCTGTAGGCAGCAAGCGGGCCGGTAGCAGTGGCGGACATCGCGATCAGCAGGATGGCGCCGGCCGCATTGGCCGCCAGCAGCTTGCCCGGGCTGACCATGCGCAGCAGGGCAGAACCGATGAACCGCCCGACCATCGCGCCGCCCCAGTAAAGGCCGATCATCCAGCCGACCACATCTTCCGGCTGGCCCAGAACCCGGTTCTGCATCAGGTAGTTAATCATGATCGAGCCGATGGAAACCTCGGCCCCGACATAGAGGAAAATGCAGGCCGCGCCGTAGCCGAAGCGGCGCCGCTTGAGCAGGTCGAAGCCCGCAAAACCGCTGCTGGCGGTGTGGCTTTCTCCCTTCAGCCGGTCGCGAAACACCCAGACTGCGGCGGCGACCAATGCCAGCGCGACGGCAAGGGCGAGATAGCCGTTGACGATCGCCTGGCTTTCCGCCCGCTGATAGTCGACGAGCGCCGCGCCGGAGAGTTGATCGGCGGAGATATTCGCCAGGCTGCCGAGGATCAGCATGGATCCGACGATGGGGAAAATGGTTGTGCCAAGGGCATTGAAAGCCTGCGCAAATGTCAGCCGGCTATGCGCCGTTTGTGCAGGTCCAAGCAGTGAAATCAGTGGGTTAGCGACGACCTGCACGATGACAACCCCGCTCGCCAGCACGAACAGGGCGAACAGGAACAGGCCGTATGTGGCGGTTTGGGATGCCGGGATGAACAGGAGGCAGCCAGCAAGCATCGCCAGCAATCCGATCACGGCGCCGCGCATGTAACCGACCCGCTTGACCAGCTTCGCGCCTGGAATCCCCACGATCAGATAGGCGGTGAAGAAGCAGAACTGCACCAGCATCGCTTGGGTGTAATTGAGCGTAAACAGTTCTTTCAGCTTGGGAATTATCACATCGTTGAGCGAGGTGATGCCGCCGAAGATGAAGAACAGCGCGAAGACGAAACCCTGCAATCCCGGCGCGTTGATGGGCGGGCCGGCATCCTGTTCCGGCAGCGGATCGGCGGTGGAAGCGAGTTCGGGAGCGATGGCCATCTTGCAGATCCTGTCAGGCGGAAACACGGCAGGCGGGCGCGCGGCACGCGATTTGCAACGCAGCTGCAACGGGGGTGCAAGCTGTGCGCAAGGCCGGCCAAGGCCCTTCGATCCGCCCATCCATGCGATATTCCTCCCACCCGCAACGCCCGTTCCGCACGCGAAATGCGGACAACGTTGTCAGCGACAATGGGAGACGACCCCGCCACCTGTCAACGCCAACCCGCTGGAGGTCCAGTTCCGGGGGTCATCACGGCCAATGCGATTGTCCAACCCCGCATCCGATTGTAGGGATGGGGAATTGAGACAACGATGTCCAAACAGGGAGAAGACGATGTTGAAGGTCCGCCATGGATCGATGATCGCCGCGTCGCTGGCGGCGCTGGCCGTTACCGCGCCGGCGCAGGCACAGCAGGCAGCGCCGCAGGGGCAGGCGGAAAGCTGCATGCCGCAAGGCCCCTTCCCCGGGCCGGCCAGCTACAAATCGGTCGAGCCGCTGGCGGATGGCCGCGTGACCTTCCGCATCTGCGCCCCGGAAGCGCGGGAAGTGCGGGTGACGAGCAGCGACATCGCCGACGTGATCCCGATGGGTCTGCCGCCGGGGACCGAGCGGGGACTTCGCCTGTCGAAGGACGCGACCGGATTGTGGAGCGTGACCACCGACAAGCCCGTGGCGGCGGATACCTATCGCTTCAACTTCATGGTCGACGGGGCGCGGGTGCCCGACCCGCAGGGCACGACATTCTCGCAGGAGCGGGTCGGCACCAATTCGACCTTCGAGGTGCCGGGACCGGCGGGCACGTTCCAGACCTATCGGCAGGATGTGGCGCATGGCGCCGTGTCGAAGATCGATTACTGGTCGTCCACGCTGGGGGCGAAGCGTACGGCCTATGTCTATACGCCGCCGGGTTACATGAACGGGACCGAAAGCTATCCCGTGCTGTATCTGGTGCATGGCGCGGGCGACAGCGCCGATAGCTGGACCTCTGTCGGCCATGCCAACTATATCATCGACAATCTGCTGGCCGAGGGGAAGGCCAAGCCGATGATCATCGTCATGCCGTTCGGCCATACGCCGGACCGGCCCGGCGCGCCGATGCTGGAGAATACCGATTTCGGCGACGATCTCATCAAGGACCTGATCCCTTATGTCGACGGCCATTTCCGCACCAGGGCGGATGCCGACAACCGGGCCATGGCGGGGCTTTCCATGGGCGGGGCGCATACGATCCGTTTCGGCCTGACCCATCCTGAACTGTTCGACAATATCGGCATCTTCTCCATGGGCCTTGGCATGGCCGGGCCGGAGGATATCGCGAAATACGAACAGGCTAACGATGCCGCACTGCGCCGCGCCGCGCAGGATCTGGACCTGCTCTATTACGCGATGGGCACGGACGATTTCCTGTATGGCACCGTCGCACCGACCCGCGCGATGCTGGACAAATACGGCATCCGGCATGTCTATAATGAGAGCGACGGCGGCCACACCTGGATCAACTGGCGGCGCTATCTGGCGGATTTCCTGCCCCGGCTGTTCCAGTAGGGCCAATCAGGAGGAAGGGGCGACGCCGATCGATCCGCGCCGGGTGATGGCGTAATCGAGCCGGACGAGTTCCGGCGTGGCTGCCGCCCCTTCCGCCAGATCGGCGATCAACCGCGCCGCTGCCTGCGCGCCCATTTCGAACACGGGCTGACGAACCGTGGTCAGCCCCGGCTGGGCGAGCCGGGCGATCAGCGTATCGTCAAAACCAGCGACCGACAGTTGCGCGGGCACCGCCACGCCAAGCTGCGCAGCCGCGGCGAGAACGCCCGCGGCCATCGCATCATTCGCGGCAAAGATGGCCGTCGGCGCATCGCGCCTGCCCAGCAGGTCGAGCGCGGCGCGGCGCCCGCCGGCGATAAAGAAATCGCCTTCGATCACACGGCCGCGCGCGCCGTGCACCCCGGCCACGGCTGCCTCGAACCCCCGGCGCCGCTCGCTGGCGGCGAAATGATCGGGCGGGCCGGCGATCATCGCAAGATTGCGATGCCCGGCCTCCAGCAGCAGGCGGGTGATTTCTTCCGCCGCGCCCCGATCGTCGATGCCGAAGCCCAGCCCGCGCGACAGCTGCGTACCCGGAAGGAGGCGGGCATGGCGCAGGCCCCGCGCCTCCAGCAGATCGAGCAGCCAGGCCACATCGCAAAGCGGCGGCGGAAGCAGCAAGGCATCGGGGCGCAGATTGTCCAGCAGCGCGTCGAGCGCGCGCCGCCCACCGCGCTCGTCCCCATAGGCCAGGAACTCGAAGATGAGGTGGTAGCCGCCCTGCCGGCAGGCGGAACTGCACCCGATCATCAATTCGCCGAGGAATTCCGACATGCGCGGTTCGTCCGCGCTGCCGGCATCCTGCCAGGGCGCATCGGTGGCCCATCCGGCCAGCAGGGCGATGGAGTAGGACCGCTGGCTGCGCAATGCGCGCGCGGCCTGATGAGGCCGGTAATTGAGCGCCCGCATGGCGCCTTCGACAGCGCGCCGCATCTCCGCATTGACCGATGGATTGCGGTTGATGACGCGCGATACCGTCTTGAACGATACCCCCGCCTCCCTCGCCACATCCTTGATCGTGGGCGCTTTGCCAGAACCGTCGCGCGTCATCATCTCCACTCGCCGGCCCTTCCGCCATGGCGGCCGCGCGTGACGGTAGATGGCGCCCCGGCGATGTCAAAGCGGTTCTCCCGCGACAAGTCCCGCAAAAGGCGGGCACGCGCCCATGGCGATCACGCAGAGCGGTTCGTCACAAAGCAGGCTCGTCCTGTCTTGATTTGATACCATCCTGAAAGCCCGATGGACTCGTGTCGGCGCCTTCATAAGGGACAGCAGCAGCAGCTCGGAACGGACGATCCGTTCGAATATCCTGCGGGAGTCCAGAGTATGAGGAATGTTCTTTCTGTCGCAGCGGCACTTGCGGCGCTGTCCCTGTCTTCCAATGCGTCGGCCACTACCTTTGTCGTGAAGGCGGAAGATCCGGGCGCGGTTTCTTCCACCGCGGTGTTCGATTATTATGGCGTCGAAAGCTTCAACGGTTGGGACACGGGCACGCAAACCCGCACCTCAACCTTCAACGACACCAATTCCTCCGCGACGGGCGCATCGCATCTGAACAGCGGCAGCCCGATCACCGGCACCTATACCAATGTGAACGTGATCGGCGCGGACAGCTATGGCGGTGCGAGCAATTCCGGCAATTACGCGGTTGTCGGCCTGACGACCAACCAGTCGGAATCGCGCAGCTATGAAGTGACCTTCAGCCAGACGGGCGCGACCGGCCTCAACTATTTCGGCTACTGGCTGTCTGCCCTGGACGGCGGCAACTCGGTCAGCTTCTATAGCGGCGCGACCGAATTGTTCACCTTCAACGCCCAGTCGGTCACGAACTTCCTGCAATCGACCGGAATGTATGGCGATTATCTGGGCAACCCGTTCACCGCCGAAAATGGCGGCGAACCCTATGCCTTCCTGAACTTCTATGCCGAAGACGGCACGTTCGACCGCGTCGTGTTCACCCAGGCGCCAGGCGGCGCGGGCTATGAATCCGACAATCACACTGTCGGCTTCTACAGCCAGCAGGGCGGCGGCACCGTGATCCCGGGCGTGCCGGAACCGTCCACCTGGGCGCTGCTGATCCTGGGCTTCGGCGTGACGGGCGGCGCGATGCGCCAGCGCCGCAGCAAGGCCCGCACCTCGCTGGCCTTTGCCTGAGGCCATTTACGCGGGCGGCTGATGGCGGGGCGGCACGCAAGCCGGCCCGCGCTCACCGGACGGGAATTGTCGGGGCGGAGACACGGTCTCCGCCCCGATTTCGTCAGAGGCCGAGCGCCTCGCGAATATCCTTCCACGACACCAGCTTGAAGTTCTGCGCGGGCAGATTGTCACCATCCTGCGCCACGAACAGCCCTTCGGGGAAAGCGGGGCCGAAATCGCCGCCGATCAGTTCGATCCCGTCGGTTTCCTCGACCGAGCCATAGATACCTTCGGCAATACGGAACCGGCCGAGCGGGCGCATATCGGGCAGGCCGAACACGGCATAGGCATTGTCGCCCTGGCTGGAGGCGACCAGCCATCCGCCGTTTTCTTCATCGGGCAGCAGGGCCAGCCCTTCCACATCGGCGACCAGATAGCGATTGTCGATCGGCGCGACGATCGTGCCCGTCACATCCTCTGCGCCGAAGCGCCAGATGCCGGCATCCTCTTCGCCCACATAGAGCGTGCCGTCACGCGGATCGGCGACGCAACCTTCGATCTGGGTGGGGATGGAGCGGGTGCGCAGATGCTGCGACTGCAGGCCGGAGGCTGGGAAGGTAAGTCGGTATTCCTCCACCGTGCCATGCTTCAGGGCGGAATAGGCGCGCACACCCTCCCCATCCAGCCGCATGCAGAAGCCGTAGCCTTCGCCATCCCCGCCCGGCACCTGGCCCATCAGCGACAGCGCGCCGGTTGCCTTGTCGAGTTCCCACACGCGCAGCATAGAGTGGGCCGGATCGTTGCGATCGCTGGCGATCACGATCACCCGCCCATCGGGCAGTTGCGCCAGATCGACATTGTTGATGAGGCCGGACGTCTCGCTGAACACGGCGCGGCCGGCAAGATCGTAGACATGCAGGCCCGACTTCTTGTCCGTGCCGACGATGAAGCTGGCAGCGGGGTTGGCCGCGTTGCGCCAGATCGCCGGATCATCCGCCGCATCGGCGTTGGTGGTGCCGACAGGATCGGTTTCCTCCAGCGCCATGACGGCGACCGGCGGCAAGCCGCTGGGCGTGACGGTGGCGCAGCCCGCGAGAGCGCAGGCCCCGGCGAGAGCGGCAAGGCTGATCGCGCTGCGCATCAGAAGTTCACCTTCGCGCCGAACTTCATCGTCCAGTTATATTCTTCGTACTGGAGCAGATTCTGCCGACCGCCATAGGTGTTGTACGCATAATATTTGGCGTTGTTGATGTTCACCCATTCGTAGAAAATCTGCACATTATCGGTCAGGCGGTATTTCGCGCTGAGATCGAGCTGGAAGTGGTTGTCGACAATGCGGTCTTCTTCCGCAACATCGCCCAGTTCATCGAGATATTTGTCGCGATAGGTGCCCGACAGGCGGAAGCTGATCGGCCCCTTGTCATAACCCAGCGCGATATTGCCGGTGTGCTTGGCCGTGGCCGGCAGATTGATCTGGCGAAGATCGTCGGGATCGCCATCGGTCGGCACCATGCCGGTGGCGTCGGTATAGGTGTAATTGGCCTGCAGCAGCAGCCCGTCGAACGGGGCGGGCAGCATGGTGAATGCCTGCGAATAGCCCAGCTCGAAACCGTAGATTTCCGCGCTTTCGCCGTTGATGGGCACGGTCGCCTCGTCAAAGGCGATGCCGCGATAGGTGCCGTCCTCGCGATAGGTGTCGACGATGAAGTTCTTCACGTCCTTGTAGAACACCGCTGCGGTGATCGCGCCGTTGCTGCTGAGGTAATATTCGGCCGAGGCGTCTAAATTCCATGCCTCGAACGGCTTCAGGTCAGGGTTGCCGAATTCGCCTTCGCGTTCGCCATCATCATTCTGTTCGACGATGAAGCGCGGCGCCAGCTTGGACAGCTTCGGCCGCACCAGGCTGCGATAGCCAGCGAGGCGGAACACGAAATCATCGGCCGCTTCCCAACGGATGTTGAGGCTGGGCAGCCAGTGGCCATAATCCCGCTCCACCAGCGTCGGGGCCACGATCACGGTGTCCTCACCCGCCTCGCCAGCGCCGCCCGGCAGCTGCCCGCCTTCTTCGACCAGCAGCACGTCATTGCCGGTGATGCGGTTCTTCGTGTGTTCGTAGCGAACGCCGCCGATCACCGTCAGCGGCCCGCCATCCCAGCGGCCCAGCAGGTAGCCGGCCATGATATCCTCGTCGACCGCGTAATCCTCGACCGCGGAATCGAACGCCGTATCGACCGGGTTGAGTTCGAAGGCATCGCGATTGGCGAAGAAGAAGTCGCTGGCCCCGTGATGGCTCGCCACCGGCCAGATATCGGTAATGCGGTAGGTCTGCGCGCCCAGCACATCGGCCAGGGTCAGATCCTCATTCTCCCAATATTCGGCGTTGAGGTTGTAGCTTTTCTGCCGCCAGCGCCCCTTGGCGCCGCCCTGCACCGTGAAGGTGCCGCCATCCATCGCGAACTCTCGCGCGAGATCGAACTTCGCCGCATATTCCTCATCCTGCGAATCCGACAGGGCGGTCAGCGTGATGTCGTCCAGCGCATAGCCGGCCGGATCGAGGAAATCGGCGGTGTTGCCGCTGACCGAATAGGCCGGGACGCGCGGATCGCTGAAATCCCACCCGATATTGACGCCGTCCCCTTCGAAGCTGCGTTCGAAATTGGCGGGATCGATGGAGCCGTTCTCATACTCCGACGATTTCGCCCAGCTTGCCGAATATTCCGCGCGCCACCCGTCCAGGATGGTTTCGCCGCCCACCACGACAGAGCGGACTTTCTGGGTTTCGAAGCGATCCTTGATCGAACGCTGCAATTCGATCTCGCCATCCTCGTCGCTGAAGCCAATGCTGGTGCCGCTGCCTTCGCTGGGGCTTTCATTGAACTTGAACGAGGTTTCACGGCGGAATTCCTGATCGTCGAACTGGCTGTAGATGCCGCGGGCATAGAGCGTGGTGGAATCGCTGGCGCGCACATCGAAGTTCAGATTGGCGCTGATCCGCTCGCGCTCCACATCATAATCGCGATAATTGACCTCTTCGGGGAAGATCAGCCCGTCATCATCGTCCCAGCCATCGGCCTCGACATTGTCGGTTTCGAACTTGCGCTGATAGTATGATGCGCCGCCCGAAATGCCGAGCCAGTCACTGACCCGGGTGGAGAAATCCACGCTGCCCTTGGGCGTCACCTGGCCGGAATAATCATTATAGCTGCCTTCAAGCTTCACGGTCAGCAAATCGCGGCGGCGATCGAAGGCGCGGGTGGTCTCGATATCGATGGAGGCGCCGATGGTGTCGGCATCCATGTCGGGCGTGAGCGACTTCTTCACCTCGATGGATTCGATGATGTCGCTGGAAATCACGTCGAGCGCGACGGAGCGCACATCGCCTTCGGGCGACGGCAGGCGCACGCCATTGACGGAACTGGAAATGAGTTCAGGATCGAGCCCGCGCACGGAAACGAAGCGCCCTTCGCCCTGATCGTTCAGCACGTTGACGCCCGGCAGGCGGCGAAGCGATTCCGCCACGTTCTGATCCGGGAACTGCCCGATCGCATCGCGTGTCACCACATCGCTGACGACATCGGATGCGCGCTTTCGCGACAAGGCGCTGGCTTGGTTGGCGCCTTGCCCGACCACCAGCATCTGCGCCGCATTGTCGCCGCCCAGCGCGAAGTCGGCCTTGACCGAACCGGTAGCGGGAACGTTCAGCGCGATGGTTTCCGCCGGCACACCGACATAGCTCGCCTGCAGGGTGTAGGACCCGGCGGGCACATCGCCGAAGCGAAAGGCGCCGTCGCGCCCGGTCACCGTCTGCCGATCCAGTTCGACGATCCGCACATTGGCGGATTGCAGGGCAATGGTGTCACTCTCGTCGACGACGACGCCGGCGATCTCTCCAGCAAGGGCAGGCGTCGCCCCGAGGGCAAACGCAAGACCGCTGGTCGCGAGCAGGTGACGGGACAACTTCATGAACAAGACCTCCGTGGATTACGGAGGGCCGCCTAGGACCGGGCTATGACGATGCCGCGTCAGTGATGTGAAGCAGTTGTGACAACGGAGTGCTGTGGCAAGATGGCCACAACGAGGTGTGAGAGAGGGAGGCAATGCGCCCGATGCTTCCGGTTTGGTGTGTCAGGAGTGGTGTGATGCAGCGGATTTGGCGCATCGGCTGGAGCGAATGCTCCGCACCGAACGCTCGGCGGCGCTGGGGGCCATCGTACTGAGGGAAGCTGGTCACAAGCGCCTTTCGAAGGGCTTTTCCCTTGCGGAAATTGGATCTGGTCAGCTCCTCGGCCGAAAATACCCTCTCAGTCCATGCAGCCCCAGGGTGCCAGGTGAGGTTGAAGGCGTGCAATAACAGGCAATTTCGCGGAGGCTTAACGCCGTCATGAGCGATATGCGCCTAACCCGGAAGGTAACCGCCCCCACCCAATCCGCACGCCTTGTCCCGCGCACTTATTGCGGCCTCCCCACTGGAACCGGTTTTCACTTCGCCGGAGCCAGCTTCCCATTGACCCGCCTATTCTCCCCCCATCGCCCC